>ULQM01017469.1_pt1 | contig 123183 bp, 110 predicted proteins | sample 1954451 | NCBI WGS metagenome assembly ULQM01 (sample SAMEA4835655, study PRJEB28245) | human gut metagenome | biome: gut microbiome; material: fecal sample | place: Denmark | collected 2008 | reverse complement strand
TTGAAATTATTTATAAGAATTTATAAATTTGATATAACGGTAAGGCACTAATTTTAATCTATCGGAAGGAATATCATGCCTTCCTTCTTTTGCTTCGTTCCGTCCATCAATCGAAACCAGGTCACCGGTATAACCGCAGGTATTGTTGACGATTAAACTGCTCCCAACCCCATACATATCGACCGGCACACCTTCTTTGGTCCATTCATCGATTTTCTCGGCGGTGAAGCCACTGCTCACGGTGATCTTAATCCAATCTAAATGATTAGCGATAAGTTCCCTCTTTAACGCGTAGATTAGTTCCTTACAAACCCCGTGGGGATCGAAACCCGAAGTATCCTTATCATCAAAATAATGGTCGATTAAGGCTTTCGAAGTATCGACCCGAACACCACCTAAAATGTGGCCTAAGGCTTTTCCCGCCATGATGGTGTCATGGACGACGTTATTATGGTAATCGATGAGGGCGGTCACTGGGGTATCCGGATAGGTCGCGTGATAAACTTGGCAGGCTTTCACAATATCCCCGTTACACATCTGAATCAAAGCGTGCGGCATCGTACCCATGCCTTTGACCCCGACCCAACTTCCTTGGGCGTCCGTTGAGAATTTCTTGATGCCCGCAACATAAGTCGCGTAGCCATCCCCAGCTTGCGTCAAGATATCGTCTTGCCGGTCCGCCATCGAGAAAGTGGCGGTTCCTCTTAAGGCTCTCACCACCCGCATGACGTTGGTGGCTACACTGGTTCTTCTACTTAAAATACCATCGATGACACTTTCTAAATATCCGAAATCTTCATAACGGCCAAACACCTTTAAAACCGGTTCATTTTCAGTGATTAAATCCCCATCATTTAAAGCGTAAATTTTTAAATCTTCCGGGTGATCGCTAAAGGTGTGGAGGATAGCGATTGCTTCATCGATTCCGCAGGCCATCGCATCCTTCGTTCTTTGAAACCACTGTTCTTCCACGATATGGCCAGGCAGTTGTTCTTTAACGATTTCTCGTGTCTTTAAAAAATAGTTAGCGGAATAATAGCCATTCTTAATTCTCGGATCGAACTTAAAGGTCTTGTTAGTTAACCGGTTGATTTTTCCTTGTTCTTTCAGCTTAATTTCTAATTCTTCCATACTTATCTCCCTAAGAAGAAATCGTCACCTGCTTCGTTTTTGGTGGCTTTAAAGATTTCTTTTTCATCTTCCCCTTGTTTCAAAGCTTTTTCCGAAAGCAAGAGGACATCATTTTTAATGTTATGATCGACATGCTTTAAGAACATCATGCCGTCCGGTGCGATATAGCCATCAATCAAACCTACGACTTTATCATCGACATTGACATTATTGAGTTTAGTGACGGTTTCATAGGTGTCTTTTCCGTCACTCAAAGTGACAATCTTCGCTTTTTCATCCAAGGGGTGTTCTTCAATCTTGGTGACTTTAAAGACATGGAAACCGGAATCAGTGAGTTCTTCTAAGACAGGAAAACCCGCGGCAGTTAAGAGTTGGTTCACAAGAGTGACGAGTTCAACGCCAGGAGTAAAGATGATGCCCTTGGCTTTCAATTTTAAAACCCGGCTCAAATCAAAGATGTTATAGCCTAAGAGTTCATCGCCTAAATATAAGGCGGTGACCCCATTTTTATCTTCCACCCGATCCGGTTTCTTTTCCGGATGGATTAAGATGAGTAAGGTATCCCCGAAGGCATCAAAGTTATAGAACATCCGGTATCGCATCATTCTTCCCCCAAATAATTCGTTTTATTTTAACCCCTTTTGAACGGAAATTCTTCTCATATTCCGTCTCGCTGTCGTCATCCGCTTTTTGGTAATCGTCATCGACTAAAAGAGGGGTGATATTGGTTTCTTTAAGAGCTTCTAAAGTATAAGCAAAAAGGCTATCGTTATCGGTCTTAAAATAGACTTTCCCGTCACTAGTTAAGAGGCTATTAAACATCTTTAACCTCGTAGGGAAAGTTAATCTTCTTTTCTCGTGCCGTTTCTTTGGCCACGGGTCACTAAAATTGAGATAGATTCGATTAAATCTTAACTTACGAAGTTCCGGATAGAACTTATCAAAGTCCTCCCTCACCCAGTGAATCGGAAGCGGTTCTTCATAAGAAAGATATTTCTTAAGAAATAAACCGGAAACGGAGGAATCTTTCTCTAAGACTAGCATCTTCTCCCCGCGGGAGGCTTTATCGAGACTGAAGGCCCCTTTACCCCCACCGATTTCTAAACTGACCCCATCTTGATAAAAAGAGTCAGAGGTGTCCACTGCGGTTTTAATGACTTCCGGATGGAGATTTAAAAGGGGGTTGGCCCAGGCTTTAAACCTACTTCGCACAGTCCTTCCCCAAAAGATAAACCGCTCGAGCGTAAATGGCGATGTCTTTTAATAAATCTTCCGCGTGCATGAACTCATCGGGTGAATGCATGTTATTGCCGCCGCGTTTAGCGAAACAGGCCCCGAAAGCGACCGTATTCTTCGCTTCTTTCGCGTACGTGCCACCGCCGATGGTGAAAGGTTTCGCGAATAAGTCTAAGGTTTCCCGTTTATAGGCTTTCATTAAAAGCTTAACCAAGGGGCTATTCTTATCGAATAAGAGATGTTCATGGCCGCTGAGTAAGGTGAAGCTCATCTTCGATTTAACATTGAGTTTATTGATAGCATCTTTCGGATTGACTGTTTCCCCATAACGGTAATCTAAACCGAGCTTTAAGACTTTTCCGTCGTAACTGACTTTTCCGTAGTTAAAGGTACTGCTGCCCAGTTCTGGGGAAGTGGCATTGCCGCCGAAATAAGCACCATCGCTGCTCTTGATGATGTTACCTAAAGTGACGAGGTCTTCCATCTTGTAGAAAGTTCCAATCGCGTTAAAACAAATTGCGATTGCATTGACGCCTTTTTCCGGGGTGCTTCCATGAGCGCTCTTGCCTTTAAAACGTAAGATTGTTACCGCGTCATTGGAAAGGTTATCAACATTCCCTTCTTTTACCGCGTAATCTTCAAACTTCTTATCTTTCTTTAAGGTGACGAGGACGTTATCACAGACTTGGTTAAAGACTTCCCCACCTTCTAAGGCAATCACCGGGCTTAAATCGATAACCCTCGTCCCGATATAAGTGCCCATCCCTTTTTCTCCGTAGATAAGAGGCCAATCGGCATCGGGGGTGAAACCATACTTCGGGGTTTCGCCTTTGTATTCATTGAAATAACTATTTAAACAAGAGGAGCCTCTTTCTTCATCGCCACCGCTGACGATTTTGACCCGGTAACCCTTGATTAAGTTATTATCTTTTAAGAGTTTTACCGCGTAGAAAGCCGCCACCATCGGGCCTTTATCATCGATAGCGCCTCGCCCATAAACGACCCCATCTTTATAGGTGCCGCTAAAAGGGCCGTACGTCCATTTCCCGGTCGCCGGAACCACGTCACTATGACCGTAAATTCCAATGAGAGGACCTTCATCCCCATAGGTGAGTTCGACAACTCGATTTCCGTAATTCTTGGTTTTAAAACCGTTATCACGGCCTAATTTTTCAAAATAGGCTAAACCTTTGCTGACCTTTTTCCCGTAAGGATTATTCTTATCGACGGTCTTTTCGTCATACGTCGAATCGACCTTGATGTATTGTTCTAAAGCGACTAAGGCTTGCTTTTGATAAATTTTCGCTAACTTTTTGAAATTCATAACTACTCCTTCTTCAATACGCTGACTTCTTTAAAGACTTTTCCGAGAACCGGAATTAAGATGGCCGCCAACAACGCTTCGCCGGCGGCCCCTAAAAGGATAACACCAAAAAAGAAAAAAGTTACACCTTGTGTAATTTCTTGGGTCGACCCAAATAAACTAATCATTTCCGTAGGATAGAAAATGAAGAGACAACTGAACACTAACGCGGTATGAATAACCGTTAAAAGGAAGCTCGCCCCCGAGGTGACATAGAACTTGTCTTTCCCCTTTAAAAGTTTTCTTAAGAAAGAGAAGACTAAGCCAGCAATAAAGCCGAATAAGACCCGGGGAAGAACGCTGATCCAGGGATAAATAAAGAAAATATTTAAGCCCGACATATTGAACATCGCTTGGTACCAAGAGGTAAGCCCAAAGACTAAGCCATAAAGTAAGCCCTTCTTCGGTCCCCCAATATAGCAACCAAGTAAAACCGGTAAATGGACCAAGGTTAAGCTTAGGCCTGGAAGAATCATGATGTAGCCGACTTGCGGGATGAGACCCATGATGACGATAATCGCGATAATCATCGCGTCCATTGCTAAACTCTTCACCTTAATTTCGGTCGGGAAAGTTTTCTTGACCAAGGCTAAAAAGCCGATGATACAGAGGGCGAAGAAAACCCAGAAAATTATCCAAATGCTATCCATAATCAAAACTCCTTAAAGCGGTAGGCTAAACCTTCTAAAAGTAAGGTCGGGTGATATTCGAAGTCCATAAGTAAGGGCAGTAAAAGTTGGCTATCCCCACCGGTTAGGATTTTCTTTAAAGGCTTATTCGCAATATCGCAATATGCCTTATAAAACCCCATTATTTCATACGATTTTCCGTATAAAAGCCCGCCGGAGATACAATCTTCGCTATTTTTACCTAAGGGATTTGCAGGGATTTTAAGATTTTTTAAATCTAATAAGGCGGCGTTTTCTAAAAGACCTTCTAAGCCGGTATGGAGGCCAGGGCTGATGCTTAAACCCATAAAAGTCTTCTTGCTTAAATAAATACATTTGGTCGCGGTCCCGACGTCACAGATGAAATAGTCGTCTTCCCCGAGCGAGATAGCGCCAAGCGAGTCCGCTATTAAATCGCTCCCCACTTCTCGTTTATCATCGACCGCGAAAACTAAGGGGTCGCAGTTATTGCAAGTTAAAAAGACATAGGGATGTTGATGTCTCTTAAAGTATTTCACTAGAGAATCAGTGATAGAAGGAACCACGCTGCTTATGGCAACCCCTTCTTTTGTGGCTAAGAGGCCAGTTAAGAAAGCAAATTCTCTTTCCTCTTTTAAACCTTTACTGGAACAGGAAAAAAGGATATGAAAACCATCATTTTCCTTTCTCCCTATCTTGAATAGCGTATTTCCAATGTCGATATAAAGCATGTTAGGCGACAATAAAGTTGATGATCTTTCCCGGAACGTAAATCACTTTCCGAATAGTCTTATTTTCTAAGTAAGGTTTAATCTTTTCGATTTCCTTAGCTTTTGTTTGGATGACATCTTGTTTTTCGTCTTTATTGACTGTCAGGGTTGAACGGACTTTGCCGTTGATACTGACCGCGATAGTAACATCGTTTACAACGAGTTTACTTTCGTCATAGGTCGGCCAAGGTTCATAGGCAATCGTGCCCTTATGCCCTAAGATGCTCCAGATTTCTTCCCCGATGAAAGGAGTTACACAGGATAACATTTTGATGAAGCCTTCGAGATAAGGTTTATATAAAGTCTTAGCTTTATAGCAATCATTGACGAAGACCATGAATTGACTGATAGCGGTATTGAAATCTAACGATTCAAACTCGTTAGTCACTTTCTTGACTAAGAAGTTATAGCTGTAATCCAGTTCACCGCTGTTCTTATCAGTAATTCTTTCGGTGTTTTCTTTTTCCGTGAAGAGCCGGTAGACCCGTTCAAGGAAGCGTCTCGCTCCATTTAAGCCCTTGGTGTCCCAAGGTTTATCGTCATGAAGCGGCCCTAAGAACATTTCAAATAAGCGTAATGCGTCCGCTCCAACTTCATCGATAACTTCATCAGGATTAACGACGTTTCCGGCGCTCTTACTCATCTTTTCCCCGTTCGAACCTAATATCATCCCTTGGTGGAATAACTTCTTAAAGGGTTCGGGTGAACTGACGACCCCGATATCATACAGGAACTTATGCCAAAACCGAGCATATAAAAGATGGAGTACCGCGTGTTCTTGTCCCCCGATATAAAGATCGACTGGGAGCCAGTGATCGAGGAGTTTCTTGTCCGCTATCGCATGGTCATTATGGGGATCTAAGTAGCGGATATAGTACCAACACGAACCTGCCCATTGGGGCATCGTGTTGGTTTCCCGCTTCGCTTTTCTTCCGTCATAGGTGGTATAGAGCCAACCATCTGGGGCCTTCGATAATGGCGGTTCCCCGGTTTTGGTCGGTTTATAGTCATCGAGCTCCGGTAAAGTTAAAGGCAGTTCACTTTCTTTTAATGCGTGTTCTTTCATGTCATCTAAAGTTTGAACGATCGGAATCGGTTCTCCCCAATAACGTTGACGGGAGAAAATCCAGTCCCGGAGTTTATAATTCACCACTTCTTTTCCGGCGTTATGTTTAACGAGGTAATCAGTGATGACGCGTTTAGCATCATCAATCTTTAAGCCATTGATGAAATCGCTATTGATGTGGGGAGCATCGCCTTCAAAAGCGTCCCCTTCCACATCATTCTCTAAAACTTTGATGATCGGTAAATGGTATTTAGTGGCAAACGCGTAGTCCCGTTTATCGTGAGCGGGGCAGGCCATAACCGCTCCCGTCCCGTAACTTCCTAAGACATAATCCCCGACATAAATCGGAATTCTCTTTTGATTTACCGGGTTTATCGCGTAGCTCCCCGTGAAAACTCCGGTCTTATCTTTTTCTAAAGATGTCCGCAAAAGTTCACTCTTTTTTTGGCTTTCCGCTACATAATCGGAGACTTCTTGTTTATGCTCCGGGGTGGTAATCTTATCGACTAAACAATGTTCGGGCGCTAAGACACAATAAGTGCAACCGAATAAAGTATCGACCCGGGTGGTGAAGACTTTGAAGGTATCAGTGCTATTTTCGACTTGGAAAGTGATTTCGACGCCGCTACTACGACCAATCCAATTCTTTTGCATTTCTAAGGTGGATTTCGGCCAATCGAGGAGCGATAAATCTTTTTCTAGTTTATCCGCGTATGCGGTAATCTTGAGCATCCATTGCCGCATTGGGATTCTGATGACCGGGTAGCACCCCCGTTCACTCTTTCCATCGATGACTTCTTCGTTAGCTAAAACAGTTCCGAGTTCCGGGCAGAAATTGACCGGGACATCGCTGACGTAGGCAAGATCATGCTCGAACATCTTGACGAAGATCCATTGAGTCCATTTATAGTAACTGGGGTCACAAGTCGCAATTTCTTTGCTCCAATCGACGCTCATACCGAGGGCTTTGATCTGTTGACGGAAGTGGTCGATGTTTTTTCGCGTGATTATTTCCGGATGTTCATTGTGCGCTATCGCGTACTGTTCAGCCGGTAAACCGAAAGCGTCCCACCCCATCGGGTGAAGAACGTTAAAACCCTGCATCCGTTTCATCCGGCTCACAATGTCGGTCGCCGTGTACCCTTCCGGGTGCCCGACGTGAAGACCTTGGCTGGAAGGGAATGGGAACATGTCTAAGGCATAGTACTTCGGTTTACTGAAATCATAGACATCGCATTTAAATGTCTGATTATCATCCCAAAATTTTCGCCACTTGGCTTCTATTGTCTTGTGATCATAGCTCATATTATTTTAACAATTCCTGATATAACTTCTGGTATTCTTCCGCGCTATTCTTCCACGACCAATCCTTGCTCATGCCGTTTTTGGCGAGTTTATAGTATAAATCTTGGTCATTATAGATCTTTTCCGACATCTCTAACGCGTAAGAAAGACCCGTATCATTATAATCGTTGAAGACGATTCCGTCCGCTATTTTTTCGTTAGTACCATTAAATCCCACTACCGTATCCGCGAGGCCACCGGTTTTTCTGACAATCGGAAGGGTTCCATACCGTTCACTAATCATCTGAGAAATCCCGCAGGGTTCGAATAAAGAGGGCATTAGGAAGAAGTCGCTTCCAGCATAAATCTTATGAGCGAGTTCGTTGCTGAAACCGATGAATATCCCCACCGTTTCTGGGAATTCTCTCCTCAAATCTTCAAGAGCTTTTTCCATCTCATATTCCCCGCTTCCGAGGATTAAAAGGTTAGCCCCCGTTTTAAGCATCTTCCGCATCCCATGTATGACGAGATCAATCCCTTTTTGCCAAGAAAGACGGCTCACAATCCCGTACACCGGCCGGTTATACCAGTGCACTCTAAAGGATCTTAAGACATCAGCTTGGCAGAGGTGTTTTCCTTCTTCGACCGTGGTTTTCGTGTAATTCCGGGCTAATAACGGGTCCGTTTTCGGGTTCCATTCTTTAGTATCGATGCCGTTAAGAATCCCAACAAAATCCCGGGTTCTTAAAGCGAGAACAGACGCTAAACCTTGCCCGCTTTCTTCGACTAAGAGTTCATTTCGGTGGGTGGGACTGACGGTTGTAATCTTATCAGCGTAGATAATCCCGCTCTTTAAAGTAGAGACCATCCCTTGGAACCGGACCTTCCCCATATCGTATAAACTATCGTCTAAATCATAGAAATTCCGTAAGTAATAACGATCAATCATTCCTTTAAAAGCCGGGTTGTGAATCGTTAAGACAAACCTCATATCTTGGAAGAACGGGTCATCATAGTTTTGTTCATGAATCAAAGTCGGTATCATCCCCGTTTGCCAATCATGGACATGGATGATATCGGGTTTTAAATTGACAAATTTTAAGAGCTTTCTAAAGGCTAATTGGAAGAAAGCGAACCGTTCTCCATCATCATCGAAGCCATAGAGTTGGGGTCTTTCAAAGTAGAAATCATTTCCGATGAAGTAATAGGTTAAACCCTTCTCTTCCCGCATGTAGATTTCGGCAAGTTGCTTCCGCCAGGACATGTAGACGAAGAAAGAACCGATTTTCTTGGTATTCGGATAATGATCTTTAATCGTTTCGTAATAAGGAAGAACGATGGTAACTTCGTGTTTCAGTTTCTTTAAGGCTAAGCTTAAAGAATAGACAACATCGGCTAAACCACCGCTTTTACAGTAAGGCAAAGCTTCGCTTGCCACCATGCAAATGTTCATAAGATTGCCCCCTGTCTGAGGTAGATAGGATTCTCGCTATCGCCCTCGATTGCGTGTCTGCTAGTGACTACCGAATATTTATCGATAATGACGTCACTCAAGGTAACGTTTTGCCCGATTGCAACGTTACTTAAGATGATCGAACGCTTAATCTTACTCCCCTTCCCGATTTTCACGTTCCGGCAGATGATGCTATCGGTGACACTGCCATCGATGACGCAGCCGTTACTGATGAAGGAGTTCTTGATTTGGCTATGCGCTCCGTATAAAGCCGGAGGAGTATCATGGGTTAAAGTGTAAATCGGCCAATCTTCATGGAAGAGTTGCTTAATGACGTTAACATCGAGCAGTTCAAAGGAATATTGCATGTAATGTTTCATGCTATCGAAACATCTCGCATACCCTTTGTGTTCAGCCGTATGAATCTTAAAGAGCTTATTCGTCAAAGCGTACACGAGCATATCTTTCATGTTGAAGGAGATATCAACTTGGCTATGAAGATGGGTGAGGTTAGCTAAGGTTGTTCTATTGATAATCCAACATTCAAGTGAAGCATTGACTTCTTTCTTCCGACCATCATTTTTCCTGACGGAAGTAACGTAACCATTTTCATCGATATCGAAAACTTGGTTACTTAAGAAAGCTTCGTCCCCGTTATCAATCTTTTGATAGATCGCGGTGATCTTTTCACCTCGCCTGATATGTTCTTCTAAGAGCGGCCTAAAATCGATATTCATCACCACGCTGGGGGAGCAGAAAATCAAGTGAGTAGCATTGCTATCGTAGAGCATCCAGTCATTTTGCCGGATGTTATTGATGTCACTATTATAAGCGGGGTTCAGTTGCCCCTGTTCGTTATAACAGATGTTGATTCGACCGATCTTGGTGTTTTCTAACCAGCTCAACATGTTCCCCATGTGTTTTAAGATGGAACGTTGATGGTTTCTGACTAAGATACCGACCTTATTGATTTCTGAGTTACAGAAATTACTGAGCGCGAAGTCCATGAACGCGTACCGGCCGAGGAAAGAGGTACTCGCTAGATCCCTATCGCTCGTTAAAAGTCCTAAGCCTGCACTATTATGGCAATCTAAAAGCCCGATGACACCTTTCATTTTCTCGCTCCTTTCTGATTGACGACAAGTTCAATATCGTCATCTTTCCCTTCAACTATTTCATCTTTTTCAATCAATGTATCCGGTCCAATTATCGCGTTAATGACCTTGGCCCCACTTTCGATTTTCGCTCCATTCATAAGGACGGAATTAGATACATAAGCTTTTTCTTCCACCAGGACTTCGTTACTGATGACTGAATGATCAACTTCCCCGAGGATGACCGCGCCTTGGTTGATGAGGCTATCCCTCACTTTCGCTTTCGGTCCGATATATTGTGGGGTGGAATAAGTATCTTCCGAATAGATAGAATTATCGTTAAAGAAGGTATAAAGACCTCCCCCGTTATCATCGTTTAAAAGTAAATCCATGTTGGCTTGGTGGAGGGATTTCACGGTTCCAACATCTTTCCAATAGCCTTCATAGGTATAGGCAACAAGCTTTTTCTTCTCGTTAAGCATCTTAGGGATGATGTCTTTCCCGAAATCGTGATCGCTGGTCGGATCTTTAGCGTCCTGAATTAAGGCCGCTCTTAAGGTTTTATAAGTAAAGATATAGATACCCATCGAAGCTAAATTGCTTAAGGGTTTCTTAGGTTTTTCTTGGAAGGAAGTGATGTTTCCGTCTTTATCGGTGGAAAGGATGCCGAAGCGGGAAGCTTCTTTCATGGGGACAGGGTAAACCGAGATGGTACAATCCGCTTTCGTATCGGTATGGAGTTTCAGCATCGCGTTATAAGTGGTCGAATAGATGTGGTCACCGCTTAGGATGAGGACGTATTCCGGATCAACTTTATCGAGCCAATCGATGTTTTGATAGATAGCGTCCGCGGTCCCAAGGTACCAAGCGCTGCCTTCATCGGTTTGTTTGGGGGTGAGGACAGATGTTAAAGCCCGGACCCCGTTGAGGCCCCACTTTTGCCCGTTCCCGACGTAACTATTAAGTTCACTACTTTCATATTGGGTTAAAACCCCAACGATATTAATGTTGCTATTTGCAAGGTTACTTAAAGGAAAATCGATAATTCGATATTTTCCCCCGTAGCTGACAGCCGGTTTTGCGACTTTCCGCGTTAAAGCGTGGAGACGCGTCCCCTTCCCACCAGCTAAAATCATCGCGGCGATATTGTTTCCCATACCCATCCTTTCTAGATGTATTTAACTAAACTTATTTTAATATAAGGGGAAGATTTTTAGAAGAAACAGAACAAGGGAAAACATTTTTTCTTAATTCCCGCTTTTTTGGTCTATAATTTCCACGCGTAGAAGGAAAAAAGAGATGAAAAGAACCTTGATCAAAGACCTCAAACTCACTGAAGTTAACACTCTCGCGGGTTTTGTTGAAAATATTAGAAATAAAAAGACGATGTGTTTCATCGTTTTACGGGATATTTCGGGAAAAATTCAAATCACGATTGAAAAAGAAAAACACCCCGAAATGATTGAAAACTTAGATAAAATCACGATCGATAGTGTGATTGAAGTAACCGGAAAAGTCGTTCCCAGCGATTACGTGAAACTTAATCACATGGAAATGCTCCCCGATACTTTAGAAATCCTTTCGATTGCGCTTCCGAGCCCCATCGTCAGTCCGAAGGGCGAAGAAACCAATATCGACTTACGTCTCGATTACCGCTGGATTGACTTAAGAACCGATAAAAATACTTTAATGTTTAAAGTCCAATCCTGCTTTATCAACGCGTGCCGAGAATTCTTAAATCAAAGAGATTTCACGGAAATCCACACGCCTAAATTAATCGCGACGGAAAGCGAAAGCGGCGCGGGTGTCTTTAAAGTCGACTATTTTGATAGGAATGCTTATCTCGCTCAATCGCCCCAATTCTATAAACAAATGGCGATGGCGGCCGGTTTTGAACGGATCTATGAATCGGGCCCTGTTTTCCGAGCGGAGAAATTTGCCAGTCGGAAACACGCGACCGAATTCACCGGTTTCGATATCGAATTCAGCTACATCGATAGTTATAAAGACGTCATGCATTTAGAAGAAGAAATGCTCCACTACGCCTTACAAGCCGTCAAAGATAAATACGGGGAAGAAATTAAGAAGGTCTTCAACATTGATGTCATTGTCCCCACTCTTCCTTTCCCGGTCATCGATTTACATGATTTATACGATGAACTTGAAAAACGGTACGGCTACAAAGTACCTGAAAGCGAGAAAGGTGACTTAACAACGGAAGGTGAACGGCTCTGTGAAAAGTTCAGCAAAGAAAAGTACGGTCACGAATTCCTCTTCGTCACTGGTTACAGCAAGGAAAAACGGGCCTTCTACCACATGAGGGATGAACATGGTGTCCCCTGCGGTTATGACTTGATTTGGAAGGGCTGCGAAATCACCACGGGTGCGCAACGTGAACACCGGTATGAAATCCTTAAGAAGCAAGCCGAAGAAAAAGGTCTCGATAAAGACGTTAAGTTCTACCTCGAATTCTTCCGTTACGGCTGCCCGCCGCACGGGGGCTTCGGGATCGGGGTTGACCGAATCACGATGATTCTCTTCAACGAAGGGATTAAAGAGTCGATGTTTATCTTCCGAGGACCCGACCGCTTGAATCCTTAAAATCTAGTTGCAAATAAAGTCCATTTAGGGTTTAATTTATAAGCGTTTGTGAGGTGAGTTTATGGCAAGAAAATGTATGTTAACCGGAAAAGCAGCGTTAAGCGGCAATAATCGTAGTCACTCCATGCGGGCCACCCGACGCACTTGGGACGTCAATTTACAAAAGCACACCATTGAAATCGACGGGAAAAAAGTGCAAGTTCGGCTCTCCGCGAGAGGCTATCGCACTTTATTAAAAGCCAACAAACAAAAAGCGGCGTAATTTAAGGTTACAAAAATGATAAAATCTCTGCAAAACAGAGATTTTTTTCTTTATATTCAGATAAATAAGAAGCAGACGTAGCTGAGAAGTAAGAGGAATAAATTGATAAAGGGAAGGATGTTTTCGTAGATCGCAAGCGTTATCTTATCCGGCCGTTTTAAACTGGTCGTCCCATCCTTCTCACTCTGAACTTCCATATGATTCCATTCACGGATCCCCGGAAGGAAGAAGATTAAAATCGGGAGTAAAGATAAGATGATGAGGAAGAGACCTAAGCCCATCCCCACCGCTTGATTGATTACCGCGTTTCTCCCCCAAGTTAAAAGCAGTAAACCATAACAGATATTAGGAACCGACGATATTACTTGTCCAAAAACTAAAGTGTAAAAGTGGAATTTAGTTTGAGATAAGGGGATGAAATAAGATAAAGAAAGAAGCCCTTCCCCTAAGATACTCATCACTAAGGCAAAGACTAAATAGACAGTGACATTAGTCCCAGCTTCTTCGGACGCTAAAAGAAGGATGAGAGGAAAAATGAAATAGCTTAAGGCGCAGAGACTGGCCATTAAGCGAAGAATGGTGCTCTTCCCCTTTTCTTCCATTTCAAAAGTTTCATAGGGATAGTGATTTAAATAATAGGAAAGTTTTCGGTTTTCTTTTTTAAAATAAAAGGCTAAACCGAAAAGGATAAGTAGTAACACTAAGGGGATAATAAAACCTAAACTAAGCAAGCCTTTATCGAGGTTTTCCATTCTTTAAATCCTCCACTCTTTCAAAGAAATCATCATGGTTAAACAGGTAAGAACCCGCAACAAGGAGGTCCGCTCCATGCTTGATGGCTAAGGGGCCAGTTTCGCCGTTAATGCCCCCATCGATTTCGATGATTGGTCGTTCTTCCACCGGTAATTTATCAATCTCTAGTCTTAACGAATCGAGCCGGTCTAAACTATTTTCAATGAACTTTTGTCCACCCCAACCGGGTTCCACTGACATTAAAAGCACTAAATCGATATCTTTTAAATAAGGAATAAGAAATTCAACTGGGGTTTTAAGTTTAATCGAAAGCCCTACTTTCTTACCTAAACTATGGATAAAGTCGATGGTCTTTCTGGTTTCTTCTTTGGTTCCAGCTTCCAAATGGAATGTGATGATGTCCGCACCATATTTAATGAAGTCTTTGGCCCAGCTAATGGGGTCAACAACCATTAAATGAACATCGTTAATGACCTTGGAATACTTAACGACTTCCTTAAAGTCTTCTAAAGAGAAAGAAGTCGGAGGAACGAACTTTCCGTCCATGACATCAAAATGCAAAAAGTGAGCAGCACTCTTATTTACTAGCTCTACCCCTTGCTCGATATGTTTTTTCCCGTACGCTAAAAAGCTCGGAGCGACATCAGGGAATGTAACAGACCATTTTTTCATCATTTAAATCCAAATATCCTGGACAAAAAGCCTCTCTTTTCATGGAAATTACTTTGATCTTTCAATACTTCATTGATAGAGTCGCCCATTTCTTTCGCGCTCTTATAACGTTCGTTGTAACGTTTTCTCGTCGCTTTTTGGATGATTTTATCAATGGCTTTTGGGACGGAGGGAACGAGTTTACTCGCTTCCGGCATCCGGTTTTTAATCTGAGCGACCGCTACTTCTTCCATTGTTTTCCCGTCAAAAGGAACAGTTCCTACTAAAAGTTCATAGAAGACGATACCCATCGAGTAGATATCGCTTTGAATAACCGCCGGATCCCCTAAAAGAATCTCAGGAGCGGTATAGTAAACAGTACCAGTAATCGAATCTTTCTTGGGTTTTTCTCTTAAAGATGAGCTGATACCAAAGTCGCTGATTTTGATGGAACCATCCGGCAAATAGAATAAGTTATCCGGTTTAATATCCCGGTGGATAATACCATGCTCATGGATGTATTGAACCCCGTGACTGAGTTGGACCATGATTTCACAGGCTTCTAAAGGACTTAAACAGTGGCCGGTGGTCATATTGAGTTTATCTCTTAAAGTCCGGCCTTCGACATATTCGTTCGCCATGTAGGGTCTGCCGTCAATCGTGCCATTCCCATAAACTTTAACGATATTGGGGTTATTTAAAGAGGCGGAAGCGATGCATTCTTTCTTAAACCGAGCGAGATTTGCAGGGTTTTTCATCATATCTTCCCGGAGGAGTTTTAAGGCGACCGTTTTATGGGTGATGACGTCATAAGCTTCATAGACGTCCGCCATCCCTCCATGCGCAATCCGGCCGGTAACCCGATAACGATTGTCGACTTTATCACCAATTTGTATCATGATCGATAATCTCCCAGAAAGCGCAGGCGATGTTATCGGTGCCCCCGTTATGATTGGCTTCCAAAATAAGGTTTTGCACCTTTTGGTCCGCTCGTTCATCGGTGGTGACAACCGCTAAGATCTCCCGATCCTTTAAATTATTATATAATCCATCAGAACAGAGAAGAATTTTTTCCCCGTTATATTTCTTGTGAGTCAAGGTGTAAGAAAGGGAAGGATGGATGCCTAAAGCGTTTAAAAGGACGTGTCTCTTTTCATGGACTTTCGCTTGTTCTTCAGTGATTTCCCCGGTGGAAACTAAGTAATTAACATAGGTTTGGTCTTTGGTCAATTGGACTAAGTTCCCATCTTTAATGATATAGGCTCTGGAATCCCCGATATTGCAGATGAAGATATTTCGCCCGTCAATTAAACAAGCCACTAAGGTGGTTCCCATCCCTTCATAGTTACTATTTTTAATGGAATTGGTATAGATTAAATCATTAGCTTCTTTTAAAGCTTTTGCGAACCAGCGTTTGGTTAAGAAACCGGAACTATGTTGTTTCTTGCGTTCGAAGCTTTTAATCATGCTGTCGACCGCCATTTTGCTCGCGAGTTCCCCTTTCTTCTCACCGCCCATCCCGTCGCAGACAATCAAAAAGACTTCACCATAAGAGTTCATGCTAACCATCGCTTGGTCTTCGTTATCTTCCCTCACGCGGCCCTTGTTAGTTTTGTAAGCATATGTCCCATGAAAATCGCGCTTTTTCATGCTTTTATTCTCTCATATTTCGCTCGAAGTTGACCACAAGCAGCTTCGATGTCCGTCCCGAATTCTTTCCGGATGGTGGCTTTTAATCCCCGTTCATTTAAAGCATCTCTAAAGCGGTGAACTTGGTTATTGCTCGGCCGCATAAAGTTTTTTTCGGTAACTGGGTTAATCGGGATTAAATTAACGTAACAGAAAATATCTTTCAGTAGTTTTGCCAGTTCAATCGCATCCTCGATTGAATCATTGAAATCTTTAATCAAAATATATTCGATAGTGATCCGTCTTCCGGCGACTTTTTGGTATTCCTTTAAGGCGCTTAAAAGTTCATCGAGCGAGATTTTTCTCGCAATCGGCATGATTTGTTTACGCTTTTCATCGTTCGAGGCGTGTAAACTGATCGCTAAATTTAAGGGAAGCTTTTCATCTTTATATCTTAAGATGCCTTCCGTTAAACCGCAGGTGGAAATGGTTAAATGACGAGCCCCGATATTTAAAGCTTTCGGGTCATTAGCAATCTTTAAGAACTTAAGGCAGTTATCGTAGTTATCGAATGGTTCTCCAGTTCCCATGATGACGATGTGGCTAACTCGGTCTTCCCCTCGTTCATCTAAGATTTGATCCATCACTAAAACTTGCCCTAAAAGTTCATGGACTTCTAAACCGCGGACTTTTCTAAAGAGGCCACTCGCGCAGAAAGCGCAGCCCATCGAGCAACCGACTTCACTGCTGACGCAGATGGCGTTTCCGTAGTCGTATGGCATAAGAGCGGTCTCGACTTTACTCCCATCTTCCATCTTAAGAAGGAGCTTAATCGTGCCGTCTTTCGCGACTCTTTGTTCGATGATTTCCGGTAACTTTAAGGAAAAGTTTTGTTCAAGCTTTTCTCTTAAGGCAACCGAAAGATTAGTCATCTCACTAAAGGAGAAGACCCGTTTATCATAAATCCAGTCGTAGATTTGTTTAGCGCGAAAACTCGATTCCCCAATCTCTTTAAAGTAAGCTTCGAGCTCCGGTAAGGTGTAATCGAGAATCGAAGTCATTATTTTTGTCCTTGCATTAAAGGAACACTTTCGCTTTGGGGGGCTTGGGCTTGAATGATGGCAGGATCGGCCGCAACTGCGGTATTTTCATCTTTCTGCATCACGCAGTAGAAGAGATTCCCACGGACACTGAAGTCACCTTTACACGGGAAAAGTTGTTCCATTTTCACGATATGGAATTCCGGGTGATTAGCGACAAACTTATTGATTTGTTCTTCCCCTTCTTTCTTATTGATAGTGTTCACAAAATAAAGGAGAGTGCCTTTATTGTTGACATATTTACTGACCCCTTCTAAGGCGTCTTCTTGTCTCTTTAAGATTTCGTCGATTTTCGAAGTATCGAAGTTAACGAAATAACCAGGATTGGTGGTGATTAAATCAAAGAAGGTATTATCGGGAGCGCAGATGGCTAAATCGACAGGTCTCGAAATCGAAGCTTCCATGGCGTTCGGTTTAGCGCTGAAGAAATTAACATTGGTTAAATGGTTTTTCTTAATCGTGTTCTTAATCACTTCATAACCATGGGTGGACGGCACCGCGAGATTCATCCCAACCGTGTTGCCATAGGTTTCTAAGAGTTCTTTTAAGACATTCTTATTAGCGGCATTGCCGTTATAGATTAACAGTTCACTCGGTTCACTGATTGTGTAAGTATCGAGTAAATGTTTAACGACAGGCTTAATTTCATAGAGTAAGCCGTTTCGGAATTCATCGAGGGTGTATAAACTCTTACTGCCTTTATAAAGTAAGAGGTTAGGAATCTCGGTTTCTTCGAGGATGCCCTTATATTTTTCTAAGAGGGTTTCGATTTTTATCCGGCTGGTTCTCACTCTTAAGGTGGTGAGAGGGGGATTGATATAGTTCTTCAGGACATTGAAAGTCATGCTTAAGCCGAAATGATGAAGGATTTTAATCAACCACATCGGAGCGTTAAAATGGGTCATCAAATAGATTTCCATTTCTTTCTTGGTCGCTTTCTCGCCTTTATTTAAGCTGACTTGCGGCGGAAGAGCTTCCGCGTCCAAGAGGGGTTTCACGACATCTAAATGATCTTTAAAGCGTTCAAAAGCTTCCGTTTTGATTTCTTCTTTCGCTTTCGGGTCTTTCCCAAGTTTACTGACAAAAAGCGCCGCTAAAACGATGAGAAGATAACGAATATCTTGTTCATCGATCTTGCCTTCTAAGGGTTTTAAAAGGTAACGAAGACGATAATAGTGAGTGATCACGTACCGGAAAATAAAGATGCTGTCACGGTGCGCTGCCCTTTCTTCTTTCGTCTTAAATGTCTTATCAATGGTGGTGAAGAAGTTATCTCTTTCATCTAAGAAACCATTGAGAGCTTGCCCCGCTAAAGTAATGTTTTCCATGCTCGGTTGTTCTCCTACTTTTTATTTTTATCGTCATAGAGACGATTGAGCTCATCGATATGACCTTCGAAGACATTGCCGGTGTAGATTTCTTCATCGTCATCGCTATCGGCTTCATAGTCTTGGTCATCTTTATCGTCATTGAAGGAAACGATGTTCTTCTCTTCAATGAATCGAGGGTAGTCATCGTTAATCAGCTGATAAGTATGTTCTTCTTCAAAGTAATGGAATTGGATATTGAGATTGATGGAGAAGTCCTTCAAAGTCTTCATCAAATAAGTCGCAACTTTTTCTTCTAATCTTTCATATTTATGGGGAGCGAGGACGATGACTAAAGTGTCCCAACTCACCTGTTCCACTCCTTTATGGAAAAGGACACTCTGCGGAGCGTAGAAGGAAATATCATCTTCTTCCGTTTCGAAAAGCGAGGCGAGATTAGCCGTGTGGTTTTTGGAATAATGGCCGGTCACATATTGATCAAGGCCGAGGATTGCGATGGTTATCATAAGTTTTCTTTCGTTGTGATTATATCACAAGAATCCGAGCGGAAAAGACTTTTAAAAGAATGTAAAGCACTAATAATCCATGGGGTCAGCGTTAACTTGGAGGGTGATTCGACCTCCGCTTTTATAAGTTTGAAGAAGGTTTCGTAAAACGGAACGGGTTTCTTCTTGGCTTTTGGTCTTGATGATGATTTGCTTTCGGAATTTCCCGTCCATCATCGAATAGTACGGGGTGAAGGGCCCAATCACCTTATCGTTAGGTAGCTCTTTTCTTAGATAATCACGGATACTGATGGCTTCGTTCATCGTTTCTTCGTTTTCTTTGCCTTTCACGATCAATAAGTAAAGGAAGAAATAGGGTGGATTTTGATTGAGGTAACGTTCCTTCATTTCTCTTTTATAGAAAGTATCGTAATCCTGCTTCGCTCCTAAGGTTATCGCGTAGTGATCAGGGTTAAAGGTTTGAATTAAGGCTTCACCTTTTAAGGAACTCCTACCGCTGCGTCCGACCATTTGACTGATCAGTTCAAAACTTCGTTCGCTGGCACGGAAAGTAGGCAAAGTGAGCCCGATGTCCGCGAGAACGACAGCGGATAAAGTAACATACGGGAAGTCATGCCCTTTCGCGATAATCTGGGTGCCTAAAAGGATGTCATATTTTCTTTCATAGAAGTCCCTAAGAAGTTTAGAAGTTTCAAAAGATAGACGTGAGATATCGCTATCGAGGCGAGCAATCTTTTTATCAGGGAAAAGAGTGTGTAAATCTTCTTCCACTCTTTCAATTCCAAAACCGACTCGCCTGAAGTTTCTCGCTCCACAGACAGGGCAAGCTTTTGGGAATTCTTCCACGTGCCCACAGTGGTGACATTTAAGAAGATTATCGCTTCGGTGGTAGGTTAGAACGGAACCGCAGTCAGGGCAGCTCATCATGTGGTTACAGTTAGCGCAGGTGACCCCGGTCCAATACCCTCTCCGGTTCATTAACAGTAAAACCTGTTCCCCTTTTGAAAGCTTTTCGTTGATTTTTTCAACGAGGGGCAAACTGAGCTTATCACTCAAATTTCCAAAAATATGTGGGGTTTTTAAATCGATAATTTGATAATCGATTTTTATATTGCCGTTAATTCTTTCCTTTAAAAGGTAATATCCATACTTCCCTTTTAACGCTCTCGCGCGAGTTTCAAAAGACGGGGTTGCACTTCCTAAAACTACTTTCGCTCCTGTGATGTTCGCTCTTAAAATCGCCACTTCTCTCGCATGGTAGAAAGGGGGATTATCTTGCTTATAGCTTTCAACATGCTCTTCATCGACGATGATGAGTTTAAGATTTTTAATCGGTGAGAAGACCGCACTCCTTGCACCAATCGCGACCTTCGCCTTTCCGTCCCGCATCTTCCGGTATTCGTCATAACGTTCGCTAGGAGTTAAACCGGAGTGAAGGATGGCCACCTGATCACCGAATCTATTTTTTAAGAGGCTGACTAACCTCGGGGTTAAACTGATTTCCGGAACAAGATAAATAATGCCAGCATCTTCTTTTAAATAATGTTCGATTAAATGGAGGTAGATTTCCGTTTTACCGCTACCGGTGACACCTTCGATTAAGAAAACATTCTGGGGAGCATTTAGCACTGCTTCCATCGCTTCTTGTTGTTTAGGAGTTAAAACTTTCTTCTCATAATCAAAGCTTTCGTCCATTACTCTTAAGCGGTAATGTTCACGTTTCTTAAGTTTAAAATAGCCATTATCCAAAAGCTTTTTAACAATCGAGGGACTACCGGCTTCTTTCTTAAGCACCGGTTGGTGAAGAGCCACTAGACGATAAATTTCTTTTTGCTTCGCTGTAAGAGTTTCATCCTCCGCTTTATCAGTGACTAAGAAATAATCATATTTAATCTTTGGCCCTTTTAAAGCTGTTCTTTTCGGGGATAAAGATAAAGGCAACATCGCTTGAAGAACGGTCATTAAAGGGGACACATAGTATTCGCTCACTTGTTTAGCGAGTTCTAAGAGTTCATCACTCAACAAAGCATCTTCATCGATGATATCTTCATCCATGATTTCTTTATAGGCGATAGAGGAATTATCGATGATTTCATCGATATTATCTTGTTTTTCTTCCACTCCCACGACAAAACCGACGGAAGGACGATGATTAAAATCAATCTTCACTCTTCCGTAAAGGGGAATCTTTTTCTTACCTTTATATAGATAATAAAAAGGTCGGTTTAAGTCCCAGGCCTGGTATTCGGTTAAAACACTGATGAGTTTCACAACTCAATTATAAAGTTTTTTCAATTTCTTGACGGATAATCTTTTCGATTTCGTGGGCAGCTTCATCAACATCGTTATTGATGATGGTGTATTTATAATCTTTCGCGTACTTGAGTTCGGTCTTCGCTCTCTTTAAACGTTTTTGAATGGCTTCTTCGTCTTCCGAGCATCTCCCCCGAATCCGCTTTTCCAGTTCTTCTAAGCTCGGAGGTAAAAGGAAGAAAGAAAGGATATCGATATCCTTTAAAGCTTTCATCACTGTTTCCGCTCCATTGACTTCGATTTCCAGGATGACGTTCTTTCCTTCATTCATCGCATCGAAAACCGGTTGCTTTAAAGTTCCATAATTATGTTTAACGAAAGAAGTATGTTCTAAGAAATTGCCTTCTTCCACTTGTTGTTTAAAATATTCGGGGGTAACGAAGTGATAATGAACTCCTTCAATCTCGCCCGGTCTCGGACCTCTAGTTGTTAAAGAGACACTATAAAATAAGTTCAAGGAATGGCTTTCCATGACTTTTGCCCGGATGGTGCCTTTACCGACACCGCTAGGACCAGAGATGATAATTAAAAGACCCTTTTTCATATGTTTAACCTTTATTATGCAATATTATTTTAAAAAGTTCACATATAATCGAACAAAATTTGCTATCTTTTTCGTTGATTTTCCTTTGTTAAGATTGTAATCGCTAAAAATAATTGAGATTTAAAGAGATATTTCAATATTTTTGAAAAATACTTTGGAAGATAGTTTCGACTTTAAACTTTTTTCTCTTTCTTTTTTGAGACAGTTTTGCTTATAAGAAAAACAGGCCAATAATATTGATGTCATCAAAGAATTAGCTGTGCTGAGAGAGTAACTTCATCAGCACTGATATAAATAATCGACTTAAATAAGTTTATATTTAGGTCTTTCACCATTGTTATCTAAAGACAGCTCAGTTAGAAAAGGAAAGAAAATGAAGTATGTCTGTACCATCTGCGGATACGTCTATGATGAAGCTAAAGAGAAAGTTCCTTTTAAAGACCTTCCCGATTCTTAGACTTGTCCGTTATATGGAGCCTCTAAATCTGCCTTTGTTCCTCTAGAAGATAAGAAAAAAGAAGAAGCAAAGAAGTCTTTCAAAAGAGCGAAGTTAAGATCTGGGAATGCCGGAACTGCGGTCACCTCGTCATCGGTACCAAGGCACCGGAAATCTGTCCGACCTGTGACTACGTTCAAAGCTTCTTCGAACTTAACTGCGAAAACTATTAATCCTTCAAGGTTAAAAAAGGGCTCCTAACAAGGAGCTCTTTTCTGTTTAAAATCGTGAAATAATAATTTTAATGAGATTATCGGTTTTTATTCTTCCGGTAAATCCGTTAAGAATTGGACCCCTAAGGCTTTCGGTCCGGCGTGGTAAGAGTTGGTCGGACAAGCTTTGGTGGTGACGACTTGTTGGAAGCCGAAGGAATAAAGATAGTCTTGAATCATCTTGAGGTCGCTTTCTTCCGCGGTCGAATAGTTGATGAAACACATCGACTTATCGATGACGGGATAAGAAGCTAAATGGTCTTTCACATAGTTCATTACACATTTGGTGTAAGTACCTCTATATTTCTTCCCGATAATGAATTTTCCTTCTTTATCGCACATGATGACCGGTTTAATATGGAGTAAGTTCGCCCCAAATAAGGCGAGTTTCGAGCATCGCCCACCCTTTTGTAAGAAATAAAGAGTGTCGATGATGAAGGAACATTTTGCGTTCTCTCTTCTTCTTAAGAGTTCTTTCTTAATTTCTTCAAAGCTCTTACCTTTTTGAATCAATTGGTAAGCATAGATAGCGAGTAAGGCGATTTCACCGCTGGTACCGTGGCTATCGAGAACGAAGATATTTGGATCTTCGTGGGACGCTACTACCGCGTTCGGGTAACCGCTACTTAACCCGCTGGAGATGGTGAAGTGAATGATTTGATCCGCTCCACTTCTTTTTAACGTTTGAAAATGGTTTTCTAACTCCTCAATATTCACCGCTGCCGTGTGACAAAGTTTTCCGGTGGTTTTAGTGAATTCAAAGAGTTCTTCATTAGTGAATTCGTTATCAAGATAGGTGGCACCTTCTTTTTCAAGGTGGAAATGAACAATCTTGATTCCGTATTTGTTGAGTAATTCAGGTGTTAAATCAATAGTGCTTTCTGCGCTTAAGGCAATCATAAGGCCCCTCCCAAGCACAATACCTTATCTTGTTTTAAATACTAGGTCAACAAAATTGTATCGGTAGTCTATACTATGTTCGATATGAAATTGACCAATAAAAGTTTAAAAATATACCTCGATTACTTAAAACCAATGCTGGTGGGAACCCATCTCACCTTAGTGGACTTTTTCACTAAAGAAGACTTGGTTTTTTACTTCGCCAAAAGTGGCCCCTCATCGTTAGTTTTGTCACTCAACGGATCCCAAGCCAGACTCATTTTAACTAACCGTTTTCCAAGATTTAGAGGGATCGAAAATTCCTTCCTCGATAAATTGAAAAAGGAACTTGGGAATGGCTATCTTTTAAACCTCGAGCAGGTGAATGAGGATCGAATCGTCCATTTTACCTTTGAAGTAACTAACCGCATCTTTCAAAGAGAAAAGGTTCACCTCTATTTTGAAATGCTTCCCCACCGAGCGAACCTCATTTTGACTAATGATGAAAATAAGATTATCTGTTTACTAAAACCCTCCTTGTTAACCGATGACCGGGTCCTCTTACTCAATATGCCCTACACTTTCCCAAGGAAACCGGACGCTCCTGTTGATAATGTTTCGTTCGACCCAGAGGAATATCTTTTAAGTGAACAAAGTTATATCACCTCTTTAACGCAAAAAAGAAAAGATAGTGAGATGCGGCCAATTCTCAAAGCCTTAAACAATAGGCTTAACCTCTTAAAACGGAAGAAGGTTAAACTCCAAGAAGAAAAACAGGCGGCTGAAACTTACCCGGAAGATCAAATGAAGGGAGAATACCTTTTCACCTACTGCAATCCTTCCGACTTTAATTTAGATAAAGTTGAGCTTGATGGCATCACTATCGCTTTAGATCCCTTAAAGACCATTAAAGCGAACGCGGAAGCCTATTTTAAACGAGCAAAAAAGAAGAAAGCCACCCTGAAATTTAGTGAGGAGAATATTGAAAAAGTTAATAAGGAATACACTTCCTTAGAAGCAATCAAAAACAATATTGAAGCCCTGTCCTATGATGAACTTAAATCTTTGGGTCTTAAGGTTAAACTAAACAGCAAGAATTCCTTGAAAGAAATCAATGATTTTGGAACGGCTCTAAATCCTTATTATATAGAGTACCGTGGTAAGACTTTCTATTTTGGAAAGAACGCCAGGCAGAATGATAGTGTCACTTTCCTCTTAAAAAGGCTCTCGAGAGATGCTTATTGGTTCCATTTAAAAGATGGACCTTCTTCCCACGTCCTATTAGAAAAGGATGGGCCATTAAGCGAAGAAGATAAACTCGCCGCCGGATCCATCGTCCTTTTAAATAGTGAAATGCCCTCTGGGGAAATTATTCTTAGCCAAAAGAAACATTTAAAACGCGGTAATAAACCCGGAGAAGTTAAGATGACGCATTATGAATCTTTCTATGTGAGGGAAATCGATAAAAACATTAAACCCCTCCTCCTTAAAGCGGAGAAAGTTAACCACTTATGACGATATTAAAGAACTATAGAACCGCGAGAGAGTTCTTTAAAAAAGCTTTCCCAAAAGAAGAAATTAAAAGCTGTAAAACACTTAAAAAAGGTACAACTAATCGCCTCTTTCTCATAAACGACCACTATGTCGTTCGCCTTAAAAAACCTTTAGAAAAGGAACTCTTTAACGCGGAAGAAGAACAAAAAGATTTATCCTTTCTTTTTAAAAATGGCTTGGGGCCAAAAGCTTATGCTTTCTCTCCTAATGGGAACTACATCATTAAATATTTGGCTAACTCTGAATTAACAAAAGACGATTATCCCTCCATAGCGAGAGCCCTTAAAAAGCTCCACTCTTTAAAATTGGAAACCACCTCTTTCAGTCCAATCAAAAGGCTTGATTTATATAAGATGGATGAAGAATATCCGCCTCTCTTAAAGGAACTTATTCCTTTGATAGAACACTACACAAAAGGTAATTTGGTTCTCTGCCATAATGATTTATTGCTTGCTAATATTTTAAAGACAAACGATGGAATTAAATTCATCGATTATGAATACATGACCCTTAACCATCCCTACTTTGATTTAGCTAGTTTTATTTCTGAAAATGTTCTGAGTAAAGAAGAAGCAAAACTCTTCCTCGAAAGTTACTTTGAAAAGCCTTTAACTAAAAATCAAATTATCCTTTTAAAACAGTTTATCGCGTTCGAAGATTACCTCTGGGGATATTGGGCGAAAAAGAATTATTTCTTTACTAAGAAGAAAGTTTATAAAGAAATTTATAGAGATAAAAAAGCTGCTCAAGAAATCGATGAAGAATATTTCGCTAAGCATCCTGAGGAATTAAAAATCATCGAGGGATTTAACGCCTAAATCTTCCTATAATATAGTGATGAAAAAGTTATTCATTCTGCCCCTTATCTTAATGTGTACCGGCTTAATGAGCTGCGACACCCAACCCAAGGATTACCTGATTTTTAAGAATGGGGATTTAAATAAAACTGAGAACACGTATTTAGCGAAGGAATATTTCATAAGCGCTGAAGAAATCATCAGCGATCTGGAAATGGGGAATGATATCATCTTCTTTATCGCCAGTGAAGAATGTGAGCCTTGCTATTTCTTTGAAGAAGATTTTTGCCGTTTTATCAACGATACCGAGATTGCTATCGGCGGCATCTATTGGGATGGAAATGATGAAACATATGGGGATTATGCTGGGGATTTTGAGATTTTAGAAAATTATTTTACCAATAGCAAAGAAGCTTTTGAATTCGTTACTCCCACCCTTTACCTCGCGAAAGGAAAAGAGGTTACCCAGCTTCAAAGAGGAAGAGTTGAATGGGATTATTTAACGAGAAGATTTAACTCCTATTGCAACACGAAAGATGTTTATCGTTATCGAACCTATGAAGGTTTTATGAATAGAAAAGACATGTCTAAACCTGCTTTCCTTTATTCATCGAGCGATGAAGAGGCAATCCACTATTATCAAAATTACCTTTTACCTTCTATCGAAGAGAAAAATCAATTGATTGATCTCATCGATTTTGATTTATTCTCAGACCAAGAAAAAACCCAACTCCTTCAAGAATTGGGTCTTACGTCTTATGAAGCAGGAATGTTTATTTCGAAGAAGTTTCTTCCGCTTTCGACGCTTCCGGAAGAACTTTTTTCCCTTTCTTTGCTCTGACAAATTGATCGAAGGCTAAACCATCTTCGAAATTCTTAAATTTAGCGTAATAGTATTCGTCCCCCATAGCGCTCGCGATGTGCTTCGGGTAACGGCCACTCATGCAGAGATTGTTCTTAAATTTTTCTTTGATTTCGTCGATGGTATGAACGTAATCATAGACATCTAACCGACTGACCGCGAAAGCGTAGAACTTTTCTTTATTCATGTCTTGCCGGTTTTCATCGTACATCACCACATCCGCGTAAATCTGGTAACAACTCACACTATTAGCGAAGTCAATTAAGTCAGGAGTGTAGCCTCCCGCTGGACGCATATTGCATTCTAAGGCCACCACATCACCTTTTTTTCCTAAACCTGGGTGATCCTTGGTTAAAAGGAAGAACTCGATATGGAAGAATCTCTTTTTAATACCGAAACTTTTAACGACTCGTTGCCCGATTTCTTTAAAAGCTTCTTTATCCATATCGATGAAGGGTAAATCAAAGGGATTAGTGTAGTAATATTCGTCTAAAGCGTCATTCACGATGTCCGCGACGGGAGTCGGGAAATGGTCGGTAGTCATAAAGACGACGTCACTATGGGAGTTACAGATACCATCGAAACTAACGATGGTGCCTTCCACGAATTCTTCCATGATGTAGGTTTCGGGAAGGTCTTTTTCTAAGAAATGTTTTACTTCGTCTTCATTGCTGAGTTTAAAGGAATCGGTCGCTCCGACCCCGACATTAGGTTTTACGAAGACAGGGTAGTTAACTTCTTTCGCGAAGGCTAAAGCTTTCTCTAAGTCTTTCGGTCCATCGACTAAGGTATAACGCATGACTTTCGCTCCGGCATTGATAAAGCACTCCTTCATCGCGCTCTTGGCCTTAATCTTTTCCATATCTTCCGGATAGAAACCGGTAGTGACATTGAAGGCTTTTCTTAAGACGCTATCATTATAAAGCCACCATTCGTTATCGCTTTCGATGTAGTCAATTTTCCCATATTTATCTTGGAAATATTGGCAGGCTTTCTTTAAATCTTCGATGTTGGAAAGGTCTTTAACAAAGTAATACTCCGTTAAAGCATGAAGTAAACGCGGAAGGACATCATATAAAGGGCTATCCCCAATGCCGAGGACAGTGATTCCATGATCTTTGAGGGCTTCCGCCCATTTATAGTAACGGACCGGGAAGTTCGGTGAGATAAAGACGAAATTCATAGTAACTCCTATTTCCGCGTCAATTATAAAAGCAAAAACCAAGTCTTAAAACTTTTAGTTTTAATTTTTTTATAAGTGAAAATGGTTTAGAAGTTAATTCAAAGAAAATGAATCTTTATTCATTGCCCATGATATCGAGGAAAATGGTCAAAACGTTGTCCTTTAAGACAAAAGCGTCGCCCCCAGTATAATTTAAAACTGTATCTTCACCATGTACCCGAATTAACCGCACGGTCCCCTTCTTTTTTAAGAGACCGATAATCGGAGTATAGCCCGGCAAGATGCCTAAAGGACCCCGTTCCGAAGTAAGGTAGATACTCTGGATATCGTTATAGATGGTGTCCCCATTAGGAGAGGATATTTTAACGGTATAAAGTTGGTTCACTTGGCTTTCCTTTTATCGAGGTCATCGATACTTCCTAAGTAAAGGAAGTCGGTTTCCGGGACCTCATCATATTTCCCGCTTAAGATTTCTTTAAAGGACCGAATAGTATCTTTTAAAGGCACATAAACACCCTTGTAGCCGCTATAAGCTTCGGCGACATGGAATGGTTGGCTTAAGAAGTTACGGATTCTTCTCGCTCTCGCGACTAAAGCTTTATCTTCGTCACTCAATTCATCGAGACCGAGAATCGCGATGATATCTTGGAGTTCTTTGTATCTTTGAAGAATCTTTTGCACATCTCTAGCGACTTGGTAATGTTCTTCCCCAACGACCGCAGGATCCAAGGCTGTCGAAGTACTTTCAAGTGGATCAACCGCCGGATAGATTCCTAAAGCGGCCGTATTTCTATCGAGTAATGTTTGAGCATCTAAGTGGCTGAAAGTCGTCGCTGGAGCGGGATCAGTAAAGTCATCCGCCGGGACGTAAATGGCTTGAATGGAAGTGATAGAACCATTCTTAGTCGAAGTGATTCTTTCTTGCAGTTCACCCATTTCGCTCGCGAGAGTGGGTTGGTAACCAACCGCAGAAGGAAGCCGCCCTAAAAGAGCGGAAACTTCGCTACCAGCTTGGGTGAACCGATAGATATTATCGATAAAAAGAAGAACATCTTGATGGAGTTCATCCCGGAAATATTCCGCCATGGTGAGGCCCGTTAACGGGGCCCGCATTCTGGCGCCCGGCGGTTCATTCATTTGTCCGAACACTAAAGCGGTATTCTTTAAGACGCCGCTATTTCGCATTTCAACGTAGAGGTCGTTACCTTCCCGGCTCCGTTCCCCGACGCCGCTAAAGACACTTAAGCCGTGGTGTTCACTAGCGATGTTACTGATAAGTTCTTGAATTAAAACGGTTTTTCCAACGCCGGCCCCACCGAAGAGCCCGACCTTACCACCCTTGGTATAAGGACAAAGAAGGTCAATAACTTTAATCCCGGTTTCAAGGATTTCAGTACCGACATTTTGATCACTGAAAGACGGAGCGGGTCGATGGATAGACCATCTCTTCGCATTTTCTAAAGGCGGAAGTTCATCGATTGGATTCCCAAGGACATCGAACATTCTCCCTAAGGTTTCTTCTCCAACTGGAACTTCAATCGGTTTTTCAGTATCGATGACTTTAAAACCCCGTTCGATGCCATCTGTCGCTCCCATCGCGACGGTTCTAACCATCCCGTCACCTAAGTGTTGCATAACTTCGACGGTCAAGGTTTTATCATTTCCAAGATCAACTTTTAAAGCGGTAAGTAAAGCCGGTAAATGGCCGTAAGGAAACATGACGTCGACGACCGGGCCGACGGCTTCCACCACTTTTCCAATCAATTCTTCTTTCATATGTTTTCCTCCTACATCGCCATCCGGCTCGCGGTGATTTCCGTAATTTCTTCGGTAATCTTCTCTTGCCGTTGCTTGTTGTATTTAATGGTCAATTCATTCGTTAATTCATCGACGTTCTTATTCGCCTCTTCCATCGCATTTCTTCTCGCGGTGTGTTCGCTGAGTTCGCTATCTTTAAAGAGGTGTTGGATTTCGCCCACCAGGTAACTCTCCCATAAACGGTCGATAATTTCTTCGGCTGGGTTATCGAGTAAGGGGGGACAAGCCTCTTCGTTTTCCCACTTCTTTCGTTCGAGGCAAAATGGCAATATTCTATACAAAACCGGCACGGATTTTAAGGAATTGATAAAATGGGTCCCGACGATAAAGACATTGCGGATTCTTTTGGTGTTAAACAATTTGAGCAGGGTTTTGCTGAGTTTTTCAAAATTTTGAAGGCTGGAATCGTAGGAAATATCTTTGGTGTTAAAGACTTCTGCCGCACTCTTCTCGCGGAGGGTTTTCTCGATCTTTTTCCCAATCACGAGGATCTTGTCTTTCGGTTCAATCGTGCTTAAGGCTAAGCGGATAACATCTTGGTTATAACTTCCACATAACCCTAAGTCGCTTCCTAATACGATGTAGAGGGAAGGCAAATCTTTCGGTCCTTCTTTTAAGTAAAAGTTATCTTCAATCTTACCGAAATAAAAGAGGTCGCTTAAGAGGTAACCGAGCGATTCGAAATAGGACTGTGAACGTTCAACTTCCCTTTTTAAGCGTTGGCTTTTAACGGTCGAGAGGAGTTCCATGGATTTAGTGATTTTCCCGGTTCCCTCTACCGCGTGGAGCCTTCTTTTTATCTGCGTAAGATTGTTGGCCATCAAGGTTTCCTCTTTAAGTAATCGGTGATGATACCGACCAATTTTTCGGAGTTTTCATCCGTTAAATCATGAGTCTTATCAATCTCATCTAATAAGTCTTGATGTCCAGCGTGAAGATAGACTTTGATATCGGTTAGGAGTTGACTGACGTCTTTTTTATCGATGTCATCAAAGAAACCCTTTTGCACGATGAAAATATCTAAGATTTCATCGATTTCTTTTAAAGGCTTATAGTTCCATTGTTTTAAAGCTTCCATCACCACTTCCCCGTGGTGAAGGATCTTTCTCGTCGATTCATCGAGGTCACTTCCAAATTGAGCGAAACTTAAGTTTTCCCGGTAGTTAGCGAGGGAAATCTTTAAGCCCTTCGACACCTTCTTCATCGCGTTATGTTGAGCGGAACTTCCGACCCGGGAAACGCTGAAACCACTATCGACCGCAGGTCTTTGCCCAGAGGTAAAGTAATCGGTGATTAAGAAGATTTGGCCGTCCGTAATGGAAATGACATTTGTCGGAATGTAAGCGGAAATATCCCCGGCTTGGGTTTCGATGATGGGGAGAGCGGTAATCGAGCCACCGCCGTATTCTTTACTGAGTTTACAGGCTCTTTCCAGGAGTCTGGAATGGAGGTAGAAAATATCACCAGGATAAGCTTCCCGTCCTGGGGACCGCCTTAAAAGAAGCGACAAGGCCCGGTAGCTCACCGCGTGTTTACTTAAGTCATCGAAAACGATGAGGACGTCTTGCCCTTGCTCCATCCACTCTTCCGCTATCGCCATCCCGGCGTAGGGAGCAATATAGAGTTCCGGAGCGCTATCGCTGGCGCTAGCATTCACGACCACCGTGTACTTTAAAGCGCCGGCTTGTTTGAGTTTATAAGTCAAGGTAGCGACGGAAGAATTCTTCTGACCAATCGCGACATAGATACATTTAACATTTTGATCTTTTTGATTGATGATGGTATCGATAGCTATGCTGGTTTTCCCCGTTTGCCGGTCCCCGATGATGAGTTCCCGTTGTCCCCGACCGATCGGAATCATCGTATCGATAGCTTTGATACCGGTTAAAAGCGGTTCATTGACACTTTCCCGTTTCATGACCCCGGGAGCGATTCTTTCAATCGGTCTCGTTTTTTCGTACGTTAAAGGTCCCGCATCATCAATCGGAATCCCTAAAGCGTTAACTACCCGGCCTAAAAGGCCATCCCCGACCGGGACTTCCACCACCCGACCGGTGGATTTAACAGTGTCACCTTCTTTAACGAGTTCTTCCCCGTTAAGGACGACCGCGCTCACGGTATCGAGGTTAAGGTTCATTACCATCCCGAGGATATCATGCGGGAAGAGTAAAAGTTCACCTAACATCGCTTGTTTTAAGCCGTAGATTGTCGCGATACCATCTCCATAACTAATGACGGTTCCAACTTTATTGACCGCCATTTCGCCTTTAAAGGAGGCGATTTGACTTTTGATCAACGCGCTGATTTCTTCCGGTGTCATGTTTTTATTCATAATCGTTCTCCTTTAAAAGGGTCTTCCTCAGTTCATTAAGTTTCTCAAGCAAGGTGTCATCATAGACTTGGTCATCAATGAAGATTTTCACCCCCGCTAAAAGGGAACTATCGACGATATTTTGGAAGCTGACTTTCTTTTTAAGTTTTTGGCTAAATAAGGTTTCAAATTTCTTAATCTGAACATCTTTTAAGGGTCTCGCCGAATAGATGATCCCTAAGAGTAAGCCGAATTCATCGCTATAGAGTTTCTTATAAGCCTCTAAGATTTCTTCATAACGATTGATGAAATGCCGTTTGACCGCTAAAGAAAGGAAGGGAAACAGATAAGTTAAAGAATAGTTATCCGTCAAAGTTTTTAAGACTTCCAGTTTCTTTTCCACTGGAATCTCATAGCTTTCGAGGAAGGTCAATAAATTTTCCCCTCTTCTTAGCGAGGGGGCTAAAGATTGAAGAGCCTCTAAGTAGGGAGTTTTTTCTTCCTTACTTAAAAGAAGATAAAGCCCCTTAGCTAAAGTTAAATCTTCACTTGTCGGATTCATCTTTCTTCTCCTTTAAAGATTTGAGAATATCTTTTTGAAGTTTCTCATCATCTTTTTCTGTCACTTCTCTTTGCAAGAGTTTAGCGCTGGCTTGCATGGCGACATCGACAATTTCCTTGTTGAGCGAGGCTTTTGCTTTCTGCTTTTCTCGTTCAACTTCTTCTAACATCTCCGCTTTCATAGCAGCGACTTCTTTCTTGGAGCTTTCGATGCTGTCTTGCTTTAATTTTTCACCAGTCTTCCTGGCTTCATCGACGATGACGTAGGCTTTCTTTTCGGCGTCATGGACGATGTGGCGGGTTTCCTTTTCTCTCGTTTCCATCGTGGCCTTGGCTTTTTCGCTATCTTCGATGTTTCCTTTGACGTAGTCCTTTCTAGCTTTTAAATAACGTTTAACAGGTTTATACGCTACAAAATAAAGGATGACAAAAGTCACGATCAAAGCGAGAAGATTGATAATAAAACTCCAAAAGTTCGGAATCAGTTTATTAAGAAAATCTTCCGGGGTAAAAGGGTCCGATAACAATAAGAGAAAAGGCATAAGCTTACGCTCTGGCTCCTAAGATGAAGATGATGAGAACCGCCACGATTAAGCAGTAAATAGCGGTACTTTCATCGAGGGCGACCCCGATGATCATCGTGCTTTGAAGTTTCCCGTGCATCTCCGGATTTCTGACCATCCCATCGATAGCGTGGCTGATAATCCAAGCTTCCCCGATGGAGCTTAAGCACCCGAAGGCTACTGCGATGGCCGCCGCAATGGCGATTAAACCTAAGTTGATATCCATAAGTTTTTCCTCCCGATATCAAATTTTATCCTATCTCCGTTCTCAGTTCGAGTTGCTTAGCTTGCTCCACTTCTTCTTCGGAAGGCATTTCTTGAGCAATCCAAAGAGCGGAAAGCGAAGCGAAGACTAAAGTCTGAATCGCGGAGCTGAATAAACTAAAGTAAAGATTGAGGACGCCGGCGAAGATGGGGCTTAACCAGATCGACGTCCAAGCGTAATTGTGGGAAACGTCCCACGAGGGCCAATAATTAGCGTACGCCATATCGGCGAGGCCAAAGAGGTTGAAGAAAGCATCGGTTGCTCCTCCGAGCGCCCACTGAACGAGCCCGATGATGATACTCCCAGCTAAACAGTTCCCAAATAACCGCATGGAGGTGGAAATAATCGGGCTCCACATCGTGATTAGGTTAACGGGTAAGAAAATGGCAAACGGTTCCACATAGCGGTGGAAATAGTGAAGATGTTGATAACGTAACGCTGTCACTTGAATCATCACAAACATGACGATCGATAAAGATAACGGAGCGGCTAACCAGTCAATAACTGAGGGAATCCCGAACAAAGAAACGTTAAACGCGAGGAAAAGATAAGCGAAAAGGGTGAAGAAGTAGCCCGCCCAAGCGTCTTTGGTCGGACCCATCTTATCTTTGGTGAATTTATCGATGAACTCGTAATAGATTTCGACTAAAAGCATGAAACCTTTCGGCTCTTGGAGATACTTTTTCTTCTTTAATCCGTAAGTCGCTTTGATTCCGATGATGACACCGAGAACGATTAAAACAATCATCACGATGAGGGATGTATAAAGAGGAGCGTCGATATTCCAATCAAAGAAATGGGCGATCTTGTAGTTAAAATCGACCGTTTCTTCGAGATTATTCGCTAAAAGAAGAACCTCATTCATGCTGCTCACCTTCTTTTTCCTTTACCGGAACATTTTTGATTTTTCTCGCTTCCACTAAATGGAAGAAAAACATCAAGAAAAACGAAGGAAGGAGAGACGCTGCCGCGGTCCAAAAGTTAAACCCGGTGAAATTATTGAGCCATTCGGGTTTAAAGGTCGATAAAGCAGCTAAGACCAGGACGACAATATAAAGTAAGAATCTTAAGAAAAAGGAAAGGATGGCCTCACCCATCATTTTGCCGCTACTACCGGACGTGCTGAGTAAGACTTTCGCCATAAAGATGATGCTCCAACAAGCAAAAACACTGACGACGGAGCCTAAGAGCCAGCCTAAGGGATACGCTCCTAAAGGGTAACCGCTTTCGGTGTGGAAAAAGAAGAGAGGAAGCTGGATAAGAAAACCAAAAACCGCGATGACGATGGTCCAGAATAAAGTCCGCCCATTGACGTCGAGTTTGATGTACTTTTCCACTACCTTTTTCATAATCTAAATATTAGCGGTTTATTATATAATGTCTCGCTTTTTCTTCAATAAAAATCGCCATAATCGTTCGTTATCGATCGATTACTTCTACTTGTAGGTTTTTTAGCTCGTTAACAGCGACCTTTTCGATGTCATCGCTTAACGTCTTACAACCCTTTAAATCCACCACGATGTGAGCGTTCGGAAGGGCGCTTTTACACATCACCGCGTTACTTAAAACGCAGATAGCTAAATCGAGCCCCACAATGGTAATTTCATCGTACTTTTTATCTTTTAAAAACTCCGCTAAAGCGAGCGAGGGAAAGGTATTTTTCTCAATAACCCTGTAATTCTTGGATATTTTTTCTAATTCTCCATAAAATTCCCAGCCCTTAGTGCCTTTGATACAGTGCTTGATAGGGAGGTGTTTTCCTTCTTCCGTCGAAAGGTAATTTTCCTCATGGGTATCACGGGTAAAGATGATGTCATCCCCTTCTTTTTGGTATTCTTCAATCAAGTTAAGAATATGGGGGTAACATTTCTCACTATCTTTGGTAGCGAGGGCCATATCGACGAAGTCATTTTGGTAGTCGACAATCAACAATAATTTTTTCATAACAATATTGTAGAAAGAAAAGAAAAATAATGAAACGAAAAAGGCACTTCACATATAATGATGTAAGCGCTTGCATAGATTAAGTGTTCCCTCTATCATAAAGTGCTTAGCAAGGAGCTATTATGTCATTCAAAGTAACTTATAACGGAAAAACAGAAACCTTCGATAAGAAGGTCAAGGTCATCGACTTATTGACCGATGAACAAAGAAAAGAAAGAAAAATCATCTCCAGCCGGGTGAATAACCTCATTAGAGAATTAACGTATGAGATCTATTATGATGCGGAAGTCGAATTCTTAACCTTAGAAGATCATGAAGCGATGAAGATTTATGAGGCGTCGCTTCGCTATATTGTCGCGATGGCGTTCCGCCGGTGCTATCCGGACCTTCACATCCGCTTCGCCTATAACCAAAGCCGCTGCATCTCCATCCACTTATTGGACCCGAAAGTCGTCAGTAACACCGCGATGTTAATCAAGATCAATCACGAAATCGAACACATCGTGAAATCTGACTTCCCCTTAAAACGGATGGTTGTGCCGAACGATGAAGCGAAGAAGATTTATGAAGAACGGGGTTTCGATGATAAACTCGCGATTCTCCCCTTTAGACCTGAAAAAACCGTCCACTTCTATGAATGCGACGGCTATTTGGACTACATGTATTCTCACTTAGTTCCTTCCACCGGTTATATCACCGATTATAAACTCCGTCTTTACTCCCCGGGTTTCCTCCTTCAATACCCGAGAAGCGAAACCAACGGGAGAATCCCACCCTTTGAAGAAGCGCCGACCTTCAGCCGGACTTTAAAAGAAGCTCATGACTGGGCGAAGATTGTCGGGATGGATACCGTCGCGAAAATCAATCAAAAGATTCAAACGACCCCTGACGTCGAATTCATCAACATCTGTGAAGCCCGCCATAACCGGATGCTCGCAGAACTCGGCCAATTAATTGAAGACGATATCGAAGATATCCGCCTGATCTGTGTCGCTGGTCCTTCTTCTTCTGGTAAGACGACTTTTGCTAACCGCTTAAGAATTGAGCTTCTTTCAAGAGGTATCAGCCCCATCCGGATTTCGATCGATGACTACTATAAACCGAAACACTTGGTTCCCGTCGATGAAGATGGGGAACCGGATTTAGAATCCCTCGGGGCCTTAGACGTCGAACTCTTTAACGAAAACATGTTTGACTTAATTAACGGTAACGAAGTGCAACTTCCGAAGTTTGATTTTAAACTTGGAAAGAGAGTCCCAGGAAGAATCGTTAAACTCTCCACCCATCAGCCGATTATCATCGAAGGGATTCACGCGTTAAACGATAAACTCACCACCTCTATTCCGAAGAGTAATAAATTCAAAATCTTTATTTCTCCCCAAATGCAGATCAATCTCGATGACCATAACCCGGTCAGTTTGACGGATTTACGGCTGTTAAGAAGAATTGTCCGTGACCAAAAGTTTAGAAAAGCTCCGGTCGAAGAAACTTTAGGCATGTGGCCAAAGGTCCGAGCAGGTGAATTTAAATGGATTTATTCCACTCAAGAAGGAGCGGACTATATCTTTAACTCTTACCTGCCTTATGAACTTCCGTTGATGAAAAAATACGCGGAACCACTGCTCAGAACCATCACCAAAGAAAGCCCCTATTTCGGGGTGGCAGAACGATTGTTGAGAATGCTTAAATTCTTCTTACCCTTCAGCGATAACTGGTTCCCCTCTAACTCCTTGATGAGAGAATTCATCGGGGGCAGCTGCTACGCTGACGTATGAGGATCTTTGATTTGATCGGTCTTCTTGTTGAGATTGGTGAATTCTTTTCTCGTTAAATCGTAACAAGCTAAGAGTTCCCCGTAATACATCTTCCGCATCGCGAGGTACCTCTGTGCTTCCATCTTATCGACATTGTTAAAATATAAAGATGAGAAAATCTTTTCCAAGCGGAAGAATGATTCATAGAGATTTAGTAAAGTAATCAAATAGAAATAGTTCTTTCTCGAATAAATAAGTAAGGGAGAACTATGAGCGATTTCGGAACTCATCTCATAGACGCGGCTATACTCCTTGAGGTTAGCCGCTTTTTCAACCCCGTCCCTAAAATTAAGTCTTAAGTCTTCCGGTTTTTGATCATCGGGGATGGCTAAAAGCCAGCCATATTCAATGAAGCGTTTCATGTCTTTACTCTTAAGGTCATGTTCTTTCATTTCCCGCTTGATATCGACGAAAATATTGTCGGTTTCTTCTTTGCTCGGTATCGCTCCCCGGAACGCGAGAGCGTACTTTAAGTGTACTAAATACCGGTCCATCACCGGTTTCCCGTATTTCACTAAGACTTGCACGATACATTCATTTTCATGCATCGTCCGCCAGGTGGAAAAAGCTTCCGTTTCAAAGCCTTCCGTTAAAAGAAGAGTGATACATTTCGCCATCGAGAAGCCCTTCTGCATGATATCGGTGATCAAGGTTTTATCGGGATTGGATTTCGCTACCCGTTGGAGAACCCCTAAGATAAAGTTCAAAAATAAAGTAATCGTGGAAACAACCGGTAAATAGCGGGACGCAAAAGAACCGTTCTTAAAGGCTAAGTGTTCATTAGTGTAGTATTTATCGAGAGCGACACTAGCGATTAAATTAAGATAATCTTCTCTCTTAATTAAATCCTCTTCCTTCATCTCCGGATGAGCAGCTAAATAGAACACGTGTTCATTAGCGATATATAAAGTCAAGCTGATGTAGTTTAAAGAAAAGCGACCGAAGATTTTAAAGTTCTCTTCCAGTGATGCACTGGCTTCCACTGCTTTTTGGTAACACGCGAAGATAAAATCAAAGGGCACCTTCCCTTGAAGATTTAAATACTTAATGATTAACTCAAAATTCTCATTTGTAATCTGGGTTTTATTCATACTACATTACAAGTTTATCGCGATTCTCCAAAATAGAAAGTAGGTAAAGTTTAGGTTTCATCCCAAAAACTCGTTCGATGTATGAACCATAAGCTTTAACTTGCTTGTTGTAAGATTCATCATCAATGTTTCTCGTCTTATAATCAATAACCAAGATTTCATCGGGCTTAACTATCAATAAGTCGATGATTCCATCAAGATTATTTTCTTCATCAAAGAACTCGTATTCTTTGAAGATTTCGGCCTTTTCTAAGTTATCAAAAAGATGGTTTTGGAGAGCTCTCTCAATTACTTTTCGATCTTTATCATCTTTGATAAAAGAACAGTCTTTCGTTTTTAAATCGGTGAGTTCCAAATAACGATGGAGTTTATTTCCCCGTTTTAAGGCTTCATAGTTGATGTCCGTGATGAGAGATTTACTTGCTCGTTCTTTAGTTAAGGGTTTAGAAGATGGATATTCAAAGACCTTAAAAGTAAAAGGTGGTAATTCTTTCATCTGACCATATTCACTACTACCGCGGCCAAAGGAGTTATTATCTTTTAAGAGATTATCATCAACATTAACCCTCTTGTATACAGGAATGTCGTAACCATACTTTAAGAAGTCATTGAAGGTTCTAGGATTAACAAAATTAAATTTAGTAGGAAGTTTTCCAGTATTTTTATCAACTTTTCCAGTGGGTTGAATAAGATACGACTTTCCAGCATATGAGATGAAAGACAATGCTTTGTCATCTTCCTTTTTAATGAAAATTATCTCGCTTTGGGCTCTGGTCAAGGCGACATAGAAAAGACGCATTTTTTCGCTGAGAGACTTTTTCAATCTTTCTTTTTTAATAAGATTGGCAAAAAAGAAACCTTTTTGGCTGAAATCCTTAAGGGGAACAACACCCATATTCTTATTGACAAGGAAGTCGGTAGTATTATCTTTAGTTTTTTCTGCGGTGTTAAGATCCGGGACATAAACAATGCGGTTTTGAAGGCCCTTACTAGCATGGATAGTCATCAAATGAACGGCATTAATACCGGTATTAACATGGACCGAATCTTCTTTTTCTTCGCTATCCCCGAGCATCGCAAAGTGCTCCACGTAATCTTTAAAGCTTCGACCCATTTCAGAGAAGGTTGTTGCTGTATCTAGAAGTTTTTGAATATAAGCAAAGTTTTCTTTGACGTTATTTAAGCGATAAAGCTTTTCTTCAATTGGAAGGGTGGCGAGAATTAAATCCATCATCTCACGGGGAGTTAATCTATCTTTCTTTTTAGTCAATTCTCGGATAGTGGCAAAGACTTCATTCTTCTTAAAACCATCATTCGTGTCTTTAAGTAAGTGATAAATTTTTTCGTCCGAGTAACTATAAAGAAAGCTACGAAGCACGCCAGCTAAATGCAACTTTAAAGCATCAACATCCTTCTCATCATCATTGATAAGATTGATGATATTGGTGATTGTTAAATAGATTAGGTTGTCCCGGATGACAGTTTTTTCCGTTGCTTCGATGGGAATTTGATAATCATTAAAGACTTTTCGATAGATATTAAAGTAATTTTTCCGTCGAATTAAAATCAAAAAATCTCCGTAATCCAAGGGTCTTTTTTCTAAATTTGAGCAATTAGGGTCCGTATTTTCATTTTTCATTCTCTTAAGAATGTCTTGGGCGATAAGCTTGGCTTCCACCATTTGTTTATCGTCTTGCGAAATCTTATTAGCTGTATAGTAAACGATACTTTGAATACCAGGTTTATTAGCATCTTTAATCCGTTTCTCGTTGCCCCACTCTAACTCTTCTTTATCGCGGTAGCTGACTTCCCCAAGTTCTTCAGTCATTAAGTCTTGGAAAAGCTTATTGATGTCATTAATAACAGCATCCGCACTTCTAAAGTTCTTTTTCAGCCGGATTACATGTCCTTTACTGCTATCTTTTTCATACATTCTTTCTTTATTTAAGAAAGGTTCTGGATAGGCATACCGCCAGGCATAGATTGACTGTTTAACATCACCGACCATGAACATATTGCCACTGGTTAAGGTATTTAAGAAACTTTCTTGAAGATCAGACGTATCCTGATATTCATCGACCATAATGTATTGGTAATGTTTCTTAACTTCTGCAAGTACATTGGGGTCTTTGACTAATAAATTGGCAAAATAGGCGATATCACCGAAAGAATATAAGCCCACTTCTTTTTTCTTGGCTTGATAAAAATCATAAATTCTTTCGCTTAAATCGAAGATATAAGTTAAGACAGGAGATAACCTGTTATATAGCTTTTGCGTTATTTCTAAAGAAGCATAGGGAGAGTCGTCAAGAAGATTTTTGACGGCCTCTCTAATAGCTTTAAATATTTTAATTTGTTCTTCGTCTTTTGATTTACACTGCTTGCCCGGACGAGTTCCTCCCTCCACTCGAATTTTTTTGCATGCCGCAATATATTCTTTAATCGTTTCAACATCCGTTTCATTAAGATAGGCTTTTGCCAAATCTTTATAATCCTGAATTTGGTCTTCTAAATCTTTTTCATAAGTATTCAAAAAACTTTTGGCGAACTCAAAAGTAGATTTATCCCTTAACTCGCGGAGAAGACCTTTAGGATCACTATTTCTTTCCATTTCTTCAATGATGGAAACTAATAAGTCCTTAAGAGGGCCAGCGCTTTTAATGCAGTAGGCCTCAATGAAGAAATGAAGTTGAGGGTTCTTTTTGGTAACTTCTTCTTCAATCACATCATCGATGATTTGCTTTAACATCGATTTGAGAATCTTATCGTCCCCAATATCGAGTTTGGTCGGTAAATTTAACGTGTAGCCATAAGTTAAAACGATTTTTCTCGCGAAAGCATCGAAGGTTGTAATATCCGCGTTCTCGGCCTTTTCAGCATTTTCGAAATCATTGTTCTCTGCGAATTTTGCTTTGATTCGGTTCTTCATTTCGGCCGCGGCATCTTTAGTGAAAGTGAGAATTAAGAGGTTCTTTAAATCGACAGCTAAGCTTGGGTCACAAACGTTGCTTCCTAAAGTTGAAATACCTTTAACAAGATAATAAACACGTTCCGAAAGAACAGCAGTTTTCCCGCTGCCGGCACCCGCACTGACGAGGAAGTTACCCTTCTTCGACAAGATAGCTTGTTCTTGATCTTTAGTCCATGCCATCGTCTTCTTCCTCCGCGTTTATTTCATCACTATCGACAATATTCGAATCACTGGTAATTTGTTCCGTTTTATAGCAAATGCCGTTATAAGGGCAATATTTACAGGCTTCTTTATCTGGGCTAATCGGGAAATCGCCAGCATTTCTCTTTTGAGAAGCATCTCGAACAAAATCTTCGGCTTTAAGAGCAATATTTTTTAGAAAGTCTGAATTTCTAGCGTTTGAATTAGCATAAAAACCCTTTTTCGAAGTACGGGAATTTTTAACAATATCAAGCTTATTAGTTAACTGATCAAAAGCTAATAAGTCATTAAGGAAAGGACCGGAAAGCATCGAACTATCTTTCTGTAGTTCAATCGTTTCATCTACATCTAATAAACCTTTCACCGCTTTGATGGAGGCAATATAGGCACCTTGAAAAGTAAGGTTTTCAAATGTTTCGTCCTTTTCACTCAGAAAATAATAGAGAGGCAATTGCAAGGAGCGTCCTTTTTCAAGTTCTTTATATGAAAACGCGGCGTCACCGGTTTTAAAGTCTAGGATGGAATAATATTTACCATAGGTAATAACAAGGTCAACTCTTCCACCTAAAGAGAGTTTTTCATCAAACTTATAGGCAAAATCACGTTCATGGTCAAAATGAGAATTTGCGATAGCTTGGAAGGCTGTCCGATATTTATCAAAACTAATCTTTAAATGTTGAAATTCATTTTCAATTAACGCTTCTTCTAATTTGGTTAAAGGTGGTTTTTGGCTTTCGTTATTTTTAATCGCTCTTGCTTTTAAGGTTTCAAAGTCTTCTGTTCCCTCTACTCCTTCAAAAATTTCATGAGCGAGTGTTCCATAATACGTATGCATCGTGTCTTCATAAGTAGATAGACTCAAAATATAGGAACAGTAATATTGGAAGGGGCAAGCATAATATTTATCCAGCGAACTATAAGAAAACTTAACTGGTTGGTTTTGGTAACCTGCATTAAAGGATTGGTAAACAGGTAAGTAATCAGTGTTTTCAGGGAAACGATCGCCCTTAAACCTAATGTAGTCATCATTAGCGGTCCCGTAGTTATGTTTATCGTCCAAGGCAGCTCGATGAAAATAATTATCGTGAGATTGGCTGAGATTAATGTCATCCATCGATGCCTGCTTAAGGTCTTTCTTACTAGTCCCAAAGTACGCGGAAGGTTCGGTTTTCTTACCTCCCACCGAGTTTGAAAAAGAGATGAAAAGATGATTATTCTTGATGAATAAACGTTCTCTTTCCTTTTGCTCCCGTGCTTTCCAAATATTATCCATATAGCCGAGAGCAATCAGATCCTCATCTTCTAAAAAAAGCTCAGTTGAAAGACCCTTGGGAAAGGAAGATAAATTGAAATTTAAGAAGTAACCTTCTTTACCATTATATTGGTTAGGGGAAGAAAGAAGTTCTAGCTCTGTTTCGTAGTGGATTACGGGCTTACTTATGTTTTTAACTGCTTGGTCTAAAAGCGATAATTCTTGTTCTTTATTTTCAAAAATCCCTTTAAATCTCAAATATAAAGATTGAATTTTCGATATTTCCTCAGCGGAATACCCTTCTTTTATTAGGACATCAAAAGGATTTTCTTCTGTTAAAAATAAGGCTCTAAATCTCTTGTAGGTTCCACTTCCAAATAGGGAGATGGGCGAAGGGACAGCAATTGGTAAATTACCAAAATCTTTAGCTAAAAATTTTAAGGAAGGGTAATAATTCTCATCCACCCCATAGATAAAACATTTCTTAAGATAGTCTTTATCCTCTGATGCTTTCCTCGCAATTTCATTGAGGATATAACGGCATTCATCGCCGGGTTCATCAAAGACATAAATCGTAGGTTTAAAGTCATCCCCTACCGGTTGTTCAAGGTAAACATGCGGTTCGTTTGACACTCCATGTTTTTTAAGGAAATCTTTAATTGGTATAGCGTCAAAATAACTGCTGACAACAATGGGCCGGCTATATTCTTCGAGGAGATTATCTTTGATATCCAAAAGATGTTCTTTTAAGAATTCTTCTTGCCAGGTTTTTAACTTATCAAATTTCGCCTTAGTTGTTTCTTTAAGGTGGGGGCTTTTAATGGCCTTGACGTACGCGAGAGCTAAGTTATAATCTTCCCCTTTTTTAAGGATTTCTCTCAGCACCCGGTCATCAGCTTGATAGAAAAAATCATCGATGACATCTTCAAAAGACTTTAAAGAAAAAGCGAGATGAGGATCTAATCTCCTCATCGCTAAATAGCCTTTAAAGTTACTCCTCGGAGTGATAATTAAAGGATTTTTATACTGCTTGATGTCGTCGATTTTCACGAGGCAATTTTACAACGTAAAGGACTTTAATTAAATATCTTTTGTCTTAAACGCTCGGGTCGCTTTCACCGCGGTTTTCCAGCCCCGATATTTCTTTTCTCTCGTTTCTTTATCAAGTTTCGGGGTAAAGATAATTTCTTTACGGCTCGCGATTAAGCTTTCAAGGTCATCAAAGAAGTGGGTATAGATGCTGGCGAGATAAGCCGCTCCAAGAGCGGTCGTTTCTTTTTCGGTTTGGACCCCGACTTTCACCCCTAAAATATCGCTTTGAAATTGCATCAAAAGATTATTTTGACTCGCTCCCCCATCGGCTTTAAGAACCTTTAGTTTGAGCTTAGCTTCTTTTTTCATAATGTCGAAGACGTCACGACTTTGATAGGCGATGCTTTCGAGAGCCGCTCGGGTGATATGGTGGCGGCTGACGCCTCTTGTTAAACCAACAATCGCGCCCCTCGCTTCTTCATCCCAATAGGGTGTTCCAAGCCCGGTAAAACTCGGGACAAAGTAGATGCCGTTACTATCGCTCACCTTATTAGCGTGCATCTCGCTGTCACTGCTGCTTTTGATCCAGCCTAATTGGTCACGGACGTATTGGACGACCGCACCCCCGATAAAGACACTACCTTCTAAAGCGTAGGTTACTTGCCCATTAATTTTCCAAGCGACAGTCGAAAGTAAACCATGCTTACTATCCACCACTTTAGCCCCGGTATTCATCAGCATAAAGCAACCGGTGCCGTAGGTGTTCTTACTATCCCCTTCTTTAAAGCAACCTTCCCCGAATAAAGCAGCTTGTTGGTCACCGGCTACCCCGGTGATGATGAGGTCATGGTTAAAGAAATCAGCGTGACCAAACATGTCAACGTTTTCTTTGATTTCCGGGAGCATGGCTCTCGGGATATTGAAGAGTTTTAAAAGCTCATCATCCCAAGTGAGAGTGTGGATATTAAATAACAATGTTCTCGAAGCGTTCGTGATATCGGTGACGTGAGATTTTCCCTTCGTCATCCGGTAAATTAAGAAAGTTTCGACCGTTCCAAAAAGGAGTTCGCCGGCTTCCGCTCGGGCTTGAAAGGTCGGGTCTTGTTCTAAGATATAACGAATCTTACTGGCGCTAAAATAGGGGTCTAATCTAAGACCAGTTTTGGCTTTTAAGAAGTCTTCGTACTTTTCATAACGCTTAACGACTTCTAAAGAATCTCTTCCCTGCCACACGATAGCGGGAAAGACCGCTTTCCCCGTCGCTTTTTCAAAAACGATCGTGGTTTCTCTTTGAGTCGCAATCCCTAAACAAGCGATATCGGAAAACGAAACATTACTTCTAATCAATACATCATTGATGACATCGACCACCGAGATCCAGATTTCTTCCGGGTCTTGCCGGACAAAGCCCGGAGCAGGGAAAGTGCAATGCACTTCCCTTTGGGCCCTTTGAATGACCTTACCGGTTTTATCCACGAGTATCGCTCGCGTGGAGGTCGTTCCTTGGTCGATGCTCAAGATGTAAGATTTCATAAATGGCTCCGGCTCGCTAAAAGTTTTTCAATTTTTTCAGGTTCTTTCAAAATTTCTTTCGTTAAGACTTCACATCCGTCTTTGGTGATTAAAAGGTCATCTTCAATTCTAATCCCAATTCCGAGATCTTCAAAGTAGAGCCCCGGTTCGTCGCTGATTACCATCCCTTCTTCTAATGGAAGTTCTTTGTATTTTCTATCGACCGGTGAAAGATAAGGATCATGGGTATCAAGGCCAATCATGTGGCTGACGTTATGGAAATAGACATTGACGATATCTTTCTTATCTTTTAAGAAGCCTTTTTCGACGAGCCGTGTCGCTAAAAGCTCGATAGTCGCGTTCTGTAAGTCTTGAACAGTGATACCAGGCTTCGCTAAGTTGATGACGAGTTTATTGGCTTCTAAAACGATTTCATAGAGCGAACGTTGAACGGAGGTAAATTTTCCATTAATCGGGAAGGTTCTCGACACATCCGCGCAGTAGTACCCGCTTCTCGCTCCTAAGTCCATCAGGAGTAAATCCCCATCTTTTAAGGTATCTAAGGGAGTGGGATAGTGAAGAACAGTTCCGTGCATGCCGCTCGCCATGATAGTGTGGAAAGATAAGCCATGATAATGGTTTAAATCGTTGATCGTGTGGAAGAAGATATCCGCCATTTCGTATTCTTTAGCGCCCGGAATCATCTTGTTAATGGTCGCTAAAATGCCAAGTTTCGTAATTTTGATAGCTTTCCGAAATTCTTCGATTTCGGCTGGGGATTTTCTGAGTCTCAGAGTCGTGACTAAGGGATAAGCATCTTTAATCTTGAGGGACGGATATTTTTCGCGGAGACTAGCGATTAAATCTTTAACCGAATATTCCGATTTAATCTTGATTTCCCGATCAAAGTCGAGGTAAACGTTATCAAGGACATCATACGAAGCGATTTCCGGATTTAAACAGCTTTCCAGCCTCGCTTCAAAAGCGGTATTTTCTAAGACATTATTGATACCCGAGATATCGCTCGCTTCTTGCGGGGTTAACCGTTTCCCGTACCATTTTTCTTTGTTCTTATCGAAGGGGGAGATGAAGAGGAAGGTTTTTCTTTCCCCGTACGCGTTTACCATGAAGAGGACACTATCTTCTTGCTCGATGCCGGTTAAATAGTAGAAGTTCCGGTTAACTTCAAAATCATAATCTTCATCCGCGCTTTTGACTTTACCAACGCCGGAGAAGAGAACTAAAAGACTATTGTCTTCCATCATCGAAAAGAGTTTTTCTCTTCGACTTTCGAATTCCTTTTTATTCATTTATTAAGCTCCTTTAAAATCATTTGGCTTTCTTTTTTTATCTCGATATTCAGGAGATAGTTTTTGATGAAAGCTTCTATAATGGTAGCACTTCCGAGCAAGACAAGGTTTATCGACATACCAAAATTTTTATTGAGGGCTGTGATACCTTCCCTTTCGATAATTTTCTCGATCTGGTTATAGGTTTTGTAATCGATATCGAAGGTGATTTTTTCCCCTTCAATATAGACCCCATATTCCCCTTTCTTTAAGGCTAAAGATGCCGCGTCCCCGTACGTCCTTCTAAGGCGTGGGAGACCGAGCTTAATGCCACCGTAAAACCGAATTACCGCTGCAAAAACCCCATAAACTTTTTCTTTTCTTAAAATATTGAGGATGGTGTAACCCCCGGAATTAGAGGGTTCTCCGTCTTGGGAAAAGCCCTCCTTTTCATCCAACACATAAGCATAACAAAGGTGGTCCGCTTTCGGGTATATGGCCTCTAAATCTTTGATAAACTTATCCACTTCTTCTTCCTTAGACAAAGGAAAAACGTGGGTAAAGAATTCAGAGTTTTCAAGGCAGATATAAGAAGTAACAGGTTTTAAAAGGTACCGCTTAGGACAGCTCATAATTTAAGACGGATTTAAGAGTAGACCAACGGTTGGTTTCGTACTTCTGATTAAGGTCATACCAGACGTCCCGGTGGTTATCTAATAACGGCATCCCGTTATAAGTCGAGCTTAAGAGGCTATCGAGATAGAGACTGTAGTAAAGAACAGTAGTGACTTCCACCGCATATTTACCATATCCATCGCCGATGAGACCGTCGAGGTCTCTTTGAAGAGTATCTAAATCGTCATTAGTGATGGTGATGATGCTCTTATTCGGCATTTTCTTAAGAGCCACATCGACTATCCGGTCAAGGTAACTCGCCATCCATTCCGCATCCGTAACAGTCGTCGCTTCTTTCATAAAGTCAACGAAAGACATCTTGCCGTGGATATGGTCAGAATTACTACACTGTTCGATCATTTCTAACCGATTCTTAAAGGGAACAATCACGTAAGAGGGTAAGTTCGCGGTATACACTCCACTGGCTAAGTAGGTGTAGTTCCGGTTGAACATACTGGTGAGAAGGTTACCCGTGATTGTTTGGGCGATGGTTCCATCATAATAGAGGCCTGTCGCATTCGCGCTTACGTTATTCAGGAGTAAGTTATGAAGGTTCTGCATAGCATCTGGACTACTATTAAAGAAATCAAAGTAATATCTCGGCGAATATTCACCCTTAGTAATTTGATTTTGGGTCATCGAAAGGACACCTAAGAAATCGTTAACCAAGAACTCCCCAATATCCGCAAGGTTGTCAAATAAATGTTTCATTTCGCGGTAATAAACGTCATGCCCATCGGCCGGGATAGTTTCCTTTTGATAAACATCAGAGATACCGTTAAGAACATGTTCAATTGAGACATAATCATCACGTCTTAGTACGTCACCCGAAACAGTGAGATCAGCGTAGAAGGTTTTGTCAAAATAATCCGCGAGATTAAGTTGAATCTGACGACTACTGCCGTAGCTCACACTTCCCGCTTGATTTAAGAGGTTATAAAGGAAGAGCGATTTAACTTGGAAAGTATTATCGGCCGCTTCGGTGATAACGTAAGAACCATTATCCCCAAACGCGTAATTTTCGCCTTCAAAGAAGCCACCTTCATAGTTGATGAAATGGAGGAGGTTTCCAAGCCGGCTGGCTCCGGTTTCCACGTTGCTAAACATTTCTTGGACTAAGCTTTCACTTAAGGCGATGTAACTGTTAGTGCTATCGTCCCAGAGGACGTTGATGGCTAAAGTAATGGCTGGGATACCGCTATCTTGGTATTGTTGTTGGTTGAGTAAATAATTTGCCCCATTATGAGCTTGCCCATCGACAGTTAAAACAGTGTAATCATTGAACTTCAAGCTATTGTTCAGGAGCTTATCCGTTTCGTAGCCGACGGCCGGGCTTACAATATCGAGAGCGTTAAATTTATAAAGCACATTAGAAAGAACCGTTGGGTTTAAAGTATCGAAGTTAATGGTGTCGAAATCTATCCCTTCCCCATATAAGTCTTGATTTAAAAGATAGCTGAAAATCCCTTCTTCCGGATCGAATAAGTTATGGATTTCATCGGTCCATTTACCCGCGTGCATCGAGGCTAATGTCCCGTCTGACATTCCTTTGATTCGGCTATGGAGGTTAAGCTGATAAGTAGCGGCTTCGTCGATGGAAGCGTTGTACGCTCTTTGAGCGATACCAGTCTTGTCATAAAGCATGTACATGACTTGTTCAAAGACCGTCATATCGTCCGGTACACCGAGCGAAGTGATGGTTGAGCTCGGATTTCTCGCTCCGGCCCCGTGGAAAACTTCACTTTCTAAAAGGCTATCGAAGAGGTTTTCAAAAGCGCTTAAGTCATCGAGACTAATCGCCGTTCCACTCGCGAAGTTACTGAAGAGAGTGCTGCTATCATAGATTAAATAAATGGCTCTACTTAAATTAGTGATTTCACTAGCGGGATAGGTCGCTTCATAATCCGGATGGAGAGGATCCATATAATAAACGAAGAAAGGATTGGCTTGTTTTAAGTTGATGTCGCTCGCTAAGAGGTCACTGTTATTAGCGATGGCGTCATCGATAATGTTCGGGAGTAAATCTTTCGTGAGTTCGCAATCATTGACCGCGCTCAATAAGGAGTTGATATCCGCTTCTTCTAAGGCGCTTAAGTCACCATTGGTAATAGCACTTTCTAAAGTCGGATCAGCTAAGAGTTCAATGATGGATTTTAAGGAATCAGTTTCCCCGTTGATAATCGGTTCATTGATATCAGTGACAGTGAAGGCAGGAGAAATTTCTCCGAATAATTTTGTCGCGTAATAAACCGCTTTTTCATTGCTATTAGTGTAATAGCCTTCACTTATCGCATGAGCATCTTTATCGCTATTTTCGCTGAAGTAATACTTACCTAACGACGGGTTAGAGAAGATGAGTTGATAGGTGTCTTGGAAAACCGTCATGCTTTCCCCTTCAATTTTCGAGTTGAAGATGTGGCTATTAGCTAAATAGCTTAAGAGGTTAGTGACTTGGTCAGAGGGGATATCAGCGAGTTGGAAGTTATTGAAATCTATCGTCCCCATCGTCATCGCTTCTTTAAAGATATAAGAAAGGGTGCGGATTTCATCTTTCCCGTACGGAGCATCGCCATTATAGTGAACGTTCGCTAAGGTTAAATCGAGACCGCTTAAGTTGTTGCCAATGGTGGAAATCGCTTCATCGATCTTTAAAGGTAATGCTCGATAAAGGGTGGTACTGCTGTTAATAGAATCAAGGATATTTTCTAAGGTCACCCGGCTTTCTTCCGGATCCCCTTCAAAGAAATTAGCGATATCAAAATTCGCTAAATCAAGAGAAGCATTTTGCGCTTCTCTTAAGGCTCCTAAGATGTCATGGATTTCGTTGTCCCAGCAGGCAAACCGATCATCAGCTGTTACTGCGGGTTTGGTAACTTCTTTGACGTAACCTTCAATTTCCGAAACCGGGGTGGTGCCGTAAATACCGCTTTCACTTAAGAGCGTCGCGTATTCTTTTTCAAAGGCGCTTAAGGTTTCAGTGGATCCCTCTTCAACCGTATTGAAAACATAGCTATTAGCGAAGCTGTTGAGGAAGGGTTCTAAGGTGTAATCGACATTGAGTTCGGTGATGTTGAAATTCATATCGATGTTGCCGTTTTCATCGATGAAACCATAGACAGGGTCATGGATGACATCGACGATATTTATTAAGTTTTCAATTTCATGAACAGTGACATCATTATCGGCGTTCCAGAGAATCTTATCATTGATGCCGCTGAAGCTTTCAAAGCCGTTTTTAGTGAGAGCGGTCGCCATTTGACTGAAGGTATTCGGTATTAAAAGGTTATGGAAAATGGCGCTTTCGTTACTGCTTAAAAGTAAGCCTTCTAAGGAAGACGGGTTAATAGCGGACAAATCTATATCCTCGGTCATATCGCCGAGTCCCTTGAGTTGGAAGGAGTGGACGATGTCGACTAAGATATCCGCTTGATGCGGCCATTCTTCACGGGTGATGCTATTGATGTTATTTTCTAAGGTATTGTAGGTGGTTGCCCCTTCATCACCGAGATACTTCGCAATCGATTTGTTTCCTTCCGCGTTATTGATAAATAAGTCGGAAATGAAACCATTAAATAAGTATTCATTATCCTCGGTGAGGAAGATGCTACTTTGCGATAAGGATTCAATGATGTTGCCCACCGCTTGAGCGTCGCTATTGAAGACATCGATGTTATTTAAATCACCAATTTCACCAGCGGATCTGATGATAATGTTGAGATTCTTCCCTTCATCCGCCCAACTCTTGACGTTTTCAAAGCTGATGCGGCTATCGACATCTTTAAAGATATCCATGGTGAGAATCTTATCGTCGAGCATTCCGGCTAAGGCAATCTTCATAATGCCGGAGTTATCGACGTTGCTAAAGAGAGTTTCAAAGTTGATACTCTCTAAGGCGCTGAAATCAAGAGTATCGCTATTGATGACGCTAAGGACGTCGCTATCAGCAACATCGACGAAGACATCGACGAAGCTGCTGACTTCTAAGCTCGCATTGAAATCTGGACTCACAATATAGCTATGAATGCGGTCGGCGATTTCTTCATTGAATAAGTCTTTTACTAAGAAATCAAAGATCGATGCAAAGTTATAGTTCTTGACCCCATCGATTTCGCTATTTAATAGAGGGTTAGTGACAAAGAGAGTTAAGAAGGATTTTAAGTCATCGGAATAAGAGGCAAGTTCACTGACAAAGTTGCTTAAAGAAGCGGGATTACTTAAATCGGTAGAAATACCGCTCATCATAAAGGTGACAAAGTCTTGGCTTTGGTTATAGGTGACAATGATATCCGCTAAACTATTACCGATATCGAGATCAGGATCACTGAAGTCAAATTTCAAATCGAAATCTAAATCTTTTAATATTCCATTTTCACCCGTTAAAAGTTGATCGAAAGCCTGCGGCATGATGGTTCTGGCGATGACGGAATCATCGAGTTTTCTTAAAGCGGAGGTAAAGGCATCCATCAAGCCTTCATCCGCTCCTAAATATTGACCGGTCGGATCAAAATAGAAGCCCGGCATCGTCTTGAGGTTAACGAAGAAGTTCTTTCCTTCCGGGACACTCACAAAAGCATTAATCACCCCGAATAAAGAATGAAATTCACTCTTCATCCGGCTAATTTGCCCGGTGAAATCCGTTTCGGTATCTTTCTTTAAAAGAGTATTTCTAATTTCCGATAAGTCGAGGTTAAAGCTGAGCCCACCTTCCGAACCTTGGCCCATATCGCCTAAGAATTTATCGGCTAAATCAAGGATTTCGTTCCAGCCGTAGTTGATGAAAACGCTGTCGAGGAGACCGAGGTTTTCATAGGGGTCAGCTGTTTCTTCCCCTTCTTCGGTTGTTTCAACTTGCGGCGCTGCCGCTACTTGTTTCCCGGTGAAAATCATCTCCGCTTCCGCTGGGTGATCAGCCATAAGTTCCAACAGTTTATCCATCCGGATAACGAGGCCCGTTTCATCTTGAGTGACAAATTGCACTAAGAAGGCCGGGTCAAGAGTGATGAACTTGATTAAGGAACTATAGACGAGCGAAACTTCATGACCCCACTTGATATCCTTATATGTAGCAGGGATATAGTCCGGGTACCCATTATTATCGGCATCGATATCTTCCAGAAGAGGCGGTAAGAAACCGGCCGCATCAGAGAGACCAATTTGACTGCCTTCTGTTGGCTGTTCTTTGGAAGCTTTGAAAGCGAGGTTTAAAGTCACCGCTTCGATCATCGTATCAAAGAACTTCATTTCTTCTTTATCTAATGATTCAAAGATATCGATAAAGGTCGTATAGAATTGATCAGATAAAGTCTTTTGAATGAGTTGATCGTTTTGAATTAAGTTACCTTGATCATCGGTCAATTCATCGAGGTAACCCGATTGAATGACGGAATCATAGATATCGATTAAATCATCGATGGTTGCGGTGTAATTGAAATCCTTCATGTAGTCGATTCCGGTGTCGACTTTCACATATTCCGCAATCATCGGGAGATTGACGGCAATCGTCACGGCGCTCGGAAGGATAGAAGAAACTAAAGAGCTATTGTTTAAGGCCCTTAAGGTTAAGGGAGCTAAGGATGATGTAACAAAAGAAATTAAGGCGGTTTCTTGGACCCCTTCTTTTCCGATGATACCGGATTGAACAATATAGTTCCCAGCTTCTACGAAGTTAGAAAGTTCATTGAGGAAGCCCGCGGACACTCCACCGGTTTCAATATTGGTTAAGAAATCGATGAGAACGGTGTCGAATGTCTTTCCATCCGCGTTTCTCGACCAGTTAAAGAGAAGATTGATTCATCGTAGGTTTTTAAGAGTTGGTCGAGGTCATTGTAGAAATCATTATCGACCGTTTTTAAGGTGACTTCTGAGTTCTCTTTAGCTTTGTTCCACCCGCTGTTGACCCCGTTAATAATCGAGGTCAGAGGGAAAATCGCTAAGGTTAAACAGACAAAACAGGTGACCGCATTTAAGAGCCCACCCATGAGTTTGCCTTTTTTGTAGCTGGCTTTTCTCTTGCTTTTCTTGATGAAGCGTTTGAAAGCCAAGTGCCACATAATCCAAATAAATAAGGTTCCAAAGATGGCGATTAAGATGGCATCAGCAAAGAGCAAGATAATGGTGATTAAAGATAGGGCTAAAGAATAAGAGTAATTAACGAGATCCGCCGGGTTCATGTCGATATCCATGCCCCGTAAAATCTGATCAACGACGGACGCAATGGTGTCGAGCGGCGTTGTCCAAGCGGCGCTGACGTTGATGGTGGTACCATCGACATTCAAACTGAAATTCAGAGCGGGTAAACCGAAACTCGAAATATCCATCGTTCCTATCATTTGGGCAAGGGGTCTCGCGGTTAAGAAAGCGAGAACGACAAACAAAGTGAAAAACACTAAACGATAGGTCGCATACCGCCAGCCCCGGAATAAGCCCCGGAGAAAGGCGAGAACTAACACGACGAAGAAGGCGATAAAAAGTCCTAGGAGTGTATAATCAAGAATCGATATAATATTGTCTAAGGTGGCTGCGTCAAACATGATAATATTTTGGCGGAAAACCTTCTAATTATCAATTAGAAAACACAAGAAAACATGAATATTTGGCAAAGATTTGTAAAGAAAAAATGCGAAAAATGTGAGAAAGAGTATGACCCCTTAGAAAAAGCTTGCCCTTTTTGCCATGAAATCAATCCTATCAGCCAAAAAGGTGATAGGGCTCTCGCGGTTTTAGATTGGAAAAAAGAAGTTGGGTTATTCGGTGTTGGAACCTTAGGCTTCTACATTTTCGGCTTACTTCTCTCTTTGATAATTACGTCGATTGCCCAGAATGTTCTCTATGAAGCTGGCTTCACTGGAGCATCTTTAACCGCGGGTTTAAATGACTATATTTCTAGCGCCTCCTACACGATTCTCGTTAACTATTTGGTCTATCTTTTAATGCTGGTCACCGATTTCTTCTTGATTGGAAAATGCCTGCATAAGGTCTTTGATTCCTTTAAAAATCCAAAATTTGCCTTTGGTTTTGCTATCGGTATTGTGATTTTTGGGGTTTCGATGCTCTTAACTTATCTCTTAAGTTTTGCCGGTACTCACACTAGCGACAACCAAGTGATCATTGATCAAGCTTCTAGCCAATATGCATTACTAACTGCGATATTGACGATCGTCATAGCGCCTCTCGTTGAAGAGCTCACTTACCGGGTTGGCCTCTTCACTGTTTTAAAACGGATCAATGTTTATTTTGCATATGCGGCGGTCGCGATTATCTTCGGCTTAATGCATATGAAGAACTTCGCGAGCCTCAACGAATGGTTGAATGTCATCGTCTATATGGTCGGTGGTCTTGGCTTAACTTTCGCTTACCACCACTTCGGCTTTGCCGGAAGTTTTGCGGCTCACCTGACTTATAACTTAATCGGCACTATCTGGAACGCTTTAGCTTAAGGAGAACAAATGAAAAAACATCTATATCTGAATGAAAGCCTCCTCAAAATCTTCGGCATCGTCTTCATGACCTTCGACCATATCGGGGCTTACATCATCTCAAGCGGTGTCGCTCCCGATAATAGCCCGCTCTGCTGGACCGCTTACGTCTTTCGAATCATCGGTCGTTTAGCCCTTCCCCTCTTCCTCTTCTTCTTAGCGGAAGGGATGAGAAAAACTCATGATCGAGCTAATTATCTCTTACGATTAGCGTTGATTTGGGCCCCTATCTTAATTGTCGACCTCATCCTTTATTATTTAAGTCCCTCGCTCAGCCAAGCTCAGGCTTTCACGGACCTCTTAGTCTGCGGTCTCTTTGTCTTTTTCTTAGAAAAGAAAGGATGGATGAAAGCGTTAGCGGCGATTCCTGCTATTTATGTTGGTTTAAGTTTCGCTTCTAATACTTATGAGATGGTGACTCAAACTGCCACTTGGACAGTTTATTTCCCTCTCTTCCTCCGAGCGGACTATTCGCTTTACGGCTTCCTCATCTTCCTCGGCTTCTACTACGCTTACCCCATCATCGACAAATGGTTAAAAGGCAATGTTCTTTTAGGAGAAAAAACTTTAGAAGAATATAAAGAAACACCCGATTACCGATGGACTGTTAACATCTTTAACTTCACGATTTTCGTTGTCATCAACGTTATTTTTTGGGCTATCTACCGCTTCTTACCGGCCGCCGATTACTTAAATATGGGGATTCAAACCTATAGTATTTTGGCCGGTCTCTTCCTGCTCTTTTACAATGGTAAAAGAGGCTACGACAAAAAGTGGTTCCGCTATTTCACCTATTTATATTACCCGGTGCATATCGCTTTAATTGCCTTAATCTTTTGGCTAATATAGGTTTCGTCAGGAGGTCAAATAATGATTAAACACATTCACGACAAAAACGAATTCTTAAAAGAAATTGCCGACAATGATAAAGTCCTCGTCGATTTCTTCGCGACTTGGTGCGGACCGTGCCAAATGCTTACTCCGGTAGTTGAAAAGGTCAGCAAAGATCACCCGGAACTCTTAGTCATCAAGGTCGATGTCGACCAAGCTCCCGAACTCGCGGCGATGTACACCATCTTTAGCGTCCCGACCCTTCAATACTTTGAAAAGGGCAAACTCGTCCGGCAAGAAGCGGGCTATCGTCCTGAAGCATCCTTACTAAAATTTGTTAATCTTTAATGAAGAGCGCTGCTAAGGCAGCGTTTTTCTTTTGTGAAAATTTATAAATTATAAAAAGGAACGAGGTTTTACAAAGATATATTGGTTTTATCTTTCGCTTGTTTCTTATCATTTAAGCCTTCTGACCCTATTTCACATAAAAAACTATTTATTGCCCATGCGGTTTATGATATATTCTTTATCGCTCACTAGAGCCCATGGACCATTGGTGTAGCGGTCTAGCATATCTCCCTGTCACGGAGAAGATCACGGGTTCGAATCCCGTATGGTCCGCCAGTTGCAGACATAGTTCAGTGGTAGAACATTAGCCTTCCAAGCTAACTATGCGGGTTCGATTCCCGTTGTCTGCTCCACTTCAAAATTCATCGTGATGCGTTGAGTATCGCGATTTTTTCTTAAAAAAGACCTATTAAATATTTCGATATATTTTTTAATGTCAATAATCGCCATTATAAATAACTAAAACTTATAGTTTTTGTTCATGCTATAAAATTTATTTAAATTATTTATTGAAATTATATGTCTTAGTGTTAAGTTTTCTTTCGTGTGAGGTTTGCTATATGAAAAAACAACTAATTTTACCGGTTGTTTTCCTTCTTGGCCTCGTCAGTTGTACAGGCACAGATGGAAGTTCAAGCGGGACCAGCACTACGGATAAAGACTCTCAAACCAGCGACGTAACGTCCTCAACCAGTGAAAGTTCCTCCAGTAGTTCCTCTTCGAGCAAAGAAGATAGCTCTTCTTCCACCTCTAGCTCTAGCTCTTCTAGTAGTTCTAGTTCTTCAACTTCCAGTTCGATTCCTGATGAAGTCGATCCTTTATTAGAAGAAGCGATTGCAAAGATGGGCGTCAACTACACCGCAAATGTGTATTATGGCGGCGAAATCACCTACCGGCATATCTGCACAGATGATGGTATCTATAAGGATTATTTCGATGAATATAAGTCGAGCGGTTTCGTTTTTAAAGACGACTTGGCTTATTTCTTTGAACTCAAAAATGGGGTGCAAATCATCGATGACCATCCATATGAAGATTTCTATGGGAATCCTTATACCAAGGAACAAGTAATCGAAACCGATTACCAAGTTTCTTCCATCAAAGCGGAGTATTTCGTTAAGACAGCCGCGAACACTTATGAAGCTAAAGCGGAATATCTCGATTCTCTCTGCCACGATATTCTCTATGAAGACACCCCGACTTCCATCATTTTAACGACGGAAAATGGGCTTCTTAAATCTATCGCCTTTAACGATTTCTATGATGATTACTACGGGGAACTCGATTCCGCGGAAGTCGTCTTCACCGATATTGGAACCACGGTCCTCGATTTCTCGAAACCGGATACCAATCCTTTCCTGGATCAACTTCCTCCGGAAAATGATCCCAGTAAACCCGTCAGCACCGAAAAGAGCACTTACGGAGTTAAAAAGGCCATTGATAACTATATCCTTCCGGAAGACACCAGTGACGGCGTTAACCCAGAACTTCAAACAGCTTTAAATGCCACAAAACAAAAAGTCAGTTTCACCTTAAGCGATTACTTCGATGACACTGTCAATAAAGATAAAGGTGGCTCCTCTTGGCAACCTTCTACCCGAGAAAGAAACTACGTCATTGATGGGTACGAAATCTATATTGAAGAACCGGCGAGAGGCACTCATTCCTATTTCGCTCAAGCGGAAGGAAAAGCTTATAGCATCAATGACTCTGGTTTCTACTTCAACTTTGTTGAAAAGGCCGGTGACATCGCAACTGTCGCTTTCGGTGGGAACCCCTTCTGGGCACTTTCGAGCGAAATGTTTGAAGCGGGAAGCGCGGCCGGAACCTATGCCCTTAAAAAAGATTACTACCCTGTTGTAACGACCATCTTTGACAATATGGGACGGGATAAAGATTACTTCTATTCCGGTAGTCCTTCTACTTACATCAGCGCGGCTTCCGTCACTTTAGTTAACGGGGCTATCACCACTTTAACCATCGATCGGTACTTTACCTTCAATGATGGTTACGATGACTTACAAACTTTAACCTTCACCATCACTGATCAAACCAAGGCTATGCCTTATGATGATGATTATTTATCGGCTGATCAAAAGGTTTTAAGGGATGCGATCATTAAGACCAGTAATAACTACACCTTAGACATCGATTATTACGATGATTATGACCGGGTGGAATTCTATGGTGACCGGGTCATCTATAAGCAATATCAAAACGCCTGGGGCAGTAGCGGCTTCGTCTACGTCAACGATTACGCTTACTACTTCGATATGGATGAAGAAGGAATTGTCTCGGTCGGAGAAGAACCCTACACCGACTTCTACGGCAACCCCTACTATCGTGATTGGATGAATAAGACTTATTTACCCCTTGTCACCATCAATCCTCTCCACTGGACGTTGAACGCAGACGGGTCATATGAAGCTGACGCGATTGGGCTCGACGTCATCAATGATATCTTCCTCGAAGACTCCCCCTTATCGTGTAACATCACCTTAACGGAAGATGGGTACGTCGATGCGATTAACTTCGACTGCGCTGCCGCTGGCTATAGTGACGGCACCTGCACGGCGAAAGTTATCGACATCGGAACTACCAATTATACGGGTCCACAAGCTTAAACAATAAAAAGCAAAGAAAGCCGGTTATTCCGGCTTTTTTTGTGCTTCAAGAACTCTTAAAATAAAGCCATGTATAAACCGATAGTGCTCGCGACAAATAATCCTCATAAACTTCAAGAATATCGAGAAATCTTAGCCCCGATGGGCTACGTTATTTATGGGACCAAAGATTTAAATATCGATTGTGACCCACCGGAAATTGGGAACACCTATGAAGAGAACGCTTATATCAAGGCGAAGGCTTTAAGAAATCTCGTTCCTTACCCCGTCATCAGCGATGATAGTGGCTTAGAAATCAAAGCGCTCGACAATTTCCCCGGCATTCATAGTGCCCGTTTCGCTAGTCAATTTAAAAACTATAAAGAAGCGATGGAAGAAATTCTTAAGAGAATGAAGGATAAAGAAAACCGGAATGCCGCTTTCCGCTGCACGATTTGTTTACTTGAAAATAAGGATAGTAAACCCCTCTTTTTCACTGGTATTTGTCCCGGTAAAATCTTAGATCACATTGAAGGAGAACATGGTTTTGGCTATGACCCTATCTTCTTCTCTAACGAAGCTAATATGCCTTTTGGCTTAGCCAGCGAAGAAATTAAGAACAAATATAGCCACCGAAAGAAGGCTTTAGAAAAACTCGCTTTGTACCTGGCCATTTAAATAGTTACAATTAGGTATGAAGAAAAATAAGCTTACATGGGTGCAATGGGTCGGCTTGATTTTAGTGGGTCTGGTCGGTCAGTTGGCCTGGGTTATCGAGAATAACCAAATCAATCTTTGGGTTTATAGTCAAACTCATGACGCAAGTTACGTCAACTGGATGACCACCGCTAGCGCCATCATGGCCACCGTCACCACTTTTTTAATGGGCGCATTAAGCGATAAGTTAGGAAAGAGAAAAATCTTTATCTGCGGGGGCTACATGATTTGGGGGGTCACCGTTTTCCTCTTCGGTTTAATCAGTTATCAAAACATGAGCATCGTCTTCCCGATGGTCAGCGCCAGCATCATGGTCGGGGTGATGATGGTGATTATGGACTGCATGATGACTTTCTTCGGTAGTACCGCTAACGACGCATGTTTTAATGCCTATGTCACCGATACCACTAATCCCGAAAACCGGGGGAAGGTCGAAAGCGTTCTTTCTGTCTTACCTTTAGTCGCTAATATCTTAATCGTTGGGGCTTTAATGGTCTTTGGAGCCACCTCCTTACCGGAAAAGCCTACTGACTTAGAAACCGATGCTGCATCTGTTGCCCCAGCTTGGTTCTACTTCTTCCTCGCTTTCGGTATCCTCGTCTTCTTAGCAGGTTTAGCCGCCATATGGCTCCTCCCCAAGGAAGAAAAGAAACCGAAACCTGATCAAAAATATTGGGCGAGCTTAATCTATGGCTTTAGACCAAAAGTCATCAAGGATAATAAAAAGTTCTATATCGCCTTACTGACGTTCATGGCTTTTAATACCGCTGTCGATGCTTTCTTACCTTACTACATGATTTATTTCCAAAATGAAACCAGTACCGGTGGACTTGGATATTCTGGCGACAATATTATCTATTTCTACGTTGCTCTTTTAACGATTCTTCTCTGTGCATCTATCGTCACGATTATCATCGGTTATTTCATGGAAAAGATTGGAAAAATGAAGTTACTGTTCACCGCTTTAGGGCTCAGTATCCTGGGATTTTTATTGATGTATTTTGCAAAAGACGTGGTTTTTGTGACGATTTCGGGATTTTTAATGATGACCGGTTACCTCATTGGCACCGCTGTTTTAGGGGCGATATTACGTAATGAAACACCCGTCAATGAAGTCGGGCTATTCCAAGGGGTGAGAATGATTTTCGCCGTTATGCTTCCGATGATTATCGGCAGTAACATCAGCACTCTCATCTTTAACTTATCAGGCGGCACCTATTTCGATAGCGGAATGCAGCAGACGATGACCGCGCCGAATAGCAACATGTTCTTAGTTAGCTTAGGCTTTATGGTGGTCGCGATTGCCCCGTCGATTTGGTTACTGAAAGTAAGCCAAAAAGAACCAGATTTAAAAGAAGAAACTAAACAATAATTAGGCTAAAGGATAAAGGAAGGCCGCTCCCATAATATGTTCGATGTCGAGCGGTTTTCCGTCGTAAATATTACTGATTAAAGTATCATCAATCGCGAGGTTTAAAGTACCGTTACTGATGACGTCGCCGTTACTTAAATAGTTGCCGGTTAATTCCGTTCCAGCAGGGAACGTTAAGGTCTTCTCTAAGTAAGAAAGAGTTACTTCATCGGTACTCGTCGTTCCTAATGTGAAACCTTCCGTATAATTGACATAGATGATGTCTTTCGGGGTAGCTGTTAAATATTCTTTGCTATTAACATCAATGGCTCTATCAAAGATTAAAACCGGGAAGGTGGCTTTCACATTTTCATAGTTATAAGTAATATCTAAAGTGGGGTTACTAGAGAGGTTCTTTTCTAAGTTTAACCAGCTTTCCCCGTTCGAAAGATAGACGGGATATGCAGGGTTATCTTCATTTTGAGATCCCCGATCGAGGTAGAAAGTTCCTTTCCCTTGGATAGTTGTCGGGGCTCCAAAACCGCTCGCCCAAGTGAATTCAGTTCCTTCGTAGAGGGTGGTGTCAGAGGCGGCGCTAATCGTGTAGCCGGTAAGAGTCGGAACATAACCATATTCCTTGATACCGCCGGTACCTTCGGGATATTGGATATTTAATTTCTCATTATCTTTATATGTCGCATCAAAGGTGATGATTTGGCTTTCTTCATCCCGAATATATAAAGAGTTTTCTCTAAATCTAAATTTTAAGCTGTAATCTTTTTCAACGAAGGAAGCATAGACATTACAGTCAGCGGTAATCTTACTTAAATCAACCGGATCACCATTTTCATAGCTCCCCTTCCATTCATCGAAGACATAATGTTTACCTGCGGAAGGAGCTTTTTCTGATCTGGATAAATAGTCATAAGGACTATTAGCATCGTTATTTTTAAAGGTAGCAGCTCTCCCACCGATAACATAGGAATAACCGATAGCGACCGGCGTTGGAGCGTCGTCATAATAGGTGACCGTGAAGACGTTCTTCATCGCAGTACTAGCACCTTCATTATCCCCGCAGGAAGCTAAAGAAAGCGTGACAGTTGATAGAGTTAAGGCACTAAAGACAATTTTTTGTAATTTTTTCATCGGGCTTATTATCAACTACCGAAGAATAAAAATAAAGGGAAAGCGGAGAAAGTTCGTCATTCTTCCTTTAGGAAGAGGACGTTTTTCCCTATTGCCTAGCCCCCTTGATGAGGGTATATTTATAAAGCGAAAGACGGGTAAATTTCATATGAAAAAGACAAATACTAATAAAATCCTTATTCTCCTCAGCAATTTAGCGGTTATCATCGGCATCTTCTGTATGTTCGCGGCCGCTTTTAATGAAGATGGAGGTAGCGTTCGGGGCTCTGTATTCCAAGTCATGGCTCCTCTTAGCGAAACCGGCTACCACTTAGTGGTTCCGCTGGTGATTGGCTTAACCATCCTCCTCCTCAGCGTCGTCCTCGGCTTCTTATCCTTGGTCCTCGACAATAAAAAACTTAAATTTGCGGCTGGCGTCCTCATCGTCCTTGACCTTGCCGGCGCGGGCCTCTTCTTCTTAACTCCGACCTTCTATATGGCTGCTAATCCCCAAATTAAAGATCTCGATTTAACCGGTGCGACCTCCCTTGGGGCTGGCCCGATCTGCGTCGGGGTGTTCACCATCTTAGGCGCTCTTCTCAGCCTTATCAGCATCGTCCTTAAGGGTAGCGACACTACTTCCCAACCCGTCAAAGGCGGTATTCGGAGAGCGAGATAAATTTCTCCTTTTGCAAATTATCCCCGATGAAAATCGGGGATTTTTTGTTGCTTAAATAACCAAGATATAAAAAGAAAATCCCTCTTATTTCAGAGGGATTTAGGTTGTTATAAGGATTAGAGGATCACGCGAACTGAGCGTTAAATAAGGAATAGTAGAACCCCTTCTTCGCCATCAATTCTTTGTGGTTACCCATCTCGATGATTTGCCCATCTTTAAGGACGACGATTAAGTCCGCTTCAATAATCGTGCTTAACCGGTGAGCGACGATCAAACTCGTCTTATGGGCCATTAACTTTTGGAAAGAAACGTTTAAAAGTTGCTCGGTGTGAATATCGATGTTACTGGTCGCTTCGTCAAGGATGACGATATCGTGCTCAGTTAAGAGGGCTCTCGCGACTTGAATAAGTTGCTTTTCCCCGGTTGATAAAGCCCCATTATCGCTGATGACGGTTTGGTAACCCTGCGGTAAACGTTCAATGAAGTTATGAGCTTGGGCTTTCTTAGCGGCTTCTTCCACTTCTTCTTGGGTAGCGTTCTTTTTCCCGTAAGCGATATTTTCAAAGACTGTGCCTTTAAAAATCCATGTATCTTGAAGAACCATCCCTACCTTTTGCCGAACTGCTGATTTCTTGATATCTAAGGTACTGACCCCATCGAAGATAAAGGATCCTTTATCCGGGTCATAGAACCTTAGTAAAAGGTTGATGATGGTCGTTTTACCGCTGCCGGTCGGGCCAACAAGAGCGATTTTATGGCCTTTATAGATATCGAGATCAAAGTCTTTAATGATTTGCCGTTTTCCATCATAGCTAAAGTCGATATGGGAGGCTTGTAAGGAATTGATTTCCTTCACTTCGGTGATGGTTCCTTCGTCTTTATCGTCAGGATAGGCTAAAGCTTCATTGACCCGGCGGAGACTCGCTAAAGCGTAATCGATTTCACTCGCGACACTGCTGATTTCATTGAACGGCGACATGTAATTACTAGCGTACGTTAAGAAGGCGGATAAATCCCCGACTAAGAAGAGAACCCCAACATTGACGTTAAAGAGAATGAGTAAAGACCCGACAAGGATCAAACAGACGTTAATGGTGTTATTGACGATTCTGGTAGTCGGGTTGATAAAGCTCGCGCCTAATAGAGCCTTAAAAGCGGCTTCCCTATTGGTTTGGTTAAGCTTTTCAAAATCTTCTTCTCTTTGGCCTTCTAAATTATAAGTCGTAACCGTTTCCGAGTTATCGAGCCCTTCATGGGCGAACGCCGTTAAACTTCCTAAGGTGGAAGCTTGCCGTTTAAAGTGCTTACTGTTGAACTTCCCGATGAAGCGGCTAACCACTAAGGAAATCGGGGTTAAACAGACGACCATTAAGGCTAAGACCCAGTTGATAACGAACATGAAAACAATGGTGATGATGATCGTTACCACCCCTTCAAAGAAGACTGCGAAAGCGTTCACTAAACCCGTTTGAATGTTTTCAATATCGTTGATTAAACGGAGGATTAAGTCCCCTTTTCGCTTTTGGTCGAGGCTCTTAATTTCGCATCTTAAATACTTCTTAAATAAATCGTCACGAATATTTCTGATCACTCTTTGCCCGATATAGGAGGTTAAAAATTGGAAGATGTAACCGAAGACCAGACCGCCCGCTAGGAAGACGCCAAAGAGAATGAGGTAAACAGAGAAATCCATCGACCCGGTGCCGTAGAAGATGAGGTTAACCGCTTTCCCGGCTAAGAAAGGAATCGCGAGTTTACTGGTAACCGAAACCACTGCGGATAACAGCGTTAAAACAAAGAGGAAACGGAAGCCTTTTAAGGCCTTACTAAATTCTTTAAGTTTACTCATGCCGTTTCTCCTTTCTGCATCATATAGGTCTCGCGGTAGAAAGAAGAAGTCTTCAAGAGTTCTTCATGAGTCCCGTAAGCTTCGATTGTCCCGTGCCTTAAGACTAAGATGTGGTCTAAGTGGCTGAGGCTAGTCGCTCGTTGGCTGACGATGATTTTGGTTAATTCATGATTCTCTAAAAGCTTAGTTCTAATCTTTTGTTCGGATAAATAATCGAGCGCGCTCATGCTGTCATCGATTAGAAGCAAGGGAGCTTTCTTTAAGAAGGCTCTCGTTAAGGTGAGCCTTTGCTTTTGTCCACCGCTGAAATTAGCGCCGGCTTCTTCTACTTCGTGATCGATATAATCAGAATAACGATTAACGAATTCCGAGGCTAAAGCATCATCTAAAGCCGTTTTTATTTCTTCTTTAGAATAATCTTTATTTAATTCTAAATTATCTTTGATTGTACCTTTAAATAAAGCTGGTTTTTGGGAAACAAAGGTGATGTTATCCCTAAGAGCGGTCGTTTCCCAATCCTTAAGGATGGTCCCATTAAAGTAAATTTCTCCACTCTTAGGTTCATAGAGGCGGTCAATCAAAGAGAGAATGGTCGATTTACCAGCCCCCGTTTCCCCGATGATCCCGAGGCTTTCCCCTTTCTTCAATTTAAAGGAGATATTCGCTAAAGTGGGTTTAGGGCTATTGGGGTCATAGCTGAAAGTAACATCGTTAAATTCAATGATGGTATTTTCTTTATCATCAAACTTCGTCTTCTCCCCGTCGTTTTTAATGCTGGGTTTAAGACTAAGAAGTTGGTCGATTCTCTTCTTGGAAGCATAGGCTTTATTAAGAGAAATAATCAACTTACTTAGCATCGTGATGGCTTGTAAGCTGAAAGCAAAATAACTTAAGACTGAAACGACATCCCCGGAAGTTAAGTTACCGAAACCGATATCTAAGTTAGCGAGATATACAATTAAAACCATCCCGAGGTTAATGACGAAGAAGGTCACCGGGTTAATCAAAGCGTTATACAAACTCACCTTGATATTCTTCTTCATGTAAGAATTGATAGAGGTTTCGAATTTTTGTTCTTCGAGTTTTTCATTATTGAACGCTCTAACAGGCCGCATCCCTTTTAAGGTATCGTCCGCTACCCCGCTGATTTCATCGAGGTTACTTTGTATAGCGGGATACTTTTTCGCAGTCACCATGGTGACGAAGAAGAAAACAAAACAACAAAGGATCAAGACACCTAAGAAGATAAGACCGACCCAGGGATCGATAACGAAAGCTAAAATCGTCGAGCCTAAGAGTAATAGAGGCGGCCTAAAGATTAACCGCATAAAGACGTTGACGCCGGTTTGAAGAAGGAAAGCATCGTTATTAAGAACCGTTAAAGCTTTATCTTTCCCGAAGGTTCGAAGACTCTTTTCATCGAGGCTCGAAATCTGGTGATAGATAGCTTTCTTTAAATCGTAAGAATAGTCGGCCGCCACCCGGGAAGAAATGTATTGGCAAATTCCCGTTACCCCGAAACCAAAGATAGCGAACAAGAAGATAACTAAGATGAGGATAAGAACCATCGGTAAATCGTTATTTTTAAGCCCGACGTCAATGATGTACTTCGTAATAAAAGGGGTTAATAATTCCGTGACGACCTCGAAGATTTTAAGAAGCGGCGCTCCGATAACTTTCCATTGATATTTTTTAAGGATTTGGAAAGATGGAGTCTTTGGTTTTTTCATTGTTTTTATTCTACGATTAGTGACATCTTAAGTAAACTAAAGATAGAATATAGAGACATGGAAAAGAAACTGCGAAAAGTTGTCCCTTACGTCCTAGGAATATTCTTCCTCCTCACCATCACTTTATTTATCGTCGGGACCTTTAAAGATTTAGAAATTAGTCACGCTTTGTATCACCCTGATCACCTATTTGGGGAAGCGATGTCTTTCTTAGCTCCTCTCCCTTCTTGCTTCTTTATGGGGGCGGCCGGCACCTTCGTTTTTCGCATTTTCTATAAAAAGAACGGGGTTTTGAATAAGATATTCGGATATTTAGTTCTGATTGTGTTCCAAGTTGTTGCCTTTATCCTCTACGGAAAAGACGGGGTTGATGAAGCAATTAATAACTTAATTCTCAGCTTCGTCATCGCTTTCCTTATCCAAGTCGGGATTGTCATTTTTATCTTCTATTTCACGAAAAAGAGCAAAGAGGAAGATTTAATCCGCGCCACTTGGTGCATCTTGCTCAGCATGATTTTTGTCCTTTTGACGGTCATCATCCTCAAAGAAATCTTCAATCGTCCCCGGCCTTTCTTAATCTTTGAATATGGGGACCTATATTTCACTCCTTGGTATTCGGTTATCGATTTACCAAAAGAAATCGTTGAAACGGCACCATCTAGCTATTTTGGGAGCTTCCCCAGCGGTCATACCAGCTATAGCACTCTCGTGTTACTCGTTCCGGTTTTCCTCTCACTCAATGAAAAAACTAAGAATTATCAAAGTTTAAGTGTCTTCATCGGGGTGGCTTGGATTATGTTGACCATGTTCTCGAGAATGCTCTTAGGGAACCACTTCTTGACCGATGTTACGTTCTCCGCGATGTTAGGCATTATTTTTACCACTTTCTTCCAATATTTTGTGAAAGATTTAGGCAAAGATAACGATAAAGAAATGTACCCCTTTAAGACGACCGATTACCAAATTGTAAAACGTTACAAAGCCGAACGATTATTAATTGAAAAATCGAAAAAACAGCCTCTTTTACGGGCAAAAAATCGTATAAATAAAGATTAGAGCTAGTTTTAAATACTATTTTTCATGGTTAGTTTCTCTTTAGAGAAAAGGCTTTTCATAACTCTATTTTTATCGCATAATTACCCCGCAAAAGGAAAAAGCGATGATTGACTATATCATTAGTGAAAATGCGAAGGCTAAACTCAACAAAAAATGTAATCTCGCTCTTTATCCCTTCCCTTTAAGAAACCCGAAAGCGAAAGGAAAAAGAATTTTTGAAATCGATTTTGCTCGGGGGTTTTGTATTTTCTTAATGCTAATCGTCCACCTCCTCTACTCCTTAGGTGCGGTCGATCGTTTCTTTAGTCACCCGGCTAATCCCCCGGAGTGGATTTTAGTCAGCAGTAATTTCTTTTCAAACGTCTTCTATGAAATCGTTGGGGGGTCCCTCTATTTCTTAGAATTTTTCTTCAGCGGGATGTTCATGTTCTTAAGCGGCATCAGCAGCACCTTTAGCCACGGTAACATCAAGCGTGGTATTCAACTTGGCATCTTAAGCGTTTTAATGACAATTTTCTTAGAGACCATTGATCTCTTCCCGCGCCTTAACGTTCATATCTATATGGGGATTCTCCACGCTTTAGCGATTGGGATGATTATCTATGGTTTAGTTGATTTTTTCTTTAAAAATAAATGGGTTGATTTTGGGATGGGAGTTTTGTTCGCAGTCGCGGTCATCATTACCACCTATATGAGTTACGAAATGACAGGTGAAATGACTCCCCCTTATGAGCGTCCTCGTATCTATTTAACTGAGAATCTCGTCACTCTCGCTAATTCTCCAAATCGGGACCAAGCTTGGAAGCTGTTCTTCGGTTTAGCAGCGGCCGGCGATGACTATTTCTCACCCCTCCTCACCACTTGTTTGATGTTCTTAGGAGCGGCTCTCGGGAAACTGCTTTACCCCGCGAAAAAGAGCCTCATCAAAAAAGATTTCCCAACCACCTGGGCGAAACCTATCCTCTTCCTTGGACGACATTCGCTTTACGTCTATATCCTCCACCAAGTCGTCTTCATAGTGGTCATCTTCTTGTTCCTCCTCCCCTTTGGTTACCGCATATAAAGAAAGGAATCAATTATGGAAATCAATAGCATTTACGACCAATTCTTAGCTGCCCAACAAGCCTGGCCTAAAAACCTCTGCTTACGCTTCGAGCAAAAGACTTGGAACTATACCCAAGTCCTCCATGAAATCGATAAAGCGGCTAGTAAGCTCGTCGATTTAGGGGTTAAGAAAGGTGACATCGTCGCTTGTAGCCTCCCCAACTGTCCGGAAAGCATTTATCTCTTCTACGCGATAAGTAAGATTGGGGCGATTTCCTACAACATCCACCCTTTAACCACCCCTTACGAGATGAAAACCTTCATCGAACGGAGCGGAGCTAAATTCTTGATCGCAATCGCCTTAAACGCCGAAAAATTTAGAAGAGCCCTTAAAGACGACGTAAAAGTTGTCTACGTTAACCCTTACCGGGGAGTGAACTTAATCAAAGCCATCGGGCTTTATTTCATGGGTCTCCATCATAAGGGCCTCTATTACTATCACAAATTAAAAACCCACATTAAAACTGAAAGAGTCATCGTCAATAAAGAAGACGATAGTGTTTACCTCAACACCGGAGGCACGAACGGAAGACCGAAAATCGCGAGACTCAATAATGTCTCTATCAACCATTTAGCTAAGAAAACCTATCCTTTGCTCATCGATGGGAAACGGGAAAAGATCAAAATGCTCTGCGCGATTCCTTTATTCCATGGTTTCGGTTTAGCGATGGGTATCCACACTCCCTTAACTCACGGAGCGAGCACTTGTTTAATGCTGTCTTTTAGAACCAAGATGGCGATTAAACACATTAGGAAAGCGGAAGCCACCACGATCATCGGGGTACCGGCTTTGTATAACGCCTTATTATCCCGCCCCAAATTCTATGGCCCACATTTAAAAGAGCAAATCATCGCCTTTATCGGTGGGGATTCCGTACCTTCTTCCATTTTAGATAGGTGGAACCACGCGATGATCGAATGGGGATCGGAAGCGAGGCTTTACCAAGGTTACGGCTTAACCGAAACCGTCAACGTCACCAATGTTAACTTTAAAAATAACAACAAAGATGGAACGGTCGGGAAACCTTTACCGGACATCAAAGAAATCATCGTTACCCCAAACACTGATGAAGTGTTAAAAACCGGGGAGAACGGGGAACTGCTCATTTCTGGGGATTGCCTTATGAACGGCTATTTAAATGACGAAGAACTTAATAAACACGCCTTTACAATTATCGATGGAACGCGGTATTATAGAACAACAGACTACGGTCATATTGATGAAGATGGATATTTCACATTTAAAAACCGTTTAAGAAGAACAGTGAAAATCAGTGGTGAAACGATGTGCCCGAGTGACGTCGAAGATGTTATTATTAGCATACCAGAGGTCTACGAAGCCTATTGTTACGGGGTCAAAAATGAGAGAAAGGGTCACGTGCTAAGGCTGGCAATCGTCATCAATAAAAACTGTAAACTAACCGAGGGTGAAGTTATCGCGAAGTGCTATCAAGCAATCGGAGAAAAACTAAATCCAAGCTATATGCCTGATAAGGTTTTAATCATTGATAAACTTCCGAGAACCGCTATCGGGAAGGTGGATCCGGTCGCCTTTAAACAAATCACCGGAGGAGAGGAATTAGAATAACATGGGGAGAAGAGCCATCAAGAATCTTGAAGAAAAGATTCTCCAGGAAGTCATCAGACTTACCAACAAAAAGGGGTTGGAGTCGCTTTTAACAAGAGAGGTCGCTAATAACTTAAAAATCAGTGAACCGACGATTTTCTCGCACTTTAAGACCAAGTATAATCTTTTGATCAATGCTTTCCTTGAAGCGCATAGCCTCATCAATTTTGACCCCTGCTTACCTTTAAATCGGGAGCCGGAGGAATATGAAAAGGGTTTAGCGAAATTCAAAGAACAGTTAGAGAGAATGAAAGACAATATGGAGCCTTTATCCTATGTCGTTCAATATCTGTCATCTCCCTATTTCGCCGAAAACACCATCGAACAGGCCAACGGCATGTTTAGGTCGAAGATTAACGAAGTGTTGAAAAATTTAGAGATTGAGCTCACCTTAGAAAAGCAAAACCACATTTCGCTTCTTTATCTGAACGCGTTAGCCTTCGTCACCAATATTCTCCTTAAAGCTGAGAATTTGACCGATGGCAAAATTAAAAGAGATTATAACTTCTTACTCGGTGGTTTTATCTCTTTTGTCGAACAAGCCGCTTAATTACGCACGATAACTTTCCCGTTCACCGGATAGACGTTATCACCAATGATCACTTCCGTTGGTTCATCGATGATAATCGTCCCACTGGACGGGTTTTTAATTGATTTTAAGGTTCCTTTGAGTTCGACGTCACAAGAAGAATACTCAAAAGCTAAATCACAGTCTTCCATTGTGCAGTTCTTCATCACGAGGTTTTTAACGTAGCAGAGAGGTTGGGTGCCGCTGATTTTGCAGTTGATGAAGGTGATGTTCTCGCTGAACCAAGCTAAATATTCCCCTTTGACGATGCAATTCTTAACCGTGACGTTCTTACTGTGCCAGAAGGCATCTTTCGTATCGAGGATACTATCTTCAATCGTCAAATTATCGATGTATTGGAAAGAATATTTACCCTTAAAGTTAATGTTTCTTAAAGTGATGTTTTTACTATCTAAAAAAGCGTAAACACTATCAAGATAGAAATCTTCCCCTTTAATCCCATCGTTCTTCCAACCGAATTCCGGGGAAACGATGTGACCCCCTTTAATTTCGATGTCCGTGCATTCTCTTAAAGTTTTAATGTTATTAAAGTCGTTATTGATCAGTTTTAGGTGGTGACAATACCAGAGGGGGGCTCGCGCGTTATCTAAGAACTTGCATTCTTCCACTTTTAAGTTATGGCCGTGCCACAAGGGATATCTAAGATTAAAAAGACAGCTTTTAGCAACGCAGTCACGGGTTTCTTTCATCACCGATTCCCCGTCCGGTTCCCCTTCAAAGTTACAATAGCTGACTTCCGTTTCTTTTAAGTTATATAAACTTCTCTCTTCCGAGAAATGTTGATTCTCAATCTTATGTGCTTTCATGATGTTCTCCAAATATAATTATAAAACGAGTGTCAAGCCACCAAAGATAATAAAAAAGGCCAAGGCGCATAAGGTTATCGGATACTGGGATTCGATAAAAGTACACGTCCTGCCTTTATAGAGATATGGGCATTTTTGTGCAAAGAATTTGTCTTCTTTATTTAACAATAACCGATTTTTAACAAATGGAAAGGGCAGAATGTCCGTTTTAGACCGTTTACCCCCTTCCGTAACAAAAATTGTGTTATTTAGAGCCGATTTTTTAGACAGTGTCAAAGAAAATCGAAATGAAATTGACCCTAAAATCTCTGAAATTTAGGTAAATCGGGCCCCTTGACGAGGGTCTTAAATCAATATTTATAGAAAGCATCTATGCGCATTATGAACAAAAAATAGGTCAGAAATTATAAATAACCCTAAATCATTTCTTCCATTCATCCTATACTAATCTCATGGCCCGTCTTAATTGTCCTTTGCTAGGGATGCCATTCGTCTTAGTAGAAAAGAATGGGAAGCTTGTTTCTTATATGCCAGGTGTAACTAATAAAGAAGAACCTACTCCCCTTCTTTTAAAAGCGAAACAAGAACTAGAAGAATACCAAAGAGGCGAAAGAAAGAGTTTTGATATCCCTTTTGATCCTCCCGTAACCAACTTTGCTAAAAGAATGTATAAAGAACTTTTAAAAGTCGGTTTTGGGGAAACAATTACTTATGGTGAATTAGCGAAGAGGCTAAATCAGAAAGGCGCGAGAGGGGTCGCGGCCGCTCTCCATGTTAACCATATAATTCTCTTTATCCCCTGCCACCGGGTTGTCGCTAAAAATGGCTTAGGCGGCTTCGGCATCGGTGACCACGTTAAAAAGTTGCTTCTCGAGCATGAAGCTAAATATAAATAATCTAATATTTGCAGAGATTTTCTAAATTTTAATAGTAAATATCAAGATTTCGGAAATTATAACGAAAACATCAAAAAAGCCGCCTTATTCTATAGGATAAAAATCTTTTATTAAAGAGTTTAGGAAATAAACAGCAGAGTTGAAAGATGAGCCTTGAAATTAATAAATATTCCGATATGATTCACCACCATCAATTGTAAAAACAACTAGATTTTGTTCTTTTTTAGTAGAAAAAAGTATTAAAACTCAGACCTTCTCTCTATTTATATATTAAGGATAGAGAGATGCTATAAAACTCAATGAGAAAGAAAAATAATCAAATAATGTTAAGTTTTTTGCTTTGCTTTAAATGAAATTCTAGCTTACGTGATTTTTATGAAAATTAGTCTATTACCAAATATAGTCAACGGGCATACAGGTAGAGATAATAATTTAATCATAACTGCTCCTCAAAAAATCATTTAATGCATAAACTTCATAACGTCCCCAAATTTTTACGGCAATAATATTTTCGTTAGTAGTCGTAAATAATTCAAAGCGATTGGATAATTTACCACCACACCCAATATCAAGATTATAAATTGAGTTAAAAAGATTAATAACGTAGAAAATATCATCTGACTGATCAATTTCTTTCCATTTTTCTAAATCTTCTTCATTGTTCCAATAACCCAAGAAGCCCGTTGTGTCTTTCTCCGTGAGATGAAGATTACAATCTCATACGTATTCCTTCCCTTGATAAGAGAAAATGTGGAGTGCGTTCACAACCAAAATAGTATTGCTATTACTATCACCAAAGTCCAAAGAATTGGAAGAAGAATTACCTGCATCAAAATTATTGACTTCGTTGTTTGGTGTACAAGAACCCAATAAAGACAGTGAAAGGGTAAAAACTAACGAAAGAAGAGAACGTTTCATACTTCACCACCTCTACTTGCATTCTATTTCTGCAATATAGAAAAGCAATTTATCCTTTGTTACTTTTAATCATTCATATACCTCAAGTCTTTATTTCGAATAGGATTAAAAAATGATAAACCGCTTTTTATCCTTGGTCCGACGTAATTTTTAAGGTTCCCTTTCATCGATAAAATAAATTTATAAAAATGAATCGTTTATCCATGGCACTTCTTTAAATGATTGATCAATAAAAATAAGAGAGCTCTAAATAGATTGCATAAAAGAAAAAACGCCATAAGTGGCGTCATTTTCTAATTGGCGGAGGCATCGAGATTCGAACTCGAGCGCCGGGAGACCCGACCTAACAGGTTAGCAACCTGCCCCCTTCGGCCTCTTGGGTATGCCTCCGTGCTTTGATAATATACACTAATTTTAAAAATAAATCATTCTTTTTTATGAAGAGAAAAACATTTATCAAATTGCCGATTTTTCCTCGTAAAAAACTCCCTCTTTTTTCCTAAAAGAGAATGGGAGTAGACCTCGGATGAAAAAAATATGTAAAAGTACCAGTTTTGATACTCAACTTTCCTAAACTGCTTTTCATGAAAGGCAAGATGATGCGTTTTTCGAAGACTTCGGCGTGCATATACCTGTATGAAGAACTGAAAACAGGAAAACCTCTTTTTAAGTTCGATATCATGAACGAACTCGATATCTCGGAAGTCACCTTTAAACGTTATATCCGTGAAATAAAAGCCTACTTAAGAAATCGGTCCATCCCGATGAAAATTCAATATTACCGGAGTACAGATTATTATAAATTGGTGAAAGAAGAACCTTTTAATTAGTTTTCTCTCTTCCCTTGGTACGCTGTTAAGCGGTTACTATTATTGACGAGCACTAAAGCTGTATCGATGTGATCAGCTAAATAGTTAAATCTCGAAGTCGGAACGCTGACGACGAGTTGGATATTTAAAGCCCGGAAGAATTCCATCATGTCTTCAATCCGGTCGCTATCCATGTTGTTGAAAGCTTCGTCGAGCATCACGATTTCGCACGGCGATTGACCGTTATTTTTCTTCGTCGCAAAAGCGCTATCGAAGGAAGCAGCGATGAGGACGTAGAAGGGGGTTTGCATTTCCCCACCTGACCTTGAACGTAAGTTATCACTGTAACGTTTTTCGGTTCCGTCTTCATCGGTTTCAATGATATCGTAGGAAAGATAATTCCGATAATCGCAGAACTTTTCGATGGTATCGCCACTGCTTTCAGCGGGATTTTCGTTACTTAAAATCCGGAAGAGATAATCCATGGTTGAACGATTTTCTTCGCTGAGTAAATCAGTGAAGAGGTCATTTTCAAAATAGTCTTCATTCGTTTCGACCGCGATTTGGTAAATCTTCTTTAATTCACTATCGTTAGTAGGTTTAATCACGAAGCGATAGATAGCGCCGGTCGCCCCGAAGGGGTGTTTCTTAAGGACTTTATTAAGTCTCGCGATTAAGTCGGTCGCAGCTTGAATATTACTTCTAAGACCGATTAAGAAACCGCTCTTGAAGTTATTAATCGCTTGCTTCGCGGCTTGCTCCGCTTTTGCTTTACCGGCCACTAAGGAGTCGTTCTTAATTTTCAAATATCTTTGCAAATATTCGTTAATATTTTCGATAACGGGATCGACATCGGTCTGATTGAACCGTTCGTTATAGCTGGCCATGATCTTTAAGATCTGTCTTTCGTTATCTTTTAAAGTCTTCTCGGCTTCGCTTTCTTTGCTGGCTAAGAATTCATTCCAATCCGAGGGTTTAACATCGAGGAGAAGTTTATTGGCTTCTTCCTTAAGTAAGGGATCGGGATTTTCTTTTAAGAAGCCTAAAAGTTTATCTTGGGCCATCTTTAAAGAAGAACGAATGTTTTCTTGATTGAGGAGTAAACGGCCTTTTTCAATGCCGAGTTCATCCTTTTCTTGGCTTAAAAGGCGACTTTGATTTAAGAGGTCGTTTCTCTTTTGCTCTAAGGCTTGGAGAGCGTCACCACTGCTGGTTAAATCGGAATCGTCTAAGCTGTTTCTTAAGGCGACTAAACGTTCCTCATTTTCCGCAATTTCGTTATCGATATCGTTTTCTTCGTTCCAGACGTGATAGAGACGTCTAAGCGGAGTGACATCGATACTTAAACCATTGGCCACTTGGTCATTTAGAACTTGTAATTCTTCTTCATTCTTTCTGAGTTTTTCGCTTAAGAGGTCATATCTTTCTTTCGCGTTACTGAGCCGTTTATTGATGACATCGGTCCCGATATAGTGAACGAGGTCCTTGGTGTTTAAATGGTGGAGGCTGACCCCATCATAATAGAGCCCGTCTTTCGTCACCCATTTGGCACCACTTTCAAAGTCCGGAGTATCGACGCAGGCGATATCGCCGAGAAGGAAGTCGAGATAAAGTCTCACGGTCGGAAGTTCTTCTTCCATCGAGATGGAAGTTAAGGCTTTGATCTTATCGGCCAGAGAGTTTTGAACCTTATAGATCCCGTCTTCTAAGGCTAAAGTATTGACGATACCGGCCCCGAAATGGACGGATAAATCTTCATGCTTTTCTAAGAGTTTTGCCGCTTCTTTAAAGAATTGCGGAGCGACGAATAAATCGAACCGCCGCTTGTCTAAGATACTTTCGATGACATCCCGGTAATCTTCATCGATGATTTCCGTTAAATCACTCAGAGAGTTCATCGCGAAATCTTCATTTAACGCGAAACGTTCCGCTAAGAGGGAATAGAAAGTTTTAACTTCCGTGGGATACGCCTTTTGGTGACTTTCCAAGGTTTGAATCATCTGCGATAAGTCTTGGAGATTAGTGACTAAGGCATCGTGTTCTTTGTTTTTGGTGTCGTAGGAAGTTAAGATTTCTTTCCGCTTAACGCTGTAATTGGTTTGGTAGGAATTGAGAGCCTTTCTTAAAGCTTCTTCTTTCTTTGTTTCTAAAGCTTCTTTTAAGGAAGTTTTGAAACCGAGCTTCTTACTGGCATCGAGGAGGCCACGGGCCATTTCATTATATTCTTGGAGCTCGATTTCCACCCGTTCTCTCCGAGCTTGAAGGGTCTCTTGTTCCCGTTCAATCTTCGCGATTTCCCCGTATTGAGAATTATTTTCAATCGCTTCTTTTTGTTGTTCGAGCTTGAGGATTTCTTCTCTCGTACTTAAACGATTCTTCTCGTTAGCGGCCAGCTTTTCATCGAGATCTTTTAACTTTTCATCGCTATTCTTATGGTCTTTTTCTAAGTTATCGACATGATTTTTAAGGTTGAGATAAGCCACTTCTTTTTCGTTTCTTCCGGCTTTGATGTAATCGTTATATAAGTCTTGAAGAGGGGCTAAGAATTTCGCTTTTTCTTCTTCTTTTTGTAAGAGTTGGGCGATATCTTGATAAGCTTTCGCGGCTTTCTTAACTTCGTCTAAACTGACATCTTTCTTTTCGAGGAGGAAGTCATTGGTGAAGGCTAAAAGGTCAGCGTTGGGATCAAAACAGATAGCGTTACTGAGTAAAGTTTCGTATTCATCAGGTAAATCGAGAACTTTTCTCACCATGTTATAGCTGCCACTGAAAGTGGGACTTTCTAAGGCAGTGAAAGTGATACCTTGCCGTTCAGCTTCCGCTTTTAAGGCGTCGAAGTTTCTGATCCGTTTCTTATTTTCCCCGGTCGCTTCAAAGAAGAGTTCATCATTGAAGCCGTTATCTAAGGTATAGAACTTAAAGGGGGTTAAGAGGATACCGCCGGTGATTTGAAGGACGGTTCCTAGAGTGAAAAGGCTATCGGTGACGTCATCATAAAATTCGAGCGCGATATGGGTTAAGATGTCGCTTTCATCCCGGAGGAATTCCTGGTTGACCGCGCCGATTCTCGCCCGCATGTAGGTTTCGACGGTTCTTCTTCCACCTTTGACCGCGTTAGCGCTTGCCATGTTGAATTTGCTTCTGGCTAAACCACCGCTCAGCACAAAGTGAATCGCGTCCACCAAGGTACTTTTTCCGCTTCCGTTATCCCCAGAAATCAAAACATTACCTTGGAAATCGATAGTGTTATTGGTAAATAAGTGCCAATTAATCAGCTTTATCCGTTGTAGTTTCTTCATCTTCGGTCACTCCTACATATTTTGAAAGCCTTCCTGCGAGTTCTTCTAAAGAGGAAGAACTGACTAAGAGAAGGATGGAATTATAAATGGAAATCATCGTTTCATCTTTCCCGGGGTCATCGTTAAAATCAACGACTTTATAACGCCGGAGAAGATTTAAACTATCGGTAAAAGCGGTCATGTTGATGCCGTTCGGATAGATTTCGGTTTCGGTGATTTTGTTTAAGATATCCCGCACGCTGACTTGGGTACTGACTAAGCTGGTGAAGTCTTGGTCGCTGCTGAAGGATAAACTTCTTAAGACTAAAAGTAAGACGGTATCGAGCTTTCTTAATCTTAATCTGTTACGATCATTATCGCCTTTGATATAGCAGAGGCGTTTTTCTTTATCGACGATGAATGAAATGTCGAGGAAACGGAAGAAATCTTCCAAAAGCTCCTTATAAACGGAGGTGGCTACATAGTAGTCATCGGAATCGAATTTCTTATCTTGAACTAAAAATGTTTCACTTAAAAGCCTCAAGGCAATCTTCGCGAAACGATCGGTTTTACTATCGCTCGAGGCGATTAAACCATAACGTTCGGTGAAATCATTGAGCACATTAACCTTCGGCATCGTCATTTCCTCCTAATTTATGAATTAAATAGTTATCCATTCGGTAAGGACCGAGTTTGAAGTCATCGTCATAGGGATCGCTGATATTGAAACCATGGATTTTGTAAGAAGGAATCAACATTAAGCGGATGAAGGTTTCTAAAGGTTGACCCTTAACATCCCTGGCTTCCAAGTATTCTTTATCTTCCATCTTTTCAAAGAGGAAGTTGGTTAAACCTTTCTTGGAATAACGATTTTCTTCTTTGACGAACGATCTCGCTCGTTCATAGGCCTTTTCATCGATTTCTTGATCGACGAAATCGAGAACTTTCGGGGCCCGCTTACTAAGTAACCGCGGCTTATAAATCGACTGTTCATCGATGGTGCTGACGGTTTCTAAATAGAACGGCGATTCCATCACTAAGTCATCGGGGACATAGGCCATAATCTTCAAACAAGAATTAATAGCGGACTGAATGTCCTTTGAATTATTGAGCCTAAATTCCAAGATGTTCTTCGTCGTTTGAACGTACATCGCGTTCCGGCCGCTGATCGATTTAATGAAGCCCGGCATCGTATCGTATTGTTCACGGATTTCATCGTTGACTTTGTTGACAAAATCTTCCGCTAAACGATAGTTTTCATCCGTTGCTTCTAAGGCTTTGGTTTCTAAATAATTAAGGATGATCGCCCGTTTATTTTCCGGTTCCATAAGTTCATCTAAATAATGGATGATTTCCCGGTGATGAAGCTCGGGGTTATTCTTTCCTTGTAAGTTATTTAAAGCGATTAAGGCGGGGTGGGCTTGGAAGCGATCTAAGAGGGTTTCCAAAATTTCTTTATCGGTTTGATCCGGTTTATCGAGAGCCCGTCTAATAAATCTCCTAATCTGGGAGTTAATAGCGAGTAAATATCTCGTTAAATCTTGGCTCCGTTTATCGAGCTGTTCTAGGGCGGCGGCACCACTGGTGAAATCGAAGGCTTGAAGAGAACGGAAGATATCGTCCGTTAAGCCGTAGTATTCATTGGTCTTAGTGTCTTCTAACGCAATTTCCCTTAAGACCGGGACAATCTTCATAAAAGCGTCGCTTCGGCTGACCATTTCAGTGAAGTCTTCCCCCGCTTCTTTGTCGAGCCATCCACTGGTGACGAGTCGACGGAGGAAAGAACGGGCTTTTTCATTGCTATTGAGCCCTTCTTCATCGGGATCAAATTCTTTTTTGTCTTCTTTGGTTCTTCTGGAAATATATTCACTTAAATAAGTGACGAGCTTTTCTCTATTCACTTCAAAAGTGGAAGAACCGAAGTAGTCATCGATAGCGACGATTAAATCAAAGCTATCTTCGACCGCTCCATAAGCGAGAACCCGGAAAAAGTCCGGTGAGATATTTTGAAACAAAGATAAACGACGATTATTCATGCCACTAGAATTATATATTTTTCCCGCTTCTTTTTAAATAAAAAACTCTATGATTGTAAAAGGAATATTACCGATATTTATCGAAGAATTTTTTCTATTCTTCCCCTTTTTGTTCGTTATATAAAGCGTTGTCGATACTGACGGTGCCATCGTAATCAACCACGATACCGTGCCGCTTTTTATTGTTGTAATTTAAAGCTTTCTCTAAGTGGCTTTGTTGGGTCTTGGTTAAGACTTTAAATCCAAAGAGCAGAGAGGTTTGTTTATAGAGGTCATCCTTCGTCATCGCTCCTTGTTCTTCCAAGATATCGCTATAAGCGTTACCGAGTTCGAGGAAGGAGATATCGGTGATTTCTCTCACCCAATTATCCTTTAAGTTCGGTAAGCGATAGAAATGGTAAGAATTCATCACGCTGAAAGAGGGCCAATAGAAAGTTAAAGTCCCACTTAAATTTTCGGTGACTGGTTTTAATTCTTGGAGAGCGACGTTTATGGCGCTTCGATATGGGGAAGTTAACCTTGGAATCTTAAATGTTTCTTTCACCCGTTCTTCTAATAAGTGACGAGAAATCGGGCCTTCTTGGGCGATTAAAGCTAATAAGTATTCGGTTAAAGCTTTGTTGTTACTTTGATTAGCCGGATTAAAGGGAGCGTGTTCCCGGTTATCTTTATAAATCAAATAGCTTACGGCATGCCGCTTAGCGTTATCGTTCCGTTTTTTAAATGTCGGAGCGTCAAAAACTTTTTCTTTCTCGACTACCACGGGCTTTCCGGGGCTTTCATTGAGGACAGTGACGATTTTTCTCACTACTTCCGCTGGATGATCGAGGTATTCGACGGACCACAGCTTAAGCAAGCGCCAACCGAGACGTTTTAAGGAATTGGGCTCCACGATATTCCGGTCGATACAAGTCGGGCTTGAAGCATAGCTTTCCCCATCTAAGAGAATACCTAGAAGATAGTTTTCCGGGTTGTCTTTATCTTTAATAGCCAGATCAATCTTAAAGGTGGAATTCCCTAAATCAGTTTCAACGTCATAGCCAAGTTTCTTTAAATCGTTTGCTAAGAAATTCGCGACCGAGACTTTATTAGACCGGATTTTTTGCGAGAAATAGTTGGGCAAAGTTTCCACTCCTCTTAAGGCAAAATTAAGGAAGTCACGAAGGAAAGTAGCTCCTTGATTCTTCGCTTTTTCCGCTCGGATTTGTTCAGGATAAATGGAAGAGAAAATATGCATTTCGTCCCGTGACCGGCTGACCGCCACATTGAGCCGTCTTTCACCTTTTTCCCGGCTTAAGGGACCAAAATTAAGGGAGACCGAACCACCTTTTACTTCCGGAGCATAACAGATCGAGAAGAGAATAACATCCCTTTCATCCCCTTGAACATTTTCAAGGTTCTTGACGAAGATGGTTTCCCCACCCGGCAAAACATTTAAAAGATTATTCTTCGCGAGAGCGCGGTCGAGCATATCTTCCACGAGGTTTTGTTGGGCTTCGTTGAAGGTAACAACCCCGATGGATTGCTGACTCTTAACCGGGTCTTTTAAGCGTTTAATGATATCTTCGACGACCGCTTTTGCTTCCAGACGGTTGACGGCTCTTCCTCTTTCGTAGAGTCCTCCAACGTAGTGGAAACTGACCGCGGTTTTTTCTTTTTCCGGCGAGGGGAAAGTTAAGAGGCTATTGTCATAGAACTTTTTATTGCTGAAAGAGATTAAGGATTCGTGTTTACTTCGGTAGTGCCAGGTTAGACGTTTTCTCGGGAAACCTAGTACGATAGCGTCATCCAGTAAACTCTCTAAGTCTTCCTGTAAAGAAACGAATTCATCGGTACTATCACCGCTTAAACTGACGGTACTCATAAAGAAGTTCGACGGCGGCATCTGCATCTGGTCACCACTGATGATGCAGCTCTTACCGCGAGCGATCGCTCCCACCGCTTCGCTCGTTGGGATTTGGCTCGCTTCATCGAAGATAACCGTATCGAAAGTGTGGCTATCGGGGTCGAGATATTGAGCGACCGCAATCGGGGACATTAAGAAACAGGGGCAAAGCTTATGGATTAAACCGCCGAATTGCCTAAAGATGTTTCTAAGGGAAACACCGCGTCCACCATTCTTCGCGAGTTTTTTAAGCTTATAACTATCAGTCGATTGAGCGCTATTTTCGTTGGGAGAAGTCGGGAATTTCGCCGTTACTCTCGCGGCCGTTTCGACGACCGTTAACCTTCTAAATTCCGTGATTAAATCACTATATTTATTGACGATTTGGTCAGTGTCTTCGCTATTTAAAGAAGCGAGGTCAAGTTTCGGTAAGATGACGGATAAGAAGCGATAACAGACATTGCTTTCAAAGATGGGGCAAAGTTCATCGGCATTGACTTTTCCCTCCCGATATAAATCAAGGAAGGCTTCCGGCACTAAATCTTTTAAGGCATCGATAGCGTTCAATAATTTCACCCACTCCGAAAGTGACCCACTATTTTCTTTGAGGGATCTGAGGTTAGACCGGACTTTAAGGAAATATTCTTTATCATCCGGATATAAGCTAGCATCGAAGGAATATTCGTTCTTTAAAACTTTTTCTTCCTTGAGATAAGCATCGAAAGACGATAAGAACTTCGCGATGCTCTTATCAAATAAGGCATCATGGTCATTAGATAATTTCTTAAAGTAACTGATAAGGGAAGAACGATTGACTTTGTTTTCTAATTCAATATTCAATATCGCATCATTAAAAGCGATAGTGTTCATCATCCGTTCTTTGATATCTTCCCCGTCTTCGACGCTCATCGGTTTAAGGTCGTTGAAAAAGAACTTCACCAATTGATCACTTTCGTTCATTAAATCGACGTCTTTTTGCCGTTCATCGAGATGAATTAACACTGACTCTAAATCGTGTTTTGGGAATTTTGACCCGCGTTTTAAATACATTTTGAGATTTTTAACAATCTCTTTTTGTTTCTTCCGTTTAGCGAAGAACCCGAGGTCTTGGCTGTCACGGTAATCTTCGAGAAGCGACTTCGCACTCAGGAAGAAGATGTCACGGGTAAAGTAAGTTAAAAGATATTCGTCATGCCGAGCTTTATCGAGCAAGAGGTTGAGATAAGCGATAACTTTCTCTTTGCTATTTTGAAAGTCACTATCACCGATGAAATCAGCGAAATATGGGACATCCTTTTGGAGGCTCTCATAAATAATTTTTAAGTTTTCCGCGGTCTTTCGGCTCCGTTTAACCAATGGTTTCTTGATGAAGAGATTTTTAAAAGCTAAGTCCACTTCATCGGTTAAAGATAAAAGGATTTCCGTCCGTTTAACTAAGCGGTCCCGTTCCTCCATCATGTAGGTTTTCTTGCTGTAAGGTTTAAAAGGAGAATAGTAATATCCTTGCAAAAGGTTATTCAAAATTACGATTCTCGATAATTTGGCCTTAATTTCCTCATATTTTTCCGTCGTTAAAGAGGTGATGTAATCTTCCGAGAATTCAAAGAGGCCCTTCTTATTACGGTTTTCTAAATAAGTAATGATTGCATCATACGGACTCATAAAGAAACCATTGGTGTCTCTTAAGTTCTTTAAGATGTTATTGAGTTTCTTCCGTTCTTCGAGAACTTCATCCGCTACTTTATTGAAGTCTTGAGCGTTCTCAGTCTGCGCTAAATCTAAAAGCCTTCCTAGTTGATCTAGAACATTAGCTTTGGCGGCGTTCGGGTTGGCAATTTGAAGGCAAAAATCCCCTAAACCTAATTCCGTTAACCGGTTCTTAACGACTTGGAGTGCCACCTCTTTTTCGGCGACAAAAAGGACCGTTTTCCCGTGATACATAAAGTTCACAATCATGTTAGCGATAGTCTGGCTCTTCCCGGTTCCAGGAGGACCATCGAGGATGAAACTTTCTCCTTTTAAGGCATCGTTGATAGCTAAGATTTGCGATGAGTCAACCGGCAAGGGAGTCGCCATATCGACGGGATTAATCTTTTCATCGATATCTTTTAAGGTTAAAGCATCGTCTTTCGGTTGGAATCTTGATGCCCCGCTGACGAGGGAGGCGACAACATCATTTTCTAAGAGTTTTTCTCTTCTGGTCTTAATGTCAGTCCACATGACGTAATGAGCGAAACTGAAGAGCGAAATAACCGAAGTTTCTTCGATGAGCGCCCAGTTTTTCTTTTCACTGATGATTTGCCTTATCGTGTTATAGATAATTCTAAAATCAATCTTTCCATCGGGTGTTTGTTTTAAACTTCCAATGAGAGAAGAGAAATCTAAACCGCAGGTCTGGTGGAAATATTCAAAGATGGTCGTATTGAGTTGCAGGTCATCAAAAGAATATTCCATGTAATAGTTGAGACCGACTTTTCTTCTTGGCATCTTGATTGGAAGCAAGAAGATCGGAGCGTACAGCGCTCCCGTCCCGTGCTCAGCGGCTTTATCGTTGTCATACCACTTGATTAAACCAAGGGTGATAAACAATGGGTTACAACCACTTTCTTCTATGGAAGTATTAGCTTTTCTCGCTAAATTCTTTAGGTAACTTTCAATATCAGTCTTACCTCTTCCAGTTAAAAGGATTGCCCCTCTCCGATAGGCTTCATCAGCTTGTTCTTTAAAGCTGGAAATTGGGAAATCGAGAATGGCTTTTTTATCATTGACCGTGAAAGGATATTCAATCGGTAAGAGAGACATCTTTTCTCTTCCCATTAAAGCGTCGAGGAAGGCACCCGCTTCCGGTACGACCACTTGCACACCGGTTTGACCGAAAGGCAAATTGATCAATCTATTTCTTAAATTGAGGTCGAGAAGCTTTTCTTCCCAATAGTCAAAACGATTGACTTGGTTTTTAACTTTATCAGAAAGATAACGCCGGTCTTCCACGTTAACTTCCGGTAATAAATATTCGACGTTATCGCTATTTTCAAAGAGGCTTAGATCAATCTTTTTATCTTTCTCTCTGGGAGTAGGAATCGGAAGTAAGCCTTCTTTCCTGGCTGAATAAATATCTAAAGCGTAGTAGAAAGTCTTCGCGTCTCTTAACTTTTGATACGCTCGTTCAGAGGTTTGCCTAAAGTTAATGACGGAACCACTGGTTAAATCGACGACATCTAAAAGAACTAAATGATTAAATCCCGCAGAAGCTTGGTTAAGTAAGAAGGTTCGATTGTCTTCTAAGATACACGAGAAATATTCGTCATCCAGCCAAGCCCCAAATAAAGCGTGCCCTTCAATTAAAAGAATCAAGGGACGGAGGCCGGCTGCTTCGGCAAGAGACGCAAATAAAATCGAAATATCTAAGCAAGTCCCCACTTTTTCTTGTAAAACTGAGTAAGGAAGTCTGACTCTTTGGAAGGTTTTTTCAAAAGAAGCCGGCGGATTAGCGTACCGAATGCTTAAACTCTGGACCGTTAAATATAAAGCGTCCAATTGTTGGATGACAGTGTTGGGATCATGAAGTTGATAACCGACGAAACCGCTTAAACCATACTTTTCATTCAGCGTTACCGCAGAAGTGCTTAATAAATCCCGGATTCGGTCATCGTTCGGAGTAACGAAAGAAGCGAGAATTTCATCGATTCGGTCATCGGAGGCACTCTCTTCAATCGGAAGGAGTTTAAAATTCTCCACCTTCGTTAAAAGGACATCGCCATTTTTATCCAAGAGACGAATTGTAACGTTAGAAGGAAGAGCTTCCGTTAAGTTGTAAAGTTTCTCAGGATCAAGCGACATATCTAAAGCATCGATGACCGTGTTCTTCCCTCGTTCTAAGCAGGCTAAATCGACGGGGAGAATCTTGATGAAATCCGGATAGAATTCAAAGGTGATTTTCGCTCCTAAGATATCTTCCTCCGAATGGTTAGTAATCAAGATGCTGCGGATGAAACTAAAAGCGTTCTGTTTTCTCGTCCCATTCCGTCTTTTTGTTAAAGTTTCAGCCTGAAAATAGACATAGTTGAGGCTTTTATTTAAATCGATATGTAACTCAAGGTTTTTATAGCTCATCAGTTATTAAATTATAGACGATAAGCACATCTTATTCACTAAGTAATCAATCGATTTTTTATCCATTGTTAAAACAAAAAAGCAAGGCGACTCTATAAGGGGCAAACAGTCGCCTTGCCACATGGTAGTTTAATTAAAATTTTTTAATGCACAAGTAGTGACAATGTAGAAAATGCAGCTTAGTAAGCTTTTGCAAAGTAACAACGAATCGTCGCTTTTTCTCCGCAGATCGGACAAACTTCCCCTTCGACATTTTCTTCGATGATGCAGCGAGCGGTTCCCCCGTTGGTCAGCTCTTTGATCTTAAGTTCACATTCTTCTTTTCCGCAGAACGCCATCTTAACAAAACCACCTTTGGTATCTAAGATGTTCTTAAGTTCTTCAACCGAGTGGGCTTCGGAAATGTGGTGTTCTAAGTAGGCTTTCGCTTTGTCATACATCGCATGATGAGTGAAATCTAAAAGCTCCACTACTTTATTCGGAACATCATTAAGATCGACTTCATGTTTTTCATTATCGACCCGTAAGGCGATGACGACTTTTCCTTTTTCTAAGTCACGAGGACCAACTTCAATCCTGAGCGGCACCCCCCGCATTTCATAATAGGCATATTTAAAGCCCGGGGTCTTGTTATCTTGCCGATCGGTTTTAGCTCTGACGCCTTTTTCTTTAAGGGAGGCTAAGATTTTTGAACAAGCTTCTTGGACCTGGGGATTTTCACTTCTAATTGGGATAATCACCGCTTGAAGCGGAGCAACTTTCGGAGGAAGGATGAGCCCGTTGTCATCCCCGTGAACCATGATTAAGGCTCCAATCAAACGAGTGGAAACACCCCAACTGGTTTGGTGAGGATATTCTAAAGCGTTGTTTCTTCCTTGGTAGGAAATCCCGTAACCTTCCGCGAAACCTTGCCCTAAATAGTGGGTGGTCCCGGCTTGGAGGGCTTTGCCGTCCGGCATTAAGGCTTCCACCGTGTAAGTATTAACAGCGCCCGCGAACTTTTCGTGTTCAGTTTTCTTGCCCTTGATGAAGGGAATAGCTAAATAGTCTCTTCCTAAAGTATCGTAAATCTCTAAGAAATCTTTCGCGTTCTTCTCGGCTTCTTCTTCCGTTTCAAAGAGGCAGTGCCCTTCTTGCCAGAGGAATTCCGAACCTCTTAAGAAAGGACGGGTGGTCTTTTCCCATCTGACGACGGAGCACCATTGATTGAAGATTTTAGGTAAATCCCGGTAAGAAGAAACTAAGCGTTTATATAAGTCGCTAAATAAAACTTCCGAGGTCGGTCTGATAACTAAGGGGTCTTCTAATTTCTTTCCCCCGCCGATAGTGGCCACTAAGCATTCCGGAGCGAAACCTTCGACGTGTTCCTTTTCTTTATTAAATAAGGAAGAAGGAATGACTAAGGGTAGATAGACGTTTTCGACGTCATGGGCTTTAAACATCGGGTCTAAAGCTCCTTGGATGTTTTCCCATATCGCGTACCCATAAGGGAGGTAATCGATGAAACCTTTAACGGAACTATAATCCATTAATTCCGCTTTTTGGACGACATCGGTATACCACTGGGCGAAGTTGGTTTCTTGCCTGGTGATGGCTTGGTTTTTGATTTGTTGTCCCATATTTTTACTCCATAAATGTTTTTAACTTAGCTAAGATCTTTTCATTGATCGGTTTCAGCATCGGGTTGAAGGGCGCGAAAGCGTCGCTCGAGAAGTATTCTAGACCCGAACCGATGACAAGTTCTAGAGCATTCCATGTCGGAAGGTTATTGGCGATGATCGGTTTCTTGTATTTAAGTAAACGTTCCACTAAAGCGTGTAACCTCGACCGGATCTCCGTATCTAAGCTGCTGGAAGAGTGACTTCCTTCCGGGAAATCGACGAGGAAACTATCGAAAGATTTGTATAAAGATGGATCAAGTTTTAAAGAATCCCCATTGAGGTTAAGGCAAAGCTTAAAGCCCGCCGCGTGAATCTGTTTAAACTTACTGATTAAAGTTTCCGTATCATATTCCTTTAAGTGGAAGAATAAGTCATCTTCTTTAATCAAGAAAAATAAACTCGCTTCTTTGGCGTTCTTAATATGAGTGAAGAAGGTCAAAACATAATCAAGTTCATGGAAAGCGAGCGGGAAATATAAAGAAGTTGTTTTATTAGCTCTTTCGTTTAAAAACCTTGATAAGGAATTTTTTCCAATAGCGGCAAATAGGCTCTTATCATCCTTCGCCCGGACCGCGTAAGTCTTGAGTTCATCAATATTTTGGAAACTCGTATTGACGGGGGTCGGTTTTAAAAGATAAGCGATGACCCGTTTACGGCTGGTGGAATAAATCGGTCTAAACAGATAAGCGATTTTATTGTTATAGATGATTCGTTCCACTTCGTTTTTATACGTGGCAAGCTGTCTTTCCGAATAATCCACTTCCCCTTTCTTATAGAAGATAAGGCTTTGATTTGTTTCAAACGCTACTTGACTCATGTGCCGAGCTTCATTGATGATCATCTGGGGATCATTGATTAAATCTTGGTTATTAACGATTCCCACCCGGACATCGAAGTTATAGTTCTTTTTCTTTAAGCCATTATTTAAAACTTTTAAGATACGGTTTTGCACCTTTAAAGCGAAGCCGATCTCTTTCGCGTTATCGTTACTCTCTAAATCGCTGACGATGATTTCGTTATCGCTGAGTTGAATTAAACGTTCGTTTCCCTTCACTTCTCGGCTGATAACTTCTTTAAACTTTAAATAGATATCCCTGGAAGGTTTGACGTCCATCGTCCCGGAGGCTTTTTTAAGTTTCAGTAAGAAACAATAAGTCGCTCCGGTGGTGAGATTACTATTTCTAAAGTCTTCGGAGAATTCTTGGAGAGAGGAAAAACGTTTGTTCTTACCAACATCCTTTTTATCAAAGTGGAGTAAATGGCTTTCTAAATGAATGATTTCTTTTTCGAGATCAATGTGGGTGATTTTTAAGAAAGACGGGGCTTCCACTTTTTGTTTATGGAAAGTGACGTCCACTCTTAAGAACGGAGCGACATCTTTTCCCGCAAAAATATCGTTCACATAATTTTGAACCTTCTCTTGTTCATAAAGAGGGAATGAAGCGTAGAACTTCGAAAGGGGGATTGTCTTGGCTTTCTTTAAAGCCGAAAGATTAAAGAATCTCGCTTCATTTTTCTTTTTATCGATTCGTATGCTTCTTACCGTACTGGCTTCGTAGAAGACAGCGGAATAAAACTTCCCGACAAAAACTTTTAAAAGGATGAAGCTGACGATAAGGAAGGCTAAGACGAGGAGGCAGGCGATTAAAACCATCAAAAAAGTAAAATTATTCCCGCTGCTTTGGGGTTCGAAGGTGACAGAATTTAATCGTGAGATAAACAGCATAATTTTCCGTGTTCTATTTTACCATCTCCCTCAATAAATTATTGAGGGAATTTTTCCGTTGCGTTATCATACATGGGCTTGGAGAAGTACCCAAGTGGTTGAAGGGGTCAGTCTCGAAAACTGATAGTAGGCTCCGGTCTAGCAAGGGTTCAAATCCCTTCTTCTCCGCCAGAAGCAAAAAATACGAAGTATGTCACTAACGGGAATGGCTTCGTAAAATACCTACCTCGCAATAAGAAGTAGGAATGTGAGGCTTGTTAAGAAACTCAATAACCTGGGATCTGAACAGCCTTTTTTCTTTTCGAAAATTACATTAAAGAACACCATCGATGAAAAGCAAAATACACATTATTTAACTTAAAAATCAGCTTAAATAGCTGAAAAACGTAAAAAAGACTGGGGTTTTGTAGATATATTAAGATTTTTACTTAACAGGTTTCGTATAGAACCGCCCATAGACTTGGCTGAGCGGTGTGACTTCGACGAAGGACATCGGATCCTTCTTTTTAATGAAATGGATGACATTTTTTAATTCGTATGAACTGACGACCATGGTGAAGATATAACGTTCTTTACCGGAATAAACACCTTCCCCTTTAATTAAGGTCGCGGCATGGGGAACCGCCGAAATTAAATCTTTTCCAAGTTCTAATCTTTCCGTTACCACTTCAACTTTTAGTTTCTTATTTCTCACATTAATGGTATCGATGACTAGCATCACCATTAAGAGATAAACGCCGCTGAAGAAAACTTTCGATAAGCTTTGAGCAACTTCCCCGATGACAAAACCATTATTGATACATTCTAATAAGGTGAAGGATGTAATCGTTATCGCATTGATAAAAGCGGAATATTTTCCAACCGTTGTCCGTTTTTTAAGCCCGACATAGAAGGCGATAATATCGACCCCACCGGTGGAAATATCAACTTTAAAAGCGAGAGCAGTGCTGAGCCCCGTACACACCCCGCCGAAGATGGCTCTTCCTAAGAAACCACCTCCATTGGTCGCGATAAACTCAGACATGGTTTTCATCAGTTCGACAATACTAGGATTTAAAAGACCCATGAAGAGCGATACTTCCCCAACATTAATCAATGTGAATATCGCGAATTTCTTACCGATTTTAAAGAAGGCTAAGAGAAGAACCGGGACATTAATAACGAAATAAAGGATAGAATAGGCTAAGCTCGCATCGATATTTTTCCATCCTAAGACTTCGCAGAACAGGACGACGACCTGCCCCATACCGCTAACCCCACCGCTGACGATGTGGTCCATGACGTGGCTTTCCTCAATCGAAAAGCCCGGATCCATGAACATGTTGAATCCGATAGCGAAGATCAAAGCCGACAAAGTACAAACAAGAAAAATCCAACCATTTTCTAATGTTTTTCTAAGCAACATATGGTCATACAACCAATTGTTTGTTTTTTCTTTAAATGTCTGAAAGCTTTTCTTTGGAGACATAGTAAAATTATAATGTGTGGGATAGATGTTACAACAGCCCAAAATAGATAAATTTTGTTTGTTGCCACCTATGGTGGCTGAGGATATAATTAACAAGCTGTTTGCAAGAACAGGTTTTTGTTTGGAGGAACTACCTCAATATGATTATTCTTAAATCGATTGGAAATTTCTTTGTCAGAATCTGGCGTTGGATTAAAGAAACTGCTTGGGTTCAACCCTTACTTATCGTCGGTGCTATCTTTGCCATCGTCTTCTCGATTCCTTATATGACCAACTGGATCAATAGCTTGACTGGGAATGCCGAAGGGGCCTATTACAGCAGTAAGAAGGTTACCCTCAACGGTGAACAAAGCATGAACGGCGATGTCACCGATGCTGATAAGCTCACCAATTCCATCTATCACAATACCGTTGAAGTCTTCTACGAAGGAAATAGTGAATTTGATCTCGCGGGATACGCGGAAAAGTTCTACCTCGTCTTCATCGATAGTTCGTCCGGCGATATGGCGACTTCCGAAAGTGCCTTCCGTTATCTCCAAGATAACTGGGGTAAATACTTAAAACCTTCTGATGGCCTCAGCTTCAATCTCTACGTCATCGATAAAGCGGAACCTTCCGATAACGATAAAGATTATGAAAATATCGATGGTTCCACCGCTTTCGAAAGATATATCATCAACCACGCTGACTTATTCAATGAAGTTGGACCGAATTTAGCGAAGACTCCTTATAAAGAAAGAGCCTCCATCGACGAAAGCAATTATCAAAACTTCAGCGTCGAAAATAGCACCTCCACCTTCCCAACACCGTCGATCTGCTTAGTGGATTACACGGAAGCCGCGGTCGAAGCTGGAAGAGCGGGTTTATCGGAAGTCCTCTTCACCTTAACGGGAAGCACGGAATCCGAAAGAGCGAGCCTCTTGATGGATATGTGGAATCACACGGATGCTTATTCCACCGATAACCTCTTCACTCAACAAGATTAAAAAAGAATAATTAGGGTCGAAAGACCCTTTTTTTCTTGCTATTAACAAGTAGAATTAAGGCATGGAACTTTATAACAACCCCCACAAAGATGTGATTGATATCGCCTGCTATGGGCGAAATGAAACTTCCGGTCATTCCGGTACCATCGTCAAAGATTTTGCGGTGACGATGGAAAAGGGCAATCGCCTGATTTTAAAAACCAACGATGAACTTCCGATTGTCTTCTATAGTTTAAAACCGAAGCTCATCGGTGGTTTAATTGTCGATGAAGAAAAGAGTTTAAAAGAGACGACCTTCCAAAAGATCAAAGAAGTCTTAACCTCTTTTAATATTAAACCAAGCGACCTCTATGTCGTCTTCGGTCCCTCTTTAACCTTCTCTCACTGCCCAGTGGAAAGAAGCGTCATCGAAAAGCTTTTAGATTATGACTACCGAGCAGCCGCAAAACGGACGAACGGCGTTGATTTTATCGATATCCCGGTCCTTAATATCCTCCAATTAAGAAGATTAGGAATTCCGTTTGAAAACATCGCGACCACCAATATCGATACTTATGAATGCGCGGAAATCCTCTTTAGCAAGCTCCGCGGGGAAGACCAAAAGAATTCCTTAGAAATTGAAATTATCGCTTAGCTTTCTTGTCGTACATCTCTTTGACGCAAGATGGTACTAACGGGGTGATATCCACCCCGTTTTTATATAAGGAATTAATAGTGGACGAAGAAATGAAAGATTCTTTTTGCCTCGACATAAAGAAAACCATATCAATTTCGGAATCGCAGAACTCATTAGCGGCTGCCAGTTGAAACTCATATTCAAAATCAGTGACTGCTCTTAAACCCCGAATGATGTGGGTGGCCCCCACTTTCTTACAAAAGCCGACCGTTAAACCGGAATCATAAGCGACTTCAACATTCTTTAAGTCTTTGGTCGCTTCTTTTAAAAGGGATAAACGTTCTTCGACCGAGAACACACTTTTCTTCGCTTCATTTACCGCGAGAAGCATGATGACTTTATCGAAGACTTTTAATGATCTTTTAAGGACTTCCAAGTGACCATTGGTCACCGGGTCAAAGCTCCCAGGATAGACAGCGATTTTCATAGATAGACTCCTTTTAACACCTTGGTTTTTCCGTATTTATAGGTTTTTCCAATAATTTCTTTAAAGATAGGATAATCGTTTTCGTATTCGATGACTAATATTCCCTCTTCTTTTAAAAGCTTCTTTTCTTTTATGATTGTTAAACTTTCCACGTAACAATGTTCATCTTTATAAGGGGGATCGAGAATAATGATATCATAGGGCTTATCGAACTTTTTCATCACTTCTAACGCATCACCTAAAATGGCTTCATAGTTATGTTCTTTCAGGGATTCTGCGTTCTTTTTAATCACCTCGATAGAAGCTTTTTCTTTATCGATAAAAGTGACGAATGAGGCTCCTCTTGATAAGGCTTCAAAGCCCAGAGCGCCGCTGCCACTGAAGGCATCGAGTACTCTCGCGTTATGAATTTTATCGGTCAAAGAATTAAAGATGGCTAAACGGACGATGTTTTTGGTGGGGACATCTAAATAAGATGGAACTTCGATGTTCCTGCTCCGATATTTCCCTCCCCCGATTTTAATCATCTTCGACCTCTAAATCATATATTAAGTATTTTTGCTTCTTTATGCTAGAATACCAGCGATGATAAAAATAGTTAAAGATAAAGTTAAATCCCTTCGGGAAATCAGTAAAGAAGTCCGCCTTCCCTTGTCAGAAAAGGATGAGAAAACCTTAAAAAGCTTGGTCGATTACCTCAAACTCAGCCAAGATGAAGAGTACCGAGAAAAACATCCTTCCGTCAGAGAAGGCGTCGGGCTCGCGTCCCCCCAAATCGGGGTCAATAAACGGATGCTCGTCGTCATGTATAAAGAGGGAGAAAAAGAGATTCTCCACGCGTTAGTGAACCCAAAAATCACCGTTTCATCGGTAAAAAAGAGCTACCTCGCAGTCGGGGAAGGCTGCTTATCAGTCGACGATTATCACCCGGGAAAAGTCTATCGGTCTTACCGGATTACCGTTGAAGCTTATGACGGGCTCAAGAAAGAAAATGTCACCATCAAAGCGGAAGGCTTTGAAGCCATCGTCCTTCAACACGAAATCGATCACTTAAATGGCATTCTCTTCTATGACCGAATCGATAAGAATGATCCAGATAAAGTTATCCCTGGAGCGGTCGCGATTTAATTAGGTATGAAAAAAATAAGCATATTAGGGGTTATTTCCGTCCTCGCTCTTGTAAGCTGCGGTACCACCCAACAAGTTCCCTTAGAAAACTACCGGGAAATTATCGATGTGAAGCGTGATGAAGCTGTCGTCATGCAACTCGCTGATACCCACTGGAATATTTCCACTAATATTCCGAAGTATGAAGCCTATTACCGGCACCTCGTTAAGGATATCGTAAAACCCGACCTCATCGTCTTGACCGGCGATAATGTCTTAATGGCGACTAAAGATACCATTATTAAGCAAGTTACTTTCTTAGATTCTCTCGATGTTCCCTACACTTTCACCTTTGGAAATCACGATTACCAAGGGCTCTATAGCATCGATTGGTTACTCAATACCTTAGAAAACGGAAAGAATTCTTTATTCGTCTATCAAAAAGATGATATCGATGGAAATGGGAACCAACTCGTGACCTTCACTAATGGTGGCAAAGCCTTTTGGGAAGTCTATATGGTCGATACTAATAGCTACCGAGAAACTGGTTCCACTTATGACTATTCCACCATTCAAGAAAACCAGGTGGAATGGATGAAAGAAGAAAAAGCCTTATCGAAAGAAAAGTATGGAGAAATCCCTCCTGCGATAAGTTTTAGTCATATTCCCCTCTGGGAAACCGCTTTTGCGTGGCATAACGATAAAGATGGAGTCTTAGGAGAAATGCTTCAAAAGCCGAAAAAAGTAATCCCCGGGGTCAGTGAAACCACCGGGCCCTTACCCTTCTCCCCCTCTGAACAAGCGACCAACTACGTGAGTGAAGCGATAAAACTTAACACTAAAGGTTTTTATTTCGGTCACGACCACTGCAATGACTGGGTCGGGATGTATGAATATGAAGGCCACGAAGCTTCCATTGGTTTCGGGGTAAAAAGTAGCCGGGAATTAGAATACACGACGAGCCCGAAAGGTTATGAATTAACTGGCGCGGCCTCCTACACCTTAAGAATGGACGGGAGCTACACCATTGGGCATCACTACCTCAATCTCGATAATTTAACTGATTACCACTACGCGGAGGTGACCTTATGAGTAAACGTTGGCAAGAAATCTATCGGTTACTCTTTGGACCGGTCTTCATTCTTTTAAGTCCGTTGTTTTTCTTGGGTTTCCAAGTCTTCTGCGCGGACCTGCCGGAATTCTATAACATCATGATCACCATTCCGGCTGTCTTAACTTATTTTGTTATCCCTCTTGTCACCATCGCTTTCCTTTACCGGATGACTTTCTTAAAACATCCAGCTTGGATTAAGAAAACCTATATCGGTTATGGTGCCGCCTTCATCGGATTAGCGGTTCTCAGTTTAATCTTCCAAATCGTTAACTACTCGACCGGCAAATATTACAGTTTCATCATGGGCGGAACCGATTTCCTTTATCCCTTCGATGTGATGCTGGTCAATATTTTATTCGTCTTAGTGGGAAGCCTTTTAATCTATCTTTCTTTCAAAGAAAAAGAAGCGAATTATATCCAATTTTACGAAAATTTACCAAAGATTTACGATGGATTTCGGGATTTTATTCTCCTCTTCTTCGCCGGAATTTCGATGTATTTCTTGGGAGCCCTTTTAACCAGTTTCGATGCCTTACATTTCGATGATGGTTCGGAAGCGTTATTCATTCCGTCATTATTATTAATGATCGCCGCTCCAGTGTTTGTGTTGTTCTACTTCTACACTTATTCCATGAATCATAAGTTAAAGAGGATCCACGGGATCGTCTGGGGTGGAGTCATTCTTGGACTTAATATCGCCTTAATTGTCTGTAATGTCATTAACCCTAATATCTACGTTTTAACGGGTAAGCCTTTCTTCCCGCTCGACTTCTTAGGGAGCTTAAATATCGCGCCGTTCTTACTGTCGCTTCCGATGTTTATCGCCTATAGCTACTTATACGCCCAACAGCTGAGTCCCCGTTTCGTGTAAGAGGTTTCATATCTTTTAATATTTTATCTTGGTGTCAAAAGCTTCCTTTAATGTTAGACTTACTTTAGCGAGAAACAATATAGCTTGCTAAATGGAGGCTTTTATGCCGAATAAATTTGAATCGCCAGTCAATATTTTTGCTTTGGGGGGCCTCGGCGAGGTCGGGAAAAACACCTATTGCATCGAGAGTAATAAGAACCTTATTTTAATTGATGCCGGTGTCCGTTTTCCGGAAGCCAACTTGCCCGGGGTCGATTACGTCATCCCAGATTACACTTACTTAAAACTCAATCGCACCAAGATTAAAGCTCTTTTTATCACCCATGGTCATGAAGACCATATTGGAGGGATTCCTTTCTTGGTTAGGACAGTACATATTCCGGTTATATACGCTCCGCGGTTAGCGGCGGCTTTAATCCGCCACAAATTAGAAGACGCCAGAATTAAAGACGAAATCAAGATCGTTGAAATCGACGAAAATAGCGTCATTAAAATCCAAGATGAATTCGAAGTTGGTTTCTTTAGGGTTACCCACTCAATTCCTGATAGTTTTGGGATCTATGTGAAGACCCCAGAAGGCACGATTGTCGAAAGTGGGGACTTTAAGATTGACCTCACCCCGGTGGGTCCGGAATTCCAACTTAACAAATTAGCACAGCTCGGGCAAGAAGGTATCACGCTTCTGATGGCCGATAGCACGAACGCCGAAATTGAAGGCTATACGCCGAGCGAAACAGCTGTCCGGATGGGGGTCGAAGAAATCTTCGAAAAAGCCTTAGGAAGAATCATCGTCAGCACCTTCAGTAGCAACATCAACCGGATTCAACAGGTCGTCGAAGTCGCCGTTGAACATAAGCGGAAGATTTGTATCGTCGGGAAAAGCATGGAAACTGTCGTTGGTATCGCGAGAAAATACGGTATCATCAAGATTCCGGATAGCTCTCTAATCAGCGATGACCAAGTTAAAAACTTTAAGTTAGGAGAAATCTGTATCCTCTGCACCGGAAGCCAAGGGGAAGAAATGGCAGCCTTAAGTAGAATCGCGAGAGGCGACCATAAAAACATCCGCATCATCCCGGGGGACACCATTGTCTTTAGTAGTAACCCGATTCCCGGAAACGGGGCGTTGATCGATAAACTGGTCAATAAACTCGTTAAATTAGGAGCGGACGTGAAACAAAACTCCATGTACTTCTCACTCCACTCCTCCGGCCACCCGTCACGGCAAGAATTACGGCTCCTTTTAAGGTTAGCCCATCCGAAATACTTTATGCCGATTCATGGGGAATACCGGATGCTCCGGCTTCATGGGGAAATAGCGGAAAGCCTCGGTTACCAAAAAGATCACATCTTTATCTGCGATAACGGGGATGTCTTAGAAATGTCCCACGAGACCGTCAAACAAAGTGGCCACGTGCCCGCTGACGATATTTATATCGATGGGAATGATTTAGATGGGTTAACCTCCAAAGTCATCCGTGACCGGGAAGAACTTAAGAATGAAGGCCTCGTCACCCTCATCATGCTCGTTGATTTAAAGGAAAAGAAATTAGTCAAAGAACCGCATATCGTGACGGAAGGTTTTGCCGTTTCACCGGAAAGCCATGTCGTGAGGCATACCCAGATTCACGCGAGAGAAGCCGTCGAAGATCTCTTCCAAAAAGGGACCCCCAATATCGCCCAAATCAAGAGCGTCGTTAAGAACGCGATGATGCATTATATCTATCGAAAAACCGAAAGGACCCCGACCGTCGTCCCGGTCATCATCAATGTTTAATTATGTTCATCTTAGGAAGCGGGAGCCCGAGAAGGCAGGAACTCTTAAAGTTGTTGATCGATGATTTTAAAGTTGTTGCCTCTTCCTATGATGAAAGCTTCTTTAAGGGGGTTAAGGATAAGAAAGATTTAACCCATGAAGAAGCGAAAGCGAAAGCCTACGCGTTGATAGAAAAGTATCCGGATGACGAAATATTAACCTGCGATACCGCCGTAATTTTAGGGAATGAAGCCTTAGGCAAACCGAAAAACTATAAAGATGCTTTCTTGATGCTGAAAAGTGAACAAAATCAAAAACAAATCGTTTTGACTAGTTACGTCTATCTTTCCAAAGACCGGCAAATTGAAAGAACAGTTCGGAGTGAAGTTTATTTTAATAAGCTCAGTGACCAGGAAATCAAAGAATACTTAGAAATTTATAAACCCTACGATAAAGCTGGCGCCTACGGCATCCAAGACGACTTCCGTTTAATCAGCAAAATTGTCGGGAGTTTCTTTAACGTCATGGGTCTTCCCTTAGAAGACTTAGCCAAACACGTTTTTAAAAAAGAATTTATTCTCCCAAAGAATAATCCTTATAACGTTCTTTTAACTCGTTACTTAAAACGATCGTAATATCTTCTTCTTTTTCAACGAAGCCTTTGACCCCCAGGGTCTTAAGTTCCTCTCTTTGAAGAAGATTTTTATTTTTAAGTTTAACGATGAGCCTTGACCCATGAACAGTAAAACTCAGGACATTATCCTTACCACCAAGATAAGTAAAAATATCAATATCCCCTACTTTTCCCTTACGCTTTTTAGGATTTTTAGATATTAAGAAACTGATGAGCCAGATGAGCCCCAAAAGAACAACTACTCCCAGTAGAATAATCCACCAGAGATTTTGAAGAAGAAAATCAACACTAAACAACAAGATAAACATCATACTTGATATAATACTACATGGAGGATTTTATGAGCAACGCGATTGAAATTGAAGCTAAGGTTTTAGTCCAGAAAAAAGATTACGAAAAATTAGAAAACCTTTTTAAGAATGAACATAGTTATGAACAAACCAACTACTATGTTGAAACCCCGACCCTTACTTTAAGAAAAGAAGGGATTTCCTTACGGATCCGGGAAAAGAATGGTCACTATGAAATGACCTTAAAGACTCCCTTATCGGAAGGCTTATTAGAAAAGAACTGCGCTTGGACACCAGAAATGTTCAAAGCCTTTAAGGATGATGGAATTTTCCCCGAAGGCGACATCAAGCGTTTCTTAACGATGTTAGATATCGATGTCGATAAACTCGTCATCTTAACTTCCCTCACCACTAAGCGGAAAGACGTCGCCTATAATGGCGGTAAGCTTTCAATCGACGAAAACTTCTATGAAGGAACCGTCGACTACGAAATTGAGCTGGAATATAACAACATGAAGGATGCGGAACGTTACTTAAAAGAACTCTTGGAAGAAAACGGCATTCCCTATGTTCTCAATTTAAAAACCAAGGTCAGTCGGGCCTTGGATGCTTACGTTAATAACCAAAAGTAAGTTACTTCTTAATGTGGACCTTACCTTCGATATCCTTCGAAGTTAAGCAGTTTCCCCACTCCGGGCAATTCTCCTTCGTGCAGAACATGTCCGCCATCCGGCGGGCCCGGGGGATGAAGGTTCGAATTTCTTCTTCGTTATAACCGACTTGAATCCGGTGATCATCGACGATGATCGGCCGTTTCAAAACGGAAGGATTCTTTTGGATAAAGCTGATGAGTTCGCTGACCTTCATGTCATCGAAATCGATGTTATTCTCGCTGACGATTTTACTTCTCGTCGAGATGATGTCATCGGTTCCGTCTTCGCTCTTCTGGATGATTTCTTTGATATCATCGCTGGTTAAAGGACGAGAAAAGATATCCTTAGCTTCGTAAGGAATCTTCTGTTCATCAAACCACTTCTTCACTTTTCTACAAGAAGAACACGAGGGCGAATAATAAATCTTAATCATTGCGTGTTTATTTTATCACTATTAGTTATAGTTAGGTACATCTAACTTTTGGAGGAAAAGCTTATGCGAATCTTAAGCGGCATTAAACCGACTGGCCAATTGACCCTTGGAAATTATTTAGGAGCTTTAAAGCATTTCAAAGATTATCAAAATCAGGGAGAAGTCTTTATCTTCATCGCGGATTTACACGCTTTGACACTGCCGATTGATAGTAAAGAACTCAATGAAAACTCCCGCGATATTGCTTGTTACTATCTAGCCAGTGGCTTAGATCCGAAAAAAACCACTATCTTTCTTCAAAGTTCTGTCAGTGAACATGCGGAGTTGAGCGCTATTCTTCAAAACTATATCTACATGGGTGAGCTCAAACGGATGACCCAATTTAAAGATAAATCGAAAAAATTAAACGATAGTTCTATCGGCTTAGGCTTATTTGCTTATCCCGCTTTAATGAACGCGGATATCGTCCTTTATAACACTGATATCGTCCCGGTCGGGGAAGATCAAATGCAACACGTTGAATTAACTCATGATTTAGTGAAACGCTTCAATCATCGTTACGGCGATATCTTAGTTAATCCAAAAGCACAAGTTCAAAAAGTCGGAGCGAGAATCATGTCCCTCTCGGACCCGAGCGTCAAAATGAGTAAGAGCGATCCCAAAGGTGACATCTTCCTTAAAGACGACGAAAAAACCATCCGGAAGAAAATCATGAGCGCGAAAACCGATTCCGGAAGCGAAATCAAATTTGATAAAGAAAATAAACCGGGTATCAGTAATCTTTTGACCATCTATGCCGCGACAAAAGACATCACGATTCCCGAAGCGGAAGCGAAGTTCCAAGGTTATCGTTATGGTGACTTTAAGAAAGCTGTCGCGGACGCGGTAGTTGAAGAGCTCATCCCCTTCCAACAACGCTACAAACAAATCTTAGAAGATAAATCTTACTTAAAAGTCCTAAAAGACGGCCGAGATAAAGCGAAGAAAGTCGCGCATCAAACCTTATTGAAGGTTCAAAAAGCCGTCGGCATTTTAACTCTCGATGAATAGAAAACTGATTGTTACCGATATGGATGGAACCTTGCTCGGCAAGGATTATCTTCTTTCAGACTATTCCAAAACCATCTTAAGAGAACTCGAAGAAGCGGGACACTTAGTCGTCCTTTGTTCCGGTCGGCCAGAACGATCGATTACCCCCTACTATCATTCCATCGGTTTAAAAAACTCTCCGTTTATCGCTTATAACGGCATCCTTATCGTCGACGGAACAAGCGATGAAAATCTCTTTATCAAGAAGTTCCCTCACGAAAAGGTGATTAAAATCATTGAGAATTACAAAGATATTTTGATTTCTATCTCCCTTGAAACCAAGGATACACTTTATCTATTTAATGAAGATAAGCATCTCAATAACTTCTTCCCCTATGATGGGATGAAGGTCATTAAAGACCCCAAACCTGAAGAGATAAAAGAAGATCTTTTCACCTTTATCTTTAAAATCGATGATGATAAATATCCGGCTTTAGAAAAAGAAATCTTTGACAAATATGGGCTCTACCTTAGACATTGGACCCATGAACCTTACGCGGAACTTTATTGGCCAGATGCCACTAAAAAAGAAGCAGTCGAATTTATCAAAAACATGTACCAAATAAAAACCGAAGACATCATCGCCTTCGGTGATAGTTTAAATGATGATGGAATGCTCAGCATCGCCGGTATCAGTTTCGTCAGCCTCGATAGTAAGTCTAATCTCTTAAAAGAGAAATATTTAACCACTATCGACACCGCTAAAAATGACGGGGTCGCTAAAACTTTAGCGAAACTCTTTAAGCTTTGATTCCTAAGATTCCTTTTAAACTGTGATAAAGCCCTTCGGCTTTTTCTTTTAAGCTATCTTTATCGCCGACAACTTCGATGTAGAACTTACATTTTGGTTCGGTACCGCTAGGCCGGACCGCAATCCAAGAATCATCCGCCAGGAAGATTTTAATAACATCGCTCTTATCGAGACCTAAAGGTTTTTCTCGATTATCGATTAAATCAAAGGACTTTTGCAGGAGATAATCATCAATTTGGATAATCTTAATGCCGTTAATCGCTCTCGGAGCGTGGTAATGTAAATCATCCATCAATTTCTTCATCATCGCGGCCCCTTCACTTCCTTCAAAGTAGAGAGAATCGACGAAATCATAATGATAGCCGTATTCTTTTTGGACTTTGATTAAAGCATCATAGATGCTCATCCCTTGTTTCTTATAGAATAAGGCCATTTCACTGTAGAGGAGGATGGCTTGAAGCCCATCTTTATCTCTGACGAAGGGTTTGATTAAACAGCCATAGCTTTCTTCATAACCAAAGAGGAAAGTCGGACGATTAGGCATAATTTCATCGTAATGAAGTTGATTACCGATATATTTGAAACCGGTTAAGAAACTCTTAACTTCCACGTCAAAGCTTCTTGCGATTTTTCTTCCTAAGTCGCTGGTGACAATAGTGTCATACATAATGCCTTTTTTCGGCATCGTCCCCATCTTCTGTCTTTCGGACATGATGTAATGGATGAGGAGGGCTCCACTTTCATTACCGGTGAATAAACGATATTCCCCATCAGGCATCTTGCAGGCTAAGCCGCAGCGGTCACCGTCGGGGTCATTCATGACGATTAAATCGGCGTCATGCGCTTTTGCGACCTTGATCGGTTCGATGAACGCTCGTTTATCTTCGGGGTTGGGACTTAAAGTTCCTTTGAAATCGGGATCGGGGTCACATTGAGAAGTGACGGGGATGACCTGATAACCAAGTTCCTTAAAAACCCGCATCCCATTGAGATAGGAAGTTCCGTGATTAGGAGTAAAGACCACTTTAAAGTCATCCTTACTTAGTTCCGGATGGATTTGGATACTTTCCACGAGTTGGACATATTCATCATCGATGACGTGACTTAAGACGGTTTCATGTCCCGGGTGTTCATCGACTTTCACATCGATGCTGAGTTCATCGGGGATTTCATCGATGATTTCTAAGAGACGTTTAATCTTTTCGGGAACTAATTGGGCTCCATTTTCGTCGTAAACTTTGTAGCCATTATATTCTTTCGGGTTGTGGCTCGCGGTGATCATGATGCCGCCGACAGTGTGGAGTTCACGGACCGCAAAGCTGAGTTCCGGGGTCGGTCTTAAAGAATCAAAAATATAGGTTTCTAAGCCCATTTCATTGAGGATTTTACTGGAAAGAAGAGTGAATTCCCGGCTCATGTGTCGGTTATCGTGGCTTATGACAACCCCCGCTTCTTTCGCGTTCGGGAATTTTTCTAAAAGATAAAGCGCGAACGCAATCGTCGCTTTTTTAACGGTATAAACATTCATCCGGTTAGTGCCGAGCCCGAGAATGCCCCGCATGCCGGCGGTTCCAAATTCAATGTTTTGGAAGAAAGCATCATCTTTTTCCTGATCGGACATCTTTAACAGTTCTTGTTTTTCCTCATCCGAAAGCCTCGGAGAGTTGAGCCACCGCTCGAAATTACGCTCTGCTAGTTCGTTCATATTAAATCCTCACTTGCCATTATTTTATCTTGTTTAAATAGAATAGAAAGTATCCGCTTTTCTTTATCGGTTAAAGACGAGTGAAAAGTTTTGTTTTTAAGCTCCTTTAAAACCGGGGGGACATCCTTAAAACCTAAGGTGATTGAGTGTAAGAATTGGTTCCGAATCTGGAATTGTTTTTCCATTTTTTTGTTTAAAGCGAAGTCCCCATATTTTTGATCCCCAATCAAGGGGTGGCCAACGTGGGCTAAGTGAACTCTAATTTGATGGGTTCTCCCCGTTACTAAGTGGCATTTCACAAGCGAGAACTTATCATTAAAGACGATCGGTTCCACTTCGGTAATCGCTTCTTTTCCGCCTTTTTCAATTGAGCGGACATAAACTTGTCCCTTATTTTCATCTTTATATAAGGGAGCGTTTATAACAACAGGCTTATCTAATTTGCCCTTAACTAAAGCGGCATACTCTTTCACCAAATTATCCCGTTCCTTAAAGAGTTCTTCTAAAGCTTTAAGGCTTTGATCATTTTTACCGAAAATAACTAAGCCAGCAGTATTCCTATCTAACCTATGAGCAGGCGATGGAGAAAAGGTAGAGTGTTCCGGGTCATATTCTTTCTTTTGATAAAGGTAATTAAGGACGGCTTGTACTAAAGTTTTCCCGTGATTATTTTTATCACCAGTCACTAAGACCCCAGAAGGTTTGTCAACAATTAAAACATTGTTATCTTCATATGTGATGGTGTAAGGGAAGGGCCTGGCTTCCACTTTCTTCGGGGTAGAGAAATCTTTTATCTGTTGATCAGTCACATAAATTCTCACTACATCCCCTTCTTTGAGAACATAATCGTTCTTCACCCAGTGGCCATTCACCTTAAAATCTTTCTTTCGAAAAATACTATAGATAAAAGATAAGGGAGCATCGCTTAAATACTTCTTTAAAAACTTCAGGCTTTTCTGCCCGTCATTGATCTTTTTGACCACCAGTTCAATCATTGTTTAAGTATATCATTTCTTCGTTGAAAACCCCACTTGCTTCCCCTATAATCTTCTAGCGGGTTGGAGGAATACCCAAGTGGCCGAAGGGGTGGGCTTGGAAAGCTCATAGGCTCTTAACCGGGCGCAAGGGTTCGAATCCCTTTTCCTCCGCCACGATTGATTGTTAAGACACGTACGAAAAAAGTGCGTGTTTTTTTCATGTTTTAAAGCACTTTTCCCACTTTCTTTTGTACGTTTACCCTACCTTTCTTTTGAACAAAAATAGGAACTTCCTTTTACACAAAAACACTTTCGACCAAAACAACAGTGCAATGCTATTTTAGTCGAAGTTGTATGTTTATCGATAATTGGACTTTAGCACCTGTAGGTGTATCGACAATTGGATACAATTTGATTGAAATAGTCCCAAGAAATTGGGGTTATTTCTTGAAAAATATAGTATTTATATTATCATATACTCGAAAGTTAGTAACTTTAAAGTATATAAAGGGGTATTTAACTATGTTTGTAGGTAGAGAAAAAGAATTAAGGCAACTAAATCGCGCTTTTGAATCAAAAAGCAAAGAATTAGGTGTTATTTACGGAAGACGTAGAATTGGAAAAACAAAGCTTATCGATCACTTTGTTAAAGATAAGCCACATTTGTTTTATCAGGCAAAAGAGGACAGTTCATATGGCAATTTACGTTCATTTTCTTATGAATTAAATAAATTGATGTCTTTGCCTTTGGATTTTGTATATTCAAGTTGGCAAGCTGCTTTAGATGCTTTATCTGGATTTTTTAAAAATTCTAGATTTATTTTATGCATCGATGAATATCCATTTATTACTAAGCAAGATAAATCGTTCTCGTCTGTTATCGAAGAATTTTATGATCATTCAAATGACAATTTAATGTTGTTAATTTCTGGATCCGATGTATCTTTTCTTAAAAAAGAAATAAGAAATAAGAAATCCCCGTTATATAAAAGAAAGACATTGGAGATGAATGTACAAAAGCTTCCATTAGAAGAAGCTTTGCAATTCTTTAATGGCGTTGATAAAGAAACAACATGTTCTTTTCTATCACTTATGTCCACTTTCCCTTATTACTTATCGGCAATCAATACAAATAATACATTTGAAGATGAAATTAAGAGATTGGTAATAAACGAATATGGTCCATTTTTCAATCTTCCAGAAAATGTTTTATCAAAATCAAACAAACCAGATATTTATAACGCTATTCTATTCGCAATCGCTAATAGAAAAACAAACATATCAGACATTTCTACATTCATTAAAGAAGAAACGGGAAAAGTTTCTAAATATTTAACGACTCTATTAGATTCAGATGTTGTTGGAAAAAGAACTACATTCAATGGAAACAAGAAAAACAATTACTATGTAATAACAGATCCTCTTCTTAAATTTTGGTATAAAGTAGTATACCCAAATCAAGGCAGAATTATTATCAATCCTGATATGATTTTTGACGAAATAAAAACAGACTTAAAACAAGCTGTCGAATTTGGGTTTGAAGATGTATCTTTACTTTATCTCAATAAACTCAATAGAACCGGAAAACTTGGTCGCGTTTATCCAGAAATACAAACTTTCAAAGCAGGCAATACGAGATTGGGAAGATCGGTAGAAATAGATGGTTTAGCAGAACAAGATGGTCACTTATTAGTTGTTGAATGCAAATATAGAAAAGATAAATTCACATTAGAAATGTTCGAGCATCTCAAAGAAAGCGATTCTATATTTAATAAGAATCTAATAAGGGAATACTATCTATTTTCTAAATCCGGTTTTGATGAAAAAATAAAAGAAGCAATCAACGTTAAACTAATTGATTTAAATACCTTGCTCTCATAATTCATTAATCGACAATTGGACTTGAAAACCTGTATGTGTATCGACAATTGGAGATAGACGAAAAAGATAGCTCCTAGACATTCTAGGAGCTTTTGTTTTATAAGGAAATCTTAGTTCAAATATCTAAATATTCTTTTAAAATCCATGTCAAATTTTAAATATATAGATTTTGATAAAGAAAAACCGCGGGAGGTCCCGCGGTTAAGTTTCTTGGTTTTAAGTTACTTCGCTTCCGGTTTCGCTTCCGTTAGAGCAGCTTCGACTTTCGGCTCTTCCGCCAAAGATTCACTCATGACTTCCAGCCGCATCTTTCTTCTCGCTTCTCTTTCTTGATAAGCATCCGCTTTCTTAGCGAAGATATGGAGGAAGAGAGCGCTTAATAAGCCGCAGGCCACCACGAGGATTGCCCCTAAGCCCCGATAAGAGAGCCCGATAGCAGCAACTAAACTATTTTCCGATTGTTGAATCCAGTTCAAGGAATATTCAATTTCCCAATAATCCCCGACGAAGCCGAGGACAATGAGGAAAAGGCCGGCCGCTCCGATGAGGGAGGCGACAACAATCCAGAAAATTTCCCAGTTCGTTACTTTCTTTCTTTTCTTTTCCACCATAAATTAACTCCTTGTTATTACGCTTTCGGAAGGCCAGTTCCGGGATCGATTTCGGTCGGTTCCCCTTCCACTTCTTGCGCCGGTTTCGCTTCCGCTGCCGGGGTGTTTCCACCGATCTTATTCCCGTTAGCTCTCGCTTGTTGAATGAGTTCATTCATCAGAGGGACATAAGAATTACGGAAAGTCGGTTCAACTTCTCTCACATAGCCGTTTAAGGTATCGTTGACGTCTTTGAAGATGTTTCCAAAGCTTTGTCCAGCCGGGAGGTCCCGACGACCAGTCATGTATTCGATGAGTTTAAGGACTTTATCTTGGACGTCCATATACCGTTCATCGGTGAGTCTGGAGGACCCTCTCACAGTGTAGATGAGCTTAACGATTTCATTGATATCATTATTGATGAACCGCGAGGTGGCGCTTTCTTCACCTTTGTTTTCACGTCTGGCTTGGTTGTAGTCATTGAAGAAACGGATGAGTTGGTTGGTGAGGGTTAAGAAGGCGATGGCCCGGTAGAACCGTTCTTCGTCCTTATTAACTTTTTCCACTTCCGCTACATCGACTTTCTTGTTTTTGGCGTCTTGAATAAGGGCTCTAATCATCCCTTCAACGTTTTCATGAATCATGACGACACCCTTGAAGATCGGTAAATGTTGATTGTGATCAACCCGAAGTCCATCGTTAGCGGGTTTTAAAATCGTCGAATTGTCACCGTAGACTTCATCATAGAAATCCCGGATGGTCTTTTCTAATTTTTCCCCGTTTTCTTTGGAATTATCGAGGATGCTCTTAAGCGGGGTCTTTTCATTGAGTTCAATGAGAATCGCCCGTTTACGTTCGTTATAAGGCCGCATGTCATACTTGTCTTTTTGAATCGTATATTCGAGAGTGTCCCGAACGACGACCTTATAGTGAATCAAGGTTGTGATTACTTCTGAAATTTGGTTCATATTCTTCTTTCTTCCTTTTCTTTTAACCTTGGCGCTTTGTTTCCGCCCATGGGTAAACAAAACTTTCTAAATCGGAAATCCTTTTTATGATGTGATGAGCATGAGATTTCACACTCTCGGGAGCGTGACTCATGCAGAAGCTACCATCCTTGTAGGCGTCGAACATCGATATATCATTACCGCTGTCGCCGACGACTAACACATTATCCCGAGGAATCTTGTTATATTCAAGGTAAAATGCAATCCCTGAATCCTTACTGCACCCCTCAGGGGTGATTTCAATCGCTTGCCCGGAATAGCTGATGTTTAAGCTCGGGTAACGGAGTCTCAACAAGTGGCAGGCTTTTTCCGCCATCTTTTTAGCGGGTCCCGCGATTCCAAACAGTACAAACAGTTTATAAACTTCGCCCGAGGATATCGCTTCGTAAAAGTATTTATCACTTTTGACGATGGGTTCCCGGTACGCCCCTTGGAGGAACTCGTAGAAATTATACATCAACGAGTTATGGATGGAGACCATCGACCGGGGAAAGATGACGTTGTGATCTTTCGCAAAAAGCATGATTAAGGGGAATTTATATTCCCTCTGCATATCGTGAAAAACCTGCTCTAATTCCCGCGGTTTAAAAAGGCTTTCTTTAATGATTTTTCCGTCACTTTTAACGAAGGCCCCATTGCAACCAATCATATCGACCGGGTGATGAAGTTTTTTGCTAACTTTATCCCCGAAATACTTATTGCGGCCGCTGACTAAAACTACACGTCCCCCGTCGTCTAAGAAACGATTGAGGAATTTAACATTCTTTCTGGGAATGAGGGTAATTTTCTTTTTGGGATAGAACAAAGTTCCATCTAAATCCGTAAAAATGACTTTCGTGTTCGTCATGCGTAGTATTTTAGGGTGTTAAACAAAGAAAACAACCAAAAAACGATAATTTTTGGTCCTTTTTATTCTATAGAATAAATTAACAATAACGTTCAATGAGCTGTTGCAGGAGGTTTTTATATTGAATCTTCGTCAAACTTCCAGTGTTACAACTTCCCTTAAACGAGAGCTCATCATAGTTGGTTAAAAAGAAGGTGACACCAGGGTAAAGATAAAGATTTAAAAGCTTGTCACCGAATCTTTTAAAATCATCATCAGAAGGAATTATCTTTTCTTCCCCTTTTAACTGTTCGATATAGAGACGTTCTTTTGCTAATAAGGGCGGGGTGAGAAAAACATAGTAAGTAAAGACGAAACCTTCGTCATTAAGTTTCGAAAAGAAATGGAAATCTTCTTCCTTTAATTCGCTGATAAAACTGATCGAGTGATCAGGCACATTATCGGTGTCTTTATAGATGGGATAACCCTTTAAGAAGGAGTTTTGAAAGAGATTAGAAAAAAGAGATTTACCCGCTCCAGGGACACCGATAACAACGATGGCTTCTTTTCTATTGAGGCTCATGGAACTTACCTACCAGTCCATCTGGACTAATCTTTTCTTTGTACTTAGAAGAATAAACCCGGTAGCACTTTCCGTCTTCATAAATGGCGACAAAGGGATTATCTTTCAAAGCTTTTTCTTTCATGAAATCTTTACCCTCAGTCGTTAAAGTAACTAGATATTTCTTAAATGCTTCCGAATCGTTGGTTCCGATATATTCCGTTTTTAGTTTGCCGTTTTTCCGGTAAACCAAATAAAAATAGTTGTGACCATTGATGACTTTTTTCGAGAGGGTTTTCTTCATAATTAAATTATAACAGCGTTCTAGTTTTGTTGTTAATTATCTTTTGAAATTAAAAGGGGAACCGAAGCTCCCCTGCATGTGTTTACTTTAAAGTATTTTCCGCTTGGATGACACCGTAGCCACCATCGGTCCGTTCATAGCAAACCGAGATTCTGTCATCTTCGTTATCGAGATAAAGGAAGAATTTGTGGCCGAGGGCTTCCATACGAGTAATCGCATCATCTAAGCTCATCGGTTCAAGATAATAAGTCTTGGTTCTGACGACTTCTTCCTTCGCTTCTTCCTCTTCTTCTTCCTTGAAGTTTGCGAAGGCGATCGATTCCGCTAAACCTTGATCGGCATTGTGATTTCTCAACATCCGAGTTTTGAGTTTTCTCATCTGGCCTTCGAGTTTATCGATGGCATTATCGATAGCGGCATAGAGGTCGTTATTTCTCACTTCCGTCCGGAAGTCCATGTTTTTCGTAAAGATGGTGATTTCCACTTTCGCTCCGACGTTGTACGCCCGAACGACCGCCCGGCAAGCGACATTATCGCTATCGACAAAATACTTGTCCATCCGGTGAAGTTTTTTGGTAATGCTATTGCGAATAGCATCGGTAACTTCAATGTTTTTACCGACAATTTGATAGTTCATTGTTCTATGTCCTTTCAAGGGTTTCCCCTTTTGTTACTTTTATTTTACCTAAACCCCGGAAATAATAAAGACCACTTTTTGTAGTTAAATGTAAATGTCAAGTATTCATCGAAAGAAAAAATTGATTAAATATTTCTAACTTCTAAGGTAAGAATACTTATTAACAACATTTTTATATTTTGTTAATAAGCTTGACCAACAAAAACCACCCGAAGGTGGCTTTAAGTTTAAGGTTAATTATTTAGCGAGGTACGCTTTGATATCGTCAACGAGGTCAAGGGCTTCCCACGGAACTGTTAAGTCTGGACGACCGAAGGCCCCGTAATTGGTGGTATCCGCATATTTGAAACTCGGGGTTTTCAAATTGAATTTCTTAATGATAGCGCCCGGTCTCGCATCGAAGAATTTTCTAATGACTTCGTAAATTTTTTCATCAGGATAATGAGCAGTACCGAAGGTCGAAATGCTAACGCTCATCGGAGTTGCAACCCCAATCGCGTACGCTAATTGGACTTCTAAACGATCAGCAATACCAGCCGCCACGAGATTTTTCGCCATGTATCTTGCGTAATAAGCTCCGCTACGGTCAACTTTGGAAGGATCTTTCCCACTCATCGCACCACCCCCATGCCGGCAAACGCCACCATAGGTATCAACGACGAGTTTTCTTCCGGTTAAACCGGTATCCCCTAAAGGTCCACCGATGACGAATCGGCCCGTCGGATTGACTAAATATTCAAAGTCGGTATTTAAATTAAAGCTTTTAGCGACCGGCACCATTATTTCGTCATGGATATATTTCTTAAAACTATCTATATCGATATCAGGATCGTGTTGGACGCTCATGAGAATCTTATAGATGGTCGGATGTTTAGGGTCAGTATAGTCGATGGTAACTTGGCTCTTCATATCGGGCCTCGCCCCTTTGAACTTTCCGGCTTTTCTTAAGTTGGTCGCGGTTCTCACAAGTTTATGGCTCAACGTGATTGGAAGCGGCATATAGCCTTCACTTTCATTTGTCGCGTAGCCAAACATAAAGCCTTGATCACCGGCTCCCATATCGAGGATGTTGTCACCCCGGACCACCCCCATCGAGATATCCGGCGATTGTTCTTTGACCCGAATTTCAATTTTACAAGTGTCGCAGCCGATACCCTTATCAGCGGAGGTATAACCGATATTTCTTAAGATATTTCTCACGATCGGTTCATAGTCAACCTTCGCTTTGGAGGTGACTTCCCCACCGATAAGAACATATTCTTCGCTTAAAAAACATTCGATAGCGACATGGCTTTCCGGATCTTGCTTTAAGTATTCGTCGAGGAGGGTGTCCGCGATTAAATCAGCCACCTTATCCGGATGGCCTTCGCTGACAGATTCCGACGTAAAAAGATTTGCTTTTATCATAGTTTTGTTTTCCCCTTAATAGATGCTTTCAAAGTATAAACTAATCTGAAATATTTGAAAGCAAAGTTGCGAGCTGATCCGGGCACGAAGTATCTCTCGTTCTTGACCCTGGGCACCGGATGCCCTTTAAAAGACTGATGATTTCGTCTTTTTTCCGCCCCTTAACTAAATGGCTGATGCCTTGAAGGTTACCGGGGCAACCCCCGATAACTTTTAAATCGAGAATCGTATCGTCATCATCGAGCGTAACAATCATTTCCCGGCTGCAGACGTTTTCAGGCTTTAAGCTGAGGGTCCTCATTATTTAATGAGCTCCCCGTAAATCACACCACTAGCGCATGCGGCATTGCTTTCATCAGTGTCGATATGCATCGCTAAAGCGAATTTATCGCTGACCCGGATGACAGTGTCACCGAAAGTGGTTTCCCGGCCAGTCCCGGTGATTTTAACGCTGACGATGTCCCCGTTTTTCACGCCGAAGTCTTCAGCATCTTTCGGGGTCATGTGGATGTGTCGTTTAGCGGCGATTAAGCCTTCTTTGAGTTCCAGTCTCTTTCCGTTGACCGGGTTTTCGATGGTGATTGGAGCGCTTCCTTCGATGTCGCCGCTTTCTCTAACCGGAACCGTAATGCCTAAGGTTCTCGCATCCGTTAAGCTGATTTCCACTTGGTTATATTTCCGAAGCGGTCCTAAGATACTAACCCCATTGATGGTCCGGTTTTTCCCGGTTTTTGGGTTGACGGCACCGATGAGGTTAAGCTTGGTAGTGCTTAAATATTGTCCCGGTTGGGATAAGGCTTTCTTTTCCGTCAAAGAAGCATGTTCACCATTTTCTTCTCCCATTAAATAATCGAAATTTTCCTGCGTGAGATGGATATGTCTTGCGCTGGTTTCTACTAAGATTTTCTTGTCCATAATTATTCCTTTATTCATCTATTATATTACTTGAAAAAAGTGAATGAAAATTTCTTCTCTCAGAAGTTTTTGAGGGCTATACTAGCGGCGAGGAGGAAGCTGGTATGGAAAACAATGAAGAACTCAAAAATGAACTTGGTGTTCACCTCAATCAAATTTCGTTAGAAGAATTGGAAAACGCTATAACGACGCATGACAGCGCTAAGTTAAAAGCCATCTTTGACGAAATTCCGACCATCGATATCGCCGAACTCGCTGATGAACTCGATAATCAGAAATTAATCACCCTCTTTAGAGATATCGATAGCACTAATGCCGCGGAACTTTTCGATGACTTATCGAAGAGTAAAAAAGAAGAACTCATCCAAGCGATGACCGATAAAGACCTCATTAAAATTATCAATGAGGGGGAACCGGATGAACTAGCTGATACAGTCGGCGACATGCCCGCTAATTTAGCATCGAGAGTTTTAAAAGCCGCTGATCCTTCTTTAAGAGGGGACATCAATCAACTTTTAAAATTTAAACCGGAATCAGCCGGGGCCTTAATGACCACTAAATTCCTCGAACTCAAAGAAAGTTTAACCGTTGAGGAAGCGATTAAAGAAATTAGATCCCAAGGTAAGAAAGCTGAAACCATCTACACCATTTTCTTAAGAAACGATAAACGAAAGTTCGTCGGAACTGTCGACCTCGATGATTTAGTCTTCGCCGATCCCAAAGAAAAACTTCAAGATTTGGCCAATAAAGACACCGTCAGCGTTCACGTGAAGACCGACCAAGAAGAAGTCGCTAACTTAATCAGGCGGTACGACTTGAACGCTATCGCGGTCTTAAATGACGATGATTGCCTTGTCGGGATCGTCACGGTTGACGATGCGGTCGATATCTTAACCAAAGAATCAACGGAAGATATCGAACACATGAACGCGGTTGGAACTTTGGAAGATACATATCTGGAAACCCATCCTTTCCAAATGGCGAAAAAATGTATCCCGTGGCTCGTCATCCTTCTGGTTCTTGGCACCTTATCGAGCTTAATCCTCAGTAACTTCCAAGAAAAGATTTCTGTTTTACCGGTTCTCGCGGCCTTTATCCCTGTCCTTATGGATACCGGGGGTAATGCGGGTGGTCAAACAACAGCGTTAATCGTCCGGGGTTTAGCCTTAAAAGAATTTAAACCCAGGGACGCCGGAAAAATCATCTTCCAAGAAATAAGATCGGCTTTAATTATTGGCTCAGTTGTCGCCGTCTTCGCTTTAATCTGGTTTACCTTTGAACAATATGTTGGGATTGTCCATAACCCGCAGGCTGACCCGGAAGGAGTTGAATGGGCGACCATTTGGAACGGCCAATGTTGGACCTTTGATTTCTTCTTAGAAACCCTGAAAGTCAGTAGCATTGTCGCCGGTACTCTCTTCTGCACGATTATCGTAAGTAAGATTATCGCGGCCGCTCTCCCATTAGGGGTCGCCGCTTTAAAGAAAGACCCAGCGGTCGTCAGCCAACCCTTACTCACGACGATTGTCGATATGGCCTCACTTCTTATCTATTTCGCTATCGCGGAAGTCCTGGTCCTGCAGTTCCTATAATTCTTCGATAAATTACCTTTTTATAGTTCCAAGAAGCAAATAATTCTAATAAGAGAAGGTCGCTCATCTTAAGATTTAAAAAATTGAAATATCCTTTTAAAACCTCAACATCTTTCCAGAAATTGGAGGGAACAGCCACAGAAGAATGAGGAAAATACATAACCACTTCCAAATCATGTTCTTTAGCGTACCTCTCAATCACGTAGCTAAGAGGTTTATTGAGATAAATGTTATCCATAAGTTTGCCCCACTATCGCTTTGCCTGTTTACTTTAAAATGTTTATAAAGCATTAGCAAAAAAGCACGATATTAAAAACATAAATATCTTTTCCTATTTATATAAATAAAGATGAAATCTTTCTTTTTCCTAAGTGAAAAATCTTCTTTCATCTCTTACTTTACAAGGCCTTTTCCGTTTCCTATAATTAAGCACGCTGCGGGAATGGCGGAATTGGTAGACGCGTACGTTTGAGGGGCGTATGGAGCAATCCATGCCAGTTCGATTCTGGTTTCCCGCACCAAGTAAACAAAACGGCCCAGGTAACTCCTGGGCCTTTTTTATTGTCTTTTTAGTGATCTAAGAGGTGATTCTTTATCGCTTGGAAGGTTTCTTCTGAGATATCGTGCTCAATCTTACAAGCATCGTGATACGCTGTTTCTTCCGATACCCCTAACTTCATCAATGCTTCTCCGAGCACTCGGTGACGTTCATAAATCTTCTGAGCCACCCGTAAACCGTCTTCCGTTAGCCCAACATCCCCGTCTTTACTGACTTTCACCAGTCCATTCGCTTTTAGTTTCTTTAAAGCGATGCTGACGCTGGCTTTCGAAAAGCCCATGGAAGAGGCGATATCGATAGCCTTCACTTTTTCGTTTTTAATGTGAAGCATCAATATCCGTTCAAGATAATCTTCACTGGATTCATAGAGTTTGTTCTTGTTTTCCATGCTATTTTTGTATCACACTCCCTGTCATTTGTTAAGAAGGATGCACCATAGTTAGATTATACTAACTTTTTCTTGACCGATAAAATCTCCTGTTTATAATCTAGATGGTTAGATATAACTAACCATAATGAAAAGAGGTAGTTATGCCATTATTGATTGCACCGATTAATGTCACCTTGAAAGTCATTAAAATCTTTTTGACGGATAAGACGAAAAAACGTTTAGAAAGTCTCGGAATCACCATTGGGACCACTTTTTCCCTTATTCAAACCACCAAAAGCGGCGTCATTATTCTTCTTCATGAAGGACGTTTAGCTTTGGATAAAGATATCGCGGGCAAAATCCTAGTGGCCACCATCTAATAGAAAGGAACAGTATGAAACTAACCGAATTTCAACCGGGCGATGAGGGAGTTATCCTCATGGTCAAAGGCGAAGGGCGAATTAGACGACGTCTCTTCGATATGGGGGTTACCCAGGGCGCTAAAGTCCTGATGGTCAAAAAAGCCCCATTAGGCGATCCTATCGAAATCGTCATCCGAGGATACAATTTAACCCTCAGGAAAGATGAAGCGGAATTTGTAGAAATGGAGAAAACCAGCCATGTTTAAGTTTGCTTTAGCCGGAAACCCCAACTGCGGGAAAACCACTCTCTTTAACTCCTTGACCGGGAGCACCGCTCACGTCGGAAACTGGCCAGGGGTCACAGTCGACAAACGCGAAGGCGTCTACAAAGACGGCAATAACCGCGTCGATATCGTCGATTTACCGGGGATTTATAGCTTATCCCCCTACACGCCCGAAGAAGTTATTTCTCGGAACTTTATCATTGATGAAAAGCCCGACTGCGTCATCAATATTGTCGATGCGACAAACTTAGAGAGAAACCTCTATTTAACCACTCAAATCCTCGAAATGGATGTCCCGGTGGTCATCGCACTCAATATGGCGGACGTTCTCTTAAAGAATGGGGAAAAAGTCGACACTGATCTCTTAAGTAAGAAACTCGGAGTACCGGTCGTCAGCATCAGCGCTCTCAAGAAAGAAAACTTAAAAGAATTGATGAATGAAGCGATTAAAGTGGCTGCTCTTCCGAGAGTTGGGACAACAGTCCTTCAAAATAGCCCCATCAATAAACTCATCGATGTGGTAAGAATCGCTTTAAAGGATAAACAAGTTTCTAGTCCCTTATTCCACGCGGTAAAACTCGTCGAACTGGATGAAATCGAAGTCGAAATGCATAAAGAACTCGTCCCCTTAGTCGAGGAATTCAAAAAAACTTTTGAAGATGAAACCTTCGGCACTGATTTCGAAGCCTTAATCGCTGATAGTCGTTATAAATATATTGCTAAAGAACTTGCTCCGGCTTTAAAGAAGAAAGAAATTAAGCCGACGGGCGACAAAAAAGAAGATTTAAAGAAACGTCTCAATACCAGCGATAAGATCGATAGAGTCTTAACCAATAAATGGGCGGCTATTCCAATCTTCATTGTTATTCTCTTAGTCATCTTCCACCTGACGTTCGCCGAGGACTTCCTCTACTTGAACGCGATGGGAGCCTTAGGGCCGGAAGGCATCGTCACCTTTGCGGGCACCCCCTTTAAAGGGTTGTTCGCGAATGGCGGGATATCCTCACCCGGGGTTATCTTGATGAACTTCGTCAACTCGATAACGGGCCTCATATCTTCGGGTATCGATAGCGCGTTTAACGCCGCTAATCTCCCGGAAAATGCCCTCTGGGTACAGAGCTTTGTGGTCAATGGTGTCCTTGCTGGCATCTTCGCCGTTATCGGATTTTTACCGCAAATCCTTTGTCTTTTCCTCTTTTTCTCGATTTTGGAAGATACCGGATACATGGCGAGAGTCGCCTTTATTCTTGATAGAATCTTCCGGCGGTTCGGGGTCTCGGGCCGCGCTTTCATGCCGATGATCATGGGCTTTGGTTGCTCAGTCCCGGCGATGATTAATACCCGCACCTTAGCGGAAGAAAAGGAAAGAATCGCAACGATCAGGGTCATTCCCTTCTTCAGTTGTGGCGCTAAGCTTCCGATTCTCACCGCGGTCAGCGGGGCCTTGCTCATCTCCTTCAATTTCCCTTATCCGGATTTAGCAACCTTAGCCCTATATCTAATTGGGATGGCGTTCGCGATTATCACTCTCTTAATCATGCGCCATACCTCGATGCGGGGAGCCACTCCTCCCTTCATCATGGAACTTCCGGCTTATCACTGGCCGCAATTCCAATCCTTGATGTTGCACCTTTGGGATAAAACCAAACACTTCGTCAAGAAAGCCTTCACCATCATTCTCGCTAGCACCATTCTCATTTGGTTCTTACAGAGTTTCACCTGGAACTGGACTTATATCGGGGAAGAAGATATTCAAAACTCCATCCTCGCCAGTTTAGGTCAATTGATCACTCCGATCTTCACCCCGATGGGCTTCGGAGCGCAGCTTAATAGCTACGGCTGGGTCTTCGCGGTCGCCGCGATTACGGGTCTCATCGCGAAAGAAAATGTCATTGGGACCTTCGGTATCTTAGCCGCAATGTTCGGGGTCGCCAGCGCTGGGGAAGCGGAAAGCGTCGCTATCATGATTGCCAATACCGGCTTAACCTGGCAAGGGGCCTTCGCCTTCTGCGTCTTTAACCTATTGACGATTCCGTGTTTCGCTGCTGTCGCTACCGCGAAAGCCGAACTCAGAAAAGGCACCTTCAAATGGACCATCCTCTTCTGGCTCGTCACCAGTTTCATCGGGGCCAGCGTCATCTACGTCGTTCTCACCTGGTGGTGGACCATCTTCATTGTCCTCGCAGCTATCGCCTTAATGATCTTCGGAATCTATAGCTTCAATAAATGGCGGGATAATAGACAAAAACTGAAAGGAGCTAACTGATGCAATGGTATGAAATTCTCACGATTGTTCTAGTTGTTCTCTTCTTTATCGCCATTATCGGACGATATATATACAAGAAGAAAAAGGGGCTTCCAACCGGCGAATGCGCTTGTTGCCAGCTCCGTTCCAAACGATTCTTAAAAGCTTACAAAAAGGCATTTCCTCCAAAATCCTCTTTGAAATAGCTTTTAACAAGTATTAAACCGGCCCTCGGGTCGGTTTTTTACTATATAATCATTCCCATGGCGTTATTTGAACTCACCGACATACGATTCAACTATAAAGACCAAGAACTCTATGAAAATGTCTCCTTGAAAGTTAATTCTGGGGAACATTGCTGCTTAGTGGGGAAGAATGGCTGCGGGAAAACGACCTTAATTAAACTCTTAACCGGGGAACTTCATCCGGATCATGGGACAGTTTATTGGACCCCTGGTGTCACTTATTCCTATCTCCACCAAAACTTAGATAATAGCGATGTCCGGGTCATCGATTATTTTTATGAAGTCTATAAGGACTTGTTCCAAAAAGAAAAGAAGATGGAAAAGCTCTATGAAGAAGCTTCGATTAATCCTGATAAAGCTGAAAAGTTATTACTGCAAGCCGAGAACCTGCAAAACGAACTGCTCAATAGTTCTTTCTACGCTTTACAAGAAAAAGTTGGTCGCTTGATTGATGGCTTAAGTTTCCCGAAAGACCACTTAGAGAAACCCTTATCGAATCTTTCCGGTGGACAAAAAGAAAAAGCGATGTTGATCAAGATGCTTTTAGAAGAAAAAGATGTCCTTCTATTAGACGAACCTACGAACTTTCTTGATCAGAACCAAGTCACCTGGCTCGCTGATTATCTTCAAAAGTATCCGAAAGCCTTCCTTGTCATTAGCCACGACCAAGAATTTCTTAAGCAAATAGCAGACGTGGTCTTTATCTTAGAAAACAAAACTATCACCCGTTACCGGGGCAGCTATGAACATTTCTTAACCCAACATGAACTCGATAAAGAACAATATCAAAAGAACTATGAAGCTCAGCAACGTTACATCAAAAAAGAAGAACTCTTTATCGCGAAACATATCGTTAGAGCTACATCAAGCCGGGCCGCTAAATCCCATAGGGCTAGGTTGAGCCATTTAGTCCGTTTAGAAGAACCGAAGAAAGAAGATAATAAAGTCACCTTCCGCTTCCCCTTCTCTCATGACGTTGGAGAAAAACCTTTAATCGTCGATGACTTAACCATCGGCTATGAACATCCCCTTTTAGAAGGGATTTCTTTCATCCTTAAGAAGGGTGAAAAAATCGCAATATTAGGGCAAAACGGCATCGGAAAAACAACTTTTGTGAAAACCTTACTCAATAAAATCCCGGCTTTAGGGGGTAGTTTTACCTGGCTCCCTGGAACAGTTATCAACTATTATTCCCAGGAAGAAACCATGCCCTTAGAACTCACGGCGTTTGAATATATTAAGTCCTATTACCCCGATTTAACCAACACCGAAATTAGAACTATCTTAGGCACCTGCGGTGTGAAAAAAGAAAAGGCCATGCGGCCCTTAAGAGAACTCTCCGGCGGAGAAGTTACCAAAGTTCGTTTCGCTTTGATGAGCTTAAAGAAAAGTAATTTCTTGATCCTCGACGAACCGACCAATCACCTCGATCAAGCGGCGAAAGATAGCTTGTTTGCCGCTATTAAAGCTTATCCTGGGGCGGTCATTTTAATCAGCCACGAAAAAGACTTCTATGACGGGCTTTTAGATTACGAACTTACTTTCTAGGCTAACCGTTTCTTTTTCCTGAAACCAAAGATAAAAAAGATGGGTCTATAAAAGATGATGGACCGCCAATACTCGTAACCGGCAAGGTCCACGTTATAGAGCGCAGTCGCCCGGTGATAAGAGAAGGTTAAATCCTTCAGGGCATCTTTGATTGGCGGTAAATCCTTGCAATTCCTCAATATTTTTTCTTGTTCCATCAAAAAGGAGAGGTTTTTACTGAGTTCACTGATGGTTTCCCACATCGCGATAATCTGGTCTTGGTTTTTCACTTTGAAAGAGAAATTATCAACTTTATAAAAGAGTTCTTGATTAGCTGGGGAAAGAGAAACATTTTTTTCAAACAACACGTCACGTAACGCTAAGAAAGTATCGCGAAATAAAGAGAAACTCATCATTAAAGCGGACGTTCTTTTCTTAAGCTTATTATTAAAGTCGATGACGCAGGCTAATGAGATAAAAAAGAAGACAAAATAAAGGAAGAGGATGGTTAAGCCGATCCAGAGAAAGATGTAACCGATGTCACTCGCGGTGTTTAAGAGGTTAATATCCATACTTTGTATATTAAGTCAATCGAGCTCAAAATACCATTTTTAGTCAATTTGACGGGTTATTTTTTTGATTTTATAATATTTGCAATGGCAAAACCAATCGTCGCAATCCTCTATGACTTTGACAGCACTTTAGCCAAAAGCGATATGCAGAATTTTGGCTTTATTCCGGCTGTCGGTCTTACTCCCGCGGAATTTTGGAAGATGACCACGGAATTTTCCAATAAGACCGGTGTGGAAAGAACCCTTTCATATTTATATATGATGGTGAAGGTCACCAAAGAGAAAAATATCAAGATGACCCGGAAGTGGTTAAACAAGATGGGTCAAAATATCGAATTTTTTCCTGGGGTTTTAGAATGGTTTTCAAATATTAACAAATTTGGAAAAGAGCAAGGCGTGATTGTGGAACACTATCTCGTTAGCTCTGGTAACAAAGAAATTGTGGAAGGCACCCCCATCGCGAAAGAGTTTAAAGTCATCTATGGCTGCGAATACTTGTATGACGAAGAAACCGGACTACCCATCTGGCCGAAACTCGCAATTAACTTCACACAGAAAACCCAATACATGTACCGGATCAGTAAAGGCGTCTATGACCAAAACGACGATGTCGGGGTCAACGAAAAAAGGCAAGATCGAAGAATCCCCTACAGTAACATGATTTATATCGGGGACGGGATGACGGATATTCCCGCGATGATCATCGCTAAAAACAACGGTGGTCACTCGATCGCCGTCTACCCCCGAGGCCAAGAAGAAAAGGTTCAAAACCTCATCCGTGATATGCGAGTCAACAGCGTCTGTCCCGCTGATTACCGGGTCGGAAAAGAAATCGATAATTACATCCGTTTAATCATTCAAAATATCGCGATTGAAACCGCCTTAGGCAAAAAAGAAATCAACTGAGCCAAGCGCTCTATATTTGTGTAAAATATAGGAGCATGAATAGCTCCTCTTCTTTAAACAATAAAACAATCGGAATTCTCCTCCTAGCTGGTAAGGGTGAACGTTTTAATTCTCTCTTGCCCAAGCAGTTCCATTTTATCGATGGAAAGCCCCTCTTTGTGAGAGCTCTTAAAACGATGGATGCGGAAAATTTTGATCTCATCATCCTCGCTGTTGAACATGGATACGAACCCTTAGTGGATAAGGTGGTCAAACAAGAAAATCTCAAGACCCCTTACCTCATCTTAGAAGGCTCTAACACTCGCAGTAACAGCGTCAAAGAAGCCATCAATTATTTGATGGAAAATAACTATGGAGATGACAATACCATCTTCATCCATGATGCCGACCGTCCTTTCGCGAGTTCGCTCCTCTATCAACGCTTAGAAAAAGCCGCTAAAGAACATTCTTGTTTAATCCCGGTTTTAAAGGTCGAAGATTCCGTCGTGGAATCCCTCGACCAAAAGCAAGTTAACATCTATCTAAAAAGAGATAACATCTATCGGGTGCAAACCCCGCAAGTGTTTAAATTAGGTCTTTTAAAAACCGGTTTCAGCTTACTCCGTGACCAAGTGTTCACCGATGAAGGGTCCTTAGTTTTAATGATGACCGGAGTTAAACCTCACCTCATCGAAGGGGAAATTGAAAACATCAAAATTAACACTCACGATGACTTAAAACTTTTGGAGGATAATGACTTATGAAGAATTATTTTCCAAAGGTTGGGGATGTGATGTTCGGGGTCGTTATCCGGCTCTACCCAAGATATGCCGTTTTAATGTTTGATAAAAATTTAACCGGCTTGTTGCATATTTCCGAAGTCAGCCATTTTTTCGTTTATAATTTCACAAGTTACATCACTATCGGTAACGTTTACCGGGTGAAAGTAATTCAAAGTGACGAGAATAAAAAACAACTAAAAGTCAGTATCAAGGCTCTATCGAATGAAGAGAGACATAACCATCTCCCGAAAGTCGATATCAGCCATCTTGATATCTCGTTTGAAGGGCTGAAAAAGCACCTTCCCACCTGGTTAAACAAAGTAAAGGAGGAATAACATGAAAATTACTGTTGATTTAACCCATTTAAACTACCTATTAGATCTTCATGCTTATGAAGACCGGGTAAAAGCAATCGATAAAATGATCGTCGACAAAAGCGGACCTGGAAACGATTTCCTCGGCTGGGTCAAACTCCCGTCTAACATCGACCAAGAAGAACTTAAACTCTTAAAAAAGACCGCTGCGTTCGTCAAAGAAAACTATGATGTTCTCGTCGTATGCGGTATCGGGGGCAGTTATTTAGGCGCGAGAGCCTGTAACGAAGCCATCAATGGCACGATTCTTAAAACCAAACCGGAAATCATCTATCTCGGGCAAACCTTCAACCCCACTTATATCAGCGATGTCTTAACTTATTTAAAAGATAAAAAGTTCGCGGTCAACGTGATTAGTAAGAGTGGCACCACCACCGAAACTAGCGTTTCTTTCCGGCTCTTAAAAGAATTCTTAGAACAAAGAGACGGGAAAGAAGAAGCTAAGAAAGCGATTATCGCGACGACTGATAAAGAACACGGGGCTCTCTTAACCTTATGTAAACAAGAAGGCTATGTGCGATTTGTATTACCCGCTGATGTCGGGGGACGTTATTCCGTCCTCACACCGGTCGGTCTCTTCCCCTTAGCGGTCGCCGGGCTCGATATCGACGCCTTACTCGAAGGCGCAAGAGATGCGGAAAAAGAATATAACAATCCCAATCTCTTAGAAAACGAAGCTTATAAATATGCGGTAGCGAGACACGCTTTATACGCTGAAAAAGGCTTAAAAGCGGAATTCTTAGTTAGCTACGCTCCTTACCTCGTCCAATTCGCGGAATGGTGGAAACAACTCTACGGGGAAAGCGAAGGAAAGGACCATAAGTCCCTCCTCCCGATCAGCGCGACCTTCACCACTGACCTTCACTCTTTAGGACAATTCATCCAACAAGGAAGCCCTGTCTTCTTTGAAACCATCCTTCACCTCAATCATGAAAAACATGAAGTTAAGGTGCCGGGCGATAAAGATAATCTCGATGGCTTAAATTACTTAGAAGGCAAGACCTTATCCTTCATCCAAGAAAAGGCCTTCGAGGGAACCTTGATGGCCCACAGTGAATCCGCGAAAGTCGATAACATCGTCATCAATATCGATAGAATGGATGAAAAGAACTTAGGTCACTTAATCTATTTCTTCGAAAAAGCGTGCGCGATGAGCGCCTACCTTAACGGAGTTAACCCCTTCGATCAACCCGGGGTGGAAATCTATAAAAAGAATATGTTCCACCTCTTAGGGAAGCCGGGGTTCTAAACCTCTTAGCTAGACCTAATAAAGAGTTCGGGTAATACCGGACTCTTTTTATTTAAATAAAGTTCCTTAATAATCATAGTAAAGAGAATATTTCACCACTCCCCCCTTTTAAATGTGTTAAGATACGAGCCAGAAAGTCGCCTTGAAGAAAGGTTAGGCAAGGTTAGACTTTCCTCTTTTAATACCTCTCACAAAATTAACCTACTAACCCGCGTAAAAAAGTTTGACTGAAAATAGGTGTAATGCTATATTATTTACCGCACGCGCGGGAGCTCCCCGGATGCTTAGCTCAGCGGGAGAGCATCGCCCTTACAAGGCGGGGGTCACAGGTTCAAACCCTGTAGCATCCACCATAACGTGTAGAGGTCTGGGTGAATAGCGAAGTGGCCAAACGCGGCTGACTGTAAATCAGCTCCTTCGGGTTCGGTGGTTCAAATCCATCTTCACCCACCACCTTGGGGTGTAGCCAAGCGGTAAGGCAACAGACTTTGACTCTGTCATGCGCTGGTCCGATCCCAGCCACCCCAGCCACCTAACTTGTTCTCCCGTTAGCTCAGTGGTAGAGCACTTGACTTTTAATCAAGGGGTCGACAGTTCGAAACTGTCACGGGAGACCAAAGCTTTGCCCGGGTGGCGAAATGGTAGACGCAAGGGACTTAAAATCCCTCGGGCGAATAACCCATACCGGTTCGAGTCCGGTCCCGGGCACCAAGTAAATTTCCGACCAACGAGGTCGGTTTTTTATTATCTAAATAACTGAAAAAATACTTAAGTTTTATAGAGATAAATAGAAAAAGCCACCTTTCTGAAGTGCTAGCCTAAAAGTGGACAGGGTCAAAAAAGCCC
>ULQM01036622.1_pt1 | contig 124979 bp, 113 predicted proteins | sample 1954451 | NCBI WGS metagenome assembly ULQM01 (sample SAMEA4835655, study PRJEB28245) | human gut metagenome | biome: gut microbiome; material: fecal sample | place: Denmark | collected 2008 | reverse complement strand
GTCAAAAGACCCGCCGTAAAGAATGATTTTTTCCATCAGTCGTCTTTCTTTCGGTATAAGAGTAAGGTTCGCCCAATCTTTTGTACGAGATAAGCGTTATCCTTATTTAACCGTGTTTCTAAATCATCGAGGTCCACTTCGACGTTTTGCTGAATCTTCACTTTGATCAGTTCTCTGGCTTTTAAAGCTAAAAGCATCGCTTCATAGACAGTATCGGTGATTTCGTTTTTTCCGATGAAGAGGATGGGTTTAATCGATTGCCCTTGTTTTTTCAGTTCTTTAATTAATTCGTTATTTATCGACATATTTAATTTTAGTTCTCGAAGAATAGATGCCTACGCCTTTGGGGACGAAGATCCGGAAGGTTTGGTTATTGCCGACGAAGCTAAACCAGCCGAGGCCGGCGATCCCAATATCTCTTTGCCCCTTATCTTCGACCGTGATATCGAAGGCATCGAAGTCTTTTAAGGTTTCTAAGCCGGCGAGCGAGGGGAAAACACCATCTTCCACCGCCTCAACGAGTTCGGCGTCTTTATCGTCCTTCACTCCGACTTTTTTAATCTTGATGTCAGGCGCCATATAGATGGTGATTGGGCACTTTTCATTGTTTTTCTTTAAATCTAAGCGAGCGACACTCCCAAAGATTAAAGAAGTATTCGGGTCCATCGTCACTTTCTTCGGCTTTATCGCGGTCATCGGTTCAATTTTTCTCGCGTCGCTGGTCGAGACTAAACCCAGCAAGCTATTATCGAGCCCCGTCCCGGGAGTATCGAATAAAGAGGAAGAGTTATCTAACGGAATTTCCATCAGTGATAAATCCGTTCCGGGGTAATTCCGCATGGTGATGGTCTTTTGGGTCGTATTGTGATAGACCCTTAAGAAACTATTAAAGAACATCGACTTCCCGGACCGGCTTTCCCCGATGATATAGACGTCGTGCCGTCTTCTTTTTTCTTTGATGAGGTCTGCGATATCTTTTAAATCATTAGTGGACGAAAGACTGGTTAAGACAACATCGTCCTTGCTTAACGGAAGCCCCGCTACCCGTGACCTATGAGCGACGTATTCACGTAACGCTTCTAAATCGGTGCCTTTCGGCATTAAGTCAACCTTGTTCCCAATCATTAAGATCGGAAGGTTTTTAATGAGATTAGTAACTTTCGAGTTAAAGCTACATTCAAAGCTAAAGAGGTCGACGAGGTAGACGATGAGGCTATCGCTGGCTAAAGCGTCCTTTAACATCGTTAAGAAATCATCGGTGACCTGCGCTTCCATCGGGGTCAAGTTATAACGGTTTTCGTTATAACACTTCTCGCAGGTTAAAACTTCGCTCAATTTCGCGTTCTTCAGAATCTCCGGGTCGATATAACCATTTTCCGCTTTATCTTCCCCCTGTAAGACCGCTCCGCAGATCGGACACCGCCGGACGATATCGAGTTTACTCATACATTTCCTCCTATCCTTGGAATGTTTAGCTCTTCGAGATATTTCCTCGCTTTTTTCTCACGTTTTCGGTTGAAGTAGGTGAAGATTTGATCTTTCTCCACTAACGGGTGAAAGAGTAAAACCCTAATCCCACTCTTTTTCCCGGTCGGGACATCGGTATACACCTGATCCCCTAGTAAAAGCGTTTCATCTCTCTTTAGATTATACCTTATTAAGAGTTTTTTTAACTTAAATGCAAAAGGTTTTCTTAATGATGAAGCGCAGGGCACTTGTAAAGAACGGGAAAACCGCTTCACTCTTTTACCGGTATTGTTACTCGCGATAAAGACTTTAAAGCCTTCATTCTTAAGCTTATCAATAAAGGCTTTTGTCGATGGTGACGGGTCTTTTTCGTAATATGGAGCTAAGGTATTATCAAGATCAATCAAGAGATTTTTAATCCCCTGCTCTTTGTAAAATGAGGTCGGAACCGAATAAATATCTTTCGCGAGATAATCCGGAAGGTATTTAAGTTTCATCACTTTTCCTCAAAGTCAAAGAGACTGATTTGGCTAAAAGCGTCCCCTTCTTCGGTGTTTTCGTTACTACTTTCTTCCATTACCGGCGGTTGGTAACTTCTGGTTAAAGAGTTGATTAAAAGATGGTATTCCGGAGAAATCGCTTTGATTCGCATGGAGGCTTTTGGAAGAACTTCCACCATCCGTTTGACACATTTATCTTGGGGAGTTAAGTGGAAATCCGGGAAGGTAATGTCTAAACGTTCATCGTCATTTAAAAGCCCCTCAAAGGTATAAGGTTCTTCTTTATCCCCCACTTTATCGACGAAGATGAGGCGATGCGGTTCTTGTTTAAACATCTTATATAAGGGCGTCACTTTGTTTAAGCGGTGAGTGACGGTTAAACGGTCGATATCATCCACTCTTAAAGCTCCTCGGTCAGTGATAAGGAGGAACTTCGTCTTCTCGCCGGGCGCGAAATTCAAGACTCCGACTAAAGGTTTGCCTTTAAAGGGGCCCGCTTTCATGCCGCCGCTCTTGGTGCTGGTGACGGTGATTTCGTTTTCGTTATAGAGGGCGATATCGCCTTGGTCACTAAAGATAGCGAGAACGCTATTACCGGTGGTGACAGTTACCCCGACTAAGCGGTCATCTTGGTTCAGTTTCATCGCAGTTAAAGCTTTGCTCCGCCTTTGGATTTCATACGACTTCACCATCACCCGTTTCACGAAGCCTTTTTCGCTTAAAAGGACGGTGTATAAATCGTCACGGAAGGCATTGCACCCGAAAGCGTACACAATCTTCTCTTCATTAGCTAAAGTCACTAAAGAATTGATATGCACTCCTTCATCGTTCCACTTTGTTTCCCGAATTTCATTGACCGGGATAAAGACGTAGTTCCCGTTACTGGTGAAGACGATTAAATAATCGGTGGTTGAAAGTTTCCCGAGGTAGATGAAAACATCGCCATTTTTAATGCCGGGTTTACTTCCGGTGTGGCCGCCACTTCCTTTAAAGGATTTGAGGCTGCTCCGTTTGATGTAGCCGTCTTTCGTTAAAGCGACATAGACATCTTCCTTTTGGATGAAGTCCCGTTTATTGAGGTTAACGGTCGCTTCTTCTTCTTGGACGTCCGTTCTTCGATCATCCCCGTAGGTTTTACTGATTCGTTCTAACTGCTTAATGATTTCTTGTTCTCTAGCATCTTGGCTCTTTAACAAGTGATTGAGGCGGTTGATGGTCTTTTCTAAGCTTTCTTTTTCGTTTTCTAAGGTTAAAACATCGGTGTGGCTCAGCTTATAAAGCGGCATCATGACGATGGCTTCCGCTTGCGGCTCATTGAAGCCATATTTGATCATGATTTGGTCTTTACAGTCTTTTTTGTTTTCACTCGCTCTAATGGTTTTAATTAAGTCATCAAGGATGGAAACGGCTTTTAAAAGACCGACGACGATATTGAGCCGTTCTTCGTTTTTGGTGAGTAAAAAACGAGTCTTTCTCGTCATCACTTCCAGTTGATGATTGATGTAACTATCGAGATAAGTTAAGAGGTCCATCTCTTTTGGCCGATCGTCGATAATCGCGACCATTTGAGCGCTATAACTGACTTTGAGAGCGGTCTTATTAAGCAAATAATTTAAGATGGCTTCTGGTTTACTATCGTTTTTCAGTTCGATTGCGATTCTTAAACCCGATTTATCGCTTTCATCGCGGACTTCTTCGATGCCCGGAATGGTTTTATCGTGGCGGATTTTGTCGATTGATTTTACGAGGGCGCTCTTATTGACTTGGTAAGGAATCTCGGTGACGATAATAGCTTTTTCTTTTTCCGTATCGATCACTTGGTACTTACTGCTGATGGTTACTTTTCCTCTACCTGTTACGTAAATATCTCTAAGAGAGTCGCTCTTAAAGATAGTGCCCCCGGTTGGGAAATCGGGCCCCGGCATGATGTTTAACAGGTCATCAATCGAGCAGTTCGGGTTTTTAATCCGATAGATTGTCGCTTCGCAGACTTCTCTTAAGTTGTGCGGCGGAATATTGGTGCTGATCCCGACCGCGATGCCTTGGCTCCCGTTACATAAAAGAGCCGGGAAATGAGCTGGAAGGACGCTGGGTTCCAGTAAAGTGTCGTCGAAGGTGAGTTCCATATCGACGGTATCGTATTCGAGGTCATCGAGGAGTTCGCTACTGATGGCGCTTAACCTCGCTTCCGTATACCGGTAGGCAGCGGGCCCATCTCCATCGATTGACCCATTATTTCCTTGGAAATCGATCAAAGGATAACGGAAGGCCCAGGTTTGGGACATATGGACAAGCGCTTCATAGATTGAACTATCCCCGTGCGGGTGGTATTTCCCCATGACGTCCCCGACGATGTGAGCGCACTTCTTCGTCGGTTTATCGATGGTATTTCCGGTATTCCACATCCCAAAAAGGATTCTTCTTTGAACGGGTTTTAAGCCATCACGGGCATCGGGAATCGCCCGGTCTTGAATAACGTCTTTGGCGTAGATGGCAAACTTTTCCCCCATCAGTTCATCCAAGGGGCGGTTAAGAATATTTTCGGAGATGACTTCAATTTCTTTTTTCTTTCTCATTTGGTCTCTCCTTTCACTTCTTCTAAGAATTTATCTTCTTCATTAAAGACGACGTTTTCTTGAATCCAACTCCACCGGGGAGCGCTGTCTTTACCCATCAAAGTGGAAATCTTCTTTTCGACAATCAAAGGATCTTCAATCTTCACTTGAAGGAGTTGTCGACTTCTTTTATTCATCGTCGTTTCTTCCAGTTGACTCGCGTTCATTTCGCCTAAGCCTTTATAACGGTTAATGCCGTAACCGGCGCCAATCTTGTCTTTCGCTTTCTGTAAATCTTCTTCCGACCAGCAATAGATGTGTTTCTTGGGATCGCTCTTCTTATAGACCCGGTAAAGAGGGGGTTGAGCGATATAGACCATCCCTTGGTCGATCAAGGGTTTCATATAGTTATAGAAGAAAGTTAAAAGGAGGGTTTGAATGTGGGCCCCGTCGGTATCGGCATCGGTCATGATGATGATTTTCCCATAGTGGCTATCCCGGTAATCGAAATCGTTACCGACTCCCGCTCCAATCGTTTGGATGAGGGTGCTAAATTCGACGTTTTCCCTAATCTTTTCAATTCCCACTCCATCGGTATTTAAAGGTTTTCCTCTTAAAGGAAGAATCGCTTGGTGAAGACGGTCACGACCGCTTTTAGCGCTGCCACCGGCGCTATCACCTTCGACGATGAAGAGTTCGTTTTCTTTGTAGTCTTTGCTTTGCGCGGGTGCTAATTTATCGCTAATTAAGTAGTTATCGTTATTTTTCTTTTTGTTACCCCGGGCAGCTTCTTTGGCTTTTCTAGCCGCTTCTCTGGCTTGTTTACTGGCTTCACACTTTTTAATTAAGTCGACTGCAAAAGCTTTATGTTCATTTAAGTAATAGAAAAACTGGGTGGAAACAATGTTATTGACGACCGGTAAAGCTTCCGGACTCCCAAGTTTTCCTTTCGTTTGCCCTTCAAATTCCAAAGCGTGTTCCGGGATTTTAACGCTGATGATAGCGGTTAAGCCTTCCCGGATATCGCTTCCTTCAATCGAAGAATTGGGTTTGATGAGGTTATTATCGATCGCCCAATCGTTGATGGTTTTAGTTAAACCGGTTTTAAAACCTTGTTCATGGGTACCGCCATCGCTGGTTCTCACGTCGTTAGCGTAGCTATAGATGTTTTCCCGGTAATCGTTGCTGCTCCATTGCATCGCGATATCGACTTTGATTTCGTTTTGCGTATCGCTAAAAGAGATGATGTCCCCTAAGACGAGTTTGTTTCGATTTAAGCTGCTGACATATTCTTTTAAGCCGTTTTCACAGTAGAATTCATGGCTATTTCCAGTGTTTTGGTCTTTTAAAATGAAATGGACACCCGCTAAAAGGTAGCTCTTTTCTTCCAAACGGTTATAGATGGTTTCATAAGAGAATTTCGTAGAAGGAAAAATCGAAGCATCGGGTTTAAAACGGACGCAGGTCCCGTGTTTATTAGTCGTTCCGATGACCGATAAGGGTTCAAGGATTTTTGAACCCCCATCACTAAATTTAATGTGATAAATCTTGCCGTCCCGAAAGACGTTAACTTCTAGCCATTCCGATAAAGCATTGGTGACAGTTGACCCGACCCCGTGGAGCCCGGCGCTGGTCTTATAGGCGTTGGAATTAAACTTACCGCCAGAATGGAGAGTGGTATAGATGAGTTGGACGGCTGGAACTTTGTATTCCGGGTGAATGTCAACAGGAACACCCCGCCCTTCATCTTCCACGCTTAAAGAGCCGTCTTTATACATGGTGACGGTGATTTTGTTACCGTAGCCATTTAAAGCTTCATCGACCGCGTTATCGATCATCTCCCACACCAAATGGTGAAGACCATTGAGGTTAGTGCTTCCGATATACATAGCGGGCCGTTTTCTGACTCCCTCGAGTTCCCCGAGGACTTCGATGGATTTCGCGGTATAGTTCGATTGCTCTTTTAATAAATTACTCATAAATAAGTTGATGTTTTCTTCCGCGTTAAATTATAGAATAAATTCGGTTGTTTTACTAACCAAATTTAGGAAATATCACGCTTTATGGAAATCTTATGGAATGTGCTACTGGGGCTCGGGGCGGCTTTATTTGGCTATCTTTTAGGAGCGGTCCCCACCGGTGTCGTCATCGGAAAAGTTTTTTATCACGTTGACCCTCGTGATTATGGGAGCCACGCCTCAGGCGGCACCAATAGCGGTCGCGTCTTTGGAAAAAAGGTCGGAATCATCGTCATCGTCTTAGATATCTTAAAGGCTGTCATCGCCTTCTGGGCATGCTGGGCGATTATTAAATTCACGCCCATCATCGAAGCTTCTTGGCTATTTGATCACGGCGATATTTTCCCATGGATCGCGATTGTCGGAGTCGCTTTCGGGCACTGCTGGCCGGTCTTTTTACTTTTTAAAGGCGGGAAAGCCGTCACCAGTTACATGGCTTTAGTCGGAGGAACGTCGTGGCTCGGTTTTATCATGTGCTTCGCTTCGTTCTTTCTCCCCTTCGCGTTTAAGAAAATCGTCAGCTGGAGCTCCCTTCTTTCCGGTTTATTCCTCTTAATCTTCGAATGGGTGATGTGTATCATCGTCCTTTCAACCGGGAATAACCTGTCTTACCTCATGTGGACTTTCGGCCTTCAACCGTCCGGCGTGTATTTCGGGCTTTATGCCGCGGTAAGTTCGACGATTGTCTATTTGATTCTCGTCTTCCGTCACTGGCAAAACATCCAAAGGATGAAGAAGGGTGAAGAAAAACCCGTCAAATGGGGCAAGGGGTTAATTAGTAAATAATTAGTATCTTACTAGTATTTGGATACTTTCGATGGCAACAAAAAAAGGTCAGGATTTCTGACCTTTTATTTTGCTTAAGCTATTGATTCTTTTTAATCGAATTCATGACCGCGCGAATCTGCGCTTCACTAGGCTTTCTCCCCATCTGCATGAACATCGCTCTGATCATGTTTTCATTGATCGGCGGGTTCTTCTGCATTTGCTTTTTAATGATGTAACGGGCACCGAAGAAGCCAGCCGCTAAACCGACAATTAAGGCAAGGATGAGGTAGAGAACGAATTGCCAAATTTCCATCGACATGGTGATTAAGCTCTCTTATCGTATTTACCGGTCGTCGTATCGACTAAGACCTTTTCACCCGGATTGATGAATAACGGAATTCTGATCTTAAGTCCGGTTTCTAAGGTCGCATCTTTACTTCCGCCATTGGTGACGGTGTCGCCTCTCACGCCCGGTTCACAGTCCGTGACCGTTAAAGCGACTTTTGACGGGAGTTCCATTCCGAGAATTTCGTCGTCGTAGAGAGAAATGGTGACTTCACCTTCTGGAGCGAGATACGGAATCTTATCTTCTAAACCCGCTTTCGGGAGTTCGACTTGTTCATAGGTCTTCGGATCCATGAAGACGAGAGTGACCCCGCCGTCATAGAGGTATTGCATGGCTTTTTTGGTGACGTTGACTAAGGTAACATCATAGCCGCTGTTCCGAGCAAGTTCAGTAATCGCGCCACTTCTGACGTTTCTGACTTTCACTTTCGCGACCATTTTCCGCATCGCGGTCTTGTTGAGTAAAATGTCGATAACTTGATAAAGCGTCCCATCATCTTCAAAGTAATTGCCGGGACGAAGTTCTGTAACGTTCATAGTTTTTCTCCTTTGTTTTCCGGCTAGTATGTTATAACTTTTTTTACCTTTTTTCCACTAAAAGGGATGGTAAGATAGGAAAAAGACTCTTTAACAAAGAATATTTATTTGTAAAAGTAGTGATTTAAGCGTTCTTCGTCTTCGATCGTTGTTTTCTTTCCGTGACCGGGATAAACGACAGTATCTTTCGGTAAGGCGTGAAGTTTTTCAAGGGAAGAACTAATTAACCGACTACTTCCCCCGGGTAAATCGGTTCTCCCAATCGCGAGGTGAAATAAGGTGTCACCGGTAAAAACTTCCTTCCGCTCTTTAAGGTAATAACAGACGCTGCCTTTCGTATGGAATGGGGTATAAATCACGTGAACGGAAGGGAAACCGGGAATTTCGATGGTTTCATCCCCTTCTAATTCTTGAATGTTTTTTTCCATAACCAAAGGATAACCGAGGATATCCTCGCTTAAATTAAGGTAAGGATTCGTTAAATATTCCGCGTCAATATTATGAATATAGACGGGAATCGAATCATCGACATCTTTAATCCCCCCGATATGATCAGCGTGACCATGGGTCAAAAAGATGGCTTTTAACTTAACGTTATGTTTTTTGAGGTAGTTATTGATAGCGAAAGACGGAAGGCCGCTATCGAAAAGGATGGCCTCATTATTTTCATTTCTCAGAATATAAAAATTCGCGTCCATACTGGGGGACGCGAACGAAATGAGATTCCCGAGGGAATTAGCCATTTTTGGTTTCTTTATGGAGGGTTTCCTTGTTGCACCGGGGGCAATATTTCATTTTTTCAAGTTTGTCCGGGGTGTTTTTCTTATTCCTCGTCGTGATATAGTTCCGTTCTCCGCAGACGGTGCATTTGAGAGCGACATTGAGGATATCTTTTTTAGTTTTACTGGCCATGTTTTCTTCTTCCTCTCTTTCGGGTTAAGATATTACCATAGCTTTTGAATTTATTCTAGATAAAATTGGGAGAGAAAAGAAAGATGTATACGAGAGAAAAAACCAGACCCGTCAAAGTCGGAAACTTAACCCTCGGGGGAAATAGTCATATCTATGTCCAAAGCATGGGGAATTGTAAGACGGAAAGAGTCGATGATGTCATTAAGCAAATCAATGATGCTTATAAGTATGGCTTAGAATTGATGCGGCTTTCTGTTCTCGACATGAAGGACGCGGAAGCGATAAGAGACCTTAAAAAGCTCTCCCCCGTTCCCCTTATCGCGGACATTCATTTTAACTATAAGCTCGCTCTCGCGGTCTTAGATAACGGGATTGATGCGATAAGAATTAATCCGGGAAATATCGGGGACGAAAAACGGATTGAAGAAGTTTTAAAGAAAGCCAAAGAAAAACATGTTCCCATCCGAATCGGTGTGAACTCTGGGAGTTTAGACCAATCGATCTTAAAAGATTTAAAGCCGGGCGAGAATCCTCTCGCAAAATCCTGCTTAAAACACGTTAAAATCTGTGAAAAATATGATTTTCATGATTTAGTTCTCTCGGTTAAAGACTCTGACCCATTGAGCACGATTGAAGCCTATGAAGCCCTCGCGAACCTCGTCCCCTATCCTTTACACCTCGGGGTGACGGAAGCGGGACCTCTTTCGGTCAGCTTAATTAGAACGGCATCTGGATTAACGCCTCTTTTATTAAAAGGCTTAGGGAATACTATCCGTTTCTCGCTCACCGAAGACCCGATCGAAGAAGTCAAAGCCGCTTATCGTTTATTAAAAGATTTAAATTTATCTTCTAATTGGCCCTTCTTTATCTCTTGCCCCACCTGCGGAAGAACGCAGGTCGATTTGCTTCCCCTCGCGAAAAAAGTTCAAGCATACCTGGAAGATAACCATATCTACAAGACGGTCGCGATTATGGGCTGCGTGGTCAATGGACCAGGCGAAGCTAAAAACGCTGATATCGGCTTAGCGGGCGGTCACGGGGTGTACGCGTTATTTAAAAAAGGGAAGGTCATTAAGACCATCCCTGAAAGTGAAGCTTTTAATACCTTGATTGAAGAACTGAAGAAATTTTAATCCGCGTTCTTCTTCCGGTAATATTCGTTCTTCTTTTGTCGAATGCTCTTTCTGATCGCCATTTTGCGGTACTTTTTCTTAACCTTCTCGATTGCGAACATCTTTTTCTTCTTATACATCGGTTCGACTTTCCCGGTGTTGAATTTGGCTTTCGCTCGTTTGATTTCTTTGATTTCTTCGGTTGGAAGGTCTTTCTTTAAGGGTTTCTTTCTTTGAATGAAAATCGGCTTCTTATCAAGCAAGATTTCATCATTTCTTAAAGTCATATAGTCGACTTTAAGACCGGTGCCTAATAAACGGCTGATATCTTTTTCTTCATCGCGGTTATAGAAAACCCAGCTATCCCCTTCTTTGCCGTTTCGGCCGGTTCTTCCGGCTCTATGAAAATAGAAAGCTAGGTCTTGCGGTAAGTCGAGACTTATCACGTCGGTGACGTCGGGGATATCCATGCCGCGAGATAATAAGTCACTGGTCACAATTAACGCGTGGGTGTTTTCTCTGATCTGTTTTAAGGTTCGCTTTCTTTCTCTTTCACTTAAATCCCCAGAAAAATAAAGAGGATCAAAGTTAAAGGATTTCAGTCCTTCATAAATCTCTTTTACCTTATCTTTGGTGGAACAGAAGATTAAGGCTAAATAGGGTTGTCTTATTCTTAAAAAGGAAACGAGGCTATTGAGTTTCCCCTGGTGCTTAACGTCGATTAAATGGTGACGGACACCGGTCGGGGTCGCCTCTTTTTCTTCTTGGATGAATTTTTTACGAGGGAAGACGGAATGGAGACCCGCTAATAAGTTTTCTTGGATGGTCGCAGAAAAAACTAATACCGCTGGTCCATTCTTACAGGCTTCATAAATCGGGACGATGTCATTTTGATAGCCCTCTTCAAACAGCATATCCGCTTCATCGAGGACGAAATATTTAACGTTTTGCAGGGTGAAGATAGTTTTATTGATGAGAATATCTTTTAATCTCCCCGGCGTTCCAATCGCGATATGGGGCGGTAAATTCTTTCCTTCTAAGTTTTGCTCAATATCGGTTTCGGAGGTATAGAGCCGGCTTTTAAGTTTCGGGAAGAACTTATTAAAAGCTTGAGCGAACTCATAAGTCTGCCGAGCGAGTTCTCTTGACGGACAAACGAAAATCGCTTGGATTCTCGGTAACGATAAATCAATCTCATTCAAGATCGGAATGAGATAGGCATGGGTTTTCCCGCTGCCGGTCGGGCTTTTCGCGACGAGGCTTTCCCCTTTTAAAGCTGCAGGTATAACCCTGAGCTGTATCGGGGTGGCTTTTTCGTAGCCCAGCTTATTTAAGGCCGCGATAAGTTCTGGTTTGATAGCTAAACTCTTGAAATTCACATTCCTATTATAAAGGAAAGAAGAAAAAGAGACACCTAAGAGATACGCTTTGTATAATTAGCCTATGGAAATTATTCTCATTCCCCCGATCGGGTTCTGTAAAGGTGTCACGATAGCGGTTGAAAAAGCCGAACAACTCCCACATCTTTACCCTAACCGCCCTTTATATCTTTTAGGGGAAATTGTTCATAATAGTTACGTCAATGAGAAATTTAAAGCCTTAGGTTTTCACATCCTTTCTTTAGATAATCCCTTAGAAGAGATTGAGCAATTGCCGAAAGATGGGGTGTTGGTTTTGTCCGCTCATGGGCACCCGGAAAGCTGGGAAAAGAAAGCGAAAGAACTGGGGCTCACGGTCATCGATTTAACTTGTCCCTTCGTCAACGATAACCAAACCACGGCGGTAACCCGCTTAAAAGGCGGCTATAACGTTATCTATCTCGGGAAGAAAGGTCACTTAGAAGCTTTAAGTGTCCTCTCCATCAGTGACAAGATTCACCTTTTAGAAAATGATGGTTCGATTCCTCCTAATTTAGGCGATAAAGTATCATTCTTATGCCAAACCACCTTATCGGAAGATGAAATCAATCATAATTTCTTAAGAGCGAAAGAAGTTTATCCCCATCTTACCTTTGACCGTGGTCGTTGCTTCTGGACGAAAGCGAAACAAGATAGCTTAAAGAGTCTAAAGCTTAATGAAAAAGACGTCATCCTTTTGATCGGGAGTCAGAATAGTAATAACGCGAAAGAGTTATTTAGCTTAATTAAGAAAAATTATCCCCGTAATCAAAGTTACATGATTGATAATGAAAAGGAGCTCGAGGAGCTCCCATATAAAGATTGGCAGAAAGTGTATATCGCGACTAGCGCGAGCACTTGTAAAGACCAAGTCGACTTAATTATCAGCTTTCTTAAAGGTTAAAGCCTCGACTTCATGATTGAAGGGTATAACATTGAGTGATTGGTCGATATTTAGTAGAATATTAGTCATTTTAGGAATAAATATTCTTTCGATTTCATGCGGTAAATCGAGGTAATTATACCCGTAACGGATGATATCGCGCCTCACGTGGTGTGGGCAGTCGCCAGAGAGGTAGATATCCGCGCCGTTTTCCTCAGCAACTTTCCAAAGTCCACTGCCAGCTCCCCCGATGATGCCAACTGTATTAATTTCCTTTTTTCCGTAAGGTAAAAGGTGGCTATATGACGCGTGTAATCTTTCCATCACGTAGTTTGGAACATCATAAACATCCATCATTTCTTTTAAGCTTCCAATTCGCATGCCGGGGCAGGTCTCCACTACCTTAACGTCCACTAAACCGAGAGCCTCACTTAAGGCGTCGTTCATCCCGTTTTTCGCATTATCAAAGTTCGTGTGGTAACTATAGACAGGGAAGCCTTGTTCAACCGTCTTGTTATAAAGTTCTTCTTTTAAGGGGTCGCTCTTAAAGACTTTCCCCTTTGTCCCGAAGATGAACGGGTGATGGGTGATGATTAAGTCCGGCCTTATTTCTAAAGCTTTCTTAAAGACTTCTTCATCATAATCTAAAGCCAGGAGTATCGTTTTTACGTCCCCTTTGACCGTGATTGTCTGTTTCCCTACCCGGTCATACCATTCTTTTAATTTCTTCGGATATAGCCGGCCGAGAATCTTAATTAACTTCGCTCCATCCATAAGTCTTTCCCTTCATATAGTTTTAATTCTTCTTTGATTTTCTTTATTTTATCCTGCGATAACTCTTTATTGCTCAATAAATACTCCAAAAGGTCTTTCTTCTTTTGGTAATGCTTGATAAACGCCTCATTCGGATGACTGAGATTTAAGGGGCCAAAGTATAGTTCTTCCTTGCTATACGTTTTATCCCCTTTTCCATAGAGCTCAATATCGTAATAGATATTGTCTTCAATTAGACAGGTATTCTTAATGACGATAAAACCTTTGGAAGATAAGTATTCCCTTACCTCGTCTTTCTTACTATGGGAATCAATCAAAAGATATTTAGCGCTATTTAAGATATCTTCATGCTTTTTAAAGATCTTAATGATGGTATCTCCGCCCATCCCTAAAAGGCATAAGAGTTCTGTGTTGAGGGGCACCTCATCTAAGCCATCCGATAAAGAAAGAACAACCTCATCTTTAAAGTCTTGTTCTTCGATATTCTTCTTTAAACGGGAAAAGGGCCCTTTTTTATTTTCGATGAGGATTCCCCTTTTAACTTTCTTTAAAGAAAAAAGAAGAGTCGCTAAATAGCCGTGGTCACTCCCGACATCGGAAAAAGTATCGACGTAAGGAGCAAGATTAGCTGCGGCTTTTAGCCGTTCACTCTTCATCATCTTTGGCGTTTTCCTTCATCTTCATGAGGGCCCGTTCTTTGATTTGCCTTATTCTTTCCCGGCTGACCCCATAAAGTTTACTGATATCTTGAAGCGACATCGCCTCGCTTCCGGCTAAACCGAACGACTTGATGATGACGTCTTTTTCTCGCGGGCTTAAGAAGGAAAGATAGTTTTCCACTTCTTTCTTTTCGTCTTCCTGTGTCAAACTTTGGTCTTCATCATCGTTACTCGCGACTAAGGAATAGAAATCATTCTCTTCCGGGTCTTGGCTATCAATTGGAGCATCTAAGGCGGCGGTTTCCCCGGTGGTTGAAAGGAATTTATTAACTTCGCTCGGGGACATATGGCAAGCCTTACTGATTTCTTCTAAGGTCGGTTCACGGTTGAGCTTTTGTTGAAGAGATGTCACTTCCGACATGATTTTGCTCTTCCGTTCACTGACATAAGCGGGAATTTTGAGGTTACTCTTTTGTTCACTGATGAACCGTTTGATAGCGGTCCTAATGCCAAGCGTCGCGTACGTACTAAGTTTCGTCCCTTTCTTATAATCATAGCCTTCAACCGCTTTTTGAAGCGCGACGTTCCCTTCTTGGATTAAATCAGCCAGCTGGAGGCCGGGCTGAAAATACCGGTGGGCGATCATCACCACTAACCGGAGATTGCTTTTAATCAAAAGATCTTTGGCTTTTTCGTCGCCTTTATCTTTCTTGATGGCAAGTTCCCTTTCTTCCTTCGCGGATAAAAGAGGGTACTTATTCATTTCTTTGTAATAAGGGGCTAAGGGATCACTATCTTTAAAGTGTTCCCCGTCTTCGGTTTCTTTTCCGATGAATTTATAGCCGCGTTCCCCTAAATCTTTGGTTACGAGCTCACTATCTTCATCGGATAAGTTGAAGAGGTCAAAGGCCTCGAGCAAATCATCAAAAAGAATCGTGCGACCGCTACTGGCCTTGTTTAAAAGGTAAGCGACCGCTTTATCATGGGAGGCGTTACTGTTTCCCTTAGTCATCATATTTTCTGGTATCTGGTCCGGTATTATAGACGGTTTCCCGGTAGTCACCGAGCCGTTTGGCTCTCGTTGGGTGTCTTAACTTCCTAATGGCTTTCGCTTCAATTTGCCGAATTCTTTCCCGTGTGACCCCGAATTCCCGGCCAACTTCTTCGAGGGTTCTCGGTCTATTGTCATCGAGCCCGTACCGTAAGCGAAGAACTTTTTCTTCCCGGTCGGTTAAGTCTTTCATGATTTCATAGAGCTCGTCTTTTAAAAGACTCTTCGTCGTATATTCTTCCGGCGACTGGGCGTCTTTATCTTCGACGAAGTCCCCTAAGTGGCTATCGTCTTCTTCCCCAATTGGGGTTTCTAAACTCACCGGTTCCAGAGCGATTCTTTGAATCCGGCGGATATCTTCCGCGGTGAGGTCACTATTGATTTTCTTAGCGATTTCTTCCGCGGTTGGTTCTCTCCCTAATTCTTGGGTGAGTTGCCGAGCGTTCCTTGTAATCTTGTTGATGGTTTCGACCATATGGACCGGAATTCGGATGGTTCTGGCTTGGTCGGCAATCGCCCGGGTGATGGCTTGCCTGATCCACCAAGTCGCGTAGGTTGAGAACTTAAAGCCTTTCGTATAGTCGAACTTCTCGACCGCTTTCATCAGGCCCATATTCCCTTCCTGAATGAGGTCAAGGAAATGCATGCCTCTTCCGGAATAGTGTTTCGCGATGCTGATGACTAACCGTAAGTTAGCGTTGATCAGTTTATCTTTCGCTTGTTGGCTCCCGGCTAAGATGGCTTTCGCGAGTTCGGTTTCTTCTTTCGCGGTTAAAAGTTCCACCTTCCCGATTTCTTTTAAGTACATCTTGACGGAGTCATTGACTTTCACCTCCCCGCTTTGGAGGTTAGTGAATTCTTCTAAGTTATCGGGAACATCTTCTTTATGTTCATCGTCACTATCGAATTCATCTTCTAATTCTTCTTGTTGGGCTTTGTCTAAATCTTCTTCCGTCAACTCGGTATCGTCTAAGTTTTGGTTATCCTTTTCGTTTTCGAGTTCCGCGGATCTGACTTCAATCCCCTTCTTTTGGAAGAATTCAATGAGTTCTTCCATCGTTTCATCTTCTAAAACGAGGTTACTCACCGCGTCCATCAAGTCTTCTTGATAGATAAAACCATCTTGTTGCCCTTTCTTTAAGAAGGTTTTCTTGACTTGATTTAAAATCTGAAGTCCTTGGTCTTCATCATCATCGACAAATTCTTCATCGAGATTCTCTTCCTCTTTGACTTCTTCTTCCTTCTTCTCAACTTTCTTTTTGCTCGCCATACTGCTACCCTTTCTTTTTTATTGCCTTTCTTTTTTCGACGTACGCTTTTAAGACCGCGCCTTGGTCTTGACCTTTTTTAAGGTCTTCATCTCGCTTTCTTTTTTCTTCAATCTTCCTTTTCTCTTCTTTAATCACCTTCGCTAGGTTATTGAGCTCTTTATCGCTCTGCTCGGGGTATATCGACTCGTTATCGAGTTCGATCACTAAGTCTTGGATATCTTTCGCCGCATCGCCGGTGATGAGTGAGATATCGTTTAATAGTAAGCTTAAGTCGATATCTTCTCCCGGACGTTTTGCAACGTATTCTTCGAGGTAACTCGCGATTTTCTGATATGCTTCATCATAGAAACACTGGATATTTTGTTCATAGAACTCAATCGCATGTGTATTTTTTATCATGTAATGAAGCAGTTGTTTTTCCGCGTACTTCAGTTTGGTCGCTCGTTCGTCTTTATTTGTTTTACTCTTCACAAAGACGATTTCTTCGTCCTTCACCCCTTTCGGGGTTTCAAAGTGGATGTTTTTTACCGCGTTCCTTAAGACTTCAATTTCATAGGAGGTAATCTTGCTTAACCTCACTAAGGCATTTTCTTTTTCTAAGCCGTTTAGGGAAGCGATATAGGGAAGGAAGTGATTAACTAAGTTCTCTTTATCTTTTTCCGACCAACTCTTATTGCTACTTTGGTAGTAATCAAGTTGGAAGGTGAAGCCATCGACTAGGTTATTGAGGAATTTACTCACCCCTTCTTTTCCCTCATCTTTTAAGATTTCATCGAGGTCCCGTGTCTCACTTGGATTAACCTTCACTAAGCGGAAATTCAATCTCGCTTTCGTGAGTTGATTGATGATTTTCATCATCCCGGTGATCCCGGCTTGGTCAGGGTCGAGGGATAACCTGATTTCGGTCTGTAAGAACCTCAGGAGTTTAATCTGGCTATCGGTGAGGTTCGTTCCCATTAATGCCACTGAGGAGGTAAAGCCAGCTTTATAGGCCGCAATCATGTCCATGAAGCCTTCAAAGATGTAAACGTAACCATCGCGACGCGCTGTTTCCTTTATCTCGTTATAGTGATAAAGGTTTTCTCCCTTATGGAAGATGACAGTTTCCGGAGTATTGACGTACTTCGGGCTATCATCGTTCTTGGTTAGTTTTCTCGCGGAGAAGCCGACGACATCCCCATCGGGATTAAGGATCGGGAAGATAACTCTCCCCGCATTCTTATCGGTATTGATGCCGCTAGAGTTACTCAAGATACCGACGCTATCTAAGGTGTGGAGGCTATGGCCTTTTTGCTTAAGATAATCGATGGTTTTCGCTCCATCAGTCGGGCTATAACCAATCTTGAAATGTTCGATATCTTCAGGGGTTAAGCCCCTATTTAACAAATATTCATTAGCGATTTTCCCTTCGCTAGTCAGTAAAGCGTACGAATAGTATTCCGTTAAATCCTTTAAGCATTGGTAGAACGGCTCTTTGGCTGGGTCGCGTTTCTTGGTGTAATCCCTGAGCAGACGAGGGTCACTATAGCCGGAGAAGGCCGCGACTTTCTTCACCGCATCATCGAAACTGATCTTTTCGTACTTCTGAACGAAGGTTATTGCGTTTCCGCTGGTATTGCAGGAGAAACATTTAAAGATCTGCTTTTCACGTGATATCGAAAGCGACGCATGTTTATCGTCATGGAACGGGCAGAGAGCCCAATAGTTCCTACCCTTCGCTTCTACATGGATGTAGCTACTGATGAGGTTGACGATATCGACGCTTTTCAAAACTTTATCGATGAGGTCGGAAGGATACATATTTCTCCTAATTAACTACTAATTATTAACTAATAAATGACTATCAATAGAAGCATTTCACTCGGAAATAGCTAACTAAATCGACGATTGGGAGTCTGATCTGCTTCATTGAGTCTCTTTCCCGGATGGTGACGCTTTGATTATTAAGAGTATCAAAGTCAATAGTCACGCAGTACGGGGTCCCAATTTCGTCTTGTCGGCGGTAACGTTTACCGATGCTCCCCGCGCTATCGGTCGTGCACATAAAGTGTTGATTTAAGATTCTGAGCACTTCTTCCGCTTTTTCACTAAGCTTCTTTTGAAGCGGGAGAATCGCCACTTTGTACGGCGCTAAAGCCGGATGGAGATGCATGACGATCCGTTTATCGTTATTTTCGAGCTCTTCTTCGTCATAGCTATCGACCATCGCCATGAGCATTAACCGGTCAAGCCCCATCGAGGGTTCAATGACGTAAGGCAGGTAACGTTCATTCGTTTCTTGGTCGAAATAGGTTAAATCTTCCTTGCTATATTCTTGGTGCCGCTTTAAATCGTAATCGGTTCGATCGGCTACCCCGAGAATTTCACCCCAACCGATGGTCGGGAACTTATATTCGACGTCCGTGGTCGCCTTACTATAGAAAGCGAGCTCTTCTTTTTCGTGATCCCGGTAACGGAGATTTTCTTTGTTAATACCGAGGGATTCGACGAATTTTAAGCAATAGTTCTTCCAATAATCGAACCATTCGAGGTCTGTCCCCGGTTTACAGAAGAACTCCATTTCGAGTTGTTCAAATTCTCTCGTTCTAAAAGTGAAGTTCCCCGGCGTTATTTCGTTTCTAAAGCTCTTCCCGGTATTACAGATGCCGAAGGGAAGTTTCTTTCTCGCCGTTCTTTGAACATTTTTAAAGTTAACGAACACCCCTTGCGCGGTCTCCGGACGTAAATAGACAGTGCTTTTCGCGTCTTCGGTGACCCCCATGAAGGTTTTAAACATCATGTTAAACTTTCTAACCGGAGTGAATTCTGTTTTTCCGCAGCTCGGGCAAACAATTTTATGGGTTTGGATGAATTCGTTCATATCATCGAAACTCATCGCTCCGACATCCGTCCCCGGATAGTTTTGTTCGATTAAATCATCGGCTCTAAACCGGCCGTGGCAGGCTTTACAGTCGACCATCGGGTCGTTGAAGGTTGAGACATGACCAGTCGCTTCCCAGACTTTCGGATTCATCAGGATAGCACTATCGATCCCGACATTGGTCGGGCTTTCTTGGATGAATTTTTTCCGCCAAGCGTTGAGGATGTTCCGTTTAAGTTCCACCCCTAAAGGACCATAGTCCCAAGTATTCGATAAACCGCCATAAATTTGGCTACCTGGATAGACGTAGCCAGTCGTTTGGAGGTGCGTCACAATGTCGTTGAAGTTCTTTTCTTTCATATTTATCCCTTTAAGCACAAAATCTCTTAAAGTTTAAGGATAAAATATCTAGTGTCAACCCACTATAAGTAATTTTATTTTAAGAAGCGAAGATAGGCTAAATGGGTTTGGCTAATCTCGCTTAAATATTTCGATAAACACTTGATTAAATGGAAACATTCTTCTTCTGGATAAGCGTGATTTCCAAAATCATTTAAAGGGTAAGAGAACAAATGACGGAAGATTTTGAGTTCATTTAAGTTAAACCTCTCCCCTAAATGGTCATCATGGGCTTTACAGAGGAAGCCCCCCTTCTTAAATGACATCGCGGTAATATTTTCTTTTGTTCCGCAGGTTTGGCAGCTTTCCACGTTTAACCCGTAACCCTCTTTTTTGATGACATACGACAAAAAATCGAGAAAAAGACTCGCGATATCTTTGCTTTCTTTGACTTTCGTTAAGAATAAATCTAGTAAGTCATATCCGTAATCGTTATTAGGTGCAAAAAACTTCTGGCTGAGCTCGGTCACACTTTGCCCAAAAAGGGTTTTATTCCAATCGTTAAAGAAATCAAAAGGTTCGATATCACACGCTTCTTTAAAGCTTAAAGCCTTATCGCCTTTAAGAAAGTATGTTCCTTTCGTTAAAGGATTAACATACGAAAGATATAAGGGATTTTTCTTTAAACCCGATATCTTAAAAGTAATGCTTCCGTCTTTAGTTAAGAGGTTAACGATATTCGAACCTTCTTTATAGGGAGTATTTCGAGTAATAATCCCCGAATACTTAGTCAAGATCGGAGGTTTTCCCATAACCGATTTTCGCCAAAAACGCCGGGTCATTCCGCCAGGCGGGATAGACTTGGACCTTCGTTAAAAGGATGACGTGTTTTTTCGTTTGCCGTTCTAAATCTTGCCGAGCGGCCATCCCGATCTTTTTAATTGTCTCGCCTTTTTTCCCGATAATGATGCCTTTTTGGCTATCTTTTTCGCAGATGATTAAAACCTGGGCTTCAATTTCTTTCCCCTCTTTCACTTTTTTCACGACGACCGCGACTTGGTGAGGGATTTCTTGCTTTAAGAAATGGAGAACTTTTTCTCGCACTGTTTCTTTAATCATGAACGATAAGTCTTTGTCGGTAATCATATCGTCCGGATAGTATCGGGTTTCATCTTTAAAGTAAGAAGTTACGGCCTCTTTCACTTCTTTTAAGTTAAAGTTTGTTAAAGCCGATAGTTGAATCTTCTTTAAAGAGGGATACTTTTCGTCTAAAAGTTTCAAGAGTTCAATCATCTCGTTCGGCCCTTGGTCATCGATCTTATTGATGAGTAAAAGTAAGGGCTTGTCAAACTTCATGAGTTTATTGATGTTGCTTTCGTCTTCTTCTGTTAACCCATCTTTCGCATCGATTAAATAAAGCATCACATCCGCATCGCTAAAGGACCTTCTGCTCTCTTTGTTTAAGAAACTATCGAGTTTGGTTTTTCCAGTAAAAAGCCCCGGAGTATCGATAAAAATCATCTGGTAATCTTTTTCGGTTAAAATCCCCAAGACGTCTTCCCTCGTCGTTTGCTGTTTCGGGGTGACAATCGATACTTTCTTCGATAGTAACGCGTTAAGTAAGGTGCTTTTCCCGACGTTACTCCTGCCTAAAATCGCGACAAAACCGCTCTTCATAAATCGTCTCCTTGGAAAGCGTACGGAAGGAGGTCTTTAATGGTGGTTTCGATCTTATCACCCTTGAGGTTGGCCATGATGATTAAGGCATCTTCCGGAATCAGTTCACTTAAGACTTGCCGGCAGGCTCCGCAGGGGGAACAGGGACGGTCAGAATCGGCGATGATACAAATCGCTGTGATATCGTCTTTGGTTTTTTCATCCATATAGGCGTTATACACCGCGTTTCGTTCCGCGCACATCGATAAAGGATAGGAGGCGTTTTCAATATTGGCCCCCGGATAGACGGAACCATCCGAACAAAGCACCGCGGCTCCCACCGCAAAATGGCTATAGGGACTGTAGGATAATTTTCTCGCTTCCTTCGCCACTTCAATTAAATTCTGTGTGTCCATAATCTCCTCCTAATTGCTCTAAGATTTTATCTTGAAGAGGAAACATCACCTCTTCATCTTCCTTTTTCATATGGTCATAGCCTAAAAGATGGAGTAAGCCATGGGTAAAGAGGAAACAAAGTTCCCGGTTAAGGCTATGGCCGTATTCATGAGCTTGGTCTTCCGCTCTTTTAAGGCAGATTAAAATTTCCCCGAGCATCCCGTGATCTTGATCTTTTTTAACGAACGATTCTTCACTTTCATCATCTTCAAAAGCGAAGCTGATGACATCGGTCACCCGGTCGATATTCCGGTACACTTTATTAACTTCTTGGATTTCCTCTTCCGTCACTAAAGAACAATCAATCTCTTTGTCGGAATGAATATCTAAAATTTTTTCCGTAATTTCTAAGATCTTTTCGAAATACTTTTCTAAGTCATCCCCTTTAAAAGGGAAGGGAGAAATAAAATCTAAAATCATGCGTTAACTTTAGCATAATTTTAAGTTTTCTTCTATGTATCTACCGCCTTCTTAGCCTTTTAACGGGAGATAGAAACGTTCAAAGAATAAATCCTTGGTCTTTTGGTTTAAAGAGTATGACCAAAGATAAATTAAGAAGGGTGAGAGGATTTCTTTTAAACTGATTAACGAGAAAAGTTGGAAGAGATAGAAATTCAGGCTAAAGTTTTCCTCTAAAAGGACGGGGAAAGCTGCGAAAATTACCGCGAAAACATAGGGTAGGACCTTGCTTAAGGCTTTTTTAAAGGCCATGCGTTCGGCCTTACGGACGATTTTTTCAAAGTTATCCTTTCCTCGCTCGACAAAATCTTCTTCCATCTTTTCCAGTTTAAATTCTTCTTTCTGACTCTTCTTCTCTAAGAACACTTGAAGCGGCACTGTTAGAACAAAGAACAAAAAGGACACGCATCCAAAAATCCACGAATTTAAGGTAAAAAGGATGAAGAGAACTAAGAAAAATAATAAACTCGGTAAAGCGGAGACAATCGGGTTTAATAACACGCCTTTAAAAAGGAAATAAAGGCGAAAGTCGTTCTTTAAATCTTTACTTCCTTTTAGGGTTCCACTATAGATGTCATCGAAACTTCGTAAGATAAAACGCTGGAGAAAGATCGTTCCAATATTTATTAATAAAAATAAGGATAAGAAAATTAAGAAATACCAGATGAGGGAAAACTGTTGGTAATAAAAGAAGAAAAGACCTAAAAGAACCGCTTGGAGGAAATTACTTAAGAACAAGAGAAAAGGCCAAAGCGGTTTAATAAAGACAGGTCTTTTGATTTTAACTTTCACTTTTTCTCTTTTAGTAGCAATTCCGTAGATCCCGCTATAGAGGGCTTTAAGTTTATCAAGGCTTAACCAATACTTCCCTTTCGCGGGATCAATTACATAAAACATCTCCCCTTTTCTTTTCTTAATGACGATTAAGTGCCCATGTTTCTTGCCGTTAAGCAAAAGAAAAAGCGGGAAGGTATCGGCTTTTTCGAGTTCCTTCTTTTCATCTTTAAAGAATTTTAAATCTAACCCAAGCTTATTAGCCTCATTCACTAAATACTTTAAAGAATGTGGGGTTTTATCTTTAAAAACATAGTACCGATACTTTCTTCTTTTAAAGAAAAGCATCAAAAAGTTCCTAAACGAGGCATAGGAACAACTATCTTTTTCCGCTTGAATCACCATACTCTTTTTAGGTGAAAAAAGTGAAAAATGCCCTAATAACAAAAAAAGGATAAGGAAGGCCTTATCCATTTACGGGTTAAATTACCATTTTTTCCGTCTCGCGAGTTCCGCTTTTTGTTTACGCTTTAAAGCGGTCTTGAGATAGAATTCCCGTTTTTTGGCTTCGAGAAGAATTCCGCTCTTATTGACGCCGCGTTTGAAACGCCGAACGCCTTCATCGAGGGTTTCCCCTTCTCTTAATGTGACTTTAACGGTCAAAAACCTTCACCTTCCTTCCGACGGCATGGATATTAGCATGCTTAACGCGTTTTCGCTAGTATTTTCTTTCGTAATTTAAGCGATTTCTCGCTATATTCAAACTGATAGTTTAGAAAGTATAATAAAAGCGAGGAAAATCCTATGAAAAAAGCTTCTTTAACCTTCTTACTTTTACCGGTTTTACTTCTCGCCTCTTAAAAGCGGGCTTCCACCTCACCTTCTCGGATGAACTAAGTAACGCGACATATGAAAATGACGTGATTTCATTGGAGCTTGCCTACACCCGCCGCATCTATCTTTCTCTTCTTTAACAAGTAAATATTATTCTTTAAAATAAACATATGAACCTCGCTTTAAGCATCATCATTCCGTCCTTTCACCTCGGTCCTTATTTAAAGGAAGCGGTTCTTTCTTCTTTAGCGCAAGAAACAACTTACCAATATGAGGTGATCATTTATCTTTCGCTCGATAAAAATGAAGATGCATCGTACCTTGAAGAACTTAAGAAAACTTACCCCTTTTTAAAGATTATCTATAACTACGATAAACCGACTAATCCCTTTTTATCTCGCTATTTAGCGGCTAAACAAGCGGAAGGAAAATATCTTGCTTTCCTTGATAATGACGATCTTTTAAAACCGAACTTCGTGGAGAAAATGGTGAGGACGCTTGAAGAGGCCAACTCCGACCTCATCCAATGCGGTTTCGCTTATCTTAAGAAAAATAAAGAAAAGAATACCCTTCTCAGACGAAACAAAATCTATGACCAAAAACAAGCGATGTTAGGCTTGTTACGAGATTCTTATATAAGAGGTTTCTTTTGGAACAAGGTTTATAAAAAAGATCTCTTCTTTAAAAGCCCCTCTCTTTTATTCTTAGAAGATGGTTACCTCTTTGAAGATGTCGGTTTTAATTTTTCTTATTTCTTTAAAGCGAAAAAAATCATCACCATTAAAGATGTCCTCTATGTCTACCGAAAACAAAGCCAATCTTTAACTTCGACGAAGCGAGTCACCAATCGAAGTGAAGCCCATCTTTTAATTTTCATTTTATTCGATTATTTCTTAAGAAAGAATGATCCTGCGCTCTTGCCGCTTCTTAAAAAAGGAAAGTTAAGAAGTTACCTTTCTTTAAAGTACGATCTGTACCGCGATAAAAAGAACCAGACGAGTAAAAAGTATCTCAAAGAAATAAAAACCCTCTTTAAGCTTCTTTATAAAGAGGGTTCAACTTGTAAAGAAATTACTAATCACTACCCAGACTTAGCTAAGCATCTTTCTTAGTTAGTTCGGCTTTTTTCTTATCGATCAAGTCTTGGTAAATCTTTTTGATTTTACTTCCGATAACCTTTAAATCTCGTTCTTCCACGACTTTATAGCCATTCTCGATAACGCTGGCGTTATCTTTATTGAGAATTTCTTTAATTTGTTCGATAAATTCTTGGTTATTGTTTCCCATGTAACAATTGATGTCTTTCTTAAGCCACCCGTCATAGACCCCGATGTTTCTGACTAATAGAGGGGTTTTACTCGCGAGAGCTTCTAAGACAACAATCCCTTCCGTCTCTTCGTAAGAAGGGAAGAAAACGAGGTCACTGGCTTGATAGGCGCCTTTTATAATATCTCCACTGATATAGCCCGGCATAATGACGTTTTTCGGCCGTTTTTTAATGGCTTTTAAAATCTTCGTGGAAGTTAAAATCCTTTGAAGATGCCCGAACCAGATAAACTTAAAATCAGGGAAGGCTTTGGCGACTTCAAAGAAATCTAAGAGACCCTTTCTCTCAAAAGGGAGCCCCACTCCCATGATGACTTTTTCGTTATTTTTAAGCTTAAAGTATTCTTTAAACTTCTTCTGAGCGTCTTTATTTTCCTTATATTCTTCTAGATCGATACCGTTACTTAAATCGACGACATTTTTATTGTATCCATACGATAAAATCAGCTTTTTGGAATATGGTGTTGGGGTGACGATTAAGTCCGCGAGAGTATATAACTTTTTCAGCTGAGCGTAATAATAAACGGCCATCACTTTCCATAAACGGAAGCTATTCCGAAAATCTTCTCTCGTCGAGTGACCATGAACGATTAAAGGAATCCCCTTCTTTTTGCACTTCTTCGCTAAACGGTAGGATTTATTAAAGTAAGTATTAATATGAGCGAGGTCATATGTATCTCTGGGATCTAAGGCATATTCAATCCCGTTATCTTCGCAGGCTTTAATCTGGTGTTTTAAAGCTCGCCCAATCCCTGACTTTTTTAAAGAATTTTCATTTTCAAAATAGAGTAAGACTTTCATAAACAAAGTATAGATTAAAATCGTTTCTTTTTAAATTATCCTAAAGTGTTTTCTTACGATAAAAGCAAAGAAAAAACCGTTCATAACGAACGGTTGTTTGTTTTATTTTAAGAATTCCCGCATGATGGAAGCGCTATTGCTGCTTCCAATCCGGTTAGCACCGGCCGCAATCATTTTAAGGAAATCGGCTTTCGTGCGGATACCGCCGCTGGCTTTAACCCCGATATCGGGTCCAACCGCGCTTCTCATGAGCTGCACGTCCCGGACTGTCGCACCACCAGGCCCGAAGCCGGTCGAGGTTTTAACGAAGTCCGCGCCCGCTCTTTTCGCGGCTAAACAGCATTGGACGATTTCTCTCCGGTTGAGGTAACACGTTTCTAAGATGACTTTTAAGACCTTATCTTTCCCGATCGCCTGTTTCACTTTCTGCACTTCCAGTTCGATGAACTTAAAGTCATGGGCTTTGGCGGCTGCGATATTTTGAACCATATCCACTTCGTCTGCTCCCATCTTAATAGCGTCGACAGCTTCTTCCACCTTCATCTTGGGGCTCGTTTGCCCTAAGGGGAAACCGATGACGGTCGCGACCTTGACGTCTGTCCCTCTTAAGATCCGTTTACAGACCGGGACATAGAACGGGTTAACGCAGACGCTATAGAAGGAAAAGAAAGCGGCTTCTTTACAGAGTTTCACAATCTGATCTAAGCTCGCATCCGCTTTCAGTAACGTATGGTCGAAAAATTTAGAATACTGCATAGATAATTACCTCTTAAAGATATGATACTTGTTTTCTTTAACAATTTAACTATTTTTCCGTCTTTTTCATGAAAAAAAGCCCTCAGAGGGCTCTTTTTTACTTCTTGCTATCAGCTTTTTTAACTTTGATAACTTCTTTTCCGTCGTAATAGCCGCATTCGGGGCACACCCGGTGGGACTTCTTTAAAGCACCACAATGGGGGCAAGTGACTAAACCTTCAACATGAAGTTTGAAGTGGGTTCTTCTTAATCTTTTCGCGGTTTTACTGGTTCTTCTGAACGGGACTGCCATCTTTCTTACCTCGCTTTTCGAGGGTATTATACTAGGAAAGTTTCCCCCGTCAATTTTCTTTTAAACAATGTCCAAAAAAATAGAGAAAGTGTCGATTGTAGAATTTTGTAATTGTGTCAAAATTATAAGGCTTTAATAGGAAGCATTCTAATCTTCCTCGTACCTCTCTCTTTTATTGTCTTTGGTGAAGATAACTTTCACTAAATCGTTAACTTTATGGTTATTGGAAGGAAAGGCTAAATAGAGATAGTTATCGGTGTGGCCGTAGGCTAAACCATCCTCAATCTTTTCAATCAAGACTTCCACTTCTTTCCCGTAATATTGTTCCTCGTATTGTTCGCTCAGCCTTTGGTTAAGTCTTAATAGTTCTTTGACTCTTTCTTTTTTAATCGCAGGGTCTAAATCCTTATATAAGGTCGCTCTAGTATTGGGTCTTACCGAATACGGGAAAACATGGATTTCTCTAAAAGGAACGGACGTTATTACTTTGACGGTTTCTAAGAAATCTTCTTCCGTTTCAGTGGGGAAACCGACCATGACGTCGCTCGTCACGGCGATGCCGGGTCTCGCTTCTTGGATCTTTCTAATCTTCTCAAGATACATCGCTTGGTCATAAGGTCGACCCATTTTCTTGAGGATGTTTGTTGATCCACTTTGAAGCGGCAAATGAAGGTGACTGACTAAACGAGGATTAGCTTTGAGTAACGAAATAAATTTATCGTCGACGTCCATGATTTCTAAGGACGATATTCTAACTCTCGGTAAATCTAGGAAAGTCTTTAAGATGAGTTCTAATAAATCGCTTAAGGTATAAGGTTCTTTAAAATCTTTTCCATAGAGCCCGATATGGATGCCGGTGATAACGATTTCTTTCGCGCCATTTTCGACTAAGGTTTTGATTTCATCGATGACGTCTAAAGGTTTTCGGCTTCGGGATTTCCCTCTAACTAACGGAATGATGCAATACGTACAAAAAGCATCGCAGCCATCTTGGATTTTAACGTACGGTCTCGCAGAAGTAATCAATGGATATTTATCAAAAATTGGATAGAGTTGTTTATTTCTAGGAACCTTGTTACATAAGATTTTCTTTTGATTCTTTTGATATTCATCAAGCAAAGAAAAAATCGTTTCTTTGTCGTTATTCCCCAGCGCGATATCGACCCCTAAATCAAAGAGACTTTCATTTAAATATTCTTCGGTAAAGCAGCCCATCGCGATTAACACAGCCTTACTATTATCCCGCCTAAAACTTCTAATTTTCTGCCGGCTTTTTTTGCTGCTCATCTGGGTAACCGTACAAGTATTAATGACGATGACGTCAGCCTTTTTTACGTCATTTGTCACTTCGTTGCCTAAGCTTAAAGCCTGTCGTTTAAGACAACTTATTTCATAACTATTGACCTTACAGCCTAAAGAATAAAAGAAGAACTTCATTTGTTTATTTTCTTCTCCATTTTCATCCGGTCCTTATTTAAGCGGTCCATCAGTTTTAAACTGACAAAGCCCCCTTTAACTAAGCTTTCATAGAACTTTTCTTTGTTAAAGGAAAGATAAGCCTCTGCGACATCTTCAATCCGTTCGATAAGGTGGGTTTTGATTGGACTTTCAATTCCTTTATCGAAGAGAGAAACACTATTATCGAGCCGTCCTTGTTCATTGATAAAGTATAAGGATTCACTATCGTAATCGTACATCGCGAGAATATTCTTCGTCTTTTTAATGGGAATTAACTTGGTAAAGTAACTATTAAAAAGCCGGTAACCATAATAATCAAAAGGATCAATGATAGCGGCTTCAAAATCTTTGACTAAGCTTTTAAAGGGTTTTTCTAATAAGAGATATTGTTTTGAAGTATAGAGCTCATTGATGACGTGACTAAAGAAAGCGACATAGATTTTTTTCTTTTCAAAGGTGAAATATGGGAGGTCACTCATGAGGTTTTCCATGTAGGTCTTTTTATCGAGGACATCGACCTTATTCTTATTTTCTTCCTTCGTCTTTAAGAGGTAACCCTGTTCGATGACCGCTTTATTGATCAAGGAACGTAAAATAATATTCGCCCGAATGACGTCAAAAGGTTTTTCCGCTTTCGCGTAGTTCTCCCAAAGCGGGACCAAGTTTAAAAGATGGACGTGCTCCTTAAAAAAGAGATATTCATCAGTTTCATAGAAGGTGCTCGGCCGTTTTTCTTGTTCTAAAAGGGTGAAGATATCCATAGTTAGATTTTATTGTTTTTCCCTTATTTTTTAAAGGAAACTTCGTCGAGGTAACTCATGACGCTTAAAAAATAGATGGGGGCGGTTTCTGCTCGTAAGATACGAGGACCCAGCGGGATCAATTTCGCGTTATCCTTGGCGAAAGCCACTTCTTTTTCATTAAAGCCCCCTTCGGGACCACTGATAAAGAGGATGTCTTTATCGTCGAAATCGTAATCGTTCTTCTCGGAAGCTAAATGTTCATCCGCCATCACGATATTGGGGTACGGGAGCGAAAAAAGTTCTTCAAAAATTAAGGATTTATCGGGTAAAAAAGGAAGAACGCTTCTCCCGCATTGGCTGGCCGCTTCTTTGATCAATTTCTCGAAGCGGTCTTTCTTTTTCGTGTATGCGTCTTTATTTAATAAGGAATAAGAAGAAGTATAAAAATATACCGCGTTAACTCCAAGCTGCGTCGCCATAAGAAGAACATCTTCTTCCTTATGGTTCTTTAAAAGAGGCATCGCAATAGCGATCTTCCTCTTTCTTTCGCGATCTTCCACTTCTTTAACCATTCTCGCTTCTAAGGGATTAGTTTTAGTGATTTGAGAAAGATACGCATGCCCAGCAAAAATAACCCGTATGTCCTCTCCGATCTTTAAGCGATTGACGGTGCCAAAATGATGGTTATCGTCTTTTGAAAAAGAAAAAATTCCATCACGAAGGGATTCCGCGAAGATGGTAAACATTAGATCACCTCGTCATTTTCGTTATCTTTGACGTTCCCTGTTAAAAAGGTGAACAAGGAATAAACGAAAGAGGCTAAGAAACAGACTAAAAGAGGTAACAAGTAACCCCAGACATTCTTTAAGGGGTCAACGAGGAAAAAGAAGATGCTTCCTAAGCCACCGGTGATAAGGAGGGTTAACGCTAAAGAAATTAAACCTTCTTTCCATTTTTTGAGGTAAAAGTATTCCACTCCAAAGATCCCGAAGAAAATACCTAAAAGGAGATAAGTTAAAAGGCTCTTTTGTTTTTTAAGTTTTACCTCACCTTCCACTTTCGGAATGATGCTGGTGACGTCTTTGGTTTGGTAGTTATCTTCGATTGGGTTAAGTGTCCCACAGTAGGGACAGATATCCTTATCAAAAGACGAGATGTCCCGTCCACAATTTCGACATTTTGCCATTTTTAGTACGCGGTACGGCCGCCTTTCTTTAAATAATCTTCGTAAAGTTTAAGGCATTCTTCCCGGTCCATTTCTTTGACGAATTCGTTCATTTTCTTTTCGTCGCTGGTTAGATCGTAGAAGGCTTGGTCACGGAACCCAATCTTTTCGGTATCGATGGTGTTACAGCCATAATAAACTTTACTGATATTCGCCCAGAGGATTGCTCCTAAGCACATCGGGCATGGGTAACCGGTCGTGTAGATTTCGCTCCCACTCAAATCAAAGCTATTCATGTTCTTACAAGCATCATGAATGGCCATGATTTCCCCGTGGCAGGTCGGGTCTTGGTTTTTAACTACTTGGTTATGACCGCGGCCGATAATTTTTCCATCCTTCACGATGACCGCGCCGAAAGGGCCACCATGACTATGGTTGATTCCTTGGTAAGCTTCTTTTAAAGCCTCTTCCATGTATTCATTCATAGGTATTCCTCGCTCATATATGGTAAGGCAAAAAACCCGTTAATTAAAGGGTGAAAACAAAAAAGGAGAAACTCATGTTTCCCCTTAAAATCATTTCATTTCCCCAATGAATTTACTAATATCGGGCTTTTTTTAGCCGTAAATCCCGAAATGGATAACCAGATCATGGTTTAGTGTACCTGGTTCTAAAAAGTCAGTCGAAAAACCCGTATCTTCATTAAAGGAAGTCGTTAAAAAGGTAAAAGAGAAATAGCCGTCCCCAATGAGCGATGGAACATCATACTTTAAACGGTCAGTGTTAAAACTATTGATATCACTCTCTGTTAAATGGTAACCCCTGGGATATTCAATCTCCGTTTTCGCTAATTCATCATTTTTAAAATAATAGCCGTTCACTTCCCCGTTTTCATCATAAGAATCCTTAAGATAGGTATGCTGGACGAAGGTTAAAGTAACAGGTGAACTTTGGCAAGAAGGAGTTAAAAGGAAAAACGAGAATAAGGGTAGTAATGCTAATAATCCTTTTTTCATCGTCTTCTCCTAGCTTTACCTAGTATAGCAAAATCTTCATTTGCCAACAATTTAAGGTAAGAAATAGAGACCTAATCAAAAGCACAATAAAAAAAGGAGAAACCAACGTTCCTCCTCAAAATCCTTTTATTTCCTAAAGGGATTTTTCCATTTTTTATTGTTGTTACTGTTATCTTCCGTCAAGAATTGTTCAAGTAAACTCTTTTGAGAAGACGAGATGTTTTTCGGAACAGTGATATCGACGTGGATATATTCATCCCCGTTTCTAAAGCTATTCTTTCCTTTAACACCTTCCCCTTTTAACCGAATGACCGTTCCGGGTTGGGTTCCACTGGGAACAGTGACTTCCACTTCTTTATAGACCGTCTTAACCGGAATCTTACAACCCAACGTTGCTTGTATCGCATTGATACTCGCTTTGACGTGAATGTCATTTCCTTCCCGAGTAAAGTAAGGATCCGGTTGAACGACCACTTGAATCAAGAGGTCACCATTTTCCCCACCATTGATGCCAGGCTCACCGTACCCAGGGACCCTGAGAGTTTGCCCGTCACTGATACCCGCCGGAATGGTGAGATCGATATTGGTGGAAGTTTTCTTATAGCCACTTCCCCCGCAGGTATGGCAGGTTTCTTTGGTGATTTTTCCAGTTCCCCCGCATCTCGGGCAGGTGGTTTGTTGGGTCATCGTCCCAAAGAAAGTTTGGACTCTTTGGTTAACGACCCCGGTACCACCGCAGTCGGGACAAGTGGTGACGTCACCCGGGTTTTCCGCACCCGTTCCGTGGCAATGCGGACACGGCGCCATATAAGTGATCGGGATATTGACGACCTTCCCATTGATGCTATCCATGAAGGAAATCTTGATCCGCATCAAAGTGTCGTTTCCCTTTAAGGGGCCAGTTCTTCTTGAACTTCTGGCACTTCCTCTCGGAGCGCCACCCCCGAAAAAGGAATTAAAGATATCGCCTAAATCGATATCCCCGAAACCTTGACCGCTGAAGCCTTGCCCGGTGAAGGGATTACCTTGCCCACCGGTGGAAGCCCCTTGCTCAAAGGCGGCCATCCCGAATTGATCGTAGGTCGCACGTTTCTTATCGTCACTAAGGACATCATAAGCTTCTTGCACTTCCTTAAATTTCTCCGGGGCATCGGGAGATTTATTGATATCGGGGTGATATTGTTTGGCGAGTTTTCGATAGGCGCTACGGATTTCATCTTTGGTAGCGTTCTTATTTAGGCCTAACACTTCGTAATAATCGCGTTTCGCCATAAATTTCCTCCTTCAAAAGAGCGGGCCCGTTGAGGACCCGCCTTAAATTTAAGCCTTCTTATCGGTGAAGTCGGCATCGATGACATCGTCACCGTTTTGGTTGTTGTTGTTACCAGGATTCGGGTTAGGGTTAGTGTTTTGGGCACCAGCGTTAGGATTAGCACCCATTTGGCTCGCTTTCATCGCGGCTTCTTCTAACCGACCGATGATTTCCCGGAGTTTATCGATATTGTTGCTCTGTAAGGCGCCTTGCGCTTCGTCCCGGAGTTTGGTTAATTGTTCCTTTTCTTCCGGGGTGATGCTATCGCCCTTTTCTTGGAGTGTCCGATTGATTTCATCGACGTAGGTTTGAGCTTTATTCATCACTTCCACGTCGCTCTTTCTCTTTTCATCGGCCGCTTTATTTTCTTCGGCTTCTTTGACCATCCGGTCGATATCTTCCTTGCTTAAGCCATTGCTACCACTGATGGTGATATCTTGGCTCTTTTGGGTATCGAGGTCTTTAGCGGAAACTTTGACGATCCCGTTGACGTCGATATTGAAGGTGACTTCAATTCGAGGTTGTCCACGCCGGGCCGGTTTAATACCGCTTAAGGTGAAGTTTCCTAAGAGTTTATTATCTCTCGCCATCGGCCGTTCACCTTGGTAAACCATGATATCGACAGCCGGTTGATTGTCTTCGGCGGTCGAGAAGATTTGGCTCTTAGTGGTCGGGATGGTGGTATTTCTCGGAATTAACGGCGTCATCACTCCCCCTAAGGTTTCAATCCCTAAGGTTAACGGAGTAACGTCAAGGAGAACGACGTCTTTAATGTCGCCCGCGATAACGGCACCTTGAATAGCGGCACCGATACTGACCGCTTCATCGGGGTTAACGCTGAGGTTAAGGTTCTTCCCGGTGATGCTCTTGACCATTTGTTGGACGGCCGGCATACGGATCGAACCACCGATCATCAACACTTCGTTGATATCGTTATAGGTTAAGCCCGCATCGTGCATGGCTTTTTCCATCGGAATCTTACATCTTTCGAGTAAGGGCCGAGTGAGTTCTTCGAATTTCGCTCTCGTGAGCTTACCTTCATAGTTAATCGGGCCATTCTTTCCCATTCCGATGAAGGGAAGCGAAATCGTGGTTTCTAAGCTACTGGAGAGTTCAATCTTGGCTTTTTCCGCCGCATCGATGAACCGTTGACGGGCCATGTTGTCATTTAAATCCATGCCGGTTTCGATTTGAATTTGGGCGTGGATCCAATCGGCGACCGCGTTATCCCAGTCATCGCCACCTAAGTGGGTATCACCGCTGGTGGAGAGAACTTGGAAGGTGCCGTCACCGATATCGAGGATACTGACGTCGAGGGTGCCACCGCCGAGGTCGAAGACGAGGACTTTCCCCGATTTTTGGCTATCGAGACCGTACGCTAAGCAGCTGGCGGTCGGTTCGTTGATGATCCGGACGACATCGAGACCCGCAATGGTGCCAGCGTCTTTCGTGGCTTGCCGTTGAGCGTCATTGAAGTAGGCCGGAACAGTGATGACCGCTTTTTTAATCGATTGCCCGATGTTCTTTTCGGCGTAGTCTTTCATGTAAGCAAGAACTTTCGCGCTAATTTCTTGCGGGGTGAAGTCTTTATTTAAACAAGCGATATGGAACTTTTCATTAGTTCCCATCTTTCTTTTCGCGCTTCTAACAGTGTCGGGGTTTGTGATCATTTGCCGTTTGGCGGCGTTACCGACAATTTCTTCCCCGTTCCCTTTAAAAGCGACGATCGACGGAGTGGTCATTGTGCCTTCCGGGTTCGGGATAACTTTCACTTTGCCATCGGCTTGCATGTAGCTGATGACACTATTGGTGGTACCGAGGTCGATACCGACGATAATTTCTTTTGCCATATTGATTTATCTCCTTTAGCTATCAAGCTTGATTGGTTTTTTCTTCCGGATGTTCTTCTTCTTTCTTTTCTTCCGGTTTCTTACTAACCTGCACCATCGCGGGTTTAATAAGACGTTCATGGAGGAGGTAGCCCTTACTATAGACGTGGGTGACGAGGTTATCCTTATCCCCTTCGACTGTATCAAGAGCGTGCATCGTTTTGGGATCGAAGGTGTCACCGTCTTTCGGTAGGATTTCCTTCACCCCTTCACTCATCAAAGCCTCATTCAACTGTTTATAGATGAATTCGAAGCCTTTCTGATAATTCTTGGCCTCATCGGTATTGGGGGTGGGGCCGAGAGCGATATAGAAGCTATCGAGGGCCGGGAGGAGTTTTTCTAAGAACCCCATCGAGCGGTACCTAAGAGCTTCTCTATGATCCTCTTCTAAACTTTTTCGTAAGTTTTGGGTATCAGCGAGAACGAGGTAATACTTGTTCTTCCACTCGTCGACTTCCTTCTGGAGTTTTGTAAGCGAATCTTCTTTCTTTTCCTCTTTCACTCCTTCGGGTTTTTCTTCGAGCTTTTCTTCGCTTTTTTCTTCGTCATTTCTTTTCTTGAACACGAATCTTTATCTCCTTTCTCGCTGGGCTTGTCGTCGAAGTAATCATCGAGCGCGCCGGCGAAATATTTTAAGGTGCTCACCACTTGGGTGTAATCCATGCGGCTGGGTCCGACTAAGGTTAATTGGCCTTTCGTGTTGGGAAGGTTAAGGTCGGTGGTCACTAAGGCGAAATTCGCTTTACTGCCATCGTCCTTATTTCCAATTAACACCCGGACGCCGCTATCGCCGAGGACTTTGGTCTTGCTGAGAATCCGTTTTAGTTTTTCCGGATTATCGAGCAAAGCCACCATCTCTTTTAACTGTTCGACGTCGTTTTGGAATTCCGGTTGGTTGAAGATTTCTTCTTTCCCCCCATAGAATGCCACCCGTTCCACGGCGAATTTCGTGAACGCGCTGAGGACGGCATCGAAGATGACCTCTTGGCCCACCATGTAATCTTTAAGAACGGGTCTTAAAGCTTCCATTCGTTCCGCAAGTTCCCGGATCGGAACCCCGGTTAAGCGGTCATTCAAGAGTTTGATCGTATCGACCACTTCTTGAACGTCGACTTTGCTGGGAATTACAATCGTTTGGTGTTCAACGTAACCTTTTGACGTTACGATGATCGCGGTCCCGGTGTTATTGACTAAGGGGACGAGTTGGACGGAGGCTAAGCGCTCTTCGTCTTCTTCACTATCCCCGGTCACCACCGAAGTGAGCTTGGTCATATCGCTTAAGATTCGGCAAGCTTCCTGCAGGACCTTTTCCACCGATTGATCTTTCCTTTGAAGAACGAGACTCAAAGCGTTTTTAGCTTTCGAGTTGACCTCTTCGCTTCGAAGGTGATCAACGTAATAATCGTAACCTTTCTTCGAAGGGACGCGGCCACTGCTGACGAAGGGTTTTTCGAGGAAACCCTCCTTCTCCAGTTCGTTCATCTCATTTCTGATCGTGGCGGTACTGACATCTAAATTAAAAACCTCTTTTAACGTTTTACTGCCAACGGGTTCGGCCGTCTTGATAAAATGTTCGACGATTAATTTTAGGATTTGTTCTTGCCTGGTCATAAGTGTTTAGCACTTGTCTTTCTCAAGTGCCAAGACACATTATAAGAAAATGTTTAGCAGTGTCAAGGCAAAACTGCTAAATATTTATCGGCTGGGAAACAAAGAAAGCAAGATGCGGTCTAAAAGAAGGCAACCTTTTTCCGTTACATGGATATGGTCTTTATCTTTTCTCAGTAAGCCCTGTTTATAAAGTTTCTCGTATTCATCAGCGTATTTCGTTAAAAAGTCTTCTTTAAATCGATCTTTAAACTCTTTTAAATAAAAGCCTTCTTTCGTTCTTAAAGTCGTTAAGAAGAAATATTCGATTTCATCGTTCTTATCGGTTTTTTCTTCGTAAATTCTTCCTTCCCCTTTTAAATACAAAGGATAGGAACGAGTGTTAACGTAGTGCCCGAGTGGGTCGAAACCGCTCGCCCCGATCCCGGCCGCATAGTACATCATATCTCGCCAGTAAGTTAAATTATGTTCACTTTGGTACCCGGGTTTACTGAAAGAAGAAACTTCATAATGTTCATATCCTCTTTTTCTTAGGTAAGAGCTGATATAGGTAAGGGAATCGGCTAAAAAGTCATCTTCTCTTTCTTTGTTATGTTCATAGTAGAGTTTTGTTCCCGGGTTAATGGTTAAGCTATAAGTGGAAAAATGAGGAACATCTAAGGAATAGAATCTTTGAATATCTCTTTTAACATCATCTAAGGTTTGCTTAGGATAACCATAAATCATATCGATAGAAATGTTATGGAAACCAGCTTCTTTTAAGATAGATACCGCGTTCTTTAAATCGCTAAAACGATGCTTTCGGTTTAAGGCTTTAAGTCTTTCATCATTACTCGTTTGGCCACCTAAACTGACGCGGTTTACATTGTATTTTAAAAGTAAGGATGCTTTTTCTTTTGTCACATCTTCCGGATTCCCTTCGATAGTGAATTCTTTGGTGTCTTTAGAATATGGTAAAAGGAACTTTAAGAAATCTTCGAGGTAAGGCGTCGGAAGAACTAGAGGATCACCCCCACCGATATAGATGGTTTTTAAAGGGTGATCAATCTTTAAATCGGTAATTTCTTTCTTTAAAGCGCTTAAATAAGGTAATAAAAAATCTTCCTTATAGAAGAGCCTAGGGAAATCACAATAGGTGCAAAAGCTCTTACAGAAAGGAAGATGGATGTATAAAGAAAGGGGCTTAGTGCTTTTCATCCTCTTTTTGGGATTTTTCAGCTTCTTGTTCTTCTTCCGGGTGTTCTTCCCGGTATTTATTCATCGCTTTGATGGTTTCCTTATCATCGACGTCTTCGATGGTTCGACTCATTTCATCACGGAGAATCTCATCCTCTGTCGGTTTCTTTAAGTCTTCTTCACTCTTCTTTAAGACTTCTTTGACTTGTTCCTTCATTTCGAGATTATCATCGGTTTCAATTAACCGTTTGACCTCTTCTTCCGCTATTTCTTTTTCGCCTTTTTTCTTATCGGTGTTTTTTAGAGAAGGAACATACTTTTGAAGCAGGAACGCTATAAGCCCAATCACCCCGAAAAGTAAGATGATCCCGACGACGATAAAAGCCGGGTTATCGAAGAGCCCGCTTAAAACAAGACTATTTAAATATCTATCCATAATTACTTATTGTCTCCCTTACTTTTGACCGTGTAGACGAACTTGTTCTTCACTTGCCGCTTTTCATAATAGCCTTCTTTCGCTAACTTATCCATCGAAGTTCTCGCGGTTTCGTAAGCCGTCTTGCATTCTTTTTTAAATTGTTGAATGGTGTAATACCTACCAACTGTGCAGTGATTAGCGAAGAAATTAGCTTGGTTCCGACTTAAAGAAGGATTTGTCTCTAAGAGGTACCGCGCGTATTCTTTAACTTCTTTTTCGGAAAGTCTTTCTTCTTTAAAGTTAGAAGGAACAGTCGATAATTCATCGATTTTCGGAACGTTAGGAACTTCATTAGCTTCTTCGATTGGTTGTCTAACTTCTTCGACCCTTTCCTCTTTATCGAGCACTTCCTCTTTAAAGGACGGGCTTTCTAAGGGTTCATCAGAAATTTCCTCTTCTTTAGTCTCTTCTTCCAAGACGGGTTCTTCCTTAACTTCCGGTTCCACTTTGATGTTTTCCGGTTGGTAATACTCATCTTTATAAGCGAGGATCTTGTTTTCCCGGATAGTGGTTAAGGCTTTTTCCACTTCTTCATTCATCGAAGAAATGAACGCTAAAAGGAAGTAAGTCAGATCGTGGCTCTTTTCGGTTTCATCCATCAAGGGCTTTAAGGCCGAACGATTCTTAAAGAAGACTTCAAAGGGTAAAAGATAAGCCGCCGCCTCACCCTCTTCCGCCATTTGTTTCTTAGCTAAAAGGCAAGCGAGCTCATAGTTAAATTCGTCGAAAGGCTTAATGTAACTAAGATAATAAGCAGCGAGAATAGCCCGGATAATAGCCGAGTGTTTCTTATCTTCTAAATCGACTTGAATCAAAGGATTAAGCAAAACTTCCACCATTTGGTATGGAGCGTATTCATAGCTCGCATCCATCACAAAACGGTTCCGAACGGCTGATTTATCGAAATCTTTCATCCGGAAGAAAGAAGTTAATTCTTCTTGCTTTAAAAGCCGGCGGTAGGCTTCCGCTAAAAAGGTGAAACCATCTTCTTCGATTGGTTCTTTTAAAAGCTCTTCCAGTAAATCTTTATAGGCGATAACTTTCGCATGGAAGGGATTATCTTCTTGGTATGTGCCGTTTAAGAGAGCGCGGATACTGAGTTCACTCATCTGAGCGTTCTCAATCTGATTGATGCTGCTTAAGATCGGTTCTAATAAACTGCGGGTGACTTTCTTTAAACTCGATTGATCTTTTTCTTTGTTATAAAGATTAAAGAAAGTCCGGCATTTATCGGCTAAAAGTAAGACCTTATCCCTAATGGCTTGGGTTAAAGTCAGGACATAATGCTTATTTCCAATCGTTTGGGTCGATAAAGAAACTTGGTGTTTCGTCCGATATTCTTCAATATCCCGCCAAATGTCATCGATGAGGCTGGTGCCTAAAGCTTTTCCCACCTCTCGTTGGTTTAAATATTCTTCATCCGTAAAACGGATCGCATGTTTTGTCTCAACCATGCCTTTATTGTAAGAAAAAGAAAAGAAGAAAAAAAGAGGAAATAACTAAAAAACTACTAATAATTTCGAAAAACTTCGATTAATAGTACTAAATGAGCTTATTTTCTTTAAAGGAAAAATAACGGTCATTTCCAAAAATGATGTGGTCTAATAGCTCATAAGGTCTCAAGGCTTCTTGTTTATTCAACTCTTCCGTCTGAGTAATCTCTAAACTGGAAGGAAAACTTACCCCGGATGGGTGGTTATGAATCAAGACATACTTTTTAGCTTTCCATAACCGCAGTTTCTTCCCGATTAAGTCATAGCTAAAGGCCACTTCTTTCTCGTTTCCTTTAAAGATGATTTCCCGGTCTAAAAGATGCATATTATCGCTAAAACTATAGAGGATAACCACTTCCTGCGTCTCTTCTAATATCCGTTTTTTCGCATCCTCGATGATCCGTTTCTTGTCCCATGTTTGGCCCCGGCGGTTTTTAAGCCGGACCCCGAGCTCAAGCGAAGCTAAAACCCTAAGAGCCTGGACTTTCGAGACCCCTTTAAAATCGCAGAGATCCTCCACTTTCGCGTTCTTTAAACCCTTCAAGGTATCGAAATGGCTGAGCAAGAGATTACTGAGGACGAGGACGGAGCAATCTTTCGTCCCCCTCCCCAGAATAATCGCTAAAAGTTCGTTATCGTCGAGACTTGTAATCCCGTTTTGTAAAGCCTTTTCCCTGGGGAGCAGACCGAAAGAACAGTCCGTTAACTTATTCATTTCCAACTGAACTGCCAGCCCCCGGGAATTTTGACATTTCCGCCGGCGCTTTTGAGTAAACGGTAGACGACGACCGCGACGATACCGATGACTAAAACCGCCATCACCGCCGCTAAGCTGATCGCTTCCCCTGGTTTAATGTTTTCTAATGCGAATTCGGTTAATTCTAAGCCTCCCATATCTCTTCACCTCCTATTCTTTTTTAGGAGGTAAAAGGGGAAATAGCCCTAGAGAGTCTTTAATTTTTCGTTAACTTCGTTTAGTCGGGTTTTATATTCTTCGCCCTTCTTCTTTTCGGTTTCGACTTTTTCTTTCGGAGCTTTACTTAAGAAGGAAGGATTACTGAGCATTTTCTCGCTTCTAAGAACTTCTTTTTCTAAGCTCTCTTTTTCCTTTAAGAGCTTAGCTTTAAGTTCTTCTTTATCGATATCTTCTTCGACGTTAAGGAAATAGCCATCGTTATAGCTAAAGTTCTTAAAGCTGACCTCCTTAATTACTTCGATATTTAACGCGAAGGTAAAACGTTTTAAGGCCGTGATAAAGCCTTTATAGGGTTCTTTCGGCCCGATGGTAATCTTCACTTTCGCGTTCGGAGAAAGTCCCCGTTCACTCTTATAATTTCGGACGTCTTTAATCATCTTGAAGAGAAGATCAAACTTTTTGCTCGAACTTAAAGAGAGGAAGGTTTTATCATAAGTCGGGTAAGCTTCTTCCATGATGCTCGGCTTGCTATTAGGAAGGGAGCAATACATCTCTTCTGTCACGAATGGCGCGTACGGATAAATCATCAAAATGATGTCCTTATTGACCTTATAGAGGACGTTTTTGATGACTTCTTTTTCTTCTTCCGTCCCGTTTTGAAGGGCGATCTTGCTTTCTTCGAGGTAAGAGGAACAGAAATCATCATAGACGAAATTATAGAGGACGTTACTGGCTTGCCCGAATTGATATTTATCCATCTTTTCGGTAACTTTCTTAATCGTCCGCATCAGTTTATCCATGATGGCTTTTTCCGGGACGGCGAGTTTCTTTTTATCGATAGTCGAAGGTTTAAAATTATCCCCTAACACCATTTCAACGTACCGAGTGCTGTTCCAAATCTTGTTCAGATAAGCTTCGGCGGCTTGAACCTTTTCTTCGTTATAACGCATGTCGAGCCCGGGAGTGCTATTGGTGGTGATAAAGTACCGCATCGCGTCCGCGCCGTATTTAGCGATGACGTCCATCGGGTCAACACCATTACCTAAACTCTTACTCATCTTTCTCCCTTGTTCATCGCGGATTAAGCCGTGGATTAAAACTTCTTTAAAAGGCACTTGGTAAGTAAAGTGGAGGGATTGGAAAACCATCCGGCTCACCCAGAAAAAGATGATGTCGTAACCGGTCACCAATAAAGTGGTCGGGAAATAACGTTTAAAGAGCGGATCAGAGGTGTCCGGCCAACCTAAAGTCGCGAAAGGCCACAGAGCGCTACTGAACCAAGTATCCAAAACATCCTCATCCTGATAATATAAGTTCATATCGGGCTTTTCTTCGGAAACTAGTATTTCATTAGTATCTTTTTGGTAGTAAACTGGTATTCTATGACCCCACCAAAGTTGCCGGGAAATGCACCAATCGTCAATGTTCTTCATCCAGCGGACCAAGACTTTACTGAACCTGGTCGGAATGAACTTTATCGCGTCCTTCCCTTCTTGGGTTTCCAAAACCTTATCCGCTAAAGGTTTCATCTTCACGAACCACTGCTTACTGAGCATCGGTTCGACGACGCTTCCACTCCGTTCACTGTGACCAACGCTATGGACGATCTTTTCAATCTTTTGGAGGTGCTCACTCTTTTTAATTTCTTCCACTAAGAGTTTCCGGCATTCATATCTATCGAGGCCTTCGTATTTCCCGGCCGCGCCGGTCATCCTCGCTTTTTTATCGAGAACTTTAATGAACGGGAAACCGTATTTCTTCGCTAAATTAAAGTCATTCGGGTCATGAGCCGGTGTACATTTCATCGCTCCGGTGCCGAAAGAAATATCGACGTAACGATCAAACATGATCGGGAGTTTTTCACCGTTAGCGGGATTAATTACACACTTCCCCTTTAAGTGAGTGTATCTCGGATCCTTGGGGTTACAGAACACAGCGGTATCCCCGAACATCGTTTCAGGACGCGTGGTCGCGACGACGAGTTTTTCATCGCTATCGACTACATCATAATAGAAATAGTAGAACTCCCCTTCATCATCTTGGTGGACAACTTCGATGTTGCTTAAAGCGGTTTCTAATTCCGGGTCCCAGTTGATAATCTTTTCCCCTTGATAGATGAGGCCTTCTTTGTAAAGGGTGACAAAGACCTTTTTTACGGCATTATCAAGCCCCTCATCCAGGGTGAATCTTTCTTTACTATAAGTTAAAGATAAACCTAAAGCCGCCCATTGTTTATGGATGGTTTCGGCGTATTTATCTTTCCACTCCCAGGCTTTTTTAAGGAAGGCTTCCCGTCCTAAATCGTAACGGCTAAGCCCTTCTTTTCGCAGTTGTTCTTCAACTTTGGCTTGGGTAGCAATTCCCGCGTGATCGCAGCCAGGAACCCAGAGGACATCGAAACCTTTCATCCGTTTGTAACGGCTGATGATATCCATGGGGACCGTATCCATAACGTGACCTAAGTGCAGTTTCCCCGTGACGTTGGGTGGAGGAATCACCATGCTAAAGACCGGTTTACTTTCATCTTTTCCATTTTCAAAGTACCCGTTAGTTTTCCAGTTTTCGTATTTCCCCTGTTCAACGATTTGGGGATCATAATGTTTATCGAGCATAGCTTCCCTCCAAAATAAAAAGCCTTACTCCTGGGACGGACAATCCGCGGTACCACCCAGGTTCCCGAAGGCTCTCTTTCTTTCTTGTAACGCGAGACGCGGCGATTTATTTCGAGCGACTTGAACTTATTCCCGGCGGGTCTTCCACTCTCACCCTTCGCTTTCCGGTATTGAGGTTCTCCCTCTCGACGCAAGGATATTTTAAGAAAGAATCAGAGGATTTTAAAGGAAAATTAAGCCTTTTTATTAAACATATGGCTTAGCTGACGAAAGCCACTTCTTAATTTAAAGCGGATTTTACTATAAGAACCAATAAAACTTAGTTTTCTCTTATTAAAGTCTAAATATGGTAATAGGTAAGATCGTGGAGGGTGATAAAGAGCGGTCGATAAAGAAACGAAGATTACCATTAAAATAGCCAATCCACCCGTTAAACATGCGTAGTATATTTTTGCTTTTTACTTAATTTTCCATCTAACTTGGATTTTTTCTTCCCGCTGAGAGCCAAAATTAGCAGCGTTAAAGCTAAAGCGATGTAAATGATTGAAAACGCTAAAGCAAAGAAGAAGAAATAAGAATTAATATTAAGAAGTTCAAGGTAGAACCTCGGTTCGGTAAAGAAGAGAGTAGATGAGACGTTATTTACACTATTTCCAAAGAAAATTAATTCCAAAAGGAAGGTTTAATCGTTATAAACCGAAAGACAAATATCTTTTTCTCGTTCGGTATTTCCGGCGTGATGCGCAAAAAGGATATCATCCTCTTTCTTATAACGGCTATCGAAGAGAACTTCATCTTTTTTTGAAATAGCGAGGTAATTACCAAAGCTAAAACGATCGATCGGATTCATCTCTCCATCCCCGAAGAAATTCATCTTTAAGGCCTCATCCATCTTTAAAAGGACGAAATATGGGAAATAGTGACGGAAACTTTCTTCAAATTCTTGTTCTTTCCCCTTTTTAACAAAGAAAGAAGCGGTTCTCCCTTCAATCGCGAACGGTTTTTCTAAACAATCGACTAAACCCGGAATCTTCACGATATCCCGGTAAAGAACATCGATTAAGCCGTGATCGGCGAAAGAGAAGACGAGGATATCCGGGTGTTTTTTAACGAATTTCTTTAAGTATTTAACGATTTCCTTTAAGACTTTATGGACGTCTTTTCCTTTTGCCCCACTCCCGTGGATTAAATTATCGGGCGAAACATGATAGCTATATAAGAACTGGTGTTTAGGGTCTTTAAAATAGTCATCGGCTTTTAAAAACACTTCTTCAATCGATTTCGCTCCATTAACTTTATCGACCGGGTAAGAAAACTGGGTAGAAGCTTCCACTCCGACCTTTTTTAAGAGTTCATCGATATTGGTTTTAGTGGTCTTTTCTGTGATGGAAGGGTGATCGATCTTTTCCCCTGTAAACGCGTTCTTCCCCGGGAAGACATCGATTAAAGGTCCTGTTTCATCTAAATACTGGGTCCAGCCTAAGTATCCAGTTTCAATCGGGCTTTTCCCGGTTAAAAAGGCGGTCGTAGCCGCGACGGTCGTCGGAGGGTTAGTCGATTGAATCGTTATATATTTGTGTTTCAAAATATATTTGGTGATTCTTTTATGGCAGTTCAGGATATATTCCCCCATCCCGTCAAAGAGGAAACACGCGATTCGCTTTTTATTAGTTTTCTTTAAAAGCTCATCCACTTCTTTAATCGACGGATGAAACGTTTCCGCTTGAAAGTATTTCAAGATGGAATTGGTAAAGTTATAGAGGGAGTTTTGATTATCGATAAGTAAGGTCATCTCTTTTTTCATAGCCGAGTATTATAAACAACTTCTTTTAAGCTTTAAAGGCAAGAGCGACAAATTTTCGAATCTCTTCCATCGGGGTCTTGTTCCCTTTAAATAGATAAGGAATCGCTTTCCCTTCCATCATTTTCTTTCTTAAGGCGATTTGGCTTTGATTTGCTTGATCGGCTTTCGTAAAAACGATGAATAAGGGTAAGTTCTTCTCTATTAAATAGGTATAGAGCTCTTCATCGTCTTTTGTGAAACCATGCCGAGCATCGATTAAAAGGAAACAGGCTTTTAAAGGCGCTTGTTCAAAATAGGGTTCCATCATCTCGCTAAAAGCGACATCTCTTTTATTGCCGTACGCGGTATAGCCGTACCCCGGAGTATCGACGAGATAGAACTTGTTATCGATTAAAAAGTAATTTAAAAGCTGCGTTTTTCCCGCTTTCTTACTGGGAAAGGCAATCTTCTGCCCGACCAAAGAATTGATAAAGCTACTCTTCCCGACGTTGCTCCTCCCTAAGAAACAAACTTCCGGTAAAGGAGTGTTCGGCCGGTCACTCGATGTGAGGGCGCTTTTAATGAATTTAACGCTGCGGAAATTGATCATAACCGGATATTAGCACAAAAAAGGACAAAAGAAAAAAGGAACGGTTTCCCGTTCCTCTATTTTAGTGAAGCAAGGCGACTTTTAAGGCATCATCGACCGTCTTCATATAGACAATGTTGAGGTCACGTTTGACTTCTTTGGGGAGTTCGGTGACATCTTTCTTGTTCATATCGGGGACGATGATGGTCTTGATACCGCTTCTTAAGGCCGCTAGCGATTTCTCTCTTAAACCTCCGATCGGAAGCGCGTTACCTCTTAAAGTAACTTCCCCGGTCATTGCGACATTGTTATCGACGGGTTTCTTGGTGAGGCTACTGACGATAGCGGTCGTGATAGCCACACCGGCGCTCGGACCATCTTTGGGGACCGCTCCTTCCGGAACGTGAATGTGAACATCGTTCTTCTCGAAGATGGTCGGGTCAATACCGTACTTCTCCGCGTTCGCTCTAACGTAGTCGAGCGCGATCGTGCAGCTTTCTTTCATGACGTCACCGAGTTTCCCCGTCAGGACGAGTCCGCCTTTCCCTTGGAAATAAGTGACTTCAATCGGAAGAATGTCGCCCCCGAATTCGGTATAAGCGAGCCCGGTAACGACCCCGATCTGCGGTTCTTTTTCTTTCTTGGTATCTTCGAAGATTTCAATACCGAGATATTCTTTCACCCGTTTAGAAGTGATTCTAATCGGTTTCTTTTCACTGGGGTGACGGAGGATTTCCACTACCGCTTTCCGGCAGATACTCGCGATTAACCGTTCAAGTTCCCGGACACCGGCTTCTCTGGTATAGAATTCGATGATTTCTTTAATCCCGTCTTCGGTGAACACGATATCATCCGGATTAAGCCCATTGGCTTTTACTTGTTTTTCGACAAGGAAACCAGTGGCAATCTTGATTTTTTCGAGTTCGGTATAAGACGGAACTTCAATCAGTTCAAGCCTATCTCTTAAGGGAGCCGGAACATTTTCCAAGTAGTTGGCGGTCGCGATAAATAAGACGTGGCTCAAATCATATGGTTCTTCTAAGTAGTTATCGTTAAAGCTGACATTCTGTTCGGGATCAAGGACTTCTAGTAAGGCGGAAGCGCAGTCCCCCCGATAATTCGCGGACCCGACTTTATCGATTTCGTCGAGAAGGAACACGGGGTTACGGACTCCGGCTCGCGTCATCCCTTGGATAATTCTTCCGGGCATCGAGCCGACGTAAGTCCTTCTATGACCTCTAATCTCGGCTTCATCGCTGATTCCACCTAAGCTGGCTTTATAGAATTTTCGGCCGAGGGCTCTCGCTATCGAACGGGCTAAGGACGTTTTCCCGCAGCCCGGCGGCCCATAGAAACAAAGAATCGGGGCTTTGAGGTTACCCGTCTTTTGTTTGACGGCTAAATATTCGATGATCCGTTTCTTAACTTTATCGAGACCGTAATGGTCTTCGTCTAAGATCTTTTGGACGTTATCTAAGCTATCGTTATCCTGCGTTTCTTGGTACCACGGGACATTAAGAATCGTATCGATATAGTTCATGATTAAAGAAGCTTCAAGCGAGGCTTCCGGCATCATTTGGAACCGATCGAGTTCTTTATTGACCCGCTTTTTAACGCTTTCGGGATAAGGGTTCTTTTCGAGTTTTACTTTGATACTATCGATATCATTGAGGCTCGATTCTTTCCCTTCATTGAGCTCATCTTGAATGGCTCTCATCTTTTCCCGTAAGAAGTATTCTTTTTGGTTCCGTTCCGCTCTCTCTCTGACTTCTTGATTGATTTCGTCATCAAGCTTCGCTTTCGTCTGTTCATCCTTTAAGAGCTTTAAAAGATAAGAAAGACGTTCATTAAAGTCCGTTTCCTTTAAAAGGACGGCTTTATCTTTAAGGGGGAATGGAAGATAAGCCGCTAAGTTATCGACGATATCTTCATCGCGGAGCGCACCACCGCTTAATTGGGTAAACACGCTTCTCGGCACCATCCGGCTCGCCATCGGGATTTGGAAAAAGGTATCGAGGATTTCTTTCACCAAGTTATCTTGGGTGTAACGGTCACCGTAAAGGGTGATTTGGTTTTCATTTTCGGCGAAGAAAGTGCCATCTTCCTCCCGGAAATTCAAAAGTTTTACCCGGTAGGACCCAACGAGTCTGATCCTCGTTAAGCCATCCTTTTGGTTAAAACTCATAATCTTACATAAAGTCCCATCAAGATAAACATCGTCCGAGGTATGAATATCCTCTTGTTCGCTGTTCTTTTGACTGGTGACTAAAAGTAAGCCATTGTACTTTTTTTCAGCAAGTTCAACCGCTTTTTTAGAAAAGGGTCGCCCCGCTTCAATATTTTCAGTGATGTTAGGGAAAACAAGTAAACTCCGGGTCACAAGGACCGGTAAAGTAGTATTGTTTTGATTTTCATCCATAGAGTTTCCTCCCTTCCGTAGATGTATTATAAAGAAAACTTTAGCAGTGTCAATTGTTAACTGCTAAAGTCCTCCTTTCGTTAATTACTGTGTTATTAGGCGTTTTCTTTCAATAAGTAATCATGAACCTTCTTAGCGGTCACTTGCGATAACCATTCAGCTTTACTCTTATTCATGATGTCGAGAATTTCTTCTTTCTTCATGTTGTAGTGTTTGGCCATTTCTTCCGCTTCATGTTCGAGATCACTATCGGTCGCGGTCAACCCTTCTTTAAGTTCTACCGCGTGTTCCACTAAGAATCGTTTAAAGTTCTTTTCCGCTCCGGCATGGAGTTCATTCTTGAGGTCATCTTCTTTGATGCCTCTAACTTCTAAATATTGTTCGAAGGTTAAACCTTGCCCTTCTAACCGTTTCTTTAAGTCTTCTTCTTGCCGGGCAACTTCGTTCTTCAAGACTTCTTCATCGATATGGAAGGTCGTACTTTCGACAATCTTATCGATTAAGGAAGTGTAATAAGCGTTATCGATTTCTCTCGTCTTATTTTCTAAGAGGGTCTTCTTTTGGTGTTCTTTGAGACTATTTTCATCAGTAACACCTTCAATTCCTAAATCTTTAATCGTTGCTTCCGTTAAAGCCGGAATTTCTTTTTCCTTTACTTCGTGGAGAGTGATATGGAATTTGGCTTTCTTACCGGCGAGTTCTTTGACGTATTGGGTGGGGAAGGTGATATCGATATCTTTATCTTCTCCCGCTTTAACGCCCACTAATTGTTCTTCAAAACCCGGGATGAAGCTATGGGAGCCGAGGACTAAGTCATAGTTCTTGGCTTCTCCGCCTTCGAAGGCTTCTAAAGTGCCATCATCTTTATAGAGATAGCCTTTAAAATCGATGGTGATGGTGTCGCCATTTTTGCTTTCCCGTTCGACGACCTTTAAATCAGCGTTATTTTCGAGTAAGCGTTTGATCGATTCATTGACGTCTTCATCGGTGACTTTCGCGGCTTCTCTCTTCAGGCCTAACGCTTTATAGTCCTTGATGTCCGCGGTCGGCATATCGATAAAGGTGAGGACGAGTTGGAGGTCGGTGTCACTTAATTTCGTGACGCTGACACTCGGATTATATAAAGGATGGATATCCTTTTCTTCTTTTAAGATATCGACGATGACTTCCGGAATGATAGTGTTTAAAGCTTCATTAAAGATTCTTTCCGGATTTAAATGTTCTAAGAGTAAATTCTTGGGGGCTTTCCCCGCTCTAAAACCGGGGACTTCCACATTCTTACTTAATTTACTGATAGCTTTGTCTTGGGCTTTCTTCCAAGCAACTGTCTCGACATCAACCGTCACTTCGTGACGCGTGTCATTCACTTTCTTAACTTCGTGTTTCATGAATAAACCTCTTTCAAGGTATAAATATAGACTAAGTTTTTAAATAAACCAAAAGAAAACGCTCAAAAAGTAAATTTTAGAGGTATTTTTTTATTCAAAAGTGCTTTCGATGATGGAGGGAATATCTTGGAGGAAATATTTTCGTTTGGGAGTGGTTGGTCTTACAAAGACCTTTTTATATTCCTTAAACTTATAATCCCGGACTAACATGTAAGCTAAGGCGAAGAAAAAGTCATCATAGTTTTGATGGTTAATCACCTCGCACGGAAAATAAGCATATATATAGAAATAGGTATAGTTTTTCGCGAGATTAGCGAGTGTCACATCTTTCGTTTTCCCCAGCATCACTTTTTCCGAATACACCGGGTAAGGGGAAGTAAAGAGCTTTTCTAAATCTTCAACCTTACAGTCATAGAGTTTTCCGAAGATTGATACTTTGATTGGTCCTTTCGCTCCGTAACTGAGTAAAAACTCCCAGATCACCCTTCTTTGATGGAAGGTTAAGGGTTCCGCTAGGACGTTCTTTAAGTCATCGACGATAAATTCGAAGGATTTCTCCGGCATCACCCCTAATTCATTGATGAAAGAATAATCATGGTTCTTAATCTTATCTTTGATTTCTTTTAACTTATCTAAAGAATCGAACTTCTGGAAAGTCTTTTCTTCTTTATCGATCAAGCGATCATAATACTTAAAAGCCTCTTCCACTTCTTGATTGACGTACGGTTTATTTTTAAAGCACTCTAAATCTTTCCTGGCTTCCGTATACATCTTTTGGACTAAAAGGAAAGAGATATCGTAATCTAAAATCCCGAGGGGATCATGGTCAAAGAGGAAATCTTTCCATTCGTCTTTTCTTTTTAAGAAACGTTTAGTATCACTATTACCTAAGAGTAAGAGTTCCTTAAAATGGTGCCATACTTGGTATTTGTCGTCATTTTGATGAGTAAAGTACCTTTTTATCGCCGCGGTAACCCCACGCGGTTCCACGTCAAAGGTTGCCACTTCAATCGGGCAGAGACCGTCCCCCTTTTTATTCGGTAAATACTTGACCTGGTCTTGATATTCCAAAAGGATTTTATGGTCAGTCAAATAATTAATAGCCTCTTCACTTATTAAATAGGTATATATTTTATTGATACCGAGAGATATCAGGTACACTGCAGCGGCTTTCCCAATCTTTTTATCAAAAGCTGTCCACTTCTTATATTTCTTTTTGCTTTCTTTAATCTTTAAAAGATTCTTAATTCCATCTTCAAAGAAATACTCTTCTTCTGTTCCATTTGTTAAAAGAAGAGTGGCTTTATTTGCTTCTAATTTATTAGCTAAATATTCAAATTCTTGGTCCATAGGGAAAATATAAGCCAATGAATGAAGAAAGTTAAGAGTTTAGCTCGGATAACCTCCGACACTAGTCCAAGAAGTGCCTTCCCAGGTTACTCGCTTATAATCGATATTGGCATAGTAATTGTCCACAGAACTCCAAGTATTACCCGCATCATATTTTCTCGCTTTAAAAGAATTTCCCGTTCGGATAACGTTACTCTCATTAGCAGTCCATTTCATATTGGTAGATAAAGTGGTAGATACTTTGTTCGACAAAATCTTTAAGAGATAATTGAAATAGTAAGTTCCGTTTTACAAACAATTAATAAACTAATATTGTCTTTCGGGTTTAACCTAAAATGATGTCGCCTTGAACTATTTTTATCCACTAGCAAACCGCAAAAAAATAAAAATGCTCGATTTCTCGAGCAAATATCGTTCATTTTGAGATTCTTGCTTGGTATCAAAATGTTATTTATAAGATGGCAATAAGCGAAAGAAATAATACAATTTTCGTTTCCTTTGAAAAATGGTACAAATGATCGCAAAATGGAACAAGGTTTATCAGGCACCAAGCCTTTCTTTTATAGAAACCAATAAGTTTTCATCTTCTATTTTTGTTATAGCAAAAACCTTTTTCCCTATATAATTTAGCGATGCTCCCAAATGAAAAAGGATTTTTCTATCTACGATGACGAAGCGATCATGGAAGTTATCATCTAATATAATCTCTAGATTCCCATATTGTTCATTGAAAGCATCGATATCTCCTTGTGTAAGCTTAGCTTTCGAAGATATAAATAGTTGAACTATTACGCCTTCTGTTTTGACTTTGAGATAGTCAAGAGCCTTGATGTCAGCATATGGATCAATAAGTATGATTTCTTCTTTTGCTCTTGTAAAAATGTCTTTTATAAAACTCCTTGCGTCAAACCACTCCCCATCATAAAAAATTTTCTCGTTATCTATATGATTGTCTGTTTCTAGTTTAGAAACACGATTGTCAATACTATTGACTCGATGGACTAGTTCTATATAGTTATCATCAGTTATTAAAGTTCGATCTTTATTTAATGCATACCCTTTTAACAAATATTCTTTTAACACTGAATTGGCCCATCTTCTAAAAATAACACCATTACGTGATCTGACACGATATCCAACGGAAATAATAACATCAAGGTTATAAAACTCAATAGTTCTTGTTATGGTCCTAGACCCCTCTAAATGAACCTGTGCATTTTTTGCACATGTTGATTCTCTATCTAATTCGCCTTCCTTATAAATATTATTTATATGTTTGGTAATAACACTCCTATCCCTGTCAAAAAGAGTTGACATATCTTCCTTGGATAGCCAAACCGTATCCTCGTTAGGAGAAACATTAACATCAAGAATTAGATTATCTTGCTCAAATTTAACTACTTCATATTTTTCGTTCATAGATTATTTTCCCTCTTCTATGTGTTTTCTTAATACTGTTTCTCCATCGATGTAATCGTCTGTTAGTTCAAAACCACATCTTTGATAAAAATAGATGGCTTTTTTGTTAGCAACATCACAACTGGTGTAAATTGTGTCTGATTCACCAAAAGGAAAAGTCTTACACCATTTAATCATCGCTACTAATAATTCTTTTCCAAATCCTTTGTTTTGATAATCCATATCAATCATAAGCCTCCAAAGGCAATAGGAATTGCGCATCCATTTCTTTTCTCCTTCGGCACCTGTAGTGCCAAAAGCAATCGAAGCGAATCCAACAGGATGATTTTCCTTATAGGCTACAAAGCACTCTGTTTTCGTTCCATGTCTTTCAGCGGCATATGCTTCCGCAAATGAGATAGCATTATCTGGGACAAAGTCGCGCTGATATGGTGCTACTTTTAAAGAAAGAGCGTCTTCTAATTCGTTAAAACCAACTACTTTAATTAATAAGTTATCTGTTTTAAAGCAATACGAAGTTTCAACTACAGGAATGATTGGTTCAATTTCTTCTCCTTCAAATTCATCACCAAAGCGAGATAAAAGAATCATTAATTTGTCATAACTCATTTCTGCAGAATCGTTCTCTAGGCGAGAGATCATTCCTTTACCTGAATAGCCTAAAATATTAGCCATTTCAGTTTGACTAAGATTTCGTTTTAAACGTATGGATTTAAGTTTGTTTCCTAGTTTTCTAGACATGGTTTAATTTTAGTAAACTTTTGTGAAAATAGCAATGTATATAACAAAAACAGTCCTGAATGTATCAGAACTGTAGTTTACTTCTGGCGCGCCCGAAGCGACTCGAACGCCTGACCCACAGCTTAGAAGGCTGTTGCTCTATCCAGCTGAGCTACGGGCGCACCCGGAAACATAATATAAAGCTAAATGCTTTAAAGAACAAGTTTTTCTTCACGTTGTTTTTCAACTGCTTCTTTTACTTTTTCTGCCACATCACGGGGTAAAAACTGAGAAAGTTCCTCAATGCTGGCTTTCCTGAGGCTTTCTAAGGTCGGGTAATGCTTTTTAATCGCTTCTTGCCGTTTACTCCCTAAACCCTTGATATCGCTTAAAAGGCCTTTCGTCATCCGTTTATTTCTAAGCGATCGGTGGAAGGTAATGGCAAACCTATGGACTTCATCCTGCATCCTCACTAAGAAGAGATATAAAGGACTACCCTTCTTTAAGGGATAAGTTTGATCTTTTAAATCGATGATCCCTTCCGTCTGGTGTTTATCGTTTTTAAAGAGCCCAAAGAGATTGATCTTAATATTCAGTTTATTGAGGCTATTATTAGCCGCTTCAATAGCGGTCTTACCGCCATCGATCAAAATCAAATCCGGTAAACTCTTCTTTTCATCGATTAAGCGTTTATATCGCCTATAAACGACTTCTTCCATCGAATGGAAATCGTCACCGCTGACATCTTTAGCGAGGTGGAATTTTCGGTATTCTTTCTTTAAGGGCTCTCCGTTTAAAAAGACGGTCACTACCCCGACCGCGTCGCTCCCTTGGAGGTGCGAATTATCGAATAACTCAATTCTATATGGAGTATCGATATGAAGCAGTTCCCCAAGTTCTTTTAATATCTTTTCGTTATCGCTTGAAAGCTTACTGGTTAAGAAATGTTCATCTAAGGCTTGAGCGGCATTAATTAACGCCATCTCAATCTGTTTTAAGAACCGTCCTTCTTTGGGATTAATGACAGTAACATCGGGATAAATCTCTTCCATCTCTTCTTTTAAGGATGGAATGTTAGTAATAACTTCTTTCGGTTTTTCATGGGTTTGGTAGTACTGCATAATCTGTTGAATACAGTCTTCCACTCCGTTTAAGAACTCTTGAAAAACATAAGCGTGTTTCCCGAGTAATCTTCCATTTCTGTAGGTTAAAAAAGCTACCGCGAAATACCCATCTCTTGCCGCATAACTAATCACATCTCGACTCGTCTTATCGGTCGTGATTTCGACCATCTGTTTACTGGTCACATTCTCAATCGCTATTATTTCTTTCCTTATCTCTTCCGCTTCTTCAAATTTTAGCTCATCGCTATATTTTTTCATTCTTTGGGTGAGTTCGCGTTTTAAGTCTTGGGTATTCCCTTCTAAGAAAGATCTAATCTTATGATTCAGCTCTTCTTGTTCTTCGGGTGTAACTTCCTTTATACAAGGAGCTAAACATTGTCCTAAATGGTAATAGAGGCAGGCTTTTTTTGGGATCGTTCGGCATTTCCTGGTCGGATAAACCTTATTTAAAAAGTCGATCATCATGTGAGCGTCCCTACTGCTCGGAAAAGGCCCAAAATAGAAGTAATCCTTTTTATCTGCCCGTCTCGCAATAGTTAAGTAGCCATCTTTCTTTTTAAGAGCGATATAAGGGTAATGACTATCATCCTTCATTACCGTGTTGTACCGCGGGTAATAGGTCTGGATGAGGTTCATTTCGAGGATAAAAGCTTCTTTATCGCTTCGCACGATAATGAAATCAAAATCATGGACATGGCTCACCATCGCGGCTACCTTTCCTTCATGGGGCCTCAAGAAGTACTGACTGACTCTATTCTTAAGATTTTTTGCTTTCCCGATATAGATAATCTTATTATCGATATCTTTCATCAAATAGACCCCACTACTCGTGGGCAATAAGGCGATTTTACTTTTTAGAAGGGGCGATAAATTCATTTTAAGAGACAGATGGTCGCCCCACCCCCTCCTTCATGTTCATCCGCGAGATTATAGCTTTTGATGTATTCCTTATGTTCGTCGAGGTATTGTTTGGTCATGTTTCTAAGGATGCCACTTCCAAAGCCGTGGATGATTCTAATTCTCTTTAAGCCACTGACCAGGACATTATTAAAGTATCTATCTAAAGCTTGATAGGCTTCGTCATAACGCATCCCAACGAGGTTAATTTCTAAAGGCACTGTTGCCCGCCTAATCTTTTGGTCGAGGTCTTTCTTTTCTTTCTTAAACGATATCGGTTTTTCTGGTTTCTTCTTCAGTCTTAAAAGATTCTTATTAACCGTGAAAGATAAGCCTTCTTCCGTCACAAAGGTGACTTTATCTCCTTTAATATTAGTAACTTCCCCTTCCACGAAGAAAGAGGGGCAAGAAACATAGCTCTTAAGCGTTATATCTTTATTATCACTGGTCTTTTCTTCCTCTTGTTCTTCATCCTTTAAGGTCTCTTCCATCGCTTTTTTCGTTTTAATGATGTTAGGAAGGGAAGACGAAGAACCTTTTAAGAGGGAAGATAAGCTTTCTTCATATTCTTCTAAGATCTTTTCTTTTTCTCTCTTTAAGTCTTTCTTAAAGTATTCTTCTTTCTCTAAAAGCTTTTGGTTCTTTATCTTAAATAAGCGTTCTTGTTCTTTGAGTGCTTCTTCTTTCTTTTGAGCGTCCTTTATTAAGTTATCTAACGCGAGTTCCCTCGCTTGTAACTTCTGTAAAGCGGAAGAAAGGGACATATTCTTCATCCCTTTAAAATAGTTCTCAGCATCAGACATTACGTCTTCTGGGAGCCCCATCTTCCTCGCTAAAAGGAGACCATAACTTTCACCGGGTAAACCGGGTTTTAAGATATATAGCGGTTTCCCTTCTTTTTCGCTGAAGAGTAAGGCGGCATTCTCCGCTCCCTTTAAATGAAGGACGAAACTTTTCAGTTCTTCAAAGTGACTGCTGATCAAAGCGAAACAATGCTTCTTAAGGAGACTATTGATGACCGCTTTACTGATCGCGACCCCTTCTTCCACGGATGTTCCACTTCCGATTTCATCGACCAAAATTAAGTCGTTCTCAATCGTCTTTTCTAAAATCCGTTTTAAAGCGGCTAAATGGGTTTGGAAGGTTGAAAGGTTATCGCTTAGGCTCTGGTTATCCCCGATATCAAAATAAAGGGCATGGAACTTAAAGAAGAGAGAATCTTCGTTGACGGTGACGGGGAAACAAGAGACCGCCATTAAGAAGAGGAGACCGACCGTTTTAAGAGCGACTGTTTTTCCTCCAGCGTTCGCCCCGCTGATTAAAAGTAATCTAATATCTTGGTTCAGTAAGAAATCATTAGGAACAACCTTATTTTGATCAAGTAACGGATGCCTCGCTCCCTTAAGATTTAATAAGGGAACATCGCTAAACATCGGGATCGTCGCCTTATATTCTTTCGAGAATAAGTATTTGGCTTTTAAAACATCGAAATAGACTAAGAGTTCATGGTTCACTAAGAGTTCACTTAAGTGATCAGTCACTTCTTTATTAAGTTCGACGACGATTCTTAAGATTTCTTGCTCTTGGTTCGCTCTATTCTCTTTTAGAGTGTTTTCGTTTTCTAATAGCTTATAAGGAGTGATGAAATAGGTGCTCCCGGTTTGGCTAACTTCTTCAATGATACCAGGGACTTTATGTTTATAAGCGTTCTTAACTTGGAGACAATAATGGCCATTTTTAATGACGATTTCCCCGCTTTGGAGGTACATCTCGTATTTTCTTTGTTCCGTTAAAGCTAAGGATTTAAAGAGATTGAGCAGTTTCTTTTCTTCGTTCTTAAGTTGCCTTAGCAATGGCGAGGCATCGGGATAAAGTTCCTCTTCGTTCTTAATCGTTCTTTTTAAGTTTTCTCTTAAAGAGGTAAAAGAGGTCATTCCTTCCACCTTTTCTTTTAAGGCTGGTAAGACGTCTTTAAAGACTTCTTTAACACCTTCCACGAGTTCTAGCTCTCGTTGAATCATTAAAAGACCCTTCAGGTAAAGGATTTCCCCTTTACTGAGCTTTAAAAAAGTATCTTCCGTTGTTAAAGGAGTAAAAAAGTCCGCATCTAAGCCAAGTTCTTCCGCTTTAAAAAAAGCATCTAAGACATTTAATTCTTCTTGTAATGCTTCCTTACTTTCAAAAGGCACCGTCATTAAGATCTGTTCTTTGGCGTCGCTACTTTTCGCGTACGAGGCGATAATTTGTTTTATTTGTAAATAACCTAAATCTTCCACGTCCGGATTATACCACGGATTGCCGCCTCATATGTTATGATTACCACATGGAAAAAAGCACCTTTTCTTTACCGGTCAATCCAAAACTTAAAGCCCAGATTATCAGTGACTACACTCCCTTTTTAATTGACCCGACCAATAACTATATTGAAGCTCAGATCAAAGTCCCGAAAGACGTCGTTATCACCATCTATAAAGATAAAGCGGTCTTTCAAGGAAAACTCGCGAAAGAAACGTATCTCCATTACCTTCATGATTCATCTTCGCAAGTTAAACTCTTCGATGATGACTTTATGATCCCCAGTAAAGAAGAAACCGAAAGAAAACCGATAAAAAACCTCTATCCCCAAGTGGGGAATGATGAAGTTGGCTTCGGGGATTATTTCGGTCCTATCGTCGTAACTTCGTCCTATGTCACTAAAAACGATTTAGCTTATTTACATGACTTAGGGGTCACCGATAGTAAGCTCTTGACGGATAACACCATCATTGAGATTGGACCGAAGCTGATCAAGAAGTTCCTTTATATCAATACGGTTGTTTCACCTCACAAATTTAATGAAGTGAAACTGAGTTACAACATGAATGAAATGAAAGCGGTCATGCATAATGAAGCTTATCGTTTAATCTTAGAAAAAGTTAACACCCCTAATCGATATCTTGATGAATTCTGTTCCCCGTCCCTTTATTACTCGTATTTAAGACGAAAGAAACAAGTGGTCATTGATGGAATAACCATGAGAACGAAAGGCGAAAGTTATTTCCCCAGCGTCGCTCTTTCTAGCGTTATCGCTCGGTATACGTTTTTGCTTGAAAAACAAAAGATGGACGAAAAATACCATTTCCATTTCCCTTTTGGAGCGGGCCCCTCTGTCATCGAAGCCGGAAAAGAATTCATCCAAAGATACGGAAAAGAGGAGCTTAAAGAAGTCGCGAAACTTAACTTTAAGACCACCGAACAATTACTTTAATTTGTTTAAGATTTCATCGAAATATTTTGGTAACGGAGCGCTGTAACTAACTAGCTCTTTTCCTTTCGGTGGAACGAAGCTTAAACGATAAGCATGTAAGAGTTGCCCGTTGTTATATAGAGAGCGATTATTTTCCCCGTACAGCGGATCCCCGACCACCGGATGCCCAATATAATCCATATGGACCCTAATCTGATGGGTTCTGCCGGTTAAGAGTCTTAATGACACTAAGGTATAGTGAGTGAATCTCTTTTCGACGTGGAAATATGTTACGGCCGGTTTCCCGTCTTCCCTCACTTTAAACTTAATCGGGTTCTTCTCATCCCGACCGATTGGGAGATTTATCTCCCCATCGTTTTCGTTTATCACCCCGGTCACTAAGGCTAAGTATTCTCTCTTTACTTCATGGTCTTTAATGAGGTTTTGAAAGTACTGTTCACTTTCTAAATTTTTGGTAACTAAGAGTAAGCCCGAAGTATCTTTATCGATCCGGTGAACAATTCCCGGACGGAGATTATTTTCGTCATTCTTAAAGTTATGGAGTTTTTTTAAAAGACCATTGACCAAAGTCCCTTCTGTATGGCCGTGCCCCGGATGAACGACGATACCCTGCGGCTTATTGATGACGAGATAATCATCGTTTTCAAATACGATATCAAAGGGGACTTCTTCCTCTTTGAGTACTAGTGGTTTTTCAGTATATTTTTGGTATGTTACCTTTTCGGCAAGACTTAAGATGTAATGCGCTTTTACTGGCTTTCCGTTCACCTTAACTTTTCCTTCTTTGAATAGAGTAGCTACTCTGCTTCTAGACGGCGCCACTCCCATCTTAAAAAGAACGATATCGAGCCGCTGATTAGCTTCATTTTCTGTGACGATAAAACTCTCTTCCACGGCCCTACTTCCCTTCTTGTTTATGTTCTTTAAATAGACTGATTAAGAGATAAATTACAGCGAGAACTAAACCGATGGTCAAACAGGCATCCGCAATATTAAAGACCGCGAAAGGTTGACTGTTCGGTCCAAAGATATAGAACTCAAAGAAGTCGACGACCCCAGAAAACCCAACGATTTCTTTAAAATAAAAGGCTCGGTCGATTAAGTTCCCTAAGGCTCCACTCCAGCAAAGACTAAAGACGAGGTTAAGAAGAACACTCTTCTTATCTAAATGCTTGTACCAGAAATACGGGATGATGATGACCGCTAAGATCGAGATGATGATAAAGATGATTCTAAAAGCGAGATTCCCATCACCTAAGCCAAAGGCCATCCCTTCGTTAAAGACAAGGTGAATATTAAAGAAACCGTCAATAACGGAAACGGTTCCTCCGTGGACCAATCCATCCGGGCCTTTCGTCCCCACGAGATTAACCACCAGCCATTTACTGGCGATATCTAAAATAAACAGCAAGATTGCGAGCCAAAAGAGGCTCTTAAAGAAGAAAGGCCAGGACCACTTGTAGCTGGGGAGTTTAAGCTTTTCTTTAAGGCTAAGCTCTTTCTGAGTATCCTCATGACTATTCTTGATCATTTTCTTCCTCAAGCGCTTTAGCACATCTTTCGCAGACTTTTCCGTAAGGAGTTTCGACCATTTTCTCTTTCGGGAGCCGGCACCGGGGGCAGATTTCGTAAGTCGACTTACTTACTTCGACATTTTCCTCCCCATTTTTAAGCTCAATTTCTCCGACCGAGAGAGCTCTTTCGAGTTCTTCTTTACCTAAGCAGCTAAGGAGCTTAACGTCATCTTCGTTTAAGGTAAGGACGACTTTCGCTTCGGTGTTTCTTCCGATGACTCCATTATTTCTCGCATCTTCTAAGTTTCTTAAGACTAAGTCCCTGATCTTTAAGAATCTCGCGTAGTCGTCTTTGGTTTCCATGTAATAAGAACAGGTTAAAGGTTCATATTTTTCAAGGAATAAAGAAGCTTTATCTTTAAACGCGGTTTGATACACTTCTTCCATCGTGAAAGACAGGATGGGGGCGAATAACCTATTTAAAGTTTTTAATAAAACTCCGTAGGTTTGGTTGACGCTCTTTCTTCTTAATGATGTGACGGGTTCACAGTAGAGGATATCTTTCGTCACATCGAGGTAGAAGGACGATAAAGTCACCATGTAATTAGCGAGTAAATTATGAGCGGACGGGAAGGCGAAATCGTCATAGCTCTTTAAGACATCTTTTTCGAGTTTCTCTAAAGAACCCACCACCCATTTATCTAAGGGGTAATAGTCAACGACTTCACTTGTTTTTTCATAGTTTAAAAGTAAGAAGCGGAAAGTGTTTCTGATTTTCCGGTATTCATCGCTGATGGAAGAGATAATCTTTTCACTAATTCGACAATCCGCTTGATAGTTGACGGAGCTGACGTAGAGACGCAAAAGGTCCGCTCCAAACTCATTAGCGACCTTACTAGGATCAATCCCGTTTCCCTTACTCTTACTCATCTTCGACCAGTTTTCATCCATCACCCAGCCGTGGGTGACGCATTGTTTAAAGCTGGCTTCCCCGGTTACGGCAACACTTAAAATTAACGAAGCATTAAACCACCCCCGGTATTGATCGTTACCTTCGAGATAACAATCCGCCGGATACTTTAAGCCGCGTTCTTTAATGACCCCGTTCCAGGAAGAACCACTATCGAACCAGACATCCATGATGTCTTTTTCTTTGGTGAACTTGTTGTTGGGGCTCTTACTGTTTTTATAGCCTTCCGGTAAGAAGTAAGAAGCATCATGGGTAAACCACGCTCCACTTCCTTCTTTCCTAAAGATTTCACTGATTTTATCGAAGACTTCTTCTTCGACGATCGGGCTCCCATCTTCGTTATAGATGATGGGAAGCGGCACCCCCCAGCTTCGTTGCCGGGAAATACACCAGTCGGTCCGGTCTTTGATCATGTTTTTCATCTTTTCTTCGCCCCAAGCCGGTACCCATTTGATTTTACTTACAGCGTCTAAGAGCTTATCTTTAATCGGGTTAATCGAACAGAACCATTGAGGGGTCGCTCGAAAGATGACCGGAAGATGGGTCCGCCAGTCATGGGGGTAACTATGGACGATATCGATTTCTTTTAAAAGCCGGCCTTTTTCTTCCAGTTCCTTAATGACGATATCATTAGTGTCTTCATAGAACTTCCCATCGATCAAGGGATCATCTTTAAAATGGACGATACCTTTTTCATCGACCGGGCAGAACGGCTTTAAGCCGTACTTCATCCCGGCGTTAAAGTCATCGACCCCGTGGTCGGGCGCGGTATGAACACATCCGGTACCCGTGTCCTTAGTGACATAGTTATTGATGATCACTAAGCTTTCTCTATTTTCATATAAAGGATGCGTTAAAACACTATATTCAAGTTCTTGCCCTTTATAGGTTTTAAGAAGTTCCACTTCTTTTAAGCCTAAGGTTTCTTTTAAAGTGTCTTTAAGTTCTTCTAAGAACACCATCTTCCCCTTATCCGTTTTAAATAAACCATAAGTGAAAGACGGGTTAAGGGTGACCGCTAAGTCAGCGGGGATGGTCCATGGGGTCGTTGTCCAGATGACGATCCCGGCATCCTTTAATTCCGGATATTTACTCTTTTTAAAGGGGAAATAGACGTAAAGAGTCTTAGCGGTGACATCCTTATATTCGACTTCCGCTTCCGCGAGAGCGCTCTCACTGCTCGGACTCCAATAAACCGGCTTCACCCCTTTATAGATGATGCCTTTTAGGGCTAAGGTTTTAAAAACATCAATTTGCCGAGCTTCATATTCTTTTTGCAGGGTCATATAAGGATGAAGATAATCCCCGTACGCTCCTAAACGTTTGATTTGTTCTTTTTGATGGGCTACTTGTTTTAAAGCGTACTTTTCACATTCTTCCCTGAAGACTTGGGGGCTAACTTTCTTTCGATCAACCACCGTTTTATTAACTTGCACTTCAATCGGAAGACCATGGGTGTCCCAGCCAAAGATAAAAGGCACGTGTTCACCCTTTAATAAGTGATGCCGAACGGCAAAATCTTTTAAAAGGCGGTTAAGCATATGACCGCAGTGGATGTCCCCGTTCGCGTACGGCGGCCCATCATGAAGGAGATATTCTTCGCAGCCCTGCCTATCTTTTTCTAAGGTCTCATAAAGCTTGATATCTTCCCAATATTTAACGAGTTTCGGTTCCTTATCTTTGAGGTTCGCTCGCATGTCAAAGGTGGTCTTACCCATCCTTAATGTTTCTTTTAAATTTTTCATCTTTTTCCCCCAAAATAAAACGCCCACTCTAAGGGCGCTTCCGCGCGGTCCCACCTTAGTTCGGTTTTTTGCCGCTCTTGAATCCTTAACGCGGAAGGACGATCTTCCTACTAGTATTTCAGAAGATAGGCTCAGTAGTGATAACCTTTCACTGCCCCGTTCTCATCCAGGGGGCTCGCTGTTGTTTGCTACTAGGCGTTGTCTACGTCAAAGCCACCCATAGTATAAGAGAATTGTTTTTTCTTATAAAGAAAAATACGTTTTCTCTTAGTTTCTAAATTCAATGCCAATTTTTCTTTGCAATAAAACCTCGACGTTTTTAGTATGTCTTTGCCTTCTTTGCTCTTTCCAGAAATAGAAACTCTCTCTAATTTTTATCGGTGATTATGATATCAATCCTTGCGCAGCACAAGACGCTACAAAAGCGTTCAAGCCTATCGAATGTTGATGTCTATTTCGATAAGTCATACTAGACTCTTGTTCTTATATTTTTTCAATTCAGATAGTTAAAAGAATAAGCAAACTTTTTTTGAAGAAAGGGATATATTAACCATTCCATTGGGATAAAAAAAGGATGGTTCCCCATCCTTATTATCTTATTTGTTGTTGAAGGTGCCGCGTAGGAAGTCCGGCAAGATATCTTGCGCGATATCTTCTTCCGGAGTCTTCTTATCGTCGTCGTTTTTAAGAATTTCCGCGAGTTGCTTTTGCTTCGTATCATCGACCCCGATTCCAAATTTATCTTTTTCTCTCGGAATCGAATAATCCGGCACATTGGTGAAATCGAATTCTTCGGTGAAGTCACTGGCGATGACGCTGACGACGAGGCTATCTTCGAGGTTCGGATTTAAACTGACCCCGAATTTAATGTCGATGGCCCCACCGGCTTGTTCGTTGATGCGTCTCACGCATTCTTGGGCTTCATAAAGAGTGACACCCTGGCCACAGGTGACGGCGCAGATGGCTCTCCGAGCTCCGCTTATGGAAGCTTCTAATAATGGACTATTAATAGCGTTCTCCGCCGCTTCTTCCGCTTTATTCGGGCCTTTTCCCATGCCGTAACCGATAAGCGCGATACCGCTACCTTGAAGGGTGCTCTTAACATCAGCGAAGTCGAGGTTCATAAGGGACGGGACGAGGATTAAGTCTGCGACAGTCTTGACGGATTGCGCGAGGATGCGGTCACTTTCCGCGAAAGCTTGGTTGATCGGCGCGTTACCGCTCGCCATCAATAACTTATCGTTACTGACGATGATGATACTATCGACGACCCCTTTTAAATCGGTTAAACCGGTGACGGAGTTACTGATCCGTTTCGGCCCTTCAAAATTAAAGGGGCGCGTGACGATAGCAATCGTTAAAGCTCCGCTTTCTTTCGCGACTTTCGCGATGACAGGAGCGGCTCCGGTTCCGGTGCCTTTTCCCATCCCCGCGGCGATAAAGACCATATCAGCCCCCGTTACGATTTTCTTGATTTCGTCTTTACTGGCTTCGGCGGCTTTCTTCCCGACTTCCGGGTCACCACCGGCCCCTAAGCCTTTGGTGACATCTTGTCCAAGGACAATGCGGTTTTGAGCTTTAGAAGTTGAGAGAGCCTGTTTATCGGTATTACAGACATAGAATTCGACGTTTTGAATATTTTCGTCGATCATCCGGTTTACCGCGTTGTTCCCGGCTCCCCCGACCCCGATGACAACAATTCTCGCAACCGGTTCAAAGTTATCGAGGTCATTGATTTTATCTTGATCTAACATCTTATTTATCCTCCCGACGGCTGAGTAAACCGACCGTCCGATAATTATCTTCTAAGGTGCCTTTGTAGCCGGCTTCAATTAAAAGAAGACCGAGCAAGGCATTGCAACCATAATCTTTAAGACCCACCGCTGGGCATTTCGGATGTAAGAACGGCGGGAAATCATCTTTAAAGAAAGAATCGAAATTCTTTAACCTAACCCCATTTCCCATCATGATATAAGGCACGGCATTTAAATCGGTGATGTCGTGCTTCCGGAATAAGGTTTCCACCGCGTTCTTTAATTTGGCTTTGTATCCGGTGAAGAAATCTTCAATCACACGATTTAAATCCTTCTGATAGATAACGTTTTTCTTTTCTTGGTCATAGATCAAAGGGAGTTCAAATTTATGGATATCCGGGTCATAACCGTATTTTTCTTTTAAGTTTCTGGCATCTTCTTTCGCTAAATTGAGCTTAGAGCTAATCTCATCGGTAAGGTCTTCGCTTCCCAATTGGAAGAATAAGGAAGAATAAGGTTTTCCTTCCCCGATTAAAGAAAGGGTGGTGAGTCTCGCTCCGAATTCAATGTAGAGATAAGTTTGAGGGACATCGGGCATGCTCTTATAGAGCTCCGCTACCGCGTAGGGCATAATGCTCGTTCTCTTAACTCTTATATTCGCGTCTTCCACCGCCCCCCGGTAAGAATTAAAGATATCTTTCGGTAAGGTATGGACTTTCGCTTGAATGGAAAGGGAATCGCTCTTAACCCCAATCGGCGGTTCGTCGTACGTCGTCCCATCTTCTAAACTAAAATAATCCGGCACGATATCGACGATGATATTCCCATCCGGAACTCTTTCTTTTTTGACTAAGCTAATGACATTACTGATATCGACCCGGTCGATGATGCTATCTTGACTGATGATATTGGTCGTTCTTTCGCATTGAAAGACTTGGAAAGCCAAGGGAGGGAGAATTAACGAAACCTGGGTGGTATCAATCTTGAGCGAAAGTGAGGCATCTTCATAATGGCTTAAGGCTTTTAAAGTTTCGACGAGGTTATCTTTATCGATGATTCTTCCACCCTGAACCGCGAGATGCGGAATTTCCTTATAAAAAAGAACGATTGGGGTTTTCCTCATCGCGTACCCTAAGAGGACTTTCACTTTTTCGCTACTGATTTCTAAAGCAGCCGTAAACTTCGTTTCGTTTTCCATCTAAATATATGTTAATGGTGAGAAAATTATAAATCAAGAGCCATTGAGCGAAAATTAGTAGTTTTCAAGGATATTACTAGTTTAAAAATATATTCGATATTATCGATACTTTTAAATTATTATTACCAATTTTAGTTCGAAATATATTTTTGATTGTTTGTAAACACGAAAAAAGGCGCTCCAGAGAGGGTATGAGCGCCTTTTCGAGAGAAAGGAGAATTCTTTTGGCGAGGTAGGACCAAAAGAAGGTCAATTATCTAATTTTCTTCGACCACGAAGTCCGGGATAGAAGTGTCTTCCTTATCCCCTTCACTACCATCGTGATAGGAGGAGGACGTCACTTGTTTCGCAGCGGCTTCGCTGATTTTATAGCTGATCCCTACCGGAATCGCCATCACACCGCCCAAAGCGAGAGAAAAAAGAAGAGCGATGACCGCGGTCTTAAGGCGATAATAATGTTTCTTATGACCGGTTTTTTCGAGTTTATCTTTCATTTCTTTTCCTCCTTTCTTCGGATAGCCCGAAGTTTAGCGCTGTGAGCGCGATTGTTATTTTCGAGTTCAGTTTCACCAGCGGTAACAGGTTTTCTCGTTAAGAGTTCAAACTCTTTTTCTTCATTATTGATGAAGACGTGCCGATTACCTTCCGTTTTGGTGAGGTTATTGAAGGCTTGTTTCACCAAGCGGTCTTCTAAGCTATGGAAGGTGATGATCTCGAGGACTCCTCCTCTTTTTAAGAGGGTGGGTGTCACGCTTAGCATTTCTTTTAAGCTTCCGAGTTCATCATTGACTTCGATTCTTAAGGCTTGGAAGATTTGTTTGGCGGGGTGGCCTTTTTTAAGCAAATGTTTGATGGGCTTACTTTCTTTGATGATACTGACGAGCTCCGAAGTTGTTTTAATCGGTAAGATGGCCCGACTTTTCACGATATGCCTCGCGATGGAGGCGCTATCTTCGTCTTCCCCGTATTCTTTAAAGATTCTTTTTAAGTCTTCATAAGAATAGGTGTTGACGATCTTTTCAGCCGTTAAAGAACTAGTTTGATCCATCCGCATGTCGAGCGGCGCTTCTTCTTTATAGGTGAAGCCGCGTTCGGCTTCATCGAACTGGGGGGATGAAACCCCGAGGTCACAGGTGATACCATCCACTTCTTTTACCCCGTATTGTTCTAATAAGGGTTTAAGGTTCCGGTAATTCCCGTGGATTAGGGTGAAGTTATCACCCGTTTTCTTGAGCCTGGCTTCGCTTTCTTTAATCGCGTCAAGATCAAGATCGAAGCTATACAAGTGCCCCGATTTGAGCTTTTTGAGGATCGCTTCACTGGTACCCCCACGTCCGAGGGTCAAATCGACGTAGATGCCACCATCTTTTACTTGGAGCAGATCGATCGACTCAGGTAATAGGACCGAAACGTGTTGACTCATAAGCTCTCGAGGGATTCCGCTAAGGCTTCGAAGTTCTCGCTGTTTTCCTTTTCGTAAGACAGGTACTTCTCGCTGTCCCAGAGTTCGATATGGTCCTGAACACCGATAAGGGTTACTTCCGTATTGAGACCATACTTTTCTTTAACCTGAACTGGAAGCGTGATTCTTCCGTGGCTATCGATTTCGAGCTCGACGACACTGCTGCTAGCTAACCTGAGATAAGCTCTAGCGGCTTGTTTGAAGTAGCTGAGACTTTCGAGCTTTTTCATGAAGGCGTCGAAGTCAGTTGGAAGGAATAGCGATACGCAACCTTCGAATCCTTTGAGGATGTAAAGTTTAGAGGGAAGGTCCTTGAGAAGCTTGCTCGGAAGCTGTAAACGGTTCTTGTTATCAAGGGTCCTGTTATATGTTCCGTAGAAGTTTCCCACTTTTTCCCACCTCCGACTATAATTTAGGTCAAAACGTTTAATAAGTAAACGAAAAAAAGCATAATTTTTTATCCTCTTATATAGTCTAGTAGTTATTTAGTATATTTATAGTAGATAATAAAAAGAGCTATTCCCCACTTCTCATCGAAGGTTTAAGGAATAGCCCTCCCTTTAGTTTTCTCTAATTTCCGCGTGGAACTTATCTTTGAGAATCTTGATGACGTTATTCATGCCGTCATTGACTTCTTCGTCTTTTAAGGTGTGATCAGGGCATAAGAAGGTGAAACTCATCGCGAGGCTAATCTTCCCCTTCTCGATATTTTCTCCCTTATAAGTATCGAAGAGCTTAACGTCTTTTAAGAGCCTAGAAGCTTTTAAGAGTTCCCGTTTGATATCCCCAAACGGATAGTCTTCACTGATAACAAAGGCGAGGTCTCTCGTCGAGGACGGGTATTTATCCGGAATCGACGCTTTCGGCTTATTGACCGGAATATTCAAGAGAGAATTCATACTGATTTCCATGACGTTCACTTTCGCGTGGAACCCTAACTTCTTTTGGTAGGTTGGATGGAGTTCCCCGATATAACCGATCAGTTCTTTCCCGAGATAAATCCCCGCTTCCCGGTAAGGATGAAGGACTTCATCGCCTGGTAAGGCCTTAAAGCTAATCCGGTTCATGTTGATCCCCAAGACGCTTAAAATCCCTTCTAACAAGCCTTTCATCGTTAAGAAGTTAAAAGGCACCGTCAATAAGTCTTCTTGAAGGACCCGGTCACCATAGCTGACGATCGCTAAGTGTTTATCGGTCTTACTTAAAGAAGCGGTTTCAGCGATTTCAAAGAAGGCGAAATTGTTTTGTTGATGGCTCGCGTTATATAAGGCAACATCGAGTAAACTCGGGACTAAAGAACGACGATAGTATTGGTGATCGTCCGTTAAGGGATTAAGAACTTTATAGCTTTCCCCGTTATTGAGGTAAAGGAAGTTCTTATTCATCTCTTCATTGATCAAAGAATAAGTTAAAGCTTCATGAATCCCATTATTTTGAAGGTACCGCCTGACGTTAATAGTCTTTCTTTGATGGTCATTGAAACCCATATCGCTAGTGAGCTTAATTTCCGGTAAAGTGGCATCGAGTTTATCGACCCCAATCAATCTAATGAATTCTTCCGATAAATCTTCTTTCCCTTTGATGTCCAAGCGGTAAGACGGAATTTCATAAGTGAGTTCATCCCCTTCTTCTTTAATCAATGTTAAGTGATCATCGATTAAAGTTTGTTTAATTAAGGATAAAGGATAGGACGTTCCTAAACGGTGATTGATATATTCACCCGTCACTTTGACGATGGTCTTTTCATGTTTCGCTACATCATAGATGATGGGATCACTGATGAATTTCGCGTCCGCAAGAGTCCGAAGTAAATAGCAGGCTACATCTTGGGCACGCATCATGCCGTCGGGGGTGATGCCTTTAATAAAACGGGCGGCGCTTTCGGAACTAACGCCTAATCTCGCAGAGGTATGACGGATGCTCGCCCCATTAAACATCGCGGCTTCCACCGCAATATTCTTACTGTTTTCGGTGACTTCCGCTTCCTTCGAAGTTAATAGACCCGCTAAACACATCCCGCGGTTGTCGCTGGTGACTAAGAGGTCCCCATCTTGAAGTTGATAGCTCTTCCCGTCCATCGCGACGAAGTTTTCATGGCTATCACTTTTTACAACAAGTTCTTTCTTTGGGAGCTTATCGGTATCGTACATGTTTAAGGGTTGCCCCGTTAAAAGCATGACGTAGTTCCCGATATCGACGACGTTATTGATGCTTCGGACGCCGCTAGCGATCAAACGATTCTTCAGCCACGCTGGGCTTTCTTTAATCGTCACCCCTTCCACAATCTTTAATGTAAAGGTCGGGCAAAGAGGGGTGTCGCTACTGACGAGGAAATCTCTTTTTCCTTCATTTATCGGTTTAAAGTCTTCTAAATGAACGTCTCTTTTTAAGATGGTCCCGACTTCTCTTGCGACATTTTCAATAGCGTTCATATCGCTTCTATTTGCTAAAAGCGATAAATCTAAGATATAGTCATCTAAGCCTAAAATCCCCTTGATATCAGAACTTCCGACTTTAGTATCGTCGGGTAAGAGGTGGATTCCACTATTTTCTTCTTCGCTTAAATATTTCTTTTCGATACCAAGTTCACTGAGCGAGCAACACATCCCGTCACTCTTCACTCCGCGGATAGTGCCGCTTTGGATGGTAACTCCGCCGGGAAGGTGGCAACCCGGAAGCGCGACAATCACTTTCGCATGCATCTTAACGTTCGGTGCCCCACAGACGATTTGTTTCGTGGTATCGCCAAAAGAAACTTCTAAAACGTGGAGGTGATCGCTATCGGGGTGCTTTTCGAGTTTTACGATTTCCCCGACCATCAGTTTATCCCCACCGATTAAGGGAGTGACGCTTTCGACTTCCACCCCTGCAAGAGTGAGTTTTTCTTTAAGATCCATAGGGCTAATCCCTGTGAGATCGACATATTGTTTTAACCAAGCATAACTGACTAGCATCTTTTTTACCTCGTTTTAAAATCTTTTAACCACCGAAGGTCGTTTTGATAGAATCGCCGGATATCATCGATTCCATATCTGAGCATCGCGACCCGTTCAATTCCAATTCCAAAAGCGAAACCTTGGTAAACTTCCGGGTCGTAACCGCCCATTCTAAGGACATTCGGATGGACTTCCCCGGCCCCGAGAATCTCGATCCAGCCGGTTCCTTTACACATCGCGCATCCCTTGCCGTCGCATTTGCTGCAGCTGACGTCAACTTCGACGGAAGGTTCCGTGAAGGGGAAATAAGAACTTCTTAAACGGATTCTTCGCTTTTCCCCGAACATTTTCTTAACGAACAAGGTTAAGGTTCCTTTTAAATCGCTTAAAGTAATATTTTTATCGACCACTAAGCCTTCAATCTGCCCGAATTGGTGGGAATGGGTCATATCATCGTCATCACGCCTATAACATTTCCCCGGACAAATCATTCTGATCGGTCCTTTTTCGATCTTGTCTTCCATTTCGTGGGCTTGGCCCGCGCTGGTTTGGGTTCTTAAAAGCTTTTCAGCATTTAAATAGAAAGTATCCTGCATATCGCGGGACGGGTGGTCATGGGGGATATTTAAGAGTTCAAAATTATATTTATCGGTTTCGATATCGCTTCCTTCATCGATCTTAAAGCCGAGCGACGTAAAGATTTCTGACATTTCATCGATGATTAAATAGAAAGGATTGATGCTCCCGAGTTTAAAGTTAACCGGCGGTAAGGTTAAATCGAGCTTATCTTCCTTGAGCTTTAAATCTAAAGCCTTCTTTTCTTCTTCTTTCTTCCGTTCTTCGTACTTTGTAGTTAAGGAGGTTCTTAAATCATTTAATAGTTTCCCCACTAAACCTTTTTCTTCTGGAGGCACGTTCTTTAACTCCGAAAACAAAGAACTGACCTTCCCTTTTTTACTGAGATAATTGTTCTTAAAGTTTTCGAGCTCTTTTAAATCGTGACTAGCCTCTAAACTTTCTAAGGCTTCTTTTTCAATCGATTGAATCTTTTCTTTCATATCCTCTCCCAAAATAAAAAGCGGGCCGGGAACGGGGAAGCCCCGCGGTACCATCCCGCTTCATAAACTCTGTTTACGCGCTTGAGAATTGGCTTATAACCTAGCCCAGGGGTTCTCAGAGGTGAACTTCCTCTACTCTATCCTCGAATGGTTGCTCTCTTCATTCTTCCCAGAAGGACTTTCAAGTAGACTACTCTTCTCGTCACTGAACCGTCACTATTGTAAACCATTTTCCCAATATCTCTATAGAAAAGAGGTAAAAAATCGTCAGTATTTTATTCTTTTACGATGTTTCTTAAATAAAAGGCCATGATTCCAAAACTCACTCCGACATTTAAACTTTCCATCCCGGGAGAGGGAATATAAAGTTTCTTATCGCTAATATTCAAGATATCATCACAGATCCCTTGCCCCTCGTTTCCCATGATTAAGATGTATTTTTTAGGTAAAGTTTTAAAGGTTCTTAAGTCTTCACTATCCTTTAAGGCAGTAGAAATAATGACGTAGCCATCTTCCTTTTTCTTCTTTAAATAGTCGATAGCCTCGATATTATCTTCTATATTAAGCTTAAAGATTGCCCCTTGGCTCGCCATTAAGGTTTTACTGTTAAAAGGTTTGACAGTTCCCCGGCTTAAAGCGAGAGAAGGAAACGAGAAAGCCGCCATCGAACGTTCAATCGTCCCTAAGTTTCCCGGGTCTTGCACGCGGTCTAAGAAAACAATTTCATCACTCTCTTGTTTCGTTTCTTTTAAACTGACTAACCCTACTATCCCTTCCGGTGTCTTGCTTTCGGTGATTTCTTTTAAGACCTTCTCATTGATTAAAGTGACTTTATTAAAAGGATAAGGTTCTAGGCTAAAGACTTCTTTTAAAGCCCCGCTTTTTAAGGCTTCTTCCACCAAATGAAAACCTTCCACTAAAAAAGCGTCCTTTTTAGGATTCTTTAGAATCTTTTTTAACTCTTTAATCTTTGGGTTTTCTTTACTGGTAATCATACGCGTGGTTGACTAAGGCCTTCGTTAATTCATCATAATCCGGGCAATACTGGTAAAGCAAATCATAAAAGCTTTTTTGGTGATTAAAGATTTGATCATGGACGAGTTCATGATAGATGACACTGTCGATGACTTTCGGGGAAAAATGAACGAGTTCTAAAGCGAAAGTTAGAGAGACCGCTCTTCGGTTATTTACCCCGTACTGACTCTTCATCTTTTTCACTTTGATGACGTACTTTCTTTTAAGTTCGATGTTTTCGGTAATTTCGTTATATCTCTTATTTAAATAGGTTAATAAAGTCTTCTTAAGGTAAGCATCTTTGGCTTTTTCAGTTAAAAGAGAAAAACCAGGAATATTTTCTTTCTTACCGAAAAGATAGACTTTATCACCATGAATCGCTCCCGGGTCCGGCCGGTATTTCTTTTTAAGTTTGGGTAATAATCTAACGGCTAAAGAAGAAAGATAGTCTTGGCTCACCCCGTAGGGGCTGATGATTAAGACTTCTTTCTCGCTTTTTAAAGTGAGACGGATTCTTTTGACCTTTCGGTAATCGATATTAATGTTAATGCCGTCAATATTCGTCAGATGTTTTTCCACACGAGCATTATACAAGTAAATAAAGGTGGGTGACGTCCCAAGTTTTTAGTGTTATATTTTGAGCCATGGAAAAAATCTTAGTCAGCGCCTGCCTTTTAGGGGAAAATACCCGTTACGATGGAAAAAATAATTACTTCCCGTTCATTGAAAAACTTCGGGTTCATTATGATATTGTCCCCTTCTGCCCGGAAGTAGAAGCCGGACTCTCCATTCCCCGCGTTCCAGCGGAAATCTCCCATGGTTCGGTGATTACAAAAGACGGGAAGGACGTGACTAAACTCTACAATGCCGCCGCGGAAAAAGCCCTCCAACTCTGCCGTTTACTCAATATCAAAACTGCCATTTTAAAAGACCGGTCCCCAGCTTGTGGACCGCGAAATATTCATGACGGAAGTTTCAATGGAAATGTCATTGAAGGGCACGGCATTACCGCCCATTACCTGATTAAAAATGGGGTTAAGGTCTACTGTGAAACTGATAATCTTTCATTCTTGCTGCCAGAAGAAAAACCAGTCGAAAAGAAAGAAGTAACAGTTGAAAAGAAAGAACCTATCGAAAGAAAAGAACCCCGGAAGACTTTTAAGAAGCCTTATAAAAAGACTTTTAGTAAAGACCATAAAGATTTTAAGAAAGACGGTAAGAAACCCTTTCATAAGTTCCCTAAAAAGAAAAACTTTCGCCGCGTGAAAAAAGATGTGTAAAACTATCTCCACGAGAACCATCGCGACCCTCAGCCTTTTTTTAGCCTTGAGCATCGTCAGCGGTTTCTTCCTTAAAATCCCCTACCCCGTCGGTGGCTACTTTAATTTTGGGGATATTTTTAGTTTATTAGCCATTTGTCTTTTAGGTCCAATCGGGATCGCCATCCCCGTCTTAAGCGGCTTAGTCCTCGATTTACTTAGTGGGAGCATCATCTTTCTCCCCTTCACCTTTTTCGCGAAACTTCTTTTAGGAACTTTCTTTTATTTAGCCACCAAACAAAAAAAGCCTATTTTCATAGGCTTAATTTTATTAGTGGGAGTTTTGCTCCACGCCGGAATATATCTGATCTATTACCTCTACTTAGAAGGTTTAGCCGGCTTTATCTCGTTCGGCTTTGATCTTCTTCAAGGTAGTATCAGCTACATCATCAGTTTTGTCTTCTTAAAAGTTTTAAACTTTCACGAACTTAAAACCCACCACATTAATAAATAACTAATGGGGCTTGAGACTTTCGTCTTTGGGTTTCGCCATGTTGAGCTTATCGTCATGTTTTAAGGCTGCGAGTAAAGTTACCATGAAGAGAAGGATCGCGGCCGCGAGAAGGACGCAGCCGAAGGTAATCAAGAATTCTCTCGGGTACTCCGGGTCATAAAGCATCACGAAACAGGCAACGGAAAGCCCTAAAAGGACCACCGATACCCCAAAACTCACTTTCGACAAAATTTTCATAAGTTTCACCTCGCTTTTATTTTACAAGAATAAAAGAAAAAGAAAACCCGGGTTTTCCCGGGTTAAGCTTTCTAGTAAATCCGTTTTTCGTTATCGGGATCGAAGATATGGGCTTTATGGATGTCGAAGACAATCTTCATCTTATCGCCAATCTTGATTTCTTGGGTCAACGGAATCTTACAGACTAAGTCGATACCGCAGAAATCGGTATGGATGTAATATTCGTGACCTAAGAGTTCGGCGACGTTGACGGTGATGTCGTAAGGTTCACCCTTATACTTCTTGACGTGTTCTTCATCCCCTTCATGGATGTCTTCCGGCCGGATGCCGTAGACAAGTTCATGAGCTTCATGGAGATTCTTCTTATAGATTTCAATCTTCCGTTCAAGTTCGTGGATTTCCTTTTCGATGTTCGGATCACCTTTTTCCGCGTTTTCTGCCGATAAAGCTTTTAAGACTTTTTCTTCTTCTTCGATTTCGTGTTTATAGAAGTCGTCATGAGCTTTCTTGACGTGTTCGGGGACATCGATGACATATTTCTTATCATCCTCTAAATAGAGTTTCCCGTTATCGTACTTGGCTTTGATCATGTTCATCGAAGGACTTCCGATGAAGGTGGCGACGAAGATGTTAGCGGGTTTATTGTAAATCTCAATCGGGCTTCCGATTTGTTGGATGTAGCCGAGCTTCATAACGACGATTCTAGTCGCCATCGTCATGGCTTCGGTTTGGTCGTGAGTGACGTAGATGGTCGTCGCCCCTAAGGCTTCATGGAGCTTAATAATTTCACTTCTCATCTGAACCCGGAGTTTCGCGTCCAAGTTACTGAGCGGTTCGTCCATCAAGAAGACTTTCGCGTTCCGGACAATCGCCCGTCCTAAGGCGACCCGTTGTCTTTGACCGCCGGAGAGGGCTTTCGGTTTCCGGTCGAGATATTCTTCAATTTGTAAGATTTTAGCGGCTTCTCTCACCCGTTTATCGATTTCAAGTTTCGGGAGGTGCCGAATCTTAAGACCGAAGGCCATGTTATTGAAGACCGTCATATGAGGATACAGAGCGTAGCTTTGGAAGACCATCGCGATATCTCTATCCTTCGGGCTCTTATCGTTACTATATTCCCCGTCGATATAAAGTTCACCATTGGTAATATCTTCTAAGCCCGCGATCATCCGGAGGGTCGTTGATTTACCGCAGCCGGAGGGGCCGACGAAGACGATGAATTCGTGTTTTTTAATGTCTAAGGTAAAGTCATAGACGGCTTGGACACCATTATCGTAGACTTTGTCAACGTGACGTAAACTCACGTAAGCGAGATCGGTGGGTTTGTCGTCTTTCGGTCCTTCCACCACCTCGAGTTTTTCTTTTTCAACAAGATCGATCTTTTCTTCGATCTTCTTTTCCGTAATTTTCTTTTTCATAATGTTAGGAAAATCCTCCACTGGCGATATTGTAATCCCTCTTGAAAGCGCTTTCTAGTGCATCGTGCACAAATCGGATATTTTTAATATAAATCTTTCTTTTATATAAAAAGGAAAGCAACTATCTTCTTCTAAAACCTAAATAAATCTCTAAAAGTAACGCGTTATGATAATTCCTGATATCTAACCCCGTCACATCGATAAATTTCTGGAGCCGATAATTAAAAGTGTTCCGGTGAATATATAAAGAAGATGATGCTAAAGACGCATTAAGGTCGCTTTTAAGATAAGCAGAAGATGTTTCCATCAGTTCCGGTTCCACTCCTCTAAAAATATTATGAAGATAAGGTAAAGATGAGTAATCACCGAAAGAAAACTCTTTAAAGAGGACATCCGTTGGATACACCGCTTCCCCTAAAAAGAAGGACGCGGCGGATTTTAAGAGTTTTAAAGATAATTCATCTAAAGCGTGAGTGGATAAGAAGACAAGATTAACCCCGCTATCTTCTTGGAGGGACGGTAAAAAGCTATTGAGGATAGGCAATAAATCTTCACTTCCCGTTAAACATCCAAAATCATCATTTTGAAAAGATAAGGATGAAGTATCGAATTTTAACGCTTTAAAGCTATTTTCTAAGACCTTTCTCGGTAAGGGTTTATCGCTACAAAAAAGGTAATAACGCATATTAACGGAGCTTGAGAAGTAAGCTTTCAAAGGGCCTAAGTTCAAAGACGTGATCTTGAATCTTTACCCCGTCATAGTTATGGAGCAAAACGTCCGCTATTTGGTAGTAGAAAGTGAAATAAGTCGTGTAGGGCCTAAAGGAGCTGATGACCATAAGGTTTTGGCTTCCTTCATGCCGGTAAGCTAAAACATCCGGGTGATTATAGTCGATGATATCGAGCTTTCCATATAAGACATCTCTCGCGATCTGCGGGTCTTTTCTCATCTGAATCGCATATTGAAAGAAATTTAAGATGCTATAAGGATCTTCCATTTCGTCTTGGATATCGACCCCTTCTAAATAGTCATCATTGAGGGGCATGATCGGTTTATGGTCACTGAAGCCGGCATAAGGTCCCCGGTTCCACTGCATGGTGGTTCTTCCGTTTAACCTCGAAGTTCTTCTTAAGGTGGTGAGGATTTGTTCATCGGTGTACCCGAGCGCCCTATAAAGCGGTATATCGTTCCTCGTCCCGACGTCGAGCGAGAAATCGTCTAAGGTCCCTTTCACTAAATTACTCATCCCGATTTCGTCACCGTACAGCATAAAGGGAGTGCCGTAGAGGAAAAGAAGCGTGGTTAAAAGCATTTTAGCGCTTTCATTACGATATTTAAGGGAACCATATTGACTGACCACTCTCGGGTGATCGTGGTTACACCAGTATAGCGGCATATCGCAAGTATCGTGGCAGGAGTCATACCACCGCATAAAGTTATGTTTTAATTGGATGACATCGGTTTTGATTTCGTCATCTCGTTTCCCGATTGAACCAAAATTCCCGTTATTCCAGACGGTATCGAAATTAAAGAGGAGGTTGATAACCCCGTTTTCCCGGTCCGCTAAGAGGCGACCTTCATCGGGTTGAACGCTCCCCCCGACTTCCCCAATTAATAAACAAGGTCTCCCTTTAATGCCGTATTCCTTTAAATCTTTTAAATAGGTGATGTTTTCCGGGCGATTACTGAATTTCGAGGTATCTAAAACGGTTCCATGAATCCCTACCGGTAATGGGGAATCACTGAAACTCATATCTTTCGCCAGGTGCGCCGCCGCGTCGAGCCTAAACCCATCAACCCCGAGATTGATATAGAAATCGGCGATTTTGTAATATTCTTCTCTCAACTCCGGGTTATCCCAATTGACGTCCGGCATCTTTTCACTGAAAGTGTGAAAATAGAATTCATCAGTATTGGGGACTTGTTCCCAAACGCTATCGGTGAAGAAAGAGGCCCAGTTATTGGGGGGAACTAACTTTCCATCCACTATCTTCCCTTTTCTAAAGATGTAATAATTTCTTTCTTTGCTATTTGGATCCTCTAAAGCTTTCTTAAACCAGGGATGTTGGTCGCTCGTGTGATTTAAGACAAAATCGATGACAATTTTAATACCCCGGTTATGAGCTTCTTGAATCAAACGTTTAAAATCATCCATCGTCCCGAAACGGGGATTGATTTCATAATAGTCGCTGACATCATAGCCGTTATCGACCATCGGGCTTTTGAAAATCGGGCAAATCCATAAAAGATTGACCCCTAAGTCCCTTAAGTAATCAAGTTTACTGATGATGCCAGGGAGGTCCCCGATTCCATCATCATTACTATCTTTAAAAGACTCCGGATAGATGATGTAACCCACCGTGTTATCGTTTAGTATTTTTGTTTGGTCCATAAGTTGTTAGAGGTGCTTCCTCTCTCTTTGCCGTTTGCCTTCTTTAATTATGAGAATAATTAAAATTTTGGCAAGGAGAATTTACCTTCTTAGCAATGAATGAACTAAAGAAATAATAAGAAATCATCTATATAATTCTTACATTCTCTTTATCATTCACGATTCCTGATTCTTTTCTTCGATAATCAGTCATTTTAAAGAAGCTTTTTTATATCTTTTAGCTATAATAGGAAGCGTGAAGGAATTCATTAAGACCTGCTACAAACTTACCACGGGGTACCATAAAAGTTACCTAGCGATGCTTCTTTTTCAGTTGGTCAATGTCTTTTTCGCGGTCTTTTCCACTTTCTTAATTAAAGTCATCGTCGATACCATTCAAGGGGCGGATGCTTTAAACCAAGCGGTCTTAGTGGAAAGGTGGGTCATCGATCTCTTAACTTTCGGGGGTGGTGACGCGTATCTTTTAGAAAACCGGGTCTTCCTACTACCGATTTGGATTGTGGTGAGCGGGGTTTTGACCGCTTTTGCATCCTGGGCCCAGATGTCACTTCGAAGATATAATGCGGCGGGTATTTATTCTGCGATGCAGTTAACCCTCTTCCACCACCTTCAAAGCGTTCCTTATTCTTATTACAAGAAAGTAAAAAGTGGTGAACTTATTCAAACCTGCACTCGGGACTTAGATGTCACAAGAAAATTCCTCATCATGGACGTCAATAACTTTAATAACTCCCTTTGGCTCATCGTTTTCTGTTTCTCTTTAATGATGAACCTTTCTTGGAAATTAACCTTGGTCAGTATGGCGTTATTCCCAGTGATGTTTATCTATTCTTTCTTCCTCGTTAAAAAGGTTAGAAGGAAATACCGCTTAACCGATGACAGTGAAGCGAGGATGACTGACCGCATCCAAGAAAACTTAGGAGCGGTCCGGATCGTCAAAGCCTTTAACATGGAAAAGGATGAAATTCTTAACTTTGACACCTATCTCACCGATTATAAAAAGAAGTTTATCGCCTGGAGAACCTTATCTTCCTTCTTCTTCTCATCCACTGATATCTTAGTGTTCGGAGCCAAAATGCTCGCTTTAGTTTTCGGGGTATATCTCGCTTTTATGGGGGAAATTAATCCGGGGACCTTAGTCGTCACTTTCCTCTTCGTCAATATGATGGTGTGGCCACTTAGAGAAACGGCATCATCCTTAAGCAACATGGGGCAATACCTAGCATCCGTCGATAGAATTAGATTAATTCTCGATGAACCGATTGAAGACCGTTACTCCGGGGAAAAACCTGTCATCAACGGGAATATCGTCTTCTCCCACGTCTCTTTCCATTATGATGATAGTGATACCGAAACTCTCCACGACTTAAGTTTTAAAGTTCATGACGGGGATACGGTCAGTATCATCGGCACCACCGGAAGCGGGAAAAGCACCTTATCCTTATTATTAACAAGGTTATATGACTACACGAAAGGGTCAATCACCATTAATGGAGTAGAACTGAAAGATATTCAAAAAGCTTACCTGAGAAAGAATATCGTCCCCGTCCTTCAAGACCCCTTCCTCTTCAGTAAATCGATTGAAGCTAATATTAAAATGGCTAGGCGGGATGCGGATTTTTCGATGGTTAAAAGAGCGGCGCAAATCGCTTCGATTGACGATACCATCGATAGTTTTAAGGAAGGCTATAACACCCAAGTCGGGGAAAAGGGCTTAAGTTTATCCGGTGGACAAAAGCAAAGGGTTGCCATCGCGAGAACTCTCGTCACCGAAAGCCCCATCGTCATCTTTGACGACAGCTTATCCGCGGTCGATACGGAGACCGATTTAAAGATCAGGGAAAACTTAAAACGCTTTAGAGGAAAGAAAACAACTTTCTTAATCACCCACCGAATCAGCACCGCTAAAGATAGCGATTTAATCATCGTCCTCGAAGACGGACGGATCACCGAAATGGGAAAACACGAAGACTTGGTCAATAAACCTGGTTTATATAAGCGGATTAACGATATCCAGAGGAAGATGGCATGACGAGATTAGAAGAAGAAAAGCTCCCTAATCGCTTGAATCTCAAGATCTGGGGGAAGATAGGCAGGTACGCTCTTGAGAGCTGGCCGCTTTTAATTGTGATTGTCATCATGATGATGTTGACCTCCTTCTATGATTCGTCTTTCGTTCCGACTTTAAATGCTGCTGCTATCGAAACAATCGGGAACTTAAAGCCGTCCGGGAATGACCTGATGAACGCGGTCTTTAATCTCCGCTTCATCACCGGTGTCCTGGAAATTAAACTTAACTTTATCGGCTTCCTTTTCATTCAAATCGGGATGATCATCTTGCGGGCTTTCGCGATTTTCTGGACCTTCTTCTTAAGCCACTACTTAAGCATGAAAATTATGACTTCTCTCAGGCGCGATACCTTTAAAAAAGTCCAAGAATTATCCTTCAGTTATTTTGATAAAACGAATTCTGGTTGGCTGATCGCTCGGATGAATAACGATACCAGCAGTGTCGGTGACGTCTTAGGCTGGGACATCGTCAGTATCTGCTGGGCTTTCTTCGATATCATCTTCACTTTAATCACGATGTTTAGCCGGAACTGGGAATTCAGTTTGATTGTTTTAGCTTCCGTTCCTCTTGTCATTGTCATCATTCCTCTCTTCGAAATGGCGATGCTTAAAAGGTGGAGAACCGCGAGAAACGCTTATTCTTATTTTGTCGGGTGGCTCGCGGAAGCTATCAATGGGGCCAAAACGATTAAAACCTTGTCGATTGAAGACCAGATCAATGAAGAAGCCGATAGCATCATTGAAGATGTTAGGGTTAAAAGGTGGAAAGCCGGGAAACTCGATGCTTATTTCCAACCCCTTTTAACTTTAATCAGTAACACGATGATTGCGATTGTGACCGCGGTCGGAATCTATTTTATCGGTGGGGAAAATACGACGGAAGAAACGGTCGCTTTAATCGCGACTGTCGTCCTCTTTGTCGGCTTTGTCGGGCAAATTTATAACCCTCTTCAACAGTTGAGCGCAATCTTTAGTGACTTTATCGCTACCCAAGCTGGTGCCGAAAAAATCGGCCTCTTACTCGATGAAAAAGTCGCGATTAAAGATCGACCGGATGTCATCGAAAAATACGGAACGATCTTTGAGCCGAAAACGGAAAACTATGAACCCTTAGAAGGCGATATCATCTTTAAAAATGTCACTTTTGACTACGGAAACGGTGTCGAAGTCATCCATCCTTTAAATTTAACGATTGAAAAAGGTAAGAGCCTTGCGATTGTCGGAGAAACCGGCAGCGGCAAAACCACTCTCGTTAACCTCCTCTGCCGCTTCTATGAACCGACGACGGGGGAAATCTTAGTTAACGGCAAAGATTACCGGAATTTCAGTGTCGGCTGGCTGAGGAGCAACATCGGTTACGTCCAACAAAATCCCTATGTTTTCACGGGGACAATTAAACAAAATATTAGATATGGTCGAGAAAATGCGACCGATGAAGAGATTGAGAAAATCGGAAAATTAGTCGGTCTCGATAAAATTGTGGAACGGGAAAAAGATGGTTATGATACCTTCCTCCCCGACAGCGGTTCTTCTTTAAGCCAAGGGGAAAAGCAGCTCATCAGCTTTGCGAGAGCCCTCATTCGAAACCCGAAGATTTTAATTCTCGACGAAGCGACAAGCTCAATCGATACGGAAACCGAAAGCCGAGTCCAAAATAGTTTATTAACTCTCTTAAAAGGACGAACATCGATTTCCATCGCTCACCGCTTAAGCACTATCGTTAACTGTGATCGGATTCTCGTGATGGACAAAGGCTCCATCGTCGAAGATGGCTCCCATAAGACCTTGATGGAGAAGCATGGCCTTTATTACCACCTCTATCTTAATCAATTTAAAACCTTATCTTTGGAAGACCAAATTAAGACCTACGAAGAAGACATTGAGAAGAAAGATGTCAAGCTTTAAAAATTGATAATAAGTCGCCCCGCCAGTGAAGTAATTTTCTTTTATTATTAAGTATATCGGGAGGAATACATATGGTTCTAACCGAGCTCCTACTGGCAGTTGTTTTCTTTCAAAGTAATTTAATGAAGGGAGGCTTGAAACATAGCAGAACTTCGGGAGGTAATAATAGCTATATGCTTATTGTTACTTCTCATTAGTGTTCTCAGAAAAAATGGTTTGAATGACGATTAGTCACTCAAACCAACTGAACACACTATTATTATAATTTACGAGTAGAAGAAAGCAACCCCGTAGGGGTGTGCTTTTCACCAAAATCTTTTGATAAATACCGATATAACCTATCATTCTAGTTAGGAACATAATAATAGATATAAGTTTATTGTTAATTCTCGTTAGTCTTCTTAGAAAAAAGGTCTGAATGACAATTAGTCACTCAAACCATCCTAGTTCACTTATATTATAATTTACGAGTAGAAGAAAGTAACCCCTCTGGGGTGGCTTTTGCTCTGATATTTGAATAGAATACCGATATAAACAATTCTCTAGGCATCTTTTTAAACTTTATAAACAATCATTAAAACTTTAACCTCTAATGATCTTGGCAAAATTGGCTATATTTTTTATTGTTCGCCTAAATACTCCTTAATAGTGAATTATCATCATAATTAAATGATGAAATCTCATTATCATTTGCAAAAGGCCAATAAAATCAAGGATATTGATAAAAATTAATATCGAATAAAATACTAACGTTTTGCAACGATAACCAAGTTTTTGTGTCTTTAATTCAAAACTTCTATAGCAACAAAAAAGGATTCATTTATTCGATGAATCCTTGTTTTTTGTTATGCGTCTGCGCTAAACAATTTCATATCGAGGAAGAAACTTCCGAGCGTTAACACCGATAACCCGACCCCAATCATCAAGACCCAGTGGAAGCCGACGATCCAGCCCATCATCGCGAGATAAAGGTAGCAGATGACGCTATACATGTAGAGCCAGAAGGTGGATTTATCGTACTTTTCATCCTTCTTGTAATAGATGAACATAACTAACAGTTTAAGAACGATTAGTAAGCCTGTCATGCCGAAGAAGACGACAAAGGAGATTACTTCATTGTTCCACCCATGGTTTTGGAAGTAACTTAAGAAGTTTTCCGGCTGCGTATCAAGCCCCAAAAGCGGAGCAAAAAGGAAGAGAATAATCGTCAAGATATAAACGAGCAAAAGGCCGAAACCAAAGAGCCGTTTCTTGCTGAAGAACTGATATTCTTCTTCGAACTTTTCTTCGTTCATTAGTAGTTCTCCTTCTGCCGTTGATAATTGACCGCGAGTTTCTTTTTATAAGCCTCGATGACTTCTTCATTAGTGAAAGAAAGGTAAGGCATGATATTTAAGAAACTCCCGAACGCGAGAGCGTAATCCTTGGGATCAAAACTCTTGGCAAAGTCAGTGATTAAACAATAGGTTTTTAAAAGCTGCGTGCTTAAGTTATGGCTCTCTTCTTTAATGACGTGGGAATAGTTTTCCACTCCCATCATCACGCCTAAAGAAAGGAAGAAATGAAGGCCATCACTAAACTCATCGAGGAGCCGGTCTTTTGTGTTCATTCCCTTGTTCGACCAGAACTTAAAGCACCGGGTCTCATTAGCGAGTTCCCCGACCTCCACTAAAAGGGAAAGCACCCGTTCAATTTTCGTACTTTCGTACGTCACGTGGTGCTTTTCTTGAATGACTTTATCGAGGTCTTTTTGTAAGAGAAATAACTCGCTTAAATCGAGCGGCTTATTCATCATCGCCTTTCACCGCGATCTTCTGTAAGTGCCAAATATCCCGGTTATATTCTTCGATGGTGCGGTCGCTGCTGAAGTGGCCAGCGTGCGCGATATTATGGATTGCCGCTTCCGCCCACTTCTTCTTATTTTGATAGAATTTATCGGCTTTTTCACAAGCTTCACAATAGGAATCGAAGTCCTTTAAGATGAAGAATTGGTCGCCTCTATTCATGATTTCGTCAAAGATCATTTGGAACCGGTTGCCCTTATTGATGGCCCACGGACCATTGAAGAGGCTATCCATGACGTTTTTGATTCTCGTGTCAGAGTTATAGACGTCCCAAGGATTATAGGTCCCGGTTCTGACGTATTCATTGACTTCGTCTTCCGTTAACCCGAAGATGACTTCGTTTTCTTTACCGGCGAGATCCGCGATTTCGATATTCGCCCCATCTAAGGTTCCAAGCGTAATCGCTCCGTTCATCATGAACTTCATGTTGCTCGTCCCGCTGGCTTCTTTTCCGGCCGTCGAGATTTGCTCACTGATATCGGTAGCGGGAATAATCTTTTCCGCCAGACTCACCCCGTAATTTTCCACGAAGACAATCTTCATGAACTTACTGGCTTCTTCGTCATTATTGATGACGTCCGCTACCGCTAAGATAAGTTCGATGATCCGTTTCGCATATTCATAGCTCGGAGCGGCTTTCGCCCCAAAGATATAAGTATGCGGGGTCATCTTAAAGTTCGCGGGATCATTCTTAAACGCTTGGTAAAGGCTCATGATGTGGAAAATATTCATCAGTTGCCGTTTATAAGCGTGTAACCGTTTGATTTGGGTATCAAAGATACTATCGGGATTGATTTCAATACCGGTGGTATCTTGGATGTATTTGGCGAATTTGACCTTTTGATTATGTTTAATCTTTAAGAATTCTTTTTGGGTCGCCACATCTTTCGCGAACTTATCGAATTTGACGAGTTCATCGGGTTTGGTGATCCATTTATTTTCGATTCTGGAAGTGATCAAATTGCTGAGTTCCGGGTTGGAATATAAGAGCCATCTTCTATGGGTAACCCCATTGGTTTTGTTATTGAATTTTTCCGGGAAGAGTTGATAGAAATATTTAAAGGTATAGTTCTCTAAGATATTGGTATGAATCTTCGCAACCCCATTGACACTGAAGGAAGCATAGATGGCCATGTTAGTCATATGGATTTGCCCATCTTTAATGATGGCCATTTGGTATTTTTCCCCGTCCCCAATGCCTTTTTCGGTGAGGTAGAGGTTAAATCTCCGGTTGATTTCTTCGATGATCATATAGACCCGGGGGAGTAAGTTTTGGACGTAATTGACGGGCCATCTTTCTAAAGCTTCCGGCATGACCGTGTGGTTAGTGTAAGCGAAACACTTTTGCACCATCGCCCAAGCATCATCCCAGCCGTAACCGTATTCATCCATGAGAAGACGCATAAGTTCCGGAATCGCTAAGATTGGGTGGGTGTCATTGAGTTGGAACATGTAATGTTCCGGGAGTTGGTTGAGCGTGCCATATCTCCGCATTTCCCCGCGGAGAACGCTTTGAAGACCAGCGCTGACTAAGAAATATTGTTGCCGAAGTCTTAAGAGCCGGCCGTGTTCGGTGCTGTCATCGGGGTAAAGACCGAAGCAGAGTTCCTTTAAAGTCGATAAATATTCGTTGAACGAACAATCGGTCGGAAGGTTCTTTTCGCTCGGTTCCGCGGACCAAAGCCTTAAGGTATTAGCGACCCCGTTATGGTAACCGACGACACTGACGTCATAGGGAACCGCTCTAATGGCTCTGGCATTGACTAACCGAATAGCGTAGTTACCATCAGGTTTTAAATAAGTTTCCGCGTTGCCGTAGAACTTAACTTCCACCGCATGTTTGGGTTTTCTGACTTCAAAGACGAAGCCGTCGCTCAACCATTGGTCGGGGAGTTCGATTTGCTTTCCATCGACAAATTTTTGCCGGAAGAACCCGTATTCATAACGGATAGTATTTCCGTGGAGAGCGTACCCAAGAGAAGCTGCGCTATCGAGGAAACAGGCAGCGAGCCGTCCTAAGCCACCATTTCCGAGCCCGGCGTCTTTTTCCATATCTTCCAGTTCATTGATATCGATGCCGAGTTCTTTAAGGCCATCACGGGCCACTTCATAAATCCCGAGATTTTGCATATTGTTGAGAAGCAAACGGCCAATCAAGAATTCCATCGAGAAATAGATGCATTGTTTAATGCCTTTCTTGAGGATTTGTTCCCGGCAAGCCCGCCACTCATAACCGGCCCAGTCCCGGACCATTTCCCCTAAGATGTTATATCTTTCGGTGATGTGGCTATCAGAGACCGAACGGCCATATTTTTCGCTTAAGCGTTTTTCAAATTCTTGTTTAAATTCTAATTTATTTGCAAACATTCATTTCTTCCTTCCTAAATAAGAGGATTATTTCGCGCTCTTTTTGGTGCGTTTCGCTGGCGCTTTTTTAGTTTTACTCGAAGTTTTCTTTTCTGTCACCTTTTTCTTAGTACTAGTTGTGCTTTTTTTGGTAACTTTCTTTGCTTTTTCCTCTTTGTCTTCTTCTTTTTTGACTTCCTCGACGGGTTTTTCGACCCTTCTCTTAAAGATCATCGCCGCGTAACTCCCGAGCTTGATCGATAAGTGGTGAGGTCGATCCTCAGGTCCCCAATCATAGCTTTGAAGAGGCGCCCCATTATATTGGTTCCACCCGCCATAGATATCTTTATCGCTATTGAAGATTTCGTCGTAGATACCGCCATTTAAGCAGCCGACTTCGTATCCTTCATAATAGTTCGGGGTCATGTTATAGACGAAGAGTAAATCGCTATCGCCGACTTGCCGTTCAAAGGCGAAGACACTTTGGTCGCTATTATTAACCATGGTCCATTGGAAGTGAACGGGATTATATTCTTCCACCTTCATCGCGTCTTCCGCTTGATAGATGAGGTTTAAATCACGGAACATCCGGCAGATGCTATCGTGCTTGGGGAAGCTCTTAAGGAACCACGGCAATGAGCGGTTTTCATTCCATTCATCGAAGGAAGCGAGTTCATTACCCATGAAGTTAAGTTTCTTCCCCGGGTGCCCGAATTGGTAGGTATAGAGGTTACGAAGAAGGGCGAACTTGGTATCGTAATCCCCGTACATCTTATTGATTAAGGTCCCTTTCCCGTGGACCACTTCATCGTGGCTCAAAGGTAATAAGAAGTTTTCACTATAGAAATAGGCCATCGAGAAGGTGAGCTTATTATGTTCCCACTTCTTATAAATTGGGTCTTTCGCGTAATACTTTAAGGTATCATTCATCCACCCGAGGTCCCACTTATAATCGAAACCTAAACCCCCGTATTCTAAGGGTTTCGTGACCCCTAAGAAGTCGGTCGAATCTTCCGCAATCATCATGACGTCGGGGTGTTCAAAGTGAATCTTCCCGTTCAAACGTTTGATGAATTCAGTGGCCCCAGTATTTTCGCCATTAGCTTTATTTCCGTCCCAATAGACGATGTTACTGACCGCATCCACCCGGATACCATCGAAATGGAAGTAACAGAGGAAATAGTTCATCGCGCTCATAAGGAAGCTTCGGACCGGATCTTTTCCTAAGTCAAATTGGCAGCTCCCCCACGGGCTATAAGTGTGGGAGGGATCGCTATATTCATAGAGTTTACTGCCGTCGAATTCTCTTAAGGCATAGTAGTCAGTCGCAAAGTGAACCGGAGCGAAATCAAGGATGACCCCTAAGCCCGCTTGGTGAAGAAGGTTCACGAATTGCATCAGTTGTTTCGGATTCCCGTACCGGCTATCGACGCTGAAGAAACCGGTCGCTTGGTAACCCCAGCTCCCATCGAAGGGATATTGGGTGATCGGCATGATTTCCACGTGGGTGAAACCGAGACCTTTAACGTGGGCAATCAAGTCCGGTGCAATCTCTTCATAAGAAGGATATCTATCACCGATTTTCCCTCTCCAGCTCCCTAAATGGAGTTCATAGATCGACATCGGTTTATCGAAATTCCGGTCTCTTTCGTTCATCCATTTTTGGTCGTTCCACGGGAAGCCTTCAATATCATAAGTCCTTGAACAAGATTGCGGACGAAGTTCACTATAGAACGCGAAGGGGTCGGCTTTATCGACATATTCCCCCCGGCAGTTTTTAAAGTGATATTTATAACTTTGGTAGTCATGAAGATCAGGGACGAAAGTTTCCCACACCCCCGCTTCATCGATTTTGTTCATTTTGTTAGCTCTCACGTCCCAGTTATTCCATTCCCCGATGACGCTGACATCGCTCGCTAAAGGAGCGTAGAGCCTGAACCACACCCCGTGGAGGGTCGCACCTGGGGTCTTTCCCCCATCGCTGCTCGGAAGGGTGCAAGTTCCGAAATGAGCGCCGAAATAACGAAAACCATCAATCGACTGCCCCATTAAATAGTCGTACAGTAAGCCGTAAGCCATATCAAATACCTCACAATTGCTAAAGAGACAATAGCACCTTTCCCCCTTTTTAGCAAGGCTAAAGGGGGTAAAAATGGGAAGAAAAAAGATATCAAAAACCAGTGCTTTCGCCTTTAAAAAATCCTCTTTTCCTTTTATCATAAACGAGAAAGAAGGAAACATATGAACAAAGTTATAGCGGTAAATGCCGGAAGCAGCTCCATCAAGTACAAGATGTTCTTGATGCCAGAAGAAACAGTTGTCTGCTCCGGAATTGTCGATCGTATCGGGCATGACGATGCGATTTTTAAGATGAAAGGCGAGGGTCTTAATCACGTCGAAACTCTCCCCATCAAAGACCATTCTTTAGGGGTCAAACTCATCCTCGACGGCTTAAAGAAATTCGGGATCGTCAAAGATTTAAAAGAAATTGTCGCGGTTGGGCACCGGGTCGTCCAAGGCGGAAAATATTTCTCTAAAAGCGTCATCTTCGATGAAGATGCGAAGCAAAAGATTGAAAGTTTAATTCCACTGGATCCGTTGCACGCTCCGGCCCACATCATGGGTTACGAAGCCTTTAAGAAGGCTCTTCCGGACGCCATTGAAATCGCGGTCTTCGATACGGCTTACCACCAAACGATGGAAGAAGAAGATTACCTCTTCCCTATTCCCTATGAACTCAGTAAAAAATATGACATCAGACGGTATGGGGCCCACGGGACCAGCCACCAATATTTAGTCGAAAAAGGCATCCACGATTTCTTAAATGATGCTCCTCACAGCAAAATCATCAGCTGCCACATTGGGAGTGGCGCCAGTTTAACCGCCGCGCTCGACGGAAAAAGCATCGCTACTTCCATGGGTTTAACCCCCTTAGGTGGGGTCATGATGGGGACGAGATCAGGGGATATTGATCCCTCGATCTGCGACTATTTAAGCACCTCGACTGGCATGGATATTCATCAAATCTATGACCTCCTCAATAAAAAGAGTGGTCTCCTCGGGGTCAGCGATAACCTCAGTAACGATACGAGAGATATCGAAGCTGCTATCGATGAAGGAAACGAAAACGCCATTAGAGCAGGTAAACTTTTCGCCAGAAGAATCGCCGATTTCATCGGCCAATATTACGTCCGTTTAGGCGGATGTGATTTGATTATTTTCTCTGCTGGTATCGGTGAAAATAGCGTTTATTTCCGGAAAGAAATCTTAAAACGAGTCGAAGAAGCATTGAAGCTCGATATCGATTACACCTTAAACGAAACCGAAAACCACAAAGAAGCCTTAATCAGTAAGAGCACGAGCCCCATTAAAGTCGCGATTATCCCGACAGACGAAGAAGTCATGATTGCGCGGGACCTTGAAAAAGCCTTGGAGGGAAAACTATGAACCAAGACTTGATTAAAGAATACAGCAAGAAATGGAAAAAAGAATTTAAGAAAGTTCGATCTTTAATCGATAAATACCATAAAATCATCGTTTTCCGGCACATTAAACCGGATTTCGATGCTTTGGGTACTCAGATGGGTCTCGTCACTTTCCTTAAAGACAATTTCCCCGATAAAGAAATCCATTATGTCGGTGATAACCACGTCAGCTTTATGCCGAGGTTATATCCTTACGCCGAAAAGTTAAATGATGCTGATTTTAATGAACCCTTCTTAGCCATCATCGTCGATGTCGGTGACCACGGGAGAATCGCAGATCCCCGTTACACCAAAGCGAACGCGATCGTGAAATTCGATCACCATCCTTTTAAAGAAGAAGTCGCTAATGTTGGAATGGTCGATGAAGAACTGGCTGCGTGTTCGGAATTCGTGAGCATCTTCTGCTTAACGTATCCGAGGACTCAAATGACCCAAATAGCGGCTGGGTACTTTTATAGCGCGATCGTCGGTGACAGTGGTCGCTTCATGTATAGTTCCACTTCTCCTCTCACCTTTACAGTTGCGTTGAAACTCTTAGAAACTGGCATCAATATCAACAGCATTTACCAAAAGATGTACGTCAAAAAGATCGAAGACTTAAAGGTGATGAGTTACATCTTAAATAACTTCCATGTCACCAAAAAAGGTGTCAGCTATTACCTCTTACCCATCGATGTTCAAAAGTCACTTAATATCACCAGCGAAAGGGGAAAAGATAACGTCAACCTCTTCAGCAACATCGACGGCATTGAGATTTGGTGCAGCATCACCGAAGACCCCGATCCCAAAGATTACTGCTGGAGAATCTCTATTCGGTCGAAGGCCTTAGATATCAGTAAAGTCGCGGCGAAATGGGGTGGCGGCGGTCACCCGCAGGCCAGCGGTGCTAAAATCAAAGACCTCACGGAACTCGATAGTTTCCTCAAGGATTTAGACGATTTAATCATTAAATAAACTATGGCCTTTATTCCCTTACACATTCGAAGTGGTTTTTCTTTCTTAAGAAGCGCTTTAACTGTGGAAAAAATCCCACTGCTCCTTAAGAAATATAACTTCACAATCGGGGGAATAACCGACCTCAACACCTTGAGCGGTCTCGCGCCGTTTTACCACGAAATGAAGAAGGTGAACTTAACTCCGATTTTTGGGGAAGAGCTCACCTTCTTAAATTATTCCTTCTTAATCTTTATTGAAAACGAAGTTGGTTACCGAAATCTTTTAGCGATCAATAACGATAAAGATAGTCTCACTTTCCAAACCTTTTTTAAGGAAGGCTTAAGCTATATTGTCCTTAGTTCATCAATCAAGGACGTTAGTCAATTAGAAAGCCTTACACCTTACTTAAAGAAGGTTAAACATTTCCACATTGGTCTTTTAGCCTTTGAAGAGGAAGAAAAAGTAAAAAAGATCCGGGATTGGGCGAGAAATCACGATATTAAGGTCATCGCGACCCCTCTTTTCTTATACGAAAAACCCGTCGACCAAATTGCCTTAAGAATCTTAGAAGCCATCGAGCAAAAGACCAATTTAGAGATCGAAGAAGAAAGCGGTCCTTATGCCTTAACTTATACGCAAAAGCTATCGGATTTCTTTACGGAAGAAGAAATCGAAAATACCAACATTATCTTTAATAATTGCAAGGATTTTCAGTTTTTAGAGAAGCGAGGAAAGATTTTAGAATACCCCTCTCCCACTTCGAGCGAAGCTTATCTTAGACAGCTCTGTGAACAGGGTTTAAAAGACAAAGGACTAGATAACAAAGTTGAGTACCATGAACGGATGGAATATGAACTTAAAATCATCCTCGATATGCATTATGAGGATTACTTCCTCTTGGTTCATGATTACGTTAACTTTGCAAGAAATAATGGTATCTTAGTCGGCCCCGGCCGGGGATCGGGAGCGGGTTCCCTCGTCACTTATCTTTTAAACATCACTCTTGTCGATCCTTTAAAGTATAATCTCTACTTTGAACGTTTCCTTAATCCGGCAAGAAAGTCTCTTCCTGATATCGACGTTGACTTTCAAGACACTCGTCGGGAAGAAGTCGTCAATTATTTAATCGATAAATTTGGGAAAGACAAGGTCGCTCACGTTTTAGCGGTTCAAACAATCGGGGCTAAGGAAGCCTTAAGAGACATCAGTCGGGTCTATAAGAAGTACTCCGATAACGCTGTTAATCAAGTCATCCAAACCATCATCAATGATCGCTTAAGTTTAAGGGAAGATTATAAGACCAGTAAACCTTTTAAAAACATCGTTGATAGCGATAAGTTTTATCTTCAAATGGTCGCTTTAGCCAGCAAAATTGAAGGCTTACCCAGGCAAAAAGGGCTCCATGCGGCGGGTTTAGTTATTAACGATGAACCGCTTAAGGACTGCGCTCCGACCAGCTATGACGACGCGATTGGAGCGACAGTTCTTTTAGAAAAAGATTATCTTGAAGAACAAGGGTTCCTTAAGATGGACCTTTTAGGCTTAAGAAACCTTTCCATCGTCAGTGAAACTCTCAATAGAATTAAGATCGATACTGGGAAAACTCTTAAATATGAAGATATCCCCTACGAAGATAAGGAAAGCATATCTTTGATTACCGAAGGCTTAACGATGGGCCTCTTCCAATTAGAAAGTTCGGGGATTAAGCAGGCGATTAAACTCTTAAAGCCGACGGAATTCTTGGATGTCGCCCTACTGGAAGCTATCTATCGTCCGGGTCCGATGCAAGAGATCCAAACCTTCGCAAGACGGAAAGACGGAAGAGAAAAAGTCACCTATATCGATGACGATTTAAAAGATATCTTATCCCAGACCTATGGCATCATCATTTACCAAGAACAAATCATGCAGATCGCCCAGAAAATGGCGGGCTTTACTTTTGGTGAAGCGGATTTATTTAGACGGGCGATTAGTAAGAAAAATCATGAGGCGATTTTAAAAGAAAAAGCGCGCTTTATTGAGGGGGCTTTAAAGAAAAATAAGACCCGTCAACAAGCGGAAGAAGTCTTTGAACTCATTGAAAGATTTGCTTCGTATGGTTTCAATAAGAGCCACGCGGTCGCGTACGCTTACCTCACCTGCCAAATGGCGTACCTCAAGAAACACTATCCTCTCGAATTCTATTGTTCCTTATTAGACACCTTAGATTTAGCGGAAAAGAAAGCTCGGGACACCATGAGCGAAATGCGGCGGTTCAATATCAAGATTCTTACCCCTTCCGTTCAAGATAGCTCATATAAGTTTGTCGTCCATAACAATAACCTTCTTTTACCCTTAAGTTCAATCAAGAATGTCGGGACCATCTTCATCCATAATCTTTTAGATGAACGGGAAGAAAATGGGCCTTACATCGACTTTTTTGACTTCGTTAAGCGGGCGAAAAAGAGCGGTCTGACTCTTCCCCTTTTAATCCGGCTCATCGATAGCGGCTCTCTCGACTGCTTTAACGTCAACCGGGCCACTTTACGAGCGACCGCTCCGAGAGCGATCAAATACGCGGAAATGTTCTACGGGAAAGATGGGACGGAGTTGCTTTTAAACTTTGATTTTGAAAAACCAGCTTATCAAGAAGATATCGATGACCCGAAACTTAACTTTAATTTAGAAAAAGAAACACTTGGGATCGCCCTTTCTGTCTCACCCCTTTCAACCTATAAAGATGAAGTGAAACGGATACACGCGATAAGTTTAGGTGACATCGATAAAATGCCGAATGGCACCTATGAAGTCTTAGCTCTTTTGAAGAGTGCGAAAACCATCACCACTAAGAAAGGTAAACCGATGGCCTTCGTCAGTGTTTATGACGATTTAAACGATAACGAATTCATCATGTGGGATGAAGAATACACCAAGTATTATTCTTTATTAGATAAAGATGAACCTCTCTTCTTTAAAATCCAGATCACACGGGGCAAAAGAGATAGTTACATCATTCGTGAAATCAAAAAACCGGAGGAACAAGTATGAGCAAGAAAATCATTATCATCGATGGAAATAGTCTGCTTTTTAGAGCGTACTACGCTACCGCGTATAGCGGTAACATCATGCGGACCAAAGAAGGATTTCCCACTAACGCTATTTTTGCTTTCAGTAACATGATAAGTAAACTCTTAAACGATGCGAAAGATGGCACCGCTTTCTTTGTCGCCTTCGATAAAGATAGTAAGACTTTTAGAAAGGAAGAATTCCAAGACTATAAAGCGAACCGGGCCCCTGTTCCGGAAGATTTAGTGAGACAATTCCCGGTCGCGAGAGAACTTTTAACTGCTTTAAACGTCTTCCAATTTGAACTCCACGGAGTAGAGGCCGATGACCTCTGCGGCACTATCGCGAAGTTAGCCTCGAAAGAAAATTATGACGTTGAAATCTATACCAGCGATAAAGATTATCTCCAGCTTATCGATAGCAATATCTCCGTCAATCTTTTAAAGACCGGTTTAAGTAACATCCAAAAGATGACCCCGACTACTTTAAAAGAAACAATGAACATGACCCCGGACCAAATACCCGATTTTAAAGCCCTGTCCGGTGACGATAGCGATAACCTCCCCGGCGTTCCGGGGGTCGGGCAAAAAACCGCGGTTAAACTCTTAGAAAATTACCATAACATCGATGGAATTATCTCCCACGTAGGTGAATTAAAAGGAAAGCTTAAAGACAATATCGAAGCGAAAACGGAACAGATGGAAAAGGTCAAACGTTTAGCGACCATTAAAACGGACGTCGAACTCCCCTTCACCTTAAAAGATTTAGTCTATGACGGTTACGATTTCTCGACCGTTAACTCTTTCGCCCAAAAATATGAATTAAGATCTTTATTATCTCGGCTCCCGAAAACCCTTAAAAAAGCGGAAGCCCAACAAGCGGAATTTAAAGGCCAAGAAGTTAAAAACCTTCCTCATACCGATAGTAAAGTTGTATCGGTCACGCTAGATATCGATTATGCTTCTTACCACACCGATGAACCGCGGGGCGTCGCCTTTAGTTTTAATGACGAAACTTACTACTTAGATTTCCAAGATTTCTTAAAAGATGAAGAAGCGAAAAGACTTTTAAAAGATCCATCCGTTGCTATTAAAACTTATGACGGAAAAGCTCTTTTATATGTAATGAGTAAATACAATATCGAAGTCAATAACGTCGATGACGACTTACTTCTCGCCTATTATTTGATCGATACTTCTTCCACTAATAGTCCGGAAGCGGTTTACCAAAGTTTCGGTTTCGATATTAACGGCAATGAAAGCATCAACTTGTTTGACCTTCATAAAGCGAAAACCACCATGCTGATGGCGGGCGACACTGAAAAATCGATCATCAAAGCCCGGTCACTTTTAACCTCTACTCAATCTTTAAATCTTTACCTCAATACCGAAATCCCCCTTTCCCACGTCTTAATGAAGATGGAAAGAGAAGGCTTCCCCCTCCATAAAGATATCTTGATGGAGCTCGGGAAAGGTTTCCAAAAGAAGAAAGATGAGGATGAGAAACAAATCTTCGAATTAGCGGGCACTCACTTTAACCTCAATAGTCCTAAACAAGTCGCAGATACACTCTTTAATAAAATGGGCCTCAAGAACCCGCGTGGTGGCTCGACATCGGTCGAAAGCTTAACCGATATCCAAGATAGTAGCCCGATTATTCCTTTGATTTTGGATTATAGGAAGTACGCGAAACTATTATCGACTTATATCGATGGCTTAATCCCTCATATCCAAGAAGATAACAAGATTCATTCTTACTTTAATCAAGCCGAAACCACCACTGGAAGGCTGAGTTCATCATCCCCTAACATGCAAAACATCACCGCGAGAGATGAAGAAGGAAAAAACATCAAAAAGGCCTTCTATTATGATGACCCTGATACCTATATCGTCTCTTTCGATTATTCCCAAATCGAACTTCGCTTATTAGCAGCCTTCTCCCACTGCCAAAAATATATCGATGTCTTTAATAACGGCCATGACGTCCATAGTGAAACAGCAGCAAAAATCTTTAATACTACCGATGTCACCCCGGAAATGCGAAGGAAAGCCAAAGCCGTTAACTTCGCGATTATCTATGGGACGACCATCTATGGGTTAAGCGAACAAATCAATTGTTCCGTTAAAGAAGCCAAAGATATCATCGATACTTTCTATAACACTTATCCGGAAATTTATACTTACCTCCAAAATATCGCGGATAACGCCGAAAAGAATGGTTATGTCACCACAATGTTCGGTCGAAGAAGATATTTAAGGGATATTAATGACCGAAACTACGCAAAAAGAGAAGCAGCCAGACGGGCAGCTTTGAACGCTCCAATCCAGGGTAGCGCGGCTGACCTCATTAAGACCGCAATGATCAAAGTCGACGATTTCTTAACGAAAGAAAAACTTCAAACGAAAATGGTTCTCCAGATCCATGACGAACTAATCTTTAAGGTTCCGAAAGAAGAAATCGAAATCATCAAAGAAAAAGTAGCGGATATCATGGTCCACGCGGTAGAGCTACCCGTGAAGTTAGAAGTCAGTTTTGGCTATGGCCACACCTGGTACGACGCGAAGGAGTAATAAGATGCCGGAATTACCTGAAGTTACCACTGTTATCGGTTTACTTAAAAAAGAAGTTATCGGAAAAACGATAGCCGATATCGATATTTTCTATAAGAAAGCGATCAATGAAGGGGATACTGAAACTTTCATAAAGGAAGTTAAAGGAAGAACCATCGAAGACATCCTCCGTCACGGGAAATTCATTCTCTTTAAATTGAATGATAATCTATTTATGGTTAGCCACTTACGGATGGAAGGGAAATATTTCTTTAAGAACGACAAAAGAATTAAAGAAAAGCATGATATCGTCACTTTCACCTTCACCGATGGCACCACTCTCACTTATAACGATCAAAGAAAATTTGGAATCATACTTTTAAGAACGAAAGAGGAGCTATATTCCACGCTTCCTCTATCAAAATTAGGGAAAGAACCTTGGGATATAAACACCGATGAATACTATAAAAAGCTGAGTAAAAAGAACGCGCCACTCAAGGAAGCTTTACTCGACCAAACTATCATGTGTGGTTTAGGGAATATCTACGCGGATGAGGTGCTCTTTTTAAGTAAACTCCACCCCTTAAAGAACGCCAAAACCATCACCAAAGATCAAGCCGAAACCCTCCTTTTAAATAGCCGAAAAGTCTTAGAAAAAGCCATCGAACTCGGAGGAAGCACGATTAGAAGTTACCACCCAGAAGAAGGAATCGATGGGAGATTCCAAATCCTTTTAAAAGTTTATGGGCGGCACAATGAACCCTGCGTCACCTGCGGCACTCCCTTAAAAAAGATTAAAGTCAATGGCCGCGGAACCACTTATTGTCCGGTCTGCCAAGAAGATAAAGAGCATCCGCTTTGGATTGGGGTCACCGGCCCCGTCGCCGCGGGAAAAAGCACCGTCACCAAGTACTTTGAAAACCACGGATTTTACGCATTGTCGAGCGACGAAATTGTCCATGAACTCTATGAAAAGCCGGAAGTTATTAAACTTTTAAAAGAAGCCTTCGGAAGTGAAGTTATTACGGACAATAAAATTGACCGAACTAAGCTTTTTAATCTTCTTAAAAATGATGAAAAAGCCCATCAAGCGATCAATGATTTGATTCACCCTCTAGTTGTTAATGAAATCTTAAAACGCCTAGAAAACAAAGGTCGAGCGGTCATCGAAGTGCCCCTCTTACTCTCCACTCCTTTAAGAGAATTAACGGGCTTAAATATCTTTGTTAAAGCCAGTGACGAAACGATTATAAACCGTCTAAAGAAAAGGGGAAAAGATGCATCTTTCCTTAGTTTTTATCCGAAGTATCCGAATTCGATTATCAAAAAATATTGTCCGATTATCATCGATAACAATGGAACGGAAAAAGAGCTTGAAAGTAAGCTCGACGAGATTTATCAAAAGTTACATTAAAGATAAGATTCCGGGGAGGAAGTTTGAACGTATTCTTCCGCGTTATTTTTGATTGTTTCTTCCAGGTTTTTCGCCATTAAGAAAGAACCCCGACTGCTGGTTTGATATAAGGTATGGATTTGGTTAAGGGGCATCGTGGAGATAAAGATTGTTTTCTTTCCTTCTTTCATCCGGTTTTTAATTAAGGGAACGATGATACTGTCCCGGGTGTAATCGGTTTTATATTCTTCTCCAAAGGACGTCAGAATCAAAGTATCGACGTCTTGAAGGGTCTTCAACATCGACGATGAATGGTTATTTCTTTCAAAGGTCGCATTCCTCAGTTCGTTAACCCGGTTTGGGGTGTTGATGAACGCCGCTCTTTTAGTTCCTTTGAGGTTAATTTTCCCGACTAAGAAGGCAACCGGGTGTTCCACTTCTTCTAAATTTGAGGCTTGAAGATAAAAGAAATATTTATCCCCTTTAAAAAAGCTCAATATCTCTCGTAAAAGTTTCTTTAAATGATCAGTTTCCGGATTTTTAGTCTCAAACCATTCTTGGGGAAAGTCATAGATTAAGAAAGAATCTTCCATGCCTTTCACACTCTTATAGAAAGGGCAATAATCAATGACTAAAGTCGGGTAGCCATCGATTCTTTGAATGATTTTTTGCATGCCATATGAGAAACTTTTACACGTCTTTAAACCCTTGCATTTTTCGCAAGTTTTAAAGGATTCATAATAGGCTAAAAGATCATTTTTAAAATGAACCTTTTCTTCATCAGAAAAATCAAGGTTTTGCAGAGCTTTTTGAAAATTAACATCGCTTTTGATGCCGTTTTCTAGCTCATTATTCGTGGCGACTTTCCACTTCGTTAAATCTTTCTTGAGTTCTTCCATTAGATGCCTTCCAAGAGTTCATCGAGCTCTTCATCCAGATGATCTTTTTCTTCTTTTTTATCGTCTTTAACGGGTTCCATTTTAGTTACCTTTTGAACCGCTTCTTCTTTCGTGACCGGTTTCTTGTTTTCCTTCTTAACTGTCGTTAAAAACTCCACCGCATCATAAGCGGTCTCGATGCCGTTACGGACGAGAGAGGCCGCGATTTTTTCGGCCAGAGGACGCCGAATAATCCCTTTATTAGTGGTGATTAAGTAAAGCATTAACGCGTTACAAACAGCGGAATTAAGACCCATCTCATTGACTAAATATTTGATCAAAGCGATATCGCTAGAAGCGGGAATATGTCCCCCTTGGAACTTGGTCAAATAATCGATGGGAGTTAACTCTTCCATGTCTTTGATGTCTTTCTTTAAGGGACTATTGACCGCGAGAACACTCTTGGGAGCGACTTTCGGTTTTAAGGGGGAAGAATTGTATTGGAGTAAAGCATTTTGGAGCTTCATAAAGTCCACTCTTTTTCCCACCGGTTTAAAGAGATCGAAAGCTTCTTGGTAAAGGATTTCCGCGAGGACCGCTTCATCGACCCCGAAGATGGCTTGGATTTCCGCGAGAGAACGGAGTTCTTTACTCGTTAGGGTGGTAGTTTCTAAGTTCGGGGAATAAGAAAGGAAAGCTCTTAAGAAAGCTTGTTCATCGAAGGTATAACGAAGTTCTTGACTCTTTTTATAGAACTTCTTCGGCTCATTCACATTAGCGTCCTTCAAGGTATAAACCTCATTGAATTTACTGGTCACTTCTTGAAGTTTTTCGGTATCTAAACGAGGGGGTATTTCTTCCACTAAAGTTTGGTATTCCTTTGCCCCGATCTTTTCTTTTAAAAGTTCCCTTAAGGCGATACTATCGAAGAATTTACCGTAACCGCAGGGTTTTAAAGTTTCGATGGTAACTTTGCTTCTATCGAGTTTATCGATGAAAGTTCTCGCGAGAGACACCCCCTCTAAATAAGGGAGTAAACCGGTTAATTCTCCTAAACTAAGACCGGCTTTCTTAAGGAAGGTTTCCACTTTTAAAGCTTTCTTTTCTCTCCGTAAAGCGAAATAAAGACCAAGAGCTTTACAACCGATAATCGGAAGATAAAGCTCCTTTAAAACCTGGAAATCATTGTTCGATAAGTCCCCGAGGTTTTCTAAAGAAAGGAGGTCAGTAATCTTAAAATCTTTCACGGACAAAATTATAAACAAAGTTCCCTCTTCTTTAAAGGCTCAACGGCTAAAAATAGAAGGAAAGAAAATTGCATTTTTCAAACGTTAACTTATACCAAATCCCTTAAAGGGATAATATAATGTAGGCGTTTTGAGAGGTTCACATATGATTAAAAGAATCGGCATTCTCACCAGCGGCGGCGATAGCCCCGGTATGAATAACGCCATAAGAGCGGTCGTCAGGGCCGGTCTTTCTTATGGTTTAGAGGTTTATGGTATCTATGACGGGTACCGCGGCCTCGTCGAAGGAAAAATTGAAAAATTAACGAGAAAGAGCGTCAGCGACATCGTCAACCGTGGCGGCACGATTTTAAGAACGGCGCGGCTTCCGGAATTCAAAGAAGAAGCGGTCCGGCAAAAAGGGGTCGAACAATTAAAGAAATTCGGAATTGAGGCCCTCGTCGTTATCGGCGGTGATGGAAGCTACATGGGCGCGAAAAAGCTCACCGAAATGGGCATCGACTGCGTCGGACTTCCGGGCACCATCGATAACGATATCGCCTGCACCGACTACACGATCGGTTTCGATACCTGTTTAAACACCATCTGCGACTGTGTCGACAAGATTCGGGACACCACTGAAAGCCACTCCCGCTGCTCGATTATCGAAGTCATGGGTAACCACTGCGGTGACTTAGCTCTCTTCAGCGGTTTAGCCGAAGGCGCTGAAATGATTCTCACCCCCGATCACCCGATCCCGGAAGAAGAAATCATGAAGACTTTAAAAGATATGAAGGATAGCGATAGCGATAAACGGGCGATTGTCATCGTCAGTGAAAAACTCTATCCCGATATCCATGCTTTTGCGCGACACGTCCAAGAAATGACCGGTTTTGATACCCGGGAAGACGTCCTTGGGCACGTTCAAAGAGGTGGCGCTCCTTCAGCTTTCGATAGAATCCTTGCGACAAGAATGGGCGCGTACGCTGTCGATATCTTAATGGAAGGCCGAGGCGGCCGCTGCATCGGCATCGTCAACAATAAAATCGTCGATTACGATATCTATGAAGCTTTAGCGCTTCCGCGTGACAAACACGTCAGCATGCTCCGCTTAGTCGATATCTTAAAATAACGAGGTGAAATTATGATGCAATTACTCACCAGTAAGAAAACCAAAATAGTCTGTACCATCGGGCCCGCTAGCGATACCCCCGAGATGGTTAAAAAGCTCTATGACAATGGAATGAATGTCATGCGGCTCAATTTCAGCCACGGCACCCATGAAGAGCAAAAGAAAAAGCTCGATATCGCTCGGGATTTTGAAAAGAAATACGGGATTTTAATTCCAGTTGCCCTTGATACTAAAGGCCCGGAAATTAGAACCGGCATGATGGAAAATGGGAAAGTCGACGTCAAGACTGGCCAAATCATGCGGATTGCCATGAAACCGATGCTCGGGACCAAAGAAAAGTTCAGCGTCAGCTACACTGGTCTTTATAAAGATGTCAGCATCGGGGATACCCTCCTCGTCGACGATGGTAACCTCCAACTTTTAGTCACTGATAAAGACGAAAAGAGCGAAGAAATCATTGTTAAAGCCTTAAACGACCACTACATCAAAGATCAAAAAGGCGTCAATGCGCCGGCCAGCCAACTTTCGATGCCCTTCATCAGTCCGAAGGACGAAGAAGACTTAAAGTTCGGCTGCGAAAATGATTTTGATTGTATCTTCGCTTCCTTCGTCAGACGGCCCGAAGACGTGCGTGACTTAAAAGCCATCCTTAAAAAATACGGAAAACCGGATATTCCGGTCTTCAGCAAGATTGAAAACCCGGAAGCGGTTAAAAAGATTGACGCGATTATCGAAGCCAGTGATGGCATCATGGTTGCCCGGGGTGACTTAGGGGACGAAATTCCGCCGGAAGAAGTCCCGCTCGTCCAACGTCACATCATCAAATGCTGTCGAAGACTCGGGAAACCCGTCATCACGGCGACCCAAATGTTAGATTCGATGACCACCCATCCTCGACCCACCAGAGCCGAAGTTAGTGACGTCGCCACCGCTGTCGATGAAGGTAGCGACTGCGTCATGCTTAGCGGCGAAAGCGCCTCCGGTCTTTACCCGGTGGAAGCTGTTAAAATGCAAGCTTCCATCTGCCGGGCGATGGAAAGAGAACTCCCCTATGAAGATATGGCGAGAGAAGCTTTTGAAACCAGCGAACACACCAGTAACGACGCGATTGCGAATAGCATCGCGAACACTGCTCTTCTCATCAACGCGAAATTAATCATTAACTTCAGCCAAACGGGAAGAAGCAGTAAACGGATCAGTAAAGCGCGGCCCTGCTGCCCGATTATCTCGGTCACTAATAGCCGGAAAGCTGCTTTAGCTTCCGCTTGGATGTGGGGTGTCTATTCGGTCCTCATTAAGACCCCGATGCCTGACTTCATCGAAGAAATGGAAGTCTTAGCGTTAAAGATTGCTCGTGACTTAGGCATCGCGCCAGGAAGCACCATCTTAATGGCCGGCGGCACTCCGACCGGCGCGGGTAAAACCAACTTCATGCGAATTTTAAATGTCAGCCCTTTAAAGGAGTTTGATTGATGAAAAAGATTGCGGCTCTCGATATCGGGGGAACTAACACCCGGGTAGCTTTAATCGATGAGAACTATAATATCGAAAAGATTGTCATCCGGCCAACAGTCGTTGGAAATGTTGATCTTTTCCTCGATAACGTCCTTAAAACCATCGAAGAAGCGATTCCGGATTGTAATGAAATCGAAGCTTTCGCCTGCGGCGTTCCGGGCCGGGTTCGATATGACGGATTTATTTACGCTCTTCCGAACGTCCACATCGATAATGTTCCTTTAACTTCCCTTTCAAAGAAACTTCATAAGCCCTTCTACGTCCTTAATGATGCGGAAGTCGCGGCTTTAAGCGAAGCGAACGTTGGTCCTTACAAAGATAGTAAGTCCCTATACTTCGTTACTATTTCGACTGGGGTTGGCGGGGCCTTCACCAGAAACGGAAAACTCGTCTCCACTTCTTACGAAATTGGGCACACGATGACCAAGTACCGCGGGGAAATCCATGAATTTGAACATTTAGCGAGCGGTACCGGCATCATCCGGCTCTGCGATATGAACGGCCTCAACGTCGGTAGCGCCAAAGATTTCTTCAATTTAGTGAGAAGTAAATATCCTCTCGCGATGACCGTCTATAACGATTGGCTGGACCTCCTTGCTGATTTCTTTAAGATGACTTACGATGCCTTTACTCCCGAAATCTTCACCTTGACAGGTGGAGTCATGAAGAGTAGCGACCTCTTCTTCGATGATTTAAAGAAACGTCTCCCGGGGATGCGGCTGGAAATCTGCGGGACCGGGCAAAACGCGGGACTATTAGGTTCAGCGGTCTACGGATTCCAAAAAGTTAAAGAAAACCAAAAATAAAATGGAAGCGCTCCGGCGCTTCTTTTTTTAAATATGCCTGCAAATCCTTTATCTTTTTTTGCAATAAAGAAATTTCTTAAAAAATCTTTAATCATTTTGCTTGCATATTGAAAACACCTTCCTAGAATAATTTTAGGCGTTGAAAGAGACACGCTCCGCAAGGAGTACCACTCTGGAGCCGTCGGTGATGAATCGACCGTAATTCGGCGTTAACGATCTCAAGCGCAACTCTTAGAAAGTTAAGAATTGAAGCAAGGTGGTACCGCGGGCATCCCACTCGTCCTTGCCTTATTTTGGAGGCAAGTTTTTTTATGAAAATTACTGTGATGGGAAAACCGCTGGAAGTTAATGATCATCTCGACGGTTTTAATTTATTAAAAGAAGTCCAACCGGAAAGAAAGAATAAGGTGGTTGGCTTTTTGAATAACGGGGTCTTAAAAGGTTTACAAGACCAAGTGGAAGAAGGCGAAGTCAAATTCCTTTACCCGGAAGACGAAGAAAGTTTAGAGCTCCTCAGGCACTCGACTTCCCACCTTCTCGCGGAAGCCGTGCAAAACCTTTATCCGACCGCGAAATTCGGTTTTGGACCCGCGATTAAGGAAGGTTTCTATTACGATATCGATTTCGGTGACCATAAATTAACCGAAGACGATTTAAAGAAGATTGAAGACGAGATGAAAAAGCTCGTTAAAGAGAGCCAAAACTTTAAGAAACGTGATGTTTCTGTTAGTGAAGCGAGGGAAATCTTTAAAGATAACCCCTATAAACTTGAACTCATCAATGAACACCAAGATGAACAAATCTCGATTTATACCCAAGGAAACTTCACCGATCTCTGCAAGGGACCGCATCTTCCTTCCACCTCTTTTATCAAGCACTTTAAACTCTTGAGTTTAGCCGGTGCCTATTGGAGAGGGGACAGCAATAACAAGCAATTAACGAGAATCTATGGGACTTCTTTCTTCACGGAAGAAGATTTAAAGAAACACTTAGAAGTCCTTGAACAAAGAAAGAAAAATGACCATCGGTTACTGGGAAAAGAGCTCGGCCTCTTCTTTATCAGTGATTACGGCCCCGGGATGCCCTTCTTCCTCCCCAATGGGATGAAACTTAAAAACGCTTTACTCGCCTATTGGCATAAGGTCCACGAAAGATATGGCTACCAAGAAATTGAAACCCCGACCATTTTAAGTAAAGAATTATGGAAGATTTCCGGGCACTGGGACCATTATAAAGACAATATGTATACGACGGAGATTGAAGGGAAAGAGTACGCTATTAAGCCGATGAACTGCCCGGGGGCTCTCTTAGTTTATAAGAATAGTCTCCACTCCTACCGGGACTTCCCGTTACGGTACGCCGAACTCGGGCACGTCCACCGTTATGAAGCCAGTGGGGCTTTAAATGGTCTCTTCAGAGTTCGGGCCTTCACCCAAGACGATAGCCACATCTTCATCACCGAAAACCAAATCGAAGATGAAGTTGGGGAAATCATGAAACTCTTCGATGAAGTCTATAAAGTCTTTAACTTAAAGTATTCAATCGTCCTCTCCACTCGTCCGGAAAAAGACTATATCGGAACCGTCGAATTCTGGGATAAAGCGGAAAAAGCGCTCGCTAATGCTTGCCATAAAAACGGGAAAGAATTCAAGATTAACCCCGGGGATGGGGCCTTCTACGGACCGAAGCTCGACTTTAAGCTCCTCGATAGCTTAGGTAGAACCTGGCAATGCGGAACGATTCAGCTTGACCTTAACTTACCAAGAAGATTCGACTGCACCTACGTCGATGAAAACGGGGAAAAACAATATCCGATCATGCTTCACCGAGTCGTCTTTGGCTCGATTGAAAGATTTATCGGGATCATCACCGAAAACTTTGGTGGGGTCTTCCCAACTTGGCTTGCGCCGAACCAAGTGGCGATTCTCCCGGTCAACGATAAAGTGCACGGGGAATATAGCCATAAGGTCTTTAAGCTCCTTCAAAATAATGACATTAGACCGTTCCTCGATGAAAGCGAAGAAAAACTCAGTTACCGCTTAAGAAAAGCAGCATCGCAGAAGATTCCTTATACCTTAGTCATCGGGGATAAAGAAGTCCAAGACAACACTGTCACTTACCGTAAACGGGGCAGCCAAGAACAAAAAACTGTCCCGTTGGACAGCTTTGTTTCGATGATTAGAGAAGAAATTAAAGAATTAAAATAACAGGGCTACGCTTTCGGATTAAGATAGTGACCCGGCCGGAACATCTTCTTGTTCCGGTTTTTTTCTTTTTCCATACTGAGTAACTTATCTTTTAAGAGCGGACCAAAGACGTAATTTCCGTGGTCATTCTCGCTCTTTAACACCCGGTGACAAGGAATAAATAAAGGTAAATGATTCTTGAGAAGGGTTTCTTCGACGAACGCTTCATCTTTCCCAATCGCGTCCCCAACTTGTTTATAAGTCGAAGTATGCCCATAAGGGATTTTTTCTACTTCTTTAAAAACTAGAAGTTCTTGGGCATTACCGATCGGTTCTAAGGGAATGGTGAATTGTTGACGGATACCGAAGAAATATTGGTTTAGCTCCACTATCGCGTCCAACAAAGTCACATTTTCTTCGTTTCGGCAGCCTAAAGGATCCTTCGCTCCGAGGAGCAGCGCCTTTAAAGAACGATTGGTCGCAACTAAAGTGACGTCCCCCACCGCCGTATCATAGACAAAATATTTTAAATCTTGAAGTTGTTGAACCACGCTTTTATTATGCAAAAAAATTAGTTTAAAATGCAAACTATTTCGCTGAAATTCCGCTTATATAGCCACTTTTCCAAGGCATTGTAAGAAAAAAGGAAGGAAAAAAGCACTTTTTCTTGACAAAAAGGGCCAAGACCTCTATTCTTAACCTCGGTAAAAGTAGAAAGCAGTCTATGACTCGCCGGATTTCCAGAGGAAATCGGCCCTGAGCTACAAAAAGCACACGCATCAGGTATAGTGGGTCGGACTGCGACCCTATTTTTATTCTAGGAGGTACCATCATCGCTTATTTCAATCCCCGCGACCAACGTCGCCCCGAAAAGAAAACGGATCCCATCAATGAACGCATCCGCTTTCCAGAAGTTCGGGTCATCGGCCCCAATGGTGAACAATTAGGGACCATGAGTTCCCGCGCTGCTAATGATCTGGCTAAGAGTTACGAGCTCGATTTACTCCTCGTCGCTCCCAATGCCAATCCACCGGTCTGTAAGATTATCAATTACGGAAAATACCGCTTTGAGAAGCAAAAACAAGAACGGTTGATGAAGAAAAATCAAAAGCAAAACGAGTTAAAACAGATTCAATTAACCCCGCAGATCGGGGAACACGACTTGTTGACCAAGAGCCGGAAAGCCCAAGAATTCTTGGAAAAAGGCGATAAGGTTCAGGTGGTCGTCATCTTCAGGGGACGGCAGATGTCCCATAAAGAAGTCGGTGAAGACGTCATGGTACGTTTCCTCAAAAGCTTAGGAGAAAACGTCATCCAAGACAAAGCCCCGTACTGGGAAGGCAAATGGTACTCTTGCATCGTCAAGAAAAAGAAATAGGAGGAAAGTTTATGGCGAAAATGAAAAGCAGCCGGACAATGATGAAAAGAATCAAAATCACCAAATCTGGCAAACTTAAGCGGAAGAAAGCTTATACCGGTCACTTAGCGCCGAATAAGACTAGGAAACAAAGAAAACATTTAGCGAAAGCGACCTTGATCAATAAACGGGATCAACAAAGATTGATGCCCTTGGTCAGCGGTCACAATAAATAAGGAGGAAATGAACAATGGCACGTGTTAAAGGTGGACCTAAAACCCACAACAGACGGAAGAAAGTCTTAAAATCCGCCAGCGGATACTTCGGAAGCAAACACCTCTTATTCAAGACGGCGAAAGAACAAGTCCTCCACTCCTATCAATACGCCTACATCAGCCGGCGCAATCAAAAGAGTGACTTCCGGAAACTCTGGATCAAGAGAATCAATGCGGCTTGCCACAATAACGGCATCAGCTACAGCAAATTCATCGATGGTTTAACCAAAGCCGGTCTCATCACCAAGACGGGCGAAGGGCTCAATCGGAAGATGTTAAGCGAAATCGCAATTCACGACGAAAAAGCCTTCAAAGACTTAGTTGAAACCGCGAAAAAGCACACCGCGAAATAAGCGATTATCTAAAAAGAAATCCTGCATTTGCAGGATTTTTTGTTATTTGCTGTTTAAGATTAAGGGGCTGGAGAAGATGCAATCCGCGGTATGACGAGTGGTCGCAATCGGGATATCATAGACCGCGGCGATTCTAAGAAGCGCTTTGACGTCCGGGTCATGAGGTTGAGTTTCTAAAGGGTCCCAGAAGAAGATGACGATATCGATATCGCCTTCCGCGACTTTTGCGCCAATCTGTTGGTCGCCGCCCATCGGGCCGGCTAAATAGCCTTTAACTAAGAGCCCCGTCGCGTCTTCCACCATCTTAGCGGTATGGCCGGTTCCCACGAGATTAAAATTCTTTAGAACGTCTTTGTTTTTCATCGCCCAGGCGACGATTTCAGCTTTTTGATGATCATGAGCGATCAGCGCTACAGTTTTCACTTTTGATAACTCCTTCTTCCACATCTATTATTCTCTCATTTTCTAAGCAAGAAGCAATTTGGCTTTCATAGTCCCATTGTTTTTCGTAGAACTCGCAGTCCTTACTTCGGGGATTTGTCCTTGGTTTTTTCGGTTTAAAAATCGTGCAGCAATCTTCATATGGTTCAATCGAAATATCGTAAGTATCTATATCTTTACTGATTTTAATGATTTCGAGTTTATCGAAAACCGCGAGAGGACGAATGATCGGGGTATTGGTCACTTCGTTGATGACTTTCATACTATTTAAAGTTTGGGAAGCTACTTGCCCGATACTTTCTCCGGTTGAGATAGCCGGGAGACCAAGTTTATCCGCTAAACGGGAACTGATTCTCATCATCATTCTTCGCATGATAGTTATGCAGTAAGGCTCGGCCGCATGTTTATAGATGGAAAGCTGTAAATCGGTGAAAGGAATGATGTGGAGCCTGATTCTGGCTTGGTAGAGATTAAGTTTCTTCATTAAGGATGTTAATTTATCAACCACTCTCTCTGACGTATACGGTGGAGCGGCAAAATGAATCATTTCCACTAAGATGCCGCGTCTTAAAAGGAGGTAGGCCGCGACGGGGCTATCGATGCCCCCACTTAAAAGGTGAAGAACTTTCCCGTTCGTCCCTAAAGGGTAACCTCCGCAGCCGGGGTAATTAACGAAGGAAAGATAAGCGTAATCATCCCTGATTTCGATGTTTAGTGTTAAATCAGGATTATGAACGTCAACTTTCTTCGCCTTTAAAGACACGAGAAGGAAACCGCCTATTTCTCTCATCACCCCGAAACTATCGAGAGGGAAGGCTTTATTCGCTCTCCGACAAGCAACTTTAAAGGTTTCAAATTCTTGTTCTTTTGCTAAAGTTAAAGCCGCTTCTTCAATCTTTTTAATATCGAGTTCGCACCTTAAAACCGGGGTAATCTTTTGAATCCCACTGATCCTTTGAAGGATATCGACGTAAGGCAAAATATCGGTCGGTTCATCAAATAAAATATAAAGATGGTCACGGTCAGTTTGGACAGTGCCCACCAAAGTTTGGGCTTTTAAAGAATGTCTGATGTTTTTGGCTAATTGCTGGATGAAACGTTTCTTATTTAATCCTTTCGTCGAAAGTTCTCCGAAATGGATGAGAAGTTCATTGTACAGCATGGAAAGACCTCCAAATAGTTTTTAAAGTGTCGATGAAAATTTTAGCTTCCTCTAAGGTGTTATCGACCCCGAAGGATAATCTTAAGCAGTTTTGGCTGAGATTATGGTCATGGGTCAATTCGTATACCGCGTGGCTTTCTTTATCGATTTTCGATGCGCAGGCGGAGGTACTTCCAACGTAGATCCCTTTTTGAGAAAGAGCTTCAACGAGGACACTCGCTTTGACGTCCGGCAGGCCGAAATTCAAGATGTACGGCGTCGCGTCAGACGGCGAAATTATCACCGCGTTTAACTCAGAAATAAGCGATTTTCTTAAATAATCATTGATTTCTGCGACGATATTTCGTTTTTCTTTATAATCTTTTAGCGTTTCTTTTAAGGCTTCCACCATCATAAGAAAGGCTGGGACATTCGTGGTCCCACTCCTTAAATTGTTCTCTTGCCCACCGCCGTACATAATCGGTTCAAGACGGATTTTTTTCTTTTTGATTAAGGCCCCAATCCCTTTCATCGCCCCGACTTTGTGACCGCTGAAAGTTAAGAAATCACAGGACGATAAATCGTTTAAATCGCTCTTCCCTAAGGCTTGGGTAATATCGGAATGGAGATAGGTTCTCGGGTAAGAAGAAAGAAGATTTTTGATGGAGCTTAAGGAGTTAACGCTCCCGATTTCGTTATTGGTTTTAAGAACGCTGACTAAAACTGTGCTCTTACTTAAGTCTTCTTTTAGTACATTTAAATCGATTTTTCCATCATTAGTGATCGGTAAAAAACTAACCTTTTTCCCCTGCTTTTTAAGTTCTAAGAAGGGGTTGGTAACCGAGGGATGCTCATAAGAAGAGGTGATATATTCGTCAGTTCCGTTTTTAAAGGTTTTGGCTAAGCCTAGTATCACTTGGTTATTGCCTTCGGTAGCCCCACTGTTGACGATAACTTCATAAATGGAAGACGGAAGATTAAGAAGTTTTAAAAGTTCTTCTTTTGCTTCTTTGAGTTTCTTATCGACTTCATAACCAAAAAGATGGTTGGAACTATTGTTTCCATACCACTTTTCATTAGCCTCAACAAAAACTTTTAAGGCGCCGGGCTTAATTCGTTCGGTCGCCGCATGATCAAAATAAATCATTCATCCCTTTCAACGAATGGTTTAGCGGCTTGCATCGCTAAGTTATAGGCTTCTAAGAATTGCCCGTTTTGATAGAAACTTTCCGCTTGAATCAGCGGGACATCAATTTCCGGATTCTCACTTCTAAAGCGGTTTGCTAAAAGCACGGCTTCTCTCGCTTTTCTTTCGTATTCTTTATCGGCTTTAATTTCTTCTACAAACTTATCCGCGGTATCTCTTAAGCTTTGGCTGAGAGCTTCGCATTTTTTAACGTCGATGGGTCTAGTTGTTACTGCTTCATGGAGGTCATCGATGTTTTGGAAGAGTTTTTTTAAAGTCCCTTCGGTCTTTTTAGTGATGACTTCGTTATCGATTTCCCGGATATCAACTTCCGCTTTTTTGACTTTGATATAGTAATCTTTGACCAGTTCATTAGATCCTTCGGTCGTTTTCTTTAAACTTCCGAGGTAAGAAACAAATTCATCGATGGCTTTTTGTCCTTCTTCTTCTTGTTCTTTTAAAAGATTCATCTTTTCTAAAAGATAAGAATAAGGCTGCTTGGTTCCACTATGGATGAAGGTATCGAGTTGCCGTTTAGTCGCCCCGGCTTTATTGATGATGTTTTGAATATTATCAATCTTTAAAGAATCATCGTTATCTAAAAGGTAGATGGTTCTAACGGTCGGAAGCGAATGATTGAGGTTAATGAAGTTACTTTCTAACTTATTCTCAAATTCATAGGTCTTCGTGATATCTTGCTCGAATAAAGCGCGGCTTTCCCGTTCTTTTTTAAGCTTCTGTTCTTTATCTTCAATTGATTCTTCCATCTTGGCGATGTCGTTTTTTAAGGAAGTGAAGTTAAGACCTTTCGCCCGAGCTTCAAAATCATTTAAAGATTCGATGTATTCATCTAAATTTCCTTGGTTAAGAACGTTAAAAAGCGGAAAACCTTCTTTAATCATTTCTTGATAATGATTGGTTAAATCCCCAACTTTCGTCGGTAAGATAGTCGAGATTTCTAAACAGATCCTGGGGAGTTCTTCAAAAATTTGGTCGATAGCTTTAAGGACCGGCGCGATTTCTTTCGTCAATAAGTTTTGAGCGTCGATATAGTGAGCGTCTTCTAAATACCCACTGACCTCATCAAAGAGGCTGTCAAGCTTTTTAAAGACCACTTCTAAACTGCTGGAAAGGAGAGATAAATCCACTTGTTTTTGAAAATAACGAGCTTTGATGGACCGGAACTTTTCTTGTTGCTCAGAAAGAATCATCCTCGCTTCTTCTTCCACTTTGAATTTGTTCTTTAAGCCGTTAAAAAGATCATTGACACTTTCGGTGTAATGAAGGACACGTTCTTTAGCCTCCGGAAGCATTTTCTTAATCTCCCCTTTTTGCTTGTTGCTAAGCAAATCTTGGAGATTGATGATTAAAGTCTGCACCTGGGGGTCACTGACATCGCGGACATCCGTAAAACGTGAACGCCACATCGTGTAGCTTTCAAGGTAAGTCATATTGGTTTGGGAGATGTTCTCTAACCGCTTGATGTACCGAGCGATTTCTCCGAATAATAAACCATGAGCCTTTTCGAATTGTTCGGCTAATTGTTGAACTTGTTTACGGGTGCTTTGGAAGATCATATTCTATATTAAAGAATACCACAAAGATAGAGAGCAAGATAGAAGAAACCCAAGGGAAAAATCTTGGAGTTTTACAAGGATAAATGCTTTTTAAAAGGTTAAAATTGATTGAAAGAAAATCTATTAGAGAATTTTCTCTCAAAAAATCCTTAAAAATCATGAAAATACCGACGATTTTCATTGACAACAAGAGAGATACTCTTTAGAGTATTCAACGCGTAGAAGTTAGCAGAGCTTCACGTTTCCGTCAGACGATTCGCTAAAGAAGTAACTTCCAAGCTAAGGAAGCGAAAGCGATTCACCCGGGAAATGGGGAAACTCCCTTACTTTGTATACGCAAAGAAAGGAGAAAAACATATGTCAAGATTCACAGGTTCCAATTGGAAAAAGAGCCGGCATCTTTCTTTCTCGGTCTTAGAAACGGGCGATGAACTCAAGAAAAGAGCTTATGGTCCGGGGCAACACGGCCAAGATAGAAAAAGAAAAGCCAGCGGTTACGGCACTCAACTTTTAGAAAAGCAAAAGCTTCGGACTCTTTACGGGATCAATGAACGGCAATTCCGTCGTTTATTCATGATCGCGAAAGCTGAAAAGACCGTCACCGGCCTCGCCTTCTTCCGTATTTTGGAAAGTCGGCTCGATAACTTAGTTTATCGGATGGGCTTCGCCAGAACCAGAGCAGCTGCCAGACAACTCGTCAACCACGGTCACATCTTAGTGAACGGGAAAAAGATCGATATCCCCAGCTACCTCTGCAAGGTCAACGACAAGATTTCCTTAAAGAGCGCTTCCCCGCTTAAAGTGGTGAAAGAAAGCTTAGATGGGAAACCCAATATCCCACCCTACGTCACTGTCGACACCGATAAGATGGTCGGCACCTTCGTCAGAGAACCCGAACGGAATGAACTTCCGATGGATATCAACGAAAGCCAAATCATCGAATACTATAACCGGAAGTTATAAAAACCAAGCCTTCTTCATTGGATCTTCCAACGGGGAAGGCTTTTTTCTAAGGAGAAATTATGCGTCATTTAGAGATTAGAAAAATGGTGATCGAAGCCTTTTTGCTCGCGCTTTGTATCATCGTCCCCCTCTTGTTCCACCAGATTCCCCAAGGGGGCAATATCTTTCTTCCCATGCATATCCCAGTTCTTTTAAGCGGTTTTATCTTAGGACCTGTTTACGGCTTAATGACCGGCTTATTAGGGCCACTCCTTTCTTTTAGTTTAACCGGTATGCCGACCTTATTTGTTTTACCCGGCATGATAATTGAACTCGCCTGTTATGGTTTATTTAGCGGTTTATTCTATAGGATTTATAAGACTAAACACTATTCTCTAGATGTATTTTTAACTCTTTTGACCGCGTTAATCGTCGGGAAAGCGGTGAGAGGAATCTTCGATACTTTCTACTATTCCTTTAACTCGAGACCTTATTCCTTTATGGTCTTTTTTACCAGCTACTTCATCACTGCATGGCCTGGTCTACTCTTTCAAGTGGTTTTCATTCCAACCCTGATGATTTCTTTAAATAAGATGGATCTTTTGCTTCCAGATAACCGGAGTTTAGCCACCCTCTTCCATTTAAAAAATAGCCAGAAAAAGAATGAAGAAAGATTTAAAAACATCGAAGAAAATAAGAAGGCTTTTAGCAACGTTTCTGATCCTAAAATTCAAGAAATCCTTGTAAACCTCCCCTTAAATCAAAAATTAAATCTCTTAGATATCGGGGGTGGAACCGGAAGTATCGCGAGGATTTTAGCCCCGCATTTTAAAACTGTGACCACTCTTGAAAGCGTGAAAGAAGTCTATGAAGAAGGAAAGAAAACACCCATCCCCAGTAACGTCACCTATTTAAATCAAGACTTCTATTTCTATCAAACCAAAGAAAAATATGACGTGATCCTCTTCTTTAATAGTTACCCCCACTTTGAAAATAAGGCTCTCTTACCTTATTTATTAAGTAATCTCTTAACGCCCCACGGAAAAATCTATATTTTTTCAACTACCTCAAAGGAAAGAATCAATGAAATCAATAAAAAAGAGGTTTTAAAAAGCCCCATTGCTGAGGCTGAGATTTTTCTTAAGGATTATTCGATCGTTAAGGAAGAAGAGAACGATAACTTCGTGTTAGTCCTTGAGCGGCGTTACTAAGGCTGCTTCTTTCACTTCTTCTTTCTGCGTCGTTTCCGGTTCATACGTCCGGTATTCTGGCGGAATTAAGAAGTAAGTTGTCACGGCTGAGGCACTAAATAAGGCCAAGAAACAGACGATCCCAATGATGATTTTCTTTTTCTTACTCATAAATACTCCTCATAAGGGACGCATTGATCGATGGTCGGGATTTTCACGTTGTTATCAGTGAAATAGTAACTGGTGATTGAGCTCGATAAGGCCGCGGAGATAGCCCCCATATTGGCTTTATAGTTTTCGCTATTAGTGATAGAAACGATATTTAACATATCATCGAGAGTGACAGTTAAATGGACAAAATCGAAGCTCGGGTAAGAAGAAAGTCCCCCGGTCGTTTTCATTTGTTTCACATAATTGACAACCGATAAAATCGGATCAAGTTCAAGCTCTAAAGTATAGGTGCTATCGTCATTTCTTGTGAGCGACGACGTTCCTAAACCGCTGTTATCGGTGGTTTTAAGAACTGTTTGTTCGTTAAAGATGTAGTTGGTAACACTATTGACGTTCCGCCCCATCATGGAAAGGTAATCAGGAACACTCATATGTTCACTTTCTTTATAGTCCCCACCATCGAGTTCGCCGTTGGGTTTCCCTAAGTAACGGGTGATTGATCCGTTATCGAGATAAGCTCTGGAAGCATCTTGGACAAAAGTCGATGCAGTCAAACTTTCTTCAAAATAATCAGAAGTATTTTTGATGAAAGATGAACGGATATTTTGTTCGACGACAATGATCGCATTAGCGAACGCTTTACCGCTGCTGACGACGAAGTAGTTCTCACTTTGGTAGAACAAGGCAAAGCTTAAATTGATGAGTTCCGCATAGGTGAAATGCGAGGCTAAATCATCGGTTTTGTCTTCAACGAGTTCGTTATAACGTTCAAGTAAGGGTTTAGTATCCATCCCAGTAACCTGAAGGGACGAATAATCGGTGATGATTTCCCGGCCCAGCATGTTTTTGATGCCGAAGCCAGCACCAATTCCGAGCCCAATCGCGGTCACTGCGAGGACAGTTGATTTGACAATTGATGATAAACGGAGATGCATATTCTTCCTCCAGCGTTTTATTTTACTCCTCACGTGTGTGCATAATTTCTAACAATATAAAACTATATGGAGAACGCTATTCTCTAAAATGGAGAGTTATTTTTAATTGATGAATGCTTAATAATTTTTAACCAGCCGTTTTCATTCTCTAAATTGTACTTTAAAAATTTCCATTTAGACAATGTCTAGTTTTAGTCCCTTTGAAAGAGCTTTCTTAGAAAAAGTTTCGAGTTTTGTTGACCTCGGTTTTCGATAAGTTTATCATCTTATCGGGAAATTTATTACCGATATATAAAGTACCGATTATGAAACAAGAAGTAGCTAATCTGTCACCCACCACCTTCGGAAGACTCCCCAACTATTTACGGGTCTTAAAGAAGCTTAGTAATGATGGTTTAGAATATATTTCTTCCGTCGGATTATCTGAAGAAGTTAATGAGAATCCCGCGGTCGTGAAAAAAGATCTTTCCCAGGTTATCCAAGTCCAGGGAAGACCGAAAGTCGGCTATTATATTAAAGATTTAATCAAAGACATCGAGGTCTTTTTAAACTATAACCACGAAAAGAAAGCGGTCCTCGTCGGAGCCGGAAAATTAGGTCAAGCCTTACTCGGTTACGATGGTTTTAACGACCTCGGTCTTAACATCGTCGCTGGGTTTGACACCAATTCAAATTTAATTGGTACCGAAATTCATGGCAAACCCATATTAAATACTGATAAACTAAAGGAAGTCATAGAAAACAATGAAATTAAGATTGCTATCTTAACCCTTCCTAATTCCGAAACTCCCGCTGTCGCGGAGTTTCTCGTTCATCTTGGCATTCGAGCCTTTTGGAATTTTTCTCGGGTGCCCCTAAAACTTCCGAAGAACATTGCGATTCGGAATGAAAATATGGCCGGAAGCCTCGCACTGCTTTCCGCCCAACTTAACGAAGTCCTCAAAAAGGAAAAAGAAGGAGAATAAATCATGGAAGAAACGAAGTATGAATTCGTTGACAGCGTGGAAAAAGAAGAAGCGCTGTTGAAACGGGTCCGCGAAGCCCAAAAAGTTTTTGCCACCTACACGCAAGAACAAGTGGACAAAATCTTTTTAGCCGCGGCCGAAGCTGCCAACCAAGCCCGGATTCCCCTGGCGAAAATGGCGGTGCAAGAGACCGGGATGGGCTGCGTAGAAGATAAGGTCATCAAGAACCACTACGCTGCTGAATACATCTACAACAAATATCGGTACACCAAAACGGTCGGTGTCATTGAAGAAGATAAAATTTACGGAATTAAGAAAATTGCGGAACCTCTCGGGGTCATCGGTGCGGTCATTCCGACCACGAACCCCACTTCCACTGCGATTTTCAAAACCTTGATCAGCTTAAAAACTAGAAACGGTATCATCATTTCCCCGCACCCCAGAGCGAAAAAGTGCACGGTAGAAGCGGCGAAGATCGTCCTTGAAGCGGCTGTGAAAGCTGGCGCTCCGAAAGACATCATCGGCTGGATCGATAGTCCGTCGCTCGAAATGACCAATACCTTAATGAAAGAAGCGGACGTCATTCTCGCTACCGGTGGTCCCGGCATGGTTCACTCCGCTTATAGCTCCGGTAAACCCGCTCTCGGTGTCGGCTCTGGTAATACCCCAGCCATCATCGATGAAAGCGCCGATATCACTTTAGCGGTCAATAGTATCATCCATAGTAAGACTTTCGATAATGGTATGATCTGTGCTTCCGAACAAAGCGTCATCATTCTCGATAAAGTCTATGAAGCGGCGAAGAAAGAATTCCTCAAACGGAGCTGCTACATCTTAAAAGATGATGAAATCGATAAAGTCAGAAAGACGATGATCATCAACGGGTCTTTAAATGCCAAGATTGTCGGGCAAAGACCGGTCACCATCGCGGCTCTTGCTGGCGTTAAGATTCCAGAAGACACCAAAGTCCTCATCGGGGAAGTTGAAAGTGTTGAACTCAGTGAAGAATTCGCTCACGAAAAACTTTCACCGGTTCTCGCGATGTATAGAGCGAAAGATTTTGGCGATGCTTTAAATAAAGCTGAACACTTAATCGCCGATGGTGGTTACGGACACACCTCTTCCATCTACATCAACACCTTAACCGGCACTGATCACCTCCACGAATGGGCGGAAAGAATGAAGACTTGCCGTTGCTTAGTCAACACTCCGTCCTCCCAAGGTGGTATCGGCGACCTCTATAACTTTAAACTCGTCCCCTCCCTCACCTTAGGTTGTGGTTCTTGGGGCGGAAATAGCGTCAGCGAAAACGTCGGCATCAAACATTTGCTTAACATCAAAACCGTGGCGGAAAGGAGAGAAAATATGTTGTGGTTCCGGGCCCCGGAAAAAGTTTATCTCAAGAAAGGCTGTTTACCGGTCGCACTTGAAGAATTAAAACACGTAATGAACAAAAAGAAGGCCTTTATCGTCACCGATAATTTCCTTTATAAGAATGGTTACACCAAAGAAATCACCGATAAACTCGATGAACTTGGTATCACTTATACCTGCTTCTATGATGTTGAACCAGATCCCAGCTTAAAGAGCGCTACCGAAGGCGCCGAAGCCATGCGGAAGTTCGAACCGGACGTCATCATCGCCATCGGTGGTGGTTCGGCAATGGATGCTGGTAAGATCATGTGGGTCCTCTATGAACACCCGGAAGTCAACTTCTTAGATCTCGCCATGCGGTTCATGGATATCAGAAAACGGGTCTACACCTTCCCGCACATGGGCGATAAAGCCTACTTCATCGCGATTCCGACCAGCGCCGGGACCGGTAGTGAAGTTACCCCCTTCGCGGTTATCACCGATCAAAATAGCGGCATCAAATATCCGCTTGCTGACTATGAACTCATGCCGAAGATGGCGATTGTCGATGCTGATATGATGATGAACGCTCCGAGAGGCTTAACCAGCGCTAGCGGTATCGATGCCGTCAGCCACGACTTAGAAGCGATCGCCAGCATGATGGCGACCCCCTTCACCGATGGTTTAGCGATCGAAAGCTTAAAACTCATCTTTAAATACCTCCCCCGCTGCTATGAAGATGGCCCGCACGATGCGGAAGCGAGAGAAGGGATGGCCAATGCGGCTACGATGGCCGGTATGGCGTTCGCGAATGCTTTCCTCGGTGTCAACCACTCCTTAGCTCATAAATTAGGGGCCTGGCACCATATCGCGCACGGTATCGCTAATGCCTTAGTTCTCCCCTACGTCATCAAATACAATAGCGAAGAAGTTCCCACCAAGATGGGTACCTTCCCGCAATATAGCTATCCGCACACCAAACAACGGTACGCGATGGTCGCCGATGCCCTTAACTTAGGCGGTAAGACCGACGATGAAAAGGTCGATAATCTCATCAAAGCGGTCGAAGACCTCAAGAAGAAGATCGGCATCAAGAAGACCATCAAAGAATACGGGGTCGATGAAAAGTACTTCCTCGATAACCTCGATGCGATGACCGAACAAGCCTTCGATGATCAATGCACCGGCGCTAACCCGAGATATCCTTTGATGAGCGAACTCAAAGAAATCTATCTCAAGGCTTATTATGGGAAATAAGGAGGAAAGACAATGACCTTGAATAACAAGATTATCGCGGTGAGGTCGACTAAGACCATCAGCAAAGACGGCGATAAATGTATCAAACTCTTCGATGAACACTACTCGACGAGTGACGTCCTCAACGAAGCGCATAACCAAGCGCTCGTCCAAGAAATCGGGATCAACATTCCAAAGCTCCGGGAAGTCACCAAGATCGACGGGAAATGGGCGATCGTCATGGATTATATCGAAGGGACGACTCTTGCCGATTTAATGAAGAAGAATCCGAACCAGATCGATGAATATCTCGACCTCTTCGTCAAACTTCAAATCGACGTCCAATCCCATAAGTGCAGTAAGCTCAACTGGCTGACCGATAAGATGAATCGGAAAATCAGTGAAACGGATTTAACTGCTACTATCCGGTATGACCTCCACACCCGCTTAAACGGGATGCCCAGACACAACAAAGTCTGCCACGGCGACTTTAACCCCAGTAACATCATCATCACCAAAGACGGCACTCCTTACATCATCGACTGGAGCCACGTCACCCAAGGTAACGCTTCCGCAGATGCGGCGAGAACTTACCTCTTGTTCTATCTCGATCATCAAGACGCTTTAGCGGAGAAGTATCTCGACCTCTTCTGCTTGAAGACCGACACCGCCAAACAATACGTCCAAAAATGGATTCCGATTGTCGCGGCCAGCCAACTCGTCAAGCAAAAGAAGGAACAAAGAGCCTTCTTGATGAAATGGATCGACGTCGTCGATTACGAATAATATGGTTAAAATCACCATCTGCATCGGAAGTTCCTGTCACTTAAAAGGGTCAAGACAAGTCGTCGAGACTCTTCAAAAGTTGATTAACGAACACAATTTAACCGATGAAATCGAACTCGGTGGGACCTTCTGCCTCGGGAAATGCATCAATCCTGGGGTCAACTTACTCCTTGACGATGAAAGCTATTCCGTCAAGCCGGAAGAAGTCGAACAATTCTTCAAGGATAAAGTCCTCCCGAAAGTTCAAAAATAAGTAAAGAGTAACTGCCATGCCTAACCCCTATTTGGACTTTAAACCGGCGAAATGCCGCGACTGCTACCGTTGTTTAAGAGAATGCCCGGTGAAGGCCATCCGGTACGAAAACCGGCAAGCCATCATCATGGACGACCGCTGCATCTTGTGCGGCCACTGCACTTTAGTGTGCCCGCAGAATGCTAAGCAAGTTCATAGCGAACTCGATGACATCAAAGCTTTATTGTCCAAAGGGGTTAAGGTCATGGCTAGCGTTGCCCCGAGCTTTGTGAGCAGCTTTAATCTCCAAGATTTCTCAATCATGAGACAAGCGCTTAAAAAGCTCGGCTTTACCGATGCTGAAGAAACCAGCATCGGAGCGGCCTTCGTCACCCAAGAATACGAAAGATTATTAAAGACTAAACAATATAAAAATTTCATCACCTCAGCGTGCCCCGCGACAAACCGGATGATTCAGCTTTATTACCCGAAAGCCTTAAAGTATTTAGCCCCGGTTCCCAGCCCGATGATTGCGCACGCGAAACTGATCAAAGAAAAAGACCCGGACGCTCATATCGTCTTTATCGGCCCCTGTATCGCGAAAAAACGGGAAGCCAAGGAAAGCGGTTTAATCGATGGGGTCTTAACTTTTGAAGATTTAGAACATTTCTTAAACGAAAAGGATGTTCATTTTTCTGATTTCAAGCCGGAAAAGGACGAAAGCGAAGTCAATAACAAAGCCAAATACTACCCGATCCCGAGAGGCATCATCAAGAGCTTCCCTCATAAATTCCCAGAAGGCTATGAATATCTCGCCATTGATGGGGTGAGTAAAGCCTTTGAAGTTCTCGAAGATATCGATGAATTAAGCGGTATCTTTATCGAGATGAACTGCTGCGACCATGCTTGTATCAATGGGCCTTTAAGCTTAAAGACCTCCGGCGGTCCTTTAAAGAAAAATGAAGATGTCAGAAGATACGCGAAAAAAGATGAAGGGAAGAATAAAAATTTGGTATTCCCCAATATTCCTTTAGATCACCCCTATGAAAAGCTCCACTATAACGGCTTTATGCCGAGCGAAAGAGATATTAAAGAAGTCTTAGCCAAAACCGGAAAATATAAACCGGAAGACGAACTCGATTGCGGTGCCTGCGGGTATAACACATGTCGGGAAAAAGCGATTGCGGTTTTAAACGGTAACGCTGATATTGAAATGTGCCTTCCCTACATGCGTTCCAGAGCGGAATCTATGAGCTACGAAATCATCCAAAACACTCCGAACGGCATCGTCGTCCTCGATAGTGAATTTAAGATCATCGATATCAACCCGACCGCGCAACATCTTTTAGGTATCCCCTCCGGCGATTTAAAAGGAAAGCTCGCTTACGATTTATTTGATATCACCGATTACGTCAACGCGTTAACGGAACAGAAGAATATTAAGAGCAAGAAAATCCACATTGAAAAAACTGGCGCCTACGTCGAACTCACCATCGGCCTCATCAGCAATCAAAAGATCATGTTTGGGGTCATGAAAGATATCACCAAGACCGTCGAATACGATAAGAAACTCAGCGAAATGACTGATGAAACCTTAGTCACCACTGATGAAGTCATCAAAAAACAAATGAGAGTCGCGCAAGAAATCGCATCTCTATTAGGGGAAACCACCGCTGAAACGAAAGTCGCTTTACTCAAACTTAAAGAAACCTTCAAGAAGGAAAATAAAGCCGAAGGAATCGATAAAGAATGAAATATTTTTTAGAGACCGGCTATAGTTCCCTCAATAAAAAGGGCGAAGAGCTGTGCGGGGATAACGTCGAAGAAAAGCGTGACGATGATAGTGTCACTCTCGTCCTCGCCGATGGCCTCGGTAGCGGCGTCAAAGCTAACATCCTTTCCACCTTAACGAGCAAGATCCTCTGCACTTTAATCAGTAACAAAGTCGATATCGATGAATGTATCGATACCATCATTCAAACCTTACCCGTCTGTAAAGTGAGAAAAGTCGCCTATAGCACTTTTAGCGCGCTCTACGTCAACACGGATGGAGAAGGTTATCTCTTTGAATTCGATAACCCGCAGGCCATCTTGATGCATAACGGGGAAGCTGTCGATATGCCCAGAAAACCACGTATCATCCAAGGAAAAACCGTCTACGTCAGTAAACTTCAGTTAGGTGATACCGATGCTGTCCTTGTGATGAGCGACGGAGTCATCCACGCGGGAATTGGGGAACTCTTCAATTTCGGCTGGGTGAGGAGCGACGTCAAAGATTATTTAGACCGGAACTATTTCCCAGGGATTACCGCGAGAGATTTAGCTTGGTTACTCGCTAATGTCTGTAACGACCTCTATGATGGGAAACCGGGGGATGATACCACGATTGCTTGTTTAAGAGTGAGGAAACCCTTAAAAGTCCGAATCATGGTCGGGCCCCCGATTGACCCGAAAAACGATGAAACCTGTGTCCTCCGCTTCTTAACGGGCGAGGGTAAGAAAGTCGTCTGCGGCGGCACCTCAAGTCAATTGGTCGCCAGATATTTACATCAACCCGTCCAAACGAGCTTAGACTTCAGCGACCCGGACGTTCCCCCGATGGGTTACATTAAAGGAATCGACTTAACCACCGAAGGGGTCTTAACCTTAAGAAAACTCTTAACCTTAAGCGATAAATACCTCTCACCCCACGATTTAAGCCCCAAAAGACAGAAGAAAACCGATGGAGCGAGTCAACTTTGTAACCTCTTATTTGAAGAGGCTAGTGACATTACCTTCTTCGTGGGGCAAAATATCAACGTTGCGCATCAAGGGTTACCGATCGATACGACAATGAAGTTAAAATTAGTTGAGAATATTGCCAGTAACTTAAGAAAAGCCGGAAAACACGTCGAGATAAATTACGATTAGGAGAAAAATATGGAAAATCCCGCACCAAAAGTCATGCCGAAGGTCGCTATTAACCCGAGGCCTGTCAGAAAATTCGACACCCAAGTCCAAGTCTTACAGTACAAGGTCTTAAAGGAAGTCGCGAAGAACGCTTTTAATGGCACCTTACTGCAAAAGCTTCCCGACATCCCGAAAGTCATCATCCCTGGTCCAAAACCCTCGATGAGATGCTGTATCTATAAAGAAAGAGCCATCATCAACGAAAGAATCAAGCTCGCGATGGGAGGCGACAGAAAGAACCCCAACGTCATCGAAGTCATCAACATCGCTTGTGACGACTGCCCCGATGGCGGTTTTGAAGTTACAAACGCTTGCCGGGGTTGCTTAGCCCACCGCTGCCACGAAGCGTGTATGAAAGACGCTATCACTTTCGATTTAAACCTCAAAGCCCATATCGATAAGAGTAAATGCGTCGAATGTGGGATGTGCGCGAAAGCCTGCCCCTATAGCGCAATCGTCAGCCGGAAACGGCCTTGCCAAGTGGCGTGTAAGATCAAAGCCATTTCGATCGGGGAAGATAAAGCCGCCGTCATCGATAACGATAAATGTATCGCCTGCGGTGCCTGCGTTTATATGTGCCCCTTCGGCGCTATCATGGATAAGAGCTATATTCTCGATGTCATCGATATGATTCAACATTCCAATAACAATCAACAATACAAAGTTTTCGCGGTCGTGGCGCCGTCTATCGCTGGGCAATTTACCTACGCGAAACTCGGCCAAGTCATCAGCGGCATCAAGAAACTCGGTTTCTTCAGCGTCGTCGAAGCCGCCTTAGGAGCGGACATGGTGGCTTATACGGAAGCCAAAGAACTCACGGAAAAAGGTTTCTTAACCTCTTCCTGCTGCCCCGCTTTTGTGAGTTACATCGAAAAGAGCTTCCCCACTTTAAAAGACCATATCTCCCATAACTTAAGTCCGGTCGCGACCGTCAGTAAGTACATCAAAGAAGCGACCCCGGGCTGCAAGATTGTCTTTATCGGGCCGTGCACCGCCAAAAAGATGGAAATCAAACGGCCAGAAGTTAAGCCGTGGATCGATAGTGTTCTCACCTTCGAAGAACTGCAAGCGCTCTTTGATGCGAAGGAAATTGACCTTGGTTCCTTAGAAGAAGACGTCTTAGATAACGCGAGTTACTACGGAAGAATCTTCGCTCGGAGCGGCGGTCTCACCGATGCGGTAAGAGAAGCCTTAAAAGAACAAAATATCACCGACTTCAAGTATGACCCGATCGCCTGCGATGGTATTGAACAATGCCGGACCGCTCTTCTTAAAAAGAAAGCGGGCATCCTCCCCAATAACTTTATCGAAGGGATGGCCTGCGTCGATGGTTGTATCGGTGGAGCGGGTTGTCTTACCCACGGACCGAAAAACAAGTTCGGAGTGGACGCTTACGGAAAACAAGCGATGGAAAAGACCATCACGGACGCTATCAGTTCCTTAGAGCTGATTGCTGGAAAGTAAGTAATCTCAGCCTTATAAACGAAAAAGCCTAGGTTATCCTAGGTTTTTTCTTTATAATTCATACTGATGGAAGAAGATTTAGCCAAAATTGTCGGGGAAAACTTAACCGCTCTCCGAAAGAAAAAAGGTCTCACCCAGCAAGGTTTAGCGGAGCTCGTAAACTTAAGCGATAAAAGTTTATCGAAATGGGAAATCGGGAAAGCCCTCCCCCACGTCGATATCTTAAAGAATCTCGCGGATTTTTACGGGGTAACGGTCGATTTTCTTTTGACCAAAGATGCGGGTGTTAACCACAAAGAAAATAGCGAAATCAAAAGCAAGAACACCAATAAGATTCTTTTAGTCTGTTTAGCGGTTTGTTTTGTTTTCTTATGCGCGACAGTGGTGATTTGTTACTACTTAATCGAGAGCAATTCAAAAGGCGTTGCCTTTGATCTTCGGACATTGGTCGCTCTCGGTTGGGCGCTTCCGGTCGCCTGCCTCATCAGCAGCGCCTTAACTTATAAATTCTGGGGAAGGAATATCGCTTTCTACATCCTTCTCAGTTTATTTACTTGGACTTTGATCACCGCCGTATGCACGCATCTTCAGGTCTATTTTGATCAACCGACCTGGTTTATGTACATCGTCGGGATTCCGGTTCAGTTAGGGATTTATCTCTTCTCAAGGTTAAAGTAAATTACTTAATTTCCCCGAGATAGTAATTCTTTTTCCCCTTCTTAATAACGAAATATCGGCCGTAAAACGCGGCTTTTTTATTTAATATTGCGTTTTCGTCGGTCACTTTTTCCCCGTTGAGGGAGATGCTATTTTGTTTAACGAAAGTCCTCGCTTGCGTTTTACTTTGGGCCGCTCCGACTTTGACTAACAAATCGAGGAGCGGGATATTATCTTCCACTTCCACTTTTAAGCTTCCGAGGACATCTTCAATATCCTTTTCGCTTAAACTTTGGATTTCCCCTTTAAAGAGGAGTTCGGAGATATTTACCGCGTGTTCCGCTTCTTTTTCCCCGTGGATGTCTTTGGTCACTTGGAAGGCTAAAGCTTTCTGCGCGATTCTTTGACCGGGGTTAGCTAAGTGGTTCTTAGTAATTTCTTCAATTTCTTCAATACTGAGGAAAGTGAAGACCTTTAAATATTTCACCGCGTCTTCATCGGTGACATTCATAAAATATTGGTAGAGTTTATAAGGCGAAGTTAAGGCGGGATCTAAGAAAAGGGCACCGTCTTCACTCTTCCCGAATTTTTTGCCGTCGCTTCTTGTGATCAGGTGAGCGGTTAACGCTTCCGCTTCGACGTTTTCCCCTTTCACTTTCCGGATGAGCTCTAAGCCGCTGGTTAAATTGCCCCATTGGTCATTCCCACCAATTTGAATCCGAACATTCTTATGGTCATAGAGATATAAGAAGTCAACAGATTGGAGGATTTGGTAAGAGAATTCAGTGAAAGAAATGCCGCTTTCGAGCCGGGAAGAGACAATTTCTTTACTTAACATATAGTTAACGCTGAAATATTTCCCGTAGTCACGTAAGAAATCTAAAAGGTACATCTGACCTAACCAATCATAGTTATTGAGCAGTTCTCCTTTATCAGGATTCGTTAAATCTAAGAACCTTGATAACTGTTTATGGATGGCTTCGGTATTTTCAAAAAGTTTTTCTTTCGTTTGAAGGTTCCGTTCCTTGCTCTTCCCCGAGGGGTCCCCGATCATCCCGGTCGCCCCACCGACCACCGCGATAATTTTGTGGCCAGCGAGTTGAAGCCTCTTTAAAAGGCTGATCATCACGTAATTTCCTAAATGTAAACTACTAGCGGAAGGATCAAAACCGCAGTAGATGACGGTCGGTTCTTTCAATAATTTTTTAATTTCTTCTTCGGAACTATATTGTTCAATTAAGCCCCGATATTTAAGTTCTTCTAAGATATCCATAAGACGGCATCCTTTCGAAATAATTATAGCCAAGAAGGAAAATTTCACCACAAGAAAAGCCACCTTTCTGGAGTAGTCCACAAAAAGTAGACAATCCATAAAAA
>ULQM01075165.1_pt1 | contig 144581 bp, 116 predicted proteins | sample 1954451 | NCBI WGS metagenome assembly ULQM01 (sample SAMEA4835655, study PRJEB28245) | human gut metagenome | biome: gut microbiome; material: fecal sample | place: Denmark | collected 2008 | reverse complement strand
CTTTTGATATACCCCGTAACGTAGTCCGAAAAGATTCATTTTGCTTTCCGAAAAAGCCCATTTCAGCTTGCGAAAGAGCCTATATTAGGGTGCGATATGGTACTTTTCAGCCCATGAAATGGGCCATTTCGCAATACGAAATGGTGCTTTTTGCAAAACGATAAAACACCCCTCAAATATAAATCGTTGATATTCAATATCTTATAAAAACCTCTCATAATTCGCGTATTTGCGTCCAAAGGAGAGTCTGCCCGCAAATACGCGCTTATTTTTCGGGGTATATCGGGAAACTCGGACGCGAAAATCAAAATCCGGTTACAATCTGAAAGTAGTACATATCAGTTTAAACAATGTCGGGCGTCATACGTTCTGTGAGTTTTGTTTTACTACCGGACCGATTGTATCACATCTTTTTTAAAAGCGTAACGGAATATGGCGGAACAACGAGCCGAACGGAATTACGACAATAAAGCGGAGGAAACAGGACGGGAAATATTATGATACGAAATGAATATTTGCGGTCTTACGATCGATTCGGGTTTCGTTTCATCAGAAAAAAGTACGCCGATATCCCTACATGATTTCTTCATCCCCATTAATACACAGACACTATTCACCTTATAAAAATAAATATCTGACAAAAGAAACGGGCGCACTGCATATCTGCGCAGTACGCCCGGATGTTCTAAATATAATATTTCTATTGTTTCTTTCCTTTAAGCAGGATGTATCCCAGCACTCCGCCAAGTATCGAAGCGGCGAATATTCCGAGCTTCGCCTGTATGAGATGGGTGGCATCGACGAATGCGAGAGTGGATATGAACATCGACATGGTGAAACCGATGGACGCGAGGAAGCCGACGCCGACGAGTCTGCGGGTGGTCATCGAGGCTGACATACGCGCAAGTTTAAGGCGTGTAAGCAGGAACACGGAGGCAACTATGCCGACAGGTTTTCCTATAAGCAGACCCAGCATCACGCCTATTGCCACATTGTTTGAGAACACCGCATCCATGCTTATTCCCTCAAACGATATGCCGGCATTGGCAAGCGCGAATATAGGCATGATGACAAACGACACCAACTGGTGCATGGAGTGCTCCAGACGCTGCAACGGCGGGATGGCGTCGCGCGAATCGCCGATCATCCGGTCGATTATCTCCACCTGCTCGGGTTCGAGCGTTGATACGTCGTTTGGCTCGGCATTGCGAAACCGTCTGATGAGTTTCGACACGCGCGCCATATAAACCGGCTCGCTTATGCGGGCGTCGGCAGGTATCATGAAGGCGGCAAGCACGGCGGCTATTGTGGCGTGTATGCCCGACATAAGGAAGGCTGTCCACACTCCGCAGATGCCTATCACGCCGTAGAACACTACGTTCTTCACTCCCAGCCGGTTGGCAACATACATCACAAGCAGGAAAGCCACGCCCACACCTATGCTGAGCAACGATATCTCTGAGGTGTAGAAGAACGCTATCACGAGCACCGCACCAAGGTCATCGACAATGGCAAGCGTTGTGAGAAATACTTTTATGGACAACGGAACACGGTCGCCCAGCACATAAAGTATGGCAAGCGAGAAGGCTATGTCGGTCGCCATGGGTATTCCCCAACCGCTCGACACGTCGCCCTGAGTATTGAACGAAAAGTAGATAACGGCAGGAACAATCATCCCGAACACCGCCGCACCTATGGGAAGTACCGTATTACGCACATCGGCAAGCTCGCCTCCGATGAACTCGCGCTTCAGTTCCAGACCGACGACAAAGAAAAACATCGACATCAGACCGTCGTTTATCCAATGGTGAAGGTCGTAATTGAAATAATCCACACCGTTGAACAGAAATCCGAACTTCTGCTCAAAAAAATGAAAATAGGCGTCGCTCAAAGGCGAGTTGGCAAGCACGAGCGCAAGTACGATGCTCACTCCAAGCACTATTCCACCCGACTTCTCCTGATTGATGAAATTCTGCAACGGCATTATAAGCCGATGGTTGATTGTTTCCTGATAATGTTTTATCATATTGATTTTTCTGTTTTCTGCCACGCCTTCTGCCGTATACGACAACGGAACGGATGCGTGGCTGCGTTATCCGTGCCAACAAAGTTACGTAAAAAGTTTTGTTCCCGCAACCCGTTAATACACAACGCATAACGGCTTACATATTTAATAATGCGGCGTATCGGTACGCTAAACATTTATTTGCTTATATTTCAGATTATTCAGAAAATCATCCTGTCATCATAAAATGATTGTACGTCAGATAATTGACCTGCTGCGTACGGAACAATACACATCCCGATGCCCATCCGGAACAACCGTATCATCATCGCACCGCGACACTGATACCTGTCGTTTCTATCCCTTCCGCCACGCCACGGGTCCGGCACGAAAACGCATGACCGCCTGTCGTGAGAAAAAACCAAAAGGCGTCTTAATAAAGCAGAAATAACGAATCAGGTTTCAAAAAAATTGTATAACTTTGCAATCAGCCTTGAGGTATGAAAACGTAAGCGGGACACACCGCATCAAAAGGCATACGCTGACTTGGCCGAATGTTTTTTGACACGCATCATACAAGGCAAAAAGACAAAATAGGTTATATAAAAAATACATTATGGCAACAACACCAGAATTCAAGTACGCGCCCATGTTCCAGTTGGGCAAGGACGACACCGAATACTATCTTCTTTCCAAAGAAGGTGTAAGTGTCAGCGAATTTGAGGGCAACAAAATCCTCAAGGTAAGTCCGGAAGCACTGACAATGCTTGCAAACCAGGCATTCCGCGACGTCAATTTCCTGTTGCGCCGTTCACACAACGAACAGGTTGCTAAGATACTGAGCGACCCGGAAGCCAGCGACAACGACAAATACGTGGCACTGACATTCCTCCGCAACGCCGAGGTGGCATGCAAAGGAAAGCTGCCTTTCTGCCAGGACACCGGTACGGCAATCATCCACGGAGAGAAAGGACAGCACGTATGGACAGGCTTCTGCGACGAAGAGGCTCTGTCGAAAGGTGTTTACAAGACATACACAGAGGAGAACCTGCGCTACTCACAGAACGCTCCACTCTCAATGTATGAGGAAGTGAACACACGCTGCAACCTGCCGGCACAGATCGACATCGAGGCAACCGAAGGCTGCGAATACAAGTTCCTGTGCGTAGTTAAGGGTGGTGGCTCTGCCAACAAGACATATTTCTATCAGGAGACAAAGGCCCGCATACAGAACCCGGGCACTCTTGTACCGTTCCTTGTTGAGAAGATGAAGACTCTCGGAACAGCAGCATGTCCTCCTTACCACATCGCATTCGTAATCGGTGGTACATCTGCCGAGAAGAACCTTCTCACAGTTAAACTCGCGTCAACCCACTACTACGACAACCTGCCTACCACAGGCGACGAGACAGGACGTGCGTTCCGCGACATAGAACTCGAGAAACTGCTGCTCGACGAGGCTCACAAGATTGGTCTGGGAGCACAGTTCGGCGGCAAGTATTTCGCTCACGACATCCGCGTTATACGTCTTCCGCGCCACGGAGCATCGTGCCCGATCGGTCTGGGAGTGAGCTGCTCGGCCGACCGCAACATCAAGGCTAAGATAAACGAAGACGGTATCTGGATTGAGAAACTCGACGACAACCCCGGCGAACTCATACCAGAAGAGCTGCGTAAGGCAGGCGAAGGCAACGCCGTGAAGATTGACCTTAACCAGCCGATGAGCGAGATTTGCAAGGAACTGAGCAAATATCCGGTTTCAACACGCCTCAGCCTCAACGGTACTATCATCGTTGCACGCGACATAGCACACGCCAAACTGAAGGCACGTCTGGACGCAGGCGAGGATCTTCCGCAGTATTTCAAGGATCATCCTGTACTCTACGCCGGTCCTGCAAAGACTCCGGAAGGAATGCCTTGCGGCTCAATGGGCCCGACAACAGCTAACCGTATGGACCCGTATGTTGACGAGTTCCAGGATCACGGAGGCTCAATGGTAATGATTGCCAAGGGTAACCGTACTCAGGTTGTAACCGACGCATGCAAGAAGCACGGCGGATTCTATCTGGGAAGCATCGGTGGTCCGGCTGCCGTTCTGTCGATGAACAGCATCAAGAGCATCGAGTGTGTTGAATATCCTGAACTCGGTATGGAAGCAATCTGGAAGATTCAGGTTGAGAACTTCCCGGCATTCATCCTTGTTGACGATAAAGGCAACGACTTCTTCAAACAACTGAAGCCGTGGACTCCAAGCTGTAAGTAAACAACAACACATAAATCTTAACGGATGGTCACGGCATGAGCACATCATGCTGTACCATCCGTTTTTTGTTAACACTAAAACGATCCGAATATGAAGAAAATGATGTTCGCCGCCATGATGGCCGTATTGGCATCATGCGCAACCGCACAAGACACCAAAGACATCCAGTTGCTGGCACCTAACAAAGACAAAGGCGCAAGCATAATGAAGTCGCTCGCACAGAGACAGTCGCACCGCAAATGTGCCGATAAGGAGCTGAGCACAGCCGACTTGTCCGACCTTCTGTGGGCCGCCAACGGCATAAACCGCCCCGAGGACAACAAACGCACTGCCCCATCGGCACTCAATCGTCAGGACATCGACGTGTATGTGATAAGCAAGACGGGCGCATACAAATACATAGCAGCCGAGAACCGACTGCAACTCATCACCGAAGGCGACCACCGCGACGCCGTGGCTTCAGGTCAGGACTTCGTCAATCAGTTCCCGGTTTCGCTCGTTCTTGTTTCCGAACTGTCTAAACTCGGCGACGCAAAGAACGAACGTACACGCATGACAGCCGCAATGGACGCCGGCTATGTGTCGCAGAACATCTGTCTGTTCTGTGCCGGCAACGGACTCGTAACCGTACCGCGGGCTACGATGAACAGCACCGAGCTGAAGAAAATACTTAAACTCGGCGACACAGCCCTGCCTCTTCTCAACAATCCTGTGGGCTATCCTAAAGGAAAATAATCTTAAGAAACAAGACTGACTTAGCGCGTGCCGCAATCCGGAAAGAACAAGATACGGCACCGGACAAATAAAAAATGAGGTTGCAACCAACACGGTCGCAACCTCTTTATAATTATGTCATGTCAATCGAAATTCACATTTATCTTACCAATGTTCCGTTTTCCTTTATGAGAAGTCTCACATCCGGCTTAGCCAACATCTCAAGATCAATGTCAAAATAGTTCAGCGTCGGAGTCTCTATCCAGTCTGCATCATCCACTGTATAGCCTGCATAGTTGGTGTTGATATAGTTCTGCACCGGCTCAGGGAATGATCCTCTGAAATTCGTTTCGGTGCCTATCCACGTGCCGTCGGTCTCATACCATGCCTCAGCTTCCTGTCCGTTGACCACGAACTCCGCCTTTATCTTGCCGCGTTCCTTTTCCCAATGTGCCATTGTGTTAGGATACTTGGTCTTGAACGCATCCATTACCTTAGCCGGAACATCATTCACACTGAAATTATCATCGTCGTCGCTGCAACTTACTGTCACGAATGCTACCATAAGCACAGCCATAAGATACATTTTCCACTTCATTCTTCAGTTTCCTCCTTTCAGTTGTCTATGTCTATAACCTGGAACTTCTTGTTGAATGTTATCTCTATTCCGTTGCTCAGTTTCACGTCATACTCGTTACGGTCTCTCTCAATTTCGAGTACCTTTGTAGAAGGATAATTCTTCTTCACATAGCTGCTGATGGCGGCCGGGATGAGACGGGCAGGAACCTGAGAATACTTACATTTCAGTTCGGTCCAGTTGCCGTTGCGGTCGAACTCCACCTTGTCGCCGTTGGTGAAGATGATGTCATAACTTGTATCAAAGAGTCCAGACTCCATCTTTGCCAATGCAACCTTCATCTTGGAGAAATCTTTTTTCAAAACCTGCTGTGCGGTCTGTGGAAGCTGCGACACTTCTATCGGCTTGTCGTTTGAAGCAACTGCGTTTACACTCACTACGAACAGGCAGAGCAATGCTGCGATGCTGGCTTTCAAAAATCTCTTCATATTCATTTCTTTTTTATGGTTATTATTTCTATTGTTTTTTGCTTACGTTGTCCGATTGGTTGCCCCAGATATTCTCGTTCTCTATCTGCCACCTCTCTGACTTTCGTATTGCAAAGTTGCGATGCAATTCTGAAATGAATCTGAAAAAAACGTCAGAATCTATAATATTAACGTTTATTAATAATAAAACCCTTCAGACCGCATCATCATTACCGTCTGAAGGGTTATCCGGAGGAGTTTTCATGCCTTACCCTCGGTTATCTCAAAGGTATGCATACCATTCTCATAGCGATAGTCTATGTTGAAAGAATAAAGGTTGCACACGGCACTCACCAGCGACAGACCGATGCCAGTGGAGCTTTTCTTGCCGCTCGTGTGATAGAAACGGGTGAATATCTTTGCCTTGTCCAGCGGTCCGTCCTCACCCGTGTTTGCCACGCTCATGCCGTGACTGCCTATGTTCACCACCACACGTCCGCCGTCAACATTGTGCACAAAAGCGTTTTTCAGCAGATTGCCGACAAGCGTTGACGCCAGCATGGGATTCATCTTCACGTGCCAGTGCTCCGAATTTCCTATGCATACCTCTATGTTCCTCTTCTTAAGCACACTCTTCAGATCGTCGAGCAGACGCTTCGTCATCACGTCAACGTCCACCGTTTCAACATCGGTGAACTGTCCGTTCTCAATCTTACACAGCAAAAGCAGCGACTTGTTGAGCCTCGACAGCGAGCCGAGCGTACCGAGAGTCTTCACCAACTCGCCCATCTGCTGCTCGGTAAGATTGTCGTCGTCGAGCAACATCTCTATGCGGTTCTGGCACACTGCCAACGGTGTCTGCATCTCGTGCGAGGCATTGCCTATGAACATTTTCTGCTGTTCGTACTGCTCCTCGTTGCGTTTCATGGAGCGCACCACGGCTTCGTTGAGCTTGCTGAACTCTGTCACGTATGTCGGATTGTCCAGTTCGCGGTTCGCACGTCCCAGCCGGTAATCGTCAACCCACTTCAGAAGCACCGCCAGCGGACGCATGCTGCGCTTCACGGCAATGATGTTGAGCAACACGAAACCGAGCAGGATGGCAACGTAGAGAAACAGAAGCCAGTAGAAGATGGCTTCCTTCAGGTCGGCCTTGTCTATGGTCGGGACCGACACCTCCACCTCAAAGAAACGTCCGTCGTCCACAGTATATATATAACTTATGACGCGTGCGGGCTCGAACTCGCGCTTATCCCTTATATACACCGTGCGGTCCTCATAGCGCACATGGTTGTGTGTGGCGGCATAATTGGCCGACACCTCGTGAAGATAATACTGGTTGTTGGAACCGCTCGAGGCAGTAGGCAGGGGTTCACCCGCCAAAGCACGGCGTATGACAAGCTCGGCATAGTCTTCCAGCGAGTCGTCCACCTCGTCGTTTATCTCGTCTATGATGGCAAAATAGAAGAACACCGACCAGAACGCCAGCACCACAGCTGCAATCGCCGACAGACGCAACGATATGTAGTTAATGAGTTTCATATCTCCACAAGTTTGTAACCGAATCCGTAAACAGTCTTTATCTCAATGCCCGCGCCGGCCGTCTTGAGACGCTTGCGCAGGTTTTTCATCTGAGCATAAACAAAGTCAAAGTTGTCAGCCACGTCCACATAGTCGCCCCACACAGCCTCGGCAAGCATCTGTTTCTCGATGAGCCGGCCCGGACGGTTCATGAAATAGGTCAGTATGTCGTACTCCTTACGGCCGAGCTCAAGCGGCTTTCCGTCCACCTCCACCCTGAAACTGTCGGTGTGTACACACACGTTTGCCATCCTCATCACGCTGTCGCCGTCGTTGCGGCTGCGCCTTATCACACTTTTCAGACGCGCGTGAAGCTCTGCCAGATGGAACGGTTTGGCAAGATAGTCGTCGGCACCGAGGTCAAGGCCCTTAACCTTATCCTCTATCGAATCCTTCGCCGAAAGTATTATTACGTTGCACTTGCGGCCGCGCGCCGACATATCGCGCAGTATGTCAAGACCGCTGCCGTCGGGCAGCATGATGTCGAGCAGCAGGCAGTCGTATTCATAAACAAACACCTTCATTCGCGCAGTGGCACAGTCGGCAGCCGTCTCCACCACATAACGTTCCTTTTCCAACGACCTGACTATGATCTCGCGCAGGTCGGCATCGTCCTCTATGACCAGTATCTTCATCCGTTTTCCTTGTTTGTCATTAAGCTTAGGGCCGTACACGACGCACATGTCCGGCGTCAGTGTACACTTGCTTCGCATGTCCGACAACAGGACATGCCACATCACAAAGATACGCCAAACACACGACTTCGCGCAATGCCGATAACAAATATTAAGTTAAAATCCGGAGAAAATTAACATTTTCTTATTACTTATTCCGTAAAATCAAGCCGCACCGAAAAGGCTTTTCCGCAGCAAAGGATTCCGCATTTTCCATCTGTCGCGCACCGTATGCCGTACGTAAAATCCTTTTTCACAGGGCGATAAGCGCATTATCGCACGTCAGAAAAAACCGTTCTGAGAGGTGACAAAACTTTTAAGCACAATCAAACGCATCATTCAGCACAGCAATGACATACGCATACAATGCCTCTTCAACATAAGCACGCGAACATCTACACCTTATAACATAGCTTTATCTTCACTATATTCGTAACGAAATATCTTTTATTTGAAAACCCGTGAACTGAAAAGCAGACGGCGATACGGCATAGATTGTTTATACATGCCATATATCAATCATAACAGAACGGAACATTGCGGCAGGCACATCGACTCTGAATAAACCGAACGGGGATTTATTCCGATAGAAAATGAAGGTTTCGACACTTAAATATCAGTATTTCACCATGATGAAATGAGCACTATATTACCACTTTCAAATTGTAACCGGATTTTGATTTTTCCCTTCGGGTTTTCCGATATACCCCGAAAAATAAGCACGTATTTGCTGACGGACTCTTCTTCGGGCGCAAATACGCGGATTATAAGAGGTTTTTATAAAATATTGAATATCAATGATTTATGTTTGAGGGGTATTTTATTGTTTTGCAAAAAGCACTATTTCGGCTTGCGAAATGGCCCATTTCAGGGGCCGAAAAGCACCATATCGCACCATGAAATAGGCTTTTTCGCAAGCTGAAATGGGCTTTTTAGGAAAGCGAAATGAATCTTTTCGGACTACGTTACGGGGTATATCAAAAGACGGTTCGGGGCAAAATGGCCTATATTATATCGGTTTTAACATTCATTTACACCTCTTTTGCGAAAATATTTTGTCAAAATTTAGTCAAGAAAAATTGTAAGTATGTTTCATAAGTTTTATTCAGAGACACTGATATTAGGCGTTAGGAAAACAAGGAAAGTATTTGTCCGCCGTGTGATGGAAACAATGAGGTTGCGTAGGTGTGAATTTATCGGTTGCGTCAGTGTGAATATATTGTTGTTGCGAGGTGAGTTTATTGTTATATGTAAAGAGCGTGTTGCACGTGTGTGGATAAATGACTGATTAAGGCAATGTAAGCTTATTATTTCGTTAGATCCACACTGTGGCTGTTTGCGCAAGTCGCGTTACCAGGAAGTTTTCCTGCATTATGCCTTGCGTCATGAATAAAAACAATCCACATTGAATTCATTCCGAGCCGAATAAATATCACCAAAGGCCATGAAATTCCATTTTCCACGAGGTATGGATAAGTGTTTTTATTTCACAACTATTTACCGTATGAGCCGGGATATACTGCACATTTGCATCATATAGCAGGCAAAGAAACGACAGCATAATTTCAAAAATCATAGTATATTAATTTGCAATTATGAGCACCTTTTCATATCTTTGTAGAAAATAGGATGCGGTTCGGCAATGCCAATTCAGGAAAAAACAAGTTTCTCCGTTTTGTCGTTGCTCTCACCTTTCGCTATCTTTGTAGAAGATAGGAGGCGGCTCGGCAATGCCAATTCCGGAAAAACATAGTTTCTCCGTCTTGTCGTTGCGCTCACCTTTCACTATCTTTGTAAAAATACTACACATTGTTTCATCTGTAACATGCAACAGCTATGAAAAGAATAATCTATACCTTGTTTTTCATCCTCACTGTGTTTACGGCATCAGCGCAGGACAACGGAAACACGGAGATAAGACATCTGGAATTTATGGGTGAACAGATCTGCGGGACACTCAACGATTTTGTCAACAAGATGGTGAAGAAAGGATTCACCTTCTCTGAGATAACCCAGGACGGAACGGCAATACTCAAAGGCGAATATGAGGGATATAAAGACTGCGACATATACGTATATTCCATAAACAGAGGAAAGACCGTGAACAACGTCGCGGTGTCGTTCCCCTATCAGGACACGTGGCCGGCACTGTCAGGCGACTACTATAATCTGAAGAAAATCCTGACAAACAGATACGGACAACCGGACATCTCGATAGAAGTGTTCGAAAACGAGGTGCCCTACGACCTCCGGATGTTGTATGTGGAGACCGACCGCTGCGACTTCAAATCTACATTCAACCGCGACAACGGTGTGATAGCGCTCGTCATCAACCATGTGTTTTTCGATAAAAAACACTACAGCAACGTCAGAATAATATTCATGGACCAACCCAACTACGGTTCGCAGAAAGAGAAAAAAGAATAGGGAAAGGTACTACGCAAACCGTAAATACCATACACAGGAATGAAAATTCCTATATATAAACACACAAACACTGACCTGATATGAAAAAGAATATTTTAATACTGCTTATGATCATGGGGCTTACCTTGTCGTGCTCCGACCGAAAGCCCGCTGAAACCGCAAAACAGGACGCGCCGGCATATCAGATGTTCAAGACTCAGAACATGTGGACATTCATAAAGCTTGACACACGCAACGGACGGATGTGGCAGGTGCAATATGCCGTGAGCGACAACAACCGTGGTGAGGTGGCACTCAACTCTAAGCCACTTGTGGATAAAAGCAAGGAAGCCGAGGGACGCTTCACGCTGTATGAGACTGACAATATATTCAACTTCATACTGCTCGACACATACGACGGACGCACATGGCAGGTGCAGTGGGGCCTCAACGACAGCGACAGGATAGTGGTTCCAATATCTGACGACAGCAGTGCGGACAAACAACAAAAAGAAAACACACAAACTAAAAGCCTATGAAAAGAACGATAATTTATATGCTTCTGGCATGTCTCACGATGACATCGTGTGAGGAAGTGACAAGATTGTTGATAAAACAGAAAGATAAAGCTGAAGCGAACGTTGATTACGACAAATACACCAAAGAGGACAGTACGCACATGACATTCAAAGGAGTGCCCATAAACGGTCCGCTGAAAATGTTTGTCAAACGCATGGAGAAGAAAGGATTCGAGTATTATGCCAGCAGCGACGATCCTGATATATCTCTTCTCAACGATAACGATACGGCACGCAAAGACCGGGCTATACTCTACGGCGACTTCGCAGACTATAAAGACTGTAAACTGTATGTGCAGACGCTCGACACAAAAGATGTCGTTTCAAAAATATATGTCAGGTTTCCAAAACGCGATGAGTGGAAAGACTTGCACGGTGACTACAAGCATCTGAAGGAAATGCTTACTACAAAATATGGCAAGGCTTCGGCATGCACGGAGAAAATGTACATTGATCCGTTATATGTAATCGGCCGTATAGAGGACCGCGATAGAATGACTGCTGTCAGAGAAAACCACTGCAACTATGTCACGACATACACCACCGACAAAGGCGATGTGAAGCTCAGCATTGAACGGGGAAAATATGGCGAATGCTTTGTCATGCTCACCTATTCGGACAAAATAAACAGTGACATTGTAAGAAAACAAGCCATCGACGACCTTTAATAGTCATAAATTATGGAGAATATGAATCAAACCCTATCCTTGGATTTGTCACAAGCCCTTCAGATGGCGGCGACAAAGATAGTCCAGTTCACCGGACGCTCAAGGCGTTCGGAGTTCTGGTGGACCATACTCATAATTACCTTGATTGAAGTTATCATCCTGCCGGTAATATTATATATACCACTCACAGGCATATTCGTCGCTCCGCTACTCGGTTTTCTGCTCGAGCTCGCAAGACTGCCACTCACCTTCCGTCGCCTGCACGACACCGGGCGAAGCGGCATATGGTGTGTCATCGACTTTCTGCTGCCGCTCGTTTTCGTGGCGATGGTTCTGTATGATGTGTCAATCTACAATACTATGAAAGAGTCGTCTGAGCCTTTTGAGACCGACGCCACAATCGGAGCAATGAGCGGTTTCGGTTCTTTCTTAGCCGTCATATACAAATATATACTGCTGACAATCGTATGCTTCGTATATAAAATTGTGTTGATTGTGTTTCTGTGCCGTGACAGCGACCCGTACGAAAACGACTATGGACCGTCCCCAAAATACATCAATGACTGACAGACCCGACCATAACACGATGATGTTCAGCCTCTTCACATACATTATATTATACACATAAAGACTTGTTATTGTGTATATTAAAAGTCTTTATTCTGCATATTTAGACTCGGAACAATACGTATGGAGCGGCAACAACAGACCGATGCGAACGAAAAATGCGCAATACGCTGAACACAAAAGGAAGCACCCATCAAGTCTGCGCCATCATTTAAACACGGCGCAGGCTTGCGTTTCCAAAAAGGCATTGCATTCCTTTGCGTTTACATTTTTTTACATTACCTTTGCATCCGACTTACAAGGAGTAAGTTAAGGGGTGCCGGAGATTTCCGGCTGAGATCAAACCCTCTGACCAGATCCGGTTAATACCGGCGGTGGAATAAGGCAAAACATAAAAAGTACCCCTTTTTGTGTATTTAAAAAATCAAACAAATTAATGAAAAAGACAGTTTTACTAATTGCCGCACTTGGTTGTGTCGCAACAGTAAACGCAGCCGCGCCGGGAGGCGAACGGCTCGACACGTTGAGGACCTATGCCCTGCAGAACGTACAGGTGGTATCGACACGTGCCGGGAAAAAGACTCCGGTGGCTTACTCGGACATGAGTAAAAGCCAGATCAGAATGATGAACCAGGGCAAGGACATGCCGTGGATACTCAATTTCACACCGTCTGTCACCACATCGTCTGACGCGGGAATAGGCATCGGATACACCGCCATACATGTGCGCGGAACCGATCCTACACGTATAAACATAACCGCCAACGGCATACCTGTGAACGATGCTGAGAGCGGACAGCTCTATTGGGTGAACATGGCAGACCTCGCGTCAAGCCTCGAATCCATACAGATACAACGCGGTGTCGGCACTTCAACCAACGGAGCGGGAGCATTCGGAGCAACCGTAAACATGCAGACAGAGAACATAAGCCAGAACGCATACGGACGGATCGACCTTTCCGGCGGTTCGTACGGCACACATAAAGAGACTTTCAGCTTCTCAACCGGACTGCTCGGAGGCCACTGGGGATTCCAGGGACGCCTGTCGAACATAGGCAGCGACGGCTTCATAGACAGGGCATCATCAAAACTCAACTCTTATTTCCTGCAAGGTGGATACTTCGCCGACAACACTGTCGTGAAGTTCATCACCTTCAACGGAACTGAGAAGACATACATGGCGTGGGACTATGCGTCCAAAGCCGACATGGAGAAATACGGTAGAAGCTACAACCCGAGCGGCATATACACCGACAAGAACGGCAATGTGGCTTTCTATAAGAACCAGACCGACAACTATCATCAGCAGAACTATCAGTTGCTTTGGAACCAAAGATGGTCGTCAAACTGGAACACCAACATAGCGTTTCACTACACACGGGGCGACGGTTACTATGAGCAGATGAAGGAAGACCAGAAACTTTACAAGTATCTCATGACCACAAACACAGACTTGATGGCCAATCTCGTAAGACAGAAAAAAATGCTCAACGACTTCTACGGCTTCATCGCGTCTGCCAATTACGACAATCACAACGGTCTGACTGCCACCATCGGCGGAGGATGGAACAAGTATGACGGCGACCATTTCGGCAAAGTGCTGTGGTCAGGAAGCCCGTACATTTGGTTGGAAGACGGCATGCAGGTTTATTGCAATGACGGAGTCATATTCAATCCCGACCATGAATACTATCGCAACAACGCCAAGAAGACCGACGGAAACATATATGGAAAAATCAATTATGAGTTTCTTCCTGGTCTCAGCGCATACGTTGACCTGCAATATCGACACATAAGTTACAAGATGGACGGCACGTCACAGGAGTTCGATGACGACCATAACCAGCGACCGCTTGTGCTCGACCGCAAATACGATTTCTTCAATCCTAAATTCGGACTTGTCTATAACATCACTCCCGAACACACCGTATATGCTTCTTATGCCATAGCACACAAGGAGCCGACACGCAACGATTTCGAGGACATGATGGCCGAGACAGACGCAGTTGATCCGCAGGCTGAGCGCCTGAACGACCTTGAGGTCGGCTACAAATATCAGTCGGGAATATTCAATGCGGGTGTGAATTTCTATTATATGGACTACAACAACCAGTTCGTTCTCACCGGAGCACAGGACTCTAACGGCGAAATGGTGGCACGAAACATAAAGGACAGCTACCGCATGGGTGTAGAACTGATGGCCGGACTGCGTCCTTTCAAGGGCTTTGAATGGAACATCAACGCCACACTGAGCAAGAACCGGGCAAAGAATATGAACGTAACCGTCATAAACGAAGACTGGAGTCAGTCGTATGCCAACGTAGGAACCACCAAGCTGGCTTACTCTCCTGACGTCATATTGAACAACATATTCACCTACGAATACAAGGGTCTGCGCGCATCACTCATGAGCAAATACGTCAGCGAACAGAACATGACGAACTCCGGTTTCAAGAAATATCTGAACACAGACGGCAAGACTTACACCCGCGCTGTCATCGATGCGATGTTCGTTAGCGACCTCGACCTGTCCTATACGTTCAAGATGAAGGGACTGAAGAGTGCTACCGTGGGTGTGAATGTGTATAACCTGTTCAACGAAGAGTATGAAAGCAACGGAAGTTGCTCGATGAACTTCAAGAACGAGAACGGCAAGATAGTTGCCTACGACGGCGGATGGGCGTGGTCAACATACTCGGCACAGGCTCCGACACACTTCCTCGCGCATCTTTCCATCACTTTCTAAGCAGTGCGGAAATGAACGAAATAATGACATACATAGCCGACAACCAACTCAGGATACTTGATATTCTGAGCACGGTTGTCGGCATTGTTTACATCATTCTTGAGTATAGGGCGAGCATATGGCTGTGGTTTGCGAGCATCATCATGCCGCTAATAGACATCGTTCTTTATCTTGAAGCCGGACTGTATGCCGATTTCGGCATGGCAATATATTATGCCTTGGCCGCCATTTATGGCTTTGCGGTATGGAAATTCGGACGTAAACGCAACCAGAAAACGGCCGGAGAGATGCCCATAACCCACTATCGCCGTAATCTGATAATACCTTCCGCCGCAATATTTGTCGTAGCATGGATTGCCTTCTACGGAATTCTCGTGAGATTCACAGACAGCAACGTGCCTGTGAGCGACAGCTTTGTAAACGCCCTTAGCATCCTCGGTCTGTGGGCACTTGCACGCAAATACGTGGAGCAATGGCTCATCTGGATTGTCGTCGATGTAGTATGCAGCGTGCTATACGCATATAAAGGCATACCGTTCAAGGCCGGACTATACGGCGCTTATGCTGTGATTGCGGTGTTCGGATATCTGAAATGGAAAAAGATGATGACCGTTCAGCCATCAGAAAAAAGCATCTGAACATCGGTGTTAAGCCGAACACGGCACACAATAAAATGCAATATGCCTTAAAGAATGATTATAAAAGAACAGAAAAAGCACTGTATGAACTATCCGCTTATTGACGAACAATCCGTGTTCGACGCCGTGATACTGTGCGACGGCGACTTTCCTGTACATCGCATACCGCTGTCAGTACTGCGCAGAAACAGGTTTCTGTGTTGCTGCGACAACGCCGGAATAAGCGCGTTCGGCCATGGTCTTACGCCCGATGCCATAGTCGGCGACGGCGACTCGATGCCCGCCGGTTTCAGAAAAAGCCACAGCGACATAATACACATAATCGACGAGCAGGACGACAACGACCAGACCAAAGCCACACGCTACTGCATAGGCAAAGGATTCCGCACCATAGCATACATCGGCGCGACCGGAAAGCGTGAGGACCACACACTCGGCAACATATCGCTCATGGCGAGATACATGGACGATTTCGGCATACAGCCGGTGATGATAACCGACAACGGATACTTCATACCGGCCAAAGGAAGAAACAGTTTCGCCACATTCAAGCGCCGACAGGTAAGTATATTCAACCTCTCATGCCACAACCTGAGCGGCGAAGGGCTGAGATGGCAACCCTACGCATACGGAAGCATGTGGCAGGGAACACTGAACGAGGCGACAGGCAGCAGCATAACACTCGACAGCGACGGCTCTTATCTTGTCTTCTTTACGCACGACAGCAAGACGACAGAGCCGGAACACACAATTTAAAGTCACGGAAATATTTTTTGAAAGCCGCGGAAATGCTTTCTGAAAAAAACGACAACGACAGACGGCAAGCACCGTTATAACAAACAATAAGCATAAAAGGGACGACACGCGACATACCGGCGTGCCGTCCCTTTTCGCTGTAACTCAGTGAAAGAAAGCACGTTCCGTCCGACGTCATTTATCAGAATTCGTTGCCCTTTCAAGCATTTTTTCTTACCTTTGCACCGTTTTATCAATATCAAAATTAATGTACAGACCAATTTTCAACACGCGCACAGCTCTGGTTTTCAAGCACTTCACGCACAAGAGCTACGCACTGTTCAATTGTCTGGGTAAGGAAGTGCTCATCAGCACACTCAGCGTTGCGACGCTCACTTATGCCAAAGCAGACGGCATAAGCACGCACGACGTTGTGGAAAAAGACTCACTCAGAAATCAGGACGTGAAGCTCAGCGAGGTGGTGGTGACGGGAGCGTGGGCGCCACTGGCCGAACAGAATCCGGCCATGATTGTATCTGTCACGACAGCCGACGACATTCATCGTGCTGCGGCAGAAAGCATCAACGACGTATTAAAATCAGCCACGGGCGTGGATGTCCGTCAGCGCGGTGGCTTTGGAGTTCAGACGGACATCTCCGTAAACGGCGGTACGTTCGACCAGACGGTCATTCTACTGAACGGCATCAACATCTCAAGCCCGCAGACCGGGCACAACGCCGCCGATTTTCCTGTTTCTTTATCCGACATACAACGCATCGAAGTGCTCGAAGGCGCATCGGCACGCGTGTTCGGCAACCCTGCATTCAGCGGCGCGATAAACATCGTGACCAAGCACAAGGAGCAAAGCAACGCCTTCGCAACAATCGAAGGAGGTTCGTTCGGCACCGTGTGTGGCGAGGCGGGAGTGACCATCAACAGCCGCAACACCAACAACCGGCTGAGCGGAGGCATAAGTCGGAGCGACGGAGGAACAAAGAACAGCGACTTCATAAAGCGCAGACTGTTCTATCAGGGCAACTTCACCACACGCTATGCAGACATGATGTGGCAGGCCGGCATAACGTCGCAGGACTACGGCGCATCGACTTTCTACAGCGCGAAGTTCGAAAACCAGTATGAGGAGACACGCCGATACATAGCCTCGGCAAGCGCGGAGATAAGGCCGCTCGGCGACAAACGCCTGACCATCAGCCCGACAATCTACGGTCACAGAGACTACGACCACTATCAGTTGACACGTGGCATGACCGGAGCAGCCAACGGAGAGAACCTCCACCGCATGGATGTCTATGGCGCAAGCATAAGCGCCCGACTGGCATGGGTGGCCGGACAGACAGCCGCAGGAGCAAACATAAGAAGAGAACACATACTGAGCACATCATACGGTGACCTGCTCGACGAGGACCAGTGGCACGACATCAGCGGTTCGTCACGTGTTTACGACCATGAAGGAAAACGCACATGCACGAGTCTTTTCCTTGAACACAAAATCAACATAGGCGGATTCAGGCTGTCGGCAGGAGTAATGGCCGACAGGAATACGGGGCTGGACAACAGCTTCAGATTCTATCCCGGAGTGGATGCAAGCTACCGTCCGGACAACCATTGGACCGTTTTCGCCTCGTGGAACAAAGCCATGCGCATACCTACATACACCGAACTGTATGTCAGCAGCGCGGCACAACAGGGCAGCACAGCACTGAAACCCGAGAAAAACACCACTCTGAAGGCAGGCCTGAGATATCGCCGGACGGAATGGGAAGCCACCGTGAGCGTGCTGCGCAACTACGGACGCGACCTCATAGACTGGGTGTATGAGAGTGAGGAGAGTACGAAATATCAGGCGCTGAACATCGGAAAGGTGGACAACACAGGTCTGACGCTCGACCTGAGCGTGCGCCCCGACCTGCTGACAGGATGCCCAGTATTCACGCAGCTGAAGGTGAGCTACGGCTACATGAACCAGAAACACACATCCGAACGCGACATATACAAGTCGCTCTACGCCCTTGACTATCTGCGCCACAAGCTCAGCGTGCAGCTCGACCACCGCATCTGGAGCAGGCTTACCGCCCACTGGTGCATGAGGTGGCAACAGCGCATGAACGGATATCACCCCTACGCGAAGCTCGACGCCAAGCTGGCGTGGGACGCAGACAAATACAACATATATCTGAAGGCGGACAACATAACCAACCACAGATACTACGACATAGGCGATGTGCTGCAACCCGGAATATGGATCATGGCAGGAGCAAAAGTCAAGATAGATTTTTAGCCGGCAACAACCGATAAATAAAGGCAAAGGACAAAGACGCTTTCGCAAACAGTCTTTGTCCTTTTTTATATATGATTACGTCCCATTCAGTCTGATTCGGCGTGCTGTCAGCCGTACAACCGGTCTGAACACGGCCCGTCAAAAAAACGGCAAAAGAAAGCCACGACATACAATTCACCACACAGAAAATTCAGTTCCCCGGTACGGAGGAAACTCCACCGCACTCAAAAAACACAAAAAAGCGGGAACAAATCAGCGTTTCAGCTTGAACGATGCCTCAATGCTGCGCACCTCATCGGCAAACGACGAATCCACCTTCATGTGATGCTCCACCTGCGAACAACTGTAAATCACGGTGGAATGGTCGCGTCCTCCGATAAGGCGACCGATACGGCTGGAAGGCATCTTGGTGTATTTCTGCGCGAGATAGATAGCCACCTGGCGCGCCGTAACTATGTCGCGCTTGCGGCTACGGCCCATTATGGCAGCCGTAGTGACATTGAAATGCGAGCAGACGCTCTCTGTTATGTCGTCCACGGTCAGCGGCTCGTCATCCACCTTCACCGCACGTTTTATGACACGTTCGGCAAGACGCATGTTGATGTTGCAGTTGTAAACCACACTGTAAGCCATGAGCGAGTTTATCACTCCGTGCAGATCTCTCACACTTCCGTTGGCCGTCTGCGCCACGAAAGCAATGACATCGTCGGGGATGCTGAGTCCGTCGCGGCGTATCTTGCTCTTCAGTATATCCACACAAAGCTGCACGTTCGGCTTCTCAAGCTCGGCTATGAGTCCGCACGAGAATCGGGTGAGCAGGCGATCGTTCACGCCCTTGAGCTCTACAGGCGGGCGGTCGCTCGCCAGGATGATGCGTTTGCCGTTGCGGAAAAGATGATTGAATATGTGGAAAAACGTGTTCTGCGTGCCCTTCTTGTCCTCCCACTCCTGAATATCATCCACGATGAGCAGGTCGATGGTCTGATAGAAGTTTATGAAATCGTTTATCTTGTTCTGCAGAACGGCGTTGGTATATTGTACCTCGAACAGACGCGCACTCACACACAGCACCCTCTTCTGCGGATAGAGCTGCTTGGTGCGCACACCGATGGCGTTGATGAGATGGGTCTTGCCGCATCCCGACGGTCCGTAGATGAAGAAAGGATTGAACTGCATGTTGTGAGGATGCTCGGCAATGGACAGTCCCACCGAGCGCGGCAGCTTGTTGCTTTCACCCTCTATGTAGTTTCTGAATGTCAGATGCGGGTCGAGCTGCGGATCGAGCTGCGGCACCTTGGGCTGCCCCACCCTCGGAGTCTCGCGCGTGGCTTTATCAGCCACCGGCTTCTCCGGCAGGTCTGAAGGTATCTCTGTTCCCTTTCTTCCCTTGTCGATGACACGATAGGTGAGCCTCACATCGTTGCAGAATACCTGCGTGAGCACCCGTGTGAGCAGATCGACATGGTTTTGCTCGAGCACCTCATATACAATACGGTCAACCTGCACCAAGACAGTCTTGGTGTCGGCATTGAACGACTTGAACACGATGGGCTCAAACCATGCTTTATATTGCTGCTCCGTGACGCTTCCTCTAATGAGCGCAAGGCACTCGTCCCAAAGAGCATCAGGACTCGTTTTCGTCATAAATAAAAATGTTTACAGGTATCTTGCGATGTAGTACTTTTGCTTATGCCGTGCAAAATTAAGAAATAATTTGTAATCTGCAAATCCTTTTTTTCACTTTGTAACATAAAATATTCTGCCCGATTGTTTTCTTCCCCGAGCCGGACAGCTGACCTGACCGTGTGCCGAAACGCGGCGAAACGCCCTGTCGCAGCACTCTTGCATAAACATGCAATCATACAGAAAAGTGCCGGATAAACATACATCGACAAAACAATATGTCCACACTGCCAGAACGATAAATTCGCACTGCCGCAACCACTTTATTTTCATCACACGGCGGACAAATGCTTTACGTGCCTTTCCTCACGCCGGATATCAGCGTTTCTGAAGAAAACTTATGGAACATACTTACAATTTTTCTTGACTAAATTTTGACAAAATATTTTCGCAAAAGAGATGTAAAGGAATGTTAAAACCGATATAATAAAGGCTGTTTCACCCCGAACCGTCTTTTGATATACCCCGTAACATAGTCCGAAAAGATTAATTTTGCTTTCCGAAAAAGCCTGTTTCAGCCTGCGAAAAAGCCTATATTAGGGTGCGATATGGTGCTTTTCGGCCCCTGAAATGGGCCATTTCGCATGTCGAAATGGTGCTTTTCGCAAAACGATAAATTATCCCTTAAATATAAATAATTGATATTCAATATATTATAAAAGCCACTTATATCTCACATATTTGCGTCCGATGAAGAGTCTGTCCGCAAATACGCGATTAATTTTTGGGGTATATCGGGAAACCCGAATGGAAAAATCGAAATCCGGTTATAAATTGAAAGTCGCACATATTACGTTCCTTTCGGCAGAAGAAAATATAATGATAACATAAAAACCATCGCAAGGCGTGACGCATTCCGAAGCCGGCGAGACATAAATACGGACAGTAAAAAAGCATGCAGCGACACCCGTATGTGTGTCGCTGCATGCATATATGTATCCCGTCGTCACGTTGTGCGACAGGAGTATGTTACGGTTTCATCAGTTGTCCTTTCTTCCGAATATGGAGAAGTGGACATAACGCTTCGGATGCTCGCGCAGGTTCACAACGAGAGAATCGGCGTGCATCATAGTAGAATTGAGGTTGTGATAAAGCGACGGATCGTTCATGAGCAGACCGAGCGTACCCTCGTTGCTGTTGAGCTTGTCGGTGAACGAGCGCACACTGGCAAGAGTGTTGTTCACTTCGTTCACAGTGCGGTCTATGTCGATGGCTGCAAGTTTGGCCGTGAGAGTGTCCGCGTTGTCGAGTATTCCGTCGGCCTTTGCCATCATGCCCGGCACGTTGCGGTTGAGCGTACGCATGAGCGTGTTGAGCTCGCGAGTCGATGTGGTGAGGTTGGCGGTTATGTCCTTCACGTTGTGTAGCGAAGCCGCGATGGCAGGATCGGCAAGCAGCGCGTTCAGACTGCCCATGATGCTGTCGAGCTTTGGCAGCATCTTCTCTACGGTAGGAATCATCGCGGAGAGCTGTCCCATCGCTCCGTTGTCTATATATCCCTTTATGACACCTCCCGGCGGCACCATCTGCGAAGACTTACCGTTGATGTCGAGGTTTATCTTCACGTTGCCGAGCATGTCGCTTACAATCTTTGCCTGGCTGCCCTGCGGTATGCGCATGGCCTTATCTACGGCAATCACCACTCTGGTGGGCGTAGTGTTGCTGTAATCATATATGATGCTTTTGACCGTTCCCACCTGGTAGCCGCCCACATAGACTGGGCTGGACGACGACAGACCGCTTATGTCCTCAAACTCTACATAGTAATCTGACGACGAGGAGAACAGGTTAAGACCTTTCAGAAAGTTCATTCCGAAAAAGAGCAATATCACTCCTACTATCGCGACAAGTGCGATTTTGACCTCTTTAGTAAAAAACTTCATATTTGTCGATATTTATTTTCTTTTGTTCTTGAATTCCTTTATCGCCTGGTTGACGTTCATCTTCTCACCGTCCTTGAAGGCAATAATGAACGCCTCGGGGAATTTGTCGAGTATCTGTTTGCGCAGACGGTATATCTCGTTGTAGTCCTCGGATGCTCCGTAAGTGTATTTCTGCAGTCCGTTTTCCACATAGCGCTCACATCCGGTGAGTCCTTTCAGATGGCTGTCGCCGTCTTTCAGATTGAGACTCGACACGAGAATCTGTATCTTGAACACCGGTCGTCCGCTTGTGGCTGCTGCCGGCTGTTGCACGGGTTGCGTTGTCCTGGCTGGCTGCACAGCCTTGGCCTCGACATTGGTTGTAACGGTCTGTTCCTTGACAGGCTCAGTCGTGGCAGGCGTTTCGGGCTCCGGGTTGTTCTTGGGAGCCTCAGTCACGGGTGTCTCGGGTAGCATGGGGCTGTCCGTACGGTAAGGCACGAGTATGCCGTTATAGTGTTTGTTCTTGTATTCCACAAACGCGTTGTATATGCCTACGGCCATCTGGTCGAGTCGTGCCTTGTCGTTGAGGAGCGCTTCCTCGTCGGCGGTGGTTATAAAACCGAGCTCTATGAGGCACGCCGGCATCGATGTGAGCCTCAGCACTGCGAGGTTGCTCTGGTGCACTCCCTTGTCCGGACGGCTTGCCGCACGACATACGTTCTTCTGCAACATCTTGGCGAAGTCGATGCTTTTAGACAAATTGCGGTCCTGCACAAACTCGAACATGATGTTGCTCTCAGGCGAGTTGGGGTCGTATCCCACATAGTGCTGCTCGTAGTTTTCCTCAAGCAGGATGACGGAGTTCTCGCGTTTTGCCACCTCAAGGTTTGTCTTTGTGGCCTGCGAGCGTCCGTCGCCGAGCGTGTACGACTCGAAGCCACGGGCTACGCGTCCTTGTTCCAGTGCGTTGGTGTGCACTGATATGAACAGGTCGGCCTTGTTGCGGTTGGCTATTTCGGCGCGTTCGTACAACGGTACGAAAACATCTGTCTTGCGTGTATATACCACCTTCACGTCCGGATTGTTCTTCTCCACATATCTGCCGAACGCAAGGGCCACATTCAGATTGATGTTCTTTTCCTTCGAATATTTGCCCAATGCACCCGCGTCACGACCGCCATGACCGGCATCTATGACAAGAACAAACTTACGGTCAGCTCCACTGACCGACAAAGCGCATGCGGCAAACAGTGCCAAAAATAGGAAGATTCTGTTAATCATCAGTCTTATATGATGTGGCAAAGTTAAGCAATAATACGAAAAACTCCAAGTAATCATTTAGTTTTATCATTTATTAAATGAATTTCAACGCCCGCTCCATGACAGTCTGCACCCATCGGAGGATTGTGTTTTACCACCTTCACGTCGAGCGACAATATGAGTGGGAAGCTGTCGAACAGGCTCTCTGCTATGCGGCCGGCAACATGCTCGATGAGCTTCGACGGCCTGGCCATCTCGCGTTTCACCACTTCATAGACCTCCGCATAGTTGAGCGTGTGGTCAACATCGTCGGTGTGCATGGCCTGTGTGAAGTCGTATCCGGCACGCACCGACACGGTATAGTCGTTGCCGGTGAGCTTCTCCTGCTCCATCACTCCGTGGAAAGAATGAAACCTCATACCGTCGATGAAAACGTATCCGCACTTGTATCCGTACATAATAGAAACGATATTGATGTTGAAAAATAAAAACAAACGGATGCGCCAGAAACGGTGTCACTCTCAGTGAACAGCCTCCGGCACACCCGTGTGTAACGATTATATATTCTGAGAAATATTATCCGCAACGCGATGCACCGCAGTTCTTACAAATCAGACAGCCCTCCTGATAAACAAGAGTTCCGCCGCATACAGGACATTTCTGTCCTTTTGCCTCCGTGCCATCAACGATATATTTCTTTAAGGCGCGCTCAACACCGTTTTTCCATGTATTGATGCTCTCGCTCTTGAGCTGCAACGAGCCTACCAGTTTTATCACGTTGCCGATAGGCATACGGTAGCGCAGCACGCCGGAGATGAGTTTGGCGTAGTTCCAGTATTCTGGATTGAACTTCTCGCTCAGTCCTTCAACAGTCGTCTTATAGCCGCGCTTGTTCTCAAACTGGAAGTCGTAACGGCTGTGTCCGTCCTCGTTCTTCTGCTTGATTATCTTACCTTTGGTGACTGTCTTCGGCAGTACGATGCCTTCCTCATCGTCCTGCAGACCGGTGAATATCTCGTAAGGATATCCGTTGAGCAATCCTACGAATGCCACCCATTTCTCTTTGTTGTTCTGGAAACGCACAACGTCGCACTCCAGTTCCTTCGGTCTAATCTCAACTACTTCAGGATTAGCGCACGGGCAGTTGTCGTGTTTGTCGTTCTTCTTGTCCTTGCCCGATACCGAAATCATGACACCTGCACGGCTGCCGTCGCGATAGATGGTGCATCCTTTGCAGCCCGAACGCCATGCCTCTACATACAGACGGTTGACAAGTTCTTCATCGACATCGTTCGGCAGGTTCACGGTCACGCTGATGCTGTGGTCAACCCACTTCTGGATCGCGCCCTGCATCTTGACCTTCATCAGCCAGTCAACGTCGTTGGCTGTAGCCTTATAATACGGCGACTTGACCACAAGCTCGTCTATTTCTTCCTGGGTGTAGCGCTTCTCTGTGTCATATCCGTTCACCTTCATCCACTCGAGGAACTTTCTGTGATATACAATGTATTCCTCGAAAGAATCTCCTACCTCGTCAACAAAGTCGACATGCACTTCCGTGTCGTTGGGGTTAACCTTGCGGCGACGCTTGTAAACAGGCATGAACACTGGTTCTATACCACTTGTTGTCTGTGTCATCAGACTGGTGGTACCTGTCGGAGCGATGGTAAGACACGCGATGTTGCGGCGTCCGTATGTCATGATGTCGTCATACAATTGCGGATCTGCTTCCTTTATACGGAGGAGGAACGGGTTGTTTTTCTCGCGTGATGCGTCGAATACAGAGAATGCTCCGCGCTCACGGGCCATCTCGACAGAGCTGCGGTATGCGCTGAGAGCGAGAGTCTTATGCACTTCTACGCTGAAGTCGGTGGCTTCCTGAGTGCCGTAGCGCAGTCCCATCGCGGCAAGCATGTCGCCTTCTGCCGTGATGCCTACGCCCGTACGGCGTCCCTTTCCGCTCTTGTCCTTTATCTTCTCCCACAGATGATATTCGGCGCCCTTCACCTCCATGGTCTGCGGATCATTGTTTATCTTCTCCATTATCTTGTGGATCTTCTCGAGCTCAAGATCCACAATGTCGTCCATTATGCGCTGTGCCAGACGCACGTGAGCCTTGAACTTGTCGAAATCGAAGCGTGCATTAGGAGTGAACGGATTTACGACATACGAGTAAAGATTGATTGAAAGCAGACGGCATGAGTCGTAAGGACACAACGGAATCTCACCGCACGGATTGGTGGAAACCGTACGGAAGCCCAAATCCGCATAGCAGTCAGGAATGCTCTCACGCAGGATAGTGTCCCAGAACAATACTCCCGGCTCCGCGCTCTTCCATGCGTTGTGCACGATTTTCTCCCAAAGTTTTCTGGCAGAAATCTCTTTCTTCACCTTCGGATTGTCCGAATCGATAGGGAACTGCTGTGTATATGGTTTGTCGTTTATGGCAGCCTCCATGAATTCGTCGTCTATCTTTACAGACACGTTGGCGCCGGTCACCTTGCCTTCGGTCATCTTTGCATCGATGAAAGCCTCGCTGTCAGGGTGCTTTATGCTTACAGACAGCATGAGCGCACCGCGTCGGCCGTCCTGCGCAACCTCACGTGTTGAGTTGCTGTATCGTTCCATGAACGGAACAAGTCCGGTGGAAGTGAGTGCCGAGTTGTTCACAGGTGAGCCTTTAGGACGTATGTGTGAGAGGTCGTGTCCCACTCCACCGCGACGCTTCATCAGCTGAACCTGCTCCTCGTCTATACGCATTATCGCACCGTAAGAGTCGGCATCGCCGTCGAGACCTATGACAAAACAGTTGCTCAACGAAGCCACCTGATGGTCGTTTCCTATTCCGGTCATAGGACTTCCTGCCGGAACAATGTATCTGAAGTGGTCGAGAAGATCGAACACTTCCTGCTCCGTCATCGGATTCTTATACTTCTTTTCTATTCTTGCGATTTCCTTTGCGATACGCCAATGCATGTCTTCGGGCGACTTTTCATATATCCGTCCGAAACTATCTTTCATCGCATACTTATTAACCCATACTCTTGCGGCAAGCTCATCTCCATCAAAATATTTCAGAGACTCGCCATAAGCCTCGTCGTATGAGAATGTTTTCATATCTTCCATCAGTAAAATATATAGATTATTCAATAAAAATCGTGAACGCTATGTCAATCAGCCGGTTATACATTTCAGCAGAATAAAAGCGCCGGCCGTTGGCATTTTGACGCTGCAAAACTACAATATTATTTTCATATTATGAAATCATTTATGATATATTTAGTCAATTAATATCGCCGGAGTTTTCCAAAAAAGAAAATTTCTGTATCTTTGTAATGAAATAAAATTTACAAAAAAATGAATTCTATAGATACAAGACGAAGCATAAGGAAATACGCTCACCGCGATGTTTCCGACGAATTGCTGCAGAGCATGCTTGCACACGCCGAGCACACTCAGACAATGGGAAATCTGCAACTGTACAGTGTAGTAGCCACAAGAGACGCAGAACTGAAGAAGCGTCTGGCTCCGGCTCACTTCAACCAACCGATGGTGACAGAGGCACCGGTGGTTCTTACCTTCTGCGCGGACTTCAGACGAACCACTGTATGGGCCGAGAACCGTAAGGCGACTCCGGGATATGACAACTTTCTCTCATTCATCAACGCTGCCACAGATGCCTTGCTTTTCTGCCAGACATTCTGCAATATCGCTGATGAACAGGGACTTGGCTATTGTTTCCTGGGCACAACCATATACGATCCGCAGACAATAATCGACGTGCTGAAGCTGCCTAAGCTTGTCATGCCGGTGGCTACAATAACGCTGGGCTGGCCCGACGAGGACCCGGCCGTATCAGACAGACTGCCTCTGAAAGCCATACTCCACAAAGAGACATTCCACGACTATACTCCCGAAGACATCGACGAATACTACAAGGAAAAGGAAGCACTGCCGGAAAACCGCCATTTTGTCGAGATAAACAACAAGGAAACGCTTGCACAGGTGTTCACCGACTGCCGTTATACAAAACGCGACAACGAGGCGATGTCGGCCGGAATGATAGAAGTTCTCAAGCGTCAGGGATTTTTAAAATGAACTTTTTTATAAACATGACCTGAATGTGCGGCGCACGAAAATGTCTTTTTCGTTCAACAATGCGCATCCAACTGTTTACAAACATTACAAAAACAAAAGAGACACACCGTGTAATCTTGCCGGTGTGTCTCTTTTTATTATATTCTGATTCCGAATACGCAATGTGACATTTCTGTGTGTTACACAATAGAACAACGCAGTTGCGATAAAATAACTTTTCCCATATTTCACCGCGTCGAATATCTTTCACATTACCGGTGACTGATATTTCACACCGCATCGGAAAACGCGTCAATCCTGGAAATATACTCTCTTCACACGGTTGCTTATTCCGGTGAGCACCTCATAAGGTATCGTGTCGAGAGCGTCTGACAGCACTGTTACAGGCAGATCGTCGCCGAATATCTCCACTCTGTCGCCTTCCTTGCAGTCGATTCCCGTCACATCTATCATCGCAACATCCATACATATGTTGCCGACATACTCCGCCTTCTTACCGTTCACGAGACAATAGCAATGGCGGTTGCCCAAATGGCGGTTCAGACCATCGGCATATCCTATAGGTATGGCGGCTATGACGCTGTTGTGATCTATCTTTCCCTTGCGGCTGTATCCCACGGTATCGCCCGCAGGGACATTGCGCATCTGCAATATTGTGGTGCGAAGCGTGCTCACATTGTTTATAACCGAATTGTCAATCGGATTAATACCATAAAGTCCCAATCCCAGACGACACATGTCAAGCTGGCGTTCCGGGAAATGCTCTATGCCTGCCGAGTTGTCTATGTGGCGCAGTATCTTGTGCGGGAACGCTGCCTGCAGCTTGCGGCTTCCCTTGTCGAAGAGTTCAAACTGATGCTTTGAGAAATCGTCGAACTGCTCTGAATCGCTTCCCACAAAGTGCGAGAAGACCGAGCGCGGGATTATTGCGTTCTGATGATGCAGCCTGTCTATCAGTTCCTCCATATCCTTCTCCGGATCAAATCCGAGACGGTGCATACCGGTGTCGAGCTTTATATGGACAGGGAAATTGGTAATACCTTCTTTTCTGGCAGCCGCAACAAGCGCGTCGAGAAGCCTGAAACTGTAAACCTCGGGTTCGAGATCATAGTCGAACATTGTCTTGAACGCCGTCATCTCAGGATTCATTATCATTATGTTCTGAGTGATTCCGTTCTTACGAAGCGTAACACCCTCGTCGGCAACTGCCACGGCAAGATAGTCAACACGATGGTCCTGCAACGTCTTTGCTATCTCCACCGAACCTGCTCCGTAGGCATCTGCCTTGATCATACACACAATCTTTGTCTCCGGACGCATGAAAGAGCGATAGTAGTTCAGGTTTTTCACGACGGCGTTGAGGTTCACCTCGAGTATTGTTTCGTGCACTTTGTTCACCAACAGTTCCGTAAGATTATCGAAACCGAAGCGTCGCGCGCCCTTGATAAGGATAACCTCGTCGTGCAGGCCGTCGAAAGCCGAGCTGCGTATGAATGACGCACAGTCGGGGAAGAAGTGCTTTTCAGGCAGATCTATCACGTCTGCCTGCGAAGTAATCTGCGGTCCTATGCCGATGAACTTCTCGACACCACGTTTGCGTGCCATTACCGACACCTCTGAATATAATTTGTCGAGCGGTTCACCGCTCTGATATATATCACTCAGAATAAGCGTACGCTTGCGTCCCTTATGGTCAGGACGGCGGTTCATAAAGTCGAGAGCGATGTCCAGCGAGTTGACATCCGAGTTGTAAGAATCGTTTATCAACGTACAGCCATGCTGTCCTTCCTTAACCTCAAGACGCATTGCCACAGGCTCAAGACGTCTCATACGCTCGTCGAGCACCTCAGGTTTCAATCCCAGATGAAGCGCAACTACGGCACACGAAACAGAATTGCGCACCGAAGCCTCGTCTATGAAAGGCAACGTATATGCCGACTCTGTATCCTTATATATATAATGTACTGTTGTGAATGTGTCTTTTTTCTCTACCGACTTGATGAAGAACGGTGCCTTCGGGTCCTTCTCCGACCATGCCAACCGCTCACCGTGATAATCCGACTCAGCCATTGTGTCGTTCACAACCTTCTCATCCTGACAATAAACAGCAGTGTCGGCATCGTGGAAGAGCATCATCTTCTCACGGCATTTTGCCTCCGGCGACTCGAAATTTTCCTGATGAGCAGCTCCCAGATTAGTGATAATGCTTATCGTAGGCTGTATGATATTGCGCAGCGCAAGCATCTCACCCGGCTTGCTTATTCCGGCCTCAAACAGTCCGACCTGCGTCTGCTCGGTCAACAACCATACCGAAAGAGGCACACCAATCTGCGAATTATAACTGCGTGGAGAGCGCACAACCATCATGTCGGGAGACAGAAGCTGGTATAGCCATTCCTTCACCATTGTCTTACCGTTGCTGCCGGTTATTCCTATAACGGGAATGTCGAACTCCTCACGATGGCGCTCGGCAAGGCGTTGCAACGCTATGAGCGGACTCTCCACCTTCAGGAAATTGGCGTCCGGATAGGCCGAAGCATAATCGTCGGGAACCACCGACACCACGAAGTTGCGCACTCCGCGGCGATACAGTTCGGGTATGTAATGCGAACCGTCATTGCGTTCCGTTTTCAATGCGAAAAACAAAGTTTCTTCAGGAAAGCACAGCGAACGGCTGTCTGTAAGCAGGAACGCTATGTCTGAATCGGTGTTGCCAAAACGGTGAGCACCGATAAGCGTGGTAACTCTTTCGATACTGTAAGTCATCTTGTTTGTATTTTAATGGTGCAAACTTAATACTTTTTTTTCATATACGGCACACGCATTTACAAAAATAAAAGACTCCTTTCAGTATATTCATTCACTGAACGGAGTCTTTCACTTTTATATGTGTCATTTACATCTCTGCATCACATGCCGCCATCGGAACTTTTCCATTCCATATCGGGATATTTTTCGGCAAGCAACTCGGCCTTACGCAGTGTGGCGGCAAGGAAATCCTTGTACTCCTGAGAGTCGGGATTGAACGGCCTGTGACCCAAAGCCTCCTTTATCGGACGCCATTCCTCCAGGAACTTCCGCGTGTCTTCACCGAAATAAGCCTCAGCGAAACGCTCCCAAATGTAGGACACAGCCTGCTGCGAAGGGTGAAGCATGTCCTCGGCATAGAATCGATAGTCGCGCAACTCGTCGTTCACAATCTCGTAGGCAGGGAAATATTCCACCACTCCGGCGTATTTTTCTGCCAGTCGCTCAGCGGCAAGCAGCAGCACAGCCTTCGACAACGCACTGCCATGATAGCCGTATTTCGCATAGCGTATGGGGCTCACCGTCACGATGACCCGCACATCAGCAGAACGCGACAACAGCACATCGACAGCACGCGACAGATAGTCGCAACACTCATCCACCGTCAGCTGCTCCTCACGGAAAAGGCGTTGCGGGCGCTTGCGGCAGTTATCCACAATCTCGCCCGTCTCCTTCAGTATGTAAACATGATTGGTTCCGAGCGTGAACACTGCCACTCTCGGCGGCTCACCTTCGTAGCGTTGCACAGTGTGCAGGATGCTCGCCGGATTGTACATCACCCCGAAAGGATTGACCACGGCACGGAACTTGTCCTCCACAAAGCGCCTGCCTATGTTGTCGGCAAAGCACGACCCCACGAAAAGCATCCTCTCGCAGGGATTTATGCTGAACTGAGAGCGTTCCACCTTGACTATCGTCCTGAACTCCATGCCGCCACGGTCTTATGCGTTGGTCTTTCTTTTACGCCACTCGAAGAATACTCCCAATACCACAGCAATGAACAATACTACATAAGCAATGTATGCCACGGTCTCGGTGTTGTCAACCGATTTCGGCTTGAACGTCAACACAACAGTGTGGTGTCCCGGCTTAACGTTGAGCGCACGCAGTATGTAGTTGGCACGTCCGAGCTCAACATCAGCGCCATCGACGGTCGCTGTCCATCCCGGATAATAAATCTCCGAGAACACAATCACGCCACCCTTATCCGACTGCACATCGTATGTGAGTTCGTTCGGTTCATATTTCTTCAGTGTCACAAGCGCGTTGCCGGTCTGCGGAACAGCCTGTCCTACCTGCTCGCGGAAGCGTTCGTCAACCACAGCCGTGTGGCGAAGGTTCACCTTACCTACGGCATCTATCTCCTCGTTGGCGTTCTTCACATACTTCACATTATCCACAAACCACGCGTTGCCATAAGCATACGGATTGAGCAACGGAACGGTCTGATTGTTCTGCAGAGGCATGATGAAGTATTTGGCATTGAGCATATTGAGCACAGGATAGATGGAATCGCCCGGCACTTTGGTCATGTCTCCACCTGCCTCTATTACAGCCTTCTGCAGCTTTATCATCTCCGGCGAGATGTAATGTCCTATCATGTCGTTGTATCGTCCCAGCTTAGCGGCGTGATATCCGCCGATGCTCTTATGATAGTATGAGGTCTCGTTCTCGTTGAACGTGTTGCTTGCAAGGTTCAGCACACGATAGTCGAGCGATTTGTCCTGAAGAATCAGCTTGTCGGTCTCGGTCATCTGCTGAGGTGTTTCCCTTACACTGCGCTCCACGAACATACCGTCGTTGAGATAGCGCTTGTTCACCTGCCACATGTCAATGAGACAAAGCACCGTGATGGCAGCCACCATATAGCCGGCACGTAGCTTCTTTGCCTTGAACAGAAGGAGCATGAGCGTGCCGAATACTATGATCCAGAACGAACGCCAGCAGTCGGCAGTGAACACAGCCTCACGCATCTCCCTGAGGTTGGCAAGCAGCGGATTGAGGTATTCGGAAGGTATTCCCTTCATTGCCTCCATCTCGGCTGAAGAAACGAAATCGGAGAAGAACACGTTAGGCATCAGCGCGAAGAGCAGACTTATGCCGGCCGTAAGAGCAAAACTTACATATACAAACTTTATCTTGCGTGTAAGGATTTCCGGCTCGTCAACAATCTTCTTCAATGCCAGCATGGCCAGCAACGGAATGGTGAACTCGGCTATCACAAGTATAGAAGCCACCGTCCTGAACTTTGAGTACATCGGCACATAGTCGAGGAACAGGTTGGTGAACCACATGAAGTTGTGTCCCCACGACAGCAGTATGGACAATATGGTCGCTGCGAGCAGTGCCCACTTGATGCCGCCCTTCACTATGAAGAGACCCAGAATGAAGAGCATCAGCACAAAGGCGCCCACATACACAGGACCGCTCGTGCCCGGCTGCTCGCCCCAATACTGGCCCAGCTGCTCATATATCTGGATGAACTGCGGGTCGGCTTTCTTCATTGCCGTCTCGTTCATAGACAACGGAACCGACGCGCCGCCCTTGGCATTAGGCACAAGCAGGGTCCACGTCTCGTCTATGCCGTAGCTCCACTGCGTTATGTAGTCGCGGTCGAGACCGCTTCCGGTCTGGTTGGCTGTGTTTTTCTTCACAAGCTCACTCTTGCCACGCATGGACTCCTGAGTATATTGCCACGTGTGATACAGGTTCGACAGATTCACACACAGACCTATCGCCGCACCAGCCACGCACACGCCGGTAGCCTTGAGGAATGCCGCATATCTCTTCTTGCGTATGGCATCGACAAGATAAGCTATGAACATGAAGAGGATGATGAACATATAGTAATAAGTCATCTGTATGTGGTTGGCCTGTATCTCGAGAGCCGAGAACAGAGCCGTGACTATGAATCCCCACAGATACTTTCCCCGGTAGGCCAGCACAACGCCCGCTATCATAGGCGGCAGATAGGCCAGGGCCACGACTTTCCATATATGGCCGGCAGCTATGATGATGAAGAAATAGCTGCTGAACGCCCAGATGATGGAGCCAAGCGCCGCGAGCGACTGCCTGAAATTGAACGCCCTCAGCAGGATGTAGAAGCCGAGAAGATAGGCAAAGACATACCACACATTCTCTGGAAGCCACAGATGATAGAACTTACCCACACCGTTGAGCACGTCGGCACTCTTGTACGACGGCGCCATCTGATAGGTTGGCATACCGCTGAAGAGCGAGTTGGTCCAGCGAGTAGGCTCGCCCGTGCGTTGATAATATTCGGTTAGTTCGACTCCCGAGCCGCGTCCGGCAGAAGAGTCATGACGATAAAGTATGCGCCCCTCAATGTCTGCCGGGAAGAAGTAGGCAAACGAGATGAGCACAAACAACAGCACTGCCAGCAGGTCGGGCAGGCACATTTTCAATGTCTTCATTGATCAATTATGTTTTTGTTTATGTTTACAAAAGTGCGGCGGCGGTTTCTTCAGACATGCTACAGACACCTGAGGCTGTAAGTGTGACGTCACCGAAGCGCGGAAAGGTCCGCGCACAACGCTCCGGAAGGTGCCGCTTATCAGTTGCAAACTTACAGAAAAATTCCGAAATATCGTGCACAACAGCGGCATAAAAGTCCTTAAATCAGCTTTTTTGCAAGCCGGGACATGCGCACTGCAAAACCACGACTGTGCATACGTGAGACAACGCGCAGGCAGCATACGGTCAACGGTACGCCGCAAAACGATGGATGCGTAAGGCACGACGTCTGTAAATCACCGCACGGAAGAGCCTCAGAGGGATGTGCTGAAAGAGAGTAAAGTGAATATAAGACTTTAACACTTTTAAGTTAAAATCAGACCCATAAAATTGTCGTCACGGACTGACGCTACAGAAATCTGAACACGAGAAAAACGATATGAAAAGGCCTTTTTCGCAATAATGAAAAATTGTTCAAAACCCGTGGCGACACAATATGGTGCTTTTCACACTGCGAAATGCACCATTCCGCACCCTGATATGGGCTTTATCATCACCCGATAAAGCCCATATCGCACCCCGAAAGAGCCCATATCGCAACACCGGGTGCAGGCTGTCAGAAAGCGGTATAAAGATAAGCACTTGATTTACAAGCGATTGCGAAAACGCTCTATTTTTCGCATTTTCGCCCGCAGATGCGGTTTTTGTCAAGAAAACGGCACTCTCAGAGGGATATGTTTTAACATTTGGCAGTTTATATTTGCCATATATCAACTAACCCGCGACCCCCTGACACAGCCACGGCACCGACAAGCAGCCGGACACGGAGCACGTTCTGCCGCCGCATAAATAATTATAAAAAAGCGCGGCTCGCTTCCACGGACAAAAAGTTTATGGTAAATTTGCAGACGTAAACAGATTAAGTCATCAACAATGAAAATAGGAATTGTAATAGCGATGGACAAGGAGTTCATCCGCATAAAGTCGCTCCTGCACGACGTCAGCCAGACCGAGAAGCACGGATTCACGTTCGTCACGGGCACAAGCGGTGCCAACACAGTGGTGATGATGCAGTGTGGCATAGGCAAGGTGAACGCCGCCATGGGTGCGGCTGAGCTTATAAGCCTGTTCGAACCCGACGCCGTGATATCCACAGGCGTGGCAGGCGGTGCATCGACACAGCTCGAACGCATGGAGGTGGTGGTGTCGTCGCAGACGTGTTATCACGACGCCTACTGCGGCAGCGAGCAGGCATACGGACAGATAATGGGCATGCCGGCACGCTTCGACGCCGACAGCGATCTGCTGGCCAAGGCATGCGCCATAGACTGCGGTACGAAAATAACACCGGGACTCATCGTCACGGGCGACTGGTTTGTTGACTCCCGCGAGAAGATGAGCTCCATTCTGGAGCATTTCCCTGAGGCAATGGCCGTAGATATGGAGTCGGCCGCGATTGCGCAGGTGTGCTACCGACACGGCGTGAGGTTCATCAGCTTCCGCATAATAAGCGACATTCCGCTCAAGGACGACAAGGCCCAGCAGTACTACGACTTCTGGGAGAAAATGGCTGAAGACTCGTTCGGCGTGACAAAAGCATTCATGGAATCAATCTGAAAACAGAAAAACAAGAATATGGAAAAGATACCAAGTTTCACAATTGACCACAACCGCCTGCTACGCGGCATATATGTTTCGAGAAAAGACGAAGTGGGTGGCGACACAGTGACCACGTTTGACATCAGAATGAAAGAACCTAACCGCGAACCGGCATTGCATCCTGGCGCGCTGCACACCATAGAACACCTGGCCGCTACCTATCTGCGCAACGACGCTGAATGGAAAGACCGCATAGTGTATTGGGGACCAATGGGATGTCTCACGGGCAACTATCTGCTGATGAAGGGCGACCTTCAGCCTGCCGACATTGTGGAGCTGATGAAGCGTACGTTCCGCTTCGTGGCCGAATTTGAGGGCGACGTACCCGGAGCGGCACCGCAGGACTGCGGCAACTGGCTGCTTCACGACCTGCCAATGGCACGATGGGAGGCACGGAAATTCCTTGAGGAAGTGCTTGAGAACATCAAGGAGGAGAACATGAACTATCCTCAACTCGACTGAATGAGGACAGTTACCGATGATGAATAAAGAAAAAGGAGATGCGCAGGCATCTCCTTTTATCGTATAATATCATAGATTGAAACGATAGCCTACGGTGATGGTGAAGAACCTGTTCTTCGACTTCATGGCGTCTATCTTGTAGATATTGGTCAGCCCGAAGTTGTAACGGGCATCGAGTATCACGTTCATATATTCGTAGGAAGCACCTACAGGAATGGATAAATCGACAGTATTGCCGGCAAAATCGTTATTGTATGCCTCCGTGTCGCCATATTCCTTAGAGCCATCCTCATTGACCGTGAACGGTGTCTCCTCATATTTTATCTTGCCGTCGAGCAGGAATCCTACCTGTACACCGGCCTTAAGCGCGAAGCCACGGGCAACATAGCAGTTGAACATAAGCGGCACGTTGAGGTAGTGGAGATCGGTGGCCCAATCACGGGTACCGGTGAATGAATTCTCCTCTGAGCCGGCAGTCTGATGGTCGGGATAGCTGCAACCTTGGAGCGAATACTGCAATCCGAGCGACACGGACACCTGAGAGGAGGCCTGATAATCAACATCAAAACCGGCGAGAAGTCCGGCCTTGTTGCGCGATTTCAACTCATCCGAGTTGTCATTTTCTCCTGGAATCACGTAAATACTGTTGTTGCTCATGTTGGCAATGCTCACACCGAGACGCGGAATGATGGAGAAACGGCCCACCTCATTCTGCGCGAAGGCGGCAAATGTCGATATAGCTAACGCAAAGGATAAAATAATTCTCTTTTTCATATCATTATTGTTGTTTTCGTTATTTCCTGTCATAGGCTTTCAACCGACGTGTGTCTGCAATGCCATAGCACAACAGCCGGCCGACACCGTAGCCTGAATAAGAAGAGTGGGGAGTGCCAATGAACATGTCACCTCCCCACTCTTTTTATCTAAACGTAAGTGTTGCGTTTTTATTGCATGTCTCCTACAGGTTCTATGCGGAAACCGTAAGAATAGTCGCAGTCGTTCTTTATCTCATACTCAGGCAGCGGCTGAGGTCCGCAGCTCGCGTTACCTATACCACGCTGTATGCAGTCGAGATTGAGCACAACCTCAGCACGGCGCACAAGGTCGATGTCGTGACCATACTTGATGCGCCACAAGTCGCGGTCGGTATAGTGGAGAGCAGAGAAGTCGAATGTTCCGTCGGCTGTTATTCTGACACCCTTACCGCTGTCGTCGGTGAGTGTAAGCCAACGTGTATCGGTGCGCTCGCCCATAGACTGAGCACGGACATAGTACTCGCGCATGCCGTTTACGGTTGACTTATACAGTCCGACGAAGGCAGCATCGTTACGGTCGCGATAATTCTCTATCGGACCGCGGCCATACCACTCTATGTTCTCGAGCGATGGACTGAACATTGTCTGCAATGCCAGACGCGGCAGTCTGAAATCCTTTGAGGTGTGGAAGTCGGCCTTCACATCAACAGCTCCGCCTGCATGGACGGTGTAGATGACCGTATGCGGAACCACTGTCTTACCGACATGAGCCTCGAGTATGGTGGTGATCTCCACCGTACGCTTGTCGGCAGAGAGGCTGTACTGCATGTTCTTCAGTCTTATTGAGGTGCTCTGCCAGTTGCGCGGATCGTTGTTTATTGAACGATACCAGTTGAACTGCGGGCCCTGCATCATGTGGAGCATCTCGCGTCCGCCGTAGCGCAGTGACGTCATCTGTCCGTTGGTCTTGTCGAACGACACAGCCACACGGTTGTTCACGATACGCACAAAACCGTTCTGCTCCTCGTTTATCTTCAGGTTTCCGGCCTGCTTGTTGTCGGCAACGACAGTCAGTTTGTTGTCGGCATTGCTCAGTGCGAACTGCTCCGAAGCAATCACATAGCCGGCGTCAGCCCAAAGCTCCGGCTTTCTCAGGCGCACCTCAACATTGAGGAAATATTCTGAAGAAGCGTCGGCAGTGAACTCAGAGACAGGAATCTCAACCTCGGCTTTCTGCCACGGACCGGCAGAAGGCAGCGGCATGTTGCCAGTCTTGACGCTCACACCATTCTTATATATGGTATAATAAAGATCGAACTCGTCGAGATTGTATGACGTATAACGGTTTTCAAGAGCCAGCTTTCCTGTTTCCGGTGTGAAGAACAGCTTGATATACTGATATACTTTCTTCACCTCGAGCAGTTTAGGAGTGACGCGGCGGTCGGCCGTTGTGAGTCCGTTGCAGCAGAAGTCGTTATCGTTAGGCACGTCGCCGAAGCTGCCTCCGAAGTAGAGATGGTCTTCGGGCTCGCCCACTTTGTTCAGAGCCTGATCTACAAAGTCCCAGATACAGCCGCCTATCATGCGCTCGGAATGATTCTCTATATAGTCCCAATACTCGCGGAGGTTACCTACAGCGTTGCCCATGGCGTGTGCATACTCGCAGAGGAAGAACGGTTTGTCGGCACCGTTGCGGTCGGTCTGCTTCATGCTTTCGATTGAAGGATACATGCGTGAATCCATATCGGCCACTTCGTTCTGGCCCTCATAGTGAATCAGACGGTTGTCGAGTGCTTTCACTGCCTTATATTCGGCCTTGATGTTGATGCCTCCACCCGACTCGTTGCCAAGCGACCAGAATATTACTGAAGGATGGTTCTTGTCGCGCTCCACCATACGCACGGCTCTGTCTACATAGGCACCGGTCCAATCAGGATTGTCGGTTATGGAGTGGTTGCCGTGACATTCCTGGTCGGCCTCGTCCATAACGTACAGTCCGTAATAATCGTAGAGAGCGTACATCTTAGGATCATTGGGATAGTGACTGGTACGTATGATGTTCATGTTGTGGCGTTTGTACATCAGAATATCCTGTATCATCGTCTCCACCGGAACGGCCTTGCCATACTTAGGATGTATGTCATGACGGTCGGCACCCTTGAAATAGGTTAGCACACCGTTGATATATATCTTGTTGTTGCGCAGTTCTATCTTGCGGAAACCATACTGCTGGGCTGTGGCTTCGGTAACATTGCCGGCAGCGTCGAGCACTTCCACGTTGAGAGTGTAGAGATATGGTTTCTCAGCGCTCCACAGATTAGGACGTGAGAGATTTATCTTGGCATTCTGAATGATCTCCTTTCCGGCTGCGACAGCTGCGGCATCAACAGTCGCAGAGCCTACTTTCTGACCGTTGGTGTCGAGAAGCGTGAAGCGCAACGCGGCTTTTCCGGCAGACTTGCCGTCGTTCTCCACATTGGCACGTATGTTGAGTGTGGCGCCGGAGAAGTCGGATGTTAGGTCTGAAGTGAGATAAAGGTCGCGCAGATGCACCTTAGGCATTGCCACGAGATAGACATCGCGGTGAATACCACTGAGGCGGAACATGTCCTGGTCTTCCAGATAACTGCCGTCAGACCAGCGATAGACTTCTACGGAAACATTGTTGGTGCCCTTGCGCACATACTTCGTTATGTCGAACTGTGCATCGTTGTTGGCACCCTGACTGTAGCCGACCTTCTTGCCGTTCACCCAAAGATACATGGCACTATACACACCATCGAAGTGGATATATACTTGCTTGTCGGTCCAGTCGGCAGGCAACGTGAACTCGCGGCGGTATGAACCGACGGCGTTGGGCTCGTTGTTGATGGTGTAACCGCGTTGCGGCTGGATGAACGGAGGATTGTTGAGGAACGGATAAGTGATGTTTGTATATATCGGAGTGCCGTATCCCTTCATCTCCCAAGAGGACGGGACGTCGATATTGTCCCAAGAAGACACGTCGTAACCGTTCTTATAGAAAGAAGCCGGACGGTCCTCAGGCTGTTTCGACCAGCGGAATTTCCACTGTCCGTTCAGCAACATGTAACGGCTCGAGTTGGTGCGCAGCCACGGCTTACGGTAGGCCGGGTCGTTCTGCATTTCGTTTACATCGGCGAAAGGAATGTATGTGGCGTGGCCTGGCTCCTTGTTTATGGCGAACACATGCGGATTCTCCCAGTCGTTCTTGCTTGATGTCTTAGGAGTTATCACCGTAACCTTTACATCCGATTTCACGAGCGTCCACTGCTGTGTGGGGCTCGAAGCGTCAGCCTTAACCTGCCATACAGGCTCGCCAAACTGGGCGGCATCGCGCATACCGAGGTTCATTCCGCTGGCCTTGCAGGTGAAAGTGTATTTGCCGTTGGCAAGACGCTTGGCTACCCAAAGCTGATTAGGATTCTTGTAATCGGTTGTCCACTGCAGCGCGGTCTGCATCTTGTTGCCGTTACCATTGTCGAGAGAACGCAGCGAAGCGGCGTTGATGATGTTATAGACATTCTCCGACACCTTGACAAGTTTCCACGCCTGGCTTTCCTTACCTTCGCTACGCTGAGAGATAAAGATGCCGGCTCCGTCGTCAAGGCTGCCCTGATTGTCGAGTACAAGCCCGTCGGCGATGTGGAGCTCATACACAGAACCGGAGTCTATGTTCTGCGATCGTCCGGTCAAAGACAGCATGAACATAAACAGAAAGGTTAAATAACTTCTGATTTTCATGATTGTTTGTTATGATTGTTTATTTAATGTAACAAAGGTAAATCATTTTTCTGACAATGCCAATCTTTGTGAAACAATTTATTGAAAATCGTTATCATATTCACATATACAGTACTATACCGGCTCATCTGATAAACCTTAGGAAGAAAAAAACTTATCCGCGCGTTATGCAAAATTAAATACTACAGTCTGTGGTAAGTCTCATACGGTCCATGTAAGAAACCAGGTGAAAATATGCTCTGTTCATGAACAGCCATAAAAATCAGGGAAACTTTCTGACGACGCGGGGCGGTATAAACCGCGCTGCGCATCTGATTGTATTGTGCAATGGGATTGATTGCATAATGAAACTTATTTGCCGGCGTAATAATAAATCCATATCACAGCAACAATATACCGGCGCAGCAATAATAATAGATTCATATTGCCACAACCGATAAATCATTGTTGCGAGAGAGAGGCGTACTTACAATTCGCAAGACAAGCGCTTATCGTGAGTGTTCCGACACCGGATATCAGGCATTTTAACGAAAAATTGAGAGAAGAACTTACGATTTTTCTTGATTTTATTTTGACAAAATATTTTCGCAAAAGAGATGTAAATGAATGTTAAAACAGGTGGAATAAAGCCTGTTTATGCCTGAACCACCTTATGATATACCCCATAACGTAGTCCGAAAAGATTCGTTTTGCCTTCTGATATTGCCCATTTCGCAGTGCGATTAAGCCTATTTCAGGGTGCGATATTGCCCATTTCAGCCTCCAATATGGGCCATTTCGCAAGTCGAAATGGTGCTTTTCGCAAAACAATAAAATACCCATCAAATATAAATCATTGATAATCAATATTTTATAAAATTCTCTCATAATTCGCGTATTTGCGCCCGAAGGAGAGTCCGGTAGCAAATACGCGTTTATTTTTCGGGGTAGAATCGGAAAACGGGGCGTAAAAATCAAAATCCGGTTACAATTTGAAAGTCTGTCATACCGTTCCGTTTTTTCAAATAAAAATCAGACATTAAGAGTCGGTCGGAATTCTTATTTTATATTGATATGATTTTCGTCAATTCTTTTGCAGGCATAACGGAATGTGTCAAGAAAAAGCAAACTGAAAGACGACAATAGAAAACAAAAAGACGGCTGAAAGGATTAATGCACAAAATGGATAAGACGATGTGCGGTATGATGAGCGATTGGGGTTTGAGATCGGAATCGTTCACCGTTATCCGGGCACCGTGCTGACACTCCATAGAAGTGCAGGCACAAACAATAAAAAACATTTTCGGCGCATAACATCCATTTTATAAAGTTCGTATAAACAAAAAGCGGGACGTCATGACTGACGTCCCGCTCATGGGTTTTCTATCTTATTCCTTGTGTGCTTTCTTTCGTTCGTTATGGTCGAGGATTACTTTGCGGATACGCATGCTCTTAGGCGTAACCTCAACAAGCTCGTCGCTCTTGATGTACTCCAGACATTCCTCAAGACTCATAATCACCTTCGGTATGACGCGGGCCTTCTCGTCGGAACCGCTCGCACGCACATTGGTGAGCTGCTTTGCCTTTGTCACGTTTACAACAAGGTCATTATCGTGAACGTGCTCACCTACAACCTGGCCGGCATAAACTTCCTCGCCCGGATCGATGAAGAATTTTCCACGATCTTGCAACTTGTCTATACTGTAGGCATAAGCTGTTCCTGTCTCCATGGCAATCATAGAACCGTTGACACGACGTATGATTTCGCCCTTGTACGGCTGATACTCCTTGAAGCGGTGAGCCATGATAGCCTCACCCTGACTCGCCGTGAGCACATTGGTACGGAGACCGATGATACCGCGCGAAGGTATGTCGAACTCGATGTTTACGCGGTCGCCCTGGCTCTCCATGGATGTGAGTTCGCCCTTACGACGGGTAACCATATCAATCATCTTGCTTGAGAACTCTTCCGGAACATTTATCGTGAGTTCCTCGATAGGCTCACACTTGACTCCGTCTATCTCCTTATATATTACCTGCGGCTGGCCTACCTGAAGCTCGTATCCCTCACGACGCATGGTCTCAATGAGCACAGACAGGTGGAGCACACCACGTCCGCTGACAATCCACTTATCGGTTGTGTCCTCGAACGGCTTTACTCTCAGCGCGAGGTTTTTCTCGAGCTCTTTCTGCAGACGGTCGTTCACGTGACGGCTTGTCACGAATTTTCCTTCACGGCCGAAGAAAGGTGAGTCGTTGATTGTGAACAACATACTCATCGTAGGCTCGTCGATGGCGATAGGTGGCAGCGGTTCCGGATTCTCGAAATCGCAGATAGTATCACCGATCTCGAAGCGCTCGAGACCGATAACGGCGCAGATGTCGCCGCTGTCGACGTGGTCTGTCTTCTTGTGTCCCATACCTTCGAACGTATGGAGTTCCTTTATCTTTGTGCGCTCCTGTGTGCCGTCACGATGGCATATCGTAACGTTCATACCGTCGCGGAGCGTTCCTCTGTGCACACGACCCACGGCGATACGGCCTGTGTAGTTGCTGTAGTCGAGTGAGGTGATGAGCATCTGCGGAGTGCCTTCGAGATGTTTAGGAGCCGGGATCACCTCAAGAATCTTGTCGAGCAGATAATCTATGTTGTCTGTCGGCTTCTTATAATCCTCTGCCATCCAACCGTTCTTTGCCGATCCATATACAACCGGGAAATCAAGCTGGTCTTCTGTGGCATTGAGTGAGAACATAAGATCGAACACCATCTCGTAAACTTCCTCCGGACGACAGTTCGGTTTATCAACCTTGTTCACGACGACAATAGGCTTCAAACCGATCTGCAACGCCTTCTGCAGAACGAAACGGGTCTGTGGCATCGGACCTTCGAACGCATCAACAAGCAGAATGCATCCGTCGGCCATATTGAGTACACGCTCCACTTCACCACCGAAATCGGAGTGTCCCGGAGTGTCTATGATATTAATCTTTACGCCTTTCCAATTTATGGAAACGTTCTTGGAAAGAATTGTTATACCGCGCTCACGCTCCAAATCGTTAGCGTCGAGCACCTGTCCACTGTTATCCTGACCCTCACGGAAAAGTTTTCCGGCCAGCATCATCTTATCTACCAACGTTGTCTTGCCATGGTCAACATGGGCAATAATCGCAATGTTCCTGATATCTTGCATAATATACCTTAAAAAATCGAGTGCAAAATTAATAATTTTAATCCACACTTCACATATTGTATGTACATAATTTTCAAGCAAATATAGATTTGTAACAATTAGAAAGGAAGACAACCGCCACGGGGGAAAACCTATTGCGGTGCGCCACACTTACAACGTCAGACGGTAATAAACGTATCGCGGACTGCAAAAAAAAGTTAAACTACTGATTTATATACGCCATCCGGACTCATTAGTGAATAAAAAAGAGTAACTTTGCATCCGCATTTCGCAAAGTTATAAATTAACATTAACAAAAAGTTCTATGTACTTAGACAAAGCAAAAAAAGAAGAGATCTTTGGACAGTACGGAAAGTCTAACACTGATACTGGTTCAGCTGAGAGCCAGATAGCATTGTTCTCATACCGTATTTCCCACTTGACGGAACATCTGAAACAGAACCGTAAAGATTATACAACAGCTCGTTCGTTGACCAAACTCGTCGGCAAGCGCCGCGCACTGCTCAACTATCTGTACGACCGCGACGTAAACCGCTACCGTGCAATAGTAAAGGCTCTCGGCCTGCGCAGATAATGGGAGACGACAGAAAATTCTTTTTATTAAAACAAAAACGTCCGAAAGAAAGCGATGATTTCTTCCGGACGTTTTCTTTTTATTATAGATAAGCAAAATATTATCTATAAATCAACAAAACATTATTTATAAATAAGCAAAACATCTGAGCACGAACCGCTGACAATAAACGCATTTGCCACAACAAGACGAACGCACGATGTGCAGCGGAAAAACACAGACACACGTGCCGGCAAAGAACTTACCGCACCATGAAAACACGCATTATGCAAAGCCGAAAGCCGGCAACGCGTCAAAGATCCTCGTCCATTATCTCCATAAGCGGGCGCATAACGAAATCGCGGGAACGCATGTGAGGATGCGGAATGGTGAGTTCGGGCGTCTGGATGTGCAAGTCGTCGTAAAGCAATATGTCGATGTCTATGAGGCGGTCTGAATAAACTCCGTTAACCGACTTCGATTTTCTGCCGAGCTGCCGCTCTATATCCTGAGTGGCGTGCAGCAGCTGGAGTGGCGAGAGTTGCGTGTCAAGAGCCATACACATGTTCAGAAACTTGTTGTCTGACTCGAATCCCCACGGTTCGGTTTCAATCATCGACGAGCGTCTCACAACCTTACCGACGTTCTCGTCTATCAGTTCCACGGCCATGTTCATATTGGCACGCCTGTCGCCAAGATTGGCTCCGAGAGAAAGATAAACCCTGTGCATGATAATAAAAATAATGTATCGGAAACACAAACGGGAGCGTAACGATGCGTCCGCTCCCGTTGTATATGTATTAAATATAGCCAAAGTACATAATCAGTCGTTCACTATGAGAAGTGCGTCGCCGTAACAACCGAACATGTAGCCGTTCTTAACGGCGAGATTGTAAGCCTCCATCACGATGTCGTAACCGCCGAATGCGGCAACCTCCATCAGCAATGTGGAATACGGATGATAGAAATTGGCTATCATAGAGTCGGCAAGTCCGAAATCGTAAGGCGGGAAAATGAACTTGTTGGTCCATCCGTCATACTCCTTGAGCAGGCCGTCCGTGCCTACAGCTGTCTCGGTAGCCTTGACCACACTTGTACCTACGGCGCACACATGATGACCCTCCATCTTTGTCTTGTTGACAATTTTGCAGGCCTCGGCGTTGACAAACATCTGCTCAGAATCCATCTTGTGCTTTGTGAGATCCTCAACCTCAATGTCGTGGAAATTGCCAAGTCCGCAATGTAAGGTTATGAACGCGAAGTTTATTCCCTTAATCTCCATACGCTTCATGAGCTCGCGTGTGAAGTGCAGACCTGTAGCCGGCACTGTGACGGCGCCCTCATTCTTGGCAAAGATGCACTGGAAGTCGCGGAAGTCGTCCTCTGTTCCGTGATGGTTCTCGCGGCGGTCGATGATATAACGTGGCAGCGGAGCCTCGCCGAGAGCATAAAGCTCACGTTTGAACTCGTCATGCGGACAGTCGTAGAGGAAACGCAACGTACGTCCGCGGCTGGTTGTATTGTCGATGACCTCGGCCACCATAGTGCCGCTCTCGTCGAAGAACAGCTTGTTGCCGATACGTATCTTACGTGCCGGCTCTACCAGCACATCCCACAGGCGCATCTCTTCGTTGAGCTCGCGCAGCAGGAACACTTCTATCTTTGCGTCAGTCTTCTCCTTCGTACCGTACAGGCGCGCCGGGAATACTTTTGTGTCATTGAATATGAAAGTATCGTTCTCGTCGAAATAGTCGAGCACGTTGCGGAAGTCAAGATAATCACCTTCTATAGGATTACCCTTGGCATCCTTCTTAAACATATCGATGGTCTGCGATTTACGATGAATGACCATCAGTTTGCACTCGTCGCTTCGTGTCACACGAAACTTCTCTGTCTTTCCTTCGGAGTTGGTAAACTCACGCACAACGCTATGAGGATAGAGTGCGATTTGTTCTTCCGGTAATTTGAATTTAAACTGTGATAGTTTCATTATTATTTTGATTCAATATTCTCTATTTCCTGATTTTCAAGCCATTGTTCCACCTCGTCGAGCTTCAGGCAATCGTCTATCGTCTTGTCACCGACACGCGTGCGGCAAAGCTCCGTAAGATAAGCTCCGCTTCCCAAGGCACGACCGATGTCGCGTGCAAGGGCACGTATGTATGTACCCTTGCCACAATTGACGCGTATCCGCATCTGCATGGTCTTCTCGTCGAAATCTGTCAGCTCGATGGAATCTATGTGTATGTTTTTCGGTGTGAGCTCAACGTCCTTACCCTTACGCTTGAGTTCGTATGCGCGTTTGCCGTTTATCTTGCACGCGCTGTACGACGGCGGCACCTGCATGACGTCTCCCACAAACTGCGAGAGCACCGACTCTATTGTCTCACGTGTGATGTGCGACGTTGGATAAGTGGCGTCAACAGGATGCTCCATGTCGTAGCTCGGAGTCGTGGCACCGAGCTGAAGCGTAGCCGTATACTCCTTTGAGTGGGCCTGAAGCTCCTCAATGCGCTTCGTGGCACGCCCCGTGCACATTATGAGTACGCCGGTAGCCAGTGGGTCAAGAGTTCCCGCATGACCTATCTTAACACGTTTCACGCCGAGACGACGCGAAATGAGATAGCGCACTCTTGCCAGTGCGCCGAAGCTGGACATGCCGTAAGGCTTGTTTACCGCTATGATTTCTCCTTCCTGAAAATTCATGACGGCAAATTAATCAACCATTTTCAACTCTATGCCGCACAATGCACAGGCAATGATTATGATGCCGACAATGATGCGATACCATCCGAATGCGGCAAAGCCATACTTCGTCACATAGCTGATAAAGAACTTTATGGCGAGAATGGCAACGATGAATGCCACAACCGAACCGAGCAGAAGAGTCTCGAGATTGTTGCCCTGAGTGAGAAGCGAACCGCCGCCATGGCTTATCAGCTTGTATGTCTCAAGGCACGTAGCGCCGAACATTGTAGGCACGGCGAGGAAGAACGAGAACTCAGCTGCCGCCTTGCGGGTGAGCCTCTGAGACATTCCGCCAACGATGGTAGCCATAGAGCGCGACACACCCGGTATCATGGAGATGCACTGTATGAGTCCGACAGTGAAGGCACGCTTGTAAGTCAGCTTGGTGTCCTTGCTGCCTTTGTTGAATATGCGGTCGCAGAAGAGCATGAACACTCCTCCCACGATGAGCATGACAGCCACGAGAGTGACGTTACCGAGATTCGACTCTATGAAATCATTGAATGCCAGTCCGAGTACCACGGCAGGCAGAACACCCACCACCAGACGGGCATAGAAGTCGTACATTGCCTTCCAATAGGAGACGCCGGCGCGCTCTGCCGTTGGATAAAAAAACTTTTTCCAGTACAGGCATATCACCGAGAGGATGGCGCCGAACTGTATGATGACCGTGAAAGCCTTGACAAACGGCGTGCTTTCCACGCCGAGCAGGCTCTGGGCTATTATCATGTGACCGGTGGACGACACGGGCAGAAACTCCGTCAGTCCCTCTACTATCGCGATTATTATTGTCTCTAATGTATTCATTCGGGCAGGTCGGCGTTATTGTCTTTAGGCTTGCGGATGATGCCGTAGATGATTGAAACAAATCCTAAGAAACATACAACGGGGGCAACCTTGATGCGGCGCACGCTGAAAATATCCTCAGAGAAGACATGCTCGTCGGAGCCTGAACCGCTCATGAGAATGAATCCGAGAATGACGACTACCATTCCGACTGCCAATATGATGAAATTGGTCTTGTCGAACGCAAAATTTCTCTTGTCCATATTATATAATGTATGATTTTGATTTCATTAAATCTTATAAAGATCTCCTGCCCTCATCTTCAGGAACTTATTGACCGAGAGTATCGCACACAACGATGTGAGGATGATGCCGCAAAGGAATACGGCTGCGGCTGTGATGGCAAGCATCTCCCATGTGAGCAGAGTCATTATCTCTGGCTCGTAATAATAAAGGGCATAGACGCCGGCACCGAGAGCGATGCAGGCCAGAAGCGAGGCGATGAGACCAATGACCACCGCCTGGCGAAGGAACGGCCGACGGATGAATCCCCACGACGCGCCCACCAACTTCATGGTGTGTATGGAGAAACGGCGCGCGTAGATGCCCAGCTTCACCGTGTTGTTGATAAGCGAGAACGACACCACCGTGAGCAGCACTGCCAGCACAAGCAGCACGATGCTTATCTTGGCGATGTTGGCATTGACTTTCTCTATGAGGTCGCGCTGATATTTCACCTCGCTCACCTTGGGATAACTCTTCAGCTCACGCGATATGTGCAGGAGCGAATCGTTGTTGGCATAATCGGCCTTGAGGGTTATCTCGATAGACGAAAGAAACGGATTGGTGTCGGTGAACTCGCGCGGATCGGTACCTAAAGCCTTGATGCCCTCCTTCAGCGCCTGCTCCTTGCTGATGTACTCCAGCTTGTTGATGTAGGGCCGTTTGCCGAGACGGGCGCAGAACTTCTGGGCCTCGCTCGAGGACATGTCGTCCTGAAGCATCATCGTAACGACAATGTTTTGCTTCACGTATGACGAAAGATTACGGGCGGTAAGGACCGAAAATACTACCAGACCCAACAAAATAAGCACAAGGGCTGTGCTTATGCAAAGAGTGACAGCCTGCAACCCGTGACGGTCGCCGGACTTTTTCTGTTTCTTTCTCATTTCAGGATAGCGTATAATACTCCAAAATTCGCTGCAAAGTAACAAAAAAAACTGTTCTCCTGCAACGGTTTAACTACTATTAACAAAGATACTAACGATATTTTATTTAACTTTGCCCCACCAATATAAAAATGGAATTATGGCAACAATAATCTATCCATCGCCCATATTCGGGCCAGTACACAGCCGCAGACTCGGCGTTTCGCTGGGCATAAACCTTCAGCCGGCAGACGGAAAGGTGTGCACATTCGACTGCATATATTGTGAATGTGGATTCAACGCCGACCACATACCTGCCATGCGACGCCCCACACGCGAGGAGGTGGCAGAAGCACTTGAGAAACGACTCATACAGATGAAAGAGGAAGGCGAAAGCCCCGACGTACTAACATTCGCAGGCAACGGTGAACCGACAGGGCATCCGCAGTTTGAGGAGATAATAGAGGACACGGTGCGTCTGAGAAACAGCTACTTTCCGAAAGCGAGAATATCAGTGCTGAGCAACTCCACTTTCATACACCGCGAACAAGTGAGACGCGCGCTGATGAAGGTGGACAACAACATTCTGAAGCTCGACACCGTAGATCCGGAATACATCGCCATGACCGATCGCCCGACAAGCAAGAACTACGACGTGAGGAAAATAATAGAAGGGATGAAACTCTTCAACGGTCACGTAATCATACAGACAATGTTCATGAAAGGCACCGACGACAACGGAAACAACGTGGACAACACCGGCGATAAGTACGTGGAACCGTGGCTCAAGGCCGTAAAAGAAATTGAACCGATGGAGGTGATGATATACACCATCGACCGTGAGACTCCTGAACACGGGCTGCAGAAGGCCGGCAAGGAGGAAATGGAAGCCATACGCCGGCGGGTGGAAAAGCTCGGCATAGAGTGCACGGCGTCTTATTAGGCCGACATACGGGCTTACTCAAGCCATAATGAGGCAACAAACAAAAGTGTATAAATATACAACAATAGCGTATATGAACTGCATAAGCATTCCCGTCAACCCGACGAGAATGCTTTTTTTCTGGGCAACAAAATAATTGGCGCGGAATACTCGAGTCTCAGCGACGAATCAATCGGGCGTCAAGCAACAGATGTCCATCACTCAATCAAAATACAGTTTACCCCAAGTAAACATATAGAAAAAAGCCTTTATCACAATCTATACAGCCTAAAATGCCCCACAATAAACTCATATCGCATCACAATTAAGCCCACATCGCACCATGATTAAGCCCATATCGCAACGTGATTAAGCCTATATCGCAACACGATTAAGCCTATATCGCAACATGATTAAGCCCATATCGCACTACGATTAAGCCCATATCGCAACACGATTAAGCCTATATCGCAACACGATTAAGCCTATATCGCAACATAGAATGCGCTATTTCGCATAAAAATTACAGACAAAATACATCACAAAAAACCAATCTACGAGTGCGAACAATATATATCTATACGACATAATATACAATTCGCAGCAATCCATTCTAAAATCAACTGCCACACCATCTCGCAATAATGCCCGTTTCGCATCGACTACCCTATCCCGCAATTTCTATTTTGAGAATTTATTTTGTAAAATCTTTTTACCGTCAGGAATGTATAAATATGCAAATATGAACATGCATGGACTTTTAAAGAATACATCATATGGCAAGCGCATCCAATACAAAACTACGTACATTATACAATGCAATAAATACAAATAATCATATCATATGCCATACAAAATAAAAAGGCGCAACAGCAATTGCCGTTGCGCCCGTATGTCTCATATTCAAATATGTCGCTTAGAACTTTCCTATGATGCCGAGCTTCGTACCATCGATGAATTCCACAATGTTGCGTATCTCTTCACCATCAGGCACCTGTTCCTTAACCTGCATCACTGCATCGAACACAGATGTCTGTCCATGGAAAATCAGACGATAAGCGTTTGCTATGTGAGCCTGGATCTTCTCACTTACACCATAGTTGGTGAGCACTGTGTAGTTAACACCGCCATAGTTTACAGGGTTACCGCTTGCTATGATATAGGGCGGTACATCCCTACTGAAACGGCATCCGCTCTGCACCATTGCCGAGCGTCCTACACGTGTTCCCGGGTTAGCGATGACACTTGAAGAGAATATCACGTTATCCTGTATGTCGCAGTCACCGGCAATCTTAGTACCGTAACCGAACACACAGCCGTTGCCTATTTTTGTGTCGTGTGACACGTGGACACCTTCCATAAGGAAGTTTTTGTTGCCGATAACGGTTTTTCCGTCGCAATAGGTCGCACGGTTGATAACCACATTCTCACGTATTATATTCTCGTCGCCGATGACAAGCTGCGAGTTGTCGCCGCAATAGTTGAAGTCTTGAGGCTCAGCTCCGAGCACAGTGTTCTGGAACACCTTGTTGGCACGACCGAGGCGCGTGCCGTTCATTATACTGACGTAAGGGAAAATGACGCAGTCGTCACCTATTTCCACATCGCCTTCAATATAGACGAAAGGATAAATCGTGACGTTCTTTCCGATTTTCGCCTTCGGATCAATTTCTGCTTTTGGACTAATCATATTCTGTTTGTTTTTGTTTTCATATAAAATATGTGAACGTTCAGGCAGGTGAGTCTCGCGTGTTCCGCTACCTCCTGTTGCATTATGCGCTCCAGGAAAGCTCAACACATTGGAGGCCCACCCTGCCTCATGCGCCTTTAGTCACGACCGCCACCCAATGCATAATAGAGGTTTACGACGGCCTGCATCTTGTAGAAATCGTCCTGCACCTTGGCGAGCTGTGCGTTGAGCAGCGACTGCTGGGCAGTGATTATCTCAAGATAGGTGGTTCCCTTAGCCTGATGGAACAATTCCTGTGTATATTTCACGTTCTTCTCGAGGCTCTCAACTTGTTTTGCTTCGAGCTTGCTCTTCGCGTCAGACGAGTTGTAGAGTACGAGCGCGTTGCTCACTTCACTACCTGCAGAGAGTATGGCGTTCTGCCATGTGTTGTAGGCCTGTTCCTCTTCTGCCTTTGCAACCTTCAATCCTGCGACAAGCTGTCCATTCATGAATATCGGCTGAACGAGGCTTCCCACTGCGCTGAGCAGCCACTTACCAGGATTCACGATACCGCCTCCGGCACTATTGGTGAATGCACCTGAGCCACTGATTGTGATGCTCGGATAGAAGCGTGAGCGTGCTGTCTGCACATCGTAGAAGCACTGTGCGAGAGTCATTTCTGCATAGTGAACATCAGGACGGTTTGACAACATCTGCAAAGCGATACCCGTGCTGAACTCTGTCGGCAGCGACTGGTCGGCAAGCTTGCCGCGTGCGATGGTCTGTGCCGGCTGTCCGAGCAGAAGCGAGAGCGAGTTCTCGGTCTCACGTATCTGACGTTTCAGATCCTCAGCCTGTGCAAGCACTGAGTAGTAGTTGCTCTCGGCACTCTGCACACCAGTCTCTCTCACCGTACCAAGATCTTTCTGTATCTTCATCATATCCCATGTCTCTTTTGTCAGTTCAGCCATGTCGTTGACAATGATGAGCTGCTCGTCGAGCATGAGAAGAGTGTAATACATGTTTGCAATGTTGCTGATGAGATTGGTCTTCACAACGAGCTGATAGTCTTTAGTTGCGAGAAGAGCCATCTGCGCACTGCGTTTCTGATTCAGAAGATTGCCGAAGAGGTCAAGACTCCAGCTTGCCTGAACCGGCAGCGAATATGTCTTCGTGCTCTTGTTGCCATCCCATGAAGAGATAGTTCCCTGCGGTGAGAATGTGAATGAAGGCACAAACGCAAGTTTGGCAGCTGTGAGCTGTGCCTCAACCATCTTCACGTTAAGAGCCGCATTGAGCAGGTCCGTGTTGTGTTCCAGACCCTGCTGTATAAGAGTCTGCAACTGAGGATCGGTAAATACGCTGCGCCACGGCAGATTGCCGAAGCTTGTCGTATCAGACACAGCGAGTGTGTCGGTTGCAGAAACGACATCGCGCACGATACCGGTGGTATTCACTTCCGGGCGCTCATATTTGTTATAGATTCCGCAACTGCTCATGAGAGCAGCTGCAGATATCATTGTTAATATACTAATCTTTTTCATTTTTACTTATCATTTTTCTGCTGTTCAACCGGATGCATGTACTGCAATAACTCAGTATCGACCGAAGACTTGTTGTCGTCCTCAAACTCGAGCGGCTTGATCTTCTCCTGCAGATACTGGAAGATGTAGAAGAGCGCCGGTACTACCAATAACTGACAAATCATACCAATGAGCATACCGCCGATAGCAGCAGCACCGATGGTCATGTTACCATTGTAACCTACACCTATTGGGATAAGCAACGGAGCAAGACCGATAATCATGGCGAATGATGTCATAAGGATAGGACGCAGACGGGCGCTGGCTCCGAGCACAGCCGACCACGACAATGCCATACCCGTGCGTCGGCGTTCAAGAGCGAACTGTACGATAAGGATGGCGTTCTTGGCCAGAAGTCCGATAAGCATGATAAGCGCGATCTGCATGTAAATATCGTTGTTCTTTCCAAACAAGTCGGTGAACAGGAATGCGCCGGCGATACCGAACGGTATTGACAATATTACCGAAAGCGGTACGAGATAGCTTTCATACTGTGCACTCAGAATCAGGTAAACGAATGTAAGACACAGTGCGAAGATAATCATGGTAGAGCTGCTTGACTCCTGCTCAGAACGTGTCAGACCGGAGAACTCATAACCAAATCCAGTAGGCAATGTTGTGCTTGCCACCTCCTCGACAGCACGTATGGCATCACCAGAAGAGTATCCGTCGGCTGCCGTTGCGTTGACATCGATAGAAGTAAACAGGTTGAATCGGGCAATCTCCTGAGGTCCATAAACTTTCTTCATAGTGACGAACTCATTGATAGGAGCCATTCCTGCATTCGTACGAACGTACACATTGTTAAGACTCTTCAGATCCTCACGCATCTTAGGATCAGACTGTATCATTACACGATAGAGCTTACCGAAGGAGTTGAAGTTCGAAGCATAAAGTCCTCCGTAATATCCCTGCATTGCAGTAAGCACTGAACTCGGGCTTAATCCACTCTGTTTACATTTCTCAACATTCACGTCTATCTGATACTGCGGATACTGAGAGTTGTAAGAAGTCATGGCAGTTGCGATTTCAGGACGCTTGTTGAGCTCTGCCAGGAAGTTTTGTGTGATCTTAAAGAAGTTGTTCACATCACCACCGGTACGGTCAAGCATAGAGAATGTCAGACCGTTGGTTGCAGAGAATCCCTGCACCATAGGCGGCTGGAAGGCAAGAATCTGCGCACCCTTGATAACGGAAGTCTGTGCGTATATCATGCCAAGCACTGCCTGCGAACCCATGCTGTGCATGTTGAAATACTTCATGAATCCTTCTTCCTTGTCACGCTCCTCGAATGATTTCAGTTTGAGAATGAACGTACCTTGGTTAGAACCCTGACCAGAGATGAAGTTGTAACCGGTGATACGCAGACGGTTCTCGATTGCCGGGTTGGTGGCAAGCATAGAGTCAACCTGGTCCATTATCTCGTTTGTCTTGGTAAGACTGGTACCAGGAGCAGTAGAAACTGTACAGAATACAGTTCCGGTATCCTCATCAGGAACAAGTCCTGTCTTTGTATTCATTGCTGTGATGCCGAGCACGACAACACCTATTACGACTGCTATGATTGCGATGACCGGTTTCTCAACAAGTTTGCGCACACTCTTGGTATATTTGTCCTGAACCTTTCCATACACACCGTTGAACGCAGCATGGAAGCGGTCGAGAGTGGACATCTTACGCGGAGTGCCGTCCTCGTTCTTCGGTTTCAACAAGATAGCACACAAAGCCGGAGACAAGGTCAACGCGTTAAGAGCTGATATGACGATTGATATCGCCATGGTTATACCGAATTCCTTATAAAAGGTACCTGACGTTCCGCCAATGAATGACACAGGGATGAACACGGCAGACATCACAAGTGTAATTGAAATGATGGCGCCAGATATTTCGTTCATCGCGTCGATTGAAGCCTGACGTGCCGACTTGTATCCCAAGTCGAGCTTAGCATGGACGGCCTCGACGACCACGATGGCATCATCGACGACTATCGCAATGGCCAATACCAAGGCTGAAAGCGTAAGCAGGTTGAGCGAGAATCCGAACAGGTTGAGGAAGAAGAACGTACCGACCAACGACACTGGCACCGCAATAAGTGGGATGAGTGTGGAGCGGAAGTCCTGCAAGAAGAAATAAACCACGATGAACACGAGTACGAATGCCTCGAACAGCGTGTGAATAAGGTCGCTCATTGATGCATAGAGGAACTCTGTAACATCCTGCATATATTCGATATCGACACCAGGAGGAAGCATTGTCTTCTGATCCTCGATAACCTTCTTGATATCGTTTACAATCTGAGTAGCGTTAGAACCAGCTGTCTGTGTGACCATCATCATGACTGCCGGCTTACCGTTCACCTTAGAAGTTACGTTGTAGTTAAGTCCTCCGAGCTCTACGCGAGCCACATCCTTAACACGGATAGTGTTTCCGTTGGTGTCGCTCGAGATGACCATATTCTCGAATTCAGTAGGTGTCTGGAGACGTCCTTTATAACGTATGGTGTATTCATACTGATTATCGCTCTGTTCTCCGAACTTACCCGGAGCAGCCTCAATGTTCTGTTCTGCCAGCACATTAGTGATGTCTGAAGGCATGAGGTTGTAGTTTTTCATCTTTATAGGGTCGAGCCATATACGCATAGAATATGTCTTGGCACCCATAACCTCACAGTCACCCACACCGCTAACACGTTTTACGGCAGGAATGATGTTGATGTCGGCGTAGTTCTGAAGGAACTTCTCGTCATATCTCTCAGCATCTCCGATGATCGCCATAAGCAGCACGGTAGATGTCTGTCGTTTCTGTACAGTGACACCGGCTTTGGTAACCTCGGCAGGCAGAAGTGCGCTGGCCTGTGACACACGGTTCTGTACATTGACCTGACACATATCCGCATTCATTCCCTGCTGGAAGAAAATGGTAATACGTGCAGAACCTTCATTGGTTGCGGTAGAAGTCATGTATGTCATGCCTTCCACACCATTTATCTGTTCCTCCAGCGGCACTACGACAGAATTAAGCACGGTCTGTGCATTGGCTCCGGTATAGTTAGCGCTCACACTCACAGTAGGCGGCGCAACATCCGGATATTGCTCGATTGGCAGCGATACCAATCCGATAAGACCCAGTATGACAATAAGAATGGAAATTACCGTCGAGAGCACTGGGCGTTTTATAAAGTTATCTAATCTCATTTTCTCTTTTTATTATTGGTTGAGTGGCGATGAACAGACAAAGTCGACTCACCTTTTATTATAATATATATGGTGTATGGTGCGTTACGTTGTCACACCTGTCGCATACGGCACCCGTATGCACCTTGTCTGTTTATGCTGATATATTGTTTTGCCAAATCTTCCTTAATATTAATGGGCGTTCTGAAGTGCACCCATCTTGCTTGTCTTCTTCAGTTTCTCGGTATACTGAGCTTCAGTGATAGGTTTTATCTGCATACCATCCTTCAGTGAGTTGATACCCTTGACAACAATGCGGTCGCCGACATTCAGTCCCGACTCGATGATGTAGTTCTTACCGTCGTTGTTCGGATTTACGGTAACGTTGGTGTACTTCACCTTATTATCCTTGCCTACAACATAAACGAAGTATCTGTCCTGTACCTGAGCCACAGCCTCCTGTGATACGACAATCACGTTAGAGCTCTCATGAGGCACTACTATGCTTCCTGAACCACCGCTCTTGAGAAGGTTCTCGGGATTAGGAAAGTCAGCTCTTATCGACACAGAACCGGTTGAAGAGTCGATTACACCGCTCACGGCAGCCACACGTCCCGGATGAGCATACATCGTTCCGTCTGCCAGCTGCAGTTTCACTGCCGGATATTCGCTTATGGCAGCATGGAGTCCGCCTGCTGTTCTCGTCATGTCGAGGAGGTCTTTCTCAGTCATTGAGAAGTAAACCTGCATTGTCTTGATGTTGGAAACGGTTGTAAGCGGTTCCTGACTTGTAGAACTTACGAGAGCACCTACACGGTAAGGCAGGTTGCCTACCACTCCGGCTGACGGGCTCTTGATGTAACAGAAGTCGAGGTTCTGCTTTGCCGACACATAGTTGGCCTGTGCCTGTGCCAATGCAGCCTGTGCCGACTCGTATGAGTTCTTTGCTGATTGCAGCTCATAATCACCTATAACATTGCTCTTGAACAGTTTCTGGCTGTTATCATAAGTCAGTTTTGATGTGTTGAGCTGAGCTTTTGCTGAGTTCACAGCAGCCTTTGCCTGACGCACGGCAGCAGCGTATGTCACATTATCGATGACAAAAAGCAACTGTCCGGCTTTCACCGTCTGACCTTCCTTTACGCACAATTTTGTAATGAAGCCCGATATTTTCGGACGAATCTCTACATCTTGAACACCCTTTATCACGGCCGGATAGGTTGTCTGAAGATTTGCACTCTGGCCTTCGATTGTCCTCACGGCATATTCATTATCTCCGAAACCACCTTTCTGGTTTCCGCCACAAGAAACGAGCACTGCGGCCAAAGCTGCCGTCAGTAAATAATTAATTTTTCTCATACTATTATAACACTATAAAAAATTTATTTCTTTTTCTTTCTAACTAATCTAATCATAAAACCAAAAGACGACAACATAAGTCTTATGACTTTTGTTATCCTCTTTTCTTAAATCGTACTAAGAAAACTCCGCACACACGCTAAAGTTTTCGAGCGCAAAGATAAATACAATAATTATAAATATGAAACATAGTTCCCCAAATTTAACAACAATTATTTTGTCCTTAACAACTTTTGGCTACACAAGTTGCATACTTCTTGCTTTTTCCATGAGCAATTTCATCAGCGGTTCGCGCTCGTTCGGCACACGGTTGTCGAGCACCGCGTCCTTGAGTGTCTGCTTCAGCACTCCCACCTGCGGACAGGGACGAAGGTTGAACATCTCCATTATCTCGTTGCCGTCGATGCACGGCTGGAGCAGGCGTTTGTAATCGCGCTCCTTCAGGTCGGTGAGCTTCTCGCGCACTATGCGGAAATTGTCAAGAAAGCGCTGTTTGCGCACGCTGTTGCGGCTCGTTATATCGGCCTCGCAAAGCGTCATCAGGTCGTCTATGTCGTCGCCGGCATCGTTCATCAGGCGCCTTACGGCACTGTCGGTCACCACATCGTCGGCTATGACTATGGGACGCATGTGCAGATCCACGAGCTTCTGCACATACTTCATCTTCGCATCCATGGGCAGCTTGAGGCGTCTGAAAATCTGCGGAACCATCTTCGCTCCCACATAGTTGTGGTTATGGAATGTCCAGCCTGCCACCGGATCCCAGCGCTTGCACTTGGTCTTGCCCACGTCGTGCAGGAGTGCCGCCCACCTGAGCCACAGTCCGGCTCCACGCCGGCTCGCGTTGTCCACCACCTCAAGCGTATGATAGAAATTATTCTTATGGGCCTTGCCGCAACGTGTCTCCACTATGTCGAGCGCGGCAAGCTCGGGCAGTATGAGCTCCATCAGCCCGCAACGGTGCAGCTCCATCAGTCCGCGGCTCGGGGCTTCGGTCATCATTATCTTGTTCAGTTCGTCGGATATGCGCTCGCCGCTCACTATCGATATGCGCGAGGCGTTGCGTCCGAGAGCCTCGAAAGTCTCCTCATCGATGAGAAATTTGAGCTGTGCCGAGAATCTGACGCAGCGCAACATGCGCAGCGGATCGTCCGAAAAGGTTATGTCCGGGTCGAGAGGCGTGCGGAGAATGCCGTCCTCCAAGTCGGCAAGTCCGTCGAAGGGATCAACCAGCTCGCCGAAACGCGGGGCGTTGAGACATATCGCCATGGCGTTGACGGTGAAGTCGCGGCGGTTCTGGTCGTCCTCCAGCGTTCCGTCCTCCACAACAGGTTTGCGCGAGTCGTGGCTGTAGCTCTCGCGCCGTGCGCCGACAAACTCCACCTCGATATCCCTGTATTTCACCTGAGCCGTACCGAAATTGCGGAACACAGATATGTGTGCCTTGCGTCCGAGCCGCTTTTTCAGTGCGTCGGCCACCTGGATGCCGCTGCCCACAACCACCACGTCGATGTCGTTCGAGGGACGTTCCAGAAACAAGTCGCGCACATATCCGCCCACCACATAGCACTCCATTCCCAGAGAGTCTGCGGCATTGCCTATTTCGTGAAAAATGTCCTTGTCAAGAATCTGTGCCAGCTCGGCATCGGTATATATCCTCATTTCAATCTTTTTATTTTAATGCTTGTTCTGATTTTATAAAAACACTAACAATCTGCAAAGATAACTTAAAATTTTCACATTACGAAGTATTGCGCAACAAAGTTGCGGGGTGGAATGCGCACATCAGCCGTCCCGTAATGCCGCCATATACCCACAGAAGGACAGCAGCGGTGGAAAAGTTATGTATAATAGAGCAACTATAAACAGCCGAATGTTAAAACTTACCTCAGAATCCACGCGATATTTACGACGAGACACGCGCCGGCGTCAAAATACGCGATTTTTAAAGACATACCGTAATACGCACTATATCAGCACATTAAACACCAGCCACCTTTCTACCCCACCTTTCATGCGATGCGAAAAAGCCCATTTCGCAATGCAATAAAGCCCATTTCAGGCAACGATAAAGCCTATATTGGGGCACGAAAAGGCCTATATCGCACCCTGATATGGGCTTTTTCGTAAAACAAAGACGGAAAAACCGCCGTCCGGCATTGCTTCAACCGCACAATAAAGGCGTTTTTGTTGCTGTTCCGTTCACAGAACGTCGGACGGAGACGAAGATTTTTTCGGCAATCATTTAACTTAAAAGTGTTAATTCGCGAAGGTCTTAACCGGACTGCGGGACGGTCCTCACATTCCGACGTCTGCGGTGGGTCAACATCCTGTTCTTTATCTTAAATCATACGGCTAAGCCCATACACACCTACTGTCTTCATCACCCCAAACAGCCTCAAACAACGGTCGTACCTGTGGCGGAAACTTATGTCCTGAATAAAAAAAGCAAAAAAATGCCGGAAAAACAACCGCAAATTATAAAGATATTAAAATCTTGAGCCGACAATCAGACGTTTTCTGATTTATTTTATACTTTTGCGGCTGAAATTTATGAAGTATATTCTGACCATAATACTTGCGGCAGTGCTCGTCGGTTGTTCCGAATCCGACGAACAGAAAGCCGAACGTATGCTTGCCCAGATAGACTCGCTCTATGAGAAAGGCCAGTATAAGGAGGTGCTCGACTCCATCGTGTCGCTGCGCACCACCTATCCGTCGGCCATCAACATACGCAAGAAAGCGCTCAGAATATGGCAGAACGCGTCGCTGAAGATAGCACAGAAAGACGTGGCACAGACCGACGTGCTGCTACAGGAGACGCTGCGCATGATAGAGAGCGAGACCGACCTGCGCAAGGCCAACATGCTGCGCATGAGGCGCGACTCTCTCCAGGCACGCTACGAAGCCATGTGCGGAGTGGTCAAGATGATACACATGCGCCAGAAAGAACTTTGAGAAACGCCCGCAAGACAGCAGCCACCGCCGCTGCCGATACCTTTTAATGTTTTCATTTCCGCATTTATTTGTGTCGTAAAAATAAAATGAGTATATTTGTAGCCGGTTATGAACACAACGACAACTGAAGAACAATTCAAGAACGTCATGCAGGAGTGCCAGGACATCTTTGCCGGCAAGCTGCACGACTATGGCGCGTCGTGGCGCATGCTGCGGCCGTCGTCGCTCACCGACCAGCTCTACATAAAAGCCAAGCGCATACGCTCGCTCGAGATAAAGAAGACGTCGCTCGTGGGCGAAGGCATACGACCTGAATTCATAGCAATAATAAACTACGGCATCGTGGGGCTCATACAGCTCGAACACGGATTCGCCGACAACACCGACATGGGCAACGACGAGGCTCTGACGCTCTACCGCCACTATGCCGACGAGGCCCTGAAACTCATGCTAAAGAAAAACCACGACTACGACGAGGCGTGGCGATCGATGCGCGTGAGCAGCTACACCGACTTCATCCTGACCAAGATACAGAGGGTCAAAGAGATAGAAGACCTCAACGGCGAGACGCTCGTCTCTGAGGGTATCGCGTCGAACTACATGGACATAATCAACTATGCCGTGTTCGGAGCGATAAAACTGGCTGAAGACAAAGAATGAGATACGCGGCTATCATACTGACTAACGTGTGCCGGCTCGTGCTGTCAGTGACTTTCATTCTCTCAGGATACGTGAAGGCCATCGACCCGCTGGGCACACAATACAAAATCACAGACTATCTGGAAGCGCTCTCGCTCAACGGAGTTTTTCCCGACTGGACCATCCTGTCGGCTTCGGTCCTTCTGTCGGCTGTGGAATTCACGCTGGGCATACTGCTGCTGTTCGCCATACAGCGGCGCGTGATGTCGAGGGCGATGCTCGCGGTCATGATATTCATGACAATCGTCACCGTATGGATATACTTCTACAATCCGGTGCAGGACTGCGGATGTTTCGGCGACGCGATTAAACTCACCAACGGACAGACTCTGGCCAAGAACATTGTGCTTACGCTCTGTGCCGCAACCGTAGCCGCACGCCCGCTGAACATGCCGAGGCTCATTTCGAGGACCAATCAGTGGATCATCATCAACTACACCGTCATCTTCATCTTCGTCACAAGTCTGCTGAGCCTCTACACTCTGCCTATGTTCGACTTCAGACCCTACCACGTAGGAGCCGACATAAAGAAAGGAATGGAGATTCCGGAAGGCGCACCGCAACCGGAATTCGAGACGACTTTCATACTGAAGAAGAACGGAGTGACCAAGGAATTCACGCTCGACAACTATCCGGACTCCACATGGGAGTTTGTCGACAGCAAGACGGTGCAGACCAAAGCGGGATATGAACCGCCGATACACGACTTCTCCATAACGCTCAAAAGCACGGGGGAGGACATCACGCAGCAGGTGCTCGACTATAAAGGATATACATTCCTGCTCATATCGCCGCATCTGGAGCATGCCGACGACGGCAACTTCGGAAACATAGAGCAGATATACGAATACGCGCAGGACCACAATGTGCCGTTCTATTGTCTCACGGCAAGCAACGACAAAGCCATACGCAGATGGCAGGATCTCACCGGAGCCGAATATCCTTTCTGCACGACCGACGCGACAACACTGAAGACCATCATACGCAGCAACCCGGGACTGGTGCTCATAAAGGACGGAAAGGTGATAAGAAAGTGGAGCCACAACATGCTGCCCGACACCGATGAAATGACTCAACCGCTCGACAAACTCGAGATAGGACAGCCCGACGACGCGTCCACATCGTCGAAGATAGTGAAGATACTGCTGTGGTTCGTACTGCCACTCACACTGCTCACACTCGCAGACAGAACGTGGGCATGGACCAAATGGATAAAGAATAAACGCAATAAAAACAAGTTATACAAACTCTTTAAACACAAAAAAATGAGAAAGAAAATTGTAGCAGGTAACTGGAAAATGAACATGAACCTGCAAGACGGCGTTGCTCTGGCTAAAGAGCTCAACGAAACACTTAACACAGAAAAACCTAACTGCGGCGTGATCATCTGCACTCCGTTCATACATCTGGCTACTGTCGCTCAGATACTCAACCAGGATGTTATCGGTCTTGGCGCTGAGAACTGCGCAGACAAAGAGAAGGGTGCGTTCACAGGAGAGGTTTCTGCTGAGATGGTAAAGAGCACCGGCGCACAGTATGTAATACTCGGACACTCTGAAAGACGTCAGTACTATCACGAGACTCCGGAGATCCTGAAGGAGAAAGTGCTCCTCGCTCTGAAGAACGGACTTAAAGTCATCTTCTGCATCGGCGAGACTCTCGAAGAGCGTGAGGCCAACAAGCAGAACGAAGTTGTTAAGGCTGAACTCGAAGGAAGCGTATTCAACCTCAGCGCTGAGGAGTTCAAGAACATCATCATCGCTTACGAGCCAATCTGGGCAATCGGTACAGGCAAGACCGCTACTGCTGACCAGGCAGAGGAAATACACGCTTACATCCGCAGCATCGTTGCTGAGAAGTATGGCAACGAGGTAGCTGAAGACACAACTATCCTCTATGGTGGAAGCTGCAAGGCAAGCAATGCTCCTGAACTGTTCGCTAAACCCGACATCGACGGCGGACTCATCGGTGGAGCTTCTCTCAAGGCTGCTGACTTCAAGGGCATCATCGATGCTTGGAAGAAATAAGCAAAGACATTCACAACAAGGCGGACCGGCTCATACATGAAGCCGGCTCGCCCATTATTTTAAAACTTAAATTCGAAAGATGAAACGATTCGTCATCATACTTACTCTCACATTCGCAGCCTCGGCTCTGTGCAACGCGCAGAACTATCTGCAACACCTGCAGGAAAAAAAAGACGGACAGGGTGATGTAACGGTGACGCAAAGCAAAGAGATTGACGAATTGGTCAACAAAGCCAACACTCTCTCCGTGACCACACCTACCGCGACAAAAAAACGCAGCAACAAGGAAACCGACGACACTGAGAGCGAAAAAGAAACCACACACACACGAAAAATCGCCAATACCGAACCACGAAACGAAACCGGAGAGGATACGGAAAGCCCGATGGTGGACACAAGAAGGAAAGTCTTGCGCAAAAGCTATAAAGTCAACGGATACAGGGTTCAGGTATTTGCCGGCGGCAACTCAAGAAACGATAAGATAAAGGCGCAACGCATAGGCAACGAAATCAAACAGGCTTTCCCGGAACAACCGATTTACGTGCATTTCTATTCACCGCGATGGATATGCCGCATAGGCAACTTCAGATCGTTCGAGGAAGCCAACAACATCCTGCACCAGATACAGAAAATGGGCTATAAGCAGGCGTGCATAGTAAGCGGAAAAATAACCGTGCCATATTAATCAGTAAACTCATAAAGTCGTATGTGCGGATTTAAGGCACATACAATAAACCTCATCAGACAATGAATCCCGAAACAGAATACCGCGAGGGCCTCGAGGAACTCGCCGCAAACTATAAGAATATATTACGTCTTCTCGGTGAAGACACAGAGCGTGAAGGACTTCTCAAGACACCTATGCGCATGGCAAAAGCCATGCAGGTGCTCACAAGAGGATATCTGCAGGACCCGCACAAGGTGCTCACAGACGCACTGTTCGCCGAAAAATACAATCAGATGGTGATTGTCAAGGACATCGATTTCTTCTCAATGTGCGAACATCACATGCTGCCTTTCTACGGCAAGGCACACGTGGCATACATCCCCAACGGATATATCACCGGACTGAGCAAGATAGCACGCGTCGTCGATATATACAGTCACAGACTTCAAGTGCAGGAAAGACTCACACAACAGATAAAAGACTGCATACAGAGCACGCTGCATCCTCTCGGCGTGATGGTCGTGATTGAGGCAAAACACATGTGCATGCAGATGCGCGGAGTGGAGAAACAGAACTCCATAACAACGACAAGCGACTTCAGCGGAGCATTCAATCAGGCAAAGACAAGAGAGGAATTCATGAACCTGTTGAGGGGCGAATCAAAAAAAATATAAATTTTCATGCAAGATAATGAGCACCTGTTCATTATATATATGTATGTTAAACGTTAAATTGAAAAAAAGGAAATGAAATTTATGAAATCTTTTATCTACATGCTTTTGTGTTCAACAGCAATTGTATTTTCACTTTCGTCTTGTCTTGATACCGGAGAAAACGACAATCCATTACCGACAATGACACTCACCGACTCTATTGAAGCCATCAACGACGTGCCGGGAATATACACCGGAAAACTTTATTACATCGACCCGACAAAAACTTCCTCTTCAAACAAAGAAGACTCTCTGAGCATAACATGGACCATCAGAAAAGACGGCATGACATCGGGATATCTCACTACAAACAACTTCCCTATCAGACCGCTCTCGCTCTATATAACCAACACAACGAGCATGGATCAGTCGAAGAGCATACTGAGTGTAGCCGGCGACCAGACCTACACAACAAATGTAAAACCATACATGAAACTTCAGACAACGTCATCCAACTACTATCAGTACACCATATTCCCGAAGTCAAAGGAAATGACTTTCTACGTGAACTATGCTAATTCCAGCCACAAAGTGACTGTATCGTTCGCCGATTACATAACTGACGCCATCGGATATTACTATTACCCGATAGCATATAAGGCTGACAAGCTCTTCCAGGGCAACATATTAATAGAAAAAGTAACCGTTGACGGCACCGAGCATAAGATAGGAACCGTGTTCGGAATCAAAGGTCATCTCACAAGCAAAGAATAATTATGAAATTCGTTTCTTGGAACGTAAACGGCCTCAGGGCTTGCATAACTAAGGGCTTTGAAGATTCATTCAAAGCCCTTGACGCTGATTTCTTCTGTCTGCAGGAGACAAAACTACAGGAAGGTCAGACCGATCTTAAGTTTGAAGGATACGACTCCTACTGGAACTATGCGGAGAAAAAAGGCTACTCGGGAACTGCAATCTTCACAAAGCATAAGCCGCTGAGCGTGAGCTACGGCCTGGGTATTGACGAACACGACCACGAAGGCCGCGTCATAACTCTTGAGATGGACGACTTCTTTCTCGTGACTGTCTATACGCCGAACTCGCAGGACGGACTGAGAAGACTCGACTACCGGATGAAATGGGAAGAAGATTTCCTTGCCTACATCAAGACGCTTGATGAGAAGAAACCGGTAATAATATGTGGCGATCTGAACGTTGCACACGAAGAAATAGACCTGAAAAATCCTAAGACAAACAGGATGAACGCCGGCTTCACCGACCAGGAGAGAGAAAAGATGAGCATTTTTCTCAGCAACGGATTCATCGATACATTCAGAGCCCTGTATCCCGACACGGTGAAATATTCGTGGTGGTCATACCGTTTTAAGGCAAGAGAGAAGAACGCCGGATGGCGTATCGACTACTTCCTTATTTCCGAACGACTCAAGGAACGCATGGAGAACGCTCTCATACACAACGAGGTTTATGGCAGCGACCATTGCCCTGTCGAGCTGATACTAAAATAAACGCACATAAGAATACTCATTCTCATATACTGAGAAACTCAAAAATTTAAAGCGGCGGACCTGTCATGACACATCAGACACAGGTCCGCCGCTTTTTCATATATCCGTTTCAACACAACCATATTATCCACACCGTCAAGCCTTAACGCCGTTTCCGTAAGGCCGCAAAGATCTTTTTCCAATTCTTATAGCCCTGTATCGCCGGGCACGAAACACCCGGCATCATTTCCGGACGTCATCGGATACAATCTTTACAGGGTCTCCGAAGCCTGAACGTGCAGCAGGATCATACACCGCCACGCTTACCATTGAGTCGGCACAACCGTAGTAAAGGAACCATTTTGAGCGGTGATAGACCAGTCCTTCTATGAACACCGTGCCGGCGGCATACTGTCCGCTTTTCTCAAAATCGGTCATCGGACGGAAGAACGGCTTGTCAAGTCTATCCACATATCTCAGCGGATTGTCCTTGTCGAAAAGCATCTGACCGGCTGCGTATGTGTTCGACGGATAATCGGTATCACCTTTCTGCCCTACGTCATTCTTTCCGTTGTAGAACAACACGATGCCTTTGGGAGTGACAACAGCCGGCGGTCCGCACTCGGTCAGCATACTGTCGAAATATCCCTTGCGCGGTTCGGCGAGTTTAATCAGATTACCATCGGCGTCAGTATAGGGCGTCCACTCCACCAAATCGTCCGACGTTGCGGCACAAACCCATTGTTCTCCCCAATACATAAGATATTTCTTCTTGCCTCCGACAGACACCTTCGCAGCCACCAGGCGCCCGTCCTTCACCTCCGTAAGTATCGAGCCCGACTTACACGCCAGGTCTGCATATCTGCCGTTCAGGGCATGCAGAAAAGCCGGACCGTGCTTTGTCCATGTGCGCAGATCAGAAGATGTGGCTATGGAAAGCCGCGGACACTTATAGTTCCACGACGTGTAGGTCATCACATAAAGCGTTTTTCCGTTGATCTCAGCCTCGACAACGCGCGGGTCTTCGCATCCTCCCGGCCACTCATATACACGCGAAATCTGAGTGGTATCGGGAAACATGACCGGCTGTCCGTGTCTTTTGTCTATGTGCAGACCGTCAGCTGACTCGGCAACCCCTATTCTTGAGGTGCGCCCTCCTATGCCGGCCTTAGGATTGTCCTCAGCCCGATAAAGTATGAAAATCTTACCGTCTTTCACCACAGCTGCGGGATTGAACGTGTCAGCCAGCTCCCAGTTGACATCAGCCGACTTCATCGGACATCTGAAAACACTCTCCACCCTCGGTCTGATAAGCGGATTTATGCCGTCAGGACGCGTAAAACCGCCCAACGCCCAATCGGGAAGCGGATTGTCGTTACCGGCAAACGACATGACCGATGCCATCAGCAATGAGAGCGTAAATAATAAAGTTCTGTTCATAATATGACTGTTTAAGGATCTTAATATGACTGTTTAAGAATCATGGAAAAAATTTTTCCTCATACAAATATAACACCTGTATGGCCCACAAACCAACTTCGGGAATAATATTTAACAAATTTTATGCACTCTGTGGCAGTTCTGCGGGCATTAGTTTTATTAATGAATTATCACAAGATGGCGGAAAAATTCATGGCAGTGTATATTTATATAAACAATCACCATACGAGGCTCACGCGATAATAGATTCTTATTGCCGGAATAATAAACGCATATTATCACAACAAATAATTTACGTTGCAAAAACAATAAAATCACATTGTCTTAACAATGGATTTACTCTAACAAAATAATGATTTCATCCTAATAAAACAATATATTCCCTCCAATAAAACAATAAATTCACGCCTCCCAAACAACAAGCTCACATTATCGCGACCGACAAACCTTCACCACGAGCGAAGCACATACACCTTGTGTCTTCTCCAACATCCGACACCGACGTTTTTTTATGAAAACCGAAGTACGAACTTACAATTTTTCTTAACTTTATTTTGACAAAATATTTTCACAAAAGAGATGTAAAGGAATGTTAAACCATACGTTATAAGACCTGTTTCGGTATGAACCATACCTTGATATACCCTATAACATAGTCCGAAAATACTCATCTTGTTTTCCGAAAGAGCCCATTTCAGCATGCGAAAAAGCCTATATTAGGGTGTGATATGGTGCATTTCGGCCCCTGAAATAGGCCATTTCGCAAGCCGAAATGGTGCATATTGCAAAGCGATAAAATGCCCGTCAAACATAAATCATTGATATTCAACACTTTATATTATTCTCTTATTTTTCGCGTATTTGCGCCCGAAGGAAAGTCAGTCCGTAAATACGCGCTTATTTTTCGGGGTATATCGGGAAACTCGGACGCGAAAATCAAAATCCGGTTACAAATTGAAAGTTACCTATATTGATTAATTCCAACAGCAGAAAACAACACTTATCCGGAACTTATGCCGTTATATTTTATTGAGGATGTATCATAATAAAACGCCAGACAAACCGGTTTTATGGCACAAAAAATACAGAGCGGGACACCCTTCTCACGAAGAATGGCTCGCTCTGTTTTCTTGATCATAGTGTTTTGGAGTATGTTATGTCCAAATAGAGAGAGATTGACACTGTCAGAAAAGCATTTCAGAAAAACACATCAGCCCGGTTTTTGACTGACAAGAGCATTGTTTTTCGCTTCTGACACTACAAATATACACTTTTAATTTGTAACTTCCACTATTTTTTAATGTTATTTCAGACTTATTTTTAGGTGCGGTTTCAATTATAAGAAACAATATGTATTTTAATTTAAAACATAATAATTTAATGCCTTAAAGTAACAGTTTGTACAGCGGCTTAACGAGCAACCACTATCAGAACATATTTTTAGTAACATTATGACACGACAGACATAGCGGCGCACTTACCCGTCCTGTCGCACCATAAGCACTGGCTTATAAATTGAAACCGTTGTTCCTACCATCAGTCAAAATTCATCTCGCCGTCAAAAGAAATCGACTCTCTCGACGAAGGATAAATGTTCAGCGTAGCGTGTCCGTCATCGCCGACATACAGAAGATACTGATAACGGTCTTCCGTATTCGTAACCACAATGTCGATCTTCGTGCCCTTATTGTCCGACGCACGCGACTCCTTATACTGCTGCATCACTCCGTCGAAGTCCAGTCCCACTCCACCGCCATACGGAACGTTGAAAGCTCTGCCGACATAAGGCAGACACGAATATATGGAGTCGCCGGATATGTGCAGGTAGTACCCTCCGTCCAAGTGGCGCGTGGCGGTACGCACCGGCCGGATATAAGTCATATCTATGGTGTAATATCTGTCGTCGAGCGCCTTTCTCACATTCTGTGCCGTGAGCGCGAGCTTCTGTCTGCGCTCCGCATCGGTCGTCTTGCTCGTCGCGCAAGCCATTGCAGTCATCACAACAGCCGCAAAAAATATAATCCTTATCATTCTTTTCATAACTCAAATATTGTTTTAACGTCAATCTCCGGAACGTCACCCATCGGCCGCTTCCGAAGAATGTTCACGACTAATATAGCATAAATATCAGTCGCAACGGTATTGCGTTATAATTATTTATCAAATAATCACATATTTATATCACCCTAACCCCATAACAACAATCATGCCGCGGAGTGTCCGTACATATCAGACAGCCCCGCGGCATGACAAAAAAGCTAATCAAATGTTTATCTTACGACATATTTCCTGTCGCCTATTATGTATATGCCCTTAGGCAGTCCTGCGAGCGCATTGTCGCGTGCCACGTCACAACGGACCATCACTCCGGTGATGCTGTACACGTTCACGTACTCTGCCTTGCTGTCTGTTGTGACAGACTCCAGACCGGTTGATGTTGTACTGCGATAGAGAGCCACATACGCCTGAGGATTCTTGTAGCAGGCAAAACGGGGAGACGAGGTGTTGTAATATATCACCCGTCCGCTCACAGCCTTGTTCTCTATCATCGCATTGCTGCCACTGAACGTTATGTCCCAGCGCTCATTGTCGCCCGTAACGCTCGCTGTTGAATAAAGTTTGTTGCTCGAACCCGAGTAAGAAAGATAAGTTCCGCTGTTCACATCGCGCAGAATATATGCTCCTGAAGCGCCTCCAAGCGTGAACGCATGCACGTTTTCAGCCTCAGCGTCATCCACTATCACCTTACCGTCGGCGGCAGTCACAGCCACGCAGTCCCTTATTCCGTTGTCAGTCTGTGCGCCCATTGCCACCGATTTATCGGTTCCGTCCTGCTCATAGACTATGATATAGTTGTAACCAGTAAGCAATCCGTCTGTAGAAGAAATCTTCTCATAGGTCGCTCCTGCAGGTGTCGGATCTGGCGTCGGGTCCGGATCAGGAGTCGGATCCGGATCGGGCACAGGCGTTCCTTCCGGTTCCACATAGTTGTCATAGCTGAAAGCCATGTCTGTCATTGTGCCCCATACATACTGTTCCAGTCCAGGATAGTCTACATACGGGTTACGGTTGTGCTGTATGCCATACACGGCATTGTTGCGGTCTATCTCCTTCTGGCTCACCGGATCTTCCTTTGCCCAACGCAGGAGCATATCCACCACCCATGTCTTGTATGCCGGATACTTGTTATGGGCAAGCATATCGCTGTTCCATCCGCTTATCTTGTCCTCATAGCATGTTGCCATGTAGAAGTAGATGCGCGCGAAATCGCCCTTGTATTCGTCGTTTGGTTCGAACACAATACCAGAATATCCGGACACAGTACATTTACCCCGCTTGCTGAATCCGCCGTTCGACTGATAATCTTCTCCATTGGTTTCGCCGAATGGATAATTACCACGTTTACTGTTCACATAACCGTCTGTCGGCACAAGATGAAAGAGATCTGTGTACATAGGCTTGGCGTCGTTGAACCAACTTTTCGGAAAAGAGTGCTCACGATTGTAAGCATCGCCCTCCTTTCTGCAGTTTCCTGCCTGGTCGGCACCGAAAGTATAGTTTGTAGTACTGGAATACATATCCCACACTTTGCCGTCGCTACGCCGGTCGGTGGTCTTGAAATCGTCCCACAGATTATCATACGAACGCTGCGTGTGACTTTTTATCACCGACCAGAGAGCTGTTTTCAGCGCACTGCCTTTCTTTCCGTCAGCCTGCTGATAATAAGTACCGCTATTGTTCGGACCCTGCGCAAACATCTGCACAAGCATGAACAATGCAGCAGTAAACATGATGTTTCTTTTTCTGAGATTCATATACTTATGTTTTTAGTTGATTGTCTTGTGTTTCAGTAAAATGCAGACTACAAAAGTAAACATTTTATCATCACCACGCAAGTGTTTCTGTTTTTTTATGACATCAGCCGTAACATGACAGCCAACCGACCGCATAAAACGTAAAAACAGAACGACATAGAGAGTGAAAAAAGCACTCGTTCACACCATCAGGACGCGCTGTCCGACACACGTTATCACACAAAACAAAAAGGCGGAATGCCTTTATTCAGCATCCCGCCCTATATTTGTACGGCAGCTAATGACCACACAACGCACGTACGGCAGATATGTGCCGGTCTGAGCAACCGTATATCTTATGTCATTTCACCATGTGTTTCTCTCCGTCAACCACGTAAACACCGCTCTTCAGTCCGTCAAGTGCTTCACTCTTGGAGACATTGCTGCGCACCTGACGGCCGTCAACGGCATACACGTTGACGTTCTTCTCAACAGTCTCCTTATTAAAATTTGTGATATTCGTGGTTTTGTCATCATTCAGAAGATACTGCACGAGCTTGGCATACTCGGCAGCATAAGCCACCTGATGGAACGCCTTGGTCTTTGTGTTCGACTCCCATCCTCCGAGAAGATTGTTCGGCAGGAATCCGTCTTTCAGATAGTTTTCATACGCATAGTCCAGATTGCTTTGGAAGTTATAGCATCCGCGCTTGGCATAATTGTCGGCAGCGCCGAGGCTATTTTTGAAGTCCGCGTAGGGAACAGCATCAACAAAGGCACGCATGAGTACATTGTTGAACCACGCGTTGAAACCGTTCATCGTGTCGCTGTCGTAAGGGAACGGGAAATAAACCTCGCCGTCGATGGTCTTTCGTGTGCCGCGGAAGTGAGTGTAAGAGTCTGTCGCGAGATCCTTCACCTCGTTGAGATAATACTCGTCGCCCGTTGCCTGATAGAGGTCAACGGCTCCGCAGAGCATAGTACCGGTGTTGTAGGTGAACTGTGTACCGCCAGGAGCGCCTATGTTCACGTGCTTGCGGTATTTCACGCCATCCACCTCCTCATACTGTATGGTGTTGTCGGCGCCGCACATGTCGTGATAACATCCGGTGCTGGAATCGTAAAGATGTTCCTTCTGCCATGCGTATATCTTCTTGGCAAAGTCAAGATAGTACTCATACTTGTTCACTGTCTCCGATCCGCGCGTATTGTCCTTGTTCACGAAATAGCGGGTTGTGGTGTCGTCCTTGCCTTTATACATCTCTGCAAGCCATACCAGCGGCGAGACAATAGGAGCATTGCTGCATGCGTGCTTGGAGTTGTAGCCCGGTCCCCAGGTGATGCCGCCATACTCGTTACCGCGAGAATCAACGCATGCATCCCATCCGTCGAGGATGTACTCGGTCAGATATTCAGCTCTTCTGAGATAAATATCATCACCTGTATTCTTATATGCACGGATGAACTCGCGCACGAGCCACATCTGGTCGTCATATACATTCTCTATGCCTGTGACTGTAGCCTGACCCGGAAGCGAACCGCGGTGAACACCGTATATATCGCTCCACTTTGTAGTACGGGTGTATGAGACAAGCTCGTAGCTGCCTGCGTAATATCTTATTGATGCATACAGATCGTTCAGAAGATTGACATATCTGTAGTGTTCGAGGTCATAATATTCAGGAGCGACGTCCTTCAGAGCCGTCAGACCTTCGAGAATGGAGTTCACGGCTTCCATCACGGCTGTGTAAGGCCATACATCTGATGTTCCGTCCTCGCGCTTATGGCTGTTGAGATCGTAAACATCCTTCATGACCATTCTCGAACCGCTGCCTGTGAAACACTTCGAGATTACTCCATCGACAAGCTCCATCGAACGCTCTATGTTGCGTATAGCCAGAGTTGTCTGCTCGTCATAGCCGTTGCTGTCGTCAGATGCAGGCGCAGCCGATGCACTGAATGCGAAAGCCGTGACAAACATTGCTAAAACCAGTTTTTTCATTGTGATAAGTTTTTTATTCATTCCCCGACATGTAAAACCATAAACCGGAGATGACTATGTTTAAGGAAAATAATGAACAATAAGCTGAATAGTGGTAATAAATAGTCGGGATGACTGGACTCGAACCAGCGACCACACGCCCCCCAGACGTGTACGCTAACCAACTGCGCTACATCCCGTTTTTCAAAAAAGCGATGCAAAGGTAATGTTTTTATTCATAATACGCAAAAATGCTACTGTAAAAGCCGTATGTTTAACTAATTTTTACAATACCGCCATATATTCACCTCTTACCTACTCTTTACGTGCCGACAGCCACGTGTCACAGCCATTTGATTATCCCGCTATAAGTGTAACGAAACATGGATAAGCAGGCCTGATTTGCATATTTATTCATTTCTGAAAGTAAAAAATCTTGACAATATTTTTTCGCGAAAGAGAAATCAGGAACCGGATATTTACGTATAAAACATGAATAACAATACGCTTTCACGTCAACATCTTCTCAACGGTTTTGCGATATAGGCTTTTTCAGCTCGCGATAAGCACCATATCACAACACGAAACAGGCTTAATCATCGGACGAAATGGGCTTAATCGCAGGCCGAAAAAGCCCATTTCGCAAGACAAAAGAAAGTCCTTCGGACGGCAAAACGCGCCAACTCACTGACTGACAATCGATTAAGAAAACCGCTCAAAATCCGCGAATTCACGGTAAAATATTTTTTGTTGGATTCCACAGGCACTCTCGTGAAGTTGACATCCTTACCGGATGAATATTTATACACTTCGGGTGCATATTTATACAAAAACCGGATGACACATCATCTTCCGCAACACCAGCAGACGCCAGACGACAAATCAGGCTACCACAACGGCGTGACGTACTTTCACGCGACACTTCTCCGCATCGCCACCGTATATCCGACGTTTTGTTATATAAATGCAAACCATGTCATTCATAGTTAACATTTTTGGGCGAGAAGAATATTTTAGTTACCTTTGTACCAAAAGAACCCGGAATCTTTCAAACAAAAACAACATGCAATACAACATATCAGCACCTTATCAGATAGACACAACCATAGCGCTGCCTGCTTCGAAAAGCATCAGCAACCGTGCTCTGATAATACACGCCTTGGCGGGAGGTGACATCCTGCCCGACAACATTTCCGACTGCGACGACACCGAAGTGATACTCAACGCTCTGAACAACCTGCCGCAGACCGTGGATATAAAGGCGGCAGGCACGGCAATGCGCTTCCTCACGGCATACTTCGCCGCCACACCTGGCGAGCACATACTCACCGGGACTGAGCGCATGAAACACCGCCCCATCGGTCCGCTTGTAGATGCGCTGCGCTATATCGGAGCCGTCATAGAGTATGTTGGCGAGGAAGGTTACCCGCCACTGCACATCAGAGGCAGACAACTCGACGGCGGACATGTGGAGATACCAGGCAACGTGAGTTCGCAATACATCTCGGCACTGCTTATGATCGGTCCGGTGTTGAAGAACGGACTCGACCTGAAAATGACCGGCGAGATTGTCTCGAAGCCTTACATCGACCTCACGCTGTGGATGATGCGCGAGTTTGGAGCTGACGCCGACTGGACAGAGATGGATACCGTCACCGTGAACCCGAAGCCTTACATCCAACGCCCCTACACCATAGAGAGCGACTGGAGCGCGGCTTCCTACTGGTATGAGATGCTCGCGCTGTGCGGCGGTTCTGAATCGTCCATAAAGCTCACCGGACTGTATGACGGCTCGAAGCAGGGCGACTCAGTGGTGAAATACATTTTCTCACTGCTCGGCATAAAGACTATCTTCGAGTCGAAGGAGGAAGGACACGCCACGACAGTCACCCTGAAGAAAGTGCCGTGCATGCTGCCGAGACTCGACTACGACTTCATCAGCTCGCCCGACCTGGCGCAAACGATAGTGGTGACGTGCGTCATGAGGGACATTCCGTTCCGTTTCACCGGACTTGCAAGCCTGAGAATAAAGGAGACCGACCGCATAGAGGCACTGAAGACAGAGCTGCGCAAGCTCGGATTCGTGCTCACTGACGATGGCGACGACACCCTGTGCTGGGACGGACAACGCTGCGAACCAAACATGTCGGCGTTCGACACATACGAAGACCACCGCATGGCGCTGTCGCTGGCACCGGTAAGTCTCATGGCCGGAAACGTGACTATAAACAATCCGGAAGTGGTGTCAAAGTCATATCCTCACTTTTGGGACGACCTGCGCAAAGCGGGTTTCACCATAAACGAAATACAATAAACATACACAAATGTCCTTATTCTGGATTATACTCATCGGCGTCCTGCTGATTGTGGCAGGCATCATATTCAGCCGCAAAGGCATTGGAAACACAGACAACACTGTAAACCAGGTGGCTTCGTGTGCCACCTGCGACGGCACATCTACCAAATGCGAACAGGAATGTATGATGGAAGCCGCGACTAAAGACATAGAATATTTCGACGACGAAGAGCTCGACGAGTTCGCCGGACGCCAGTCCGACAGCTACGACGAGCAGGAAGTGGAACAGTTCAGCGAGGTGTTGCACACCATGCGTCAGGACGAAGTGCAGGCGTGGTGCCGCAGTCTCACCCTGCGCGGAATATCCCTTCCCGACGAACTGAAGGACGAAGTGATAATGCTTATAGACGATGAACATTCTTGAATACAGCTTTTTCCAGAACGCACTCATCGGTTCGGTGCTTGCAAGCATCGTATGCGGCCTTGTAGGAACATACATCGTGACGCGGCGCCTCACATTCATCAGCGGAGGCATCACCCACGCATCGTTCGGCGGCATAGGCATAGGCGTCTTCCTTGGCGTCAATCCCATAGTCTCGGCAATGGTGTTCTCGGTGCTCAGCGCGTTCGGCATTCAGTGGTTGTCGCGCCGCGGCAATGTGCGCGAAGACTCTGCAATAGCAGTGTTCTGGGCTTTCGGCATGAGCATCGGCATACTGTTCTGCTTCCTCACACCGGGCTTCGTACCCGACCTTCCGTCGTTTCTCTTCGGCAGCATACTCACCATCGAGAGCGGCAACCTGTGGTTGCTGGCAGCCCTGAGCGTCGTGACGCTGTTCCTTTTCACAGCCTATTACAGGATGATAGTGAGCACAGCGTTCGACCCTGAGTTCGCACGCTCACAGCGTTTGCCCGTGAGCCTCATCGAATATGCCATGATGGCGCTCATCGCCATGACCATAGTCTCAACGCTACGCATGGTAGGCATCGTGCTGGCAATGAGTCTGCTGACCATTCCACAGATGACCGCAAACCTCTTCACATACAACTTCGGACGCATAGCTGCATACAGCATACTCATTGGTTGCATCGACTGCGTGAGCGGTCTGGCTATGTCCTACTGGCTCAACGTGCCGTCGGGAGCATCGATTATTTTCGTAAGTATCGTCATTTATTGTCTTTGTAAGGCAATAAAATACACTCTCAAGCAGTTAAATAAGAGTGAGACAGCGCAACGCTAAATACTTCGCCATACTCATGGCTGCCGTGGGGCTCATGATGATGGCTGCCTGCTCTACGCAGAAAAACACTGCGAAGAGCAGGTGGTGGCATGCTTTCAATGCAAGATACAACACCTATTATAATGGTTCGGTAGCATACATCGACGGTTCGCTGGAGAAGGAAAACGGCAACCGCGACAACTTTACGGAGATCATACCTCTATACACCGTCGGCAACAAAAACAGCCGCGACCTGGGTAAAAGCAACTTCGACAAGGCCATAGAAAAGTGTCAGAAGGCAATAAAGCTGCACAGCATAAAGCGCAAGCCGGTATGGACGAAACAAAGGAAAAAGACCGAGAAGGACCTGGAATGGCTCGGACGTAAGGAGTATAACCCTTTTCTCTGGAAGGCATGGCTGCTTATGGGACGCGCGCAATTCAGCAAAGGCGACTTCGACGAGGCCGCCTCCACTTTCTCATATATGAGCCGTCTGTATCAGACACAGCCTGCCATCTACGGCAAAGCAAGGGCGTGGCTGGCCAAATGTTATCTCGAAGAGGGATGGATATACGATGCCGAGGACGTCATACGCAACATGCAGCGCGACTCCATACACTGGCAGGCCCGCAAGGAGTGGGACTACACCTACGCCAGTTACTACATACACACAGGCGATTATGAGAAAGCCATCCCCTATCTGCGCAAAGTCATAAAGCACGAAATGCGCAGAAAACAGCGTGCCCGCGAATGGTATCTCATGGGACAGCTGCAAAGTGAACTGGGCAATAAGGCGGAGGCGATGAAGGCTTACAAGAGAGTCATACGGCAGAATCCGCCTTACGAGATAGAGTTCAACGCACGCATAGCCATGACTGAGGTGATGTCGGGCTCTCACTCCAAGAAAATGATAAGACGGTTGAAACGCATGGCCGCATCAGACAAGAACAAGGATTATCTTGATCAGGTGTATTATGCCATCGGAAACATCTACATGAGCCAGAAAGATACGCTCAACGCCATATCAGCATACGAGAAAGGAAACAGCGGTTCGACCCGTAACGGCATAGAGAAAGGTGTGTTGCTGCTCAAGCTCGGCGACATTTACTGGGAGCGCGAGCGCTATAACGATGCGCAACGCTGCTACGGCGAGGCTATAGGACTGCTCGACAAAGAGCGTAAGGACTACGAGGAACTGTCGCGACGTTCCAAAGTTCTCGACGAGCTTGTGCCTTACACAGACGCCGTTCATTTGCAGGACTCGCTCCAGGCTTTGGCAAAGATGGACGAGAAACAGCGCAACGAGGCCATCGACCGCGTGATCGAGGCTCTGAAGAAAAAGGAAAAGGAGGAGCAGGACAAGCTGGCCGAGCAGAAAGCTCAGGAGGTAATAGCACAGAACGGAGGCACTGCCGGCAACATAAACAACCGCAACCCGCAGAACCAGGGACAGAACAACAAGAACTCTGTGTGGTATTTCTACAACCAGATGGCTGTGAACCAAGGTAAAGCCGAGTTCCAGAAGATATGGGGAAAGAGGGAAAACGTGGACAACTGGCAGCGTGTCAACAAGACTGTAGTGGACTTTGGCGGTCAGCAGGAGATGACCGAAGAACAGCTCGACTCCATTGCCAGGGCTGAAGCTGTAGCCGACTCGCTCGAACAGATAGCCGACAGCGCGCAGAACGATCCGCACAAACGCGAGTATTATCTCAAGCAGATACCGTTCACAGAGGAACAGGTACAGGCCAGCAACCTCATAATAATGGACGGTCTATACAACTCCGGCGTAATATTCAAGGACAAGCTCGACAATCTGCCTTTGAGTGAAAAGGCGCTCCGTCGCCTCACCGACAGCTATCCGGACTATGAGAATATGGCAGACGTGTTCTATCATCTGTTCCTTCTCTATTCGAGAAAAGGCGACCCGCAGACGGCAGAGACGTATGTGGAAAAGCTGAAACAGCAATATCCGGAAAGCCCGTGGACAACGCTGCTAACAGATCCTTACTTCGTAGAAAACGCCAAATTCGGCGAGCATATAGAGGATTCCATCTACGCGGCGACCTACGACGCGTTCAAGGCAGACCGTCTGCAAGAGGTGGCTACCAACCTCAAGATATCCGAGACACGCTTCCCGCTCGGAGCAAACCGCGACAAGTTCATATTCATTGGCGGTCTCGGAAAACTCAACGAGGGCGATGCCGAGGGCTGTGTGAACGATATGAACACACTCGTGGAGAAGTTCCCGCAGAGCGAGCTGAGCAATCTTGCCGGCATGATTGTGAATGGTGTGAAAGCCGGACGAAGGATATACGGCGGCAAATTCGATATGAGCAACGTGTGGGAACGCCGCACGCAGACACTCAATCCGCCCGACTCAATTGCCGAAAAGACGCTGTCGGCCGAACGGAACACCGACTTCCTCTTCATATTCGCATACAATCCGGACTCTGTGAACGAGAATAAACTGTTGTACGAACTGGCAAAATATAACTTCACGAGCTATATGGTGCGTAACTTCGACATCGTGATAGAACCGGCCGAGGGACTGAACAGGATGACTGTATCCGGATTTAGAAACTACGACGAGGCCTTGCAGTACGCACGACAGCTCTACGATCAGCAGAGCGTCATAAGACAAGCAGCGCACAGCCGTACCATTATAATAAGTACGACAAACCTGCCTCTGCTCGGCACGAAATACAGTTATGACGACTACGACAAGTTCTACAACAAACACTTCGCGCCACTCAAGGTCAGCACCTTGCATCTGCTCACCGAGCCTACGGAGATAACCACCGTAAGAACCAAGGACGCCGAGCCTACACCTGAGGAAATAGACCAGCTGCTCGACAACGGAACATTCATAGACAACGGACTCGACGTGACACCGCAAGACAACGGAACGATAATCACTCCTGAGGAGAACGCACCTGCGGAAAATGCCGGAGGAACCGTGATTCCGGTAGAACCGAACAACGGCAACGACAATACACAGGGCGGCACGACCATCGTTCCTGAGTCTGAAGAGAAGAAGCCGCAAGAAGATAAGACCGAGACCGATCAGCAAGATATAATAATGAATCCTGTGCCGGACAACGTAAAAGACGAGAAGAATGACGAGAACCCACAGGAGAACAACATGATGAATCCTGTACCGGACAGTGTAAGGGACGAGAAGAAAGACGAGACAAAACAGGAGAACAATATAATGAATCCTGTACCGGACAACGTCAAGAACGAAAAGAAGGACGAGACAAAACAGGAAAACAACGTAACCAACCCTGTACCGGACAGCGTAAAAGACGAGAACAAAGACGTAGTGACCGAGCCGGACAACTCGATAATCATTCCTCTGGAGGACCTCCAAGACAACAATACCGAGAACGCAAAGCCGAAGGAGGAACCGAAACAGCCGCAGAAGAAGGACACTGACGACAGCAAGACCACACCTCAGAAACAACAGGAGGAAAAGAAGCAGCAGGAGGAAAAGCAGCCGGCTGACCAGCTGGAGAACGAGTTCTACTTCGACGACGACTTCGAGGACACAGGCAACAAGAACAAGAAGAACACTCCGGACGTGACCGACGACGAATACTACGATCTGGAAGGCTTCTGAAACTGCCGGTACAGATGCTCCGGAATGTCGGAAACGGCAACGGCGACGGCATAAAAACAAAGTGTAACAAAACATCATACGTATGACAAACGGTTTGTTATTATGGGTGGATGATGAGATAGAGCTGCTCAAGGCACACATCATCTTCCTCGAGAAAAAGGGCTACGAAGTGGTAACCGTGAGCAATGGCATAGACGCCATAGACAAATGCAAGCAGACCACTTTCGACCTGATATTGCTCGACGAGATGATGCCTGGACTCACAGGACTTGAGACTCTGCAGCAGATAAAGGAGATATCGCCTGCCACACCGGTTGTGATGGTGACTAAAAGTGAGGAGGAGAACATCATGGACCAGGCCATCGGATCGAAGATAGCCGACTATCTCATAAAGCCGGTGAACCCCAACCAGATCCTGCTGACACTGAAAAAGAACATCCACAAGAAACAGATTGTAACCGAAGTGACGCAGACAAGCTATCAGCAGAACTTCGGAAACATTGCCATGCAGATAATGGACAGCCGCACATACAACGACTGGGTGGATATATACAAGCGTCTGGTGCACTGGGAACTGGAGCTGAGCAGCACCAGCAGCGCGATGACCGAGACGCTGCAGATGCAGAAGGAAGAGGCCAACATAGGCTTCGCCAAGTATGTGAAGAACAACTATATGGACTGGATGACTGCGTCCGGCGACACAGAACGCCCGCTCATGAGTCCTGACATATTCAAGAAAAAAGTGTTTCCGCTGCTGAACAACGGCGAGAAAGTGTTCCTCATCGTAATCGACAACTTCAGATACGACCAGTGGAGGATCATCGCCCAGGAGATCGGAAACTTGTTCGACATCGACGAGGAGATGTATATGAGCATCCTGCCCACCGCCACCCAATACGCACGCAACGCCATATTCAGCGGTCTGATGCCGAGCAAGATAGCCGAGATGTTCCCTGAGCTATGGGTGGACGAGGACGAAGAGGAGGGCAAGAACCTCAACGAGGAACCGCTGATACGTACACAGATTGAGCGGTTCAGACGCCACAACACGTTCAGCTATCACAAGATAAACGGCACGGCGGGAGGCGAGAAGATTGTGGAACGTCTGAACGAACTGCTCAGAAACGACCTCAACGTGATTGTGGTGAACTTCATCGACATGCTCTCGCATGCCCGTACGGAGTCGAAGATGGTGCGCGAGCTGGCCAACACCGAGTCGGCCTACCGCAGCATAACGCTCAGCTGGTTCCAGCACTCGGTGATGAGTGAGCTGCTGAGAAAGCTGTCGGAGACCGACTGCAAGGTGATAATAACGACCGACCACGGCAGTATCCGCGCGTCGAAAGCCGTGAAGATTGTGGGCGACCGCAACACAAACACCAACCTCAGATATAAACTGGGCAAGAATCTGAACTTCAGCTCGAAAGACGTATTCGTGATAAAAGACCCGCGCAAGGCCCAACTGCCCGCGCCGAACCTCAGCACCGCATACGTGTTTGCCACCGGAAACTCATTCTTCGCCTACCCGAACAACTACAACTATTACGTGTCCTACTACAAGAACACGTTCCAGCACGGCGGTATTTCGATGGAAGAGATGCTCATACCGCTAATAACCCTCACATCAAGAAAACGATAAAAACATAAAGATATGGAAATAATAATCAACTCGCTCGACCAGATCGGCGATGCCGCAAAACAGTTTGTGGCATGTATGAAAGACGCCAAGGTGTTTGCATTCTATGGCAAGATGGGCGCCGGCAAGACCACTTTCATCAAGGCTGTGTGCGAATGCATGGGCGTGACCGACGTCATCACTTCGCCTACATTCGCAATAGTGAACGAATATCAGTCGGACACTACCGGCGACAAGATATTCCACTTCGACTTCTACCGCATAAAGAAACTGGAGGAAGTGTACGATCTCGGATACGAGGAATATGTTTACAGCGGCGCTTACTGCTTCATAGAGTGGCCGGAACTCATTGAGGAACTGCTGCCCGAGGACGCCACCAAGGTGACGATAAAGGAGAACGAGGACGGCAGCCGCTCCGTAATCATCTGATAAAGAGGACATAAGCAGCCCGGAATACAGTGGTGTTCGCGGTGCGGCAAACCACATAACGCGGCACAAAACCAACCACACGAAGACACGACAGCATTCACACGGACCGGACACCGGCGTGTGGATGCTGTTTTCTTTTATACCGACCGACACGAAGAAATACACCCTAAACACACTGACAACATGTCACCACCAACCCGTCATCAGCATTTTATACACACCACAACTACCACACGGACGTGTCACGTCTGCCATTCTGCCACACTGCGACAACAACCGTTCCCCCTGTCAGGATGTATATAAAATCATGCCTTCAGACTTTTTGTCAGACATGACAAACCGAAGGAAATGTATATTTATGCAATTTCAGAAGTAAAAGATTTTGACAAAAAAATTTCGCGAAATAGAAAACGGAAATCAGTCGCGACGCTTATGAAAAATGCAAAAGAGCCTTTTTCACAACCGAACGTGGCGAACGGAAAACCGGAATTTTCACGCTGCATGTGCGATATTGCCCATTTCGCACTGCGAAAAAGCCCGTTTTACACCTCAATAAAGGCCATATCAGCTCCTGAAATGGGCTTTATCGCACCCTGAAATAGGCCATTTCGCAACACCGCACGAACGTCATCGGAACGCACAAAAGCGTAACCCGCTGTACGACAAAGAATTACGCAAACCGCTCAAAACTCGCGTATTTGCGACAAAAAAATATGTAGTGCGTTCCATCGACATTCTCAGCGAGTTGACGATGTATAAATATTCATCGGCAATCAACAAACTGTATATTTATGCAATAATGCATATCGCCATACGGTCCGTCTGCCATGCCGGACGAGAAACCCTCTGACAGACTCAACGACACCCCGTTACCTATGCCCCGCTCCACCTCCGGCGACACGTAAGCCACCCCCTGAGCATAAAAAAAGGTATGCCCCGGCACAGCCGGAACATACCCCGCGTTTTACATATCTTTTATCAGAGTTACTTCAGCAGAGCGTCGAACTTCTCCTGCAGCACTGCCTTTGTTGTGGCACCGACGAACTTATCGACGAGCTCGCCGTTCTTGAAGAAGAGCAGAGTCGGGATAGTGCGCACACCGTAGTCTGATGCTATGTCGTCGTTCTCCTCGACGTCGCACTTTCCTACAACTATTCTGCCGTCGTAGTCGCCTGCCAGTTCTGAAATAATCGGCGAAAGCATACGGCACGGTCCGCACCATGTTGCCCACAAATCAACTACCAAAGGCAGTTCGCCATTCTTGTAACTCTCAAAATTCTCAGTTGTGATTTTAACTTCCATTTTCTTATTTTGCTTTGATGTTATTACCCAAAAAAATTACACCCTGTTGCATTATACATATTGCAAAGATTATGCCATTTTCAGTTTATCGTGTAACTCAGCGCCGGACACGACTCTATGTATTGTATGAACGACGCGTTAATGTCCACGCTGTTGCTCTTGCTCACAAGCAGAACATCCTTGTTCCGCTCAACGTCGTATATCATGAAATAGAGCGGAACCTTTCCAGGATTGCTCTTGATTACAGTGGAGAGGTCGTTCATCTGCGTCTCGTCTATTATTGCAGTGTTCACCATCACGGTCACCTTCTCTATGTATTTCTCCTTCACATCGTTGAGAAAGTCGATGTTCATTATGTTAATGTCCAGCAGGTCGTCATTGTTGCGATAACGCGGTACGCAGTTTGCCGTCAGATAGATGCTGTATCCTTCCTTGAACATGAACTGCCAGCGTGCCCACTCATCGCCGAAAAGCGCGAGCTCACCCGGACCGTCATAATCCTCAATGGTCACAAAGCCGTAAGGCTTGTTGGTCTTCGTCCATCGCGAGACGACTCCCGTTACAATGCCTCCGAACGTCAGTTTGTCACGTTTGGCAAGCTCTTTCTTGTCGGCATCGCGTCCCAACTCCGAACAGTGTATGTTGCACATCTTGTTCAACACCACGGAGTAGTCGTCCAGAGGATGGGCAGAGAGATATATTCCCACGAGGTCGCGCTCCTTGTTCAGCTTCTCTATGGTGCTCCACTTTTCAAACTGAGGCAACTGAGGCTTTGCAATGTCAACCGCGTCGAACCCTCCGAAGAGCGAGTTGCTTGCCTGCATCTTCTCCATCTGATAGAGCTGTCCGTAACGCACAAGCGTGTCGAGGAACATCTCTCCCTTGGTCGTCACGCCGAAATATTGTTCACGCGGCATTCCGAAACTGTCGAATCCGCCGCTCAACGCGAGACTTTCGAATGCCTTTCGGTTGACAGCAGACAGATTGACACGCTGCGCGAAGTCGTAGATGTCCTTGTAAGGACCATTGTTGTCGCGCTCGGTTATGATTGCCTGGGCGGCTGAATCGCCCATGCCTTTCACTGCTCCAAGACCGAAACGCACCTCACCTTTCTTGTTGGCACTGAACTTCAGGCGACTCTCGTTCACGTCCGGACCGAGACACTTTATGCCCATCGCCTTACATTCGCTCATCAACTTGGTTATCTTTCCTATATCATTGAGGCATCGGCTCATGTTTCCGGCCATGAATTCGGCAGGATAGTGAGCCTTGAGATAGGCCGTCTGATATGCCACCCACGAATAGCACGTGGCGTGACTCTTATTGAATGCGTAGGAAGCGAACTTCTCCCAGTCGGCCCATATCTTCTCGAGCACCTTCGGATCGTGGCCGTTTGCCTTTCCGCCCTCGATGAACTTCGGCTTCATCTTGTCAACGATGTCCTTCTTCTTCTTACCCATCGCCTTACGCAGGGCGTCGCTCTCGCCTCGCGTGAAGTTGGCGAGCTGTCGCGAGAGAAGCATGACTTGCTCCTGATATACGGTGATACCGTAGGTGTCCTTGAGGTATTTCTCCATGCAGGGGATGTCGTAGGTTATCTCCTCCTGCCCGTTCTTACGACGTATGAACTGCGGAATGTAGTCCATAGGTCCCGGTCGGTAAAGGGCGTTCATGGCTATGAGGTCCTCGAACACGGTAGGTTTGAGCTCGCGCAGATACTTCTGCATTCCAGCAGACTCAAACTGGAATGTTCCCACGGTGCGTCCCTCCTGATAGAGTTTGTATGTTTCGGCATCATCGATAGGAATCTTGTCCAGGTCAAGCTCTATGCCTTTGGTCAGCTTTATGTTGTCAACCGTCTCCTTAAGAATGGAAAGCGTGCTCAGACCGAGGAAGTCCATCTTTATCAGTCCGGTCTCCTCTATCACATGACCGTCGTATTGTGTGGCCAGAAGTTTGTGTCCGGGGTCCGACTTATCCTCTGCCGTGCTCACCGGAACCCAGTCGCTTATGGCGTCACGACAGATAATGGTACCGCACGCATGGATGCCTGTGCCACGCACGGTTCCCTCGAGCATCTTGGCATAACGGATGGTATTTCTGAGCTGCGGATTAGGACTTGCCTCCGCCTCACGCAGTTCCGGCACTGCCTTTATGGCATTCGGAAGATTCATCTTCATTCCGTCGGGCAGACGGTCTGGTATCGCCTTGCACAGATGGTTGGATATATCGAGCGGCAGTTTCTCCACTCTCGCGACATCCTTTATCGAGTTTTTGGTCGCCATGGTACCGTAGGTGATGATGTGCGCCACCTTGTCGTGGCCGTACTTATCCTCCACCCACTCGAGCACCCGGCCTCGACCGTCATCATCAAAGTCGGTATCAATATCAGGCAAAGAAATTCGGTCAGGATTCAGGAAACGCTCGAACAGCAGGTCATACTTTATAGGGTCTATCTTGGTGATGCCCAGACAGTATGCCACAACCGAACCGGCAGCCGATCCACGACCCGGTCCTACGAGCACGCCGAGCTCGTTACGCGCGGCATTGATGAAGTCCTGCACAATGAGGAAGTAACCTGGGAAACCCATCGTCTTCATGATATGAAGCTCGAATTTCACGCGTTCCGCCACATCGTCAGGTATCGGATCGCCGTAAAGACGCTTCGCACCATCGTATGCCAGTTTGGCAAGATAGTCGGCTTCGAACTTTATTCGGTATATCTTCTCGAATCCTCCGAGATGCTTTATCTTCTTGTCTGCCTCTTCTTTCGGCAGCGGATTCTCTCCGTTTTCGTCGGTGGTGAACTCCTCATAAAGCTGTTGCTCCGTATATTTCCGTCTTACGTCCTCCTCCGTTCCGAACTCGGCAGGTATCGGGAAGAACGGCATGATAGGGTCGTGGTCGATGCTGTACATCTCCACTTTGTCGAGAATCTCCAGCGTGTTGGCCATCGCCTCCGGCACATCAGAGAACACCTCGTTCATCTCGGCCCTCGTTTTGAACCACTCCTGCTTAGTGTATAACATTCGCTTCGGGTCGTCCAGGTCCTTGCCCGTGGCTAGACAGAGCAGGTGGTCGTGCGCTTCGGCGTTGTCCTGATCCACAAAATGCGCGTCGTTAGTACAAACCAGCTTCACTCCATACTCCTTGGCAAACTCCATCAACACCTTGTTCGCCTTCTGCTGCAGCGGGAACGTTTCTCTGTTTGCCCTGATGTTGGGGTCCTTGACCTCGTGTCTCTGCAACTCAAGATAGTAATCGTCGCCGAAGACACGCTTATACCACTCCAGCGCCTCACGCGCTCCGGCTATGTCGCCTTTCAGTATTTTCGACGGCACTTCGCCCGCAATACAAGCCGAACAGATGATAAGGTCCTCGTGATAGCGTTCAAGATCCTCACGGTCTGTACGCGGACGCATATAATAACCGTCCACCCACGCACGCGAGACGAGCTTTATGAGGTTTTTATAACCGTTATAGTTTTTCGCAAGAACGATAAGATGATAGCCGCTCATGTCGCCTTTTTCCTTCACCTTATCCTCTTTCCGGCGACGCGCCACATACATCTCGCATCCCAGGATAGGCTTGAACGGCTCCTCACCGGCCTCCTTACGTTTTTTGTTTATGCCCTTACAATAATTATAGAATTCCTTTATACCGAACATGTTGCCGTGATCGGTGATGGCCATACCTTTCATTCCGTCGTCGATGGCCTTATCCACAAGGCGTTGCACCCTGGATTGGCCGTCGAGAATTGAGTAATAGGTATGAACATGAAGGTGTACAAAATCTTCCATTTTCAAGCAAATTTGATTTCAAAGTTACCACTTTAAAACTACACGACCAAAAGAATGATATGAAAAATTTGTCCAATCTATAAAAAACAACTATCTTTGCAAAAAGATAGATGTACCTCAACCGCTATGATAAAAAGAATTAAACGACTGAAAAAAATACGTCTGCACCGCGAAGGCACGGATACACTTCTGTACGGATTCATCGTTCTTGCAGCCATAGCGCTTCTGTTATGGCGCAATCTCGACAACAAGATACCGTTCTGGTTCTTTGTGGTAGTGGCAGTAGCATTATACGGAGTAGTGGTCAACTTTTTCCGCTGCCCGATCAGATATTTTCCTCAGGAAGACACAGAGAACATCGTTGTGGCACCTGCCGACGGCCGTATCGTGGTCATAGAGGAAGTTGACGAAGACCAGTATTTCCATGAAAAGCGTCTTATGATAAGCATATTCATGAGTCTTTTCAATGTCCATGCAAACTGGTTTCCGGTTGACGGCCGGGTGAAGCTCGTACATCATCAGAACGGAAACTACCATAAGGCGTGGCTTCCGAAAGCAAGCGAGGAAAACGAACATGCCGACATAATCATCACTACGCCCGACGGCAAGGACATACTCTGCCGTCAGATTGCCGGAGCTATGGCACGCCGAATAGTCACATACGCCAAAGAAGGCGAGGAATGCTACATCGACGAGCACCTGGGATTCATCAAGTTCGGCTCACGCGTTGACGTTTACCTCCCGTTGGGAAGTGAAGTATGCGTGAAGATGGGTCAGAGCACGACGGGTGACCAGACTATAATAGCAAAACTGAAATAAGAAAACTGTTAGATAACAGATTGCAAATGCCTAATTCAATAATAAGAAACATACCTAACGCCATAACCTGCTGCAACCTCATTTCCGGCTGCATCGCTACGGGATATGCCTTCATGCTCGACGCAAGAACGGCACTTATCTGGATTATAATAGGTGCGGCGTTCGACTTCTTCGACGGTATGAGCGCACGACTTCTCAAAGTATCGTCGCCCATCGGCAAGGAACTCGACTCACTGGCCGATGACATCACATTTGGCTTTGCACCTTCGGCGATAGTTTTTTCACAACTCAGCGTGATGGACTATCCTGCATTTCTCGAACCCACAAGAAACGTTCTGCCATACATAGCATTCATTATGGCGGCATTCTCTGCGCTTCGTCTGGCTAAATTCAACCTCGACGAGCGACAGACAACATCGTTCATCGGAATGCCGACACCTGCCAACGCCCTGTTCTGGGGCTCGCTCATCGCCACCCATACACGATGGCTCGAGAGTTCGCCGTGGATGGTATGCGTACTCATATTGCTCGTAGCTCTCTGCTGCTGGCTGCTTGTGGCTGAGCTCCCTATGTTCGCCCTCAAATTCAAACAGTGGGGCTGGAAAGGCAATGAGATAAAATATTCATTCATCATATTATGCGCTGTCATGATTTTATTGTTCGGATTCATCGGCAGTTTCAGTCTTATCATACCGCTGTATGTCATAATATCCATATTCATACAGTTCAAGAAAAGCGGTGACAACGATAATAAATGACGCAAAAATAACGGAACTGACATGTTTACTTTATTCAAAATAATTCTTATATTCGCCCTTGTCATCGCGATACTTCTGGGTGCCACGCTGTTCAGAATTTACCGGAACATACGCGATACATTGCATAGTTTCGGCTTCAACAACACAAAAAAGCACCGCACAACATATCGTAAAGACACCACAAGAGAGGAAACGATATATACACACAACGCCAAACAGATGAAGAAAAAGATAATTCCGAAGGACGAAGGCGAATATGTGGACTTCACAGAAGTACAATGACCGACTGCAATACGCGTAAAAATATCGCTGCCAAAGGAAAAACTTGAACGAACAGAACAGGAAACAAAACAACAATAGAGAACAAAAAGATATGCCGGTATGGGTTTAAAGCCACACCGGCATATTTTGTTTATAAACCGATAAAATAAAAATCATCCCCATACAACTGGCATGAGGATGACTCTATGATATGGTTCCGACGCCTTGTGAATGACCAGACGTCTTGTATAATGCGATTAATTGTGAACGTAAGTACCTATATCCTCACCGTCCATAACACGTTTCAGATTGCCGTACACGTCCATATTGAACACATAAATCGGCAGATTGTTCTCCTTACACATCGTCGTGGCAGTGAGATCCATCACCTTCAGTCCGCGGGTATAAATCTCGTCATAGGTTATGTCGCTGAACTTCGTTGCGGTAGGATCCTTCTCCGGATCGGCGGTATAGATGCCGTCAACACGTGTTCCCTTCAACATCACATCTGCCTCAATCTCAATTCCGCGCAACGACGAACCCGTGTCTGTAGTGAAATAAGGCGATCCCGTACCGGCTGAGAATATGCAGACATAACCTGCTTCCATTGCTTCGATAGCCTTCCATTTTGTATAGAACTCTCCGATAGGTTCCATGCGAATGGCCGTTAACACCTTGTTTTTTACACCATTCGCACCGAGAGCAGAGCTCAAAGCGAGCGAATTGATCACCGTGGCACACATTCCCATCTGGTCGCCCTTCACACGGTCGAAGCCTTTAGACGCGCCACTGAGACCGCGGAAAATGTTTCCACCGCCAATAACGATACCAATCTGCACACCCATCTCGTGCACTTCCTTTATCTGTCTTGCATATTCGTCGAGTCTCACAGGATCGATTCCGAAATGCTGATCACCCATCAGGCTCTCGCCACTGAGCTTCAATAGAATTCTCTTGTACTTTGCCATATATTATTCAAATAATGTAATTCACTTCCTTGAAAGCATATTTGCGTTCGCGTCCGGCCTCATCGCGCAACACCAGACGACCGTCGTGATCCACTCTCACTACCGAAGCCATGAACTGTCCGTCACCGTCCGAATAGGCGTGCATGCCGGTGCGGCGGTAGAGAACGTCATGATAAAGCGCCGCCACACGGTCGTATTCGCCGGCAAGCACCATAGAGTAATAACCTTCGAACGCCTCCAACACCTTGTCGAACACCATGTCTATATCAGTGTCGCGGCCCGTTATCTGGCGCAGCGACACAGGATTCGGCGCGTCACTGCGGAACTCCTGCTGATTAATATTGACACCCGTGCCGAATATGCAGTCCTTCACGAACTTACCGCTGATGGATGTCTCGATGAGCGTACCGCTTATTTTGCGGTCGTGCCAATAGACATCGTTGGGCCATTTCAGCGACAATCCGTCAGTCAGAGGATCGAGAGCAGCTTTCACAGCCAGCGCCTCAGCCATGGACAAGACGAACTGACGCGCCACTGGCACGCCCTCTGGACGCACCATAAGAGAGAAAAGCAGGTTCTTCCCGTCCTCACTCTCCCACCGGTTGCTGCCCATGCCGCGCCCGGCGGTCTGGTGACAAGCCGTCACAACCACGACATCTGCATCGGGCAAATGCTCCAGATGGCGCAGATATGTGTTGGTGGAGTCCACCTCGTCAAGTCTTATCTTGTATGTAGTCATGCCGTTCAGATTATCAGCAGCGGATTGAACGCGTCCTCTATGTGCTCTATTTTCGGTTCACACCCTTTCGTGCCTACCACCGTGATGATGTCGAAACGCAGCTCCTCGTCCACCTCGTGCATCTTCACATAATTGTCGGCAGCCACACACAGGTTTCTTATCTTCACTGCATCCACGGCATCCTCAGGTGCCGCGGCACTGTCGGGCAGGCGCGTCTTCACCTCGACAAAGACCACCGTCAGGGCGTCCGGCGTAAGGGCTATTATGTCTATGTCGCGCCGGCCCGACTTCCAGTCGCGCTCGCGTATGACGTATCCCTGCTGCCTCAGATACTCGGCCGCAACGTCTTCGCCCCACCGGCCCATCTCGTTGTGTCTTGCCATGTGCTGCTGTTTACTAATCACAAAAATACTGCAAAAAGGATGAAGCGCAAAATTATTAGCCACTTATTTTCGCTCATATCACCATGTGGCGTGGCCGCCCCTTACGAGTGACAAACCGCAACAGCAGCTTTCATCCTGTAGCAAGAAACGGGCACGCTCCACATACCTGAATGTTAAAGCCCTAATAATAATGATCCGGCACGTGCAGGAAAACCATGCCGGACCGTGAATCATCCTGAAACAATCCTCTACCAACTGAGATCTTCCTGCATGCTGTCGGCAACACATAGTCTGCCTTCAGTTTCTTATATATCGGATACCTGACCATCCGGATTGTCCCAAGAAAAAAACGAAACACGAAAAGTCACGCCGGACCCGGCAGACCTTCAACAGTCCGTTTACATATACTCCGGAATAAAAGTTTCCCAACTGATAAATTCCTTCACCGTATATTATATTTATATTCAAACACTTATAATACCAAGATATTTATTACCATTGCCGAATCACCGTCTGCAAGGAATATTCTCAGTCTGTCTGCACAGACCACCATCCTGTTTCAAGCCAATCACCGTAAGATATTCATGCAATGGATAAAATTCACGATCATACCACATTAACAGAATAATAACTTTAAATTCACATACAGGGCTTCCAAATCTTATATCACAACCTGAAGTCTCACCATCCGAACGATATTTCAATTCTTTTTCCGAGTGAAACAGCCCCGCAATCATCCAGCGAACGCACATCAAATGATACGATAAATCCGGTAAAAACCGTCGCCGTCAACAGTATAACATATAACATCACGACACCACCTTGTCATAAACCACCCTGATACTCTGACTGCCACGGCCCGTGACTTATCATCGAATAACGGATGAAACCGCCTGAAAGAGTCCTCTGCCAAAACTTTTGCCGAATGTCTGAAAGTGCGTACTACAATCATGGCCATCGGATTATTATGTTCTGCAAGTTAGGAAATAAAACATTACGTGTCAAGCATATAAGGTTAATTATACTTAATTAACGGGAATAAAAATACCGTGTCCGCACACAAAGAGCTGCATACTACGCCACGATGCAGACTTATGCCTTATGTAAAATACGACAACTAAAAATATCGTATTGTTAAATCTTTCGTCGTCATACGTGCGATATTTCTGAACAAAAGGCTCTGACTCTGGAAAAACGGGAAATAAATGGGTGGCAGATAATTCACTGGCTGTCACTTCGTTACATCTATAAGCCAATATGCATACCGGTTGTCTGTCCTGCGAAATGGGCTTTATCAGTGTGCGATAAAGCCCGTTTCATGCCATAATACGGTGCATTTCGACACTCGATAAAGAACATTCCGCAGCACAATAAAGCCCGTTTTACAAACCGATACAGAAAATACCGCGGTAAGAAATTCCCAAAAGCAATTTATGAAAACGAAAAAACGGAACTGCGACACACAGAATGTGAGTAAATCACAGCAAAATCATCTGTCGGACGTTAACTTAAAATTTAACATTCACAATCTGCCCAATGGCACATCCCGAAGCATAGTCAACCACCGCGTAAAAGCACCGCTATCTCGGTATATCATAACTTCAGACTATACACATAGCAGGTATTATCCCGCAACATCCCCACCCCTCACGCGCAGTCCGGACCCAAAGGGCAACCGTTGCGTTCCTTATCCCACCCGTACACACCACGCATCCCCATCATGCGCAGCCTTCAGCAAGGCGTCATGCCACCCTGTTTTACAATCCACTATTTGCGTATATTGCACAAAATGTATAACTTTGCAACTATCATACACCTGCTCCGAAGCATACCGGCGCACAGGAATTGACAGACGTCACGCGACATTCACACCCCTGAAACAATCTTACATAAAGAACAATACAATCCTACATAAGATGAACATCACGAACGCAATTAAACGCATGGTGCCTTACAGACTGGTGCTCATGCGACGCGAACTGCTCCCGCTCTTGGCAAAGTGGACACGCAAGAACATGAAGCGCAAGGACTTCATACCAATACTGCACTTCCATCTGGTTGACCACTGCAACCTGAACTGCCGCGGATGCGACAATTTCTCACCGCTCGCGCCGGAGACATATACAGAGATTGAGGTGTTCGAGGCCGACTGCCGACGCATGGCTGAGCTCATGGGCACACGCAACCGAATAAGAGAGATACAACTGCTCGGCGGCGAACCGCTGCTCCATCCGCAGGTGAAGGAGTTTCTGAACATCGCGCGCCGCTATTTTCCACAGACTCCGATAAACCTCGTCAGCAACGGTCTGCTGCTGCCAAAACAGGGTGAGGACTTCTGGGAATGTTGCCGCCTCAACAATGTGCACATCATCGTTACAAAATATCCCGTAAAGTTCGACTACCAGAGCATGGCCGAACACGTGAAGGCTCATGGCGTGCGCTTCTCCTACTACGGCAACACCGAGGTGGTGGAAAAGACCATGGTGTGTGTTCCGCTCGACGTAAAAGGACGTCAGGACGCCACCGACAGCTTCCTGCGCTGCGCACGTGCCAACCGCTGCATCGCGCTCGACCACGGCCGGCCCTACACCTGCTCGCTCATTCCCTACGTGAAATACTTCAACCAAAGATTCTGTACGAAGCTCGAAGTAACACCGGACGACTACATCGACATCCACAAAATAGACAGTTTCGACAACATTCTCGACTTCATATGCCGCCCCATACCGTTCTGCCGCCACTGCAATCTTAAAGGAACGGTGGGCAACATCAAGTTCGGAATATCACGGCGCGAACGTGCCGAATGGACCGGAACGGAAGACAAATAGACGACAGCCAAAGATTGAACAAAACATAAACCCGACATGAAATGTTCTTTTTCATGTCGGGTTTTCATATTATTGTAATATACAGAAAAGTCCTGTCAGCGGCCGTCCGCGCATATATCTCTCGTCCGGACAGCTCGTCACCTCGCCGGTTCGGCGTATGCCCGGCAGAGCTTCATGCCATCACGGTCGATGCAGAGCAGCACTATGCGTGCCTTGGCTGTTTGCCATAAGGCCAGCGGAGTGGCACCCTCGTGATGATAGGCGAACTGTCCGGCGTAGGCATCCTGCAATTCCGGAGAGCCACGGTCGATTATAGGAGCACCGTAAAGCTGTGTGAGATAAGCATAAAGTGCATTGACCGATGTATCATAAAAAACATTGTCGTCATGTCCGTTGTTCCACATAATGAGCTCCGCACCCGGCACTCCGACGTTCTTCCTCGGATTGACGGAAAGCTGGAAATCACTGTCGAGCACGTTTTTATACCCCGTGTTGCCCTCGTTGCCAGTCATATCATTCCAGTTCCAGCACAGGAAATCCTTATTGTCCGTCACTTTCAGAGCCACAGACTCGGTGCGGAATATCTCGCGGTCGCCCTTATAGCCCACGACATACGTGGTATAGCTGCCCGGCAGATAGAAACAATGGCTCCACTGCATGGTCATGCGTACGTTGTCCATGAGTTTGAACGAGCGGCCGGTCTCCTCCACTTTCCACACTATTGAGTCGTAACTCTCGCGCACGTCGGCCATACTCACGCTGCCGTCGCCGCCTGACTTGGCAAACGTCACGCCGAAGTTCATCTGTCCGAAGATGTTTTCCGACGTCCGGTCTGCCGTATAAGCAATCTTCACCAGTCCGCTATCCGCCGTGCCGTCACCGCCGTCATCATTACTGTCGTCGCTGTCGCTGCATGCCGAAAACAGCACAGGCAGCATAATTACTCCGGCACAAGCGGCCGTCTTTAATATATCATTCAACCATTTCATAACCACTGTATTTATTGAATTCTGCTTCTTTGCTAAGTTCAAGATAAAGTTTTTCCGCAGTCTTGTCATAATGGAAACGATAATAGATGACTATATTCACACTGTCATCATTGCGTATATACATCTGGCCGCTGTCCGGGAACAACTCCATGACACACGCCACGGTCATCGTGCACGGCCCTGACCCTATGCACTCATCGCTGTTATAAGTGCAATAGAAGTAACTGCCGTATTCCTTCTTTATTATTTCAAGTTCTGAATAATCCTCCGAATCCTGTCCTATCGGACCATTCTCGGTATATACCGAACGCCAGCTTCCGTAAACGGGAACATCGCGCACGAACGTTCCCTCACCCTCGACAATCATCCGGTCACCATCCAGAGAGAACTGCAAAGTACGTGTATCTCCGTCATAATCGAGCACGACGCCCTGCGGAATGCGGAACCACCAAATATCGCGCTTCACCTGATTGCCGTCATCATCAAACCCGTACGTCTTGCATGTACCTGTATTCTTGAAATCGTAGCTGAAAAATCCACCTTTGAAATTCTCCGCATACCAGCGGCCGACGGCGGGAAACGATGTGGTGTAAACAATATTGCTCCCCTGGATGGTGAGTTCGGCACCGTCCACATAATAGAACTCACCCTTTATGCGGCGTCCGTTATCGAAGCTGACATAGAGTTTTCGTTCCGAAGTGTACCAATTCAGCTTACCGTCGTCGTAGGTGCCTTTGCCGTCAGCCTCAAACACAATAGTGCCCGGAGCCGACTGGTCGCCGCCGTTATCCGAAATATGCCACGTACCGACAAGGGAGTGATCGTATCTCAGCACAGGATTGTCACCTTCGCCACTGCCGTCATCCGACGACGAACATCCGCACAAAAGCACAGCCGGCAGAAGAAAAACAAGAATTCTCATGAGTAAGTTTCCCGGCAGCAATACGCCGGAAAACAAGGAGTTTGACTCTTTTGTTTTCATATTATCAGGTTTGAGTTATTCATTTTCATACACTCTGTCCATCCGCAGGCAACAGCACGATAAGACATGATGCAGGCACAGATAGAACAACATATTTCCTACACATCTTCATCGTATCATGAAGATAGCCCACAGACAGACTGCGCAAAGGTAAACAAAATATCACGGAAAAGCTGTATTAAACATAAATTAACTCAAGGGAGAGAACAATTATACCACTTTGATGTTTATAACCATAAGACATGAAAATATAACAGTGACAATGTTGTTGCGGCAGGCATCGGCATCAAAAGCGGGAAACGATATAAGGAACAAATGGCTCAGTGAAAATTAAGCGCGAATTGATTTCAACAAAAGAATGCGGATTCAACCCCGAATAAGCGTTGTTTTCTTATGCTGAGAAGAAACAATATTGACCACTTTCAAATTGTAACCGGATTTTGATATTTCGGTCCGAGTTTCCTGATATACCCCGAAAAATAAGCGCGTATTTGCGGACAAACTCTTCCTCGGGCGCAAATACGCAAAAAATAAGAGGTTTATATAAGATATTGAATATCAATAACTTATATTTAAAGGGTATTTTATCGCTTTGCAATATGCACCATTTTAGCATGTGAAATGGCCCATTTCAGATGGCAAAATGCACCATATCACACTCTAATATGGGCTTTTTCGGAACGCGAAATGGGCAATATCAGAAAACAGAATGTATCTTTTCAGACTATGTTATAGGGTATATCAAAGTATGGTTCGGACTGAAACAGGCTTTATTCCATCGGTTTTAACATTCCTTTACATCTCTTTTGCGAAAATATTTTGTCAAAATAAAGTCAAGAAAAACTGTAAGCAGGTTCTCTAATTTTTCTTTAAGAACGCATATTTCATGCGTGAGAAAAAGCGGAGGAAGATTTCATCGGCTGAGCCGTACAAATGGCATGAGAAGACAGTCATGGTTAAATATTTTCAGCGAAAACGTCCGTACAGCGGATTTTTTGTAGTAACTTAGCAGACAGAAACAAAATCCGCAGCAATGGAAAACGACAACCAGCAGACCAAAGACGAGAAATTCATGCGCATGGCACTGGCCGAAGCACACGAAGCCGGAGCGGCCGGGGAGATACCAATCGGCGCGGTGGTGGTGTGCCGGGACAAGATAATAGCACGTGCGCACAACCTCACCGAAACCCTGCACGACGTGACGGCACACGCCGAGATGCAGGCAATAACGGCAGCTGCCGACTCGCTCGGCGGCAAATATCTGAAGGGCTGCACGCTGTATGTCACGGTTGAGCCGTGCGTCATGTGCGCCGGTGCGCTGGGATGGTCGCAGATTGAGCGCGTGGTTTACGGCGCTGCCGACGAGAAGCGCGGTTTTTCACGCTTCGCCCCTGAAGCGTTGCATCCCAAGACAACGGTCGTAAGCGGAGTGCTCGAAGAGGAATGTCGGCAGCTGATGCAGGATTTCTTCAAAAATAAAAGATAACAATCATGCGTCATAACATGCAATAATAATCCGCAACAAAAGGCGGAAAACAATAAATCAACTTCTGTCAGAACGCAACAAGTTCAGACAAATGATAATAATACCAGGCATCGGCCATGGCTTTTGTAACTGCGGGGAAATCCTTCTCATATCTTTTCACCAACATTTCAAGCGACAGTTTATCATGTCGGGAACGCTCATTTTCAAACTCGGGGATATAATTATTGGTCCAATAAAAACGCCATACATTAAACATCTCTGCCCTATCAAGAGTTGATAATTCCCTGAAAAGAGAATCCGCATTGTTTTTTTCAAGTAGTAAAGATATAAGATTGCTAAAAGCACTTCCTATAATATAAGAAGGTTCCTCGGCTTCCACATTCTCAAAACCTGTCAATATTCCGACGAACTTATGCATGAATACGTCCGACGGGATATAAAGGTCACCCAATGCGTAAGGCACCCTTTCCAATCCCCAATACTCAATATCACTTTCCGGACAGAACAATGAGGTGAACAACAAAGAAAAACTCTTTTCATAACAAAACATTGTCAGATCATATCCCGGCGTGTCGTCATAGCGGAATATACGTTCAAAATCCTTCCAACGAGAAGGGAACGCATTGAAAAAATCCCACTGTCCGCTCTCTGAAGAATTACTTTTCAGATTCTCATAAGCCTTTTTAAGGCGTGCCGTATCCAATGGCCAAAACTGTCTTGAGACAGTCTGTTGCACATTATAAACATCTTTTCCGTTATCATTAACATATATAATCTTAGGCTGATAAATATCGGCCGGACCTATATTATATACATCGACGCGTTTATGAACATTCAGAGAATCATCATAAAAATACACATGATCCATTACAACAGCTTTCATTTTATCATCCTGTTTTTCAAGCATAACGGTATCACGTACCCACACATAGAAATTCTGTTTTTGATAATCGTATGTATAAAACACCACTTTCGAACGGTGATCTGCGCTACACTGACCTATAAGCCTTTGGTCTTTAAGGCGTCCTGATTCATCATACAGTGTGAGAATATACTGCTTGACACCTGTGCCGAACCTTACAGGATAATCATTACAACTCCTGACCACAACAGTACCGATAACATCCTGGTGTTTAAATTTCACCCCGTAACGATAGTCATAATTATAAACATCCTTCTCATAAGGTCGAGTAAGATTCGTAAAGAAGAACTTATCAAGATATTTGTGCTCTATAAATTCTCCAAAATTATCAATATTTCTGCTCTTAATGAATACTTCGCTATAATTGTCCGGTCCCTTATATAGAAGAGGAGTATTAATATCATGAAACCCTGAAAGATATGCAGAAAAGCCGATGGTGTCAGAATATCTACATGCAGAATTCATCTCTACATCAATGACACGACCTGAAATATCCATCAAGAAAATGATGGATAAAACAACAAGAAGCAACATCTTTCGACAATGAGAACCTAATATAACCATACTCATCTGTGTTGTATAGAAACCGAAAATTTTACATCCCTGCATAAAAATAGTAAAATATGCACAACGGAATTATTGCATTTACTTTATTTTTACAAACATTCTATATTGTTTACATAAACAGACATCATACACAAATACATGTAAAGATAGCATGACAGGCAGACAACCGTCAGTGCAAAAGAAAAAAGCATTACAATAAACAAAATGCTTTGGATATACATTAAAAACGAAAGAATTTCATAAATAACGGCCGTACAGATAAATTTTTGTAGTAACTTAGCAGACGGAAACAGACAATTCACGTCTGTTTACAGCAAAACAACAAACCTTATTATATAAAAGCATGAACAAGAACTACAAACCATTCCTGTCCGCACTTCTATTGACGTTGGTCTCGACAGCGTCGCTCGGTCAGGCACTGCCCGTTGGAGGCGCAGCGGAAAACACACCTTCGCACTCGGAATACTTCTCGTGGATAAACAATACGAACGAAGGACCGACGGAGAGACAGACTCAGATAAACCTCGATTTCTTCAAATGGCTGCACGACACATACGGCATGCAGCTCGACATATATGCTTTCGACGCCGGCGCTCTCGATGGTGCGAAACGCTATGGCAGCACGCGTTCGGAGCGTTTCAAGCAACAGTTTCCCAATGGTCTGGACGCCATCTGCCGCAAGGCGTCGTCGATAGGCACGCAGTTCGGAGTGTGGTGCGGTCCTGACGGATTCGGCGACACACCGGAAGAAGCTGCCGAACGCATGGACATCATGACCGAACTGGTGAAGAAATACAAGTTCAAGCTCTTCAAGATGGACGCCGTGTGCGGACAGCTGCGGCCGGAGAAATACGGTTATTTCGAACAGATGATGAAGGAAATAAGGAAGGAGGATCCGGGATTCATACTGTTGAACCACCGTCTGAACCTCGGACCGGGCGACAAGTATTCCACCACATATCTAATGGGCGGCGAGGAAACATACATCGACGTGTTCATGACCAACGAGGTGACTGCGCCCCATCACCGTGCGCGGGCATTGAGCAGGAAAGCTCCGGACAACATGACACGACTGACGGAGGACCACGGTGTGTGTCTGTCGTCATGTCTTGACTACTGGGAGGACGACCTCATTCTGCAGGCGTTCAACCGCGAACTGATACTGGCACCGCAGATTTACGCCAACCCCTGGCTGCTGAGGGACGATGAGTTTCCTTATCTTGCATACATATACAACCTGCACCGCGACTACCGCGACATTCTGACGAGCGGCATAAAACTGCCTGCCGAACGCTACGGCGACGGTGCGATATCGAGAGGCGACGGCCATACGCAGTTCATCACGCTGCGCAACCTGTCGTGGGAAAAGAAGACCTACCGCATCAGACTCGACGCGGAGACCGGACTGAAGGATAACGGCAGCAAGGTGAAGGCGCGGCTTTATCATCCTTACATATACGACCTTGGCAGCCATGACTACGGCACTGAGCTGGAGGTTGAGGTGATGCCGTTCCGCGTGGCTCTGGTTAAGATAACGACAGACGAGGAGAAGGACAAGGTGGCACTTAGCGGAATACCCTACCACATCGTAAACGACCGTGCCGGAAACGTGGCCGAAGTGAAGCTGCTCGGCAAACCGGGAGAAAAATACAAGGTGAGAATGGAGCGCGGAGGCGAACTGTTCAGCTCTGCCGACATCGACGGACAGCAGGTGCGCAAGCTGCTGAACGGCAAACAGGTGACGCTGACTTTCGACGGACAGAAGCTCAAGCTGTCGCCCTACCGCAAGCTGGCCGACATGCAGGGATGTGACGTGCCGGCCGATGCCGAGGCTCTATACTACGCCACATGCTTCGCCGCCGACAACAACGCGCTCGAAGTACGCTCGCTGAAACGCTCGGGCAAGACGGCCATTCCGCAGGTGAAGGCGGCACGCGATGCCTTCTTCGGTCAGGAACTGTTCGGAGCACGCGAGATATGGGACCGCAATCTGTTCGACGGTGATCCGAAAACCGGATTCTCGATAGCCATGCGCTGGGGCGACATACGTCCGTTCGGCGAATCAGGATTCTGCCTCGACATGGGCGAGAAACAGCAGTTGGACAAACTTGTCATCGAGTCGTTCGACGAGTATTCCATCACTCCTCTGAAATCGCTCGAGGGCGTGGAGGCTTACGTATCGGCCGACCTGAAAAGTTGGAAACCAATCACTTTCATGGCAGGGCCCAAGATGGAGATAGACCTTAAAGACGCAGGTGACGTGAGGTTCGTGCGTTTCTCTCCGTGCCCAATACGCCTGTCGGAGGTTAGCGGATACAAGGACGGAAAGAAAGTGGACAACAGTCGTTGGCGCGCATCAAACCTGTTCCGCCCCTACGGAAGCGCGACGTGTCTGGCACAAAAGGCATGGAAGAGCGAGATAACACTCGACGAGATACCTGACGGCGCCTATCTGTGCGTGGCTGTGAACGGATATCACGGATATGAAGGCGCATGGGCAGGTCTGAAGATAGACGGCGAGTATGTGGGATGTCCCGACCGTGCACCGTCGTTCACGTCGAACACGTGGGAATATAAGAGTGCCGGCAGCGACAAGAACTATACATACTATCTGCCGCTGACCAAAGATATGGCGGGCAAAAAGATTGAGGCTTACGTGCTTGCGCTTAACCGCAACATGGACTACAGCAACAGTGACCGACCTGACGACGGCGACCGCAAAGGCACGATAACCGGACAAAGGATAAGTCCGGAGATATGGCTGAGCGCATATCCGATGCCGCTGAAAGAAAAGACTCTGAAAATGGAAATGAAACAGAAGTAAATATCAGCGGCACAAAGGAAAGCAATCAACAACAAATACATACATAAAACCGCACCCGAAATCCATAGACAGTCATACACTCACACGCCGTCAGGCGGACAGAACGACAGATGTATGACTGTCTATGGATTTCGGATGCAGTTTTATGTTTTTCTTTCCCCACAACGCTTTACGTCAGACCATCAAGCACCGACAAAATCAACTGATACACCTTTTTATAATAATACATATCGTTATACAATAAAAAATATTACAATATTTAACCTATGACACATCTTTTTTGCTTATTTTTGCACGCAGATTGTATTTTACACATTTTATAAATAAATAACTTTACGACTTATGTTAAGTGAAAAGCGCAGCAGCATGCTGCACGGTGTGCTGCTTATCACGTTGTTCTCATGCGCCGCATTCTACATTGGCGACATGGGATTTGTAAAAAGCCTGTCTTTCAGTCCGATGATTGTCGGCATCATTCTCGGTATGCTCTATGCCAACAGTCTCCGCAACAACCTGCCAGAGACATGGGTACCGGGTATCCAGTTCTGCTCTAAGAGGATACTGCGCATAGGTATCATTCTCTATGGTTTCAGACTGACGTTCCAGAATGTTGTTGAGGTGGGAATCCCGGCAATATGCATAGACGCGATAATCGTGACCGTGACAATATGTGGCGGTGTTTTGATTGGCCGTCTGATGAAGATGGACCGCGGCATAGCATTGCTGACTTCAGTGGGCAGCGGCATCTGTGGAGCGGCAGCCATATTGGGAACCGAATCGGCAATAAAGGTTAAACCATATAAGACAGCCGTGGCTGTATCTACGGTTGTCATATTCGGAACGATAGCCATGTTCCTCTATCCTATATTGTATCGCAACGGAATACTCGACCTCACACCACAGGAGATGGGAATCTTCACCGGCAGCACCGTTCACGAGGTGGCACACGTAGTAGGTGCTGGAAACGCAATGGGTAAGGAAGTTTCAGACCCTGCGATAATCGTGAAGATGATACGCGTGATGATGCTTGTGCCGGTACTGCTGATAATAAGCTACAGCGTCATGAGAGCAGCCGTGAAGAGTGGCGACGCAAGCGGACGCGGAAAGATATCAATGCCTTGGTTTGCCATCCTGTTCCTCGTAGTGATTGGTTTCAATTCGCTCAATCTTCTGCCGGCAGGACTGGTTGATTTCATCAACACATTCGACACATTCCTTCTGACAATGGCCATGACAGCACTCGGTGCAGAGACAAGCATCGACAAGTTCCGCAAGGCAGGAGCAAAGCCGTTCATCCTGGCTTTCATACTGTTCATATGGCTCATGGTAGGCGGATATGCACTGGCTAAATACGTAGCACCGCTCATCGGATAACACAGACGACGCAAGTCTGACAGAAAATAGGAATACGGTGATTTGTCCGCCATTCATATAACTTTTATCAACAGCGGATTTCACCTGACGCAAAATGGCCCGTTCGGATTTACGAAACGGGCCATTTTAGTATCAGATATAAACCATTTCAATATTTAACATGGACCATATCAAGGCTCAATTTGGGCTATTTAAGCGTTCGGTATGGACCGTTTCATAATTTCATATATACCTTTTCAGAGTTTTATATAGGTCATTCCGGAATTGAATACGGGCTTTTTCAGAACGCGATACAAGTCCTATCATCTTTCAATATCCTGATTAAAGGCAATACGAAATAAAAAGAACAGGTCAGGACTGCGGCAATATCTGGGAACAAAAAGGACATTATTAAGAAATAAAAGGGACATGATCAGAAAATAATAGGAACGCGATTAGGAGATGGAAAGAGCGCAATCAAGAATTGAAATGAACATGATTTGAAAATAAGAAATATATTATAAGGCAACAAAGAGGAAACATATAGGCCACGAAAAGAACATTAACATCGGCACTAAAAGACAGCTGGCAGCAAACAATCAGAATGACAGTTACAGACAACTCCAAACATTGCGGCGAATGAAAACAAGCTCCCGCGGACCCGGTAAATGGCCAATGAGCGAACACAACGAGGGCCACGGACAATGAAAGAGATAAAAAATAAAGGCAAGTTCCACACGGAGCTTGCCTTTGTTCGTATAATTAATATAAGGTGTTACTTCACGAGTATAACGAGATATTTGCTGGTTGACCAGAATATCTGCGGATTTGTGATGCGGAGCACATACTGCTTGTTGGCGTCTTTCTGCAGAGTGTAGCTGTCTGACGGATGCATCGTGAGAATCTTGGCATACTTGGAATAGAGCTTGATCTCTTTCTCCACGCGGATGTCAATCTTTGTGAAATAGCTCTTGTTGAAGTTTGACTCGAGCACACGGCTACCGTCGATGATACGCTGTTCCTTGAGTTCCTTCTTAGTACCGAACACAAACCATGCCGTATTGAGCTGTTTGTCCTGAGCCTGTATGGTGGCACTCTTCTGCGAACTCTCAGTCTTCAGGTCTGACACATTGCTGTTAAGGCTGCTTATTGTCTGGTCGAGCTCGCTTATATGAATGTTCTTTGCGTCAAGCTCTGCACGGAGCTGCTGCAGCTGGTTGTCCTTTTCCTCGAGCTCAGCCACAAGATTGTCGATGGTCTTTTTCAGATTGTCGCTCTTCACACTACTCTCACGCAACTGACGGCGGAGCTTGTCTATAAGCGCGCGGTTCTCTTTCATAGTGTTCGAAATGAACTGCACATTCTCCACAAGTTGCTGTCTCCGGCTTGCTCCCTCACCGTCTTTCATCAGACTCACACGGTTTTCAGCTTCGTTAATCTCTCTGAATCCGGCTTCAATCTGATTGAATGTTTCCATTATATCATTTATCTCATTATCCTTCTGAGCAATGATTTTCTGTAACGAGTCATTCTGGCTGAAACCTGCAACATCGGCTACCTTGCGGTCGTCCTTACAACCCATGAAGGCAATAATAGTCAAGCCTAGTGCTAAAAATAATAACTTTTTCATATCAGTCTGGTTTTATTATAAGTTTTGTTTACTGTTTATTATTATGACCTGCCAGCACAATAACTATCTCACCACGCGGAGCATTGGCCTCAAAGTGCTCCTTCACTTCCGCAAGAGTGCCTCTGACATATTCCTCGTGCACCTTTGATATCTCACGGCAGACGCACACCTCACGGTCGGGACCGAACACTTCGGCAAACTGCCCCAATGTTTTCAACAGTCTGTAAGGCGACTCGTAGAATATCATTGTGCGCGTCTCGTCTTTCATCGAGTTGATCATTGTCTGACGACCTTTCTTCTGTGGCAGGAAACCTTCAAAGCAAAACCTGTCACAAGGCATTCCCGACGCCACAACAGCCGGGATACATGCCGTCGCCCCGGGCAGACACTGAACCGTTATACCTGCCTTTACGGCCTCGCGTGCCAAAAAGAATCCCGGATCACTTATACCCGGAGTACCGGCATCGCTCACAAGAGCTACATTCTGCCCGCCCTTCAGACGTTCGATGACAGACGCTGTTGTGCCGTGCTCGTTGAACTTATGATGCGACAGCAAACGGTTCTGTATGTCGAAATGTTTGAGAAGAATGCCTGATGTGCGGGTGTCTTCTGCCAGCACCACATCGGCCTCTTTCAACACGCGGATGGCGCGCAGCGTCATATCTTCCATATTGCCCACCGGCGTAGGCACGATATACAGTGTTCCCATATTGTGGACAAATATAAGTAAATATTCCTCACGAACAAAAAAAGCCGCTATTTCTTTGCAATTTTTAAAACGTCTTTGTACTTTTGCAAGCATCATGACAGAATATTTATCAGGCGAGGCACATCGCCCAGGCAGGATAGAAGTGATATGCGGTTCGATGTTTTCAGGCAAGACAGAGGAACTGATAAGACGTCTCAAACGTGCAAAATTCGCACGTCAGAAAGTGGAGATATTCAAGCCGGCAATAGACACGCGCTATTCAGACGTCGATGTGGTGAGCCACGACAATACATCAATACAATCGACACCTATCGATTCTTCATCGAGCATACTGCTGCTGGCATCAGACATTGATGTGGTGGGAATAGACGAGGCGCAGTTTCTTGACGAAGGACTGGTGGACGTATGCAACGAGCTTGCCAACCGTGGCACACGCGTGATAATAGCCGGACTGGACATGGACTTCAAAGGAATACCTTTCGGTCCGATGCCTGCACTGTGCGCGATAGCCGACGACGTGACAAAGGTTCACGCCATATGTGTGAAATGCGGAAACCTTGCTTACATAAGTCACAGAATAGTTGACGGAGAGAAAAGGGTGATGCTCGGCGAGGAAAGCGAATATGAGCCGCTCTGCCGCGAATGTTATAAAAAGGTGACTCAAGGCAAAGGAGCGGGACAAGCCGATAAAAAATAAGGACATATTCATTCAGGATAAGCCATGACATGAGCTTTTTCGTGTCAGTTCCAAGTACAACATTACAAATCACAATAGTAAAAATATGCTGGAAGAGAAAATCACTTTCGATAAGTTTGTAAGAGGAATGCTTATCACAATCATGGTGATCGCCGTGCTCTATATAGTCAACTACCTGAGCGGAGCGTTGTTGCCGTTCATCGTTGCATGGCTGTTCGCTTATCTGCTCTATCCCCTGGTGAGGTTCATCCAGTACAAGATGAAAGTCAAAGTCAGGGCCCTTGCCATAATAATCGCGCTTCTTCTTGTAATAGCTGTTATCGGAACAATGATATATTTCATCATTCCGCCGATGATAGAACAGTTCCAGAAACTTTACGACGTGTTAATGAGATGGCTCCAACAGACCACGCACACCAACGATCTGTCGGTAATCGCGAAGAGATGGGTCATAGACAACCAACACGAAATAGAACGTTTCTTCAAGAGCAAAGACTTCAGCGACATGCTGAAAAGCGGTATGCCGAAAGTGTTTTCAGTGCTCGGACAGACGGCCAGCGTGATAATAAGCATCGTGGCATCGTGTATCACGCTGCTCTATATGTTCTTCATCCTGCTCGACTATGAGTATCTCACGACTAACTGGATAAAGATATTCCCCAAGAAGAACCGCCCGTTCTGGCAGGAACTCATGAAAGACGTGGAACGCGAACTGAACAACTACATACGCGGACAGAGCTCTGTGGCATTGTGCATGGGCATAATGTTCTGCATCGGATTCAGCATAATGGACTTCCCCATGGCCATAGGTCTGGGCATTCTTATAGGAATAATGGACCTCGTGCCCTATCTCCACACATTCGCACTCATACCTACCGCATTCCTTGCAATGCTGAAGGCAGCCGACACGGGACAGAACTTCTGGTATGTTTTCGGTCTGGCAGTGGGTCTGTTCATTCTTGTGCAGATAATCACCGAGACCATTGTCATTCCGAAGATAATGGGAAAGGCAATGGGACTTAACCCTGCCATACTGCTGCTCTCGCTGTCTGTGTGGGGTGCTTTGTTAGGATTTATCGGACTGATAATAGCCCTTCCACTCACCACTTTAATCATAGCATATTGGCAACGGTACGTGACAAAAGAGCATGAAATCAATAAAATTGAAGAAAAAAACACGAAATAATTTGCGTGTTTCAAAAAAAAACAATACCTTTGCACACGCTTTTGAGATACAACATATCGCAAAGCAAACAAGGGAGATCCGTTAGCTCAGCTGGTAGAGCACAACACTTTTAATGTTGGGGTCTTGGGTTCGAGCCCCAAACGGATCACTCAAGTAAAGAGCAAATAAAGAAAATCGCTGATAATGATTAATTATCAGCGGTTTTCTTTTTATACATACTGCAAAATTGAAACAGAATATGGCATCTGAAATGATGTGAAACAGGTGGACTTGGCTTTCACCTAAGATTCGTCCACCTGATAAGATTGTATTCCGTTTATTTTATGTATTTTGTACAAAACCAATTCTTTACAATACATATACTTTTACACCAAATAAAAAATGAAGAATATTTCATTGATATTTGTAAATTCGTTCCAGCAGTTTATTGCCCAACAAGGGACGATAGTGTCCTGATTCATAATAGTTGTGGTAATCTTTCGTAAATTCGTTAATGCCGCTGAAATCATATACATTCTCTTTTCCGAAAATGCTTTGCAGGATTTTCCTGTCGTCCGGATGTAGTTCTTTCTGGTCATAATCCGGACTGATAAGGACACGTATTGAGGTGTTATGACGGCGCAGGACTGCCATGATTTCATCCAGTACCTTACGTTGCTTTTGATATATGGCGGGATCATTTACGGTGATTGTGCCATCCCGTTCGGGAAACTCGTTTTTACGTTTTTCCCAATACGCCTCACCATCCTTCTCAATCATCTTCTCACGAGGATTGAATGCATCATTATTCCTCGAATCACGTATCCTTCCATAAGGATTCATTCGCTTCATTTTCAGTTCCACTTTCCCAGTCATACGGTATTTCAGATACGGGAACAAGAAATCGGGCGTTGCGAATCCCTGTATGAAAGCCAACTGAACCGTAAGCGGATTGCTCCCCGATATGGCAGACGGAAGAACATTGCCGTAACCCGTCAGAAGCTCAAAATGAGAAAGAGAAGCCCTGTCAAGAACGATCAGCACATTCTTAATTTCCGCACCTTCACGGTCAAGGGCACGAAGTTTGAGGCTTACCGCCTTTATGCTCTCCGCATTGCCGAAAAGACGGATGGCGCGATCGCCGGGAGCAAGATATTTTTCCCATTCCCCGCATCGGAATGCCATCGTGCAGGAATTGCCCAAGATAAATGAATTGAAATGCACGCTGTCATTATTATTCTTGTATATTTGCCAACCTACATGATGTTCGTTCAGTTTGACATCAGAATCATACACGTCATATTTGTGGAGCACCATGAACGGATCATCGTAAACGTACAGGGCAATCAAAGCCCAGAATGGTATTGTGAACAACGCCAACTTCCGGACAAGACGCAGGAAAGCCGGTCGTTCAGGGTTGTTTGCACCAAGATTGGTTTCAGGTATATGTTTCATCAGAATTGCAGATATATGAAGTCTTCCGTGCCGAACATCCCATATGCGAACACGGCAAACACAATTAAATAATACACTGTCCAGCGAACGACGGCAGGCTGTTTTTCAAAACGAAGGTGCAAGTCGCCTTTGGACATAAAAAAGTCATAGAGCAACATCAGCAACAAGGTGGAGCCTGCCACGATGCAGATGTGGTCGGACATACCGATATTTATTTCTTTCCAGCTAGCATGGGTCTGAAAAGAAATATTCCGAAGGAAATAGAATGCGTCTGAAACAGACTGCGCCTTGAAGAACACCAGCGATACGGCAAAGATGATGTAGGTGCGGATGACTGAAAGCGTGGAGAACAGACGTTTACCGATACGCTTCCTTATCACGTTCCGTATTTTCTCAGTCCTTAGTTCCCATACAATCACAAGTCCCTGTATCAATCCATAGACGGCAAACGTCCATCCCGCGCCATGCCATACACCCAAAGCAATGAAGGTCACAATGAGGCTTGCAGCCACGCCCAATTGTCCCCAACGGCGTGTGAGCGACGACAGAGGAAGAAAGAGGTAATCACGTACCCAGGAGGAAAGGGAAATATGCCAGCGTCGCCAGAACTCAGCCGTGGTTTGGGCGGCAAAGGGATGCGCGAAGTTGGGCGACAGTTTCAATCCGAACAACATTCCTGTTCCAATCGCCATATCCGTGTAGCCGGAAAAATCGGCATAAAGTTCGATTGGATAGAGAAGGCAGGCCATAAACAGTTGCACGCCTGAGACGGTGTGCATCGAGTCGAACACCCCGTCAATATATGGCGCTATATGGTCGGCAAGCAACAGTTTCTTCACCAAGCCCACCAAAATCAGTCTCAAGCCGTAAGTCATCATGGAATAGGATGCCGGAGAGAGTCTTCGTACTTGCGGAAGCAAATCGGCGGACCGTTCAATCGGACCGGACAGGAACTTCATGAACAGGAGCATATAGAGCAGGAAATCCATAATATTCCGTTCCGCCTTTTCTTCCTCCCAATAGACTTCCGTCAAGTAGCCGATGGCCTGGAATGTATAGAACGACATTCCCAATGGGAAAATAAAACCAGAGTCTCCGGTCAACTGGTTGGCATAACGGAAACCAATCCAGCAGAGGACAAGACAGGATATGCTGCTCCAGTAAATCAGACGGGAACCTCTCGATTTTTCACAAGCCCGCTCAACAAGTATAGCCGCACCGTATGTAAAAAGGCTTACCACCAGTGCCGTGACAAGAAATACGGGATTGAAGTATCCGATGAAGACTCCACTTGCCGCAAGCATAACAAGCTTCCGTCCTTTATCACCGACAAAATGGTATAATGTGAAACAGGACAGGAACAGCAGGACAAATTCAAGGGAGATGAACGACATTGCTTTTTCCTCCTATCCTATTTGGTCTTATTCATGATGGCATGGCAAAGATCGCCCACATTTTTCATTTTCACTATCTCGCGAAACGAGAAACGCACACCGAACTTCTTCTCTATCTCGGTGAGCAGTATCATATTGGTCAGCGAATCCCATCCGTCCACATCGTGGGCAGTAGTGCTTTCGGTCAATGCGACGTCGTCTCTCTTCAATACTTGTCTGAATATTCCGTTCAGGATTTCCAATAATTCTGTTGTTTCCATATACTTGATTAATTTTTTATTTTTTGAGTGATGTACTTTAATAGTTGGTTCCGGTCAATCTTGTTACTGTTGTTCTGTGGAAAACAAGGTATGAAGTGAATGTGCCGGGGCACCATATAAGGGGGCAGACGACTCAGCATATACCGTTCAAACTTCTCCGTGTCTTCAGCATCCTTTTCTATGACAAGGTGCAGTTCACAATTTCCATCGGGAGTATGAGACGGCAACACCAAAGCGTTGCATGTATGCCTGTAAAACGCCCGAACGTGATGTTCTATCTCACCCAGTTCTATTCTGAAGCCCTGTATCTTTACCTGTGTGTCCATTCGACCGCAATAAACAATATCTCCGTCAGCATCTGCCAGACAGAGGTCGCCGGTACGGTAATAGAGCTTTCCGGAGGAATCCCTCACAAAACACTCCGCGGTCTTTTCGGGAGCGCACCAATATCCGCTCATCAACTGCGGTCCGGCAATCCACAATTCGCCTGTCTCTCCTGCCGGAAGTTGTTTGCCCGAAGGGGATGCAATCAGATAGTCCATGCCCTGAAAAGGTTTTCCTATTGCGGCCATGCCGTTATGGTGTTTGGCTCCTTCAGCCGGAACGACATACGATGTGCAGTAGATGGTAGCCTCGGTGGGCCCGTAAAGATTGATTACCGTAGCATTGGGTATGCAAGGACGGAACTCATCAAGCAGATTCACGTCGGTGGCTTCGGCGGTGACAACGAGATAGCGCAGGTCCGGAAAGCTGATTTCCCCAAAATAAGGACGCGACAGGCGAAGTACAGAAGGGGCTACTGCCGCAAACGTAAGGCGATGGCGTTCCATGATATCCAGTACGTTCAGGTATTTCATTCCTTTCTGTGGAACAGCATAGACACACGCTCCGAGGGTGAGAGGATAAAGAAACGACACTACGGAGACATCGAATGTCAGTTCGAACATCTGTAGCATACGGTCGTTTTCGTCCAGCTCCCATCCTAAAGCACTATAAGCCCGGTAGAAAGCATTCAGGTTCTTACGGGATATCGGAACACCTTTTGGCTCGCCCGTACTTCCTGACGTGAAGATGATGTAAGCGGGCACGTCGGGATTGACCTCATACGGCACGACGCCAGACGACAAAGCAGGCCGGTGTGAGGAGAAAGACACACGCATGGCACTGATGTCTGCGGGAAGCATATTGCCATCCTCTCCACTGTAAAGCAAGAGGCCGATACCGGATTGCCTGGCTATCCGACAGTTGCGCTCTGCAGGATAATCGGGATGCAACATGACATAGGTCTTCCCTGAAAACAGCACAGCCAGGATGGATGCGTAGGTTTCCACGCGGTTTTCGGCCGTGATGCCAATGATGTCTTCCTTTAGATTTCTCAGCGTTTCACAAATGCTTCCTGCCAATCCGAACAATTCCCGATAGGTATAGGCCCGGTCGTCGATGACCAGTGCCGGACGCAAGGCATGGCAAATTGAAGCCCGGGCTATGACAGCCAGCATATCTGCATCATTTTTCTTCTTCATATTCTCTGTTTATGTTTTCTTGTTATGCTTTCGGTTCATACAGCATTGTTTTTCCTTTGGGGCACCGGCGTCAGTCCCAGGCAACCACAGGAAACGGTGAAAGGCAATGCAAATTTCCCGGTATTTTCGTTTTTTGCTGTTTTAATCTTTCTTTTCTGTATAACTCATTTGTTTTCTTTTGGAAATATGCGTTGACGGTTTCCTAAGTCTCAACAGTCTTATATATCCGTTCCTTTATTTTCATGCCTATCTAACTTAAACCGACAAAAAAACCACTATCCTACGACTGTGAATATTAGTTAAATATAAGAATAAAACTTTGCGGACACCATTATGAACCTATTTTGGAGCTTTACTTATGCGATTGTATTAGCGAACCTGCCACACAAAGAAGCACCGCCGACACAAGCGCAAGTCGACGGAAATTCATAGGATGCGTGTTTCAGCCATGAACCACAGCTTAGCTCCCGAAACCGCATTGTTTTCTGATACAGAAATAAGCCCAATATGGGCAACTTTCAGATTGTAACCGGATTTTGATTTTTCGGTCTCTTTTTACTGATATACCCCGAAAAATAAGCGCGTATTTGCGAACAGACTTTCCTTCGGGCGCAAATACGCGAAAAACAAGAGATTTATATAAAATATTGAATATCAATGATTTATGTTTGAAGGGCATTTTGTCGTTTTGCGAAAAGCACCATTTCGTCATGCGAAATGGCCTATTTCAGAGGCCGAAAAGCACCATATCGCACCCTGAAATGGGCTTGATCGGAACGCGAAATGGGCATTATCAGAAAGCAGAATGAACATTTTCGGACTATGTTATGGGGTATATCATAAGACGGTTTGTGGCAAAATGACCTTTATTACGCGGTATTTAACATTCCTTTACATCTCTTTTGCGAAAATATTTTGTCAAAATAAAGTCAAGAAAAATTGTAAGCTGACCCCATAAATTTTCTTCAAAAGCGATAGAATCAGGCTTTAGTAAATCCTCCGGAAATATTTATCCGTAGGACCGGAAGCATGCGCCACGCTTATGGAAACCATCCGTCGGTTGCCGCAACGCAGATTTTTATTACGCTCTGCCCGCGCTTTCAATTTATATACCGCCCTTGGCCGTTATAAAACATCCCGAGAACTTAGTCTGTTCACGAACAAAACCCGTTCACGCATAATTCATACAGGGCCATAAAAGCATCTGTTCACCGCATCATACTATTATAAAATGTGAAAATGAATAACCTTTCGGATTTATTTATTAAATTTGCACCATATAAAGAAAATGTATCTTTACCATAGGTAAGTCAAATTTGTTTGACAAACAGCATAACAAAGAATTAATTCTATTTTTAACATGAATATTTTAGAACTGAGCGAACAAGAAATTGTCAGAAGACAATCCTTACAAGAATTGCGCGACATGGGCATTGACCCATATCCTGCTGCCGAATTCCCGGTGAATGCTTATTCAGACGACATCAAAGCCAACTTCAAGGAAGACGAGAAACGCAACGTGGTCGTTGCAGGAAGACTGATGAGCCGCCGTGTGATGGGTAAGGCAAGCTTCGCAGAAATACAAGACTCGAAAGGACGCATACAGATATACATCACCCGCGACGACATCTGTCCGGACGAAGACAAGACTTTGTACAACAACGTATTCAAGCGTCTGCTCGACATCGGCGATTTCATCGGAGTGGAAGGATTCGTCTTCAAGACTCAGACGGGCGAAATAAGCGTACATGCACAGAGCCTCAAACTTCTGTCAAAGAGTCTCAAGCCGCTGCCTATCGTGAAATACAAGGACGGTGTGGCTTACGACAAGTTCGACGACCCGGAGCTCCGCTACCGTCAGCGCTATGTTGACCTTGTTGTGAACGACGGGGTGAAAGACACATTCCTCAAGCGCGCCACTGTTTTGAGAACTCTCCGCAACGCGCTCGACGAGGCAGGATACACCGAAGTTGAGACTCCTATCCTTCAGTCAATACCGGGCGGCGCGTCGGCACGCCCGTTCATAACTCACTTCAACGCGCTTAACATGGACATGTATATGCGCATTGCCACCGAGCTTTATCTTAAAAGACTTATCGTGGGAGGCTTTGAGGGTGTTTACGAGCTAGGCAAGAACTTCCGTAACGAAGGCATGGACCGCACACATAATCCGGAATTCACATGTATGGAACTCTACGTCCAGTACAAGGATTATAACTGGATGATGTCGTTCACCGAGAAACTTCTCGAAAGAATATGCATAGCAGTGAACGGCAAGCCGGAGCGTGAGATAGACGGAAACATTATCAGCTTCAAGGCTCCTTACCGCCGTCTGCCCATCCTCGACGCCATAAAAGAGAAGACAGGATACGACCTCAACGGCATGACCGAGGACGAGATACGCGACGTATGCAAGAAGCTCAACATGGAAATAGACGACACCATGGGCAAGGGCAAGCTGATAGACGAAATCTTCGGCGAGTTCTGCGAGGGTACGTTCATACAGCCTACGTTCATCATCGACTATCCGGTGGAGATGTCTCCGCTCACAAAGATGCACCGCAGCAAGCCGGGTCTGACAGAGCGTTTCGAGCTTATGGTAAACGGTAAAGAGCTTGCCAACGCATATTCTGAGCTCAACGACCCGATTGACCAGGAGGAACGCTTCAAGGAGCAGATGCGTCTTGCAGACAAAGGCGACGACGAGGCAATGATAATCGACCACGACTTCCTGCGCGCCCTGCAATACGGTATGCCGCCTACAAGTGGTATCGGCATCGGCATCGACCGTCTTGTAATGCTCATGACAGGCAAGACGACAATTCAGGAAGTGCTTCTGTTCCCGCAGATGCGCCCAGAAAAGAAGATACCGAAGAGCAGCGTAGCCGAATGGGCAGCGCTCGGCGTTCCTGAAGAATGGGTACCGGTGTTCAACAAGGCCGGATACAATCTCACATCAGACATCAAAGAAGTGAAAGCACAAAAGCTTCAGATGGACGTGTGCGGTGTGAATAAGAAATACAAATTAGGCTACGAAAATCCTAAAGTGGACGAATTCCAGAAATGGATTGACGCGGCAAACGCATGATATTCTGACGGTGCATGGCGTGAAGTACGGCACTGATGCCACTGCTTCACGCCATCCGCTCAAGGCGGTTGTCACACCGCCGCGAATGTGGAAATATTGATTATAACAAAATGTTCGATTGCGGCAAAATAGCAATAATCGGAGGCGGAAGCTGGGCAACGGCAATTGCCAAGATTGTGATAGGCAAGACCAATCACATAGGATGGTATATGCGGCGCGACGACAGCATAGAGAACTTCCGCAGAATGGGACACAATCCCAACTATCTCACGAGTGTCAGGTTCAATGTTGACAATATTTTCTTCTCAAGCGATATCAACAAAATAGTGGAAGCCTACGACACTCTGGTATTTGTCATACCGTCGCCCTACCTGAAAAATCATCTCAAGAAACTCAAGACACGGCTGCACGACAAGTTCATCATCACGGCCATCAAAGGTCTGGTTGCCGACGACAATCTCGCATGCTCGGAATTTTTCCATAATGTTTATGACGTGCCCATCGACAATCTTGCATGCATCGGCGGTCCGTCCCATGCCGAGGAAGTGGCGCTCGAACGCCTCTCCTACCTCACCGTGGGCTGCTCAAACCAGGAGAAAGCCCAGGCATTTGCAGACGTCATAGCGTCCGAATACATCAAGACAAAGACAAGCAGCGACCTGCTGGGCATCGAATACTCGTCGGTGTTGAAGAATGTCTATGCCATAGCGGCAGGCATATGCACCGGTCTGAAATACGGCGACAACTTCCAGGCTGTGCTCATGGCCAACGCCGTGCAGGAGATGTCGCGTTTCCTTTCAGCCATCTATCCGCTCGACCGTAACGTTTACGACTCTGTGTATCTCGGCGACCTGCTCGTCACCGGATACTCCAACTTTTCACGCAACCGCACATTCGGTACTATGATCGGAAAAGGCTACAGCGTCAAAAGCGCGCAGATCGAGATGGAGATGATTGCCGAAGGATTTTTCGGTACAAAGTGTATGAAGGAGAAAAACCGCCACATGCACGTCAACATGCCCATACTCGACGCCGTATATAACATTCTGTACGAGCGCATCAGCCCGCAGATAGAGATCAAACTGCTGACAGACTCGTTCAGATAATGCCAGCCGAAGCTACCTGAATAAAACGATTTTACATATAACTTGACAACATAAAAAACAACAACGATGAAAAAAATCATCTTAGACATCACCAAAGCATCCTCATTCCTCAAGGAGGGTGCCGTTAAAGCTTATGAACAGCAAGTAAACGAGGCACACCGTTCTCTCGAAGAAGGAACATGCCCCGGCAACGATTTCTTGGGATGGCTTCACCTCCCATCATCGGTAACACCCGAATTCCTCAACGAAATACAGACCGTAGCCAACACTCTCCGCGAGAAATGCGAAGTAGTAGTTGTTGCCGGCATCGGCGGAAGCTACCTCGGAGCACGCGCCGTAATCGAAGCCCTGAGCAACTCTTTCGCTTGGCTCGTAAACGACAAGAAGAATCCGACTATCGTCTTTGCAGGCAACAACATCAGCGAAGACTATCTCTATGAACTCACAGAGTATCTTAAGGACAAGAAGTTCGGAGTAATCAACATATCTAAGTCAGGAACGACAACAGAGACAGCTCTCACATTCCGTCTTCTGAAAAAGCAGTGCGAGACACAGCGCGGCAAGGAAGAGGCACGCGATGTTATCGTTGCCATCACCGACGCAACAAAGGGTGCCGCACGCGCAGCTGCGACAAAAGAAGGCTACAAGACATTCGTCATTCCTGACAATGTAGGCGGCCGTTTCTCTGTCCTCACTCCGGTAGGTCTGCTGCCTATCGCCATCGCCGGCTACGACATCAAGGCTCTCATCCAGGGTGCTGCCGACATGGAAAAAGCTACCGGCATTGACGTTCCGTTCGACGAGAACCCTGCTGCCATATATGCTGCTACACGTAACGCACTCTACGCACAGGCCGGAAAGAAGATTGAAATCATGGTTAACTACCAGCCGAAACTCCATTTCATGAGCGAATGGTGGAAGCAGCTCTACGGTGAGAGCGAAGGTAAGGACGGAAAGGGCATCTTCCCGGCATCATGCGACTTCACAACAGACCTTCACTCCATGGGTCAGTGGATACAGCAGGGCGAGCGTTCTATCTTCGAGACAGTGCTCAGCATAGAGAACACAAGACACGAAGTGCTCTTCCCTAAGGATGAGGAGAACCTCGACGGCCTCAACTTCCTCGCAGGAAAGCACGTTGACGAGGTGAACAAGATGGCCGAACTCGGTACACGTCTGGCACACGTTGATGGTGGAGTACCAAACATCCGCCTGTCTATCCCTGAGCTCAACGAGTATTATATCGGACAGATTATCTATTTCTTCGAAATCGCATGCGGCATCAGCGGAAACCTGCTCGGTGTAAATCCGTTCAACCAGCCGGGTGTAGAGGCATACAAGAAGAACATGTTCGCATTGCTCAACAAACCTGGCTACGAAGCTGAGAGCAAGGCCATCCAGCAGAGACTGGCCGCAGAAGCATAAAACCAGTGAGCATGATAGAAGAAAAAGTAAAGGATTATATAAGAAAGCACGGCTTTGGGAGCTTCAGCCCCAAGGCTGTGCTTTTTGACATGGACGGGGTGCTCTACGACTCAATGCCCCATCATGCCATCTGCTGGAAGCAGGCAATGGCCGAGTACGGCATTGATATGCCCGAGGCAGACACATATAAATATGAAGGCATGCGCGGCGTAGAGACCATTCAACTGGTTGTAAAGCAACAACAGGGACGCGACATAAGCGAGGAGGAAGCACAGATGATGTACGACGAAAAGGCACGTCTGTTCGGACTGATGCAGGAATCGCCCATCATGGAAGGTGTGAAAGACCTTATGCGTCAGATAAAAGCCGACGGGCTGCAGATAGGTATCGTCACCGGAAGCGGACAGCGTCCGCTCATACAGCGTGTGCTGCACGACTTCGCCGAATTTGTCGACGACCGCCACATTGTGTGCGCCTACGACGTCAAGAGAGGCAAACCCGCGCCCGACCCTTATCTCATGGGACTCCAGAAAGCCGGCGATCTGAAACCCTGGGAAGGCATTGTCGTTGAGAACGCTCCGCTCGGCGTGAAAGCCGGAGTGGCTGCACAGATATTCACAGTGGCTGTGAACAGCGGTCCACTGTCCGACTCAGCCCTCGCCGACCAGGGCGCAAACATTGTCCTACCACGCATGACCGAACTGAGCCACCTATGGCCTGAGATATCGGCTTGCCGAGATATGACACTATAAAAAACAAGACGGACAAGACATTCCGACGCGTGCCACATTGTGCACAAGCGTCATTTGTCTTGTCCGTCTTTCCTTCTAATTCAGATCTATGCTTTCGTTCTTTGTCCCGAGGGTCAGATGACAACGGCAGTTCCGCTGCATGTCACCATGAGCATTGAGTTGCCCTGGCCTATCGTCTCGTAGTCAAGATCTATCCCAACCACGGCGTTGGCACCCATCTGACGTGCTCTCTCGGCCATCTCCGACAGCGATGTGTCCTTTGCTTCGGCCAGCACCTTTTCGTAAGTACCGCTGCGTCCTCCGAAGAAGTCGCGCAGACCGGCCATGAAGTCTTTGAATACATTGGCGCCGATGATGGTCTCTCCAGTCACGATACCCTTATACTCACGTATCGGGCTTCCCTCTATTGTCGGTGTTGTACTTAAAACCATAATTAAAAAATTGAAATCTAACGATAACAGAAACCTCGTGATATATGATGACCATGACATCCTCTTGACCGATGATGCCTTCTTTCCGGCTGACATACATCATCATCTGTTCCGCCACTTACACATGGCGCATTGACACAATATCTACACTGTCCACCAACACCATTCCTAACACACACAGAATCGTATGGACATTTTTCACACAAATCTCTATGATGACATCCTACATTCTGACACTCAGTAGCACCAGGACAAACATAGCCAACAGTATTACCTTCAATTTTTCCCTTGTCGGTCTCTATGTACTCGCTTCTCTGCAAACCAGACGTTTTGCTTATAGCCGTCTTGATGTCCTGCGCAAAGGCGATAAGTGCCACAAACGCAACGGCAGTCAATACCACCAACGATTTTTTCTGCATAATCTTAATTGTTTTTACTGTTTGTAAATATTCACCGTGTGGTCATCCGTCTCCATATTCTTATATATGTGGAAAGCGAACATTCCCCACGTTTGCAAATATAGTACGAAATGGGGTTGGAAGCAAATTATACAACATTTTTTAACTACGTGTGAATCATCCTATCCTTCGTACATATATTGTAAACACATTTTATCACACAGTTATTTCCGCCGAGCCTATGCAACAATGATGCTTCTCGTCGTAAACCACGCAGAACTGACCCGGCGCAACGCCCTGTATGGGTGTCTGTGAGTGCACCATATATGAGCCATCGTCCAGATGTTCGAGCCGTGCAGGATGATATTCCGGCGTGTGGCGTATCTTGAACGTGACGTTACACTCCGTCGCGTCGCCCCACGGATTCATCGTCAGGAAGTGGAAATCGTGCACCTTGAAGTCGGTCTTATAAGCAGTGCGCGGCTCATATCCACGACTCACGTAGAGTATGTTGCGCTCCACATCCTTCTTCACTGCGTACCACGGACCGCCGCCGAAACCCAGACCATGGCGCTGACCTATGGTGTGGAACCACAGTCCGCGGTGCTGTCCTATCTTCTTTCCGGTCTCCAGTTCGAGCACGTCGCCCGGATTCTCGCCAAGATAACGGCGTATGTAGTCGTTGTAGTTTATCTTTCCGAGGAAACAGATGCCCTGCGAATCCTTGCGCTTCGCGTTCACCAGATGCTCACGCTCGGCTATCTCCCTCACCTCCTCCTTCATGTAATGGCCTATTGGGAATATGGCTTTGCGCAGCTGCCAGTCGTATATCTGCGCAAGGAAGTCGGTCTGGTCCTTCACTGGATCAGGACTCGTCACGAGCCATTTGCGTCCGTCTATTATCTCGGTCTGCGCATAGTGGCCAGTGGCTATGAGGTCGTAGTTGTGCCCCATCTTCTCGTCGAACGCGCCGAACTTTATCATTCTGTTGCACATCACGTCGGGGTTTGGCGTATATCCCGCGCGCACCTTGTCCATGGTGTAGCGCGTCACGCCGTCCCAATACTCCCTGTGGCAGTCCACCACCTGCAACTTGCAGCCATAGCGCGCGGCCACGGCGGTGGCCATCTCCAGGTCTTCCTCGCTCGAGCAGTCCCATTCCTCCTCTTCCTCCGGACCTATCTTTATGTAGAAGCAGTCGGGATGCAGCCCCCTGCGTGCGAGTTCGTAAACCACCACCGAACTGTCCACGCCGCCCGAAAGCAGCACGGCGATGCGCTTGTTCTCTATGTTTTCGTTCATATTTCTGATTTTAATGCAAACTTAAGAATTATTTTTTTAAAATAATAAAGAAACAAATATAAAAAATATATACTAAAGCGGCAAGCTCATTGCTTACCGCGTTTAATCAAAATCAAATTATAGGGAGAATGCAAATCGTCTAATAAAATATATACAAACCACAAATGCGTACCTACACTTTCCTTACGTTTCGCTTATAAAACACGTTATTCCGCCTGTTTTCCGGAATAAATTCAGTAAATTCACATATGACATATGCCCACTATACCTGCGAAAAAACTGATGCCAAGACGCCATAGAAAGCAAAAATACAATCAATTTCTAATGACCTATCTAGGTTAAATTATTCCAAATAATACATTTTTCTTTCCTCTGGAGTCAAGGACCGATTTTTAAACCTTTTTCTACATCTATCCATTAATTTCTGCAAAGGTTCGATCTCCTTTAGATAAGCAAGAGAGTCTGGATGCAAGAAAATGACATAATTACCACAAGGGCTAAATAAAACAGAGGTTCCATAGGGGATCACACTATATTTTATAGTTTTCAACACCTTACCACTTTTAATATCCCAAATCATAGCAGTTCCGTCAATAGAAGTAGAAAATAACCGTTTCCCATCAGGGCTAAACGAAACCTTTGTTACCCCAGACGAATGTCCTACAAGCACATGTATTTTTTCCCCATCTGCTATATTCCATATCCTTATTGTCTTGTCTGTTGAAGATGTTGCCAACAACGTCCCGTCTGGCGAAAATGAGATTGAAGTAACATCTCCTTCATGTCCGTTAAGCTTATTACCCACTTCTTTTCCTGTAGTAGCATCCCATATCTGCAGTCCTCCAGATGGAACTGTAGGCGTTACAATCAATCTACTGTCCGGACTAAATGCCATCGGAGGTTCTATATAGAAAGGAACACTAATGGTATTCAAAAGCTCAAACCTTTGAGCAGCATTCCATATTTCAATACTCGCATTATTGCACGTTAAAAATAGTTTTCCGTCAGGACTAAACATTGTAGGAAGTGCACGACTTGAATCAGTCCCATTTAATTTCCAAAGCATCTTACCATTCATCGCATCCCATATTATTACGGTTCTGTCAAGAGATATAGATATTATTTTTCCCCCGTCGGGACTAAATGAAACAGACATTACAGCACCAGTATGCCCTCTAAACACATGAATTAACTTACCAGTACTAATATTCCATAGACGTACGGATTTATCCCATGAGGCAGAGAGAAGTAATTGGTTATCAGGGCTAAACTTAACATCTGTAACGCTTTCAGTATGTCCATTGAAGCGAAGCTCTTCTTTTCGCTCTTCAACATCAAAAACTCCGATTATTTTACTATCAGCAACGTAAGCTATCCTTCGCCCATCAGAACTGAATGAAGCCACTGTTCCTATTATAGGAACACCATCGTACAACCACTCACAAGCATAGTAATTAATCTTTAATATACGCACAGTCCCATCCCATCCGCCAATCACAACTTCAAAATTATTAGAACCGAATAAAGCCACATACACTGGGCCAGGCTGTTTTTCAGATACATACATCTCTCTTCTAGTATCTGTATCCCATACGCGTATAGTACCATCGTATGAGGCAGAAACAATCAATGAACCATCTGTATTATACGAGGCTGAATTTACACAATGGGTGTGACCCTCAAATTCTGATAACTTTTTTCCTGATTCCACAGACAATTCCCACAAAATTCCGCTATTCGATGCGCAAAGCACCCTGCGGCCATCGGGTCTAAAAACAACAGTATTCACACCTGGCTGTCTGATGAATTTACAAAGTTCACTTCCATAATTTGCATCCCAAATGCGTACAGTTTCATCTGATGAAGCTGAGACAATTTTCTTTCCATCTGGGCTGAATGATGCATAATTCACTCTATTATCATAATCCACATCGTTGTCATCATTTACTACAATTTTTAATAAAATTTTCCTCCCAATCGCATCCAAAACATAAATAACGTTGTATCCAGCCAATACAATCTTGTTTCCATCAGGGCTAAATAAGGCTGAATTAATATTATTAAATGTGAATGTATAAAGCAGACCCCCATTCTTAATATTCCATAACCATACATCACAATAAGATACTGTAAGCAATATTTCACCATCAGGGCTGAACGTCACAAAATTATACCCTTTAAATTCTCGGATTTTATTTCCAGTCATTACATCCCAAACAATAGCTTTTCCTCCACCAACAGAAGCAATTAGGCTCGCATTTGAGTTATATGCTACAGATTCTACACGACCAGGATGTCCTCTTAATATCGCCGACATGTCTTCATCTGCCAATCGAAACGCAGCTTCTGCTTCCGGGGACCATGGACGATCATTTGGATCATCCAATCTTTTGGGAAGAGCCTCCAATAATAAAAGTCTCGCCTTGTAAGAATCACCTTCAGTTATTAAATTTACAGCTTTCTCGGCCAAAAAGCAACTTTGAGCCAAAAGTAATTTGTTCATTTCTTCCCTGCGTCGTCGTTCTTCTTCTATTTTCTCTTTTTCATAACGATTCCACAACAAATCGAAATTCACATTTAAAGTTCCCGCCATTATCTTTATAAAAGCTTTGTCTCGGCCTGTTTCATTTACATTGGCACCAATACGCTCTTTTTCCAAAGGTAAATTACGAAGCACATTTGGAAAACATTCCGTAGAGGCTTCAGCAGAATATGGGACACCCTTAACAATAAGAGGGAATACTTTACTAATGTTATCAACGCCTTTCCGCTTTCCAGACTCAATAAAATTGAGTATTTCTCTGTTTACCCATTCCGATTGCGCTGCTTGTGGTGAACAGACAACTATAAGATTTGCTGACTTATCAAGAGCATCGGATATTTGGGCTGGTAAATTACCCGCACTCAATTCATCGGTATCTCTAAATACCGGTCTGAATTCTTTCGGCAAATCTTCACGACCATTCAATGTCGAAGGCAGATGATAATGCTCAAATTCATACTGAATCCATTTTGCCCATTCCTCATCTTCTCGCTTATAACTGATGAATGCATAATATTTATTTTCCATCTCCACCATTGTAAAATAATCTTTATACAAATTATAAATAAAATAACGTGAGTTCGACGAAATTGTTTATGCTTATAAAATTGGAGATTAGCGAAAATCGTTATAATTTTATAGTACTGGTTTATAAATATTTACGAACAATAATCGCTATGATTATAGCGTGAACAAATTTATAGAATAATTTTGTATAGAGGATAATTTTTGCAAGTTTTTTGATACCACAATGACAAAATATAAACTTAAACCTACTATAAAGCGCAAATATCACCGTGAGTTCACCATATCCAAGGCGGGAATCATATTTATTATGATACTTTTTCATGATTCGGGATACCGTTGACTGAAAAATTTCTATCAAGAAAATATATGCAAGCATATGCACCATCTCTTTCCAAAAGTTGTCTCATATAACCATTTTGTTGAATTGTAAAAAGAAGTGGTAATCCCGTTGGCGCAGTTCACCAAGAAGGTGCTTTTAGGCAAATGTACAGGCATCAGCTTTGTTGACAGCACTCCTTTACGGGTATGTAAAAACCTGAGAATCCATATTCACGATGTATGCCGGCAGGAAATGTGACGGGCGTCATGTCCGGTGCGGAAACAACGATGGAGAATCGGTTCTGATGTTTGACTTTATTTTTACAACAACCCTCTCATAACTCGAATATTTTCGAGCAAGTGAACATTCGGACGCGTACAGACGATTCTCGTGAAGTTACGCAACTGTCTGATATAATGCAAGTTACGTATTTTCTTACTATCATACCGATTTTCCCGATTTGCAAAAGAGCCTTTATTGAGGTGCGAAATGGGCTTTATCACCTCCCGATAAGCCCCATTTCGTGCACTGATATGATGCTTTTCGCACATCAAAATGGCCCATTTCGCATTGCGAACCGGTTTTTCCGACGTTTTCGTTCACACTTAACCGTCACGAAAAACGCCATTTCTCACTTTTCCGTTTTCTATTTTGCGAGTAAAAGCGGGGGCTTTTTTTGGTAAAATATTTTTACAAATCGTATTCGCGACATTATATATATTTACTGCCGAAGAGCTATTTTATTAATACATGCTCACCTGCCTCCGGCCCCGTATCTGCGAAAAAAAAGACATTGAAAAAGAAAAAATTCATTATTCAGCGAACGGTTGTGCCTCTCGGGTGTATGCACTATCAGAAAACGACAAACAAACACATACATGATGAAAAGGATAAAGACATTAGCAATGGCCGTATGTATGATGACGGCAACAGGCGCCACAGCACAGACAGCGCCCGAGGAAGTGAAAAGTCCTATCGTGGAGGAGAAGACTGCCGAATGGTATGACGGACAGATAAAGGCGTGGGGCGAGGTGGTGAAAACCGACCCGAAAAATGAGAACGCATGGCGCAACTACTACCAGGCGGCAAACTACAAGCGCTGGCAGGACAACACCGACACTACCGCTGTCACGGTGCTCGCCGAGATGAAAAAGGCTGTACCCGACTCCTACATATACAACTACTGCGCCTACCGCGAATATATGGGCACTCCGGAAGACACCGTATATGCCGAAAAAGCCATAGCGCGCATGCCGGAGAAAATGGGCTACGACGAATACAACACGTGGCTGGCCTACTTTGCCAAAGAGAATGACACCCGCCGACTTGCAGATATCTGCAAGGCTTACTACGAGTCGGGACAATACTCGCCCGGCATTCTGCAATACAACTACAATGAACTTCAGGGCATGGATGAAGGCGGGATATACATCGGCGTAGGCGACGCCGTGGTAATACCCAAGTGGTTGCTGCAATACGGCAAGGGAGTACACACCGACAAGATAATAGTATGCATTCCGTTCCTATATATGCGCAAATACCGTGAACAGCTGTTCCGGCAGCTCGGAATAGGCGAAGTACCCAAGCCGGAGGTTCCGATAACCGATGAAGATAGCAGCTACAAATATCTTCTCCAGCTGTTGCGTTACATACGTGTAAAGTCGGGACGCTCCGTATATTACTCGCCATTGAGCGGTATGGACCTCAAAGCACCGGTGCTCGACAGTCTCTACAACGAAGGACTTGTACTGAAATATTCCGACAAACCATACGACAACATGGCCGTGAAGTGTCGGAACGTGGAGCAGAAATACCTGTTGGAATATCTGCGTGAGTCGTTCGTGCCGGACAATTGGATATCTGCCAAAAGGATGTCGGTGAATTATGCTATAATGCTCTGCGACCTGCTGCCATATTACAAAACATACGATAAGGCACGCTACGAATGGCTTATGACCACCTTGCGCAGTGCAATAAAACAGGCTTCGCTGCCGTTGGAAGAAGAGAAAAAGTTCATGAAAATGCTCGACAAATGACGATTTTCAGTCTGAGACGCACACAACGCACCGACGAACAGCTCATGACGGCAGCCGCACGTGGCAGCGACGACGCCTTCGCTGAACTCTACAACTGCTACGCAAGGCGGTTGCAGGGTTTCTTCATACGCCAACTCAGGGGCGACCGCGAGGCTGCCGCCGACTGCACTCACGACGTTTTTCTGCGTGCCTATGCCGCCCGTACGTCGTGGAGGGAAGGCAGAAAGGTGGACGTGTGGCTGTTCACAATAGCCTACAACATCTGCCGCAACATCTGGCGACACGGCATACACGAGGCTGCATACATAGAGACACAGTCCGATTCGCCCGTGGCCGACTGTGAGGCAGAGGCTGAACTCGACGCCGAACTGTTCAGACAGGCACTGCGTACGACGCTCGCCACACTGCGGCCCGATGACCGGATGATGTTCTCGCTGCACTATGAGGAGGAACTGACCGTGCCTGAGATAGCACAGATATACACTATGCCCGAGGGCACTGTGAAATCGAGACTGCACCGGATAATGACAAACATAAAACAGAAAATGACACAATATGAAAATAAATGACAAGGAAATAGCACGTATGGCACGCCGGATGCGCGACGAGGAAAACGAGAGTCTGCACGTAAGACCGTGGCGACGCAACCGCAGGAGCATGCCGCAGTGGCTCGTGGCTCTGCCGGCTGCGGCTGTCATAGGATTTCTGGCGGGATTCTTCACCGGCTCGAAAAGCGAGCCGGAGGACATGCGTATGCTCTCACAACGCATCGATACGCTCTACATAACGCGGCAGGCAGAGAAACCGGAAACAGCGGACTCAGGCACACTGAAGGCCACCGGCCTCGCCATAGAGACAAAGAACGCCGAACCGCGCACACGCGCCAGACGTGACAGCAGCAGCAAATCAAAATATGTCACGGGCGTGCCGGCATCGAGAGACGGCATCAGATACGATATGCTCGTTATGCAATAGACATTGCTTTCTATCTTTCATAAAAATCAATCCATACGCAACGGTCTGATTGTTCAGCCCGCTGCGTTTTATCGTATATACACCGGAGCCATATTGTATTGGCCTCAACTTGCCGCACTATGCCGTGAAACCACCATACACAAAGCGTTTTCCCGCCACTGCATACCGCTCCTCACACCCTTATTTACACCTTACATATCTTTCATATTCGCCTTACTTAACCGTAATAATCGCCTTATACAACCATAATACTCGCCTTACGTAACTGTAACACTCACCTTATAAATAACCAGAAACGCAACTTATACGTGAACGGAATGAAAAATACGACATATTAATTTACGTTAAATCATAGTCCGATATATTGCTCCGTAAGAAATAAAATAATATATTTGCGATATCAAAATAATATCAAAACTAAAACAACTAAATTATTACACTTTTATGGAAAACAAGGAATTTACATTCAAGGGAACGACACTCAACGGCTTCCTGATGCTGTTTGTCAATCTGTTTCTCACCCTCGCGAGCATAGCACTCATCGTGCTTGGCATCAACATCGGCGATTCCGCATGCGGTATCACCACCGGTGTGTGTGGCGGTCTGCTCGCTATTGTGGCACTGATAATGTGGTGCGGCATGATGCAACTCGAGCCAAACGAGGCACGAGTGATGATGTTCTTCGGCCAGTACAAAGGCACATTCACCCGCGTTGGCTACTTCTGGGTCAATCCGTTCATCTCTACTAAGAAACTGTCGATGCGTGCACGCAATCTCGACGTGGAACCGATAAAGGTGAACGACAAGACAGGTAATCCGGTGATGATAGGTCTGGTGCTGGTGTGGAAGCTCAAAGACACGTACAAGGCGATGTTCGAGATCGACTCGCAGACAATGGCACAGTCGGGCAACCAGAACGCTGTAGGCAACTCAGTATCGAGCGTCATGAAGGCGTTTGAGAACTTCGTGAAGATACAGAGCGACGCCGCGCTGCGCCAGACAGCCGGTCTCTATGCCTACGACGACAACGAACAGAACACCGGCGAACTGACTCTGCGCAGCGGAGGCGAGGAGATTAACAAACAGTTGGAGGAGAAGCTGGACGAGCGTCTGAACATGGCGGGCATCGAGATTGTGGAGGCACGCATCAACTATCTGGCTTATGCTCCCGAGATTGCGGCCGTAATGCTGCGCCGCCAGCAGGCTTCTGCCATAATCATGGCAAGAGAGAAAATCGTGGAAGGCGCTGTATCGATGGTTAAGATGGCGCTCCATAAGCTGTCGGACGAGGAGGTTGTGGAACTCGACGACGACAAGAAGGCTGCCATGGTGAGCAATCTCATGGTGGTGCTCTGCAGCGACGAGGCCGCGCAACCGGTAGTGAACACAGGCACTCTGAATCATTAAGTGAACGGGCCGGCACCATGCCGGCCCGGATAAAGCATTAAAAACAACCGGTCATGACAAAACACTGACATGGCAAAAAAAGAAAATAAAACAAAGAGCTTCATTCTCAGAATCGACGCCGACATGATGAATGCCATCGAAGCGTGGGCAGCCGATGAGTTCCGCAGCACCAACGGGCAGCTGCAATGGATCATCACGGAGGCACTGCGCAAGAGCGGTCGTCTGAAGAAAAAGAAGCAGGAAAAGAAAGAAAACGATGAGACTGAAGAATAATGAAAACAGAATAAAGGTGTACCGCACAATGGAAGGCAACATCTTTGAGGCGATGGCTGCAATCATAGTAATAATAATGTGGGTCGTGACAATGAACGACCTGCAAAGCATCGACCAGACCGTCATCATATCGATGTCTGAAGGCAGCAACGAGGCGGGCCGCATTCTTGTGAACAGCATCATCGGTACGGCGGCAGTATTGCTGTGTCTGGTAGCTGCATACTTCCCCGACCGGATGATCAACATACACATAAAACTGCACAACACCGCGCAATACTCACTGATAATACGCATGGCAAGAGTCATGGCTTTAGAGATGGGCCTCGCCTTTCTAGGCAGCGCAGCCGACCCGGCAAACAAGGATTCGATATATCCCATACTGCTTGTCATAGCCTTATGCGTGACACTCGTGGTATTCAGAACACTCATAAAAAGAAAAGGATGAAAGCAGCTTTCACATTCATATCCGCAATACTCCTCGCCTGTGCGGCTGACATGACGGCACAGACAACCGACGGACAATGGTCGGGCAATCTGATTTTAGGACAGGGAAAAGAACTGCCGCTGGTGCTCAACATCGCCACAGGCAGCGACGGAAAGCCGAGTTGCACACTTGACAGTCCAATGCAGGGAGCAAAGGGAATAAAGACAGAGGTGAACGTTCTCACGGCGGACTCCATCAACATAACCGTGCCCGACATCGCGGCAACGTATGCCGGACGCATCACAAAAGACTTGATAACGGGACGTTTCACGCAAATGGGCATGCCGTTCAGGCTCGACCTGAAGCGTGGCGGCGTGGTGATGAACAGACCACAGACGCCCAAACCGCCACTGGGTTACACCACACAGGAAGTGAGCTTTGAGAACAAGGCAGCGGGAGCAGTGCTCAGCGGCACACTGACATGGCCAGAAGGCTACGACGGAAAGAAGCCTGTGCCGGTGGTGATTATGGTGAGCGGAAGCGGTCTGCAGAACCGCGACGAGGAGGTGTTCGGACACAAACCCTTTCTTGTCCAGGCCGACCGACTGGCACGCAACGGCATAGCATCGCTGAGATATGACGACCGCGGAACCGGTAAATCGACCGGCGACGCCGCCAAAGCCACAACAGCCGACTTCATGAAGGATGCCGCGGCCGGACTCGAGATGCTGCGCGGCATGCACGGAAAGTTCTCACGCATAGGAGTGATAGGCCACAGCGAGGGCGGAACGATAGCCTTCATGCTGGCTGCCGACGGCAATGCCGACTTCATAGTGAGCCTGGCAGGAACGGGTGTCAAGGGCGACACGATAGTAGCCGGACAAAGCAACGACGCACTCAGACGTATGGGACAACCTGCCGATGTTACCGCAGCGGACATAAGAAAACAGGCTGAGACCGAAGGGAACGCGTGGCTCAGATACTTCGTAAACTACGATCCGGCTGACGTGATAGCCTCAACCACTTGTCCGGTGATGGCTCTGAACGGAACGATGGACACACAGGTGAAGCCCCGACTCAACCTCGACAGAATAAAGAGTCTGCTCCCGCACAACCCGAAAAACATGATAAAGGAATACGACGGCCTCAACCACCTGTTCCAGCACTGCACGACAGGATATGCCGATGAGTACGGAGCGATAGAGGAAACAATGTCTGAAGACGTGATGAAGGATATTGCCGGCTGGATAAATTCCTTATGATGACGCTGCGCCGGCAGACACGTCAATAAGCCTCGCGGTATTTGTTCTCGTCCTTATCCTCGAGCATCGACAGATAACTCTGATAACGGCTCGCCGCGATGTAATGGTCTTCAACAGCCTTGAGCACGGCACATCCGGGCTCATGGGTGTGGGTGCAGTTGCTGAAACGGCAGTTCTTTGAGAAATGGAATATCTCCTTGAAATAGCTCGTAAGCTCCTCCGGCTCCATGTTGAACGTGCCGAAGCCCTTTATTCCCGGCGTGTCGATGATATATCCTCCGCCAGGCAAAGGCAGCATCTCGCTGAAAGTGGTGGTGTGCATGCCCGTATTGTGGGCGTCGCTTATCTCCGCCGTGCGCAGATTGACACCGGGCAGCAGCCTGTTTATCATCGTTGACTTGCCCACTCCGCTATTTCCGCTCAGCAGAGTGATTTTTCCGCGCAACAAGTCCTTGAGCTGTTCCATGCCCTCACCTGTCTGAGCCGACACCTGAACACACTTATAGCCCACCGTCTCATAAAGGTCGATCATCATCTGCTGATAGTGCATTAGATCATCGTCGAGCAGGTCGGTCTTGTTGAACACGAGCACAACGGGCACGCTGTAAGCCTCAGCCGTAGCCAGGAAACGGTCGATGAACGTGGTGCTTGTCTGCGGACGCTCCACCGTCACAACGAGAAATGCCTGATCCACATTTGCAGCTATGATGTGACTCTGCTTGCTCAGGTTCTGCGATTTGCGTATGATGTAGTTCTTACGGTCGTCAATGGCAGTGATGAATGCCGTGTCCTGCTGGTTGCGCTCTATCTCCACGTGGTCGCCCACAGTCACAGGATTTGTACTGCGGATGCCCTTGAGCCGGAAGTTTCCTTTAATCTTGCATTCCACGATATCGCCTTCCACGGTCTTCACCGTGTACCAGCTACCGGTATTCTTTATCACTAAGCCTTGCATCGTAATGGGAAAAAATATAAAAAAGAGAAGAAAGAAAACAAACCACACACGCATTACGGACAGCCGGAATAATCATACAGAACATCCGTGACAGCCGGTGCGCGCCGCGTTTATTTTCTTTCTTTTCAATGAATTTATACTGTCATTATTTCTTTTGTCTTTTCAGCGAGCAGCTCATCAATCTTCTTGATGTACTTGTCGTGAATCTTCTGAAGTTCCTGTTCGGCGTCCTTCTCGTTGTCTTCAGACAGTCCGTCCTTGATGGCTTTCTTCAGTTTCTCCTTTGTCTCGGTACGGGCGTTGCGCACCTCCACCTTAGACCTCTCGCCAATCTTGTTGCACTGTTTCACCAGTTCGCGGCGACGCTCCTCCGTTGGCTGCGGTATGCCGAGACGGATAATCTCACCGTTGTTCTCAGGAGTGATGCCTACATCACTGTCCATGATGGCTTTCTCTATGTCGCGGATGGCCTTCTTGTCCCAAGGACGGATGGCGATGGTACGTGGATCGGGCACTGATACGTTGGCAACCTGATTCAATGGCACCATCGAACCGTAAGAGTTCACTCTCACACCTTCGAGAATGGCCACGTTGGCACGTCCGGCACGTATGCGGGCAAGCTGCTCTTCAAGATACATCGCAGCCATCTCCATGCGCTCACCGGCGGCATTTAATGTCTCTTTAACGTCAATCATATCTTCTTATTATTGTTTGTTTATTTGGTTTAGCTGTAATCTTACATCCGACACCCGAGCACCGCATCCGAAGCTTTCATGGCATTCAGCAGCCCGCAGACGGTCTCGGATGTAACCCTTCCGGAATGCTGCAAGCGCGGCAAACAGGCTTTTTTATTTTTGCAAATATAAATATTAGTTTTTAAACATCCAAATTATTATCTTCGGAATTTAACGCCCGACCGCCATATCCGCGATTTTAAAGACGAACCGAAAACCGTGATGCAGACACTATCCGCCCGCTTGCCGACAGACCGCAGATGATAAGCCGGCAGCGGAACAGGCAACCGATACAGAGAATTATTAACACGACAACAGACTGATATGTAACAGAAGATGAGCACATTCAGAATCCATAGGAACAAATCCGCGCTTAATTCAGACAGAAAGACAGACGTTTCAACATAGAAGCAGCATCGGTTTCTTTTGCCGGATGAAAAATATACGGGATACTTTCAATTTATAACCTGATTTCGATTTTCACGCCCCGGTTTCCCACTCTACCCCGAAAAATAAGCGCGTATTTGCACGCAGACTTTCCATCGGACGCAAATACGCGAAATATAAGAGGTTTTTATAAGATATTGAATATCAATAACTTATATTTAAAAGGTGTTTTATCGTCCTGCGAAAAGCACCATTTCGACATGCGAAATGGCCTATATTGGAGGCTGAAATGGGCCATTTCGCACCCTAATATAGGCTTTATCGTACTGCAAAATGGGCAATATCGGAACGCGAAAAGAACTTTTTCGGACTATGTTATGGGGTATATCTAAAGACCATAAAGCCCGAAACGGCCTCCGCAACGCCTGTTTTAACATTCCTTTACACCTCTTTTGAGAAAATATTTTGTCAAAATTACGTCAAGAAAAACTGTAAGTTCATCCTTTGAGTTTTCGTGTAAAACGATGATATTAAGCGTGAGAAATAATGTGGAAAACATTTATCCGACTAACAGGAAATTTCCATGACATACGGATAAGTTCTTTATTCACACCGACTATCCACCGGATGTGCCCGTATTTAATAATTTTGCATTTTCAGGAAGACAAAAACATAAAATCGGAAAAAACAGCCTCGGTTTTTCAAATATTTTCAATCATAATCCATAAATAATGTAAAAACTTTTTGGGTTCTATATTCTAATTTATTATCTTCGCATATCCAATACTGATTTACAATACTTTTTTTCGTGTGACAGAATCTTTTGTAACCGCAAAAGACCGTATCTGCACATTATGCAACCGAACTAATAAACTAAAGACTAAAAGATGAACAAGAAACTGAAATGGGGCCTGATAGCTGCTATCGTATGCGCACTGGTCGTGTGGGGTGTGTATTCACAAATGCCTAAAACAAACTCCGAACTGGCTGATGCTGAAAAGGTGGTACAGGGCGGAAGGGGAAAAAACAAACAGCTGAACGTAAACGCCACAATCATAAAGACCGGGCCCCTGACCGACGAGTTCACAGTCACCGGAACACTCATTCCGGACGAAAGCGTCGATCTGTCTTTTGAGACGTCCGGACAGGTGGTCAGCATAATGTTCAAAGAGGGCGTGCACGTGAAAAAAGGACAACTACTGGCAAAGGTGAACGACAAGAAACTGCAGGCCGAACTCAAGAGACTGGTGTCGCAGCTCAAGCTCGCCAAAGACCGTGTTTACAGGCAGCGCACGCTGTTGCAGCACGACGCCGTGAGTCAGGAAGCCTATGAACAGGTGAACACGGAGCTTGCCACGCTGCAGGCCGACATCGACATAGTGAAAGCTCAGATAGAACTGACAGAGCTTCGGGCACCGTTCGACGGAATAATCGGATTGCGGCAGATAAGCGTAGGTGCATACGCCACACCGCAGACGGTTGTGAGCAAGCTGACGAGAATAGTTCCGCTGAAGGTGGAGTTTGCCATTCCCGAACGATACGCAAGGGACATCAAGCCGGGCACAAGGCTTCAGTTCTCCATCGACGGAGTGCTCCACACATTCCCGGCAAAGGTCTATGCCAAGGAGTCTGCCATCGACATGAACACTCACACTCTTACAGTACGCGCGATATATGCCAACGCCGACGGTAAACTGACGCCGGGACGGTATGCCAGCATCAATCTGAAGAAACAGGAGATAAAGGACGCAATAGCCATTCCTTCTGAGGCTGTCGTACCCGAAATGGGTAAAGACAAGGTGTTCCTTTACAAATCGGGAAAGGCTCAGCCGGTGGAGATAACTATCGGACTGAGAACGGAGGACAAGGTACAGGTGTTAAGAGGACTTAGCGTAGGCGACACGCTGATAACTTCAGGAACGCTGCAGCTCCGCACCGATTTGCCGGTAACTCTCGATAAGATTGATTAATGCACATAAAAAACACGAATAATGAACATTTCCGAAATAAGCATACGCAGACCGGTTCTCGCGACGGTGATGACCGTGATCATTCTGCTTTTTGGAATAATAGGCTATGCGTACCTGGGTGTGAGAGAATATCCGTCGGTCGATAACCCTATCATTTCAGTAACCTGCTCGTACGCCGGAGCCAACGCCGACGTCATAGAGAATCAGATAACGGAGCCGCTTGAGCAGAACATCAACGGCATTCCCGGCATACGTTCGCTTACGAGTACGAGCGAACAGGGCAAAAGCCGCATAACGGTGGAGTTCGAACTGTCGGTCGATCTGGAGACTGCCGCCAACGACGTACGCGATAAGGTCTCGCGCGCACAGCGCTATCTGCCGCGCGACTGCGACCCTCCCACTGTGTCAAAAGCCGATGCCGACGCCTCGCCTATACTCATGGTGGCTCTGCAAAGTGAGAAAAGGCCGTTGCTGGAACTCAGCGAGATAGCCGACCTTACGGTGAAAGAGCAGCTTCAGACCATCCCCGACGTGAGCAGCGTGAGCATCTGGGGCGAGAAGAAATACTCCATGCGACTGTGGCTCGACCCGATAAAGATGGCGGGATATGGCATCACGCCGATGGACGTGAAGAACGCCGTGGACAACGAGAACGTGGAACTGCCGTCGGGAAGCATCGAGGGTAACACCATCGAACTGAACATACGCACGATGGGACTTATGAACACCGCGAAGATGTTCGACGATCTCATAGTGAAGAGCGACGGCAACCGCATAATCCGTTTCAGCGACATAGGACGCGCCGAACTCGGTGCCGCCGACATAAAAAGCTACATGAAGATGAACGGTGTGCCGATGGTGGGCGTGGTGGTTGTGCCTCAGCCCGGCGCGAACCACATCGACATAGCCGACGCTGTGTATAAACGCATGGAGCAGATGAAGAAAGACCTGCCCGAAGACGTGAAATACAGCTACGGCTTCGACAACACCAAGTTCATACGCGCATCAATAAACGAGGTGAAACAGACGGTTTACGAGGCGTTTCTCCTTGTTATAATCATCATCTTCCTCTTCCTGCGCGACTGGCGTGTGACGCTTGTTCCCTGCATCGTAATTCCCGTATCGCTCATCGGTTCGTTCTTCATAATGTATCTGTTCGGCTTCTCCATCAACGTGCTCACGATGCTTGCCGTGGTGCTTGCCGTGGGATTGGTGGTCGACGACGCCATTGTGATGACCGAGAACATTTATATCCGAATAGAGAGGGGCATGTCGCCGAAGGAAGCCGGAATAGAAGGCGCGAAGGAGATATTCTTTGCCGTCATATCCACGACAATCACTCTGGTGGCAGTTTTCTTCCCCATCGTGTTCATGGAAGGAACCACCGGCCGACTGTTCCGTGAGTTCAGCATGGTGATTTCGGGCGCCGTAATCATATCGGCATTCTCCGCCCTCACGTTCACACCGATGCTTGCGACGAAGCTTCTGAAACAAAAGGAAAAGAAAAACGCATTCTATCGCGCCACCGAACCGTTCTTCGAAGGTTTGAACAACATATATGAGAGATCGCTGAAATATGTGTTGCGCCACCGCATGTGGATATTGCCGCTCATCGCCTTAATGCTCGTGCTCATCGTAGTGCTGTGGGGAAAGATTCCGTCGGAGATGGCTCCGCTCGAAGACCGCTCAATGATCATCATCAACACGCGCGGTGCAGAGGGTGTGACCTACGAATACATAAGGGACTATACTGAAGACATCAACCGTGTGGTTGACTCCATAATACCCGACGCCAAAGCCGTCACGGCACGTGTGTCGAGCGGAAGCGGAAACATACAGGTGACCCTTAAGGACATGGCCGACCGCGATTACAGCCAGATGGACGTTGCCGAAAAGCTGTCGGCTGCCGTGCAGAAGAAGACCAAAGCGCGTGCTTTCGTACAGCAGCAGTCATCGTTCGGCGGTCGCCGTTCGCGCATGCCTATACAGTATGTATTGCAGGCCACCAACCTCGAAAAACTCGAAAAGGTTCTCCCGAAATTCATGGAGAAGGTGTATGAGAATCCGGTTTTCCAGATGGCTGACGTCGATCTGAAGTTCAGCAAGCCCGAAGCACGCATACACATAAACCGCGACAAGGCCAACGTAATGGGCGTAAGCACACGCGACTTGTCCGAGACCTTGCAGTACGGACTCAGCGGACAGCGCATGGGATACTTCTATATGAACGGCAAACAGTATGAAATCCTCGGTGAGATAAACCGCCAGCAACGCAACAAGCCGGCCGATCTGCGTGCGATATATCTGCGCAGCAACGACGGGAAAATGATACAGATGGACAACCTTATCGAAATAGAGAACACCATTGCTCCGCCTAAACTGTACAGGTACAACCGCTTCGTTTCGGCAACGGTTTCCGCAGGATTGGCTGAAGGGAAGACCATAGGTCAAGGTCTCGACGAGATGGACAAGATAGCGAAGGAGGTTCTTGACGACACGTTCCGCACGTCTCTGGCAGGCGATTCCAAGGATTTCCGCGAGAGTTCGTCCAGTCTTATGTTCGCCTTCATCCTTGCCCTGGTGCTCATCTACCTCATTCTGGCAGCCCAGTTCGAAAGTTTCAAGGATCCTTTCATCATAATGCTTACCGTTCCGCTCGCCATAACTGGTGCGCTGATATTCATGTATTACGGCGACATAACCATGAACGTGTTCAGCCAGATAGGCATCATCATGCTCATAGGTCTTGTGGCAAAGAACGGTATCCTTATCGTTGAGTTCGCCAACCAGAAACAACAGGACGGCATGGACAAGCTGACTGCCGTACGCGAAGCCGCAAAACAGCGTCTGCGTCCTATTCTTATGACGAGTGCATCGACCATTCTCGGCCTCATCCCGCTGGCTTTCGCCACAGGCGAAGGATGCAACCAGCGCATCGCAATGGGTGTGGCTGTTGTCGGCGGAATGCTTGTCTCCACCATTCTTACGATGTATGTAGTGCCTTCCGTTTACAGTTTCATATCAACAAACAGAATAAAAAAGATAACAAATGAAAAATAAACTCATTACCGGAATATTCTTTCTGATGTGCTTCTGCAGCGCGTCTGCCCAACAGGAATCTGAATTTCACGATGTCGGAGTGACGACATTGCAGGACTGTCTGGCCAAAGGTCTTGAGAATAACTTTTCAATACGGATGGTGAAAAACCGTCAGGAAGTCAGCTCTAACAATGCAACGGCAGCCAACGCGGGACTGTTGCCTGAAGTGAATCTCACTGCCTCATACAACGGAAACTATCATACCACAAGCTCAACAGCAAGAGGCACGGGCATAACCTCAAAAGAAAGCAACGCCCTTGACGGGACTCTTGACGCCGGAATAGAACTCAACTGGACCATATTCGACGGCTTCAACGTGTGGACAAACTACAAACAGCTGCAGCTGATGAAGGAACAGGGCGAGCTGCAGACACGTGTCGCAGTTGAGGATTACGTGGCATCGCTCACCGCAGAATACTACAACTTCATACAGCAAAGCATCCGACTGAAGAACTTCCACAACGCCATGAAGCTCTCACGCGAACGATTGCGCATCGTGGAAGTGAACTATCACGTCGGCAGTTTCTCGCAACTGGAATATCTGCAGGCAAAAGTTGACTTCAACGCCGACAGTACCCAATACATGAAACAGCGCGAAGCACTCAACACTTCAAGAATAACACTGAACGAGATGCTTGGCAACGAGGACGTCATGGCACTGCTCGGCATACGCGATACGACCATCGACGTAAACCCGAACCTGCGCTACGACGAGCTGTGGGAGGCCACTCTGTCTGCCAACTCGTCGCTCCTGCTGGCCGATAAGAATACAGACATCGTGAGAGCGGACTACAAAAAGATTATGTCGCGCGACTATCCTTACGTGCGACTCAACATGGGCTACGGCTACACCATGAACCGTTACGAACTCTCTGCCACACGGAAGCGCGACAACTGGGGACTGAACGCCGGAATAACCGTAGGCTTCAAACTGTTCGACGGCAAGCGAAGAATGCAGAAACGCAATGCCGAGCTCGACATAAAATACTCTGAACTGGAACGTGAAAACCTGAAACTCTCACTGAAATCGGAGCTAAACAACTTCTGGCAGGCATACAGAAACAACTGGGAGATACTGCAAAAGGAACGGCAGAATCTCGTTGCGGCAGAGACAAACTACTATTTCGCAAACCTCAAATATCTTGAGCACAGCATATCAGGATTCGAGATGCGCGAGGCGCAGCAAAGCCTGCTCGATGCCCGCGAGCGCATACTCGTTGCCGAATACGACACAAAGATATGCGAGATATCGCTCCTTCAACTCAGCGGAAAAGTGCTGAGCTATCTCAATGGAGAAACATAACAGACAACATAAAACCAACAAACAATCCAATACAAGGATACGAACATGAGAAAAATAATATTATTCGCCCTGCTGATTGCAGCCTGCATCTCGTGCACTGCCCAATCAAAGAAATCGGTATCAATACTCGGTGACTCGTACAGTACGTTCCAAGGCTATCTGCAACCGAGCACGAACTACGTGTGGTATAACGCCGGAAAGCACGACAACACAGACGTGACAAAAGTGCAACAGACGTGGTGGCACCAGCTGATAAGCAGCAAAGGACTGCGCCTGTGTGTGAACAATTCGTTCTCAGGATCAACAATATGCAACACCGGATACAACAAGGAAGACTACAGCGACCGCTCATTCTGCACACGCCTGTGGAATCTCGGATGTCCCGACATAATATTCATCTTCGGCGGGACGAACGACAGTTGGGCAGGATCACCCATCGGCGAATACAAGTACAGCGACTGGACGAAAGAAGACCTCTACTCTTTCCGCCCGGCAATGGCGTATATGATAGACAACACAATAGCACGCTATCCGAACGTCGAGATTTATGTCATAATCAACGACGGGCTGTCTGAGGAAATAACAGAGTCGAGCCGCACCATTTGCGAGCACTATAAAGTGAAATATGTGATGCTGAAAGACATCGACAAGCTCAACGGTCATCCATCCATAAAAGGCATGAGACAGATAGCCGAACAAGTGGGGAAGATAATGAAAAAATAAATAATAACCGACAATAAAGACAAGAGAAACGCGCGGACCGCGGCCGGCAGCAGGACAATAATGTGTCACTGACTGCAGACAACGCCGTTCGCGCGTTTCTCTTTTTTATATTCTTGCGTGATCATTCAATCACTCCGCACCAGCCACCGTTGCGTTCCAGCTTCAGTGTGAGCACCGAAGACTTGTCCACCTGGCTCTCACCTTTCACATAATCGAAAGCCTGACGGTCGGCATTAACGCCGTCGGCAAAGAAAGTAAGGGTGCGTTTGCCACCGTCACCGAGGAAGTCGAGCGGCACATTCACGGTTCTTGCGTTGCCTGCGCTCATCGCTCCTATGAACCAGCGGTTACCTTTACGGCGTGCCACGACAACATATTCGCCCACCTTGGCATCGATGACGTGTGTCTCATCCCATGTCACAGGCACCGAGCTTATGAACTTAGTGCACTCCTCTTCGGCGTAATATCTTGTCGGAGTATCCGAAAGCATCTGTATGCCACTCTCAAAAACGACATACATCGCCATCTGACATGCACGTGTACCCATACCCATCGGATTAGGATCGGTGCAGCGGTTTGACTCCGGTTGTGCCGAGTTCATCGAACCGGGAGTGAAATCCATTGCTCCCACAGCGTTGCGGATGAACGGCAGATAGATTGTGTTCTCCGGGCGACAACCCTCGTTCTGCTCCATGCCACGCACTCCTTCGTAAGACAGAAGGTTAGGATATCTGCGCTCCAGACCTGCCGGTTTGAATGATCCGTGGAAGTCAACCACCATCTTGTATTTGGCAGCTTCCTTTATCACTCTCTCATAGAAGTTCACCATCCACTGGTCGCTGCGGTCCATGAAATCTATCTTCACACCCGGAATTCCCCACTCGGCATAGCGTTTGAAGAGGTCCATGTGGTTCTCAACTGTCAGCCACGGCAGCCACAGAATGAGACCCACGTTCTTGCTCTTGCCATAAGCCACGAGCTCAGGGATATTGATTGCGTCGATTGAGTTGAACGGATCGCGTGTCGTACGTGCCCATCCTTCGTCAAGGATGATGTAAGGAATGCCGAACTTAGAAGCGAAATCGATGTAATATTTATACGTATCGTTGTTTATTCCGGCCTTGAAGTTCACGCCCCATATCATCTTGTGGTTCCACCAGTCCCAGCTCACCTGTCCCGGTTTAATCCAACTGCAGTCCTTCAGTTCGCACGGAGAAGAGAGCACATAGGTCATCTCGTTGGCAAGGATATCCTTGTCCTGCTTCGAGATTACGAAGTAACGCCACGGGAACGAGCGCTTGCCCTGAGTGCGGGCTATGTAGTCTGCCTCCTTCAGTATCTTCACACTTCTGTCGCCGTCGTCGCCGAACTCAAGCGGAACCTTAGGAAATACTGCCGTCATTCCGTTCTCGCCGGTACCCTTTAGGAACATACAGGGATAGTCTCTCAGGTCAGCTTCAGAGATAAGAATCTTATAATTCTTGTCCGTACCAACCAAAACCGGGAAATATATCATCTTGTCCGACGGCTTGAAGTCGCGCGTCTTGATGTGGCTGTAAGGACTTTCATACGAGGTCTTGAAACCATCTGTGAAAGAAACGTGAGCCGTATAATCGCCGGGGAAACCTATTTTGAAAGTCTCGTCCTTCACGTCGGCCGTGCCCTTAATATTTGTCACGAAGCGATAAGCCACACCGTTGTCAAAAGCCCTGAACTCAATGGCGTAATTACCCGACATGTTGAGCGTCATGGCATTATAGTGGTTCTTCACCTGTGCGTTCTTTATAGGCACCTCGCGCTTTATTGTCTCGTCAACCGAAGTGCGCTTCACGTTTTTCAGTTTCGGCTTCACTCCCAGCTGTTTATTGCCGACGGTCATGGCGAGCTCGCATCCTGTGAGCACCTCGTTGCCGTCAACACTTACCGAATAAGTCACCTTGTCGCCAAGACTCACGTTCACTCCGACTGTTCCGTCGGGCGACTTGAGCGTCAGGTCGTCGGCAGCTCTCAGCCCGGTTGTGAGCAATGCCGCCGCAAGCATAAGGATTGTTTTTTTCATGATTGTAATAGTTATGTTGTATTGTTAAGTATATAGGCCGGATAAATTCCGCAAACCCGGTTATAAAAAACTGGAGAGGCGGAAAGCATTCCGTTTTCCAAGCCTCTCCAGTCTATGCGTATCAATGATGATTATTTCTTTTTCTTACCCTTAGCCAGCTCTTTTGTGAGTGAATAAGGAGCGTCGCTGTCGGCAATGCCACGCTGCTTGTTAGGTGTGGAAGACATTGTGTAAACAATGTTTGCACCGTTGAGCAGATCGCTGTGTGTCACATAGTTCTTTGTGTAGTCGGCACCGTTGAGTGTCATCTTCTGTATGTAACGGTTCTCGGCACTGTTGTTGTCGGCAGTGATTGTCACGGTCTTACCGTTCTCCAGATGCAGAGTCATCTTGTCGAAGTACGGAGTTCCGAGCACATACTCATTAGAACCCGGGCATACAGGATAGAATCCCATAGCAGAGAATACATACCAAGCAGATGTCTGACCGTTGTCCTCGTCACCGCAGTAGCCGTCAGGATTTGCGTTGTAGAGCTTGTCCATCACCTCACGGATCCAGTACTGAGTCTTCCAAGGCTCGCCTGAATAACCGTAGAGATAAATCATGTGCTGTATAGGCTGGTTGCCGTGAGCATAGTTACCCATGTTCATTATCTGCATCTCACGTATCTCATGGATTACTCCACCGTAGTAGCTGTCGTCGAACAATGGCGGAACATTGAATACAGAGTCGAGCATTGCGTTGAATGTAGCCTTGCCGCCCATCAGGTCGATGAGTCCCTGTGGGTCGTGGAATACAGACCATGTGTAGTGCCAAGAGTTACCCTCGGTGAAGGCGTCACCCCACTTCAGCGGGCTGAACGGAGTCTGGAACTTGCCGTCCTTGTTGCGTCCGCGCATGAGTTTTGTCTCCTTGTCGAACACGTTCTTATAGTTGAAGGCGTGCTTGAGGAACGGCTTGAGCTCCTTGTCAGACTTGCCGAGAGCCTTACCGAACTTATAGATGCACCAGTCATCATAAGCATATTCGAGCGTACGTGCCACGTTCTCGTTTATCTTAACGTCGTAAGGCACATAACCCAGTTTGTTATAATATTCATATCCGAGGCGTCCCGTAGAAGAAATCTGCGGATGAACAGAGTTTGCGCCATGCTTTACAGCCTCCCAAAGAGTCTCTGCGTCGTAACCGCGCAGACCTTTCAGATAGGCATCGGCAACCACCGAAGCAGAGTTGTTGCCCACCATACAGCCTCTGTGACCGGGGCTCGACCACTCAGGAAGGAATCCGCTCTCCTTGTAAACATTTACGAAACCGGCCTGCATCTTCTCGTTGATTGAAGGATAAACGAGGTTGAGCAGCGGGAAGAGACAACGGAATGTGTCCCAGAAACCTGTACCGGTGTAGAGATAGCCCGGCAGCACCTTACCGTTGTGCGGGCTGTAATGAACAGGCTGTCCGTTGGCATCGATCTCGTAGAAGCTGTGGGGGAACAGAGCCGAACGGTAGAGGCAAGAGTAGAATGTGCGCAGATGGTCGATGTTGTCGTCCTCTATCTCAATCTTGCCCAGCACCTCGTTCCAACGGTCACGGCCCTGCTGCTTGACGCGGTCGAAGTTGCCGTCGCCAAGTTCTTTGAGGTTGAGAAGTGCCTGTTCAGGGCTGATGAACGATGAAGCCACCTGCACATTGACCTGTTCGCCGCGCTTTGTCTTGAAACCTACGATAGCACCTGAGTGGTTGCTTGTAGATTTCAGCTGCGAAGCATCAACCTTACCGTCTGTCACGGCAGCTGTGTATGTGAAAGGTTTGTCGAACTTCAGCACGAAATAGTTTTTGAAGTTCTCGGGCACACCGCCACTGTTGCGTGTGGTGTAACCCACGATCATGTTCTTCTCAGGAATGATCTCGGCATAAGAACCTCTGTCGAAAGCATCCAGAACGATGTACGACTTGTCTGTCTCCGGGAATGTGAAGCGCATGGCAACGGCACGGTCTGTAGGAGCCATTTCGGCAACCACATCGTGGTCGGCCAGATATACGCGGTAGTAGTAAGGCTTAGCTATCTCTGCCTTGTGAGAGAACCACGAAGCACGCTTGTCCTGGTCGAACTCGGGAGTTCCTGTCACAGGCATGATTGAGAACTGACCGAAGTCGTTTATCCACGGGCTTGGCTGGTGGGTCTGCTTGAATCCACGTATCTTGTCCTGTGTGTATACATAAGCCCATCCGTCACCCATCTTGCCGGTCTGTGGCATCCAGAAGTTCATACCCCACGGCATGGCGATGGCCGGATAGGTGTTGCCGGTGGATAACTCGAATTTAGAAAGTGTTCCTACGAGCGGGCTGACATAGTCAACAGGCTCGGCAGTCTTGGCTGCACCGGCACCCAATGTGCCCAATGCAAACAGCGCAGTAAATAAGGTTTTTAATCTCATATTGTTATTATATAGTTAAAAAGAAATGGTTTGCGAATTACACAAACGA